>Ga0066256_1000063_pt1 | contig 522377 bp, 489 predicted proteins | sample ThiBio_1000_biof_FD_87107 | JGI IMG/M metagenome (GOLD analysis project Ga0066256, IMG submission 87107) | Wastewater bioreactor microbial communities from Cape Town, South Africa - Thiocy_expt_1000_biof (version 2) | ecosystem: Engineered > Bioreactor > Thiocyanate-remediating >...
AAGGGCCATCGGTTGTTGGGGTCTCGGCTACGGGCTTCGGGCTACGCCCTCCGCCCTTCACCGACACCCCAACAACCGATTCTCATCTTGATTGTCGCTACGCTCGCATCCTGTCAGTCGCCGCGCAGGTCCCCATGTTTTCATCAAACCGGTGGAGCACCAGGACATCCGGATAATGATCAACATCCGTCGAACCCTGCTAAAGCATCGAGCCAGGACGGATGCGCTGCTCCAGTCCATATTCAGATTGCACGGTGCCAGTATCAAGCTCCTGAATGGGCGAGGATCGCTCGCAGCTGAAGTCGCTAACCAACTCAGGCTTTTGAGCACCAACGGCGTGACGATCCGCGTCGATTTGGATCCCCTGGTCAGGATGGGAGAAGATCTGCGCTCTCATATCTGGGATATGGATCGAAAGATGCGCACAATGGCCGCCAGCATCCCGGTTTGCGCCAGATTTCAGACGATTCCTGGCGTTGGGACAATCACAGCGCTGTCATTTTATAGCGCCGTCGGAGACCCGTACCGCTTTAGAAGCAATCGAGATGTCGGGCCTTATCTCGGCCTAACGCCCAATCTGTATCAATCTGGCGCCACCGCGCGCCGCGGCCGGATCAGCCGCTACGGAAACAAGCTGACCAGGTCGCACCTAATCACAGCAGCCACCGTGCTGCTTCGCACAATCAAAACCGAAAGTTCATTGCGTACTTGGGGCCTCCGGCTGGCAACAAAGATCGGATTTCTCAAGGCTCGCGTTGCCGTCGCAAGGAAGCTCGCTGTGATCATGATGGCAATGTGGAAGACGGGCGCCTCGTTTGATCCAGACAAATCGAAACCGCGGTTCCTCCAGCCGGAGGAGGCAGGCTTGGACCCCGTACGTATTTCTGGGACCAAGATCCCGTTGTAGGTAATTGGGCCAAGCCTGCCGTCTTATCCCGCTGCCGGGGGCCTTCTGTAGAGGGTCAAACCTGACGCATTATCCGCTAATTCAGCGATAGGGCATCAAGCATGACACATTATGTGCCCATGGGCACCAATGCGGGCCGAACAGCAACGCCGCCGATCGCTGCAACGTATCGGCCGCGACGTTAGTTTGAGAGCGCGACTGCCGGGAACGCCAGTTTACGCGCGAGAGTCTCAATTTCCTCGCGCCATGCCAACTTTTCTAGCCATGATTGGCGGATCGACGATGCGCCGTAAATTGCGCCGGCCAACTGCCCGGCAATTGCGGCAGTAGTGTCGGCATCGTCACCGAGGTTGGCTGCCAACAGCACGGCGTCGTCAAAGCTCGTCGTGTTTGCCACGGACCAGATCGCTGCTTCGAGGCTGTGCGCTACAAATCCGCTGCTCGCAATCTGATCGCGTGCTTTCCCGCGCCAGCTACCGGCCATGATTGGACCGACCTCAGGTCCATATTCACCCGAGGGAACCGCCAGAGCATCCTCAAAGCTGGCACCTAGGATAGCCGCCCGCAAGACCAGTGCATACGCTTCACAGGCCTCGAGGCACGCATCTGCAGCGTGCGTGGTCATGCTCTGTCGGCGGGCTACTCGTGTCACTACTGCGGGATCTTGCTGTATCCCCCAGATCGCGACTGGCGCGAGCCTCATTAGTGAGCCGTTGCCTGCCGAGTACGGATCGGTCGAGCCGGCAATCGGGTCGCCCGTTTCCTCGAACCGAGCAAGGGCCTGCCGGGTTGCGATCCCGATATCGAAACAACTTCCCGTGGGACTGAATGCGCCGTTCCTCCACCAATCGACAAAACGCAGTTGTGCTTCTCCCGGCTCAAAAGCCGAGCCCTTGGCCGCGCTGGCGAGGAGAGCTTCTCCGAGCGCCAGGGCCATGGAAGTGTCATCGGTCCATGTCCCCGCATCCAAGCCGAACGGCCCTCCCCCGACCATGTCCGTGATGTGGGCATAGCTGTCGCGCGGCTTGAACTCGAGCGTCGTCCCCACAGCATCTCCGACCGCCAGTCCAACCAAACAGCCATAGGACCGATCGTAGATACGCTCGATCTCTCGCAGGTGATCTTCTTGTGCCTTCGTCTCAATGGCGCCCGGCCTGACCTGTCGAACTTTGGCGATTGCGGTATCTGCGCCGGTGATGCCGAGTTCGATGAGCAGTCTCGCTGCCACTGTGCCGGCACGGCCCAGCCCTCCCCGGCAATGGATAAAAATTCTTTCTCCGTTGGTAAGGAGACTGCGCAGTCGGGCTCCGGACTGGTGCCATCGTTGCTCGAATTCCTCGCCAGGCGCCCTGACGTCGGGGATCGGGAGATGAAACCACTCCATCCCGCGAGCTGCAACCGCAGTCTCCAGATCTGCGACCCCCAGCAGCTCGATTTCGTGCTTTTCAATAAGAGAGACGACAGCGGCGGCTCCCCACTCACGCACCGCGTCCAGATCCGCCGCAAGGTCACGCTTCCACTCAAAGCCAGCGAGCGCAGGCCCTTGCTTTCCGGGACAAAAGGAAATGCCGATGCGTCCTGACGCGGCTGACAGTGTGGGAATCTGGATCGGATCAGTGATGCTGGTTCGAAGATTTCTGCTCATTGCGTGTTAATACGATCCATATGCGACATTAGTGGTCGCACGTTTCAAAGGGCATCAGACCGGCATTGGTTGGCGCTGGAGATGAATCCGGACTTTCATCCGGGTGTTGCCTTTCTTGCTTTAACCTCGCCAGCCTTGCCAGACGGAGAGACCCGGATTTGCAAATGCCCTGTCTCAGTTCTGCGAGATTCAAAGCCCCCTGCCTTCTCAACCAGGTCGCTCAGCTTGCCTTCACCATAGGTTCGAGGGTCAAAGTCAGAGGCGAGCGCTGCAAGACGTTGGCCGACCCGCCCAAGAGGTACCCAGCCCCCTTCATCATCGAGCTGTGAGATGGCGGTTCGGATCAAAGGTGCCGCAGCTTTGGGCGACTTCTTTACGCTAGCCGGACGGGCATCCTGTCGGCCTGGCTCATCTGACGTTGGCGCCTCTGGCAGCAGGTTTTCGGTGTAGATGAAACGACGACAGGCCTGTCGAAAGCTCTCGGGAGTTTTCTGCTCTCCGAAGCCGTAGACATCGATCCCCTGCTCACGGATACGCGAGGCGAGTCCGGTAAAATCGCTGTCGGAAGAGACAAGGCAAAACCCGTCGAAACGACCGGTATGCAAAAGGTCCATCGCGTCGATGACCAAAGCAATATCCGATGCATTCTTGCCGCTGGTGTACGCAAAGTTCTGGTGCGCCTTGATCGCATGAGTGGCGAGAACGTCAGCCCACGATTTAAGCCTAGTCCCGGAGAAATCGCCGTAAATACGGCGGACACTTGCCTCACCGATCTTGGCAATCTCTTCAAAGAGGCGCGGTGCGATCCGGGAAGAAGCATTATCTGCGTCAATCAAGACAGCAAGCCGTGGGGTGCGAGGTTCATTAGCCATTTTGCACCATTGCACTGATATCCATTAATCAGCCAATAAAGCTTGAAAGGCGGCGGCTGATAACCTTCTGATCTTCAGGGGGCCTGACCAGGCGCTTGGCTCTATCGTGTGCGAATTCATCTACCTCGAGAACGACCAAACTGTAGCCATGCCTCGGCAGCAATTCGGCGCGACGCTCATCATATCGTCGGCGTTGTTCGCCGCGAGGAATGCCGGAAACCGTTGGCGTATCGTCGAAGAAGCCGACACGTTCGCGGTGTTGTCGCTCATGATATTCCACCACGAGGCCAAGAGCAGGATAGAACCCGTCGACAGGCAGCGGCTTTCGGTAACCACGCCGATCTGGATCGCCGGTAAGAAACTCAAAACAGTGCTGCCGGACGGCCTTCTGCCCGAGAACTACGTCACAGAGATCCAGCACGTAATGCTCGTCGCGAATTGTGACCTCGGACGGGCCTCTTTTAGCCTGTGACGTCGATCGGAGCCGCATACTCCCTCCAACCAGCTGCGCCATGACCCGTTCCATGTCTCGATGCTGATCGCTCCCTCGCACGGCCTCCCAGCGACCGTTGTGCGGATGCCATTGGAGGTGTGCAGCTCGAAGGGCTGCTCGCAGTCGCTTGGGGTCTATCCCGCTGGCTTCGGCCATTTCGACAGCCGTGATCACTTTGCTCGGCCCGGCCATCCAATCTTCCTTTCCCTAATCAACGAACCGGGATGATATTGTCGCAAACTAGGCCATCCTCGCTTTCAGAGAACATGAGAACGCACTTCTAGGTTCGATAGCCTGCGTGCCTTGTCACCGGGTTTGCTCTCGCGCGTTGACATCGCAGACGGGGAGAAACAGCAGGGGATTGTGCCCCTCGGATTTCGCAGTATCGAGCCATTCTCGTCCGGATACCCCTTGGCGTGCCAGTTCATGGAGGGTCTCAGAGGTGGCGGCAGCGGCGATCTCACGCTCGCGCACCCGAGCAACTGTTGAGCGCAGGCCGTCTGCCTTCTGCTCCAAGAGATCCAGATACTCAGGCGTGCCTGCGGTTTCCATTGGCGCGTGAGCAAGAGCGAGAGGGGCTAACTGGATCGCCTCTCCCAATTGTACCAGCGTAAGTGCCCGAGAGCTCGCAGCCTCCCTAGCCATATCGTCTTGGCAGGATGCCATCCGAGCGGTGACACGCAGCCCTGAGGCGAGAGCGAAAGCTTCGACCAAGGGTTCGGTGTTGAGCACATCGCTCGCAGCACTTAGCTCTCGAGCGCGGCGCTCGAAGCTGTCCGCTAGAAAATGTGCATCCCGTGCGATTGCAATCCATTCTCTTTGTGTTGCGGATGGCAACCAAGCCTCTTCGACCTGATCCACCAATGTCCGAAGTCGTGTGAAATCCTCAGCGATTCTCTCGACTCGCATGGCTTCCAGTCGCCGCACAATCGCATCAAGGTTAGGAAGGATCGCGTCGACCTTCTCCTCTACCCTGGCGATACGCTTCGCCAAGATCGCGGCACCAGCGACAGAGACACCAATGCCCATGCCACTGGCCGCGAGATTCGCGATTTGCAGCGACTGAACGACGGATATAGCAGCCTTGATCTGCTCGTTCTGTACGACGGACACCGTATCCATCGCCATTTGCGGCAGGCTGAGTGGGCTGAAGTTCAGCAGAGCAGATATTGCTGACGTCTCTTGTAGATGCTCGAACACCCGGGCCTGGATGTCCTGGTCCGAGGTCGCGCCGAAGGCCTTGGCGATATCGAGGGTGATTTGGCCGGATGCCAGTGCTTCGAACACCACGGGCGCAAGCGTCGCGAGGCGCAGACGGCCCTCGACGAAGCGGACGGTCAGACCGAAGCGGCGCGCAACATCCTCGACTGTCGCACCGCCTGCCACGAGCGCGGCAAATGCCTGGGCTTCATCGGCGGGGTTCATTGCGAGGCGGTGGAAATTCTCCGCAAGGCTGGTCTCGACTGCGGCCTCAGCGCTGTTTTCGAGCACGAGGCAGGTGACTTCGTGATCGCGGGCGAGGATCTTTTCGTCTGCCAGCGCGAGCATGGCACGGCGGCGACGCTCCCCGGCTTCGACCTCGAACTTGCCCTTGGCGGCGGATCTGACGATGAGGTTCTGCAGCAGACCGCGCGCTGCGATGCTTGCTTTAAGCTCGGCATCGGCTGCTGGATCACCGTGACGACGGACGTTGCGAGGGGACTGGACGAGCTTGTTCAGCGGGATCGACTTGATCATGGGACACACTCCTGAATGTGAGCCCGGTGCATCGACCATCGACGCCCAACTGGCTCAATCAGGGCAAAGCCAACTCCCCTCTGATGCGTTCGCAGCGGATCTTCTGATGAGCGCGGGGCAATGACGAATGACTATGAGTGCGGACGGTCCGGAACGGCAGCTTGAAGCGCGCAAAACAGGATAGCAGCCATTCGGATACGCAAGAGCCCCGGGGGGGGCAGCACACGACCACTTCGAGACCTTCATTCGCTAGCGCGCGAGCGTCTGCTTTCGCCAAAATCTGTCATCGGAACATCTGAGACCCGAAGATCAGCTATCTGGAGCTCGCGGCATCTCGGAGGCCCGCGCCAGAGCTAGCGTGTCGATATACTCGCGGATGTTCGTCAGTTTGCCGTTTCGAACGGTAATGGCGAAGACCCAATTGTCCTCAAACGTCCTGTTCGTGGCTTTGATTTTCCCCCTGGCGAAGCCGATGACCAGAACCCGATCTCCCTGCGCTACAAATTCGGGCGGCTCCGGGAAAGAAGTCTCCACCATTTCGGAAGCCGTCTGAAGCAAATCCGTCAATCCGGCATGCCCGCGGTGCGTGCCTGCCAGCGGCCAGTCCTCGCCCGGAATGATCCACTCAATATCTTCGGCAACCAACGCCAGCAGATCTTGCTTATTACCACCGCCCATTGCCGCAAAGAAATCCTTCACGGTATGGACATTCGCCTGGATGCTCATCGAAATCTCTCCATTTCCCTGACATCGGATCGCGCGGTGTCGGCGGTTCAGCCGATATCGACGTTAAGGGCGATGTCCCAGGTGCCGGCGCCGTTTTGGGCCAGGCCGATCATCATCAAACCGAGCGCCTCGAGCGTCTGGGCCATCTGCAGACCGCCGACATCGAACGGACGCAACCCGAGACTCTCGATGAAGGTCGAGACGAGCGTCTTGGCCTGTGGATCGTCGGCTGCGATGAACGCATCGAGACGTCCACCCTTGGCAAGGACGTGGCCGAAAAGGGTGTTGAACGCCTTCACGACAGGCGCGCCGGCGGGGACGCCCTTGGCGATCTCCTGCGCACCGGAACTGCTGGCGGGGGTGACGAGGCCGGTGGCGTCGGCGGAGATCGGGTTGGTGATGTCGATGATCACCTTGCCGCCGAGCGCATCCCCATACTCGGCCACGACCGCCGCCGCACTGATGTACGGCACGGCGAGGATGACGATGTCGCCCGCCGGCGCGGCGCCGTACATCCCTGTGGTCGCTCCAGCTGCGAGTTGGTTGGCCAGCGCCCGCGCCTTGGCGGGGTCGCGGCTGATTACCTCGACGGTGTATCCGACCTTGGCGGCACGGCCGCCGATCGCCGCAGCCATGCCGCCTGAGCCGATGATGCTGATAGTGCTCATGTGAAGTTTCCTCGTGAATTGGGGTTATGCTCGCATCGCGACATTGCTGTCCGCCGGTCTCGTTTGCGACCCGGCTCCCTGCCTCAGTTCAACTCAGCTGGCAGGGAAGTAATGGCCGTTGTCCATATCGGCGAGCAGGCCCGGCTCAGCAGGCTCCCAGCCGAGCGTCTGGCGGGTGATGACGTTGAACGCCGGGAGGTCCAGCGTGACCAGATTCGCAAGGAACCCAAAATAGCCTGGCAGCATCAGCACGTCCGCGGGAATGCTCACAGCGGGCACGCCTAGGCGGCGGCCGATGGCCTCGGCGATCTCGCGGAACCGGATGCCCTCGCCCTCGATCCCGTGCCAATATCTGCCGGCCGGCCCTTTCTCCAGCGCCAGGCGGAACAAGGTGGCAAGGTCGCGGCCATGCACGGCCGGCCACAGGTTCGCGCCGTCTCCGGGGTAGCCGATGACGCCCTTCTCCTTCGCGAGACCGATCAGCAGCGGGAGGAAGCCGGCATCGGTCGTGCTGTGCGCGATGGGAGGGATCCGCACGATCGAAGACCGCACGCCCCGCTCCGCGAGGCCGATTACGGTGCGCTCCACGACGTTCCGAACCCGCAGGGTCCCCTTGTACGCCTCGCCGCCGGGAAGGGCCGGGTCCTCCTCGATAGCTGGCCGGCCCAGGTTTTCCCACGCGGGCGATCCGATGCTCCCCGACACGACCAGCGGTTTTCCGGTTCCGGCCAGTGCCTCGCCGTACGCGAGCATGATCTGGAGTTCCGCGGCGGCCACGGCGTCGATCCCGCCGGACGGAAGCAGATCCTGCCTGTGCGCAACGTGGATGACGCCATCTGACTCCGCCGCCGCCGCCTTGAGCACGTCGAGGTCGGAAATATCTCCGCGACGCACCTTGGCGCCGAGCGCGGACACCGCGGCGGCCGACTCGTCCGACCTGGCTAGGCCGGTGACCTCGTGACCGGCGGAGATGAGTTCGGGGATGATGTACGAACCGATGTGGCCGGTCCCGCCAGTAACTAAAACGTGCATGTTACTAATCCTTGGGTGATGTGATGCTGCGGGGAAGCTCGGCCGAGAAAGGGGTCGATTACGAAGTTGGTGTGCCTGACGGAGTGCTGAGAAGGTCCAGCGACAGCAGGCAGACGTTGCTCCAGAGCCCGCGCAATGAGCAGCGGACCGGTGTTCATCGGGCGCAGTCAGTCGAACTTGACCAGGTCCTTAAAGATCAGTTGACCCCAGCTGTTTCCGCGCGCCTGGACTAGAAGCCCACCTTCCGAAAGCCCGCCAAGTTTGATCGGCGCGAAACCGAGATTTTCCGCAAGCGCACCAATCTCCGCTGCGGCAGCGTCATCGTCGCTCGCCAGGAACACGACTCTCCTGCCACCCTGTACGGCCGGATCCTGATCAAGAACGGCAGCGACCAAATGATTGAAGCCCTTGACCAGTCGACCGCCAGTGAAGGCCTGCGCAACGAACCTGGAAGAAGGCTGTCCGCCCAAATCCTCAACGGGAACGCCGTAGGCATTGGTCACATCGACGAGGATCTTCCCCTGCCAGGTGGGTAGCGCCTTCGCGACATCCGCGTGCGCCTCGAAACGGACGGCCAAAAAGACGATGTCCGCCTTGATCGCTTCCGCCAGTGTTTTGGGAATGATCGTGGGTCCGAGCGCGGCCGCAGCGGATGCAAAGCTTTCCGGGTCGCGCGTGGTTGCAACGGACACTTCGATACCGCTTCGGGCAAATGCCTTGGCCAGGGCCTGGCCGATATTGCCGAAGCCGATGATTGCGTAGCGCATGTTTATTATCCTTTAGTTTGCTGAGCCCTGCACGCTCCGAACAATCAAATGGAGCGCCGTAGGGCGTAACGTCAGATTTGCGCGAGGCCGCCGTCAACGGCGAGCTCGCTGGCAGTCATGAAGCTGCTGTCCGACGACGCGAGAAAGGCAGCCGCCGCCCCGATCTCCACCGGATCGGCCATGCGCTGGAGCGGATTCATTGAGGCGAAGACCTTCAAGCCCTCCTCGCCGATCGCTGCCTTCGCGAGTTCGGTTGCCGTCGGCCCCGGCGACAGCACGTTTACCCGGATGCCGGTGCCTTTCAGGTCCTCCGCCCAGGTCCGCGCGAGGTTGCGCACTGCCGCCTTGCTCGCGCTATAGACGCTGAATGCGGGGGCGCCCGTGGTGCCGGCGCTCGATCCCGTCAGGATAATCGAACCGCCCTCGCCCATCAGCGGCAGCGCCTTCTGGACCGTGAAGATCGTACCCTTCACATTGGTGTCGAAGGTTTCGTCAATATGCTCGGCGGTAATCTCGCCGAGCGGAAGCAGGCTTCCCACCCCGGCGTTGGCGAAGATGATGTCGAGGGTTCCGCGCTCGGCCTTCACCGCCGCGTAGAGCTTGTCGAGGTCAGCCTCATCGGAGACCGAGCCCTTCATCGCGCGGGCATTGGGCCCGAGGTCCGCCACAGCGGCGTCGAGCGCTTCCTGCCGCCGGCCGAAGATGAAGACGAAGGCACCCTCCTCGATGAAGCGCTTTGCAGCGGCAAGGCCGATGCCGGTGGCGCCACCGGTGATGACTGCAGTCTTTCCACTCAGTCTGGTCATAAATATTCCTTTCAGGCTCGTTCGGGGAAGTCCCTTGAGCCTGGAGATAGGCCTGCCAGTGTCAGCCGTGGAGTGCGGAAGATCGCACATCAGTGGTGCGAAAACGATCCGGCTGCGCGACTGAGGCCGGTCCCGATCGGCACCCTCCGTTCGGATTTGAGCCGCTTACCGGCATAGGCAGCGACTACCCACCCGTGCTACTCATCGTTCGGGAGGAAGTTCGATGGCGTTGAACGCGAGGTTTCAAAGCCAGACCGCACGGTGCGGGATTGCACCATGATCGACTGGGACGACGTTCGCTACTTTCTTGCCGTCGCGCGCGGTGGCTCAGTGCGGGCTGCCGCCAAGCGCCTCGGGGTGAATCACTCGACCGTGCTGCGACGCATCGCTCAGCTTGAAGAACGCCTCGGGGCCCACATGTTCGAAAAGCTGCCTGCGGGCTACCGCCTGACGGCTGCGGGCGAGGAGGTCCTCGATCTCGCGGAGCAGATGGAAGCCTCGTCGAACCGGCTGGAGACGCGCGTCTTCGGTCGCGACCAAAGCGCGCGCGGGCTTTTGCGGGTGACGCTTCCACCGTTCCTCGCCACACACCTGCTCATGCCGGATCTCGCTGATTTCGCGCGCTTGCACCCGGATATCGAGATGGAAATCCTCTCGTCCGGCGAGGTGGCGAATCTGACCAACCGAGAGGCCGACGTCGCGATCCGCATTGTCGCCGATCGCAAGACCCTGCCGCTCAATCTTCACGGCCTGAAGGGACCGGAGCTGTTCAGTGGCGTCTACATGTCTCGCGATCGACTGGCCGCATGGCGTGCGGGTGCGCGTGATCCCATGCGGTGGATCGTCATGGACAATCATGGAATTCCGGACTGGGCGCGCGAGGGAGAGGTTCACACCACGGGAGTTCCATTCAGGACGCCGGGCGCCCAGACGCAGATCGTCGCGGCGCAGCAAGGGGTCGGGATGACGAAACTGCCGTGCTTCGTCGGAGATGCCGACCCCCTGCTAGTGAGGGTGCCGGGCACCGACCTGCCCATGCATGGGACGCTCTGGCTTCTCACGCAGGGGGAGACACGCAAGACGAAGCGCGTGCGGCTCTTCACTGAATTTATATCTCGCAGGCTCGCCGCGTACGCTCCGCTTCTTGCGGGGCTGTCCACATTGCGCGACTGACGCCCGGTAGGTCGCCGGCGACGCTTGCCGTCAGTCTTGTTCGTTTGGGGAAGTAGCGAGGGTTAATGCGGAAACGGTGAATGTAGGGCAGCTTTTGGGGATGCCGTTTGCCGCCTCAAACGATGGTTATGTCAGCGGCTTCAGTCGCGCTCGCCAAGGCGCGCAGAAGTGATAGCTCCCGACCGAGGCCGTGTAAAAACACAGATGGGCGAGTCGGCCGCGCAAGATTGGTTCACGTGGGATCGCTCGCGGATTCTTTCTATGCGCGTTAAGCTTCGCGTCGATTCCGAAAGTTGTTCATTTCGAATGCGACGAGACGTTTTTACACAGCCTCGGTCATTATCGGCCGTTTAGCCGAAAAAATGCGTTCCAGCTTCCAGACGTTCATTCAGGTCCTGATTTAAAGATGCCAAATAGCTGCATTTGGCTGGGAGTTGCCCCGCAGGTTTCGGATTCTGAGCCCCTGAAACTGCCGTCCATTCCAAACCAGCAGCCTTGCGGATGCAAGAGTAAGACAGAGAACAGGTTAGCCAAGACCCGGCGTTAACCGTGTCATCTCGGCAGAGGACAGACGTGGCCATCAATCAACTTAGTCTCTCAAGGATTAGGGGAGGCACGCGATGCTTGCGGGAAATAAGGTTATTATCACGGTTGCGGTTAACGGGGGCATGCAGGAAAATCGCGACGGTGCGGTCGTGCCGAAGCAACCTGATGAGATCGCCGAGGAGGCTGCGCGCTGTTACGAGGCGGGCGCGTCGTTGGTGCACTTCCATGCGCGGGGCCCGGATGGTCGGAACAGCGGCGACAAGAAGATCTATGCGGAGACGATCCGGCAGATCCGTGCCCGCTCGCCCATTCTGATCCAGACCACCAACGGCATTGGGGTCCGCCGTGATCCCGCCACTGGCACCCTCCACTGGCCGTCTGACGAAGAGCGGCTCGGCATTCTGGCGATCAACCCGCCGCAGGACGTGTTCGGAATTGCTGCCGGGTCGGCTGACTTCTACAACCCCGAGGGCAATTATCCGGGTGAGACGCCTTACGTAAACTCTCCGGAACTGCTGAAAAGCACGATCCAGGCTGTCTACGCGAAGGGATCCGCCCTCGAATATGAGGTGGTAGAAGCGAGCGCTCTCCACCGACTGCTTCGCTATGCCAACGAAGGCATTTTTGATCGGCACCGCGACAACATCTGGCTGCTGCACGGCGGCGGGTTCGGCGCCACGCCAGCCGTCGCACGCAATGTCATCTTCTCGATCGACGAAGGGCAGCGGCTGTTCCCGCAAGCAATCGTCGGCATAACGGCCACCGGTCGCGACATGTTCCGCTTTGTCACACTCGGGATCGCCATGAGCTGTGATCTGGTCCGCGTCGGGCTGGAGGACAGCATCCACCTGCCCGACGGGACGGTGGCGAAAGACAACGTCGAGATGGTCCGCGCAGCGGTCGAAATCGCCGCAATTTACGGTGCCACGCCGGCCACGGTTGAGGAAGCGCGAGGACGGTTCGGCATTGCACATTGATGCCGCTGTCCTCTGCACGAAGGACAACGCCACAAGAACAGAACCATTAAGGCGGTCACACGAGATGATCCGCGGGGAGGATCTCAATGTCTGGAAAACTTCAATTGTTGCTGGGAACCGCATTGGCCCTCTTGCCAGGGAGCGTTCTCGCGCAGGATGCGCCTGCAACCTCGCCCATCGAGACAAGCACCGAGGGGGGGCTGGAGGAAATCATCGTCACCGCTCAGCGGCGTGAGGAGAGCTTACAGCGCGCGGCGGTCTCGGTCACCGCCATATCCGGTGAGGGCCTCCTAACCAGAGGCGTAACGACCGCGCAGCAGCTTACGCAAGTTGCGCCAGCCCTTCAGGTTTCTCCGGCGGCAGGCCCCTACACGGTCTTCACCATCCGCAGCGTCAGTAATTTCGGCGGCAACGCCTTCTCGGACCCTGCGATCGCCGTGAATTTCTCAGGTGAATATCTTGCCACCCCAACGGCGGTGCATGGCCTGTTCTACGACCTTGAGCGCATCGAAGTACTCAAAGGGCCGCAGGGCACGCTCTACGGCCGCAATGCAACGGGCGGCGCGATCAACATCCTCCCGCAGCGAGCCCGCATCGGCGAGCGCAGCGGGTCACTCAACCTGGAGGCGGGCAATTACAAGCGGCTCGCCGTTTCCGGTGCCGTCAATCTGCCAGTTGGTGAAACGAGCGCCCTGCGAGCAGCCTACCAGATCGTGCAGCGCGACGGCTACTTCTCGGACGGGACTGAGGATGAGTCCGGCAAGGCGGCGCGACTGTCTTTCCGGTTCCAGCCATCAGACACGCTAACCGTGGACATCGTGGGCGATTATACCCATCAGGGCGGGCGCGGCGGCGGAGCCACTGTCCGCAAGAGGTGCGGTTCCGGCACCTGCTTCATCGGCGATCCCTGGACGAGCCTGTCCGATCAGCCGGCGGCATACGCACCGCTCGTACCGCAAAGCCGCACGCAGTTTATCGACAGCGACTATTACGGCCTTCTCGCCAATATCGACGTGGTGACACCAGTCGGCACGCTCACCTTGATCCCGGCCTATCGTCGGTCGGACATCCGCTACAATAGCACGCAGGCTGGCTTCCAGATCCTCGAGCACCAGAAGCCCGAGCAGCTCTCGATGGAGGCCCGACTAGCCTCTCCCACCGGACAGCCCCTCTCATGGGTCGTCGGCGGCTATTATCTGAAGACTGATGTGACGGCGCGTTCGAACACCGAGAGTGCGGCCGCGCGAACCTATAGTGACCAGCTGATCGACACGTCGGGCAAGACGGCTGCCGCCTTCGGTCAGCTCACCTTCGCGATCACGCCGGCCTTCCGGCTAACCGGCGGTCTTCGCTACACCTGGGAGCGCAAGACGAGCGACAGCGAGCGCTTCACGGTTCGTAATGTGCCGGGGCCTGATCCCATTATCCCGGTCATTCCGGTTGGCCCTCCCACCTTCATCGTCGATCAGTCGCTGACGTTCGACGCGGTCACATGGCGCGCCGGCGTCGAGTTCGATGCCGGTCCCAGCTCGCTCGTCTATGCGAACGTCGGGACGGGGTTCAAGGCGGGCGGCTTCTTCCTCGGCCCTCCGGGAGCGAACAGCTATAAACCCGAGAGGGTCACCGCTTACACGATCGGGACCAAGAACCGCTTTCTCGACAATCGCCTGCAGATCAACGCGGAGGCATTCTTTCTCAAATATCGCGATCAGCAACTTGGTTACGTGAAGCTGGTGCCGCCCGCGGTCGTACTGGTCACGGAGAATATCGGTCAGGTCGAGACGAAGGGCGTCGAGGTTGAGGCAGAGATGCTGATTACACCGACGACGCGGCTGGGGCTGCAGGCGCAGTGGCTTGATGCAGACGTGAAGGAACTCGTCTACAATACCATCGCACCACCGGCCCCGTCGTCCCAGTGCAAGATCACCGGCACGCTCGTCGATTGCAGCGGCCTACGGGCGTTGCGCTCACCCGAATGGGTGTGGTCCGCGAATATCGAGCAGCGCTTTCCTCTCGCATCCGGCGACCAGATCGTTGCCAGCCTATTCAGCCGCTATGAGAGCGCGCGCGAGCTCGATATCGGCTATATCCCGGAAACCCGTGAAGGCAGCTCAACCCGAACCGACGCTGTCCTGACTTACGAATTCCGAGATTTGAGGTTGAGCGTAAGTGCATTCGTGAACAATATCGAGGACAGCGTCGTGATCAGCAACGCGACACCCAATCCCTCCTACTCCGCCAACGGAGTCGTCGCGGCGACCCTGCGTGCGCCGCGAACCTTTGGCATACGACTGTCGAGCAAGTTTTGACGGCGGGCAGCACGAGTAGTGGTGGTGCGAGCGGGGCAGCGCTCGTCATCACCGTCACCTGCGCCATCGTCTATTTCTTTGACGGCCTCGTTCACACGATACTGGGTCCGCTCGCCCCAGATTTCGCCCGGGATCTCAATCTGGGCGGCACATTGCTCGGGCCGATCTTCTCGGCCAATCTGATCGGTCAGTGCATAGGGCTTGTCCTGTTTCCGCCAATCGCCGCGCGGTATGGAGACAGGTGGACGATTGCCCTCACACTAGCAGGATTCGGCCTCGCCCAGTCTGCCAGCGGCATGGTGAGCACCGGCAATGAACTGTTCTGGGCCCGGCTGGTCACCGGCCTCTTTCTCGGCGGCTGCTTACCCAGCTGCCTTGCGATGGTGACGGCCGCAGCCCCAGAACAGCGGCGAGGACTGGCCATCACGGCATTGTTCACGGGCTATGGCCTTGGCGCCGCGCTGGCCGGCATCGCAGCCGTGATTTTTTCCAGGCTCGGTGGCTGGCGCCCTGCGATGATAGCGATTGGCCTTATGTGTCTGGTGTTTGCCGTGGCGGCAGCAGTCTTGCTCCGCCGCGCGCCCGGACCGGCCCCCAAAGCCGCTCCCGGCCGGGCGCCAAGCCCTGTCACCTTGATTGCCCCGCGCTACCGGCTCGGCACCCTGATGCTGTGGCTCGTTTTCATCTGCATGCTCACGATCAGCTACTGCCTGAGCTCGTGGCTGCCACTCCTGCTCGTACGATCCGGCTATGACAGCGACTTTGCGTCGCTCGCGCTCTCGATCTTTTCGTTTGGAGGCATTGCGGCCGCGCTCTTAGTGGGCATCCTGATCGACCGGTTCGGTGCGTATCGCGTGCTGACGGCCTTTCTCGTCGTAGCCGCCCTCCTGTTCCCAGCCGCCGCAGCCACCATCGGCGGCGGCTCCGCGCTTGCGCTGCAGGCGGTACTGGCGCTCTGCGGTTTCTTCGCACTTGGGGCCTATGGCGGCGTCAACGTGGTTCTTGCCGGTTTCTATCCGTCCGTGTTGCGATCCACCGGGATCGGCTGGGCCAAAAGCGTCGGGCGGATCGGCACCGTCGCTGCGCCCGTCCTCATCGGCATCCAGCTGGAGGCGGGATTGCCGGAGCCCACAATCCTCGCCTCCTTCGCCATCCCCGCGCTGCTCGCCGGATTTGCCTTGATCGTCATTGCCAGATTCACCACTGCTGTAGAAGTGACTGATGGGGCTTCACCATCAGCGCGGCAGGAGAGCTGAGGTGACCTATATCCGCAAGATCGAAGACTGGCGGGCGTCCGCTGGGCTCGGCGTGATCTACGAGCGATTGCTGGAGACGGTTGGCACTGCACAGTTCGGCTCGGCCGTCCACGACGCAGTGATGAAAGTGACCGGCGGCGCCAGACGGATATACCTGTTTGAGGCAACCAGCCGCGAGGATAGCTCCCTCCAATATGTATTCTGCGAACCGCAGCTTGAGGCGCTTCTTCCCGCCTACAGCCGGCACTATCACAATACCGATCCCGTCTGCGACGCCTATGGCGCCGCGCCGGCAACCAACGACGTCGCGGTGCAGCGCGTTCGGCCGATCGACATCGCGTCGGATGGCTTCCGTCGCCGCTTCTTCCAGCAGGCAGGCATTATCGAGCGTGTCTCGATCATCCAGCGTGGTGCGGATACATGGCGGGTCATCAACGTCGCGCGCCACAAGTCGTCCGGCGTGTTCACCGACGGCGAGATCGATGCGCTCGTTGGCCTCGCCTTCTTGGCCTTGCCTATGCTCCCGCTCAATCGGCAACGTGCCGAAGCCCGCCTGCCAACGGCGACTTATGTGGAATGTCGGCTGCGCCACCTGTTTCCAGGCCTGACCCGCCGCGAGCAGGAGGTATGCGCCCGCGCATCCCTGGGCATGTCCGTAGAGGCGACCGCACTCGACCTTGGCATCGCAAAGACCAGCGTCATGACCTACCGCAGACGAAGCTACCAACGCCTGCGCATCACCAGCGTGCAGGAACTTTGCGCCCTGGTGGCTCACGCACCATCGCGCCACTAGGAGCGATCGATATCCATCGTAGCCTGATCCATGGCGGCGGCGAGGTGGATGAAGCCGGTCCGCTAGAACTGCGCTTGGCGGACCCGGGTCACGATGATCTCGAACACGGTCGCAGCCAGATTTTCATAAATACTTTGGTTGCCCCGGCGGCAATGCCCCCCCACGCGCCCGTAATTCCCATATGAAGGAAAATGTTTGCAACCCAAGTTTAATTCCGTATTCACGGAAATAGGAATTAATCGGCGGAAGAGCCGAAACCTGGGAGAGTGACATGAAAGGTTTGCTGTTTGCCTCCGCGGCATTGGGGGTGACCTTTTCTGCGACGATTGCGAGCGCGCAAGAAACAACACCATCAGACGTGGCGACATCAATCAACAACCCGGTCGATGGCGGCCTGGAAGAAATCATCGTCACGGCACAACGCGTGCAGGAAAGCAGCCAGAAGACACCGCTTGCTCTGGATGTCATCCGGCCTGACGAACTGATCCGCCAGAATGTTGTGCGTGCGGAGGATCTCTCGCGAACGTCGCCGGCACTCGCTGCATCCGGCGGAGGAGGGCCAACCACCGCTTTCTTTGTGAGAGGCGTCGGCAATTCTACCGTCAATTCCTATTCGGATCCGGCGATCGCCTTCAACTATGACGGGGTCTATATTGGCCGCCCCAGTTCCACCTCGGGCGTGTTCTACGACCTTCAGCGCGTGGAGATCCTAAAAGGCCCGCAAGGCACGCTCTATGGCCGCAATGCTACCGGCGGCGCCATCAATGTCATCCCGAACCGCCCGAAACTTGGGCAAAGTTCGGGAGAAGCCATGATCGGCTATGGCAATTATAATTGGTTGACGGGACAGGCAGCCCTCAACCTGCCGATTGGCGAGAAAGCGGCCGTTCGCGTCGCCGGCACAATTTCGCACCGTGATGCTTTTCTCTCGGACGATACCGGCAAGCAGCGCGAATATGCCTTTCGCGCACAGATCTATGCCGAGCCTAGCGATGCGCTGACCCTGCGCGTCGGGCTCGACTTTGCGCATCAAAGCGGGAGTAGTGCGAGCGGCTTCTATCTGGGGACGGTCGATCCTGCCTTTGGACCCACCGGCTTTGCCGGCTACACCTTCACCCCCACCGGCTTTTCTCCGCAGCAAGGCCTGCTCGATCCGCGCTCCAACACTTTGCAGGAGGCGCGTTTCGTCTCTCAGTTGGGCCGCACGGGTGCGACCGTCGATGGCGTTCCTCATAATGACAATGATTATTGGGGTATCACCGGCGAACTCAACTACATCACGAATGCAGGAACGCTGACGATCCAGCCAGCCTATCGTGAAGCCAAACTCGATTACAGCTTCAACGGCGTGTTCCGTCTGGGCGGCGTGAAGGAGAAGGACAAACAGACAAGCCTTGAAGCGCGCTGGGCAGGCACGCTGGGGACCGGAGTGGATTATCTCATCGGCGGCATGTATTTCGATGAAGACATCGACGTTCCCCACGCCTTTTACAACCAGGCAACGCTCACGCCCTACCAGAGCTTCACCACCGCGACCGAATCCTGGGCGGGTTTCGGCAAGGTCACCGTGCGGCCGATCGAGAAGCTCAGCCTCACGGCTGCTGGCCGCTACACATCCGACAAGAAGCGATTCGACGGACTGTCACAGGTTTACATCCTGTTTTGCGGTAATCCGGCGCCGCCTCAGGATTTCTGCCCGACCCTGCCATTCACGCCGCTGGTGGACAGCGCCGCTGAGCTTGAAAGTTTTTATACGTCACGCGGCTTCCCGGTGACATCTGTGCCGCTTTACGTGCTGCCACCAGTGGCTGGCGGGTCGCAGGCGGCACCGTTCGTCCTGCGCTCTCCAATCGCAATCAACGCTGGTCTCAAGAACGAGAAATTCACCTATCGCCTCGCAGCCCAATATGACTTCAACGCGCGCAGCATGGCCTATGCGAGCTTCGAGACGGGCTATCATGCCGGTGGCTTCTCGTTCGCCCGGGGCGTTGAAAGCTACGCGCCGGAGACGATCAAGGCCTACACGATCGGCAGCAAGAACCGGTTCTTCGGCAACATCTTGCAGGTCAATGTCGAAGGCTTCCTCTGGAAGTACAAGAACCAGCAATTCAGCCAGTTCGGCTATGATCTGGGCAATCCGCCGGCGACCGTCTATCTGACCCGCAACATTGGCGACAGCACGATCAAGGGCATCGACCTGGATGTGGAGCTGCGGGCGACACGCAACACCCTGCTGTCCGCCAACATCCAGTATCTCGATACCAAATATGACAGCTTCGTCTATTTTGCGCCGAACCAGGGACTCCCGCCGAACACGACCTGCGGCTACGCGCCGACCACGCAGACGACGCCGGGAGGCGCTGCGCTCAACGTGTTTCGCGTGGATTGCTCCGGGAAGCGGGCATTCAACTCACCCAAATGGTCTTTCAACCTGAACGGTCAACAGACGATCCCGCTGGGCACGACCAAACTGGTTCTACAGGCTGGCACGCGCTACCGTAGCGAAAGCGACTCATCGGCCGAATATCTTCCATATGTCCGGTCGGAGGCGGCCTTTGTCAGCAATGCGTCCATCACGGTTTCAGCCGATGACGATCGCTGGTTTGCGAGCCTCTATGTCTTCAACATCGAAAATAACCAGCGACTGGTTGGCGGCACGACCAACTCGGCTGGCGTGATCTCTGCATCGGCCGAGCAGCCGCGCACCTGGGGCATCCGCGTCGGCGGTAAATTCTAAAGATGGGCAAATCCTCCTCCGGACATCGGGGGAGGATTTGCTTTGCAAACCGCTCTGCAACCCATTATTCCTTTGTGCAGGAATTATGAATCGGGGGGACGACATGTCGGCCGCAGTCAATGATCTTCACTATGTGGCACTCGCAGTGCCGGACCTTGCGGCAGAACGGGCGTTCTTCGGCGATATCTGGGGGCTTGCCGAAGTCGGCGAAAGCGATGGCAAGATCTATTTCGCGGCAGAAGGATCTTCGCATCCCTTCGTCATTCGCCTGCGCCAGGATGAGGCGCGTAAGACGGATCTGATCGGCTTTTCGGCGGGCTCCCGCGCGGATGTTGACGCGCTTTTCACCCAGGTCCAGGCGGCCGGGTCCAAAATCATCTCCGAGCCCGGCGCCGCAGAGGGGCCAGCGGGCGGTTATGCCTTTCGGTTCTTCGATCCGGACGGTCGCGCAATGGAGGTAAGTTGTGACACCACGCAGCGCCAGCACCGCACCCTTGCCAAGGGGGAGGCCATTCCGACTGGCCTGAGCCATATCGTGCTCCATACCCCCAGACCGGCGGAACTGGTGCAATATTATGAAGAGGCGCTCGGCTTCCGCCTGACGGACTGGATCGGCACGTTCATGGCATTCCTGCGCTGCAACCGGGCGCATCACCGGCTCGCGATACTGCCCGGCCCCCCGGCCCTCAACCATGTCGCTTTCGATGTCAGTTCCGTCGACGAGATGATGCGCGGCCTTGCGCGGATGCATAAAAATGGCATCACTCTGTCCTGGGGCCCCGGCCGGCATACGGCAGGGAATAACACCTTCACCTATTATCTGACGCCCAACGGCAATGCCGTTGAATATACGTCCGACCTTGAAGAGGTGGATGAGGCAAGCTGGCAGCCGACAGTTTATGAGTTCAGCCCCGATATCACCGATCAGTGGGGCACCGGCCGGATCATTCCCGGCAATGTTCCCCATGCCGAAATCGCGCCCGACAAAGGCCTTTGGCAGGTGCCCGCGTGATCCGCAGCGCGCTTGTCGTTGGCGGGGGCGTCGGCGGCATGACGGCAGCAATCTCCCTCAAGCGGATCGGCGTGAACGTCGACCTGATCGATGCCGATCCGCATTGGCGTGTTTATGGCGCAGGGATCAGTATCACGGGCATTTCGCTGCGAGCATTCGATGCGCTTGGCATCCTCGATCAAATTCGCCAGCGCGGCTTCGTGGGCTCCGGAATGCGCGGCAGGACGATGGCCGGCAACGTCTTGATGGATGTGCCCGCGATCGAAAATCCTATGCCCATCCAGCAAGGGGGCGGCATTCTACGTCCCGTCCTTCACGAAATTCTCTCCTCCACAGTGCGGAGCGAGGGCATCAATGTGACCCTCGGCGTCAAGGTCGAAACGTTGAGCCAGGACGAAACCGGCGTCGACGTGACCTTCACGGATGGAACGGCCAGGCATTACGACCTCCTTGTCGGAGCCGACGGGATCTACTCATCGATCCGCGAAATGATCTTTCCAGACGTGCCCAAGCCACAATTCACGGGGCAAGGCTGCTGGCGTCTGGTCGCCAAACGCCCCCCGGAGGTGGACCGTACGGAAATGTATTTTGGCGGTCCGGTGAAGCTTGGTATCAATCCCGTCTCGCAGGACGAGATGTATATGTTCCTGCTCGAACATGTTCCGGACAATCCCAGATTTTCCGGGGAGGAGCTGGTGACGCATCTGCGCGATTTGATGGCGCCGTTCGGCGGTGCCGTTCCCGCCATGCGCGACAGCATCATCGCGCCGGCTCAGATCAACTACCGGCCGCTCGAATGGTTGCTGCTGCCCGATCCCTGGTACAAGGGGCGGATCGTGCTGATCGGCGATGCCGCCCACGCAACGACACCGCATCTTGCCAGTGGCGCCGGCATCGCCGCCGAGGACGGTCTTGTTCTGGCGGAGGAACTGGCGCGCGACAACGATGTCGCCGTCGCCTTGCGGGCCTTCATGGACCGCCGCTTCGAGCGTGCGCGCCTCGTTGTCGAAAACTCGGTGCACATCGGCGAAATCCAGATGGCAGGCGAGGAAACCGCCAGCAACACAATGCTTGGAGCGACGATGGGTCAGCTCCAGGCGCCCTATTGATCGGGAGAGGACGGATGACATTCGGTCTGGCCAAGCTGCGCGACGGTGGCGCGGCGCTGGTGGTCGACGATATGCTGGTGCCGCTCGCTGCACATGGCGAGACACGCGACGTGCTTGCCCTTCTGGACGACTGGGACGCGACGTTGCCGCGCCTGGAAGCGATCGCTGCCAAGGGCGAGGGCGCCGTGCCGCTGGATGAGCGCGCGCTCGCTGCGCCCTATGTCCCGCGCCAGATCTTCTGCACCGGGGCCAATTATCGCAAGCATGTGATCGGCCTGATCATGGGTGATCCGTCGATGCGGACCGCGGCCGACGAAGGCGAAACGGACGAGGACCGTCTCGCGCGCGTTGAAAAGATGATGGACGAACGCGCCCACGCATCATTGCCCTACTGCTTTATCAAGCTGCCCTCCTGTGTCGTTGGGCCGAATGACACGGTCGTCCTGCCACTTAATGTAATGAAGCCGGACTGGGAGCTGGAACTCGGCGTCGTGATCGGCAAACGCGCCCGTCATGTGAGGCCGGACAAGGCCATGGACTATGTGGCGGGTTTTATCGTGGTGAATGATGTGACGGCTCGCGAGCATATTTTCCGCCGCGACAACAGCGCGATCGGCGCGGACTGGCTATCGGGCAAATGCTTCCCGACCTTCCTGCCTTTTGGTCCGATGATCGTGCCGCGGCAGTTTGTGCCAGATCCCTACGAGTTGACGATCCGGCTGTCCGTCAACGGCAAGGTCTATCAGGACGAATCGACCCGCGACATGATGATCAGCATCGAGCGGCAGGTCGCGTATCTGTCCGAGCGACTGGCGCTCTTGCCGGGTGACGTCATCTGTACCGGCTCGCCTTATGGCAATGGGTCGGCCTTCGGTGTGTTCCTGCAACCCGGCGACGTGATGGAGGGGACGATTACCGGCCTTGGCACCCAGCGCAACCCTTGCGTTGCCGAAGGATAAGCCATGTGCTCAGCGCTTCCGGATGCCATTGAGGAGGAGATCGACGATGAAGTCCTCATACTCGGCGCCGAGCTTGTCCATGTCGGTGCCTTCCGGCACGAGATTGCGGACGACGGGCTGAGCCGAGACGAAGAAGTCGAACAAACCAACGAGCGCCACATGCAGGAAAAGCGGGTTTATTGTGCGCAGTTCCTCACCGCCGTCGCGCGCCAGCAGGTCGGCAAAGGCGTCGACCGCGCGCATGTTCATTGCACCCTGAAGCTTCCGCGCCTCGGCCGATTTGGCGTCGGCCAGCTCGTCGACCATCAGCCGGCGCACGTGCTTGGTCGACCGCGTGAAGTGGGCCGCGTGGCGAATGCGCCGCTCGAGGATCGCCCGGGGCTCATTGCTTCCGGCGATCTCGGCAGGCGCGTCAGCGATCAAGCGCTCCACAACGGCAAGCAGCAACTTGGCGCGATCACCGAAATAATAGCGGATGAGCGCCGGGTCGACTCCAGCCTCCCGCGCGATCAGCGAGATGGTAACGCGCGCCGGCGGCAATTCCTGCAGCAGCTCGATTGCTTTGGCGAGCACAACCTCGCGGCCGACGGTATTGTCGGATGGACGGCCCTGGCCGCGTTTCTTCGGTGTAACTTTCGTCATGAGCCCTCAAGCTTGAACGGAGCGCCCGCTATTCCGCTTTTTCTACCATCCGGCAAGCACATCAACGCAATTCCTTAAAATAGGAATTGTGTTGATGGCGCAGATCGATAGGCTTGAATCACAAGGAGAGGACGGCATGGCGAACTGGCCATTCACACAAGGCGTCCATGACATCGGCAACGGTGTCTATGGCTATGTCCAGCCTGATGGCACCTGGGGCTGGTCCAATGCAGGCCTGATCGTCAGTGAAGGCGAAACCCTGCTCGTGGACACGCTGATGAGCGTGCCGCTGACCCGCGAGATGCTCGACAGCTTCAAGGCCAAGGTGCCTGCGGCCGCCAAGATCGACCGGCTGGTTAACACGCACGCCAATCCCGATCACTTTTTTGGGAACGGACTTGTCGCGGATGCCGAGATCATCGCCACGCATGAAGCCAGAAAGGAAATGGCGAGTTTCAACCCGAAAATGCTCGCCAGCCTGAAGGACAATTACCGGAATATGGGGGACGGTGGCGAGTTCCTCTATGAAACCATGGGCCGGAAATTTGATTTCTCAGGCGTGGATCAGTTGACACTGCCCAACTCGACGTTCGACAAGCAGCTTTCGCTCGCTGTTGGTGACAAGCGTGTCGAACTGACCGACCTGGGTCCGGCGCATACCCTGTCCGATACGATCGTCTGGCTGCCGGGCGATCGCGTGGTGTTCACAGGTGACCTGCTGTTCAACGAAGGCCATCCGATCATGTGGGCCGGTCCCATCGAAAACTGGATCACCGCCTGCCAATATATCATGGATCTTGATCCGGAGGTCGTGGTGCCGGGGCACGGGCCCATCACCGGGAAATCAGCGGTCGCCAACATGAAGGCCTATTTCGAATATATTCGGGACGAGACGCGCGTGCGGTTCGACGCCGGCCTGGGCTTCGAGGAGGCCGCGCGCGACATCAACATGACCGAGTTCCGGGGTTGGAGCGACCCCGAACGGATCGTCGCCAATGTCTTCTCCCTCTACCGGCAATGGGGTGCGCAATTCACGCCCGACCAGCAGCGCGACCTGTTCGGTGCAATGGGACGCTATCACAGGAAACTGGCGGCACATGACGAGGCTTGCGGTCATGACCATTAAGCTCAACGCGACGCATGATCCGGATCGCAAGAGCTGGGTCGAGAGCGCAAATGCCGCAGACACGGATTTTCCCATCCAGAATCTGCCGTTCGGCCTGTTTCGGACCGGCGATCATATCCGCAGCGGCGTAGCGCTTGGCGACCGCATCATCGACCTCCCAGCTCTGCTGGCCACTGGCTTGCTGACCGGCGGGGCTGTCGAGGCCGCATCTGCAGCCTCCGGCCCGTCGCTGGCCCCTTTGCTTGCCTGTGCGCCGGCAAGTGTCAGTGCCCTGCGCGCGCAACTGTCTCACCTGTTTCGGATTGGGGGCACGGGCGACCGCACGCTACTTGAGCCGCTGCTCGTACCAATGGATGGCGCAGATCTCCTGCTGCCGCTCAAGCCCACGGCGTTCACCGACTTCTGCACCTCGATCGATCACATCAAGCGTATGGCTGGCGGAACACCGCCCCTCGCCGCCATGGCACTGCCGGTCGCTTATAATGGCCGCGCCAGTTCGGTGATGCCGAGCGGGACGCCGGTGGTGCGTCCGGTGGGACAGTTCGAGACGCCGCCGGGTAGCAAACAGATTATGTTTGGTCCTGAGCCGATGCTCGATTTCGAACTCGAATTCGGCGTTTGGCTTCGCGACGGCAATGCGCTGGGCGAGCCCGTCAGCATGGCGCAGGCGGAGCAGGCCCTGTTTGGCTGCTGCCTCGTCAATGACTGGTCCGCCCGCGGCATTCAGTTCTTCGAGTCCATTCTGGGACCGCATCTGGGCAAGAGCTTCGTCACCACCATCAGCCCCTGGATCGTGACGATGGAAGCGCTGGCGCCATTCCGCATGGCAGCGCGCGGGCGCACGGTCGATGAGCCCGCCATACCCGCGCATCTGCTGGACCCGGCCGACCGCAGCCATGGCGCCATCGATATCGAACTCACCGCCCATCTCTCCAACGCCGGCGGTTCCCGCGCGCGGATTGTCCGCACGAACCTCAAGGAACTGTTCTGGACGCTCGGCCAGATGGTCGCGCACCAGGCCTCCAACGGCGCGCCGCTGGAGCGGGGCGATCTTGTCGCGACAGGAACGGTTTCGGGGGTCGCTGAGGAAGCACGCGCCTGCCTCGCCGAGATCACGATGCGCGGCGGAAGCATCATTGAGCTGCCCGACGGATCGCGCCGGACGATGCTGGAAGATGGCGACACACTCACGCTGCGCGGGCGCGCACAGACGCAGGGCTATGTGCCGATCGGCTTCGGCGACTGTAGCGGCACGATATCTCCGGCAAGGGGGACAATATGACCGTCACGACATGCGGCGATCGCAAGCCGATCCCGGTGCAGGCGCGCGGCAAGCACCTCGTGGTCGACATCCACTGCCATCTCGGCATTCCGGCGGCAGATGCGATCGTACAGGCGAAATATCCCGGACCGCCGCCAGGCATCAATGACTTCACCAGCCCAAAGTCGGCCGAGGTCAACCGCACCCAGTTTGCGACGATCGGGCGCACGTTGAACAGCATTGAGCAACGGTTGGACGATATGGATCGGCTCGGCATCGATGTTCAGGCCATTTCGCCCAGCCCCGGCCAGTATTTCTACTTTGCGGATCCGGAAACCGGGCGTGAGGCGGCTCGGGCTGTCAATGACGGGATGGCCGAAGCGGTGGCGGCGCATCCGGACCGGCTTGTCGGCATGGGCACGGTCCCTCTCCAGAATGTCGAGATGGCGATAGCGGAGATGCGGCGCTGCGTGCGCGATCTCGATCTGCGTGGCATCGAGATCAGCTCAAATGTGAATGGCAGGGATTTCCATGGCGAGGAATTCCGGCCCTTCTTTGCCGCAGCCGAAGAGCTGGGCATCCTGCTCTTTCTCCATCCTCTCGGCTTTACGCATGCCCAGCGGATGAGCGAATATTATTTCAACAACCTGATCGGAAACCCGCTCGAAGCGACATTGGCCGTGGGCCATCTCATCTTTGGCCGCGTTCTGGATCGCTATCCCGGCCTGAAAATCTGCGTGGCGCATGGCGGCGGGTATATTCCCGGTTATTGGGGGCGCATGGATCATGGCTGGCGCGCCCGTGCCGACTGCAGCGAGCATTGCCAGCACCTGCCTTCTACCTATCTGCGCAAACTCTGGCTCGACACACTCGTCTTCGACAAGGACCAGCTCGAGAGTCTCGTGCGCACGCATGGCGCCGACAAGCTCTGCCTCGGCACCGACTATCCATTCGATATGTCCGAGCCTGATCCGGTCGGTTTTCACGCGGGGCTCGGCAATGCCGATCAGGCGAAGATTCTCGGGCTCAATGCGGCCGATTTGTTGGGGCTGACCACAACCAGCTAAAATAAAGAATGGGGAATGGGATGGCGACGTTGGTTGAAGAGCGGGACTCTACCGGCGCGCCAATACGCGGCGCAGGTTATAGCCTCTTCCTGCTCTTTCTCGCCAACTTCCTGAATATGGCTGATCGCGCGCTGCTCGGTATCGTCGTGGATCCCGTCAAATTGGATCTGGGCCTTACCGATACCGAAATGAGCCTCGTTTCAGGCACGGCGTTCGTTCTCTTCAATCTGATTGTCGGCGTTTTCATCGCCCGCTGGGTGGACCACAGCAACCGCAAGAAAATTCTCGTTCTCGGCGTTGCTCTCTGGTCCGGGGCGACTGCCTTAACCGGACTCGCACAGGGTTTCTGGTCGCTTGGGCTCTTTCGCATTTTGGTGGGCGTCGGGGAGGCCACCGCTTTCCCTGTCGCGATTTCAATGATTTCGGACCTGTTCGCCGCTCCCAGACGTCCCCGGGCTATTTCCAACTTTCAGGCGAGCACCTTCGTCGGCCTCGTGGTCGGATCGATCCTCGCTGGCGTTCTGGCGGCAGCCCACGGCTGGCGCGCCATGTTCCTTATATGTGGGCTCGCCGGATTTGTGCTGGTCACTCTTTTGCTCGCGACCATGCGGGAACCGAAACGAGCCCAGGATCATGCATCGGCAGATCTTCCGCCCGAGATCAGCCTGGTGCGGGCGATCATTTTGCTCCTGCGGCTTCGCGGCTTCATCTCCCTGTCGCTCGGGATGGCTTTTGGCGGAATGGCGGTCGCCGTTCTGCCAATTTGGGCACCGGCCTTCCTCCTGCGAAGCCATGACGTTCCGCTCGCTGCGGTCGGCGCCCTCATCGGGCCTGCGGTTGGACTTGGCGGGATTTCTGGAACGATCTTTGCCGGGATGTTGGCGAGCTATCTGGTGCGCAAGCGAAAATCGGATGTGCAGGGCTTGCTCGTCAGACCCGCCAGGGTTGAGGTATGGCTGAGCCGCTGGTGCCCATTGAGAGGATCATTTGTCGGGCATAGCGTCAGCGCATGATCACCGGAGCGGAAGCGAAGCTCAACCCGGTCGGTCACCATTGACCTGCAAAGCTGGATAAATCCCTGGCCCCTTCCGCTGGAAGCAGGGAACCGCGACACACCAGGTCGGATCGCTTCCGTCAGCGCCGCACCTGCGTCCGGCAGATGCGCGTAGTCAGGGTTTTGCCGCAGCGTCTCCAGCACACCCATGCCGCGATCCGCCACCACAAACTCGAAGGTGCGATCCGTGACTGCATAAGCGACCAGCCCCGTTTGGGCCGCGCCGCTATGCTCATAGACATTGTCCTGCAGTTCACCCAATGCCCCCACCAGCGATGCGACGAGCCCGGAGGGAAAGCCTCTATTTTTCCCAGCATTTTCTGCGTGGAGGAGCCATTGCGCCCAAACCGGATCACGGGTCTCTACAGGGTTCTCTAACGGCAATGGAAACGCCCCAGCTTGGTCGCTGAAGCCGCCGCCGAACGGCTTTCCCGTTGCCCAAGCATCGCGAACTTTCGGGGCAAATGTCCCCGCAAATGAAACGGATGCATACTCGGCCGGAAATTGCTGGGCAGCAGCCAATAACTCGACAAGTGGCCCAATACGTCCTGAGTTTTCGATCATAAACGAACCGTGGCCATGCAAATGACCACGCATCGCTTCTCTGAGAAGATCATCTACATCCGAGAACTGTGCCTGCAAGGTATGCATCATTGCTCAATACCATATAGACTTGGCTTACGCCTACAATTCCTTGGGTTGAGCACAGCTCGGGGATTATGACCGGGCGGCCTCAGCAGCGATGTGCCCGGCGAGGTTGGTCGCAAATGTCTTCAGGCTTGTTAGCTCTGACACCCCGCATAACTCCCCTGTCTTCAACGCTGTGCGCGGCGGTTCTCATCATTTCTGCAGCGAGGCCTGCAGCTTCGGTGGACGCGCTGGAAACCGAACATTATCGTGGGCTGTCATGTTTCGCCTCCATTGCACCAAGAAGTTACTTGAGCGTATCAAGCCGGACATCGTTACCCCTGGGCATAGCGACACCGCGCTTGGTGGCTGGTATGCCACCGTCCTGTTCTGGAAGCCGCAGATAGCTTTGCTGGTTTCTGAGCGCACGCTGCTTCCAGTGCTTATGCCGCTGGCCCCAGCGGCCACACTTGCTCTGAGATTCCCGGCACAATTGGCGCTGGTTTTGAAGGAGCATAACGCCCCAAGCGAATTCATCGCTCGGGAAATTTGGCGAATGGACACGGTCCAGTACTCGAAAACTGCGAACCGAAGCGTCGTGGGCATCCTCAATGAGTTCGTTCGCCAGGCCGAGTTTTGGCTGGCAGCCTATGCCTATGAAAAGGGCGATGATGACGACCTCCTGGCCATTTCGGCCAAGCTAGCGGAGACACCTTGTGGCCCGCTGTACAAGGGCCCGGTTTCGCCAGACAGGGCCCTTCATGAACTCGTGACGGCTGGTGCGCAGGCATGAGCCTGCTGGCCGTCAACTGCGCTCGGAGATCCTACAGCACTCGGCCGGAAACCCAGCCTATGCGGTCAGACGGGATCGGACGGCAAATCGACGATACGGAAAACAGCCCCAGTTCCAGCATCACGGACGAGGTCAACGCGCTGGCCATCCCAATGATAGTCGAGGTGCCGTCCCTGAAGGGGGTTTGACGCGCAGTCAGGGTAGAAGAGCGCGACGCATTCTCCATCTGGATGCCGGATACTCGGGTAGACAATTCCGTCCGATCCCGCGCTCTGGAGGTGCCGCGCGAGCGCTTGAGATGCGGCATAGGCGTCGGAGTCGAGCGCCTGAACCGGCTCGCCTGCCAGAGGACGAAGATCATGCAGTTCTGCATCGACGGACATGACGATTTCCCGGAACTGCGAAGTCCAGCCAGGTGCTTGCCTAGTCCGTGCCATGAAGCGGGCATGGTGGTGGATCGTCTCGAACAGCGCGGTCTCGAACCGGTCCCCAACATAGAGCACGCCGTAGCTGCCATCGGTAAACCTGCTTGGCCGATCGGTGCTGACATGGGTGAATGGCGCCATGAGGTAGGAGGCGCCGTTGCCACCGACGCGGCGGCCAACCGGAACGAGGTCGAGATTCCCAATCGTCGCCATGATGCGAGGATTGGTCTTCTGCTCGGCCGAAATCAGCAGCGGCCAGTCCGCGGGATCGGCGATGTCCTCGAACAGGTCGATCGGCGGAAAGGCGCTGCGGATGATCCTGACAGCGCCCTTCCACTCAACTCGAGAAACGGGGATTTCTGCTGCTTCGCTCACCAACCACCGCGCTCAGCGTCGAGGTAGCGACGCACCCGCATGATGTCAGTGAGTTCACCTCCGAGCATCATATCGAGGGCGCTGGAGCCCCCGAACGCATCATTGGCCGCCCTAATCCAGGCATACCCGCGGGTCGCCTCCGAGAAGATGATTCGGAGCGCCTTGTGGATCCCCATGAGGTTGGAGAGACGCGCGCGCCCATCGCGCGAAACGCGCCCGGGGCCTTCCGCCTTCCAGCGCCGATAGGATCGAACCGGCATGTCGAGCAGGGTTGCCGCCTGCTCGTCGGTCAGTTCCCATTTGCCGAACAGATTGAGGACTGCCCGGAACATGGCAGCTGCCTCGTCCTGGGTAATCGGATCGGGCCGGAAGGCGGTAACGGCAGTATCAACGGGTTGCAGAGCCAGCATGGCAGTTCTCCATATGGCATCATATACGGTGAATAATGCCATTTGGCAAGGAACTATACCGATGATGCCAGTCTAGCAATCACGCTCGCCGCGCCCTCGATCGGCACGAAGAGCCGGGTCTGATAGCGGATGATCTCGGTAAAGCAGCCTTGGGCCTTGTACCAGTCGAGCCGAGCAGCACTCCATCCCGTAAGCTCAAGTCGCTGTGAGCCATTGACCAGGCTGCGTTTGACCATGAGCTTCTCGCGGCCCGCGAATTCCATGGCCCGGCCCGTCGCCGCGACGGTCTGGACAATGTCATCGGCGGACAGCGTCTGTTCGCGCTCGAGACCCAGCGCCCGGCACAGGTCCGGAACACAATGAACCGGAACCTCCCGGCCAAGGAGCGAGCGACCATCGGCTGCCGAGATGCGGCTCACCCTCACGAAATCCGAAGGGAGCTTGTCCCAGACCGGCAGTAGGAGGCCCGTGGCAAGATAGAGGCGCTCGCGTTTGTGGCTGGAACGGGCTTCTTCGACCTCGGTCGCCCAGGAATTTTGAAAATCGTCGAGGGAGACATCGTCCCAGCTGCTCTCCGCCAGCTGATCTTCAGTGATGTGGCTGCGCTTGAGGGGACGCAGCAATTCGAAGCGGGTCACGCGCGTGCCGTCATCGGCAAGAATACTGCGAGCGGGGACCAGCAGGGCGACCCGACCAGAGCGGGCGTTCCGAACCGGTCGCTGCCGCTGCCCGGTGAGGCCGTGGATCTCCTCGAGCTGCTTCAACGTAAGCGGCTTCAAGGCTCTCGCGATTTCCAGTTCCAGCAGATGGGTGGTCGCGCGCGATGCCGGATCGGTGCGCAGCAACGTGTCCGACAGGATCGTGAACTCCTCGACTGCGATGGTCTCCAGGCCGAGATCGAGTGTGCCGGCCTGCAGCGCGGCATCGATGCGCGCTTCGACCAGTCCCATGAACTCATCGAAGATCGCGTTCTGCAGGGCAATGGGAAGCGCCAGGATGCGGTTGAGCCACCGCTGGATCGAAGGCAGGTCATCGACCATAGACCCGTCGGGTCCTTCGATCCGGAGGCCCGTCAGCTCCTGAAAGCGCTCGATACTGACCGCTTCAAGCTTTGCCGTGAACAACAGGCCGAACCAGCGATGGAGCGCCTCCTTGGCGTAGATGCTTTCGAGATTGTCGGCCGGATCGAACAGGTTTTGCCCGCCGGTCTGGCGCTGCCCGCGCGTCAGAGCTCCCAAGCTGTCCAGACGCCGCGCGATCGTCGAGATGAAGCGGCGCTCGCCGCGCACATCTGTCGTCACGGGCCTGAACAGCGGGGCCGATGCCTGATTGGTGCGATTGGTCCGTCCGAGCCCCTGGATTGCGGCGTCAGCCCGCCAGCCCGGCTCGAGCAGGAAGTGGACGCGGCGGGCCTGGTTCTTCGCGGCGAGATCGGCATGGTAGCTGCGCCCGGTTCCCCCGGCATCGGAAAACACCAGGATGCGCTTGGCACCGTCCATGAATGCCTGGGTTTCGGCGACATTGGCGCGCGGCGAGCGGGATTGGAGTTTCTGACGACCATCACTGCCGACGATGAGCCGTCGCGTGCGCCCAGTGACTTCCGCCACCTGGTCGACGCCGAAGCGTTCGATGATGGCATCAAGCGCGGTGGCGATCGGCGGCAAAGCGCAGAGCTGCTCGATCATCCGGTCGCGTGCGGCAAGCGCGGAGCGGCAAAGCACAGGTGCGCCATCCTCGTCAGTCATAGGCTCGGAGCGAGGATTGCCGTTTTCGTCGGTGAACACCGCCATCAGGCGGACAGGAAAGCTCTTGGCGAGATAGTCGATCACATATTCCCGTGGGGAGAGGTCGATCTCGAGAGCTTCGCGTTCCTCGTCAGACAGGTCGGCAAGTCGCCGGTCGAGCATGGCCTCTGCCGTCGAGACGAGTTGCACGACAACGGCATGCCCATCGGCGATCGCCGTATCGATCGCGGGCAGCAAGCTGGGGAGCTTCATCGACAGAAGCAGCTGCGCGAAGAAGCGCTGCTTGGTTCCCTCGAAGATCGATAGCGCTGCGGACTTCGCCCCGGAGTTGAGCGTGCCACCAGTTTCGCTGTCGACGATCCGCGTGGCTTCCAGCGCTTCGCGCAAATTAGCGTGAATGATCGCCCAGGCTTCGGCATAGGCATCGTAGATCGCGATCTGATCCTCGGTGAGGCAATGCTCGAGGATCTCATACTCGACACCGGCGAACGAAAGGGCCCGGGTCCTTCCCTTCGGCCAGCAGCTTACGCGCTTCGAGCTTCCGGTCGCGCGCCTGTTTCAATGACATCTCAGGGTAAGCCCCGAGAACGAGCCTCCGTTCCTTGCCCGCAAAACGATACTTCAGGCGCCAGCTCCGCCGACCTGACTTCGCGACAAACAGGTACAGACCCTCGGAATCGGAAAGCTTGTAATCCTTCTCCTTCGCCTTCGCCTGCCGAACCGCCAGTTCACTGAGCATCTGTGCCCCCAATTCTGCCGTTCGATGCCCCCAAAAATGCCCCCGATCGATACGGACGTACATGGAAACATCGAAACAAATCGAGAACAATCTATAGTGCAAAATGTCGAAGAATCAAGGAAAACCGGGGATTCTTGGACGCTTGGGGATGAGTGACTGGCGGAGAGGGTGGGATTCGAACCCACGGTACCGTTGCCGGCACGCCGCATTTCGAGTGCGGTGCTTTCGACCTCTCAGCCACCTCTCCGCAGAGGATCGTCGCGAGCCGGGGCGATGGTGGCCGGCTGCCTCACCAAGAGTTGAGGGCGCGCTGTTAGCGAATGAACCGGGCTTTGCCAAGCGCCGCGACGGCAAAACTTGCGCTTGGCGGACGCCGCATTAAATCATGCGGCATGAACCCGCCTCGCGACCGTGCCGGCATTGGACGCCGCAACCCCCCTCTCCCCTTGTCGAGGCCTAGTCTTTCGGCGCCTCTCGTTGCGCATGCGCGGTTCCGAATCGGCGATCAGGTGCGGCACCGGCTGTTCAACTTTCGCGGCGTGGTGTTCGATATCGACCCGGTCTTCGCCAACAGCGAGGAATGGTACGAAGCCATCCCGGAAGACGCGCGCCCGGCACGCGACCAGCCTTTCTATCATCTGTTCGCGGACAATGGGGAATCGAGCTACATCGCCTATGTCAGCCAGCAGAATCTGGTGCGCGACGAGACCGGCGATCCGGTCGACCATCCCGCCATCGCCGCATTGTTCCAGCAGCAGGCAGACGGCGGCTACGCGTTGGATGCGAGCCACTGGCATTGAGGCGGGGGCCGCCGCGCCGGGCGGTCCGTTCAGGCCTTGATCTTCCAGCCCTTCGCCAGCGCGGCGTAGCAGACCAGTGCGAGGGCGAGATTGAGCCCCAGCATCACCGCCACGCCAAGCGCGATGGACGAATCGGACTGGCCGAGGAAGCCATAACGGAAGCCCGAAATTGCGTAGAAAAACGGGTTCGCGTGGCTGATCGCGCGAAACAGCGGCGCAACATGGTCCATCGAATAGAAGGTGCCGGAGAGCAGCGAAAGCGGCGCGACGAGGAAATTGCCGACCGCCGCCGCATGATCGAACTTGTCCGCCCACATCGCGGTGAGGATCCCCATGAAGGCCAGCATGGCCGAGCCGGTGAGACCGAACCAGAGCACTGCCCAGAGATGCTGCGGCATGACGTGGACGCCCGGCCATAGCAACATCGCGGCCCACACCGCGCCACCCACGCAGACGGACCTCGTAACGGACGCGGCGACCAGCGCGAACAGCAACTCGCCTGCCGAAAGCGGCGGCATCAGATAATCGACGATGGTTCCCTGCACCTTGCCGACGAGCAGGCCGGTGGTCGCATTCTGGAAGCTGTTCTGCACCATGCCCATGATGATGAGGCCGGGCGCCACGAAATCGGCGAAGGACACGCCCATAACGGAGAGACCGCCCCGGCCGAGCGCCACGGTGAAGATCACCAGAAAGAGCAAGGTCGTCAGCGCCGGCGCCCAGATGGTCTGGAGCTGGACCTTCATGAAGCGCCGTACTTCCTTCATGTAAAGCGCGATCATGCCGGGGAAATTGACGTTGCGGATCACCCGCACGCCGGGCTCATGGCGGATGAGGCTCTGGGTCATGGGTTGGGGATTCTGGTCGGCCATGGCCCTCGCCCTATCCCGTTCAGTAGCAACCGGCAACCAGCAATGAACGCCGGGCGCGCAGGCAAAAATCGGCAAAATGCACACGGGCGGTTTGACCTTTTCAAAGGCCGCGCCCATATGGCCGCCATCATATAAAGGAACAACCATGTCCTGGACAGACGAACGCATCGAGCAGCTCCGCCAGATGTGGGAGCGCGGCATGACGGCGAGCCAGATCGCCGACGAACTGGGCGGCGTGAGCCGCAACGCGGTGATCGGCAAGGCCCACCGCCTCGGGCTCCAGGCCCGCCCTTCCCCGGTGAAAGCGACCGAAGCCGCGGCCAAGCCGGCGGCCGCGTCGCCCGCGCGCAAAGCTACGCCCGCACGGTCTGAACCGGCGGCGGCGAGCGCCGAGGCGCGTCCGGCCCGGCCTGCCGCCAAGGCGCCGGCCGCTCCCGCCGAACCGAGGCCCGCGCCGGCCCAGCCCACCGCCGCACCCGCCACGCATGGCGCCCACGCCCATCAGCACACCGCCCCGGCGCGGCCGCAGCAGCCCCGCATCGTCTCCGTGGGACCCGGCGGTTTCCTGCGACAGGGTCCGGGCGACATGCAGCAGCCGATCCCGCCTGCGCCGCCGCGCCGGCTGGTGCCGGCGAAACCCAGCCCGGAGATCGCCGGCAAGACCAGCCTGCTCGACCTCAACGAGAAGATCTGCAAATGGCCGCTTGGCCACCCCGGCGAGCCGGACTTCCATTTCTGTGGGGAGAAGGTCAATCCCGGCTTCCCCTATTGCGTCGAGCATTGCGGCCGCGCCTATCAGGCCCAGCTCCCGCGTGGCACGCGGCGGCCGCCGCCGCCCCTGCCCTATGGCGGACCGCGCGTTCGCTAACCCTCACGTCCTGTCGGGGAGCGCCTCGCTTTTGCGCGTCCGCTCCCCGATCGCATGACCGCGGGACGAAAAGCCTTCTGGCGTCTTGCGCGCCCGACTCCCGCGCGCCTATAGCTCCGCCATGTCAGACGACCTTTTCGGCACCGCCGGCACCCGAACCAGCGACCATTACGATGCCTCCTCCATCGAAGTCCTCGAAGGGCTGGAGCCGGTTCGTCGCCGGCCGGGCATGTATATCGGCGGTACGGACGAGCGCGCGCTGCATCACCTCGCCTCCGAAGTGCTCGACAATGCGATGGACGAGGCAGTCGCAGGCCATGCCACCCGCATCGAAGTGACGCTGGAAGCCGGCAACCGGCTGACGATCATCGACAATGGACGTGGCATCCCGGTCGATCCGCATCCCAAATTCCCCGGCAAGTCGGCGCTGGAAGTGATCCTGACCACGCTCCACTCCGGCGGCAAATTCTCGGACAAGGCCTATGCCACGTCCGGCGGCCTGCACGGCGTCGGCATCAGCGTGGTCAACGCCCTCTCGGTAGATACGGAGATCGAGGTTGCGCGCAACCGCGAGCTGTTTCGCCAGCGCTTCTCACGCGGGCTTGCGCTGGGGCCGCTGGAGAAGATCGGCGCAACGCCCAACCGGCGGGGCACCAGCGTCGCCTTCACGCCCGACAACGCGATCTTCGGCGAACTGCGCTTCAAGCCGGTGCGCCTCCACCGGCTGGTCCGCTCCAAGGCCTATCTGTTCGCGGGCGTGGAGATACGCTGGAAATGTGACCCCGCCCTTATCATGGATGAGACGGTGCCGGCCGAGGCGACGTTCCAGTTCCCCGGCGGCCTCGCCGATCATCTGCGCGAGCAACTCGGCGCGCGCGAGTGCGCCACCAGTGCGTTCTTCCACGGCACGCAGGATTTCCCGGACGGCATGGGCCGCGCCGAATGGGCGGTCGCCTGGCCGCTCTGGTCGGATGGATCGGCGAGCTGGTACTGCAACACCATCCCCACGCCCGATGGCGGCACGCATGAGGCGGGCCTGCGGGCAGCGTTGACACGCGGTTTGCGGACGTTCGGCGAGCTGGTCGGCCAGAAAAAGGCCAAGGACATCCAGACCGAGGACGTGATGAACGGCTGCGAGCTGATGCTCAGCGTGTTCATCCGCGATCCGCAGTTCCAGAGCCAGACCAAGGACCGCCTTACCAGCCCGGAAGCCGCGCGCTACGTCGAGGCGGCGCTGCGCGACCATTTCGACCATTTCCTCACCAGCAACATGGACCGGGGCAAGGCACTGCTCGGCCATATTCTGGAGCGGATGGACGAGCGCCTGCGTCGCCGCGCGGAGCGGGAGACCAAGCGCAAGACCGCAACATCGGCGCGCAAGCTGCGCCTGCCCGGCAAGCTGACCGATTGCTCATCGGACGATTCGGAAGGAACCGAGCTGTTCATCGTGGAGGGCGACAGCGCCGGCGGATCAGCCAAGCAGGCGCGCGACCGCAAGACGCAGGCGATCCTGCCGATCCGCGGCAAGATCCTCAACGTCGCCTCCGCTACCTCCGCCAAGATCCTCGCCAATCACGAGATTGCCGACCTCATCCTCGCGCTGGGCTGTGGGACGCGCAAGGACTGCAACCCGGACAATCTGCGCTACGAACGCGTGGTCATCATGACCGACGCGGACGTGGACGGCGCCCATATCGCGACCCTGCTGATGACCTTCTTCTTCCAGGAAATGCCCGAGCTGGTGCGGCGCGGCCATCTCTACCTCGCCCAACCGCCGCTCTACCGCCTCGTCTCGGGCGGCAAGAGCGCCTATGCGGCGGACGACGAGGCGCGCGAGGCGCTGCTCGCCGGCGAGTTCAAGGGTAAGAAGGTGGAGGTCAGCCGCTTCAAGGGCCTGGGCGAGATGAACCCGCAGCAGTTGCGCGAGACCACCATGGACCCGGCCAAACGCGCTATGATCCGCATCACGCTGCCGCAGGAATATGAGGAACGCGCAGGCGTCAAGGATCTGGTGGACCGGCTGATGGGCACCAACCCGGCGCACCGCTTCGCCTTCATTCAGGAAAATGCGGCGCAGGTGGAAGAAGACGCGATCGACGCCTGACGGGCGCGCTTACGCCGCCGTGTCGATACCCAGCTCCGCGAGCTTGCGGTAGAGAGTCGAGCGGCCGATCCCGAGGCGCCGGGCGACCTCTGTCATACGGCCGCGATAATGGCCGATAGCGAGGCGGATGACGTCAGCCTCGATATCCGAGAGCGAGCGCAGATGGCCGTTCGCCTCGTACAGGGTGACGCCGATGCCGTTCTCCTGCGCGCTGCGCACGATAGCGCTTTGCTCGCCACGAGCACGCGGCGTGGCGCTGGTCGCCAGCCAGCCCGATAGCTGCGGAAAATCGGCGGCAGTCAGTGCATCGCCCTCGCAGAGCACGGCGGCGCGGAACAAAGTGTTGTGAAGCTGGCGGACATTGCCCGGCCAATCGTGACGGGCGAGCAGGTTCAGCGCATCGTTGGTGATGCCGAGATCACGCATGCCCGGCTGGCTGGCGATCCGATCGAGCAGATGCCGGGCCAGCGCCGGAATGTCACCGATGCGCTCGCGCAGCGGCGGGATGGTGAGCTGAACGACGTTGAGGCGATAATAGAGATCCTCGCGGAAGCGGCGTGCCTCCACCTCCTCGATCAGCCGCTTGTTGGTGGCGGCAATCACGCGCACGTCGACCTGGCTCGGCAAGCGGGCACCGACCGGCTGGATCTCGCCATCCTGCAAGACGCGCAGCAGCTTGACCTGCGCATCGAGCGGCAGTTCGCTGATCTCGTCGAGAAAGATGGTGCCGCCATTGGCGCTCATGAACTTGCCGACATGCCGGTCGAACGCGCCGGTGAACGCACCGCGCTCATGGCCGAACAGGTCCGATTCGACGAGGTTGGCGGGGATCGCGCCGCAATTCACGGTAATCAGCGGCATGCGGCCGCGCGGCGAGGCAGCATGGATAGCGTGGGCGATCACTTCCTTGCCAACACCGCTCTCCCCTTCGATGAGGATCGGCACGCGGGCGCGGGCCGATTTCGCAGCGATGGCGAGCGCGGCGCGGAAGGTCGGCGAGGAGCCGACAATCTCGTCGAAGCCGAGCGGCGCGCGGATCTTCTCGGTCAGGGGCCGCAACTCGCCGGCGGTGCTGGGCGTGCGCAGGACCGACTGCAAGGCGGAAAGGAAGCTGTCCGGCGCGATCGGCTTGATGAGGAAATCATAGGCACCGGCACGCATCGCCTCGACGGCCTTGGCGGCATTGCTGTTGGCGGTGAGGATCAACACCGGCAGGCTCGGCCGGCGCTCGCGCAACTCGTGGATCAGGCCGATCGCTTCAAGCCCCGGCGTCCAATCGTCGATGATGACGGCCGACACGCGCATCCCCTCGCGCGTGGAGAGCATCGCAATCGCCTCGTCGGCGCTACTGGCGCAGATAGCGCGCCAGCCAGCGCGGCTCGCCATGGCAATGTTCAGTCTGCGCTGGGCAGGTTCATCGTCGACCAGCAGCAGAATCGGATTATCCGCGTCACTCATTCACTTTTCCCGCGCCCCTTCCGCCGGCACGATAGGGCGGGGAGGTAAAGAGCGGATTAAGGCATGGTTCTTCGGGGCACCGGGCCAGTTCGCGTACCGAAACGATCCCGACACCAAGCGGCTTGAGGGTGCGCGAGGTTGTCGCTAAAGACAGCGCACGCATAGAAGGGGTTTCCACGGGACATGGCACAAAAGCGGGACATATCTGAGGCGCAAGAAACGTATAGCGGCTTCGTCGCACTCATTAAGTGGTCAACGATCGTCAGCCTCATCGGTGTCGCTCTCATCGTCCTGATCATCTCCTGATCCAGCCAGGAGAGCGGACCTCATGAAGATCGCTGTCCTGCGCGAGACCGCGGCGGGCGAGAGGCGGGTCGCTGCATCGCCCGAGACCGTCCGCAAGTTCATCGCACTCGGCGCGCAAGTCGCGGTCGAGACAGGGGCTGGCGCGCAGGCGTCTGTCAGCGACGCCGATTATGAGGCCGTGGGCGCCACGCTCGGCGACCGGGCAGCGACCCTCTCCGGTGCGGGCATCATCCTGTGCGTGCAGGGGCCGGAGCCGGCGTCGATCGGCGGGGCGACTCCAGGCGCGCTGCTCGTGGGTGGACTCAACCCGTTCGGCGAACGGGCGCGGGTCGATGGCTATGCCGCCGCCGGCGTGCAGGCGCTGGCGATGGAGTTCATGCCGCGCATCACGCGCGCGCAGTCGATGGACATCCTCTCCTCGCAATCCAACCTGGCCGGCTACAAGGCGGTGCTCGATGCCGCCGCCGAATATGGCAAATGCTTCCCGATGATGATGACCGCGGCCGGCACCGTCTCGGCCGCGCGCGTGTTCGTCATGGGTGTAGGCGTGGCGGGCTTGCAGGCGATCGCCACGGCGCGGCGGCTGGGCGCGCAGGTTTCCGCCACGGACGTGCGCGCAGCCACGAAGGAACAGATCGAATCGCTCGGTGCCAAACCGGTCTTCGTCGAGAAGGTCGCCGGCATCGAGGGCGAAGGCAGCGGCGGCTACGCCACGGAAATGTCGCCTGAATATCAAAAGGCGCAGGCCGAGCTGGTGTCCAGCCACCTCGCCAAGCAGGATATCGTCATCACCACGGCGCTGATCCCCGGTCGCCCGGCCCCGCGCCTCATCTCCGACGCACAGCTTGCCACGATGAAACCCGGCAGCGTGATCGTGGACCTCGCCGTCGAGCAAGGCGGCAATGTCGAAGGCGCGGTTGCCGGCGAGATCGTCGAGAAGCATGGCGTCAAGATCGTCGGCCACCGCAACGTGCCGAGCCGGCTCGCCGCCGATGCCTCCGCCCTGTTCGCGCGCAACCTCTACAATTTCCTGTCGGCCTATTGGGACAAGGAGGCCAACGCCCCCGACCTGCCCGACGATGACGAGATCGTGCAGGGGGTCCGGCTGACCCTCGATGGCAAGGTCGTGAACGCACGGCTGCTCGGCTGACATGACGCTCGCCGTGAGCCTCGATCGCGGCATCTGCAATCGTCACACAACCGCCCCAACGCGTAACGCGGAGGGAGTAGCCGCGCTGGCTCTCGACAGACAGCGCTTGCGCGGCCAAGGTCGGATAAAAAGGAGGGGGAAGCACGCATGCGGATCTTGAAGTTCATCGCCGGAAGCGCCCTGCCGGCTGTCGCCCTCGGCACTGCACTGGCCGCCTTGCCCGCGCCGGCTCTGGCCGCCGATCTGCCGCCTCTACCCGCTCTCAACCATTTCATGGTTGCCATATCGGTCGCGGACCTCAAGGCCGAGACGGACTGGTATGTCGAGAAACTCGGCTTCAAGGTCGAGAAGGACGTGTCGATCGGGGACGGCCGCGTCTATTTCCGCTGGCTGACGCTGGGCGATCAGCGCATCGAACTGGTCTATTCACCCACCGCCAAGGACGGCACACCGCGCCCTAAGCCGCCCGCACACGCTGGGCTCCACGGCTTCACCCACGTCACGCTGGAAACGGTCGATCTGGAGGCGACCAAGGCCGCGCTCGCGGCACGCGGCGTGACGCCGGTGCTCGACGTGACCGAAGTAGCGCCGCTGGGCATCAAGGTGTTCTATCTCACCGACCCTGAGGGCAATGCGGTCGAAATCGCACAGCGCCTTAAGAACTGACCGGAAGAAGCGACAAGATCATGGATTTCATCTCCATACTCTCCATTTTCGTGCTGGCCTGCTTTGTCGGCTATTATGTCGTCTGGTCGGTGACGCCGGCGCTGCACACACCGCTCATGGCCGTGACCAACGCCATCTCCTCCGTCATCATCGTCGGCGCGCTGATCGCGGCGGCGGAGGCGGAAAGCGCCGGCGCCCAATGGCTCGGGCTGGCCGGCGTGGTGCTCGCTTCCATCAACATCTTCGGCGGCTTCGCCGTGACCGAGCGCATGCTGGCCATGTATAAGAAGAAGGAGCGCAAGTGATGCTGGGGAGCCTGCCCGTGGCGCCCCTGGTGGCGCTCGCCTATCTCATCTCCGGTGTGCTGTTCATCCTGGCGCTGCGCGGCCTCTCCAGCCCGGAGACCAGCCGGCGGGGCAACCGGTTCGGCATGCTGGGCATGCTGATCGCGGTCGGCACCACCATCGCCACGCACGATGCGGTGGCGCTGCCCAAGCTGGTTGCCGCCATCGCCATCGGCGGCGTGATCGGTTTCATCATCGCCCGCAAGATCGCGATGACGGCGATGCCGCAGCTTGTCGCGGCCTTCCACAGCCTCGTCGGCATGGCCGCTGTGGTGGTGGGTGCCGCCGCTTATCGCAATCCAGCGGCTTTCGATATTTTCGACGAGGCGCTGGGCGCCATCCACCAGATCAGCCGGATCGAACTGGGCCTCGGCGTGGCGATCGGCGCGATCACCTTCTCCGGCTCGGTCATCGCCTTCCTCAAATTGAACGGCAACATGTCCGGCAAGCCGATCCTGCTACCGGCGCGGCATCTCATCAATCTGGGGCTGCTGGTCGCCATTGTCGGCCTGATCGGCTATTTCTACGCGATCCCGAACCCGGCGGCCGTGCCGTGGCTGTTCTGGACGGTCGTCGCCCTCTCCTTCCTCATCGGCTTCCTGCTCATCATCCCCATCGGCGGCGCGGACATGCCGGTCGTCATCTCGATGCTGAACAGCTACTCGGGCTGGGCAGCCGCCGCGATGGGCTTCACGCTGGAGAACAGCGCGATGATCGTCACCGGCGCGCTGGTCGGCTCATCCGGCGCGATCCTCAGCTACATCATGTGCAAGGCGATGAACCGCAGCTTCATCTCGGTGATCGCGGGCGGGTTCGGCGCGGAGGCAGTCTCCGGCGAGGCCGGCGCGAAGGAGCAACGCCCGTGGAAGCGCGGCTCTGCGGAGGACGCCGCCTTCCTGATGAAGCAGGCGGAGAGCATCATCATCGTGCCTGGCTACGGCATGGCCGTCTCGCAGGCCCAGCACGCGCTGCGCGAAATGGCCGACCAGCTCAAGGCGGCGGGCGTCTCGGTCAAATACGCCATCCACCCGGTCGCTGGCCGCATGCCCGGCCATATGAACGTGCTGCTCGCCGAGGCCAATGTGCCCTATGACGAGGTGTTCGAGCTGGAGGATATCAACAGCGAGTTCGCCCAGACCGACATCGCCTTCGTCATCGGCGCCAACGACGTGACCAACCCGGCGGCCAAGACGGACAAAAGCTCACCCATCTACGGCATGCCGGTGCTCGACGTGGCCAACGCCAAGACCGTCCTGTTCGTGAAACGCTCCATGGGCGGCGTCGGCTATGCGGGGGTGGACAATGATGTCTTCTACATGGACAACACCATGATGCTTCTCGCAGATGCGAAGAAAATGGTGGAGGATATCGTGAAGGCACTGGGTCACTGATGCGCAGGCTGGGCTTGATCGGGGGGCTTAGCTGGTCCTCCACCGCGCGTTACTACGAACTCATCAACCAGACGGTGCAGCGCAGGCTCGGCGGCCTGCACAGCGCCACACTTCTCATCGACAGCCTCGACTTCGCGGAAGTCGCGCGCTGCACCAGCACTAACGATTGGGACTGCGCCGCCGGCCAGATGGTCGGCGCGGCCAAACGGCTGGAGGCTGCCGGCGCGGAAGGACTGATGATCTGCGCGAACTCGCTGCACAAAGTGAGCCGGCAGATCGTCGAATCGGTCAACATTCCGCTGATCCACATCATCGACGAGATCGGCGCACGGCTGAAGGCGGACAAGGTGAAGGCGGTGGCGCTGGTCGGCACCAGCAATGTGATGATCGACCGGGACTATCGCCAGCAACTGGTCAGCGCGGGCGGCGTCTCGCTGCTCCCACCCGATGCCGAACTGGCGACGCGCATCGACCGGCTGGTCTATGAGGAACTGGCCGCCGGCAAGATCACCCGCGATGCCGAGCGGTTCATGAAATCGGAACTGACCGATATCGCCAAGGAGGAGGTGCAGGCAGCCGTGCTCGCCTGCACCGAGCTGGACCTGATCGTCGACGTCAATGCCAATGTGCTGCCGATCTACGACAGCACCGCCATTCATGCGGAAGCGGGCGCGCGCTTCGTGCTGGGAGATTAAGGCGACCCGTTCCCTCGCGCCGGGGTCGTGCCGTCATGAGGGATCGGGAGACTATGAATGGCCGATATCAGCATCCGCAAGGAAGATGACGGCCGGCACGGTCGCTATGTCGCGCACGTGGCGGGCATCGACGCCGAGGCGGAACTGACCTTCACCCATCGCGGCCCCGGCCGGATCAGCGCCGATCATACCGGGGCACCCGAGGCGCTGCGGGGAACCGGCGCCGCTGCCGCGCTGGTCGACCGCCTCATCGCCGATGCACGGGCGGAGGGCCTCCGGATCATTCCGCTCTGCCCTTATGTCCGCGCCCGTTACGTGAAACATCCCGACTGGCAGGACGTGATGACCGTAGCGCCGGGCGAAAAGCCAGCCCTCTAAAGGCAGGTTCGCCGCCCTTCCGGCAAGCGGGACTCGGGGAGCCTTGTCGCCCCTCCCGTTTGCGCCTAGGCTCAGAAACGCTGCAATCCGGATCGGCTCCCGCAAGAGGAGCGTGCGGAGCGGGAGAACGAAGGACGGGAGAGGACCGCATCGCATGATGCTTCAGGCGATCGACACGAGCAGCGTGGCCGCGCGCGACCGGCTGCCGTTCTGGACGGAGTTGGCCGACCGGTTCATCGCGCCGCTTACCATCGAGGTGCCGGACGATAGCGCCTTCGAGGCACGCATGTATCGCGCAACGCTGCGGGACTGCGAGATCATCTCGCCCTGTTCCTCGCCGGCGCGCATCTATAACGGTGCCGGCAACGATGTCGGCATGCTCAACCTCCAGCTTCAACATGTCGGGCGCAGTATCAACGATACGGGCGGACGCACCAGCGTGCTCAACGAGGGCGATTTTCTGCTGTTCGATCCCGCGCAGCCGCTGGAACTGACCTTCACCGAGCCGACCCAAACCATCGTACTGCGCCTGCCGGTCGCCTATATCGAGGCGCGCATGCCCCGGCTGCGGCAGATGGTCGGCATCCCGATCCGTGGCGACAGCGGCGCGGGCGCGCTGTTCTCCCGTTTCCTGCGCGCGGCCTGGGCGCAGATCGAGACCGGCGAGAACGATTGGGGCGACGCGATGAGCGACGTCATCTGGCCGCTGCTCGATCTGGCTTATTCCCCGATCCGCCCGGCCGAGCCGGAGAGCGGTCGCCGCGACCAGCGCCGCCGCGCGGTGCTGGACCTGATCGAGGCGCATCTGTGCGATGCCCGGCTCGATACTCGCCAGATCGCCGACCGGGTGGGCGTCAGCGCGCGGTCGGTTCAGCTCCTGTTCGCGGAGATGGCGACGACGCCCTCCGCCTATATCCAGCAGCGACGGCTGGACCGCGCGGCCTCACGGCTGGACAAGGAGAGCGGCGACGCGACGATTACCGGCATAGCCTTCGATGTAGGGTTCAACGACCTGAGCAGCTTCTGCCGCGCCTTCCGCCGGCGGTTCGGGATGAGTCCCAGCGATTATCGCGCTGCGCGGGGGCAGATCGGACGGGCGTGACCCCTTGGTTCGGGGGTGCGGAGCGGAACGGCCCAAGGCTGGCCTGCTGGGGCTGAAGAGGGAAGCCTGCGACAAGCCCCCTTCCGATCGTGAGCCCCTATCCCAGCCCCACCCCACGGGACGGACTTGAACAGTTCAACCCAAGCGAAACGAACGCGAATATCCGTGCCCCTTCTCAAGCTCGTGCCCAGCGTTCTTCCCGCTGCGTGACCTCTCCCCGCCGTGCGAGGTCGATCAGATGCGCCTGCATCGAGCGGCCGGCCGCGCCGTGCAGACGGGGATCGAGACCAACATACATGCTCGCAACCATCGTCGGGATAAGCGACGGGCCGTGCGGTCGAGCAGGCGCAGGATCTGTCCTTCGCGCATCTTGCGGTGGCCGAGCAGGTGCCGCACGAAGCGCCGCGGCTGGACGATCGGTTCGCCATGGGCGGGGTAATAGACGGACTCATCGCGCGCCAGCAGCCGCTCAAGCGAAGCCAGATAATCGGTCATGTCGCCATCGGGCGGCGAGACCACGCTGGTCGACCAGCCCATGACATGATCGCCGGAGAACAACGCCCGCTCCTGCGCCAGCGCGAAGCAGAGATGATTGGAGGTGTGGCCGGGCGTGGCGACGGCGGTCAGCGTCCAGCTCGTCCCCGTTACCGAGTCGCCATCGCAGAGCACCGTATCAGGACGATAATCCGGATCGAAGGCGGCATCGGCGCGCGGACCATCATCCTCCAGCGTTAGCGGCGCGCAGCCCTTGATCGGCGCGCCCGTCCGCTCGGCCAGCGGCCGCGCCGCCGGGCTGTGATCGCGATGGGTATGCGTGCAGAGGATCGCGCGCACTGGTCTTTCGCCAATCGCAGTCAGCAGCGCCGTCAAATGAGCTTCGTCCATCGGGCCGGGGTCTATCACCGCCAGATCCGCCTCACCTACCAGATAGGTCTGGGTGCCCTGATAGGTGAAAGGTGACGGATTTGGCGCCAGCACCCGGCGCACGAGCGGGGAGAGGCGCATTGCCACACCGGTTTCGGCGGCAATATCGGGAGCAGCGGAAGCCATGTTCCCCATGTGCGCGCTTGTAGCGCGAATGCAAGGTGAACCGGCGCGCTCAATGATCCCTTCGCCCGTGCTCCTGCTCGCGCAAAAGCGCCGGGTCGGCGCTAGTCGCGCCCCGTGGTTCGCAGCCGCGCAAGCTGACGATCCAGATCGGCGGTGATCCGGTCACGCAGTCGTTCGGAGAGGTCAGCCTGTCGGGCAATCTCGCTGCGCGCCAGCTCCAGTCCCCGGATCGCCTCCTGCCGCGCTTCCCGCGCCACGGCCCGGTCGCAGAGATGAATACGGATTTTCTGGCGCGTGACGCCGTTGATGGTCACGCGCTCCTCGCTGGTGTTGACCATATCCTGCCCGGCGCAGTCCTTGCCCTCGGTCATCTCGATGATCGGCACCATGGCGTCGATCTCCGCCTGGCTGGGGATGGCGATGGTGCGCCCATCGCCGATCCGCACGATCCGCTTTTGAAAAACCGGCGCCGGTGGAACCGGAGGAACGGGCGGAACGGCCGTCCCGATCCCCTGCGGCGGCGCAGGCGGCTGCGGAGGCAGCGGTGCAGCAGCAGGCAGGGGCGGCGCCGGCGGCAGATCGCCCGCCTCGCCCTGCGCATCTACGACTGCAGCAAGCCGGTCGGCACGCTCCGCTTCTTTCGGTGCGGAAACGGCATGGGCAGCAAGCGCAACGGGAAACGCGCCCCGCAGCGTGGGCATGTGCGGGGCTGGGAGTGCTTCGCTCACCTGTGCCCCGACCTGGGCGGCCATGCCCTGGCCGGATGCCGTCAGGGCGAGGCCGCTGGCCGCGATCGTTCCGACCAAGGCGGCACCCGCAAGGCGGCGACCTGTGCTGGGGCTGCGCTTGGACAACATGGACAGTCTCCGTTTTAGCCGATCGACGGCGTTGAGATGACAGATGGGAGAGGCCCCGCGCCCTCCGGCGCATTTGACCAGCGCGCGGGCATAAGCGTGGCCCAGACCGGCTTCGCGGACGGCGCCGATCACATCTGCGTCGCACGCCATTTCCTGATCGGTGCGAAAGGCGCGGTGGGCATACCAGGCGAGCGGATTGCACCAGTGCAGCGCCAGAAACCCGAGTGCGGCGACATTGGCGATGAGGTCGCCCCGGCGATGGTGCGCCAGTTCATGCGCCAGCGCCATCGCATGCTCTTCAACATCGAAGCGGATGAGCGCATCCTGCGGAAAGACGATGAACCGCCGCCTGATGCCGAACGCCATTGGCCCATCGACACGTGGGCTGGCGACCAGCCGAATACCGCGTGCGGGGGAACGGCGCGGCCGCGCTCCGGTCAGCACTTGGTGCCGGAAGCGATAATAAGCCGCGACCTGCCAGGCGACGAACAACAATGCGCCGGCCAGCCACACGGATAGAGCGATGAGCAGCCACGGCACGCCGGCTGCCTCCTCCCCCGCAAACGTCGGCGCCGCCTCGATCTGCACCATGCGAGCGTGGATCAGTTGTGCGAGCGCACCCGAGGCCGGGCCGAGCGCGGGCACCGGCAGCGCCTGGGGCATGAGGCTCGCGATCGGCGGCATGACCATGCGCAGCGCCGGCAGCAGCCAGAGCGCATAGGCAGCCTTGGCGCCGAAGCTGCGCCGCACCGGCTCGCGCAGGATCAGCACCAGCGCCATCAGCACGCTGGTCGCCACCAGCGTCTCGACGAGCCAGGCAATCATGGCTTGAGCGCCTTCAGCAGCGCCTCGATCTCCGCGATGTCCTGATCGGAGAGCTGCTGCGTCTCGGCGAGATGCGCGACCAGCGGCGTCACGCGCCCACCGAACAGCCGATCGACAAGCCGCTGCGATTCGTGGGCGACATAGGCATCCCGTACAACCAGCGGCCGGTAGAGGTAGCGCCGGCCGTCCGCCTCATGCGCCACCACCTTCTTGCCGACCAGCCGGGCAAGCAGCGTCTTGACTGTTTGCAAGCTCCAGTCGCGATCTTCCTCCAGTGCCTCGCTCACCTCCGTGGCGGTAAGCGGCGCACGGCGCCACAGAACCTCCATCACGGCATGTTCGGCATCGCTGATGCGGTCGGCCATTGCCAGTCACTCCCTCAAGGACTCGATCGACTATAGATGTAGTCATAAACTACACTTGTAGTCAATACGCCTATGAAGCGGCACGGCGGATGAACGGAAATGAGCGCCTAACTGTCCGGTCGGCGCCCATGAGAGAGATAAGAAGGGTTTCCTCCGGGTCGAGCACCTCCGCGCCAGTGGGAGCGCGGAGGCAAGACCCGATGCCCTGGCCTCAGCCGGCGTTCGGTGCACCCTGCGGAGCGAGGAGTTGTTGCAACTCGCCCGCCTCATACATTTCCATCATGATATCCGAGCCGCCGAGGAACTCGCCCTTCACATAAAGCTGCGGAATGGTCGGCCAATCGGAGAAGCTCTTGATACCCTGACGGATCTCCTGATCCTGAAGCACGTCGACGCTCTCGTAGGGCGCGCCGATCCGCTCCAGAATCGCCACGGCCCGGCTGGAGAAGCCGCATTGCGGGAACAGCGGCGTACCCTTCATGAACAGGACCACCTCGTTCTTGCTGACGAGGTCCTGAATGCGGGCGTGGGCGGAATCGGTCATGGTCGGTCTCCCGGGAATGGGCATGGCACCCTCGTCACGCCCCTAAACATATATCAACGCCGCATCAATTGGGAACGGCGGTGGTCAGTTGCAAGGCGTGAAGTTCGCCGCCCATCCGCTCGCCGAGCGTCGCATAGACCGCACGCTGCTGGGCAAGCCGGTTCATGCCGCGAAAGCTCTCGGATACGACATGCGCCGCATAATGATTGCCGTCACCAGCCAGATCGGTGATGCGCACCTGCGCATCCGGCAGTCCGGCGCGGATCAGCGCCTCGATCTCATCGGCAGCCATCGCCATGAACGGTCCCCTCAATCTTCCTTCATGAACTGGCGGCGCGCCTCGGCCGCCTTGTCGCCGAGTGCGGCGCGAACCTTCTGGTCGTCGGTTTCGACCCCGGCCGAAACGAGATCGCCCAGCACCTTGCGGATCACGTCCTCATCGCCGGCTTCTTCGAAATCGGCCTGGACAACGGCTTTGGCATAAGCCTCCGTCTCTTCGCTGGTCAGGCCCATCAGGCCCGCTGCCCACTCGCCGAGCAGGCGGTTGCGCCGTGCGGTGATGCGGAAGGCAAGCTCCTGATCCCTGGCGTATTTGTTCTCGAACGCCTTCTCACGCTCATCAAAATTGCTCATTGCGGCAACGCCTCTCGTCTCTCGGTCGATGTGTCAGGCTACTTAGGAAGCGCGCCCGCCAATAGCAACGCGCTGCCCGGTGAAATAACGCCCGTTCAGGCCGCCGCCGGCACCAGCCACGGCCGCCGCTCGGCATCGGCCTGCTCGAAGGTCGCGATCGCCTTGTCCCGCGCCATGGTGAGGCCGATCTCGTCCAGCCCGCCGAGCAGGCATTCGCGGCGGAACGGGTCGAGCTCGAAGGTGAAACGGTCCTGAAACGGCGTCGTGACCGTCTGGTGCTCCAGGTCGATGCTGATCGCATCCGTTTCCGCCACCTTCAGCAGCCGGTCAATCGCAGGCTGGGGCAGAACCACGGTGAGGATACCGTTCTTGAAGGCGTTGCCGGAAAAAATGTCCGAGAAGCTCGGCGCGATGACCGCCCGCACGCCCATGTCGAGCAGCGCCCATGCGGCATGCTCACGGCTGGAACCGCAGCCGAAATTATCGCCCGCGATGATGATCGGCGCGCCGGCATAGCGCGGATCGTCGAACAGATTGCCCGGTTCCTTGCGCAGCACCTCGAACGCGCCCTTGCCCAGGCCGGCGCGGCTGATCGTCTTGAGCCACTCGGCGGGAATGATAATGTCGGTATCGACGTTCTTCATGCCGAGCGGATAAGCGCGCCCTTCGACGCGGGAAACGGGCTGCATCTCTATGCCTCCGAAACAACAGAGCGAGGGCTCATATGGGGAGGCTCGTGGCCGATGGCGCGGGGCGCGTCAAGGGTCGGCGCATGTCGGCGTCGCTGTAGACCCGGCGTTTCAGACCGTTTCGCCCTGCCCCAGCGCCGCCACCGTCTCGCACAGCGTATAGACGAGCGCGCCCGGCTCCAGTTGCAGCGGCGTCACCGCGCCGGCGCCGAGACGCTGGGCTTCCTCATAAGCGGCGATCCCCCGCCCCATCGCCCGGCCGGGCAGACTACGCAGGCGGTGGGCGATAAAGCGAGGGACGAGATCCACGAACGCTTCCAGACGTGGGCGGGCACTGACGGACGACAGGGCCGCCACCAGCCGCGCCCGCTCCGCCTCGGCCGCACGACCGCCACGCGCAATGATTTCCAGCGCATGCTCCAGCGCCGGCAGGTCGAGATCGCGCATGGCGATAGCCTGGCCGGGCGAGCCCTCCGCGCTGTGGATCAGGGCCTCGCGCTCGGCGGCCGGCAGGGCTGGCAGCGCCTCGGCCAACGCACGAACCATGGCGGCATCGTCCAGCGCGCCGAAGCGCAGCATGCGGCAGCGCGAACGGATGGTCGGAAGCAGCCGGCCCGGCCGATGGGCAACGAGCAGAAACACCGCACCCTCGGGCGGCTCCTCCAGATTCTTGAGCAGCGCGTTGGCGGCGCCCGTCTCCAGATCGTCGGCGCTGTCGATCAGCACGACACGGCGCGTGCCCATGGAGGGTGCGCTGTGGAGCAGGCGCGAGAGGCCGCGGATCTGATCGACGGTGATGTTGCGGGCGAGTTGGCCGGAGTCGCTTTTCCGGTCGTCCTTCTCCAGCCGTTCCAGCCGGACGAAATCCGGGTGAGCGCCGCTATCGAGCAGGCGCACCGCCGGGTCGCTGTCGTCGGGCGCGAGCTGGCCGGAAGGCACAGGGCGCCCCGCCCCCACCACCAGCAGCCGTCTGGCAAAATCGTAAGCAATACCCGCCTTGCCGACGCCACGTGGGCCGGCGAAGATCCAGCCATGGTGCATACGCGGCGTGGCGCCCGCTTCGATCAGCGCGGTAATCTGTGCGTCATGGCCCTGCCAGCGCGTCATGGCAGTAGGTCGGCCAGCGCCGCCATCAGCCGGGCGTTGACAGCTTCGGGCGAGCCGGCGGCATCGACCTGCCGGAAGCGGGCGGGTTCGGTCGTTGCGAAACGCGCGAACGCCTCGCCCACCGCGCGGTGGAAGGCGCCGTCGCGGCCGCCGATCCGGTCCGGCTCATCACCATCGCGCAGGTCGGCGCGCGCGCTGCTCTCGTCCAGCGGGAGAGTAAGCAGCAAGGTGCGGTCCGGCAGCAGGCTGGCCGAGCCGATGCGGTGCAACGTCAGAATGTCGGCATCACTCAGCGCGCCGCCAATGCCCTGATAGGCGCGGCTGCTGTCCAGAAAGCGGTCGCACACCACCCAGCGCCCGGCGTCGAGCGCGGGGCGGATGGTTCGTGCGACATGATCGGCGCGCGCGGCGGCGAACAGCAATGCCTCCGCCTCGATGGTCCAGCGTTCGGCCGCGCCGGAGAGAAGCAGCCCGCGAATAGCCTCCGCTCCAGAGCTGCCGCCCGGTTCGCGGGTGAGCAGCGCGTCGATCCCGCGCTCGGCCAACGCCGCGACGAGCAGGCGCGCCTGTGTCGACTTGCCGACGCCTTCGCCGCCTTCCAGCGAGATGAAGCGGCCGCGCAAGCCCTCGTCCTCTCAGCCGAACAGCGAGAGGAAGCCGATCCACAGCCGGCCGAAGAAACCCGCCTCCGAGACGGCCTCCTTCGCCACCAGCGGCAGCGATTGCGGCACGCCGTCACCGGCATCGACGACGAGATGGGCAATTTCCTGCCCCTGCGCGATGGGCGCCTTGACCGGCCCGTCATAGACGATCTTGCCGCTCAGCGAGCCGCTCGCCGTAGCGGGGACGGTCGCCGAAAGATCCCTGGGTACGACGAGATCGACCGTGCGAGCCCAACCGCCCTGCACGCGCGCCTGCCCCAGCACCGTGCCCTTCTTCGCGATCGGCCGGGCCTGCCACGCCTTGAACCCCCACTCCATGAAGCGCACGGATTCGTCGACACGGCCGTTGTAGGTCGGCAGGCCCGCCACCACCATGATGAGGCGGCGGCCGTTCTGAACGGCCGAGCCGGTGAAGCCGTAACCCGCTTCCTCCGTATGGCCCGTCTTGAGACCATCCGCACCGGCGATCTTGCCGAGAATCGGGTTGCGATTGGCCTGGCTGATCGCCGCGCCACCCATCGTCTCGCCCCAGGTGAAGCTCGGCGTCGCGTAGAACTGGCGATAAAGATCCGGCGTCTCCTCGACGGAGGCACGCGCCAGCACGGCAAGATCGCGGGCGGTGACATGGGTCACGCCTTCGTCCGGCCAGCCGTTGCTGTTGCCGAAATGGCTGCCGGTCAGGCCGAGCCGCTTCGCCTCCGCATTCATGAGATCGGCGAACGCCTCCTCGGATCCGGAGATGCCCTCGGCCAGCACGACACAGGCATCGTTGCCGGAGAGCGCGACAATACCGTGCAGCAGGTTCTCGACCGAGACCGCCTCATTGGCCTTGATGAACATGGTTGAGCCCTGGCTGTGCCATTTGCGCCATGTTTCCGGCCGCATGGTGAAGGTCTGGTCGAGCCGCAGCTTGCCTTCCTTGATGAGCCGGAAGGCGACGTGCGTCGTCATCATCTTGGCCATGGAGGCGGGCGGGATCTGCCGGTTGCTGTCCCGCTCGAACAGCACGCGGCCGGACGACAGGTCGATCATATAGGCGACCGGCGCCTTGGACTCGTAGCTGGGCGTGCTTGCGGGAGCCGCCGAGACAAGAAACGGCAAGGCCAGGGCAAGCGGCAGAAATGGTCTCATGAAACAATCCGTTATGACGTTCGAGGCGCGGCGGGGGCACCGGAGCCGGACCCCGTCATTAACCAGCGGGCGCGCCTCTGCCTAGCCCTGGCGCGGGGATTGCGGCTTGTTTCGGCAGATTGCCGATATGCGCCTATCGGCGCACCTCATCGGCCAGCAATCCCACCGAGAGACCATAGAAGTTGGAGCAATTATAATCCAGGATTGCGCGGTAATTGCCGGTGAGCAGATAGGCGGTCTTGCCCGGCCCGTCCGGCTCGATGAGCGTCGCCATCACGCGGTCGTCCGGCCAGCTTCCCTGCGTGGGGACGATGCCAAGGGCACGCCACTCTCGCATCGTCAGCCAGCGACTATGGCGCTCCATCACGCGCGCGCAACGCGACGCGCGAAGGCGATTGGCGACGGCCGCGCGATCGAACGTGGCGGGCAGCCGCACCGCGAACCCCCAAGGCTCGCCCTTGCGCCAACCGGCCCGCACGAAATAATTGGCGATGGAGGCGAGCGCATCGGGCTGGCTCGACCAGATATTGGCGACGCCGTCGCCGTCCGCATCGCGCGCATCGCGCAGATAGACCGAAGGCAGGAACTGCGGATAGCCGAACGCGCCCGCATAACTGCCGAGCAGCCGCTCGCGCGGAACACCGCGCTGCATCATCACCATGACGGCGATCAATTCCGGCTCGAACAGCGCGCGCCGGCGCCCTTCATAAGCCAGCGTCGCGAGCGAGCGGAGCAGATCGAAATCGCCCGTGATGCGGCCGTAATTGGTTTCATGGCCGAAGATCGCGACCATGATCTCCTCTGGCACGCCGGTATCGCGCTCGATGCCACTGAGCAGGCGCCGGTTGGCCTGATAGACCGTGCGCCCCCGCGTGATGCGATCCGCGTCGACATGGCGCTGGCGGTAAGGCTCGAAATCGGGGATCGGCGCGTCGGCTGCGGTCGGCTGGTTGGCGCGGTCCAGCGCGGCGACGCGCGGATTGAAGGTGAGCCCGGCAATCGCGCGATCGAATGTCGTGTCGCTCACACCTTGTGCGCGCGCTTTAGGGCGCAGACCCTGAAGATAGGCGGTGAAGCCGGCCTCGGTGGCCGCGCCCACGCTCGATACCGGCGCGGCGCTGCCTCCTGTCTGAGCGGGGGCCGGCGCGCCCAGCGCCATGGCGAGCGCGGCGGCGAGAGGGGCGAACGATTTGAATGGTGCGGACATATCCTTACTTTTGCCAGACTTTTCCTGCGAGGCAAGGCAAGCGGTCGACCGACCGGCGCAGGGTAGGGTCTGCTCCGCCCGCGTCATCGGTTCGCCATCCGCCATCGCGCGAGAGCGCTTGCCCTGCTGTCGCGCTTTGGATAGGCGCGCTGGAGCGCCCGGCGTCGCCGGCGCGGACAGGTGGCCGAGTGGTTTAAGGCAGCGGTCTTGAAAGCTACAGGAGCTTGTGACCTGTGCGCAGAAATAGGAGTGCGGTTACAAGGGGTTAGTGTATGTCAGGTTCGCCGGGTGCGATCACCCATAAGCCTGTCGTAAGCTGCCAGCCCCGAAACGACGTGGAAGAGTGTCCGAGTGGTTTAAGGAACCGGTCTTGAAAACCGGCGACGGGGCAACCCGTCCGTGGGTTCGAATCCCACCTCTTCCGCCATCCCTAGGAGGATCAATGAAGCACGCGGTGGCAATAGTCGGCTTGGCTGCTCTTGTCAGCGCCTGTTCGGACCCTTGCGCCAACACCGTTGTTTCGAAGGCCGATTCTCCCGATGGCTTGCACAGCGCCATCTTATTCCAACGCGATTGTGGCGCGATTACAGGCTACTCGACGCAAATCTCGGTCGTCGCCAAGGGCGAGACGCCAACTGGAAGCGGCAACACCTTCCGCGCCGATGACGACCACGGTGCTGCACGTGTTGGTGAATGGGAAGGATCATGGGCAAGCATGACGTGGCTCGCCAATGATAGGCTGCTCGTCCGTTATGCTCGGAAGTCCCGTATCTTCGAGCAGGCGGCAAACGTGGACGGCGTGCAAATCACTTACAAGGTTGATTGAACAGCACCCCACGCCCGAAGGCGCAGGGTGCTGGCAGCGTCAAGGTGGAAGGAGTGTAGCCTACCCCCGCTGCTGCGGATGTTCGATTAACGAGGGACCGTCCGCTGGTCCTCGGCGCAGGCAGCCGAATAATGCCCCGCGCAACCCTATGCTGGCACTGGCACTGCACCGTCAGCGAGCATGTGCGCCGCCCCATGTCCCATCCGCTTCCCAGCGCCGCAAGGCAGCGACGACCGCCACCATGTCGTCAGCAGCCAGCATCCCGCTTTCCATACCAGGCGGCACCTCGCGCTCGACCCAAGCGTCAAACGACCCGAACCACTGCACGAACGGCGATGGTGTCGGCATGTCCGTCTTCTCCAGCTTCCCCGCTCGCTTCTGCAAGGCCCGGATGCCTGCCATTGTGGTTAGTGCATGCGGCGGTTGAACAGACGATGGCGACTGTGGCGACATATTTCAGCATCATGGCCCCTCGGGGTGGATGGTTGGACTTCACCCTCCCGTGTGGCAGGCAGCCGTTAAAATTCGCCGAGCCGCGGCACGAGCGTGCTTCGCGCCGTTACCGGCGATGGGCGGCATTGGCCCCCGGAATGACGGAACAGCGCAGCCTCGGGCCTCGATGGAACACATTGAATATCGCGGGAAATTATCCAAATAAAATCATGGGATTCCGCCAGCTAGCTCGCCTCATATTCCGCGACGAACCGTTCGTCCTTCGCATCTGGCGCCCGGTCGCAACTTTAACCTTTTGTTAACCAGCGGAGCCGACCACGGTCCTCGCCTTTCAGGCAAAGTGAATGAACATAAAAAGCTTGAGCAGGTGATTTACAGTCCCCCATCGGCCTGCTTGAAAGCTCCTCCTCCCAACTGCCCCGCCCTGATCCGGCGGGGCGCTTTCCGTTGGGCCGGCATGCGCTCAGTCGGTCAGTACGGCGAACCTCTCGAAATCGCCCTTGGCGCTGGCGGTCACGACGATGGGCTTGTTGCTGTTGTTCTTCCAGTACCAGCCATGTCGCCCGGCAAACGCGGCGCGGAACGTCCCCTCACCGCTGGCGGCATCGCCTTTCTCGTAACTGGTATAGTCCGTGCCGTCGCCGCCTTCCGGGTCTCCATGAAACTCGAATTCGACGGCGGACCCATCCGTGCTCCAGCGATACTGCATCTCCTGCCCGGCCTTCATCGTCGCCTTGGCCTCGATGCCCTGATAGGGGCGCAGCGTCAGGCGGATTTGGGTCGCCCCATCGGGCAGCGTCGTCGTTTCGGGCGCATCGCCAGGTGCCTTGGCACCGGCCGCCGCGCCCTGCTTCATCTGTCCCATGGCGGTGAGGCCGAGCGCGGTGCCGACCCCGGTCGGGTCCACGCCATATTCCGCCGGCAAGACCGTGGTGACAAGGATGACGGCGGCGGCTCCCACTGCGAGCAGGGTAGCGCGGTTGAGTTGGCGGAGGGTCGGCAGCTCGGCGGAGCCGGGTGTTGGCGCATTGGTCATGAGGGCGATCCTTCCAGGAAGTAGCCGGTCAGCTGGAGACCGAAGAGGACGAAGCCGGCCGTCATCAGCGCAACGTTGGCGGCGAAGGCATGGCGCGCGAAGCTGGCTGTCCGCCGCCAGTAGCCCATGGCGATGAGAATGGCGGCGAGTGCAAGGATCTGGCCGATCTCCACGCCCACGTTGAACGAGATGAGGTTCGTCACCAGCCCGTCGCGCGAGAGGGCGAAATCCTGCAATTTGGTGGCAAGCCCAAAGCCGTGGACGAAGCCGAAGATCAGCACCGCCGCCTTGGTGTTCGGCTGCACGCCGAACCAGCGCTGATAAGCGCCGAGATTGTCGAGCGCCTTGTAGACCACCGAGAGGCCGATCACCGCGTCGACCAGATAGGGGCTGACATGCGTGCCGAGCAACACGCCGGCGATCAGCGTGGTGCTGTGGCCGATGGCGAACAGCGTCACATAGGTCGCGACGTCCCGCATCCGGTATAGGAAGAAGATGACGCCAAACAGGAACAGCAGGTGATCGTAGCCCGTCACCATATGCTTGGCGCCGAGATAGAGGAACGCCGCGATCTGTGGGCCGCTCGTCTGCTCGATATAGCCCTGGTCCCCAGCCGCCACGCCGTGCGCCTGCGCCGCGCCGGCCAGCGCGAGCGCCAGCAGTCCAAACGCGACGGGCAGCCATGAAATTCGCGTTCTCACCACGCCCCCGCCCTTCCCTTTGGCGATCCCGGTTGAGGAGCGCCTGCCCAAACAGTTAGCTATCGCCCGGAACAAACCGGTTATCAAGTACTTGCGGCTAACTACAGCGGCTCCAGTCAGGTGCGCCGCGCTTCGATGGCCGAATAGCCGGCGTCGAGTGGAACGATGGCGGTAATGGCCAAGCCGACATCCGCCAGCAAGGCGCGATACTCCGCCTCGGTCCGCTCCTTGCCGCCGATGGTCAGCATGGTGAGATCGCCGCGGATGACGTCCTGATCCGCCGGCGACACCGTCTCGGGCACGATCCGCTCGACGATGAGCACGCGCCCGCCCTCGCCCATCGCCTCGCGGCAATGCGTGAGGATGCGCAGCGACGTCTCATCGTTCCAGTCATGCAGGATGAATTTGAGCATCAGGCAATCGGCCACGGCAGGGACGCTCTCGAAAAAGCTGCCGCCGAGATAGCGCGCGCGGTCGCCGGCGCCCTGCTCGCGCAGATAGGCGCTCGCGGCGTCGGCCAGCACCGGCAGGTCGAACACGACGCCGCGCAAATGGTCATGCGCCTCCAGCGGCCCGACAAGCAGCGCGCCATAGCCGCCGCCAACGTCCATCAGCACCTTGCAACCGGCGAAATCATAATGGCGGGCGAGCGAGCGGCCGACCCGTAAGCTGCCCTCCGCCATGGCACGATTGAAGATATCCGAGCGGACCGGATCGGCTTGCTGCTCGACGAAATGCTCGGGGCCCGAGGGCGCGGATGCCTCTCCCGTGCGGATGCTCTCGCCGATGCCGCCGAAGCTGTTCCACAGCCGGTCGGCCCAATGGCCCGCCATGCCGTTGAGCGAGTCGGGCGCGTCGCGGCGCAGGCAGACGCCGAGCGGGGCCAGCGAGAAGCGCCCGCCCGGTTCGTGCAGCACCAGCCCCAGCGTGGCGAGACCGCGCAGCAGGCGCATCAAGCCATCGGCGTTGACGCCCAGTTCCCCGGCGAGATCGTCGGCAACATGGGCGCCATCGGCCAGCCGATCGAACAGGCCGAGCCGTGCGCCCTCGCCGATCACGCGGGTTTTCCAGGCGCCGGTTATCATGTCGATCACCTGCTCGCGGTCCGTCATCCTGCTCTCCCCGTCGTTCCCGTTCGTGGGGGGATCATAAGCGCAAGGATGATGATCCCTCAACACTATCTATGCCTTCACGATGGCGAGGTTAGCGGAGCGATTGACAGAGGCCTGCGCGCAGACACATGGACAGGTCATGGCCGATCCCGCCCCAGCTCCCGACGCGCCCGTGCTTTTCTTTGATTCGGGGGTCGGCGGACTATCGATCCTCGGGCCAGCCCGCGCGCTGATGCCAGCCATGCCGGTCGTCTATGCGGCGGACAGTGCCGGCTTCCCCTATGGGACCAAAAGCGAGGCGGAGATTGCCGCGCGCGTGCCGGCGCTGCTCGGCCGGCTGGTCGAGCGCTACCGGCCACGTATCGCCGTTATCGCCTGCAACACCGCCTCGACCATCGCCCTCGCCCATGTACGCGCCGCCCTCGATATTCCGGTGGTGGGCACGGTGCCGGCGATCAAGCCGGCGGCGCTCTCATCGAAAACGCGCGTCATCGGCGTGCTCGGCACGGATGCGACCGTGCGCCAGCCCTATGTCGACCGCCTCGCCGCCGAGCATGGCGCGGACTGCATCGTCCTGCGCCACGGCAGCGCCGCGCTGGTCGCTTATGTCGAAGCACGGCTGCGCGGGGAGCCTGCCGATCCTGCGATTCCCGCCGGAGCGCTCGCCGGCCTGCTCGACCAGCCCGGTGGCGAACGCATGGACATGGTAGTGCTCGCCTGCACGCATTTTCCGCTGGTGGAGGACGAACTGGCCGCCGCCGCACCGCGGCCGCTCACCTTTCTCCACGGCGGCGCCGGAATCGCACGGCGGATCGCCTGGCTAAACGGCGATGCGCCTTGGCCGGAAGGTGCGCCGGAGGGGCGCGCCGTTTTCACCCGTATCGATCCCTGGGTGGAGGCGCTGCGCCCCGCGCTCGACCGATTCGGTTTGCGCCAGATCAACGCCCTCTAGCATCGACCCCGGTAAGGACGCGTCCTCGCGCATTGCCGGGAGCGAGATGGCTGTGCACGTACCGCTGGTTGACGTGGGTGATTTTGTCCTTTTGCAAGCCATTAGCAGTGGCTTTCGGCGCAAGAGGCCGCTAAGGGCGCGGGAGAGGACATGAGGTTGCCGTCCAAGATGAATTATCAGCATGTGTTCAGTCAGGCGATCGAACGCCTGCATGCCGAAGGGCGCTACCGCGTCTTCATCGACATCCTCCGCAACAAGGGCACGTTCCCCAACGCGCGCTGCTTTGCCCACCACAACGGGCCGAAGCCGATCACCGTCTGGTGCTCCAACGACTATCTCGCCATGGGCCAGCACCCCAAGGTGATCGCCGCGATGGAAGAAGCACTGCACGATGTCGGCGCCGGATCGGGCGGCACCCGCAACATCGGCGGCAACACGCATTATCACGTCGATCTGGAGCATGAGCTGGCCGACTTGCACGGCAAGGAGGGCGCGCTGCTCTTCACCTCCGGCTATGTCTCCAACGAGGCGACTCTGGCCACGCTGGGCAAGCTGCTGCCGGGCTGCATCATCTTCTCCGACGAGCTGAACCACGCTTCGATGATCGCGGGCATTCGCAACTCAGGCTGCGAGAAGCGCGTTTTCCGCCATAACGATCTGGCTCATCTACGCGAACTGCTGGACGAGGCCGATCCCGAGACGCCCAAGCTGATCGCGTTCGAGAGCGTCTATTCGATGGACGGCGATATTTCGCCCATCGCCGCGATCTGCGATCTGGCGGATGAGTATAACGCCCTCACTTATTGCGACGAGGTCCACGCCGTCGGCATGTATGGCCCGCGCGGCGGCGGCATTACCGAGCGCGACGAGGTTGCGCACCGTGTGACGATCATCGAAGGTACGCTGGGCAAGGCGTTCGGCGTGATGGGCGGCTACATCGCGGCCGACAAGATGATTATCGACGTGATCCGCAGCTATGCGCCCGGCTTCATCTTCACCACCTCGCTCTCGCCGGTGCTGGTCGCCGGAGTGCTGGCGGCGGTGCGGCACTTGAAGGCATCGCAGATCGAGCGCGACGAGCAGCAGGCGGCGGCGGCCTTCCTCAAGGCTGAAATGGCGCGCAACGGTCTGCCGGTCATGCCGTCGGTCACGCATATCGTGCCGCTGATGGTGGGCGACCCGGTCAAGGCCAAGCGGATCAGCGACATTCTGCTGGCCGAATATGGCATCTATGTGCAGCCGGTCAATTATCCCACGGTTCCGCGCGGGACAGAGCGGCTGCGTTTCACGCCCGGCCCCTCGCACAGCGAAGCGATGATGCGCGAGCTGGTGAGCGCGCTGGTCGAGATATGGGATCGGCTGGATCTGGAATTCCGCGAAGCCGCCTGAAATAGCATTAGCGGATTGTTCTCCATCGCAGGGCTTCGGATTTGCCCCCAGGGGCAACCCGTTCTCATGCGCCAGTAAACCGTATGCGGGGCGGACGCTGAAACGCGTCTGGCGTGACGATTGGGAGCGAGCCGACCGCGTACGGGACAGGCCCGGCCCAGACTCCTTACAGAACTCCCGACAAAGCGCCGTTCAGGCAGAATTCCTTGAGTGCCCGCGCATCATGCAGCGCATTGTGCGGCACCTTACTATTGGCGGCGGCGCTGAAACCCGCGCCGTTGATAAGTTGGAGGCGCAACCCGTCGAGGGCGATCATGCTACCCGGACCAGTCAACAATATCTGGCAGAAATGGGCGAGATCGTCCGGCCAGTCGGCAACGATCAGCGGATCATTATCGGGCGCCAGATAAGCCTCCAGATGGCGCGAAGCATCCGCCCGGCTGAGAGCGTAATCCACCCCCGGCGGCACGAACCGCAGATAGGGCACGACATTCTGCGCGACCCAGGGATGAATTTCATCCGGCAGCGGCAGCGAGACGTAGAACTCCTGATCGCCATATTCGGGCACCAGCGCCAGGCTGATGAGCGCACCGCCGAAGCCGTTGAATTCGGTATCCAGGAAATAGCGCATCAGCGGGAGGCTTCAAAGATGGAGGCAAGCATGGCACATCCGCTATGCCGCCGCGCGCCCGGGCCGTAAAGCGTTCCGCGACTCTCTTTGCCGTAAAGGACCCTCCGCCCGTGCAGCCACGCGAACTGATCGGAACCGCCGTCGTGCCCGGCGGTGAACCGCTGACGCTCTATCGGCGCGGCGCGGACTACATGATCGTGCTCGACCGCAACGAACTGATGAGCAGCCGGATGAGCGGCTCCGAGATCGCACTGGCGGAGATGAGCTGCGCGCGTTTGGCGAAGCTCGGCCGCACGACGCCGCATCTGCTGATCGGCGGCTACGGCATGGGCTTCACGCTGCGGGCCGCACTGGCAGCGCTAGGGCCGGCGGCGCGGATCACGGTTGCCGAACTGGTGCCGGAGATCATCGCTTGGGCGCGCGGGCCGATGGCCGAACTGGCCGCCGGCTGTCTCGACGATCCGCGGGTGGCCCTTGTCCAGCGCGACGTGGCACTGCTGATCGGCGAGGCGCGGGAGACCTACGACGCGATCCTGCTGGACGTGGATAATGGGCCGGACGGTCTGGTCCGTACCGCCAACGACCGGTTATATTCGGCGGCGGGTCTTGCTACCGCCCGCGCGGCGCTGAAACCCGGCGGCGTCCTCGCCATTTGGTCCGCCGCGCCCGATCCAGCCTTTACGCGCCGACTCGTGCAGGCTGGGCTGGCAGTGGAGGAAGTGGCGGTACGAGCGCGCAGCAACGGCAAGGGGCCACGCCATGTAATCTGGTTCGCGAGCCGGCAGCGATAAGCCCGCAGCGATGGCGCCGCGTTAAGTGCTTGCTCGCATGAGACAGAATCAGTGCTCCTGCGCAGGCAGCAACCCAGGGCGCATGGGCAGTTCACCACCGCCCTGGGTTGCTGCCTGCGCAGGAGCACGAATCCCCTGAGCGGATTGGGCACGGAAACACGGCCTTCTGTTCGATCCGGGCGAGATATCAAACATGGTTCCGCCTGCACGGCACACCTCCCGCCCGGCTTTGGTCAGCTCACCGCCGCCGCTTCTCCGGCCACTAGCGCCGCCAAAGCCTCGCTCGTCACCGGCGGGGAACGCAGGAAGCCCTGATAGCTGGTACAGCCGGCCCGCGCGAGCAGGGCAAGCTGCTGCTCCGTCTCGACTCCTTCGGCGACCACGCCCAGATCGAGCGAGCGCGCCATGTCGACGATGGCCCGCACGATGATGCGGTCGCGGCCAGAGCCAGTAATATCGCGAGCGATGCTGCTGTCGATCTTGAGATAGTCGAGCGGCAGCGCCTTGAGGTAGGCAAGGCTCGAATAGCCAGTGCCGAAATCGTCGATCGCCACCGCCAGCCCGGCCTCGCGCAGTTGACTGAGCAGCCGGGCGGCGCTGTCCAGATTTTGCACCAGACCGCTTTCCGTCAGCTCGACCGTCAACCGGCTCCGTGCGAACCCGCTCTCATCCACCAGACGCAGGAAATTGGTGAGGAAATCCGGCTCGGTAATATCCGCCGCCGTTACGTTGACAGCAAGGCGCAGCCCCCTCAGCGCTTCCGGCCACGCCCCGGCCTCCGCCAGCGCGCGGGCATGGATATGGTCCGAGAGCGGCAGTATGAAATCCGAGCGCTCGGCGATGGCAAACAGCGCCCCGGCACCGATCTCGCCATAATGCGGGTGCTGCCAGCGGGCGAGCGCCTCCACGCCGATAAGGGCGTCGCTGGCCATGTCATATTGCGGCTGGAACCGAAGCTGGATCTGGCCGCTGTCCAACGCATGGCGCAGATCGCTTTGCAGCCGGTCGTCGTCGAGGATGCGACTGCTGTTGTCCGCGACACGCACGCGAATGCCGCCCTGTGCGCCGCCCCGCCGCGCATCGGCCAGCGCGTTGCTGGCGCGGCGCAGCACCATGTCCGCCGCATCCCCCTCCTGCGCCAGCGCAATCCCGCAGCGGCCGGACAGGCGGATGAGATAATCGCCCGCGTTGAACGGCCGGCTGATCTCCGCAACGAGTTGCCGGGCGAGCAAAGCTCCGCGCTCCAGTGGCGGCTGCGCGGCCCCGGGTTCTCCGGTGAGCGCGACGAGGAACTCCGTGCCGGTCAGCCGGGCGATGAGCGCATCCCGCGCGCCCATCGCATCGACGAGGCGGGTGATGCGCATCGCCACACGGCTCAGCATCGCGTCGCCGACCAGCCGGCCATAGGCGCTGTTCACCCGATCGAACTGGCCGAGGCCGATCAGCAGCGCAACTGCGCGGCGGCCGTCCCCCTGCGTCCGGTCGAGCCAGCGCAGCGCGCCCTGTCTGTTGACGAGCCCGGTCATGGGATCGCGGTCGCGCGCTTCGGCACGGCGGCGCATATCCAGCTCCTCCACCTCGCCGCTGAACCCGTGCGTATCAGGGTAGAGATGTTGCACCAGCCGCCGCCCCGGCTGCCCCGGAACAGCGTGCGCGAAGGCGGCCGGCATGAGGTCGTCCATCGCACAGCGGATCGCGGCGATAGCCCCGGCGCGGTCGGACCGGTCCAGCGCCAGCACCAGATCCCGGATGGTCCAGCGGCTATGGTCGATGCCGGGTGCCATCAAAGCGAGGAGATCGGCCAATGCCGGACTGATCGAGAGGGTGCGCTCGGCGCCGTTCCAGCGCCAGAACAGTGCATCGCTGCGCTGCACGGCATGCCGGTCGCGTGCCGCGGCGAGGCTGCCGATCAGCCGCTCCGCAAGTTTGTCGGCCGCGCGCAGGGCGGTGGCGAGCCGCGCCTGGGTGATGTCACCGTCCAGCAGGTGGGTGACGCCGGCCGCCACGAGATCGGCGACATGCGGGGCGCCACCATCATCGACCAGCGCGAGCATCGCACCACCCGATGCCTCCACTGCCGGCGAGAGGCCGCCAACCAGCGCCACCGCCTCCTCGGCACCCAGGCCGCGTAGGTCCACCAGCGCGATCCGTGCGAGACTGCCGAGGTAACGGCTCTCCGCCCGCTCACGACTGCGCGCGCCGACCGGCCGCCAGCCGGCACGGCTCGCCAACAGCGCCAACGCGTCGCGTTGCTCGGGCGAGAGGATGAACAGCGGCAAGGAGTCCGGTCCGCCGGCTGATCCGTTGCCGGATCGCGTCGTCCCTGCATCATCCACGGCTGAAACCTCCGTCAAATCGGCGCGCCCTGCCCGCCCGCTATGCCGCGACGGTTGCGCCTGCCCCCGGCATGGCCTAGCTAAAGGCTATGGCGAACGCAATCGAGACCGCCTCCACGGCGAGCGATGGCATGCGCGACCAGCACGGTCGGCGCATCGACTATCTGCGCATCTCCGTGACGGACCGCTGCGACCTGCGCTGCCGCTACTGCATGAGCGAAAAGATGCAGTTCCTTCCCCGGCGCGAGATCCTCACGCTGGAAGAGATCGCGATCATTGCGAGCCGCTTCATCGCGCGCGGCGTACGCCGGATCCGCCTCTCCGGCGGCGAACCCCTGGTGCGCCGCGACTTCGCTGATCTTGCGCGCGCACTCGGCCGGCACGTCAAGTCCGGCGCGCTGGACGAGCTGACCCTGTCGACCAACGGCACCCAGCTCGCCAAACATGCGCAGGGGCTGTTCGACGTCGGCATGCGTCGGATCAACGTCAGCCTCGATGCGCTCGATCCCGACATTTTCGCGCATATCACACGCGGCGGCGACGTGGCGCAGGTGCTCGCCGGGCTGGAGGCAGCGCGGACCGCCGGCCTCAAGGTCAAGATCAACACCGTCGCGCTGCGCGGCGTCAATCAGGACCAGATCCTGCCGCTCCTCCATTTCTGCGAATCGCGCGGCTTCGACCTGACGCTGATCGAAACGATGCCGCTCGGCGAGATTGAGCAGGCACGCGCCGACCAATATCTGCCCTTGAGTGAGGCGATCGAGCCGATCCGCGCCGAGCATGAGCTGGTCCCGCTGGATTATCGCACCGGCGGCCCGGCGCGCTATTTCGCGCTGACCGGCCTCAAGACCCGGCTCGGCCTCATCACGCCGCTCTCGGAGAATTTTTGCGCCGGCTGCAACCGCATGCGGCTCACCTGCCAAGGGCGCATCTACATGTGCCTGGGGCATGAGGCGCATGTCGACCTCAAGGCCGCCTTCCGCGAGAAGGGCGTTGCCGGCATCGACACGCTGCTCGATCGCGCGCTGGCGACCAAGCCGATCGCACACAGCTTCAGCGTCGCACGGGACGCCGCCCCCTCAACCCATCGCCACATGAATGTGACGGGCGGTTAGACGGGCCGTGGAGCGCAAGCTCGCCCTACTTGCGTCGCCAGCGGCGGCGGCGCAGGAAGCAGCCAAGCGGCTGCGGGCCATCACCCATTTCGTCGATATCAACCAGGCCGATGCGATTATTGCATTGGGCGGCGACGGCTTCATGCTCCAGACGCTGCACGGCATGCTGGAGAATCACCGTATCCTGCCGATTTTCGGCATGAACCTCGGCACGGTCGGCTTTCTCATGAACGAGTGGCGGCTGGAAGGGCTGGAGCAGCGGCTGGAGCGGGCCAAGATCTACCGCGTCAACCCGCTGCGCATGATGGCTGCTACCGTCACCGGCGAGCAGATCGCGCTGCCGGCGATCAACGAGGTCTCGCTGCTGCGCGAGACGCGTCAGACCGCCTGGCTCGAAGTCTCGGTAAACGAGCGCGTCGTCATCCCCGAGCTGGTTTGCGATGGCGCGCTGGTCGCGACACCGGCTGGCTCCACCGCCTATAATCTCTCTGCACAGGGACCGATCCTGCCGCTCGGCTGCGGGCTGGTAGCCCTGACGCCGATCAGCCCTTTTCGTCCACGCCGCTGGCGGGGCGCGCTGCTGCCCGAGCGCACGCGCGTGAAGCTGCGCGTGCTCGATCCGGTCAAGCGCCCCGTCTCGGCTGTGGCGGACCAGCGCGAAGTGCGTGACGTCGCTTCGGTAGAAGTGGCCATCGACCAGGCCATGCCGCTCACCCTGCTGTTCGACCCCGAACATACGCTGGACGACCGCATCGCCGCCGAGCAATTTATCTCCTGACGGCTCTTGCCTTCCCGCAAAAGCCGCTGCTATAGGCCCGGCCTCGTCAGGCGAAAGCCCGACTGCTCCCCGATAGCTCAGCGGTAGAGCTCTCGACTGTTAATCGAGCGGCCGTTGGTTCGAATCCAACTCGGGGAGCCACTTTCCTGTTCGTAGGCGTTCGCCAGCGACCGCAAAATAGCCCAAAACCCTAGGAAAAACAATCCGCACGTGCCCGCCCACGCCCGTTGCCTATCGCCCCTTTCCGGGCTATCAGTGGGGGATGAAATGGGGGAATTTAACAAACCCCAACTTGGAGGCTGACATGGGCAAGTTGACGCAGGCGCATATTCGGGCGGCACTCGCGAAACCGGGGCGGCACCATGACGGTGACGGACTGATTCTATTTGTCGGCAGTGCGGGGCAGGCAAGCTGGGTGGCGCGGGTTCAACATGACGGAAATCGTCGGGAGTTTGGTCTGGGAAGTCTACGCGCCGTGATGCTTGGCGAAGCCCGGAAGAAGGCCGCGCTGGTGAAGGCGGCGCTGGTGGCGGGGCGCGATCCGCACCTGGCCCTGAAACCGCCAAAGGAAATGACCCGAACGTTCCGAGAGGCTGCCTTGGGCTTTCTGGATGCCAAGACTGCCGACGCCAAAATCTCCGACGCCAAACGCAAGCAAAACCTGTCGCAGTTGAAGACCTATGCCTTCCCGGCCCTTGGCAAACTGCAAGTGCAGAGCATCGACGCAGACGCTATCGCTGCCTGCCTCCGCCCAATCTGGACAGGCAAGCCGGAAACCGCACGCAAGGTCCGCAGTCTAATCATCCGCACGCTGCGCTTTGCCCGACCCGATGGCGCGCTGTTCATCGGAACGCTTGGCCCCGCTGTTGCCGACCGCCTGCCCGCGCAACCCAAGCGCGGGAACTTCGAGGCCATGCCTTATGCCGATCTGCCCTCATTCATGTCACGACTGGCAGACAAGGGCGGTATAGGTGCACTGGCATTGCGGGCAGCGATCCTGACCGCCGCACGCAGTGGCGAGGTTCGCGGCGCGACATGGGGCGAACTCGACTTGGATGCGGCGGTATGGACCATCCCGGCGGAACGGATGAAGGCCCGCCGCCCGCACCGCGTGCCCCTGTCGCCAGCCGCGCTCGACCTGTTTCGCCATGCCCTGTCGATCAAGCGCACGGGCACCGACCTGATCTTCCCGGCCGCGAGCGGCAAAGTGCTTAGCGACATGACGCTGACGAAGGTGCTGCGCGACATGGAAGCGCCTTGCACCGTGCACGGCTTCCGTTCGACTTTCCGCGATTGGGCCGCCGAACAGACCAACCATCCCGGTGAGGTGGCCGAGGCGGCGCTTGCCCACACCGTCCCTAAGGCAGTCGAAGCCGCCTATCGTCGCACTGACTTTTTCGACAAGCGGCGCGATTTGATGGCCGCATGGGCAACATTCGCGACCGGCGATGGCGGGGCGGATATTGTGCCGATCAATGCGAATATGGGCCGGTAAGCTGCGACCGTCGCAGCATTGTTTACGGGAACCACCGCTTTGTCTGTCCAATGCGTGAAATTATCCCCGGAAATGGCTGATTTTAAGCGATAGAACACTTGCGGGAAGACTCCTCCCGATTCATGATGTTCCCCACGCGTTCCGGCGTGCCCGCGAGATCGCGGGCGGGAACCGAGAAAGGACCATGACACATGGACCCCGTGCTTTGCAGCATCGCCGACGCTGCCCGGCTCTTGGGCATCGGCAAGACCAAGACCTACGAACTGATCGACGCGGGCCAGCTCGCTACGGTCGCCATTGGCGTCCGCCGCATGGTGACGGTCGAGAGCATCAAGCGGCTGGCCAAGGGCACCGGCTTGGACGAGGCCGCGTGAGGTGGCCAGGCTGACCGAGGCGGGCAAAGGTGCCAAGCGGCCAAAGCGCCGTGGGCACATGTTCCTTGTCGATGTTCCGACCTTCGCCAAGGTTTGCAGCCTTGGCGATGCAGACGCTTCGGCGGCTTACCTGATCCTCGCGGCTGGCACCGGGCCGGACAATCGCACCAGCACATGGTCGCGCGAGGCCATCAACAAACGCACTGCCCTCAACTGGCGCAAGGCCGACGGCGCGATGGCGAAGCTGGAACAGAACGGCCTGATCCGCTGGCTGTCGGGAAAAGGCACCCGCAAGCCGAGGATTGACCTTCCGCCGGTCGAAACCCGCCAGCCCATGCAAAAGCACGTCGCCGCACTGGCCAGCCGGATCGCACAGGGCGAGCAACCGCGCACAGCTCCTGAGAAGGCCGCCGCGACGCTTGGCAGGCAACAGGGCTGGCTGGCTTGCGACGATGCCGGGGTGTGGTCTTGCGTGCCCAGCCGACCGGCCAAGATGGCATTCTTGCCGATGGAATTGGTTGGCGACGCGTTCGGAGCTACGGATAACACGGCGACAACCATTGTGGATCGTATCCGCAAGTCGCGTGACCCGATGGCCCTGCAATTGCTGGTGGACCTCTACGCCCTGCAGGACCTGGCTGAACAAGGCGGAGTGGATCGTCAGCACTATTACACGAAATTCGACCGAGAGACTGGTCCCGCGACCGGATCGTTGCAGCTCTGGAAATTCGAGCGAGGGGGAGAATGGGTGGCATGGAACGGCCCACTCGACCACCACCGACGCGAACCGACCGCATCGGAGAAGAAGCAAGGCAGGAACGCGGGCAGCGACTTTTTCGACCGGGCGAGAGTTCTCGCCGACGCGGGGGCTTTGGAATGGGTCTATTACCTTGCCGAGGACGACTCCCCCACGTCACCGCTCATCTACCCTGCCGCCGTTCAACGGCATGGTAAGATGGTGTGGACCGAACTGGAATCGATCGTGGGCGGGTATGCCACGCGAGCGGCTTGCGCCTTATCGCACGATGCGGCCGACAAGCTTGACTATGCGAAGCGTTGGGAAAATTGTGCGCCTTCCAATTTTCTGCTTCCCGCCGACCGGCTGGCCCGCCAAGCCGCGCTGATCGGTATTCCTCGCCTTCGCCATCGCGCCCGCACTTCCAATGCCTCGCGCTGGCGGCAAGAGCTGGTCGAAGGTGCCAAAAGCAACATAGCGATGCTTCGCGGGATCATCGCTGAAAACGCGCCCGCGTTACTCGATGAAGCTGATCGCCGCTTTGCTGACTTCAATGATGCTTCAAAAAAAGCTTCAACGTTGCATCAATGCGATATCAACGATACCTCACAATCGGGTAAGCACAGCTCCCCATCCCTTCGGGATGGGGGCGGCGAAAACGAATTTTCGCCTCCCGCGCACGATCCTGATTCACCTGATGCGGGGCCTGCCACAGGCGGCGTGATGGATCGACGGATGGCGGCATGGATGGCGGATGCCGAGGAGCATTTCAGGGCGGCCGGCGAAAGGTTCTGACTATGAAGGCCGAACAGCACTTCCGCGAAGCTGCCTACTGGATTGCCAAGGCCCCACCGTTTCCGATCGCCGCTCCGCCCGTCGGACACGCGGTAGTGATCCGTTTCCCTGTCGAGCGTGCCCGACGGACACGGCCGGCAATCGAGCGCGATCGGCATGGATGAGGCCCATCCCCGCGCGCTCTGGCGGCAATGGTACGATCATGGCGGGGACTTCCCGGCCGAATGCCGGGACATGACCTGCGGGGCGCGGACGCGGGCGGGGACACCGTGCAGGCGGCGCGACCTGTATCGTTCCGGGCGCTGCAAGCTGCATGGCGGCCTGTCGAGCGGCCCGAAAACCGCGAAGGGAAAACGGCGATCAGCACGCAACGGAAAACAGGCAGCGAGGGGCAAACCCCATGAGAGGGGGAAGAAACCTGATGATTTAGGAAAATCCGGCGGTGCAGCGCTCCGCTAAAGTAGGGGTAAATAGAAATGGGCGGTTTCGGCTCCGGGCGATACGGCGGCAGGCCAACGGCAGACGCATCGCTTCGCATTGATCTGGCATGGATGCTGCGGACGGGGCGGGCCGAGGAAGGGCGGCACATATCCGGCATCCTGTCATGGAATCGGGGCGGCGAGGAAGCTGGCTCGATCGGCTATCAGGCGATCATGCATGTGCCCGGCGAGGAGCGGCTGGAACTGTCCTATATGCGGGGCAGCGGCGATGATCGGGAACAGGTGCTCCAGACGGTGCGGCTGTGTCATACGGTGCCCAACTATGGTGGCAGGCGCTGGTGGATGATCTGCCCCTATGGCGGCATCCGCGTGGGCAAGCTGTATCTGCCGCCCGGCGGGGATCGCTTCGCATCCCGGCAGGCATGGCGGCTGGGCTATCAGTGCCAGCGCGACGCGGCGCGGGATCGGGCGTTTGAACGGCTGTTCCGGCTGCAAAAGAAGCTGGGATGCGATCAGGGGTGGGAAGCCGGTCTGACCCGCCCCAAGGGCATGTGGCAGCGGACGTTCGAGCGGCACATGGAACGCTATTGGCAACTGGACGAAGAATGCGCCGCCGAAATGATGGTGCTGGTGGGACGACTGGCTGGGCGATAGGCTGGCGAATGGTGCCAGCCGCGCTTGCCGATCATCGCCGGACGATGCACAACGCCCGCGCAAGAGGGGAGCCGCGCACGTGCCGGAATTGCAGTTCAAGGGCAAAGAGTTCGTTTACAATCACCACCTGACGGTGCCTTTCCGCCCGCTTGAAATGCAGGCTGACAAGGGAATTGGCGATCCCCGGCTGGACGGCAACCTGATCGTCCATGGCGATAATCTGCACGCGCTGAAGGCATTGCTGCCGATGTATGCGGGCAAGGTGGACTGCATTTTCATCGACCCGCCCTATAACACCGGCAACGAAGGCTGGGCCTATAACGACAACGTCAATTCGCCGATGATCCGCGAATGGTTGGATGCCAATCCCATCGGGGTGGATGACGGCCTGCGCCACGACAAATGGGCCTGCATGATGTGGCCTCGGCTGAAATTGCTGCATGAGTTGCTGGCCGAGAACGGTAGCCTATGGATCACGCTCGATGATAATGAGGTGGCCAACGCGCGGGGCATTCTCGACCAAATTTTCGGGCAATACAGCTTTATCGGCCAGATTGCCTGGCAGAAGAGAACGTCTAGGGAAAACCGCGCTGTCCTCTCACCGAGCATCGACCATATATTGGTGTATTCCAAGTGCTTGAAAGATACTTGGAGGCTTCACCGAAATAGGCTGGCTCCTGACGGCGGAAATCTCGGCAATCCTGACAATGATCCGCGAGGCCCTTGGACCTCTGTGCCATTTTCTGCACAAGGCTTTAGGGCAAACCAAGTCTACAAAATTACAACTCCGACGGGGAAGGTTCTCGATCCTCCTAAAGGCCGCTGCTGGGGAGCGACGGAGCCGGAGTTCATCCGCCTTCGCGACATTGAGAAGAAGGTCTATTTTCCAAAGGGTGGCGACGGGCGACCTCGCATCAAGCAATTCCCGGAAGATCAAAAGGGATTGGTCCCTGATACTCTCTGGCTAGCCGACGAAGTAGGTGACACCGAAGGATCGAAGAAACTGTTACTTGAGATCTTTTCAGACATAGCTGTTGACTTCCACGCTCCCAAACCGACCGAGCTTGTAGAGCGATGCATCGCGATCGGGGCGGGCGACGATGCCTTGATCCTCGATTCTTTCGCCGGTTCCGGCACCACCGCCCACGCCGTGCTTGCCGCCAACGCCCGCGACAATGGCAATCGCCGCTTCATCCTTGTGGAAGGTGAGGATTATGCCGACACGCTGACCGCCGAACGGGTGCGGCGCGTCATCAACGGCTACAGCTTCACCGGCACGCAGCGCGAGGAGCTGCTGCGCGAACCGCTGACCTTCTCCAAACTGAAACAGGCCAACACCCTGCTGGAGAAGGTGCAGCAAGTCGAAACGCTGGACGGGCCGAAGTTCGACCGGATCAAGAGCACCGTGAAAGACGGCGCGCTGATCGTGACGGGCGAACGCGACGTGGCGGAAGCCGCGCCGGGCCTTGGCGGGGAGTTCACCTTCTGCACGCTGGGCGATCCAATCGAAATGGACGCGATCCTTGCCGGCGAAAGCCTACCGGACCTGAACGCGCTGGCGGGCCTGTTGTGGCACACGGCCACGGCAACCCCGATCGATCCCGCCACCATCGCGCCAGCCGCCGATATTGCGGAAGGGCTGCACCGGCTGGGCGAACTTGGCGGGCGCACATACTGGCTGGTCTATCGCCCCGATCTGGACTGGCTGAAATCGGGCGCGGCGGCGCTTTCGCTCTCCATGGCCCGCGCCATTGCCGCCAGCGCGCCGGGCAATCATCTGGTGTTCGCGCCCGCCAAGTTCGTCAGCCGCGAGCTGCTGGCGCGCGAGCGGCTGGACGTGGACTATGCCCCCTTGCCCTTCGCGCTTTACCGGCTGGAGACGGCATAAGTGGCCTTTCGCGAGCTGGACTATCAGGCCCGCGCCCTTGCCGCGCTGGACGCATGGCTGGAGCGGCTGGGCAAGGAAAGGGCCAAGGCCGACAAGGTGGCCGAAGTGCGCGCGGCCAACCCGGAACTGGACATTCCCCTGCCGGACTTTCCCGCCAGGGCATGGGAACGGCTGGCGGACGATAAAGGCGTGCCGGGCGGGCGGGCCTATTCCCCGCGCCAATCGGGCGATGGCCAGCCGGTGCCCAACGTGACGTTGAAAGTGCCCACGGGTGGCGGCAAGACCTATCTGGCCTGCGCGGCACTATCGCGCATTTTCGGCCGCTATGTTTCGGCCAATACCGGCATGGTGCTGTGGATCGTTCCGAACGAGGCGATCTATACCCAGACGCTGAAAGCCCTGCGGGACCGCGACCATGCCTATCGCCAGACGCTGGACCGCGCGGCGGCCAACCGGGTGAAGGTGCTGGAAAAGGGCGATCCGCTGCACAAGGCCGATCTGGATACGCATCTGTGCGTGATGGTGCTGATGCTGCAATCGGCAGTTCGCCGAAACGAGGATCAGTTGAAACTGTTTGGCGACCGGGGCGACGTGCACGGCTTTGTGCCAGCCGATGGCGAGCAGGCGGCGCACAAGGCGATGTATGAGGCGATCCCGAACCTTTCGATCTACGACCTTGGCGATGGCGGCCCGCCTTGGCCGATGGTCAAGGCCAGCATGGGCAACGCCATGCGGATCGTTCGCCCCGTGGTTATCATGGACGAAGGGCAGAAGGCGGTTTCCGATCTGGCCTTCCGCACGCTCTATGGCTTCAACCCCCGGCTGGTGCTGGAACTGACCGCCACGCCCAAGGACGTGAAGGCAAGGGCGGCCACCGCCAGTCAACCCGCGCAACCGGCGCGTCACGCCAATATCCTTGTCGAGATCACCGGCCGCGAACTGGAACGCGAGGGCATGATAAAGATGCCCATGAACGTCGCCCCGCTTCCCGCTGGCGAATGGCAGGCGACACTGGCCAAGGCTTGGGAAAAGCTGGGCGATCTGGAAGCGGCGGCGCGTGCCCACGAAGGCGACGGCGGGCGCTATATCCGGCCGATTCTGCTGGTGCAGGTGGAGCGCACCGGCAAGGAACAGGCCGAAGCCGGTTTCATCCATGCCGACCATGCGCGCGATTGGCTGAAATCGGTTGCCGGGCTGGAAGCGGACGAAATCGCCTACAAGACCGCCGAACAGAACGATCTGGACAAGCCGGAAAACCGCGAGTTGCTAAGCCCCCAGTGCCGGGTGCGCGCGATCATTACCAAGGCGGCGCTGGCCGAAGGCTGGGATTGCCCCTTCGCCTATGTGCTGTGCGCGCTGGCCGCCAATGGCAACGAGGCGGCGCTGACGCAGCTTGTCGGGCGCATCCTGCGCCAGCCGCACGCGGAAAAGACCGGCGTGGTGGCGCTGGACGAATGCTATGTCTATGCCCATCGCGCGGACACGCAGGCGACATTGGCCGCGATCCGCAAGGGGCTGGAGGGCGACGGGCTGGGCGATCTGGCGGTGGACGTGGCGCTGGGCGGCGGCGCGGCTGGCGGCGGGCAAGGCGGCGAAGCGCGCACGATCAAGCGGCGCGAGACATTCCGCCATCTGACAATAGCGCTCCCCAAAGTCCTGAGCGTGGAAAGCGATGGCGCGGTGCGCCCGTTCGATGCCGAAACGGACCTGTTCCCTCTGATCGACTGGCAGGCGCTGGACCTTGCCCCGCTGGCCGGACGGCTTCCCAAGGAGCGGCTGGGAGACGATCACCGGCTGATCCGCCTGCGAGCCGGGGACAGCGGCGTGGAAGTGCTGGGCGAAGCCGAAGCCGTGGCAACGGCGGCTGCGTTCGATGCCGCCTATGCCGTGCGTTCGATTACCGATCTTGTTCCGAATGCCTTCACAGCGTGGAGCCTGATCGACAAGTTGCTGACATTGTTGCGCGGGCGCGGCTGGGGCGATGACGATTTTGGCAGGCTGGCCAGTTTCATCGTGGACGAACTGCGTAAGGAACTGACGCAGGAACGCGAACGGCAGGCCGAAGCGCTGTTCGCCGCCGGGCTGGACGCGGGCACTGTCCAGTTTGCCTTACGCGGCGACGATCACGACTGGAGCGCGCCGTTCGAGCTGGCGACCGCGCAGCCGGAAACCGCCCCGCAGCTTACAAACGCGACCGGCGGCCCGCTGGAACGCAGCCTGTTCCTCCCGATCTACCGCGCGGACCTGAACGACGAGGAACAGGAAGTGGCGGTCTATCTCGACCGCGAGGCGGCCGTGCGCTGGTGGCACCGCAACGGCGCGTCACGCGGCAGCTATGGCCTGCGCGGCTGGCGGCGTGGAAATATCTACCCTGACTTCCTGCTGGCCGCGACCCGCGACGATGCCAGCCGCGAACGGATCGTTGTGCTGGAAACCAAGGGCGAGCATCTGGCTGGCAACGCGGACACCGAATACAAGCGGAAGCTGCTGGACAGCCTGACCGCCAATTTCCGCGCGAACGCCACAACGCCCGATGGCCTGCCCCTGCCGCTGGAGCCGTTCGACTTCACCGCCGCGCTTGTCGTTTTCAGCAACGTGCAGGCGGAATTGCCGGGTATGATTCATGCAGGGAATTGACCCGGATCGTTCGCCAGCATTCGCCGCTATCCGGCATACGATGGGGGATATAGTGGGGGAATTAGAGAATATATTCGCCCCATATTTTATAAATTATCATTTTATATCAAATGAATAGTCCGATTAGGTTATAATCCAACTCGGAGCCACTTCCTAAAAACTCAAGAAAACGGCGGATTTCCGCCGTTTTTTCGCTCTAAAGTACCAGATAGGTTAAATGACCTTGTCGGCCAATATTGGCGTAACCTTCTGTTTTTATATCTATTTCTGGCATATTCGAAAAGTTCGAATCCGGTTTGGGTCTCCCTAGACTCCACCCTTGGGAGCCGCTGGCTGGGCGGTCAGTTCCAAGAACATGCAAAGAATAGACAAGAAAGCATCCTTGAACTTCCAGCGTTTCATTCGATATCTAAAATATTTAACTTGCAGCCATCCCCTTATCGGACACATGGGATTGAAGGCCTATAATATCGCAGGTAACGCTGCTCGCTAATCTCCGCTGACGACCCATCCTTGCCATTCAGTCGCTGATTTTTAATTCTGGATTCTGACGGTCAGCTCTCCAGATAGATTCGCCTCCGAGTGGCCGATAGCGATCGTCCAGCTTCCGGGATCCAGGTGAGGTACCTGCCGCTTTGAACCTGACCGCTTTAACTCTCCTTCCGCACAGCGACCTTTCCCGCAGTGCGCAGATTGTGAACCCGGTCACCGATGCGGCTGGCGATTGCCCGCTCAGCGTCTCCGACGAGCTCTGGCTTGCTGTAAAATACGATCTCAAGCCGGTACTTGCCGATATCGCTCGTGCCGACGCTAACGGTGATGGAAGGAGGTCGATCGTCTTCTGTCCGTGATACCGCCGGCGCGCCTCGTTGCCGCTTCGAATGGCCCGCAGCCGTGCCCGCGTAAGCCGCAAGTGCGGCTTCTTCGATGGCGGCGCGCTCGGCAAAGAGATTGGCGTCCGGCTCGAACGTCATGCTGAAGACATGCCGGACGCGCCCACCGGCATGGCCTTCCACGCGAACCGGCGAACTGAGCAGTAAGCTGTGCGGAAGGATAACCTCCCTTCCGGTGCGGTTGAACGATCCATCCTGCTTCTCGAACTCCCTGAGCCGCGTGACCAGCAGGTTGAAGTCCATCACCTCGCCGCGCTTGCCGCCGATCTCGATATAGTCCCCGACCGAATAGGCGCGCGACAAGGTACGCAGCGCCGAGCCGGAGAAGCACATGATCAGTTCCTTCATCGCGATGACCGACGCCACGGCGAAGGCAGTGAGCGATAGCGCGAAGGTGCGCAGTTGCGGCGCCCAGATCATCACCAGACCCACAATCGCAACGAGGATCAGCACATTGCGCAGGCTGGCAGTCCAGCGGCGCACGACCAGTGGCGGGAACCCCTCCCCTCGCTTCAATGCCCGCCCGACCAGGAAGCGAATGACAAACAGGGCGGTCAGCAGGGCTGCCGACGCCAAAATACCGGACTGCAGCAGCTGTTCTCTTAGAATTTCAGACATCATGGCTCTGGCTATAGCCTCATTCGCCCCCGCGCAGCACATCTACCGCCAAGGCAGCCATTATGACAAAACACAAGATTCCCGAAACGACAGACCTTGGCCGAGGAAACGGCTTAACCGTGACCTACGCCGCCGACATAACTGTCATTCCGGGGCTAGGGTTTGCTTGTCGAAACCGGCCTTTCATTCCGAGGCTACCACTGGCATGGCTCTCGCGCGAAACAGCACATAGACAGGCAATTTGAACCACAAGGTCATACTGGCCATGCAAAGGAACCGCCGTGAAGCTGCTAGATGTTGTCGTGCCGACTTACGTGCAGATGCTCAACGCGCTCTCGGCCTGGATCGGAAAGGCTGAGGCTCAGATACCCGGCGGCCAAGCTGAAGCGCTCCTTTCCGCCCGCCTTGCTTCTGACATGTATCCGTTGTCCACGCAGATACGCTTCGCATGCGCGCAGGCGCAGGAGGGCGTGTTCAGGCTGCAGAGGCAGCCGTTCCCGCCTTCTGTGGAGGTGCTGCTGAATGAGGGCCGCAACGCAGCCGAGCGCCCCGGCTCGATAGCGGACGCTCGGTCGAAAATCGGCGAAACGGTGTCGCTGGTAGAGACGGCCGCGTCGAACGCCCGCGACATGGATCCGGCGACTCCGATCGCTCATGCGCTACCCATCGGCATGATCTTCGATCTCACGGCCGAACAATACGCCCGCGACTGGGCGCTGCCTCAATTCTATTTTCACGTAATGGCCGCCTATGCGATCCTTCGGGCCGAGGGAATGGAGCTCGGCAAGGCGGACTACGTGGCTCACATGTTCGCTTACCTGCGTCCCGGCACAATGCCCTCTTATTGAAGCTGCAATAGCCCTTCCCGCCGACATAGCCGTCGTTCAGACCATCAAGCCCACAGTCTGAGACTGCCGTCCGTTCATGTGGCTGAACCGGATTCCCGAACATATCGGGAAGCCGGTAATGTTCAGATTTCTGTTCGCTCCGACAACGTCAGGGCGTCGTCGATATCGACGCCGAGGTACCGGACGGTGTTCTCGATGTTGGTGTGGCCAAGCAGGATTTGCACCGCCCGAAGATTGCCTGTTGCTTTGTATATGAGTGAGACCTTTGTTCTTCGCATCGAATGCGTACCATACTCTCGTCCGTCGAGACCTATCGTCGAGACCCATTCATCGACAAGGCGCGCATATTGGCGTGTACTCAAGTGACCGAGGTAATCGATCCGGCTTGGGAATACGAAGTCACAGATCGTCCCGCCGCGCCGATCAAGCCATGCTTGCAGGCTTTTGCGGGCCTCGGACATAATCTCGAATTGCACCGGACGCTGCGTCTTTTGCTGGATAACGGTTGCGTGATCACGAAACGACCCTGCGCTCATCAGGTCGCCTATCCTGATCTTGACCAGATCGCAGCCACGCAATTTGCTGTCGATCGCAAGATCGAACAGAGCCCGGTCGCGCAGGCGCCTCTGTTCGTCGAGATAGAAACGGATTGCCCAGATATCGCGCGGCTTAAGCGGTCGTTTGGCCCCTACGTTTTTCCCTGCGTTCCAGGGTCGCCAATCATGTATGGCGGGGTCGAGGTCTGAATGTCCCATGATAGTTCTCCGGTGGCCAGAATTGGCCGATCGGAAAAATATCGGAACATTGCCGTGTTCGGCGATTTGAGCTTTGCGACATCTTGCCAAATTTTGCCAAATCCGCTACATCACAGCCCATGTCGACGATGAACATCTCGCTTCCGGATGCGCTCAAGGCGTTTGTAGACCAGCAGGTCAACGTGCGTGGTTACGGCACTAGCAGCGAGTATGTGCGGGAGTTAATCCGCAAGGACCAGGACATTCAGCGCCTTCGCGAAATGCTTCTGGACGGCGCCAATTCTGCAGCCACCGCGCCGGTCGATGCGGGATATTTCCAAGGCCTTCGTGACCGTGTGACGCAACGCGCGGGGTCGTGACTGCAAAATCGGTCATACCGCGCGCCAAAGCGCGGGGGGATGTCGACCTTGCGGTCGAGTATTATATGGACGAAGCCGGTGCGGATGTGGCCTTCGGCTTCATTGATGCCCTTGAAAAGGCCTATACCTTCATCGGGGAAATGCCGGCGGCAGGATCTCCGCGGTGGTCTCATGAACTGAATTTGCCCGGATTGAGGACCATAGGGCTGAAAGGATTTCCGTGGCTTGTTTTCTACCTTGAATTCGAGACCCATGTGGATGTCTGGCGCGTGCTCCATGCCAAGCGGGACATGCCAGCTTGGTTGGCCAGTGTAGATGATTAAATCGCCGCCAATCCGGACGTTAGGCACATGATTTCCGAACCCTGATAGCGGCCGGTCATTCAGCTTCGGTGATCGACCGCTTCAAGACATTCAAACATTCGGTCTTGTCGGCCGAAATGTTGAGGTAACGAACATGCAGAATTACCCCGACGGTGCATGAACTGCCTTCTTCCAGTTGAGCGGGAACAATGGTATCAAATCTGCATGGACGATAATTTTCTGAATCAGTTGCAGTCCGATATTGCATCTTTGGATGCCGCGGCCAAGCAGAGCGTCATTTCTAGAATTATTGTGAGACTCTTAGGCGAAACTCGCAATTTTCAACGCGGAGGTGAGGATTACCACGTTAGTTTGGACGGGCCTGATTTGTTGCGCTTGGCCATTTTGCTGGAGTGTGGCGCAGCGCAACTGCAAGACTTTTTAAGAACTTTCGACGAGCGGCTCGAGCAAAGTTACGCAAGATTGAGCGAATGCGACACTCGTGAAAAACAAGAAAATCACAGGAATAATGAAGTAGTTAGTCGCGCTGAAGGCATGATAAGCGGTTCAGGTTGGACTTTTATCGGCGAACAACATCAGCAAGCGATATCCAGTATCGAAATGGATCGATTTTCGTCGAGAAGTGATATCTACTTATGCAAGTTAATATTATCCAGTGGGCGGCTGGATTGGGTTCAGCTTTCCCATTTGCTGATCGGAATCGAACTGCCAGATGCGAACGAGTTCTTTGAGCGCATCCGTTACGACGTTGCTGTGATCAGAGGGGGAAGCCATAACCTTAACATGGTGCCGCTTTGGCAGGACCTTGATAAGCCTTTGGTAGCGCAGCGACGCGAGAACTTCATTGGGCGTGCTGCTGCGACTTCAGCGTTCGACGATTGGCTCCGCAATTCCCTGGCTGGGAACAATTTTAGATTCCAGAGCGATGATCAGGAGGTGCAGGACCGGATATACGAGCGTCTCGTACACCAAGAAGATAGCTGGTGGGGTCGACCCGTAGTCATGATTAGTCGTGAGATCGACGAATGGCTGTCCGAGCTCGACCAAGAGGTATCTGAACGGGATTTCGACCAAAACCCTCGTGCTTTGACGTTTGACGTGAACGCGAATGGGTTGATCGATCTACAACTTGAACAGAATACGGATGGTCATGATGCCGAGGCAGAACAGCGTTTCATGCTAGTTCAAGCGGCGCTAGCCGATGCCACTGCTGAGTGCGATCCAGCCAGAGTTCAAGCGAATGACGTTATCGGCACATTGCAAAGCTACGGTCAATTTCTGGGCGATAATTACACGGACATCAAAGCAGTAGCGGTCGTACTATATGGCAATAAGCTACGACGGCAAATTGAACTGCGTGACGATCCGACAGAGTTAGCGGCCCCGTTTTCCGCTCAACAATCGGTAAGTCTTCGTACCCTATTGGATGCGCATAATATACTTGTAGCGATGGATGCAAACTTGCTCGCCATTGAATAGGCATCCTATGGTCCGGATCACATAGGTCCGGCGATTTCGCCGACGGACATCATCGCGATTACCCGTATTGCGAGAGACAAGGAGATTGTCACTGAGCTCGCCTTTACGGCGATCAGCGATAGCGTGGAGGCCGTTCCTGAAAAAGCTCCGCCAGACGATCGGCGTCGTCGCTCAACTACGCAGGCGATCGTCAACTTCTTTAAGACCTTGGGAAAATTGGCTTGGAAATCAAGCTTAATTCAGACTACTACTAAGGCGGCTGCGATCTATTTGGTTCAGGAAAACTTCCCCTGGCTCAGTAGGATATTTACGGATTATCCTGTGATCATCCGCATTCTCTCTTGGATTAACCGGAGGGACGTACCATAAGCCATCGGCTTACATTGCTCGGTTATGACGGCGATTTATCACTGCGTGATAGCCTTAGCTGCCCAAGTGGAGATTGGCATGACCCTCCTAGTATGGCCTCGTCAACATGGTCACCGCAACTGGACATGCACTCAGGTTGGTGTGTGACGCTCGTTCCGAACCTGCACTGCCACCTAGCGCTAGCTGGCCGGACGGTGTCTTTGGCTGGATAACCGTGCATAGATGGTTGCCGGGCCCATGGCTCATGAATAGCTGGTAATACCGCAAGCAGGTAGGCTTCGAAGGTCGGAACGCCGGAATGTAAAACGATAAACTGACGCTGGCGCGATCGTCTGGAAAGACAGCTTAAGCCAGGGCAGCCTCGGCAGCGGACTTTCAGAATAGTCGAACATTGTCGCCACTCCAATCGCCCGGGCCAATAACGCGCCATCCCAGTCATTCAGTATCCTGACGAGGCAGATGAACAAATGCCGGCTTTCATGGCCAGCAATCAGGATTCGCCGAGACGAACTTTGGGCGCATCACCGCTGATTATCGAAGGAGCAATGCACCGGCCATTGCCTGCCTTCCATCGCTATGCTCTAGCTCAGCCTCATGGGGAATCTGGACGCTATTGAAAACTTCATCGCCGCATGGCGCGATACCGGCGGCTCGGAGCTGGCTAACACGCAGAGTTTCATCAACGGCCTGTGCGGCTTGCTCGACGTCGATCCGCCATCCGGAAGCCGCACCGACGATGCGCACAATCATTATGTCTTTGAACGCCGGGTTTTTCAGGACAATGGCGATGGCACCACCAGCTTCGGCCGGATCGACTGCTACAAGCGCCATGCCTTCATCCTCGAGGCAAAGCAAGGCAGCGACGCAGACCGGCTCGCGGCCGGGCGCGGCGAGGACGATCTCGACCTGTTCGGCCAGACGGCCAGCACGCGCGTGAAGCGCGGCACCGCAAGACGGGGTACACCGGGGTGGGCCAAGGCGATGGTCCAGGCCAAGGGGCAAGCAGAACGCTATGCACGCGCACTGCCGGTTGATCATGGCTGGCCACCATTCCTGCTGGTAGCGGATATCGGGTACTGCATAGAGGTCTATGCCGATTTCACCGGCACCGGAAAGGCCTACGCCCAATTCCCCGATCGTGCCCGCTACCGCATCATGCTGGAGGATCTGGCGCAGCCGGAGGTGTGCGAACGGCTCCGCGCGATCTGGATGGATCCGCTCAGCCTCGATCCCACCGCCCACGCCGCCCGTGTGACCCGCGATATCGCGGAATTGCTGGCGGTCGTGGCCAAACGCATAGAACAGCGCGGGCACGATGCGGAAACGACCAGCGGTTTCCTGATGCGCATCCTCTTCACGCTTTTCGCGGAAGATAGCGGCCTGATCCCGATGGGCAGCTTCACCAGCCTGCTCAAGCAACAGCGCGCCCATCCCGAACATCTCGCTCCCCAACTCACGGCCTTGTGGGCAGCGATGGACGAGGGCGCCTTCTCGCCCGCGCTCGGCGTGCCGCTGAAGAAGTTCAACGGCTATCTGTTCAAGGAACGCACCGCCATCCCACTCAAAGCGCCAGAGCTGGAAGTGTTGATCCGGGCGGCCGAGCATGATTGGACGGCGGTCGAACCGGCGATCTTCGGCACGTTGCTGGAACGCGCGCTCAATCCGAAGGAGCGTTCACGGCTCGGCGCGCATTACACACCGCGCGCTTATGTCGAGCGGCTTATCGGCCCGGCCATCATGGAACCGCTGCGCGCCGATTGGGACGGGGTGCGCGTCGCAGCCGCGTCCCTCATCGAAAGCGGCAAGGTTGGTGAGGCGCGCACTTATGTCGAGGCATTTCACGCGCGCCTCGCGCAGACGAAGGTGCTCGATCCGGCCTGCGGGACGGGCAATTTCCTCTATGTCGCCATGGCGCGGATGAAGGAACTGGAGGGCGAGGTGCTCGACCTGCTGGTCGAATTGGGCGACGACCAATATGTCGCGGAGATCACCGGCCACACCATCACGCCCGAGAATTTCCTTGGCATCGAAATCAATCCACGCGCGGCTGCGATTGCGCAACTGGTGCTGTGGATCGGCTATCTGCAATGGCATTTCCGCGTGAGCGGCACGGACCGCGCTCCGCCCGAGCCAATCCTGCGCGACGTCCGCACCATCCAGCAGCGGGACGCGCTGATCGCCTGGGATGCGCGGGTGCAGGAAGTTGATGCAGACGGCCACCCTGTCACCCGCTGGGATGGCGAGACGATGCACGCTCATCCCGTCACCGGCCGGTTGGTGCCCGACGAAGCCGCACGGGTTCCGGTTCATCGTTACCAAGATGTCCGGGCGGCGGTCTGGCCGCGTGCGGACTTCATCATCGGCAACCCGCCCTTCATCGGTGGCAAGGATGTGCGGGAGCGGTTGGGCGATGGCTATTTCGAAGCATTGTTTGCCACAACCGACGTGCCCGAGAGCGCAGATTTCGTGATGCATTGGTGGGACCGCGCTGCATCTGCGGTTCGCAGCGGCGCAACACGGCGATTCGGTTTTGTCACCACCAATTCGATCACGCAGGTGTTCAGCCGCCGCGTCATCGCGAAGCATCTCGACGCCAAGAACCGGCTGAGCCTGATCTTTGCTATCCCCAACCATCCGTGGATCGACGAGAAGGACGGCGCCGCCGTACGTATCGCCATGACGGTCGGAGCGCCCAGCAAGATGGTCGGCCAACACTGGGCGGTCACCGACGAGAGCGGCGCACCGGATCACATCATCTTTACTAAGCGTACCGGCCAGATCAACAGCGACCTGCGGATCGGGGCGGATGTGACGACGGCGGTGGCACTGAGGGCTAACCGCGACCTGTGTTCGCCGGGTGTGAAACTGCATGGCGACGGCTTCATCCTAACACCGGCCGAAGCGGAAAAAATTTCTCCTAATTCATTGATAACGCTTGATTATACCCCTGAATTTGCGCTATATAATAGCCAGCAGCCAGCAGCCAGCAGCCAGCAGCCAGCAGCCAGCAGCCAGCAGCCAGCAGCCAGCAGCCAGCAGCCAGCAGCCAGCAGCCAGCAGCCAGCAGCCAGCAGCCAGCAGCCAGCAGGTTTCGATCCGCAGCGGAAGGCCGGACGAGACGCAAGTCGTGTTCGCCTATCGCAACGGTCGCGATCTCGCGGCGCGGCCACGCGGCGTTTTCGTCATCGATCTGTTCGGTTTATCCGTGGCGCAAGTGCGGGAACGCTATCCCGCCATTTATCAGCACCTTCTCGCGACCGTAAAACCGCACCGCGATCACAACAACCGCGCCAGCTATCGCAACAATTGGTGGCTGTTCGGTGAGCAACGCTCGGAATTACGCAAAGCGCTGAGCGGTCTTACCCGTTATATCACGACGATCGAGACGGCCAAGCACCGTATCTTCCAGTTCCTGCCGATGTCGATCGTGCCAGACAACAAGCTGGCCTGTATCGCGCTCGACGATGCCTATTGTCTTGGAGTACTGTCGAGCCGCATCCATGTCGCATGGGCAACGACCAGCGGGGGCAGACTCGGGGTCGGTGACGATCCGGTTTATGTGAAATCCCGCTGCTTCGACCCTTTCCCCTTCCCCGCCGACGTACCTGAACCGCTCAAGCATCGCCTCCGCACCGAGGCCGAAGCACTCGACGCCCTGCGCAAGCGCGTACTCGCCGAGTACGCCGACCTGACGCTCACCAAGCTCTACAACGTGGTTGAGACGCTGCGTTCCGGCCGTGCACTCACCCCGGTGGAACGTGATCTCCATGATCGCGGACTCGGCACCCTGCTACGCGAGCGACACGACGCGATCGATAAGTTGGTCGCCGAGGCTTATGGCTGGCCCGTCGATCTGGCGGACGAGGACATCCTGCTCCGTCTGGTCGCGCTCAACGCGGCACGCGCAGCGGAAGAAGCGCGCGGCCTCGTCCGCTGGTTGCGGCCGTCCTTTCAGGCGCCCGATTATCAAGCGCCGGTCGCCGAGAGGCTGGACCTGGGTGAGGTTCCGGTCGCCCTGCCCGACAATGTCATCCCTTGGCCCGGCTCGCTGCCCGAGCAGGTCAGAGTCGTCCAGTCAATATTGGCGATCGCCGCCACACCGCTGACCCCACAGGATGTAGCCCGCTCGTTCCAAGGCAAGCGCGCTGCATCGGTGCGGCCGGTGCTGGAGGCGCTCGCCGGGATCGGCATGGCCCGACGTTTGGGCAACGATCGCTACGCCGCATAACAATCGAGTAGCCATCCCCCAACCAGATCTCCGGCCTCGCGGGAGAAGTGGAGACGATTTGCCATCAGTGCCGTACCATTCGGCATTGGCGAGCGCCGACCACAGATCAGCGCCTTACCCACTCACGATCGACCGCTGCTGCAAATTAGACTGCTGGGAATGCCTTGGAAACCTTGTCTACTAAGAGAAGATGGCCTCCGTAGCCTGGATATTGGGCCACCCTCCCCTCCCTGGGAGGATGACCGAATGACCCCCTGTATCACCAAGTTTGCAGGACCGCTGCAAGCGCTAGGCTGCGAGTCGACGAAATCCAGAATCGGAGCGGAAATTCCGGTCGTCGTCGGCGTTAGCCCGAAGATCGACCCCACGCGTCCGATGCATCGCATTATACCGGCCGACAAGCAGCCGGATTTCCGGCGTTGCATGGCGGAGCGCATCGGATAATTTCGTCATCAACGCTGACGTCCTTCCCCTCCCCGCGCTCTCCGCCATATAGTCCGCAAAGATATCAAACGGCGTATTGAAATGTCCGGTCAGTTCCCCGTTTGCCCAGGAGCATCGCTGGAAAACCAAATCCAAAATCTGCCGCTTCATCTTATCGGGAAGATGGGTGAGTTGCAGATGCGCGGTCCGCCCCATTTCCAACAAGCCGATGCCATCGCGCAGCAGGGCGCCAGGCGTGCCGGGTAAAGGATGCGGATGGCGGAGCGACGTTACTTGCCCGGAAAGAAACGCATCGCCTGACCGGACGTCCTCAAGATCGCTGCGGATGTCCTCGAATTCCTGCCGGCCGCACCGAAGCTTCCTCAGCAGATCGAGAAAATGCTCCTCCAGCACCTCCTGCCGTACATAGCGCTCCGGGCATTTCCCCCGGAATCCGGAGCAATGATAGTAGATATACTTGCCCTTCTGCATCTGGGCCACAACGGCGCAATCGCAATGCCCACATCTTATAAGACCGGTGAATGGGAAGAAGAGTGGTTTCGCGCGAACGTTCGTAGCGCTGCGACTATCGAGGGTCTGCTGGACCGCGTCCCATATGTCGGCCGAAACCAGCGGCTCATGAATGCCCTGATAGATTTCTCCGAGCCATTCGAATGAGCCGGCATAAAGCCGGTTTCGCAGAAGACCATGAACGGTGCTGACACTGATCGGTCGGCCGCTCCTCTGGTAGCGCATCCCCACTTTCCGGGCCATGGCCGTCACGTCCTTCAAGGAATATGCCCCTGTGGCATACCAGTCGAACACCGGGTCACGATGGGTCCCAGTTCCGGGTCGGCGGCAATGACCTTCCTCCCCTGCCCGTCCTTGACGTTGCGATAGCCGACCGGCGCGCAGCTTGGCCAATGGCCCTGCTGCGCCTTTTCGAGCATGCCCTTGCGTGTTTCCTCCGAAAGATTGTCGATATAGGCTTTGGCCATCAGCACCTTGATGCCGTGGACGAACTTTTCCGAGGATCGGCAGCCGTCGGACATGACGACATTCTCTTTGACGAAATGCACCTCGACGCCGAGGTCATCGATGATCGCCCAGTCCTTCAGGTTACGATAGAGCCGGTCGGTCTTCTCGACGAGTATGATCCGGACCTCCGGATACCGGCGCAGATAGCGCAGCATGTTGCCGAAGGCGGTCCGGCTGCTCTTCCTGGCGGTTTCCAGATCGACATGGCTCGATACGACGGCGATGCCATTCAGCGCGGCATAGTCTTCCAGCAGCTTGACCCGCGTGGGGATGGAATAGCCCTCACGCTGCTGATCAGGCGTCGACACCCGCGCGTAAAGGACCGCTTCGCGAAGGTTAAGGGGATCGTTGTTCTTACGGTGTTTGTAACGGCTAACTGCACTTCTCGGTCGCGCCAACGCATTGCTCCTGTTGAGGTTCTTCTCATTGCGGAAGAGCCTCTGGCGCAACAGTGGTTACTTAATACGATACCGAAACAATTCTGAGGCCAGAAGCCCTAGCTATTCTCCTGTCGCAGATCAGCAGATTGAGCGCCTCTTTACGTTCGGCGGGATAACACTTATATATTCTCCTTAAGGAGATGATTTATGAATGCGCTGACACGAGCGTTCACGCCTGCTGAGGCGGCTGTCCTTGGCGGATTGGAGCTCAAGGCCGTCAACAATGCAATCGACAAGCGCATTGTCGAGGTGCCGGTTCAGGCATCCAGGCGGCGCGAGCTGACTGCGGAAAATGTGCTGCAACTCAAGCTGTGGCATGAGATCGGCCCGATCCTGTCGCAGGAGCGCCGCCAGCGCCTTTTCGGCCTGATCCGTGAAAACCCTTCGGCTCGTACGATCAGGGCGGACAATCTGGTGATTGTCGACGTTGCCGAGGCGCGCAAGCAGATCAGCCAGCGTACGAAGGATCTGGCTGAGGCCGAGGCCATGGTCGCCAAATTCCGGGATACCCTGGGCGGTAAGCCGGTGTTCAAGGATACCCGCATTCCGGTTCGGCTGGTCGCCGCCATGCGGGCCCAGGGAGCAGATGATGTCGAAATCCTATCGGGTTATCCCAAGCTGACCGCACGACAGCTTGAGCTGGCTGATATCTGGAGTGCGGCCCATCCGCGGCGTGGCCGGCCAAAGTCGCTTGCCGATCGAGGGCTGAAGGCAAAATCATCACGCCGGGCCAAGCGCGGCAGCGATCCGCTTTCGCACATATGAGATTTTTGATCGACGAGTGCCTGCACACCTCGCTGGTCGAGGTAGCGCAGGCACGCAATCACGAGGCCTGGCACGTCAACTGGCTCGGTCTGTCCGGCACGACCGATTGGGATTTGATGCCACGCATCATCGCCGATGACTGCACCTTCGTGACCAACAACGCAGCTGACTTGCACGTCAAGAGATCCACGCCGGGCTGATCATCGTCGTGCCTCAAGTGCCTCCGGCCGAGCAGCGCGAACTCTTCGACGCGCTGCTATCCGGATTGAGAGCGGACGAAGAGCTTCTGAACGAGGTAATCGAGATCACGATCGACGGAGAGGACATCCTTTTCACCCGCTACGATCTGCCTGGCCCTTGAAACGACGCTTTTGCGGTGCCGCACGGTAGCGCCCATAACCGACCTTCACGAGCAAGCCTTCGTTGCACATTGAGGAGAGATAGTAGCGAGGAATGCCGATGCTGGTGAGATCCTTCGTTCGAACCTCACCTCTTTCCCGAGCAAGGGCAATAGCACGTTCTCTCAAAGACGGCTTCGGGCCTCCCTCCGATCTCACCCGCTCGGCGCGATCACGTTCACGTTTCCGAATGCCATGCGTCGGCTCTCGTGGAGGTGAGAGGGGAGCATCAGAAGCAAAGATGGCAGCTTCATCTGACTGCACGAACAAGGATTTTCTTGCTAAAGCACGGAAACGTGATATGGTTTTCCTTGCCTCATAGGATACGAAAAGCAGAATTGTTTTAGACGTATCCCGAAATGGGAGCCATCATTTTACATAGTGAGATGATTGGTGAAATCGTAATGCGATTTCACCGCCGCTTCTATGATCTGCATTGATTTAGAGCGCTCCATCGCCCTCGTTGGTCGGCCTCGATACCAGCGATGCACTGGTCGTGCGCGTGAACCTTGTCGAGTTCGCCGCGCAGTTCATCGACTAGCGAGAGCCGCCCCTCCACGTCGGCAAGGTCGAGCGGGAAGACAATCGCCGCTTGCTCCGCCTCCCAGTCGGCGCGCGCGGCTTCCAAGGCGCGGCGATCCTGCTCGATCTGCCGTTCGAGCCGGGCGATCTCTTCATCATAACCACCGAGTGCGGCCCGCTTTGCGCGGAAATCCTGCTCAAGCTTTTCCCCCGCCGCACGCTCGCGCTCGCCAGCGGCGAGAAGCGGTGCCAGGCGATCGCCGTCGGTGGCGGCGCCCAGTGCAGCAGTGAGCATGGCGATTGCCTCATCACGGCGCTGGACATTGCGTATGGCTTGTGCACGCGCCTCGGCGGCCGTGCGATGCAGGTCGAGGGTTGTTGCCTCGATGCAGTACGGCCTTCAGTCTCCGGCTTCCGCCGCCTTGAGCTTGTTGAGCAACCGCCGCACCTTCACCGGAGCGATGTCATTGCTCATCAGCACCGGGTTTAGGCTGAAGAAGTCGCTGGTGCGCATTTCCGCCTGCACGGCCTCCAGCATGGCACCATCCTCATTTTGGAAAGTATCGTGCAATATCTGGATCATATGCTCGTTATGTGCGGCATCGTCGACCAAATGGTTGCGGCGGGTGGCGAAGAAATAATGGGTCGTGCCATCGGTTTCCGGCGTCACCGTGTGCAGATCATACTGCCCAACCGTGTTGTGGAGGCCGAGCGGCTCGTTCACCTTGTCCTGCGTCGCGCCGACGGAGAGCTGGATATTGGCCGGCGGAGTCCATGTGATATCGAAGAAGAGCTGCGTTTCGCCCGCCGGATCGGGCAGATAGGGCGAAAACAGCAGGCTGGCCGGCCTCTGCGTCCAGTCCCACCGCGCCTGCACGGATCGCGGCGTCTCGCGCACCTTGGCCATCAGCGGTGACAGCGTGCCCTTGGTGCACAGGAAATCGCCGTGGAGGTGGTCGACATGGCTGAGGTCCATGACGTTATCGCTAATCAACTCATAATGGCATTTGACGTGCAGATAGGTGTGGCCCAGCGCGGTGTCCGGCCCGTCATCGAGATAGCCGAAATCGGGCAGCAGGCTCTCGTCGGCCGGCTCCTCGCCCATCCATACCCAGATGAAGCCGTAGCGCTCCAGCACCGGGAAGCTGCGGACCAGCGCGGCCTTGGGAATATTGCCGTTGCCGTGCGGGCTATGCGTGCATTGGCCGCTGCAATCGAACTCCAGCCCATGATATTTGCACACCACCTGATCGCCGTTGCGCGTACCGAGGTGCAGGGGCGCAAAGCGATGGGGGCAGCGGTCATGCAGGGCTACCGCCGTGCCGTCCGCCTTGCGGTAGAACAGCACGGAGGTCTCCAGCAGGATGCGGTGGAACAGTGCCTCCGGCCCTACCTCGCTCGACAGGGCGCCGACATACCATGCGTTCAAAAGGTAGGTTTCCGCCAAGGCGGCCTTGTTCGGTTGATGCTGGACCCTGATATCCATCTCGACCTCGCTCTCCCTATATCTTATATTTCTGTATCAGAATATTGAATTAATTATATTTATTTAAATATTTTCCTCCCGAACCCGGGCCGGATCAAGTCTCGTTGCGCCCGCAGGGCCTTTGCCCGGTCCTTCTTATCTCGCTTCCCGGCCATCGGTGGCCAGGCTCGACGCCTTTGGCGGCGTTCTCATTCTTATGGGCCCTCCATCCTGCCCGCAGGAATGGCTCCTGTCTTTCAGGAAAACCGAGCCGGTCTATCATAATCTTGCTGCCCCGGCGCCGTCAGCCCTCCCCCTCATGCCGCCGCCGGCTCGGAAACCGCAGCCACCGCGTCCCGGCACAATGCCGTGGCCAGTAGTTGCGTCACCGCCTCGCCGCTGGCGCCGGCCGCATCCTTGGCTCGCCACGCGACGAAGCCATCCGGCCGCAGCAGCGCTGCGCCGGCCGGGCCGATGCCGAACGCCTCGGCGAACGCGCCCTGCGGGTCGGCAACCGGCCCGCTCCGGTCGAGTTGCGCCGCTTCCAGCGTGACGCCGAGTCGCGCCGCCGCTTGTCGGGCCGCCTCGCACCAGGCGCCGCCTTCGGGCCCGGCGAGCAGTGCGAAATTGCGCGCGCACAGATCCAATGTGGAGATCGTCTTGCCGTCGCGCACCAGCGGGACGTGCGGTGCCCGGCTGCCGGGGCGGCCCCGCGCTGTGGCCGGGTTCTCCCAGACGCTGTTCAGCGCGTCTTCCCCGGCGATGATGGCCGGTGATTGGTAGCGATAGCCGATTTCCATGCTCAGCTCGTCGACCAGCGGCTGAATATCGTCCATCCCCAACTCCGGGGCTATGCGGCGGACATAGCGCGTATAGGCCTGCTCGATGGTCAGTTCGCCCACCGGCCTGCGTTCCTGATCGTAGGTGTCGAGCAACGCGGGCCCCGCCTTCCCCTTGAGCACCATCGCCAGCTTCCAGGCCATGTTGTGCGCATCCTGCACGCCGGTATTGCCGCCGAAACCGCCGGTTGGCGGCACCACATGCGCGGCGTCGCCCATCAGGAAGACCCTGCCCGCCCGGTAGCGTTCGGCGACATCGGCCACCGCCTCCCATGTCGCGATGTCCTCGATCTCGATCGGCAGGTCCGGCACGCCGATAGCCGAGCGGACGATCTCCACGCAGCGCTCGACGGTGATCCCTTCGGCAACGTTCGTCGCCTCCGGCTTGCTCACATCGCCCACCGTGTTGACGACGAGGAAGCCCGAGGAGCCGTCACGCACCAGGCGGAAGAAGCCGCGCAGGTCCGGGTTCAGCACATAGATGACGCCCAGGTTGCGGTTCGCCAGCCAGGGCCCGCAATCGGCGCGGAAATAGATGGTGATGCTGTTGGAGAGCAGGCCGTGGCCGTGCATGGCGATGCCCAGCGCCTCGCGGATCGGGCTGCGGTTGCCGTCCGCCGCGATCATATATTTGGCGCGGATCGTTGCCGTCTCGCCGCTGTTGACGTGGCGGACCCGCGCGGTCACGCCGGTCGCGTCCTGCTCGAAGGAGAGCAGCTCGGTCGCGAAATTGAGCCCCGCGCCCCGCGCCTGTGCTCCGTCGCGCAGGATCGGCTCCAGGCTCTGCTGGGTCATGAACAGCCGCTTGGTCGGGCTGAACCGCTCGACGCCCTCGTTAAGATTGCCGATATAGCTGGCGATCTCCTTGCCCGCGAGCGACTCGACGGCGTTGATGCCGCCGTCCGGATCGAACTGACGCTCGGACTCGGCGCGCACTACCGGTTCAAGACCGGCAGAATAAAACGCCTCTATGGTTCGAAGATGGAAGTGCCCGGCGCGCGGATGGATCGCCGTTCCCTGATGCTTCTCGACCACCAGCGCACTGATTCCATGCGTGCCGAGCAGCGTTGCCATCGACAATCCAACCAGGCTGCCGCCGACCACGAGCACGTCGCATTCAGTAACGGCCGCCTTGCCGGCACCCTCGCCAAAGAGTTGGTTCACGTTCCTCTCCATCCCTTTTCTGTTCATCTTTTTATTGATGACTTTAAGATCATCACTCTTGTTATCATTTTTAGGCGAAAACCTTGGGAAATCGCTGCCCTGCCCCGCCGCGAATCTTGCAACCGGCCTGCATTGTGCATAGACTGCACTATCGCGGCTATCAGGAACCCCCACATGGCCTTACAGAATCCTGCTATTCCGGCAGCTTCTCAGCCAGTTTCCGTGAGCGAGACGCACGGCATCGCGCTATGGCCGCAGAACCGGCTGCTGATGCATAGCGATGGGCTCAACTGGCGCGGCCTTTACGCCTCTTACGCCACAGAGCAGGCGTGGACCGCTTCGCTGCCGGCGATCGACCATCATTGCGTCGCTTATTGCGTCAACCAAGCCAACGAGATCACCCGCCGGTTCGAGGGGGACGGGCGCACGCAGTCGGCGGTGCTGCGGCCGCGTATGCTCGGCACAATCCCCGCCGGAGTGGCCTCGCACTGGAAGGTCAGCGGCTCGGCGGACGTGCTGCTGGTCTATCTCCACCGCTCGGTCGTCGCCCGCGTCGCCGAGGAGGTTCTGGAGATGGACGCCGGCCGGGTCGAGCTTCGCCCCGTCCTCGCCGAGGTTGACGCGCTGCTGGAGCAGCTCGCGCTTTCGGTCCTCTCCTCGATGCAGAGCCAGAGCCAGCACGGCGCGCTCTATGTCGAATCCATCGCGCAGATGATCGCGGTGCAACTGCTGCATGAGCATGCCGCCCATCAGCAGCGCCCCCCGCCCAACGTGCCACGGATGAGCCGGCCCGGCATGCGGCGCGTGGCGGAACTGATCGAGGCCGCGCTGGACGAGGACCTCGGCCTCGGCACGCTGGCCGCCGAGGCGGGCATGAGCCCCTTCTATTTCGCGCGTTCGTTCCGCCAGCATTTCGGCGAGGCACCGCACCAATATCTGCTGCGCCGGCGGATCGAGCGCGGCAAGGAACTGCTGAGGCAAACCGATACCAGCCTGGTGGAGATCGCACTGGCCACGGGCTTCTCTAGCCAGAGCCACTTCACCGCCACCTTCAAGCGTTTCGTCGGCGTGACGCCGGGGGAATATCGCCGGGCAATGTGAGCGGCCGACATAGGGCGGATCGACATTCAGGTCGGGCCGAGCCGGAAGGGCGATTTTCTGTCACCTGGACCGCAGCATAAGCGAGCCATGTGAGCACAGGACGCGCAGAAACGCCCCTTGCAGGCCGGTATGGATTGAATGGCGGGCCGTCTTAAGGCGGAGCCGCGCCGTTCTTTGCCCTCCATCGGGAGCCCGTCAGAAGAAACCGGCGGTCCGTCAAGCGCCCGGACGAACAGCTAATCCGGGGCCGTCTCGCCCATGCCTTGCCGATCATCGAACGGCGCGTTGGGCGATAATCGCCTCCGCCGTGCTCCTGCGAAAGCACACCGACTCTCGCTCTACCCGCCCCACGCCACGATCGCGCAGGCGGCCATCCAGAAAACCAGATACTCGCACCCGCCCAGATTCCACAGCCACTGCCCCCGCGAGACCTTGAGCACGGAGAGCGCCGCGACCAGCATGAACGCCGCCGCCAGCCCGGCCGCATAAGGCACCCACCAGCCGCCGATCAGGCACGCGGCCACCGCCACCTCGATTCCCAGCGCCAGATACATGAATACGGCAGCAGGCCGATAACCGGCGGCCTCGAAGAAGCCCTGCGTCACCGGCCGCGCGAAAATCTTGGCCGCGATATGCGGGATGAAGAACAGTCCGCACAGGACGCGCAGCGCAACCATCGGCTCGATCATGGTGAGATGCATCACCCCTCCCCCTCCCCGGCTCCGCCGCCGTCAGACGATCTCGAACACGTTGTAGATCGCCCCGTTGGGCAGCCGGTGCCCGTGCGCCACGCCGATCACCCGGTTCAGCCAGTCATATTTCCCGGACGAGGTCTCGAAGCTGGTGGTGATCCGCATGTAATAAGCCAGTGGACTCACCGCGTCCCCTCTCCCCAGTGCGGCCAGCACCTCGGGCTCGCCATGGCGCAGGCCCTGATAGCGCAGGCCGATCAGCGCGCCGTCGTCGGTCTCCAGCAGCGTGCGCACGTCGATTACCCAGGCGCCGTCCGAGCGGACGACCTGCCAGTCGCTGCCGCTCGGCAGGATGGTGCCGCGCAGCCGCTCGCCCTCGAAATAGCCGCCGGGCAGCGCCGCGATCCGCCGGTCGGCGGTCGGCGTCTTGCCGAGATTATAGGGCGGGGTGATGTCCAGGAAGAAGGTCATCAGCGGCCGCCAGCGCAACTCGCGCATCTCTTGCGGCAGCACGGTATCGAGCGGCGGACGGTTGGCGGCCATGGCGTGTCTCCTCGTTCTTCTGTTCAGGCGATGCCGCTGGCGCGGGCCTGCTCGTGCGCCATCACCGACCAGTCGGCACCGGCATGGCCGTTGGCGATGGCGGAGAGCAGCCGGTCGCGGCAGATACCGGCGGTCGGCAGCGGCACAGCCAGCGCCTCGCCCGCGCCGAGCGCGAGGTTGACGTCCTTGAGGCCGGTCGTCGCGGTGAAGCCGGGCGCGTCGAAATAGCTCTTGTCGACGATCATCTTGCCGTAGATCTTGTAGGCCGGCGCAGCGAACAGCCCGTCGGTCAAAATCTCCAGCAGCGCATCGCCGGGCAAGCCGCATTTCTCGCCGAGCGCGAAGCCCTCGGCCAGCGCCTCAATGGCCGCGGCGAGCAGGAAGTTGTTGACGATCTTGGCGGCCGCCGCGCTCATCGGCAACGGTCCGGCCGGGTAGGTGCGGCGCCCCATCGCGTCGAACAAGGGCTGCACCCGCGCCACCGCGTCGGCCGGTCCGCCCGCGACGATGCCGAGCTGGCCCGCTTCCGCTACCGGCGGGCGCCCCATCACCGGCGCGCTGATGAATTGCTGGCCGGCGGCCTCATGCGCCTCGGTGATCGCCTTCACCTGCGCGATGCTGTGCGTGCCCATGGCGACATGGACGGCACCCCTGGCCAGCCCGGCGACGAGACCGCCCTCGCCCAGCGTCACCGCCGCCAGCGCCTTGTCATTCTCCACCATGGAGACGACGACATCGGCGAAAGCCGCCGCATCCGCCACGCTTGCCAGCCGCGCCGCGCCGCGCGCGACCAGATCGTCCCCCTTGGCGGCGGTGCGGTTATAGACGCCCAGTTCGTGCCCGGCGGCGAGGATCTGCCCCGCCATCGCCACGCCCATCTTCCCCAAACCGACAAATGCGACCTTCATCGTCTCTCTCCTATTGTTCCGTTGCGCGCAGGCCGGTCAGATACCGGCCATGCACAGATATTTGAGTTCTACATAATCCTCGATGCCGTGGCGGGAGCCTTCGCGTCCCACGCCCGATTGCTTGATGCCGCCGAACGGCACGACCTCGGAGGAGATCAGCCCGGTGTTGATCCCCACCATGCCGCACTCCATCCCTTCCGCCACACGCCACACCCGGCCGAGATCGCGGCTGTAGAAATAGCCCGCCAGCCCCACCTCGGTATCATTGGCCAGCGCCAGCGCCTCCGCCTCGGTATCGAACAGGAAGATGGAGGCGACCGGGCCGAACGTTTCCTCGCGGGCCACCAGCATATCGGGCATGCAGCCGGTCAGGATCGTCGGCTCGAAGAAGGTGCCGCCCAACGCGTGCCGCCGCCCGCCCAGCGCGATGCGCGCGCCCTTGGCCACCGCGTCGGCGATATGCTCCTCCACCTTGGCGACCGCCGCCGCGTCGATCAGCGGCCCTTGCGTCACCCCCTCGGCGGTGCCGGGGCCGCAGCGCAGCGCGCTCACCGCCGCCGTCAGCTTCTCGACGAATGGCTTGGCGACGGAGCGCTGCACCAGCACGCGGTTGACGCACACGCAGGTCTGCCCGCTGTTGCGATATTTGGACTGGATCGCGCCCTCGACGGCAGCGTCGAGATCGGCATCGTCAAACACGATGAACGGCGCGTTGCCACCCAGCTCCATCGAGACCTTCTTCACCGTGTCCGCGCTCTGCCGCATCAGCAGCCGGCCGATTTCGGTCGATCCGGTGAAGCTGATCTTGCGCACCACCGGGCTCTCGGTCAGCGCGCCGCCAATCTCGCGCGCGCTGCCCGTCACCACGTTGAACACCCCGGCCGGCACACCGGCGCGCTCCGCCAGCACGGCCAGCGCCAGCGCGGAGAGCGGCGTCTGGCTCGCGGGCTTGAGCACCATCGTGCAACCGGCGGCCAACGCCGGTCCGGCCTTGCGGGTAATCATCGCGGAGGGGAAGTTCCACGGCGTGATCGCGGCGGTCACGCCCACCGGCTGGCGGATGACGACGATGCGCTTGTCCGCCTGCGGGCTGGGGATCGTCTCGCCGTAGAGCCGCTTGGCTTCCTCGGCGAACCATTCGATGAAGCTCGCGGCGTAGCCGATCTCGCCGCGCGCTTCGGCCAGCGGCTTGCCCTGCTCTCGGCAGAGGATCAGCGCGAGGTCCTCGGTCGCCGCCACGATGAGGTCGAACCAGCGGCGCAGGATCGCCGCACGCTCGCGGGCGGTGCGTGCGCGCCACGCCGGTAGCGCAGCCTCGGCGGCAGCAATCGCCGCCTGCGTCTCCGCCCGGCCGAGCGCCGGCACATGCGCCAGCGTCTCGCCCGTCGCGGGGTCGGTGACGGCAAGGCCCGGCTCCCCGATCCATTGCCCGTCGATCAGGCAGGTCTCGCGAAGCAGGCTGGGGTCGGCAAGGGCGATCATCGGCATGTTTCTCCCGCGCCGCCAGTTTCTCCCGTCCCACCAGGTGCAGCGCAGCCTACAACCGCCATGGCTCGCACCGGTAAATCGGGGTGGGCGCACGCCCCCTCGATGGCAAGGCCCGGTTCCCCGATCCATTGCCCGCCAATCAGGCAGGGTTCCCTGAGCGGGCCGGGGCCGGCAAAGGCGATTATCGGCGTGTTTCTCCCGCACAGCCAGCTATTGTGCGGCCCATAGTTGCCGCCACGTGCCGGTCGAGTGGCGCGCGCGCATGACCCCTCGCCCGCAAATCGCGCTGGCCGGCGGGTAGATGGGTCAAGGCGCATCGCCGGCACCCTAGGCTACCAGCCGCAGCGGCTGCTCGATCAGCGCCTTGAATACCGCCAGCCAGCGCGCACCCACGGCCGCGTCCACCAGACGATGATCGACCGAGAGCGTGCAACTCATCACCGTCGCCGGCACGCAGGCGTCCCCCTTCACCACCGCGCGCCGCTCCGCCGCACCGACCGTCAGGACGCAGCCTCGCGGCGCATTGACCGTTACACCGGCCGATTCGACGCCAAACGCACCCAGATTGACCACGGTGAAGCCGCTGCCACCCCGATTGTCGTCCCCCTGTGGCGTGCTGGCGCACGCGGAATCGGCCAAAAAATCCCCGATTTCGGCGGAAATGGCAGCCAGTCCCTTGCTGTCAGCGTGCCGCACGATCGACGTGACAAGCCCGTCTTCGGCCGCCGATATCATAGAAATATCAATATTATCATATAGTTGACTCGAACTTCCAATCCAACCAACATTGGCGTTGGGCACCTCGCGCAACGCCAATGCCGCTGCCCTGACAACGAAATCGTTGACCAGAAGCGTATAGGTTCCACACCCAGCCTCGTTCAGCCGCGCCCGCAAATCGAGCAGCGCGTCCACCTCGCAGCGCGCGGTCAGGTAAATCTGCGAGAGCCCTTCCCATCCCGGCGCAGCCGAATGCGCCTGCGGCGGCGCGAAGGGTTGCGCCACCGACGGGGAGGCCGGTGGCGCAACCACGACGGCAGGTGCAGCTACCGCCGTTTGGGATGCTCTTTCGATGTCGATGCGGACGATCCGCCCGCGTGCGCCGCTGCCGGACAGCCCTTCCAGCGCAATGTTCCGTTGCCGCGCGAGACGGCGCGCCAGCGGCGAGGCGGCGAGGCGCCGGGATCGCGTGACCTCCGGTTCAGCCCGGAGCGAGACCGGAACGTCCATTGGCCCCTGCTCGACGGGCGGTGTTGCGACGGTGGATATATCCGCTACCTCGGCCAGCGCGGCGTTGTCCTCGCCCTCCAGCAACAGCATGGCAATGGCAGTATTGACCGGCACGGTAGCTCCGTCATCAGCCATGATCGCGCCGAGAATGCCGCCTTCCTCTGCCTCATATTCCATCGTCGCCTTGTCGGTCTCGATCTCAACGAGCACGTCGCCCTTGGCCACCGCCGCGCCGACCGGCTTGAGCCAACGCGCGATGGTCCCTTCCTCCATCCCCGCCGAGAGCGCCGGCATCATGATCGTTCTGGGCATACTGCCGGCCTCCGATCGCGCTCAGACGAGCGCCAGCCCCTGATCGGCCATGACGCTGCGCAGGCCCGCCTCGATATCCGCCGGGCTGCAACACGCAGCGGCCTCCAGCACCTTGGAGATGCTGGGCGACGCTTCGCCGCCGTGCACCCGGCGCACCGGCTGGTCGAGCATGTCGAAGCAGCGCGCCTGAATGGCATCGGCCAGCCAACCACCATAAGAGGTGCCGGCAGAACCCTGCTCGACGATCAGCACATTGCCCGTGCGGTCGAGCGATTCCTCGATCAGCGGCCAGTCGATCCCCGCCCGATCGAGCGAGCGCAGGTCAATCACGTCCGCTGAGATACCGAGCCGGTCCACCGCCTCCACCACTGGCCGCACCATCGCCAGATAGGTAAGCACCGTCATCTGCTCTCCCCGACGCACCCGCTTCGCCTTGCCCAGCGGGATGTGATAATCGAGGTCGCCGACCGGTGCCGGCCCTTTGCTGGTGTAGAGATCGACATGCTCCAGCACGAGCACCGGATCCTTGCAGGCCAGCGCGCTGTTCATCAGGCCGACATAGTCATAAGGCGTCGACGGCGCGACGATCCGCCAGCCGACCGATGTGGCGAAGATCCCCGCCGGATCCATCGAGTGCTGCGACCCATAGCCGGTACCCATCGCCACCTTGGTCCGCAGCACCAGCGGCATCTCGCTATCGCCGCCGAACATGTGGCGCGCCTTGGCGATCTGGTTGAACACCTGATCGGCCGCGACCCACATGAAATCGGGATACATGAACTCGACCACGGGAATGAACCGCCCGTCCATGGCGATGCCGCCCGCGAGGCCGACAAAGGCGTTCTCGGCGATCGGCGTCCCCAGCACCCGGTCCGGGAAGGCGGCGGCGAGGCCGCGCGTCGCTCCGTTTGTGCCGCCCTTCAGCCGGTGGACGTCCTCGCCCATCACGACAATGCGCGGGTCTGCGCTCATCCGCCGTTCCATCACATCGGCAACGACGTCCACGAACCGCGCCTCCACGATTTCGCCCGGAAAGTCCTCCATCTCGACCACCCGTGCCTCGGCCAGCTCCGAGAGGTCGCCGCGCACGCCGAAATCGCGAAAATCTGGTGAAGGCCACAGCGCTGGAACGATACGGCGCTTGTCCTCATGATCCTCGACCAATTCGCCGGTAATGTCATCCATCAGCGCCTTCGCCCGCGCCCTGAGGGCTGCGACCGAATCCTCACCAATGAGTTGGCGCGCAGCCATCTCGGCCGCCACGCGCTCAATGGGATCGCGTGTACGCCACGCCTGTTCTTCGTCGCGGCTACGATAACCAAAGGCACTGCCCGGCAGCGGACCGTTCTGATGAAAATAGCGATAAACGTCTGCCTCGATAATAGCCGGCCCCTCCCCGGCGCGCATACGCGCAATGGCCTCCTGCGCCGCAAGGTGGACGGCCAGCGGATCCATGCCGTCGACCTTCCAGGCAGGAATGCCAAAGGCGAGTCCACGCGCCGACAAGCGCGATTCGGCCGTCACTTCCTCGACATGGGTCGAGACGGCGTAACGGTTATTCTCGATGAAGAAGCAGAGCGGCAGCTTCCATGCCGCCGCCAGGTTCATCGTTTCCAGGACGGAGCCGATATTGACCGCGCCATCGCCGAAATAGGTAAAGACAACATCGCCCGTGCCCGCACGTTTGTGCGCCCAGGCCGCGCCCGCCGCCATCGGCACGCCGCCGCCGACGATAGCGTTGGTGCCGAGATTGCCAGCCTCCGCCCAGCGCAGATGCATCGAGCCGCCACGCCCCCGACAATAGCCCTGGGCGAGCCCCAGTATCTCCGCCAGCGCGCGTTGGGAAATCGCACGAACCTCGTCGCCGAATGGCCGATCGACCGCCACGCCTTTTGGGGCTGCATAATGCAGGGCCTTGGCCAGAAACTGATGATGGGCCCTATGCGATCCATTGATCTGGTCACTGCCGCGCATAGCAAGGATGGAACCGGTTGCTCCCCCTTCCTGCCCAATGGCGGAATGTGCCGGCCCGTGAACAAGGCCTTGCCCGGCAAGCTCCAGAACCTTCTCCTCGAAGCTGCGGACCAACACCATTGATGCCAGCATATTGGCCAGCAGTTTTGGATCCGCAGCGACCCAATCGTCCGGCGTGGCATTAAGCTGCACCCACGGACTCATGGGCGTGAGTTGCTGGATTCCGGCCTTTTCCACGGCACCCTCTCATTATGTTGTCGGTTCTCCCGAAACCATGACAGCCGCGTTTTGTCAATTCATAGGATCCAATTCAGTAAATTTTTCTGGAAAATCGGGTAAATTTGGTGATTAATCTCCTCATTGTATCCGAATAGCAGTTCGAAGGATAGTTCGAGGATGGCGCAACGATCAGGCATGCCGGGGCTTCGCGGTGTCGAACATATCGGCTTCACCGTGCCGGATATCGAGGAAGCGACCTGTTTCTTTACCGACGTGATAGGCTGCGAATATGTCTATCGGCTGGGTCCGTTTCGCGACCCCGAAGGCGACTGGATGACGCGCCATCTCAATGTCCATCCCCGCGCGGAGGTGAAGGAACTACGCTTCTTTCGCTGCGGCTTCGGTCCGAATTTCGAGATTTTTGAATATGACGGACCGGATCGCCGTAGCGAACCGCCGCGCAACAGCGACGTGGGCGGGCACCATCTGGCCTTCTATGTCGACGATTTCGACACGGCGCTCGCCTATCTCAAGAGCCGCGGCCTGCGCATCCTGGGCGAGCCGACCGTACGGCACGATGGGCCAAGCGCGGGACAAACCTGGGTCTATTTCCTCACGCCCTGGGGCATGCAGCTTGAGCTGGTAAGCTTTCCAGGCGGCAAGGGTTACGAGCGGGACACAGCCATGCGCCTCTGGCACCCAGCCAATCCGGCGGCATGACGCTGGCCGGTACGGCATGGTCTGCTATGCAGCCAATGGTGTAAGCACGCCGGTCAACGGCAAAACCGGACGAGGAAAACGGTGAACGATCTTTCGGATATGGATGGCGCGCCCGCTGGCGAAAGTGCGCTCAGCACCCAACGCGTGACCGAGGAATTGCGCGCTCTGATCCTGTCGGGCGCGCTGCCTCCGGGGAGCCGGATCGGCCAGGAGGAGCTGGCGGCGCGTTTCGCCGTCAGTCGCATCCCGGTGCGCGGCGCGCTGGCGCGGCTGGAAAGCGACGGGCTGGTCGTCCTCAAGCCCAGCAGCGGCGCATGGGTCGCCAAGCTGGATCTTGGAGAATGCCTGGAGATCTACCGCATCCGCGAACGCATCGAGCCGCTGGCGCTCTGCGAGGCGGTGCCGCTGATGAACGAGGCAGACATCGCCGCGCTGGAAGCGCTGGTCGAGGAGATGGTGAAGAGCGCGGATACCGAAACCTTCCTACGGCTCGATCGGCAGTTCCATCTGGCCTCATATCGCCGTGCCGGCATGAACCAGCTCCTAACCATGATCGAACGCTTCTGGAACACTACCCAACATTACCGCCGGGCGTTCACCAAGCTGCTGGGCCGCGAGCGCAACTGGATCATCCATGCCGAGCACCGCCTGATCGTCGATGCCATCCGTCGCCGCGATGCCAATGGCGCCGGCAATCTGTTGATGGAACATATCCGCCGTACCCGGCTGGAGTTGGCGCAGCATGAGGATCTGTTCCCCACCGAGCAGACAAACGGTCGGCGACGGGCACGAAAATAAGATAGTATCGGGGCGGAGAGCTTCTCCGCCTTCTTATCACACGCGATAGTTTAGCTCACGCGCGCTGCCGCGCTACGGGTCGCTATACGGTCGAGAAGTTCGACCATTTCGCGCAATTGGCCGGTACCAATACCTGCGGAAATCAAAACAAAGCGGGATTTACGGTCTGGGAAAGGCCAGCCCTTGAGCCAACTGATGTTGTGCAGCAAGTGCTGGGCGCCCTGAATAACGGCGGGGCCTTCCTCTTCGCCTTCTACCGCGACGATCGCTTTGATGCGCAACAGGCTGGACCCGAGATTGCGCTCGATCCCGTCCAGCAGCAATTGCAATGCCAAGCGAGGCAGCGGCTCTTCGCGAATGAAGGACAGGCTGCCAATCTCGACATGGTGATGATCGTGCACATGGGCGTGATGGTGCCGATGGCTATCGCGAACCTCTGCGCTGGTCAGGGCGTCCTGAGCCAGCCATGCGCTGACCTCGGCCGTGCCGCGTTCCAGATCGTAACCGTCCCAGCCTAACAGCGCCGGCACATCGAGTGTCGGATCGTCAGCGTATAAAACCGGCGCGGCATGGTTGATCGCGGCGATCGCGGCACGGGCAGCCGCTTCCCGCCGGGGTCGCTCCCCAGCAGGCACCATATCCAGCTTGGTGAGGATGATGTTATCGGCCAGTGCAATCTGGCGGACCGCCTCGTCATGCTCATCGAGTGTGGCGGTGTAGTTGATCGCATCGACCACGGCGACCACGCTGCTGAGGCGATACAGTCCTTCCAAAGTCGGATCGGAGAGGAAAGCCTGTACCAGCGACACGGGATCCGCCAACCCCGATGTCTCGATGACGATGCGGTCGAACCGCGCGATCTCACCTGCCTCGCGCCGGTGGTAGAGACTGTTGAGCATACCGATCAGATCGCCGAACACGGTGCAGCATAGGCAGCCATTCTGTAGCACGACGATGGTGTCGTCGGACGAAGCCATCAGGGCGTGATCCAGACTGACCTCGCCGAACTCGTTGACGATGACCAGCGCGCCCCGCATCGCCGGAGCGGCGAGCGCGCGGTTCATCAATGTGGTCTTGCCGCTCCCCAGAAAGCCGGTGACAATCGTAACCGGCGTCCTGGGAGCGCCTTGACGCTTCTGTTCGCCGGCCGCCACGATCAGAAGATTTCGCAGCCCGGCAAACCGCAGGAGATAAGGCGATCAGACGGAAAGTTCGTGATGATTTCGCAGCCGTCCTTCGTCACCACCACTTCCTCCTCGATCCGCGCCGCGCCGGAGCCGTCGACGGCACCTTTCCATGTTTCGAGCGCGAACACCATGCCTTCTTGGAGAGGGGTATTCTGCCCGCGGTAACGCTTGGAGATGATCGGACGCTCCCACAGCGAGAGGCCAATACCATGGCCATATTGCAGGAGGAACGCCTCCTCCTCATTGCGATAGCCGAAGTCCTCGGCATCGGGCCAGACCTGCGCAATCTCGTCGATGGTGACGCCGGGGCGCACCTTGTCGATCGAATCGCTGATCCACTTGGAGGCGCCCTCATAGGCGTCGATTTGCGCGTTGTTCGGTTCGCCGCAAATGAAGGTGCGATAGTAGCAGGTGCGATAGCCGTTGAAGCTGTGCATCACATCCAGGAACACCATATCGCCGGGCTGAATGATCCGGTCCGAGAAGGTGTGCGAGTGTGGCCGGCCCCGCGCGCCCGAGACGGAATTGACGCATTCGACCCGCTCGGAGCCCAAGCGGAACAATTTGTCGTTGGCGATGGCGACCAGTTCGTTCTCGCGCGTACCGGGACGGATGGCGCGGGCGATGTCGACATAAGCGGCGTCGACCATCGAGGCGGCGAGCTTGAGCAGTTCGATCTCGTCCGGTGTCTTGATCTGTCGTGCGTCGAGCAGCGCCTGCTGACCATCCACCACCTCAATCCCGGCTTTTTCGAGCGCACGGAGCATCGGCAGTTCCATCACGTCGATGCCGATCGGCATCTTTTCGATACCGCGATCGACCAGTGCCTTACGGATCTGGCGGGCGAAATCCTCCTCCACATTCATCCACGGCGGCAGGCCGCCCTGCATGGTAGAAATGGGGGCGGCAACGTTGTCCGCTACCCAGGGCGAGGAGATGCGCTTGGCCGGCGCAGCCGGGTCCCACAACAGCGGCGCCCCCTCGGTGCCGCAGAGGGCATAACGCATGAACTTATCGCGCGCCCACTCGCCGATATGAGTGCCGGTGACGTAACGGATATTATCGAAGTTGAAGCATATGACCGCGCCGAGTCCTGCCTCGCGAATGGCATTCTGGGCGCGTTTCAGCCGGGCCTTGAACAGTCGGTCATAGTCGATCCCCTGCTCCCAGTCCTTGGCCTGAGTGCCGAAAGATGCCGTCGCGTGGGGTCGGTTATATCTCATGACCGTCTCTCCATTGTATCCGGTTCGTATATCTGACCAACCCTGAAACAGCCCTGAAAAATTCCTGGATCACATTCTCCAGTTTCCCGTAAACCGTCATTATCGGCCGTTGAAACGGATTCTCCCTGAGCTGTTTCCTATAAAGGACATTACCGGTCGAGCAAGAGCGGAAATCCTTTAATGGATCCAATCAGCAAAAACACCTATGCCATTGGCGTCGTGGAGGCATTGTTGCTGCTGCATGCTTCTCCTTCTAAGCTAGGGGGAATCCTATCCTGAACTGGTTTGACCTCCATGCATGGCAAAACAGCCGATATTACGCCGCTCCAACATATTATCGAACGCCTGCGCGATCAGCGCAGCGGATGCGATTGGGCAGTAACGCAGACCTTCGCTACCATTGCGCCTTATACGATCGAGGAAGCCTATGAGACGGCAGATGCAATTGCGCGCGAGGACATGGCAGCGCTCAAGGACGAACTGGGCGACCTGTTGCTCCAGGTAGTGTTCCACAGCCGCATCGCCGAAGAAGCCGGCGCGTTCGGCCTCGCTGACGTAATCGACACCATTTGCGCCAAGATGATCCGGCGTCGGCCGCATATTCTCGCGGAAGCGGCGGAGTCGCCGGGGTGGGAAGCAGTCAAGGCCATGGAACGCGCAGCAGCGGGCAATGACGCGTCGGCCCTGACCGGGGTGGCACTCGCCCTCCCCGCTCTCAAGCGCGCCGACAAACTCCAGAAGCGTGCCGCGATTGCCGGATTCGATTGGGACGACATCAATGATGTGCGCGCCAAGCTCCTGGAGGAGTTGGATGAGCTTGATCACGCATCAGGAAGCGAGCAGGTGAACGAAGAAATGGGCGATCTGCTTTTTGCCGCCGTAAACCTCGCCCGGCACCACAATGTCGATGCGGAAACGGCACTCGCAGCGGCTAACAGGAAGTTCGAGCGCCGTTTCCGGGCCATGGAAGCCATGGCCGGCGAGAACTTTCCCGACCTATCGCTCGATGAAAAAGAAGCACTCTGGCAGGCCGTTAAGAGCGCCGAATAAGTACCTTCACCTTACTCTGAGGGATGTCCGTCTGCATATACTTCTCTCAGACTTGCGCTGAACTGACGCCTTACATTTCGCCGCGCGCACGGCGGATCTCAAACCATTTGCGGACATTGGCGTTATGCTCGTCCAGCGTCTCAGCGAAGATGTGACCGCCCGCGCCATCCGCGACGAAATAGAGCGCCTTGGTCTCCGCCGGCCGAAGCACCGCCTCTATGGAGGTGCGGCCCGGATTAGCGATCGGCCCTCTGGGCAGGCCGGTCATTGCATAGGTGTTGTAATCGTTGACCGCGGTAATCTCCGAGCGACGGATGCGACGGCCGAGCGGTTTGCCCTTGGTGATAGGATAGATGATTGTCGGATCGGCCTGGAGCATCATGCCGGTACGCAGCCGGTTGCCATAGACGCCGGCGACGATGGGGCGCTCGGCGGGAATGGAGGTCTCTTTCTCGACGATGCTGGCGAGGGTGATCGCCTGCTCAGGCGTCGTGACGACTGCCTTGGCGGACCGCCTGGGCCATTGCTCAGCCAGGAAGCGCGTCATCGCCGTCTGCATTCGCGCGAGTACCGCCTTGCGCGTCTCGCCTTTCTGATAGGCATAGCTATCCGGCATTACGCTGCCTTCCTCGGGCACCGCTACGTCGCCAGCCAGATCCTTGTTTGACATCAGTCGCTCGTGGACGAGGATGGACGGCATCCCCTCGGGAATCACCACCAGATAGTTGATCGTCTTGCCGGACTGGAGGATGGCGAGAATGTCAGCGCTGCTGGCGCCAGTAGGCAGGCGGTATTCGCCCGCCTTGATGACGCCATCGTCGCCGAACAGCTTTGCCTGGAGTAGGAAACGATCGGCCGAGCGGATCGCACCCTGCTGCTCAAGTGCATGCGCCATGCCACGCAGGCTGGCGCCGTCCGGCACAACCATCGTGGTATCGCGCTTGAGTGGACCGGCATGCGTCCAGCCGCCGATAAAATCGATCGCGAAAAACAGAAGCGCTGCCGCGACGATCCCCAGGATGAGGCAGCCGGCGCGGCGCATGACGGACTAAAGAGCCTTCATCACCAGGCTGGCATTGGTGCCGCCAAAGCCGAAGCTGTTGTTGAGCACCGCGCGCACCTGACGCTTCTTCGCGACGTGCGGCACCAGGTCGACGCCCGCGCAGCCCTCGCTCGGATTATCGAGATTGAGCGTCGGCGGCACGATCTGGTCGCGCATGGCAAGGATGCAGAAGATCGATTCCACCGCGCCCGCGCCGCCCAGCAGATGACCGATTGCCGACTTGGTGGACGACATGGAGAGGCCGCCGATCGCATCGCCGAACAGCCGGCGCACCGCTCCCAACTCCAGTTCATCGCCGAGCGGGGTGGAGGTGCCATGGGCGTTTACATAGTCGATATCCGCCAGCGACAGGCCGGACTTGCGGATCGCCATCTCCATCGAACGATAGGCGCCCGAGCCTTCCGGGTGCGGCGCGGTCACATGATAGGCGTCGCCCGAGAGGCCGTAGCCGATCACTTCGGCATAAATCTTGGCGCCGCGCGCCTTGGCTCGCTCATACTCCTCCAGCACGACCACGCCGGCACCCTCGCCCATCACGAACCCGTCGCGGGCCACATCATAGGGGCGGCTCGCCTTCTCTGGCGTGTCGTTGAATCCGGTGGAGAGAGCGCGCGCCTGCGCGAAGCCGGCGATGCCGATGGGGCAGATAGTACTTTCCGCGCCACCGGCCAGCATCACGTCGGCATCGTCCATCGCGATCATCCGCGCGGCGTCGCCGATCGAGTGCGCACCGGTCGAGCAGGCCGTCACCACCGCGTGATTGGGACCCATAAGGCCGTATTTGATCGAGACCTGGCCGGAGATCAGATTGATAAGCCGGCCGTGGACGAAATGCGGGGAGACGCGACGCGGCCCCTTGTGCTCCAGGACGAGGGATTCGCTCTCGATACCCGGCAGGCCGCCGATACCCGAACCGATCGAGCAGCCGGCGCGCAGCCGCTCAGCCTCGCTCATTTCAGTGAGCCCGGCATCTTCCAGCGCCTGCCCGGCGGCGTCGATGCCGAAGACGATGAATAGATCGACCTGACGCTGGACCTTATGGTCGACGCGCTTGTCGGCATCGAAACCCCATTCATGGTCCTTGGGCTTCACCTCGCAGGCGATGCGGCAGGCATAATCGCTGGCATCGAAGCGCGTGATGGTGGCCGCGCCGGAGCGCGACGCCAGGATATTCGCCCAGCTCGTTTCCACGTCACCGCCCAGCGGCGAGACCATGCCCAGACCCGTCACGACGACACGGCGCATGTCACTCTCCCAAACCGTCGGGCGCCCGGCACCCGATTTTCCGTAATCCACGCATAAAAACGGCTCCCCGGCGGCGTGCGAACCCGCAAGCGGAGAGCCGTCTCAATCCCATGCAACACGGCGTGCGCCCACGGAGTTCCCGCGAGCGCGGCGAAACGCCGTTACTGCTTGCCTTCGATGAAATCGATCGCATCCTTGACAGTGGCGATCTTCTCAGCCGCATCGTCGGGGATCTCAACGCCGAATTCTTCCTCGAAAGCCATGACCAGCTCCACGATATCGAGGCTGTCCGCGCCGAGATCGTCGATGAAGCTCGCGTCTTCGGTCACCTTGTCCGCCTCGACGCCGAGGTGCTCGACGACGATCTTCTTCACGCGATCCGCGGTCTCACTCATGGGTTGTCCTTTGCTTGTGTGATCTCAATTCGCCAGATGCCCTAGAGCGTAGGAGAGAAAGTGACAAGAGGCTAGAGGAAGGGGACAAAGACATCGCCTTTCCATGGTTACGGGCAGGAAAACGGCGGTCAGCAAGGGCTCGGCGTTACTGATAAACCCCCGTGCAGCACCGGACTCCTATACGGTCAGATCATCGCCATGCCACCGTTGACATGCAGTGTCTGGCCGGTGACGTAACCCGCCTCGCGGCTCGCCAGATAGGCCACCGCAGCCCCGATATCCGCGCCCTCGCCCAGCGTGCCAGCGGGAATACGCGCGAGTATGGCCTGTTTCTGCGCATCGTTGAGCGCATCTGTCATGGCCGAACGGATGAAGCCCGGCGCCACACAGTTCACGGTGATGCCACGACTTGCCAGTTCCTGCGCAAGGCTCTTGCTCATGCCGATCAATCCCGCCTTTGACGCGGCATAATTGGCCTGCCCCGGATTGCCGGTGACACCGACCACGCTGGTGATGGAGATGATACGGCCGAAGCGCGCCTTCATCATCGGCCGTGCGGCCGCGCGGATCAGACGGAAGGCAGCCTCCAGATTGATGCGCTGTACCGCGTCCCACTCCTCATCCTTCATGCGCATGATGAGGTTGTCGCGGGTGATGCCGGCATTGTTGACCAGTACATCAAGCTGCCCGCCCAACGCTTCGACCGCTGTGGGGACAAGGCCGTCCACTGCCGTCGCGTCGCCCAGATCGCAGGGCGCGCAGACGTGATCGCCACCCAGCGCCGCCGCAAAGGCCTCCAGCTTCTCCACATTACTGCCCGAAAGCGCGAGCCGTGCGCCCTGCCCGGCCAGCGCCCGCGCGATCTCGGCACCGATACCACCACTGGCGCCCGTCACGAGCGCAGTCATTCCTGTCAGATCGAACATACTTTTCTGCCCCTTCTAAAGCCGCCCGACCAGCGTCTCGATATCGTCCATGGTGATGACGCTACTCACGCTCGCATCCGGTACGATACGCTTGACCATGGGCGCGAGCACCTTGCCGCCGAACTCGACATAATCGGTGATCCCGGCCGCCCACATCGCCGCGATGCTCTCACGCCAGCGCACTCGCCCCGTTACCTGCTCGACCAACAAGCGGCGGATCGTCTCGGCATCGCTGACCGGGGCGGCGGTCACATTGGCATAGACCGGCAGGAACGCACCCGGTGAGGCCGTCTCGGCCAGCGCCGCAGCCATGGTATCGGCTGCCGGCTGCATCAGGGGGCAGTGAAACGGCGCCGAGACCGGCAGCAACACGCCGCGCTTGATGCCGTGATTCTTCACCATCTCCATCGCGCGCTCGATCGCGCCTTTGTGGCCGGAAATCACGACCTGGCCCGGATCGTTGTCATTGGCGACGGTGCACACCTCGCCCTGCGCGGCCGCAGCGGCCAGCGCCTCGGCCTTCTCGATATCGGCGCCGAGCAGCGCCGCCATAGCCCCCTCGCCCACCGGCACGGCGGCCTGCATCGAGCGACCGCGCAGCTTGAGTAGGCGCGCCGTGGTGGGCAGATCGAACGCGCCGACCGCGCAGAGCGCGCTATATTCCCCAAGGCTGTGGCCGGCGACCGCACCTGCCTTGTCGCGGATCGCAATGCCGCCTTCTTTCTCCAGAACCCGCAGCACGGCCAGCGCGTTCGCCATGATGGCGGGCTGAGCATTCTCGGTGAGGGTAAGGTCGTCGGCCGGTCCCTCGGTCATCAGGCGGAACAGGTTCTGGCCGAGCGCTTCGTCCACTTCCTCGAACAATTGCCGAGCGACCGGCGAGGCGACAGCCAGCGCTGCGCCCATGCCGACCGCCTGGCTGCCCTGCCCCGGAAAGATGAATGCGCGCATCGCGAACCGTTCCCCTGTCAATGCCTGCCAATGAAAGTCCCGTGCCCTAAAGCCGCGCGCGGCGGCAGGCAAGCGCAGTGCGGCGGGTCCGCGTCTTCGCTGCCGGTCTTGCGCTGGATCAAGGCGGGGTGACGCCGCTGGACCTAGACGGCATAAATCGGGCCTTGCGTCCATTCGAGGGAGAGAGACTTTGAAGCGTGCATTACTGGGGCTCGGAGCAGCCTTCGCCCTGATCGCAGCCACGCAAGCCAGCAGCGACTCGGCCGTGGTCCATACGCTGATGAAGGACGTGGTCGCCCCGCAGGCCGATCGCCTTTGGGACGTCGGCAACCGCGGCATGAACGACAATGGCGAACCGGACGGCTCTAACCTCTCCGCGCAGGATTGGGAGAAGCTGGCCGACGCCGCCGGCCAAATGAAGGCAGCCGCAACCAGCATGGCAACCGCCAAGGAGATCATCGCCGCGCCGCCCGGCATAACAATCGGCGAGGAAGGCACCCCCGGTGCGGCCACCGCGCAGCAGATCCAGCAATTCATCGCGAAGGATCCAGAGGGCTTTGCCAAGCATGCGGCGGAGTTGGCCGACATTTCGGAAGTCTATATCCAGGCTGCCGCCGGGCGCGATGCGGTCAAGCTTCAGGACGCTGCCGGACGGATGGATGCTGTATGCGAGGCTTGCCACATGCAATTCTGGTATCCTGAGCAGTAAGGGGGAACGTCAGGTGGCGGTTATCGGCAGGCCCCTTGCATTTCCTACTAGTTTCCGTCATAGGCGCGCCCTTCGCGGGGCGAGCACTGGCTTTGCCGCGCGGATAGCATTTGTGAGACGACAGCCGGAGGGGTGGTGCGCATGGGGCGCCCATCAGCGATCGGCCAAAGACAGGACGCATAGACCCATGCCATATTATGAGCATGTCTTCCTTGCGCGTCAGGATCTGGCACAGGCCCAGGTCGATGCGCTGGCGGAAAATGCCGCCAAGATTATCGAATCGCAGCAGGGCAAGGTGACGAAGGTGGAGAGCTGGGGTCTCCGCAACCTCGCCTACAAGATCGCCAAGAATCGCAAGGCGCATTACGTCATGCTCAACATCGATGCGCCGGCCGGCGTCGTCGCCGAGCTGGAGCGCCAGACCGCGATCAACGAGGACGTGATCCGCTACATGACCGTGCGCGTCGACGCGCTGGAGAGCGGTCCCTCGGTGATGATGCGCAAGAACGAGCGTGATCGCGAGCGCCGTGGCGGCGACCGCGACAATCGCGGCCCGCGCCGTGAGCGCGAAGAAGCAACCAGCGGCGAATAAGGAGACCAGACCTCATGGCACGCCCATTTTTCCGCCGCCGCAAGACCTGCCCCTTCTCCGCGAAGGATGCACCGCGCATTGATTATAAGGATGTGCGTCTGTTGCAGGGCTTCGTCTCCGAGCGCGGCAAGATCGTCCCCTCGCGCATCACGGCCGTTTCGGCCAAGAAGCAGCGCGAGCTTTCCCAGGCCATCAAGCGCGCCCGCCATCTGGGCCTGCTGCCCTACATCGTGAAGTAAGGAGCGGATCCCATGGAAATCATTCTGCTCGAGCGCATCGAGAAGCTGGGCGGCATCGGCGACGTCGTGACCGTCAAGGACGGCTACGCGCGCAACTATCTGCTGCCCAACAAGAAGGCTCTTCGCTCGAACAATGCCAATAAGGCTGTGTTCGAGGCGAACCGCGCCAAGATCGAGGCCGATAACGCCGCTCGCCGCGATGACGCCGCCAAGGCGGCCGAGACGGTCAATGGCGTTCAGGTCGTTCTCATCCGTCAGTCGTCGAACAGCGGCCAGCTTTACGGCTCGGTCTCCGTGCGTGACATCGTCGAGGCGCTGCACGCTGCGGGTCACACTATTGTCGCCAAGGCGATGGTGGTGCTGGAGCGGCCGATCAAGACGCTCGGCTTGTTTGATGTGCGCGTGTCGCTCCATCCGGAAGTGGCCGTGACCGTTCAGGTGAACGTCGCTCGCTCACCGGAAGAAGCCGATCTCCAGAAGGACGGCGTCGACGTGATGGCCCAGATGTTCGAAAAGGACGAGGCTGGCTTCACCGAGGATTACGATCCCAACGCCGAACCGGGCGAGATCGCGACCGAGGAAACTGCCGAGGAATCGACCGGCGAAGCAGCGGCGAGCGAAGAAGCCTGAGGCGCATAGCTCCAAGACTTTCATGAACCCCGCGAGACCAGTGTCTCGCGGGGTTTTTAGTTGCCCGCATGAACCACGCCATTGTCTCGCAAGCGAAGGGGAAAGAGCGTAATGATCCGCCGCAATCCCGTCATGACGGCCATCGCCTTTCTCGCGATCGTCGCGCTGTTCGACCTTGCCCTGCTGATCTCAGGCTACCGCATTCTGGTGCGCGAAAACCGAGGCGAGGCATGGAGCGAAGGCAATCTTGAGGTGCGGTCGGTCAAGCTTGGCGAAACCCTGACTTGCACCTACTTCACGGGCCGCAGCGTTAGAACGATGACGGCGGGCCCTGACGGCTTCATCCCAGATGAATGTCCCTTTGTCACCCGCGCTCCTCGCGAAGGCGCTTTCGATCTGGATTGAAGCGCGTCAAATGGTGCGAGGCAGCGCCCACTACAAATGCATGAAGTCGCGCGGGAAGTTCCGCATGTGAGCGCCGGCATCCACATAAAGAGTCTGCCCGGTAACGGAGGATGCGCGCGCCAGATAGAGCACGGCATCGGCGACATCCTCGCTGGAGGGCAGATGCGCCAGCGGCATCCGCGCGGTGAGAGTCCCCAGTTGCGTCTCCGAATAATCGTCGGTCGCCAACGTCAACCCCGGCGCGACGGCGTTGACGCGGATTGCCGGCGCCAGCTCGCGTGCGGCAACGCGGGTAAAGCCTTCCAGCGCATATTTGCCGAGCGTATAGGCAAGCTGGTCGCCGTGCGGCTGGGCGAGGCGCTGGTCGAGGATATTGACGATCGACGCTTGAGCTCCGGCGGGCCGCTCGGCGCGGGCGAATGCTTGGGTGAGCAGCACGGGCGCGGCGGCGTTGACTGCGAAATGATCGGCCAGCTCGCCCTGCGTCACCGTCTCCAACCGATCTGCGCCGAACAGCGAGGCACTGTTGACCAGCAGATCGGGCGCGCGGCCGAAATGCGCTATCACGGCGGGGACAAGCGCCTCAGCCTCACCCGGTACCAGGAAATCGGCGAGAAAGCTCTTCCAGGCAACGCCGGTCTCCGTCAGCCGCTCGGCGAGGAACGGGTGCGGCTCGACATCGTTGCGGCCATGGATCGCCAGCGCATAACCGGCGCTGGCCAGATGCATGGCGATGCGCGCGCCAAGGCGGCGGTGGCCGCCCGTCACCAAGGCGAGCGGCGCGGTGTCGGCTGTCACTTCACGCCCATGAGGCGCAGCACTTCCTCGCGGCTCTTCTCATCCCGCTTGAACACGCCCATCATCCTGCTGGTACGCATCACCGTGCCGTGGGTGCGCACGCCGCGCCCGGTCATGCAGCCGTGTGTCGCCTCGATCACCACGGCGACGCCGAGCGGGTTCAGGTTCTCGCAGATGCAATCCGCCACCTGCGCGGTCAGACGCTCCTGCACCTGGAGACGGCGGGCAAACGCCTCCAGTACGCGGGCGAGCTTGGAGATACCGACGACATAATCGCGCGGCAGATAGGCGATGTGCGCCTTGCCGACGATGGGCGCCATATGGTGCTCGCAATGCGACTGGAACGGTATGTCCTTGAGCAGCACGATCTCGTCGTATCCGCCGACTTCATGGAAGATGCGCGAGAGATGGTATGAGGGGTCCTCCTCATAACCCTCGCAATATTCGCGCCACGCCTTGGCGACGCGCTTGGGCGTCTCCAGCAGGCCCTCGCGGGTCGGGTCGTCGCCTGCCCAGCGGATGAGGGTGCGGATCGCCTCCTGCACCTCCGTGGGAACTTCGTCTTCTGATTTGGCGGACGCCTCGATCTGCCGGGTGGCCATGTGCATACCCCTCGCTGGACTGGAGACACGCGATTGAGCATGCCGGTTTGCTCCAGCGCACATAAGCGGGGGGCGGGAGCGATTCAACTCTCGAAGGGAGCCGAGTCGCGGGGTGGACGTGGAAACTTATCACCAACGATTCGGGGTTTTTGCAGAGGAATGACTTCCGTTTACGTTAGGGTAAGGTGGCATTTTGCGGCGACTGCCTGCCCGCCCTTGCCGAGCGCGGCGGCGATGGCCCATAGTGCGCCCTTCCCCGGCCCGCGCCCGACGCGGCGCCGGAGCCGATCCGCAGGAGAGCCGCGATGGAAGCCTTCATCTACGACGCCGTGCGTACCCCGCGAGGGCGCGGCAAACCCGATGGCGCCCTGCACGAGATAACCCCCGTGCAGCTTGCCGTGCAGGTGCTGGGCGCCGTGCGCGAGCGCAACCGGCTCGACACCGCCGACGTGGATGACGTGATCCTCGGCTGCGTCGCGCCGGTCGGCGAACAGGGCACGGACATCGCGCGCATGGCGGTGCTCACCGCCGGCTATGCCGAGACGGTGCCGGGCGTGCAGATCAACCGCTTCTGCGCATCGGGCCTTGAGGCGGTCAACATGGCGCTGGCCAAGGTCATCAGCGGTGAGGCGGCACTGGCTATCGGCGGCGGCGTCGAATCGATGAGCCGCGTGCCGATGGGCGCGGACGGCGGCGCCTGGGCCTCCGACCCTGCCGTCGCCTACGCCACCTATTTCGCGCCGCAAGGTATCGGCGCCGACCTGATCGCCACCAAATTCGGCTTCTCGCGCGACGATGTGGACGCTTATGCGGTGGAGAGCCAGAAGCGCGCGGCGGCCGCCTGGGCGGACGGGCGGTTCGGCAAGTCGATCCTGCCGGTCAAGGACGTGATCGGGCAGGTGCTGCTCGACCATGACGAGCATATGCGTCCGGAAACGACGATGCAGAGCCTCGCCGCGCTCAAGCCGAGTTTCGCGGCGATGGGCGAGGAGATGCCGGGCTTCGATACTATCGCGCTGCTGCGTTACCCGGAGGTGGAACGGGTGAACCACGTCCACCATGCCGGCAACAGCTCCGGCATCGTCGATGGCGCGGCGGCCGTGCTGGTCGGCGACAGGGCGATGGGTGAGAAATATGGCCTCAAGCCGCGTGCACGGATGAAGGCGATGGCCTCAATCGGCTCCGAGCCGCTCATCATGCTCACCGGGCCGGAAAGTATCGCTGACAAACTTTTGAAAAAGGCCGGTATGTCTACCAGCGATATCGACCTTTGGGAGCTGAACGAGGCGTTCGCCAGCGTGGTGCTGCGCTACATGCAGGCGATGGGCATCGACCATGCCGACATCAATGTGAACGGCGGCGCGATCGCCATGGGCCATCCGCTCGGCGCGACCGGCGCGATGGTGCTGGGCACCGCGCTCGACGAACTGGAACGCTCCGGCAAGGCCACCGCACTCATCAACCTGTGCGTGGGCGCGGGCATGGGCACCGGCATCATCATCGAGCGGGTCTGAGCCGCACATAATCTTGCACGGATCGGGCGGCTCATCACCCGCCTGGTCCGCGAACGGAACAATCGCCTCCCCGTATGGATTCGGAAGGCGCAGGGACACCGGAGGACGCCATGGCGACGACCATCACCACCGAGATCGACAACGACGGCATCGCACTGCTCACCATCGACGTGCCCGACCAGTCGATGAACGTCATCACCCCCGTTTTCCTCGCCGATCTGGCTGAGGCCATTGGACGGATCGGCAGCGAGGAGGCAATCAAGGGCGCGGTCATCGCATCGGGCAAGGCCAGCGGCTTCATGGCCGGCATGGACCTCAAATATCTGAGCGCGATGCTGAAGGAGGCCAATACGGGCGGCCCCAATCTCGGTGCTCTATTCGAGAAAGTATTTACTCTCAATGACCTGCTCCGCAAGCTTGAGACCTGCGGTAAACCCATCGCGGTCGCCATAGAGGGCACGGCGATGGGCGGCGGGCTGGAGCTGGCGCTGGCCTGCCATCACCGCGTGCTCACCAGCAATCCCAGGGTGACGATCGGCCTGCCGGAGATCCTCGTCGGCCTGTTCCCCGGCGGAGGCGGATCGCAACGTCTCCCCCGCCTGATCGGCGTGCAGGGTGCGCTCATGTACATGCTCCAGGGCAAGAGCTGGCGCCCGGCCGAGGCGCTGGCGATGAAGGTAGTCGATGAACTGGCCGAACCGGGCGAGACGGTCGCGGTGGCCAAGGCGTGGGTGAAGGCCAATCCGGGCGCGCATACCCAGCCATGGGACGTGAAGGGCTTCAAGGTGCCGGGCGGATCGGGTCAGTTCAACCCCGGCTTCATCCAGACGATGATGGCCGCGACGGTGATGACCACCAAAACCACCCAGCGCAATATTCACGCGCCGCACGCGCTGCTCTCCGCCGTTTATGAGGGCATCCAGCTCCCGATGGACCGGGCGATCCGGGTAGAGAGCAAATATTTCGCCAGGGTGGTGGCCGATCCGCAGGCCGGCAACATGATGCGCACCTTGTTCGTCTCCAAGCAGGCGGCCGAGCGCGGCGCACGGCGGCCGGCGGGCGTGGAGAAGATGCCGACGAAACGGCTCGCCATGCTCGGCGCGGGCATGATGGGCGCGGGCATCGCCAATGTTGCGGCGCAGGCGGGCATCGAAGTGCTGCTGCTCGACCGCGATCAGGCGGCGGCGGACAAGGGCAAGACCCATGCCGAGGCGCAGATGCAGAGCAGGATCGGCAAGGGCATGACGCCCGAGAAAATGGCCGAGGCGCTGGCGCGGATCACGCCGGTGACGGACGTGGCGGCGCTCAAAGAATGCGACTTCGTGATCGAGGCGGTGTTCGAGGACCCGGCGGTGAAGGCGGAGATCACCCAGCGGGTGGAATCCGTGCTGGGGCCGGACGTGATCTTTGGCTCCAATACCTCCACCCTGCCGATAACATCGCTCGCCAAGGCATGGAGCAAGCAGGAAAATTTCATCGGCATTCATTTCTTCTCGCCGGTCGAGAAGATGGCGCTGGTGGAGATCATCCTCGGCAAGCAGACCGGCGATGCGGCGGTGGCCAAGGCGCTCGATTTCGTCGCGCAGATCCGCAAGACGCCGATCGTCGTCAACGATTCGCGCGGCTTCTACACGTCGCGCTGCTTCGGCACCTATGTGCAGGAAGGCACGCAGATGCTGGCCGAGGGGATCAGCCCGGCCCTCATCGAGAATGTCGGGAGGCAACTCGGCATGCCGGTGGGGCCGCTCGCCGTCTCGGACGAAGTGTCCATCGAACTGGGCCATAAGGTGACGGTGGCGACGAAGAAGGCACTGGGCGACACCTATGTCGCCAGCCTCGCGGACGATGTCGCGGCGCATATGGTCGAGATCGGCCGGCTCGGGCGGAAGAACGGCAAGGGCTATTACGACTATCCGGCGGACGGCGGGAAGAAGGCGCTGTGGCCGGGGCTGGCGCAGGCCTATCCGCTGGCGGCGGAGCAACCTTCGCCAGAGGAAGTGCGCGAGCGGCTGCTCTACCGGCAGTTGGTGGAGTGCGCGCGCTGCTTCGCGGAAGGGGTTCTGGTGACGCCGCAGGACGGCGATCTCGGTGCGATCTTCGGCTGGGGTTTCGCGCCTTACACCGGCGGGCCGTTCAGCGCCATCGACACCATCGGGGCAGCGAAGGCGGTGGAGACGCTGGATCGGCTGGCGGCGCAGCATGGCGAGCGGTTCGCCCCGCCGCAGCAGTTACGCGCGATGGCGGCTGATGGGGCGCTCTATTATGCGCCGGCGAAGGTGCGAGCGGCCTGAGCGGAGGGCCGCGTTCGCCATTTTCCGTTGATGGCGAGCGTGGTCGACGGGTTGCGGGCAGCGCTCGGCGTGTCTCGACCCCGCTCGACACGAACGGGAGCACGGTCGACGCCAGTTAAGGAAAGACGTTCGGGCGCCTTGATTGCCTCTCCAGAGGAAAGCGCTGTTCTCCTGCGAAAGCAGGGGTCCATGGCCCGCCCTGGGCTCCTACCTTCGCAGGAGCACTTATGGGGACTGACGGTTTCAACACGTGCCCCGCGCGCCGCCGCGTAAACCTCAGTGCTTGAGCGCCCCGCGCGCCCAGTCCATGAACTCGCGGTTGCTCTCGCGCAGCCGGGCGGCCGACTGGTCGAACTCGGGATCGTGGCTATCCAGCAGAACGGCAGGCCATTTTGCCTGAAATATCGCGACCTTGGTGCGGATTTCCGAGAAACGCTGGCGGAACTCGGCGGCCAGCGCCGGTTGATCGTGAATGAACGCATCGCTCTCGATGGCCGAACTCACCGCCAGCACGGTATCGGCGAAACGGCGGCGCATGTCGATGACCGCGCCACGGTGGCTCGGATCGGCGCGTGCTTGCAGAACCGTCTCTCCAAGCCGGCGCTGGATGTGCAGCATATCGTCGATCAGATGCTCTATGGACGCCATGGCTCCCCTCTTTTCTCTTTGTTGCCGCTGCCTTAGCCGGAGAATCTTAGCAAACCGGAAAGTAGCGCAGGTCAGCCGGGGGAGCAGATGGGGAGATCGAGCGTGAAGCGGGCGCCCTGCCCCGGCGCGCTTTCGAGCGTCACGTCGCCCCCCATCGCGCGGGCCAGACGGCGCGAGAGGTAGAGGCCGAGGCCGCTGCCGCCATCGCCGGAGCGCCCGAGCCGCTCGAAGCGCTCGAAGATGCGCTCATGGTCGGCCGGGTCGATGCCGGCGCCCTGATCGGCAACGATGGCGCGGGCGCGGCCGTTCTCCTCATCGACCCGCACCCACACCATGCTCTCCGGCGGGCTATAGCGCACGGCGTTGCCGATGAGGTTGACGAGAATCTGGAGGACGCGACGATATTCCGCGCGGACGGGAAGGCGCTCGTCCAGCGCCGGCGCCTGGATGCGGATCTGCCGGGCACCCGCGCGGACCTTGAGCAGACCGGCGGCGCGGCGGGCGACATCGGCAAGGTCGACCTCCTCGCGCAGCGTGGCGAAATCCGGGCGCTCGATGGCTTGCAGATCGGCGAGGTCGTCGACCAGCGCCATCAGGTGGCGGCCGGCCGCTGCGATGTCCGCCGCATAATCGGCATAATCCTGCCGCAGCGGCCCCTCGTGCTGGCCGCTGATCGTGCTGGCATGGGCAATGATTCGGCCGATCGGCTGGCGCAGCGCCTGATCGAGCCGCTGCGCCAGCGCGGGGCTGAACAGGCTCGCGTCAGGCACGGACGTGGCGCTATCATCGGTTGGTCCCTCGATGCGCAGAGCATGGCCACGATAGCCGGTCAGCACGCCGCTGGGGTCTGTCAGCGGTTCGCCTGAGAGCTGGTATAGGACGGCACCGTCGGCGCGAAGGCGAGCGATCTGGCCGCTGAACGGCGCGCGCAGGGCCAACGCTTCGATGAGCGGCATGGCGAAGTCCGCTTCGGCCGTGCCGGTGTCGAGCTGGAGATAGGCGGTGAGCAGATCGCCGGCATGCGGCGGCTCATGGCCGAGCGTGGCGGCATCGGCTTCCACCGCCTGGAAACGGAGATGGGCATCGACTTGCCAGGCCCAGCCGGCCTGCCCTTCGGCTGTACCAGCCGGTTCGTGCGGGCGGCGGGTCTGCCAGTCGAGGATCGCGAGGGCGAAACCCTCCTCCATCGGCCGGACTTCCACCCACATGTCGATGTCCGCGGCGCCATCAGCCACCTCCACGGCACGGGAAATGGGGATGGCGAGGCGGCGCGCGAGGTGGACCAGCGCCGCCAGCGCCGGGATCGCGAGGAGGCCGTCCTCCGCCCCGCCCGCCTGCCGCTGGAGCGCGAGCAGCGGTTCGGCGGCCGAGACGATCCGTCCCTCGGCATCGAGCAGGGCCTGGACCGGCGGCGCTGTCATCGCGGATGCCCGATCAGCGCGAGCTTGTCGGCCAGCGCGCGGGGTTTGGTCTCGCCCGCAAGCCATTGGGTGGCCAACGCCCGGTCGTAGAGACGGTAACTCTCGACGAAACGGGCCAGCGCCTCGTCCCCGTCCGCCGCCGCGCCGGTGAAAGGTGCGAGCAACTCGGCCGCGCGGAAGGCGGTGGCGTCGTCAACCGCCATCAGGCGGAACAGGGCATGGCGCGCGGTCTCGTCCGCTTCGAGCAGCGCCTCGATAGCCGGCTCGACCGGCAGGCCGGTCTCGCATTCGGCGAGCGCGGCGAACGGCAGCAGGCGTGCATCGGCCAATGCCGCAATAGCCAGCGCGGGCCGCGCCGCCGCCGGCACGCCGCGTGCGAAACGGCGCGCGAGGGCGATGGCGCCCTGCCCTTCGTCATGATGGGCGACCACGCTCTCGGTCGCCTGCGCGATTGCCTTGGCGACGGCGGGATCGGCCGCTTGCTCGCACCCCCGAACCAACAACGCGGCGACGCTCCAGGCGAGGTCGTGAAAGGGCTCGGCGGGCAGGTCCGGGCGCATCGCCGCATCGAGCAGCATCGGCGCGCACCAGCCCTGCTCCGCCATGGCGAGGGCGGCGAGCGCATCGGCCTGTGGCGGCTCCAGCGCGATCCCCACCAAGGCCGGCGGCGTGCCACGGGGCCGCATGACGTCAGCCTGACGGAGCAGCGCCGCAACGGCCGCGCGCCGCCGCAAATGGGCGAGCAGATCGGGCGAGAGGAGGCCCGGTTCGCGCTCGATCGCATTGCGGGCATAGCCCGGCCCAAGGGCCTCCACCACTGCCCGAACCTGCGGATCCGCGATCGCCACGGCAATGGCCAGTTCGATGGCGTTGACCATGGCGGCAAGATGGAAGCGCGTCTCGGCAAGCAGCCGGCCGGGCCAGCGCCGCGAGGCGCCCTCGGTCAGCGCGGCGAGATCGGCGCTGTGCCGCGCATCCGCGATCAGCCGGCGCGCGAGATAGGCACTCGCCCCCCCGCCCCCATGGGTGCGCTCCCGGCCAGGATCGTTGCCGATGGTCATGAGGCCGCCCATAAAGGAATGGCCTTAATAGCCCCTAAACTTTTGGGCGTTTCGGAATGAGACGAAGTGTCACGGCCGCCAGCGCCAACAGGCCGAGCAAGGTGAACGCTGCAACCCCCTGCCCGATCAGCAAACCGACCAGCGCCACGAGCAGCGCAATGGGGATATTGATCCGCACCCAGGGCGCCCAGAGACCGGTAACGATATCGGCCTGCGCACGGGTGGCAGGTATAAGAACGGCTATGAAGATTGGAAACCAAGCTCCTGAAAGAGCGAGTAGATGCCCTTCCGACAATCGCCAGCCGATAAGCGCGAGCAGTGCCACCGCCATCGCATCCGTCGCATAATGGCCGTAAGGAGACACCTTCGGGCGCAAGGTGATTTCCGCGCATTGGGCGGCCACATCGCGCAGGCCGAACGACAGCAGTGCCAGCACCACGCCTGGCGCGGCCCAGCCCACGATCCCCAGCGCAAGGCCGAGCACGCCGAGCAACAGCGCGACCGCCGTCAGCCGTGCCGGCTCGATCTGCCGGCGGACCAGTTCACGCACCAGCGGACGGGAGAACAAGGCGAGCAGACGTTGCAGCCCATCTCCATCGCCACCCGTGCCGGATTCCTGATCGGCCAGCACCTGCAACGCGGCATCGGCGTTCTGCTGGCTGTGCAGCGAGGCCAACCGACCGTCCATCACCAACTCGGATGGGAGCATGACGCGGTGCGCATCCATCTGCACGGCGCGGCGCAGCACGGTGAGGCCCAAATCCCACTCGCCCAGCATATCGAGCGTAGCGAGCACCGCCTCACCGGGCAGCAGCAACGCACCCGCCCACATCGCCTCCGCATCAATCCGCTCGAATCCGCCGGTCGCGGGCACCGAGGGCAACGCCAGCAGCGCGGGCGGCGCCTGCCCGGCGAGCGCGGCAACAGCCTCCGCCGGGATCAGCATGTTTTCCGCGATCAGCAGGATACGGTCCGCCGGTGCGAGGCTACGCGAGAGCGTGGGCATATCGCGCACCAGCGCGACGCTCGCCTGCCGCTCGGCGGTGAGCCGGTCGATCAGCCGCGAGAGATCGGCCGTGACCCCATCGGCCTGAATGAGGATATGGTCCACCCCCGCGGCGATGGCGAGGCGTGCCTGGAACTCGACCAGCGGTTGCCCGCCAAATTCGATCAGCGCGCCGTCAGCCGCGGCGCCCGTTCCTTCGCGCACCCTTTCCCGCGCGCTGAGCAGAGCAATGAACGCCATGAGTATGTGCTAACGATCGTTTGTGGACAGGGCCGCCAATCTGGCCTCCGGGTCGGCCGAATGCAAGGTTGTCCTTGGAGGGGTGGCGTTGCGGCGATGGAAAGCTTGCGCCGGCATGAGGTCGCGAACGGGTTCCATGGGGTGGTGCGCGATAAGGCGGCAACACCATAGGGATGCATCGCTGCTAGCTGGGGAAGGGACGCTTTTCCCGGCTGTCGCCTTGGGCGGCCAGACAAGATGACCGCTGAAACGGGTTCCGCATGATGGGTTTTGCCCCAGTCCTTTTCTTCCGGCAGCCGGGAAAGGTCCTCTTCTGAACGGAGATCATCATCCGAACGAATGCGTGCGGCGGGTCGGTGTAATGGAACTAGGCTTGCCCTACGGCGGCGATAGCAGCCACGGCGCTGGCCAGTTCGCGCAGGATGACCGGATCGCCAGGGGCGCCTTCGATCGCACGGTCGGCAAGGCCCATGATGTGGTTGACGCCGAACGAGGCGCACAGCCCCTTGAGACGCAAGGCGGCCATCGTCCAGTTGGCGTCGCAGCGGGCGCGAGACAGCAGATCGACCTGCCGCTCGGCGCTTTCCAGAAAAGCGTGCCGCAAATCGGCAATCAACGCATGGTCCGAACCGACCGCCGCAGACAGGGCTGCTTCCAGGGTGCCGGGATCATAAGCCATGACGATTTGATAACCATCCAAATGTAAACGAGTGGTAAATTGCGGTTCCTGCCTGCCTCCAACATGTTAAGGATTGGCCATGTCCGGCCCCCAGCAACAGCCGAATCCGTCCCGGAATGGAACGAATCCGCCCGAATCCGGCGAAACGGGCGCCACGAGCAAGCTGAGCGCGGATTGGCTGGCGAAGTTGCGCGAGTCCGATCCCGGCTGGGACCAGCCTGCTTTTTCCAACGGCGCGCTTGCCTCGCGCACCCCCTCCCCGCACCCGGAGCCACCCATGGGTAATGCGCACGCCAGCACCGATTTCATGACCGAGACGGTTGCCGAAACCGAATGGGACGAGGAGGAGGAGGCGCCCTCCGGCCGCTTTCCCAAGCGGCGCACGTTCGCCTTCATCGTGCTTGGGCTGGCCGCGCTGGCATGGCTGGCCGCGGTGGTCTGGACAGTGACGGATGCGACGACCGGCGCGCGGCTCATGCCGGTGCTGCTCGGCATCGCCACCCTCTCCGCGCCTCTGGTGCTGCTGGTCGCGCTCGCCGCACTGGTGCTGATCGCCGCGCGGCGCAATGCGGCGCCGGCCGAGCAGACCGCCCGCATCCGCGCCCTCACCGGGCAGGCGGCGCAGGCGACCGTGCGGCTGGGGGACGTGCAGGCGCAGTATCTGGGGCAGACCCGCGCGGTCGCCACCGCTGCCGATCAGTCCGCCGCCGCCGTGCTCGACGCAATGCGGGCAACGCAGGAGCAGAGCGCCCGGCTCGACCGGGATGCGGCCGCCTCCATCGCCACGCTCACCACGCTTGGCGAACGCATCGCCGCCATGACCGATGCGCTGCCCCGCTTCGAAGACCGGCTGGCGACGCTGGCCGAGACGCTCGCCCGGCTCGGCGGCGACCTTGGCCAGCGCCACGAGGCGCTCGACCAGCAGTTGCAGACGACGGCGCTGATCGCCGAGGAAGCGCGCGCACAGATGCTGGAAACCAGCACGCTGCTTGCCGGTCAGCTCGATGGGCTGAAGGACGGCGCAAGGCAGGCTGGCGAGGAACTGGCCAATCTTTCGGAACTCTCCTCCGCGCGGATCGACCTGACGCTCGACCGGGTGAAATCGGTCACGGAGACCACGGGGCAGCGCATCGAGACGCAGACCGAGGCGCTGGCCCAGCTTGTCGAGGCAAGCCGCACCGCCATCGAGGGCAGCGCTGCCCTGTCGCTGGACCAGTTCGCCGAGCATTGCCGCAAGATCGATACGCTGCTGGGCGCGCTGGATACGCGGCTCGCCGAGCAGGCCGGCAAGAGCAGCGCCTGGCTGGACGGGACGGCGAGCGGCGTGGCGGCGCTGGCCGACGCGTTCGACGGGCTGGAGAAGTCGGCGCTGGCGCGCGGTGAGGCGCTCTCCGGCTCCGTGACCCGGCTCTCCGACGAGACGCGGCGGCTGATCGAGGCGATCGACGCGGGCCATGGCGGATCGGATGCGCTCATCCAACGCGCGGAGACGCTGCTGGTCGCGCTCGATTCGAGCATCCGCGAGTTGGACGAGAGCATCCCCGGCGCGCTGGAACGGGTGGAAACGCGGCTGGAGGCATTGAAGCAGCGCATCCAGTCGACCGGGCCCGGCATCGAGGCGGTCGAGGCGGTGGCGGCCGGCGTGGTGAGCCAGCTCCACGAAACGGATCTGCTCGCTCGCTCGCACGTCACGGCGTTGACCGGCGCATTGCAGAAATCGCAGGGCGCGCTTGCCGCACAGAAGCAGCAGATCGAGTCGCTTGCCGCCGCGATCAGCGCGGCCGGGGACGGCATGGGCCGGCTCGGCGAAACGGCAGGGCCGCAGATGGTCGAAGCGCTGGCCCGCGTGCGCGAGACGGCCGACGCCGCCGCCGCGCGCGCCCGCAGCACCATCGCCGAGGCGATCCCCGAGGCTGCACAGGCACTCGGCACGGCGAGCAGCGAGGCGGTGCAAAAGGCGGTCGGCAACACGGTGACGGAGCAGATCGAGCGGATCGCGCTGGCGGCGGATGATGCGGTCAAGGCTGCCCACCGCGCCACCGACGAGCTGACGCAGCGGGTGCTCGGCCTGACCGAGGCCAGCAAGGCGCTGGAAACCGCGCTTACCGACAATGGAGCGCGGGTAGAGACGCAAAGCCGCGAGCAGATGGCGCAGCGGTCCGCCCACCTCATCGCCGCGCTCAACGAGCATGCCATCGACGTAAGCAAATGGCTCGACCGCGATGTGACCGATGCGGAATGGGCCGCCTATCTCAAGGGCGAGCAGGGTCTGTTCGCGCGCCGGGCGATGAAGCTGGTGACGAGTGCGGACGCGAAGGAGGTTCACACGCTCTACGGCGAGGAATCCGAATTCCGCGAGCAGGTGAACCGCTATATCCACGATTTCGAGGCGCTTCTACGGACCGTGCTGGCGACGCCTGAGGGCAGCACGCTGGCGCTTACCATGGTCTCGTCCGATATCGGCAAGCTCTATGTGGCGCTGGCGCAGGCGATCGACCGGCTGCGACCGCAGTAGCAGTGGGCGGCGGATCGACGCCTGATGCGGGCACCGCTCGATCCAGCATTTGAAATGATCGTGCTGCTACGCAGGCAGCCAACCCCAGTTGCCCTATCGCCCTGGGCTCCTGCCTGCGCAGGAGCACAGTCGTTCTGCATGGTAGGGACCCTTTTCCCGTTCGTGTCGAGCCTGGTCGAGACACGTGAGCGCAGGCTTGGCGTGTCTCAACTCTGCTCGGAAAAGTAGTTCGACCCGGGCGAGACGGAAACCGATCCTCGTTCCCTCATTCCGCAACGTTGGCAGGCGGGGAAAACAGGAAATTGAAGGTGTTGGCGTCCACCCAGCCGTTCACGTAATTGGCGTAGAATAGCGCGAACAGGGCGGCGGCGACCAGCGACGTGGTGCCGAAGATGCGGAACGGCTTGAACTCCGCGGGGGCGCTTTCCGCCTGGCCGGGGACCAGCTCCTTGCCAGCCTCCTCCGCCGTCTTGATGCCGAAGGGCAGCACCAGGAACAGGCTGAGGAACCACAGCAGGAAATAGACAGCCAGCATTGATGTCCAGCGCATGAGGCGAACGTCCTTCCCTTCAGCCGACGTCGACGATCGCCACGTCGACGATCGGCTTCTTGCCGGTCCAGTCGGCGGCGGTGCGGCGGACGGCGAGGCGGACCGCCTCACGCAGCGTCTCGATATCGCCCTGCCGGCCGGCGGCCTTCTGGACGACTCCGGTCAGCGCCGCAACCGCATCCGCCAGGAAGCGCTCGCGCTCATCCTCGACCGGGACGCCACGCATCCGGATATCGGGCATGCCCGCCAGTTTTCCACCCCGGCGGATCGCCACGCCAACACTGATGTGGCCGTTGACCATCAGCTTGCGCCGGTCGTTCATGGTGAGGCCGTCGGCGGGCAGGATGACGTTGCCATCCAGCACGAGCCGGCCGTGATGAACCTCCGCCACCTTCGCGGGCCCATCGGGGGCGAGGCGGACGATATCGCCGTTGGTCTGCACGATGGTCCGCGCGATGCCGTGCGTCGCCCCGAGACGAGCCTGCTCGGCCATATGCCGCCGCTCACCATGGACGGGCATGAGGATCTCCGGGCGGATCCAGTCATACATGGCGAGCAGCTCCGGCCGGCCGGGGTGGCCGGAGACGTGGACGTGCGCCTGGCTCTCGGTAATCATCTCGATATTGCGGGCGGCCAGTGCGTTCTGGATGCGGCCGATGGCGACCTCATTGCCCGGAATCTTGCGCGAGGAGAAGATGACCGTATCGCCCTCATCCAGCTTGACCGGATGCTGATCGAACGCGACGCGCGCCAGCGCCGCACGCGGCTCGCCCTGCCCGCCGGTCGCGATAATCATCGCCTCGCGCGGGGGCACCGCCATGATCCCATCGAAATCGACCAGCGGCGGGAAGCCTTTCAAATAGCCGCAGCTTTTCGCCACCGCGATGATCCGGTCCAGCGAGCGCCCGGCGACACACAGCTTCCGCCCGGTGAGCCGTGCCACCTCACCCAGCGTCTGAAGCCGGGCGGCATTGCTGGCGAAGGTCGTCACCAGCACCCGGCCTTTAGCGCCGGCGACGGCCGTGAGCAGGCCAGCCTTGACCGAGGCTTCCGAGCCGCTCGGCTCCTTGTTGAACACGTTGGTGCTGTCGCACACCATGGCGAGCACGCCAGAGTCGCCGATGGCAGTCAATTCTTCCGCCGTGGTCGGCACGCCGATCTGCGGCTCCTCGTCCAGCTTCCAGTCGCCGGTGTGGAAGATGCGGCCGAACGGCGTCTCGATGAGCAGCGCGTTGCCCTCGGGGATCGAGTGGGCGAGCGGCAGGTGGCGGAAGCCGAACGGCCCAAGCTCGAACGGCTGCCCGGTCTCGACGACATGGAGCGTCACCGCTTCCTCGATGCCCTCCTCGACCAGCTTGCCCTTGATGAGCCCGGCGGTGAACGGCGTGGCGTAGAGCGGCACGCCGAGATCCTGCGCGAGATAAGGCAGCGCGCCGATATGATCCTCATGCCCGTGGGTGAGCACGATGCCGAGCAGGTCGTCGCGATGCTCCTCGATGAAGGCGATATCCGGCATGACCACATCGACGCCGGGGCACGCCGGATCGGCGAAGCTCACGCCGAGATCCACCATCACCCACTTGCCGCGACAGCCATAGAGATTGAGGTTCATGCCAATCTCGCCCGACCCGCCAAGGGCCAGGAACAACAACTCTTCACCCGGTTTCATGCAGACATTTGGCTCCGTTGATAGAGGATCACGAGGCCATTGATGGTGAGGTCAGGCACGATGGCATCGAACAGATCGGTCTTTTCGTCGAACAATATGGCGAGGCCGCCGGTCGCGATCACGGTGACGGGGCGGCCGATCTCGCGCCGCATGCGCGCGACGAGGCCCTCCATCATCGCGACATAGCCCCAGAATACGCCGATCAGCATCTGGTCCTCGGTGGTGCGGCCGATCACGTCCGCATTGACCGGGGCCATGACGGCGATGCGTGGCAACCGCGCGGCGGCGCTGACCAGCGCGTCGAGTGAAAGGTTGATGCCGGGCGCGATGATCCCGCCCTTGTAGGCGCCGCTATAGTCGATGTGATCGAAGGTGGTGGCGGTGCCGAAATCAATGATGATGAGATCGCCCTCGAACGCCGCATGAGCGGCGATGGCGTTGGCGGCGCGATCCGCCCCCACCGTCTCGGGCATCGGCACGTCGAGCGTGACCGACCATTCCACCGGCGGCCGGCCGGCGATGAGCGGCTCGACGCCGATATATTTGCTGGCGAGCACGGTGAGGTTATGCAGCGCGCGCGGCACCACGGTGGAGATGATGACGGCAGTGATGTCCGCCATCGCCAGCCCCTCCAGCGCGAGCAACTGGTTGACCCATACCGCATATTCGTCGCCCGTGTGGCGGGCGTCGGTCGCCATGCGCCAGCGCGCGCGAATGGCGCCACGCCCCCCGTCCGCCGCCAGATCGACGAGCGCGAAGACGATGTTGGTATTGCCGGCGTCGATGGCGAGCAGCATGGAGCCAGTCCTGTCAGGCAATGGGCGGCGCGGTCAAGGGAGCATGCCCACGTCGCCGCTGTGGATGGTGATCTGCGTGCCGTCATCCAGCCCGAGGATCAAGGCGCCATCGCTGCCGAGCCTGAGAAAACGGCCACGCTGTGGCCGATCCGCCCCGGTCGAGACGGCGAGCGGCGTGCCCACGGGATGCGCGCGCGCCAGCCATGCGGACAGGATGGCGCCATTCCCCGCCGCCCGCCAGCGCGCCAGCCAGCGGTCGAGCGACTCCACCAGCGCATCGAGGACGGCGCCGGCATCGAGCGCGGTGCCGCCTGGTAAATCGGCCAGCGCGATCGTCTCGCGATCCGGCAATGGGGGCGCGAAGGCGACGTTGACGCCGATGCCGGCGACCACGGCCTCCCCTTCCCGCTCCAGCAGCATGCCGGCGAGCTTGGCGCGGCCGACCATGACGTCATTGGGCCATTTGAGCAGCAGCGCAGCGTGCGGGAGCAGGCTCGAGAGAGCGGCGTGCACCGCGACGCCGAGCAGCAGGCCGAGGCCGGTGACGGGCGGATCGCCGGGACGCAGGCGGATCAGCGTGGAAGCGTGGAGATTGCCGGCGAGGCTCTGCCAGTCCCGGCCGAGGCGGCCGCGCCCGGCGGTCTGCCGCTCGGCGCGCAGCCACTGCCCTTCCGGCCAACCGGCGACTGCCAGAGCACGCAGATCGGCATTGGTCGAGCCGGTCTCCGCGACGAGGCGGACCCGCCCGAACTGACCAGACCCGTTCAGAACAGCGATGCCGCCGCCGCCGCGCTGGTCGCGCCGAGCCACGGGTTGAGCAGATAGCCCAGCACCGTCACCGCCGCGCACGCCGTCATGATGCCGTAGTCGAACGGATTGCGATCAGTCGAGAAACGGCTGGTCGGGGTATCGAGGTAGATCACCTTGATGACCATCAGATAGTAGAAGGCGCTGATGACCGAGGCCGCGATGCCGATGACAGCCAGCGGCGCAAAGCCGGCGGCCACCGCCGCGTCGAACACCAGGAACTTGCCCCAGAAGCCGAACAAAGGCGGGATGCCGGCAAGGCTGAACAGAAAGATACCGAACGCGGCGGCCAGCCCCGGCCGGGTCTGCGAGAGGCCGGCAAGGCTCGCGATGCTCTCAAGCTGATTGCCCTCCTCGTCACGCATCTGGAGCACGCAGACGAAGCTGCCGATGGTCATGATGACGTAGATGAACAGGTAGCTCATCACCGACGCCACGCCCTCGGCGGTGCCGGCGGCAAGGCCGATCAGCGCGAAGCCGACATTGTTGATCGACGAATAAGCGAGCAGCCGCTTGATGTTGCGCTGGGTGATCGCGGCGACCGCACCGAGCACGATCGAAGCGATCGCCAGAAAGACGACGATCTGCTGCCAGCTCTCCGTCCCCGGCCCAAGCGCGACGACCGCCATGCGCACGGTGAGCGCGAAGGCCGCCACCTTGGGTGCGGTGGCGAAGAAGGCGGTGATCGGTGTCGGCGCACCTTCGTAAACGTCCGGCGTCCACATGTGGAACGGCACAGCGCTGATCTTGAAGGCGAGCGCGGCGAGGATGAAGACGAGCCCGAACGTCTCGCCCATATTCATGCCCTGAGAGAGCGCCTCGGCAACGCCGGCGAAGCTGGTCGTGCCCGAGAAGCCGTAGAGCAGCGACATGCCGTAGAGCAGGATGCCGCTGGCGAGCGAACTCAGCACGAAATATTTGAGACCGGATTCCGCCGAGCGGATATCTCGCCGGGTGAAGCTGGCGAGCACGTAGGAGGAGAGATTGGTCAGCTCCAGCCCGACATAGAGCGTGATGAAATCCGCAGCGGAGACCATCATGCTCATGCCGACGCAGGCGAACAGGATGAGCACCGCATATTCGGCGCGCTGCCCGCCGTCCCGTGCGAAGAAGCGCGGCGCGACGACGATGCAGGCCGCCGCAGCCGCATAGACGATGCCCTTGGCGAAGGCCGCGAAGGCGTCGGCGCGGTAGAGGCCGCCGAAAATCTCACCGCCAGCATGGACCGCCGGCAGCGCGAGGACTGCTTCCGTCAGCACCAGCGCGGCCACGGCAAGCCAGCCGACCAGACGCGCGGAGGCGTCCCCGGCATAAGCGGCGACCATCAGCAGCGCGAGGCCCGCGACGGTCAGGATGATCTCGGGCAGAACCGAGGCAAAGACGCCCAGGCTATCCATCAGTGCGACTCCCCGCCATGCTCGGCGTGCGAAACGGTCTTTTGTTGCTGGCTCAGCGCGATCTGCGCATCGCCTATGGGCCGCGCGGCCTCTGTGCGCGCCACGATGCTGGCGACATTGGCCCGCATCGGCGACAGGAAGCTCTCCGGATAGACGCCCATCCACAGCACCACCAGCGCCAGCGGTACCATCAACGCAATCTCGCGCGGTGAGAGGTCGGGCATCGCCTTCACGTCATCCTTGACGAGATCGCCGAATACGACGCGGCGGTAGAGATAAAGCATGTAGGCCGCGCCCAGGATGATGCCCGTGGTGCAGATCAGCGCCACCCAGCTCGACACCTGATAGACGCCCATCAACGAGAGCAGCTCGCCCACGAAGTTGCTGGTGCCCGGCAGGCCGATCGACGCCATGGTGAACAGCAGGAACAGCACGGCATAGCGCGGCATGTTGATCGCGAGGCCGCCGTAACGGTCGATCTCGCGGGTGTGCAGCCGATCGTAAATGATGCCGACGCACATGAACAAGGCGCCCGAGACGAGACCGTGGCCGAGCATCACCATCATCGCGCCTTCCAGCCCCTGCTGGTTGAAGGCGAACAGGCCGACGGTGACGATCGCCATGTGCGCCACCGAGGAATAAGCGATCAGCTTCTTCATGTCGTTCTGCACGAGAGCGACGAGACTGGTATAGACCACCGCGATCATCGAGAAGGCGAAGATCAGCCAGGCGAAGTGCGACGACGCCTCCGGGAACATCGGCAACGAGAAGCGGATGAAGCCGTAGCCGCCCATCTTGAGGAGCACGCCTGCCAGGATGACCGAGCCGGCCGTCGGCGCCTGCACGTGCGCGTCCGGCAGCCAGGTGTGGACCGGCCACATCGGCATCTTGACCGCGAAGCTGGCGAAGAAGGCCAGCCACAGCCAGTTCTGCGCGGCGGGATCGAAATCAGTGGCCATCAGCACCGGGATACTGGTGGTGCCCGCGTCGCGCGTCATCCACAGCATGGCGATGAGCATCAGCACCGAGCCGAGCAGCGTGTAGAGGAAGAATTTGTAGCTCGCGTAGACGCGATCCGCGCCGCCCCATATGCCGATGATGAGATACATCGGGATGAGGCCCGCCTCGAAGAACACGTAAAAGAGGAAGATGTCCTGCGCCGCGAAGACGCCGATCATCAGCACCTCCATGAACAGGAAGGCGGCCATATATTCGCCGACGCGCTTCTGGATCGACTCCCAGCTCACTCCGATGCAGATCGGCATCAGGAATACGGTGAGCATGATGAGCATCAATGCAATGCCGTCGATCCCCAGCGCCCAGGAGAAGCGGCCGAACAACCCTTCCTGCAATTCCTGGAATTGCCAGACCGGCGCGCCCACGCTCTGGTCGAACGTCGCCCAGAGGACGATGCCGAGCAGCAGGTCCGCCAGCGTCGCGGCGAGCGCGATCCAGCGCGCCGATTGCGCGGAGACGAACAGGCACGCAATGGCCCCCGCCATCGGAATGGCGAGCATCAGCGTGAGAATGGGAAAGCCTAGCTGGTTCATTTCGGCATGATCGCCCAGGTTGCGGCCGCGGCGAGCCCGATGAGCATCACCAGCGCATAGGAATAGAGATAGCCCGACTGGAGGGCGCGCGTGACCCGGCCGCCGGCATTGACGGCCACCGCCGCGCCATCCGGGCCGAAGCGGTCGATGGTGCCTTCGTCGCCGCCCTTCCAGAACAGCCTGCCGAACCAGAAGGCCGGGCGCACGAAGATGCGGTCATACAGCTCGTCGACGTACCATTTGTTGAGCAGGAAGTCGTAGAGCAGGTAGAACTGCGCCGTGAACCGCGCCGGCCAGTCGGTGTGGCGCATATAGGCCATCCACGCGATGCCAAGGCCGAGCAGCATGGCGATGGCCGGCGACAACTTGACCCACGCCGGAACATGATGCGCCGCTTCCATCAGATGCTCGTTGAAGAACAGGGTGCTGGCCGCCCAGAAATGCGCGCCCTCCTCCGGCCCGACGAAGCTGTGGTAGAAGGCATAGCCCGATGCCACGGCGCCGATGCTGAGCGCGATCAGCGGGATCAGCATCACCCAGCCGCTCTCGTGCGGATGGTAGCCGGCCGTGCCGTCGCCATGGCCCTCATGGCCGTGGGCAGCATGCGCATGATGATCGTCATGGCCGTGGCCGTGCGCATCATGCACCGCATGCTGGATATGCTCGCTCTGCTCCCAGCGCGGCTTGCCCCAGAAGGTGAGGAACATCAGCCGCCAGCTATAGAAGCTGGTGAGCAGCGCAGCGAACACGCCGAGGTAGAAGGCCATGGTGCCGTTGCCGCCGGCCGCATAGGCGCTCTCCAGGATCGCGTCCTTCGAGAAGAAGCCCGCGAAGCCGATCTCGGTGAACGGAATGCCGACGCCGGTGATGGCGAGCGTGCCGGCCATCATCGTCCAGAAGGTGATGGGGATCTGTTTCCGCAGGCCGCCATAATAGCGCATGTCCTGCTCGTGGTGCATGGCGTGGATGACCGAGCCGGCGCCGAGGAACAGCAGCGCCTTGAAGAAGGCGTGGGTCAGCAGGTGGAACATCGCCGCGCCATAGGCGCCGACGCCTGCCGCGAAGAACATGTAGCCGAGTTGGCTACAGGTCGAATAGGCGATCACCCGCTTGATGTCGGTCTGGCAGGTGCCGATCGTCGCGGCGAAGAAGCAGGTCGCGGCGCCGACGATGGTGACGACCGCCATGGCGACCGCGCTCGTCTCGAACAGCGGCGACAGGCGGCAGACCATGAACACGCCCGCCGTCACCATGGTCGCGGCGTGGATCAGGGCGGAGACCGGGGTTGGGCCTTCCATCGCGTCCGGCAGCCAGGTGTGCAGGCCGAGCTGGGCGGACTTGCCCATCGCGCCGATGAACAGCAGCAGGCAGAGCACCGTCATCGTCTCGAACCGGCCGCCGAGGAAGCCGATGGTCGATCCGGCCATGGCCGGCGCGGCCTCCAGGATCGTCGGGATGTCGATGGTGTCGAACACCAGATAGACGCCGAAAATACCCATCATGAAGCCGAGATCGCCGACGCGGTTGACCACGAATGCCTTGATCGCTGCGGCGTTGGCGCTGGGCTTCTTGAACCAGAAACCGATCAGCAGATAGGAGGCGAGGCCCACCCCTTCCCAGCCAAAGAAAAGCTGGATGAGGTTGTTCGCCGTCACCAGCATCAGCATGGCGAAGGTGAACAGCGAGAGATAGGCGAAGAAGCGCGGCTGGTCCGGATCCTCGTCCATATAGCCCCAGCTATAGAGGTGGACGAGCGCCGAGACGGTGGTGACGACCACCAGCATGGTCGCCGTGAGCGCATCGACCCGCAATTCCCAGCCCGCGTCGAACGTGCCGGAGCGGATCCAGGTGAACACCTGCTCGACATGCGGCTCCGCGCCGCCGCCGAGGAAACTCAGGAAGATCGGCCAGGAGAGCACGCAGGAGAGGAACAGCGCGCCGGTGGTGATGACCTTGGCCGGCACGTTGCCGATGGCGCGATTGCCCAGCCCCGCGATGATCGCAGCCAGCAGCGGCCCAAAGACGATGATGGAAATCATGATGCCGCGCTCAGCCCTTCATCCGGTTGACGTCGTCGACGGCGATGGTGCCGCGCGCACGGAAATAGATGACGAGGATGGCCAGGCCGACAGCGGCCTCGCCGGCGGCGACGGTCAGCACGAACATCGCGAACACCTGCCCGACCAGATCGCCCAGATAGGCACTGAACGCGACGAGGTTGATATTCACCGCGAGCAGGATCAGCTCGATGGCCATCAGGATGATGATGACGTTCTTGCGGTTGATGAAGATGCCCAGCACGCCGAGCACGAACAGGATCGCACCGACGACCAGATAATGCGCGAGGCCGATCATGGCTCAACCCCTCCCAGGTCCACGCCCTCACCGACGGGCTGATTGATGGTGCGGATGGCTTCGTGCGGCCGGCGGCGGTTCTGCCGGTCGACATTCTGCGCGCGCACCCCGCCGCGTGCGCGGTGCGTCAGCACGATCGCGCCGATCATCGCGACGAGCAGGATCAGGCCTGCCGCCTCGAACAGGAAGATGTAGCGCGTGTAGAGAAGCTGGCCGATCGCCTCGATGTTCGGTGTGGCCTCGGGCACCGGCGCGATGCGCTGGGCGAGGTTCAATGCCCCCGCCTGCCATGCGCCCACGCCGAGCATCAGCTCAACCAGCAGCACCAGTGCGATAGCGCCGCCCAAGGGGAAATAGCTCACGAATCCCGCGCGCAACGCCGCGAAGTCGATGTTGAGCATCATCACCACGAACAGGAACAGCACCGCGACCGCGCCGACATAGACGATGATTAGCAGCATCGCGATGAACTCCGCGCCGAGCAGCACCATCAGGCCGCCGGCATTGAAGAACGCCAGGATCAGCCAGAGCACGCTGTGCACCGGATTGCGCGCGAGGATCACCATGGCGCCCGAAGCCACCACGATCGTCGCGAACAGGTAAAAGGCGAATGCTTGAACGGTCATCGTCCCCCTCTCGGTTGCCGGGCGCCTTAGCGATAGGGCGCATCGGCGGCAAGGTTCGCCGCGATCGCCCGCTCCCATTTGTCGCCATTGGCGAGCAACTTCGCCTTGTCGTAAATAAGCTCCTCGCGCGTTTCCGTCGCGAACTCGAAATTCGGCCCCTCGACGATCGCGTCGACCGGGCAGGCCTCCTGGCAGAAGCCGCAATAGATGCACTTCACCATGTCGATATCGTAGCGCGTCGTGCGCCGCGAGCCATCGTCGCGCGGCTGCGCCTCGATGGTGATCGCCTGCGCCGGGCAGACCGCCTCGCACAGCTTGCACGCGATGCAGCGCTCCTCGCCGTTCGGATAACGGCGCAACGCATGCTCGCCCCGGAAGCGCGGCGAGATGGGGTTCTTCTCATAGGGATAGTTGATGGTCGCCTTGGGCTTGAAGAAATACTTCAAGGTCAGCCAGTGCGCCTCCAGAAACTCCCAGAGGGTGAAGGATTTGATCCAGTGCGCAATCATGCGCCGCCTCCAAAGCGGGTCAGCATCAGGAACCCGGACACGAGGAATACGAAGAACAGCGAGAGCGGCAGGAAGATTTTCCAGCCAAGCCGCATGAGCTGGTCATAGCGGTAGCGGGGGACGGTCGCCTTCACCCACGAGAATATGAAGAAGAAGAACAGGATCTTCGCGAACAGCCACAGGATGCCCGGCACATAATAGAGCGGCGCCCAGTCGAACGGGGGCAGATAGCCGCCCCAGAACAGGATGGCGTTGAGCGCGCACATCAGGAGGACGTTGGCATATTCGCCGAGCCAGAACAGCGCGAAGCTCATCGACGAATATTCGGTCTGGTAGCCGGCGACCAACTCGGACTCCGCTTCGGTGAGGTCGAACGGCGTGCGCGCGGTCTCGGCCATGGCGGAGATCAGGAACACGATCGCCATCGGGAACAGCAGCGGGTTGAAGCCGTGGCCGTTGAGCAGGCCATAATAGCCCTTCTGCGTCTCGATGATGGTCGAGAGGTTGAAGCTGCCCGACCACAGCACCACGCTGATGAGCACGAAGCCGATCGAGACCTCGTAGGAGATCATCTGCGCCGAGGCGCGCATGGCGGAGAAGAAGGGATATTTCGAGTTGGACGCCCAGCCCGAGATGATGACCCCGTAAACGCCGAGCGAACTGACCGCGAGAATATAGAGTAGGCCGACATTGATGTTGGCCAGCACCACCTCGGCCTGGAACGGGATGACCGCCCAGGCCATCAGCGCCACGGTGAAGGTGATGATCGGCGCGAGCAGAAACAGGCCCTTGTTGGCCGCGCTCGGGATGATCGTCTCTTGCAGGAAGACCTTGAGGCCATCCGCGAAGCTTTGCAGCAGCCCGAGCGGGCCGACCACGTTGGGGCCGCGCCGCAGCGCCATCGCCGCCCAGATCTTGCGATCCGCGTAGATAATCATCGCCACCGCCAGCATCAGCGGCAGCGCAATCAACAGCACGTAGATGAGGTTGGCGACGAACCAGCCCCAGCCGATGCCGAAATAGGATTGGAACCAGGCGGTCATTCCGCAGCCTCCGCGAAATCCTCGCCATGGAGCAGTTCCGCCGAGCAGCGCTGCATCGTCGGGCTGGCCCGGCAGATGGCGTTGGTGAGGTAGAAATCCTTGACCGGCAGGCCGATCTCGCGGCTCTCCGGTTTGGCGGGCAGCCTGGGCGCGGTCCAGCCATAATCGGCCAGCCCTTCCTCGCCCAGCGCGGGCACAGCCGCGATCATCGCCGCACGCAGCGCCTCGAAGCTGTCGAACGGCAGCGTCGCGCCAAGCACATCCGAGAGGGCGCGCAGTATCGTCCAGTCCTCGCGCGCATCGCCCGGCGCGAACACGGCCTTGTCGCCGCGCTGCACGCGCCCTTCGGTATTCACATAGGTGCCGGCTTTCTCGGTATAGGCGGCGCCGGGCAGGATCACGTCCGCCGCATGCGCGCCCTTGTCGCCGTGATGACCGACATAGACCTTGAAGCTCTCCGCGAACTTATCGAACGGCACATCGTCCGCGCCCATCAGGAACAGCAGCCTGGGGGCCGCCTGCGCGATCTCGTTGACGCCGCCCCTGGCCGCGAAGCCCATCATCAGCCCGCCCATACGCGCGGCAGCCATGTGGACGACGTTGAAGCCGTTCCAGCCATCGCGGATCAGCCCCAGCGTCTCGACAGCCGCCAGCCCCGCGCCGTGCAGGCCGGGCACCGCCAGCGCGCCGCCGCCCATAATGAGCGCCGGACGCTGCGCGGAGCGGAACGCCTCGACTACCTCCCTGGGCAGCTTGGCGAGCAGCGACGCATCGTTGCCGAGCCACGCCACCTTATAGGTGAGATCGACCTCCGGGCCGATCGCATAGACCTTGGCGCCCTTCTTGATCGCCTTGCGGATGCGCGTGTTGATGAGCGGCGCTTCCCAGCGCAGGTTGGTGCCGACCAGCAGGATTGCGTCCGCCGTTTCGATGCCGGCAATAGTCGAGTTGAAATTGACCGCCGAGAGGCTGGTGACGTCATAGTCCAGCCCGGTCTGACGCCCTTCGAGCAGCGTGCCGCCGAGCGCATGGACCAGCGCACGCGCCGCGAACAGCGTCTCGCAATCGAGCTGGTCGCTGGCGATGGCAGCGACCGAACCGTTCAGGCCCTTGGCTGCCCTGGCGATGGCGGCGAACGCCTCGTCCCAGCTTGCCGCGACCAGCTTGCCGCCCTTGCGGAGATAGGGCTTGTCGAGCCGCTTGCGGACGAGACCGTCGACCGCGTGACGGGTTTTGTCGCTCGCCCATTCCTCGTTCACGTCGTCATTGACGCGCGGCAACGCACGCAGCACCTGCCGGCCACGGCTGTCGAGCCGGATATTGGTGCCGACCGCGTCCATCACGTCGATGGCGAGCGTCTTCTTCAGCTCCCACGGCCGCGCCTCGAACGCATAGGGGCGCGAGGTCAGCGCGCCGACCGGGCAGAGATCGACCACATTGCCGGACAGCTCGCTCTTGGCGGCGCGCTCCAGATAGGTGGTGATCTGCATGTTCTCGCCGCGATAAATGGCGCCGATCTCCGGCACGCCGGCCACTTCCTCGGCGAAGCGCACGCAGCGGGTGCACTGGATGCAGCGGGTCATCACCGTCTTGACGATGGGGCCCATATATTTCTCGGTCACGGCGCGCTTGTTCTCGATGAACCGGCTCTCGCCCCGGCCGTAGGCCATAGCCTGATCCTGAAGATCGCACTCGCCGCCCTGGTCGCAGATCGGGCAATCCAGCGGATGGTTGATGAGGAGGAACTCCATCACGCCCTCGCGGGCCTTCCTCACCATCTCGCTGTCGGTGCGGATCTCCTGCCCATCGGCGGCCGGCAGTGCACAGCTTGCCTGCGGCTTGGGCGGCCCCGGCTTCACCTCGACGAGGCACATGCGGCAGTTGCCGGCGATGGAGAGGCGCTCGTGATAGCAGAAACGCGGGATTTCCTTGCCCGCCAACTCGCACGCCTGGAGCACGGTGGCGCCGGCGGGAACCTCGATCTCGATACCGTCTACTTTGACTATGGGCATATCTAGTGCGAAGCCTCCGCCTCGGTCGTTCGCGCGCCCGTCGCCTCGCGGTAAAGCGCCTCGGCGAGAATGGCGGAAACGATTGATTTGTTAAGCGTCACCTGAACGCCCGCCGGAAAGCAGGGGCCAAGCTGCGGCTGAAGTGCGGCCAGCGCCGTTTTCTCGGCGGAACTGCCGGGCTCCGCCAGCATGAAGCCGCGCGCCGTGCCTGCATCCGCCCGAACGACACAATCCGCAAAATCCATCATGATAAGATAGCGCTGGGCCTCCGGCGCTTCCGGACTGCTGACGTAACCTCTGAAATCGAACGCTTTTTCCTGAAACGACCTATCGCTCGGTTTCACTTCGCGCCGGTAGAATGCCTTGAAGATCGAACCGCGAAGCAGGTCGCCCGGCATCCGCAGTGTGGCGTCCCTCAGGCAATCGCTGCTGACGATATCGTTCAGCACCTGCCTCGCCTTCGGATCGTCATAGTGCAGGTCGCGATAAACGGCTGCCTTGCGCGGATCGCGGGTAACGCTGCAATCGGCAAAGGCATCCGTCGTGATACGAGCCTTATCAATGTCCGAAAGCGCGGCACGATCGGGCACCGACGCCGCCTTCGCGCGGCCTATCCGTGACCCTGTGGGATTTTCCCGCTCGCCCTGAGCCAGCGCGGGAAGCGCCAGCAGCAGGACCGCCGAGACCGCAGGCAAGGCGTGCGCCGCCCTCATTCCGCGGCCTCCAGCGTCGGCGCGCTATCGCGCTTGGCAGCGATACGACGCTCAATTTCGGGGCGGAAATGGCGGATGAGGCCCTGGATCGGCCAGGCGGCCGCATCGCCGAGAGCGCAGATGGTGTGCCCCTCGACCTGCTTCGTCACCTGGAACAGCATGTCGATCTCCTCGACATCCGCATCGCCGGTAACGAGGCGTTCCATCACGCGCCACATCCAGCCGGTGCCCTCGCGGCACGGCGTGCACTGGCCGCAGCTCTCATGCTTGTAGAAGTATGAGAGACGCGCGATCGAGCGGACGATGTCGGTCGACTTGTCCATGACGATGACCGCCGCCGTGCCGAGGCCGGAGCCGAGCGCACGCAGGCCGTCGAAATCCATCGGCGCGTCCATGATCTGCTCGGCCGGCACCAGCGGCACCGAGGAGCCGCCGGGAATAACCGCCAGCAGATTGTCCCAACCGCCGCGAATGCCGCCGCAATGCCGCTCGATCAGCTCGCGGAACGGGATCGACATGCTCTCCTCGACCACGCAGGGCCGGTTCACATGGCCGCTGATCTGGAAGAGCTTGGTGCCGCGGTTGTTTTCGCGCCCGAAGCTGGAGAACCACGCCGCGCCGCGCCGCAGGATGGTCGGCGAGACGGCGATACTCTCGACATTGTTGACCGTGGTCGGGCAGCCATAAAGCCCCGCGCCGGCCGGGAACGGCGGCTTGAGGCGCGGCTGGCCCTTCTTGCCCTCCAGACTCTCGATCATCGCGGTTTCTTCGCCGCAGATGTAGGCCCCCGCGCCGCGATGCACGAACACATCGAAATCATAGCCGGACTTACAGGCGTTCTTGCCAATCAGGCCGGCTTCATAGGCCTCCTTCACGGCGGCTTCGAGCACCTTGGCCTCGTAGATATATTCGCCGCGAATATAGATGTAGGCCGCCCGCGCGCGCATCGCGAAACCGGCGACCAGCGCGCCCTCGATCAGCTTATGCGGATCGTGGCGGATGATCTCGCGGTCCTTGCACGAGCCCGGCTCGGATTCGTCCGCGTTGATGACGAGGAAACTCGGGCGCCCGTCGCGGCTCTCCTTGGGCATGAAGCTCCACTTCATGCCGGTCGGGAAGCCAGCGCCACCACGGCCGCGCAGGCCGGAGGCCTTGATCGTCTCGATGATCTGGTCCTGGCCGATTTCCAGCAGCTTCCTGGTATTGTCCCAATCGCCGCGCTTGCGGGCAGCCTCCAGCGTCCATGGCTGATAGCCATAGACGTTGGTGAAGATACGGTCCTTGTCCTCAAGCGGGCCTACGAATGGCGGAGGTGCGGGCGGCGCGGTCTCTTCGGCCATTACCATTCTCCCCGGTAATCGTGATTGTCCGTGACCATCGCAGCCAGATTGGTCGGCTCGCCGACCGGCTCGACGGATTGGCGGCCCGGCTCCTGCGTGCCGACCTTGGGTTTGCGGCCGGCAGCCAGCTCGTCGAGGATGAAATCGAGCCGCTCGGGCGTCAGGTCCTCGTAATTGTCATCGTTGATTTGCACCATCGGCGCGGAGGCGCAGTTGCCGAGGCACTCCACCTCGGTGAGCGTGAACAGGCCATCCGGCGTCGTCGCGCCCTTCTTCATGCCGCGCTTGTAGCAGGCGTCGAGAATATCGTCCGAGCCGCGCAGCATGCAGGGGGTAGTGCCGCACACCTGCACATGGAAGCGGCCGACCGGCGCCATGTTGTACATGGTGTAGAAGGTCACGACCTCAAAGACACGCATGTAAGGCATATCGAGCAGCCCGGCGACATATTCGATCACCGGGATCGGTAGCCAGCCCTGGGTGTTCGTCTGCGCGCCGACCTGACGCTGGGCGAGATCGAGCAGGCCCATCACGGCGCTCGCCTGCCGCCCCTCGGGATAATGCGAGATCAGCTCTTTCGCGCGCGCCATATTGGCATCGGTGAAGGCGAAATCGCCCCACTGCGCGCGGACGTCCGCCTCGTCGGGGATTTGGGGTGCGTCAGCCATTTACCGGATGAACTCCACACGCGACACCTTGTCGCCCTCGAATGAATAGATCGCCAGCACCTCGAACTGCTCGCCATCGGGCGCGCGGCTGACGGCCTCGTGCAGCACCACCGTCTCGCCCACGCACTTGCTGTCGCGGATCGTGACACGGTTCTGCGGGAACTGTGCGAACATGGCCGCAAGGCCTGCGCGTGTCCCCTCCCTGCCCTCGCGAACGACCGCGCCGCGATAGCCCGCCTCGCAAGCATCCGGCGTCATCAGCGCGACATAGGCGTCGGCGTCCTGAGCGTTGTAGCGCGCGATCATCTCATGCGCGATCGCAATGCGCTGCTCGGCGGTGAGGAGAAGGTCCGTGCTCACCGGTCGCACTCCCCGAACACGATGTCCATGGCGCCCAGCACGGCGGTGGTGTCCGCCAGCATGTGACCCTTCATCATGAAGTCCATCGCCTGCAAATGCGAGAAGGCGGTCGGGCGGATCTTGCAGCGGTAGGGCTTGTTGGAACCGTCGCTCACCAGATAGACGCCGAATTCGCCCTTGGGGCTTTCGGTCGCGACATAGACCTCGCCAGCCGGCACATGGAAGCCCTCGGTATAGAGCTTGAAGTGGTGGATGAGTGCTTCCATCGACTGCTTCATCTCAGCTCGGCGCGGCGGCGTGACCTTGTGGTCAAGCGACAGCACGGGGCCGTCCGGCATCTCGTTCAGGCACTGCTTCATGATCCGCGCGGACTGGCGGACCTCCTCCACGCGTACCATGAACCGGTCGTAGCAATCGAAATTCGTGCCGACCGGCACGTCGAACTCCATGCGGTCATAGACATCGTAGGGCTGCGCCTTGCGGATATCCCATGGGATGCCCGAGCCGCGGATCATCGGGCCGGAGAAGCCCCATTTGAGCGCGTCTTCCTTGCTGACCACGGCGATATCGACGTTGCGCTGCTTGAAGATGCGATTGTCCGCCACCAGGCTGATCGCGTCCTCGAACAGGCGCGGCAGGCGCGTATCGAGCCAGTCGGCAATGTCGGCGAGCAGCTTCAGGGGCACGTCCTGATGGACGCCGCCGGGGCGGAACCAGGCCGCGTGCATGCGCGCGCCCGAGGCCCGCTCGAAGAAGTTGAGGCAATCCTCGCGCACCTCGAACAGCCACAGGTTGGGCGTCATCGCGCCCACGTCCATGACGTGAGAGCCGAGGTTCAGCATGTGGTTGCAGATGCGGGTCAGCTCGGCGAACAGCACGCGCAGATATTGGCCGCGTAGCGGAACCTCCAGGTTCAGCAGCTTCTCGATGGCGAGCACATAGCTATGCTCCATGCCGAGCGGCGAGCAATAATCGAGCCGGTCGAAATAGGGCAACGCCTGCAAATAGGTCTTGTATTCGATCAGCTTCTCGGTGCCGCGATGCAGCAGGCCGACATGCGGATCGCACCGCTCGACGATCTCGCCCTCCAATTCCATGACAAGGCGCAACACGCCGTGTGCCGCCGGGTGCTGCGGGCCGAAGTTGATCGTGTAATTCTGGATCGTGGTATCGCCGAGCGCGGGATCGGCCGCGTCGGTCTCATGGTCCAGCTTGTCGAGATAGTCAGCCATCAGGCGTCACCCCCGGTCGACTTGGGCTTGCGCGCGCGGGGCGCCTTGGGCTTGGCCGGCGTGTCGCTCGCGGTCGCCGCCTTCCTGGCGCGCGGCACGCGGGCAGGCTTGACCGCTTCGGCATCGGCCTTCTTGGCGGGGCTGCGCTTGGCGGCATCCGTATTGGCGGGCTCGCCGGCAACGGTCTGTGCCGGCTTCTCGGTGGTCTTGGGCGTCCTGGTTGGCGGCGGGGCCGGTGGAGGCGGCGGAGGTGCGGGCGGAGTCGGCGCGACGGGCGCCTTCTCGTCGCCGGGCAGCACATATTTCGCGCCTTCCCACGGGCTCATGAAATCGAAGGTGCGGAAATCCTGCGCGAGCCGCACCGGCTCATAGACCACGCGTTTCTGCTCCTCGGAGTAACGCAGCTCGACATAGCCGGTGAGCGGAAAGTCCTTGCGGAACGGATGACCGCGGAAGCCATAATCGGTGAGGATACGGCGCAGGTCGGCATTGCCCTCGAAGAGCACGCCATACATGTCGAACACCTCGCGCTCCAGCCAACCGGCAACGGGCCAGATGTGCGTGACGGTCGGCACCGGCTTGTCCTCGTCCGTCTGCACCTTGACGCGCAGGCGGTGGTTCTTCGTCACCGACAACAGATGATAGCAGACCTCGAACCGCTCGGCCCGCTCGGGGTAATCCACTCCAGCAATCTCCATGAGCTGCTGATAGGCGAAGCGGTCGCGCAGCGTTTCCAGCACTTTCGCCAGCGTCGGACGCTCCACCGTCACCGACAGTTCGCCATGCGCGTCGACAATCTCGATCACGGCAGCGCCGAGCGCCGCCTGAATGGCGTCCGCCAGCCCCTCGATCGCATTGACCCGGGGCGCGCTATGCAACACGGATTCGCTCATCGCTCGACCGTCCCGATCCGGCGGATCTTCCGCTGCAACTGCATGATACCATAAAGCAGCGCCTCGGCGGTCGGCGGGCAGCCCGGCACATAAATGTCGACCGGCACGATCCGGTCGCAGCCGCGCACGACGCTGTAGCTATAGTGATAATAGCCGCCGCCATTGGCGCACGAGCCCATGGAGATGACGTATTTCGGCTCGCTCATCTGGTCGTAGACCTTGCGCAGCGCCGGAGCCATCTTGTTGCAGAGCGTACCGGCGACGATCATCACGTCGCTCTGGCGCGGCGAGGCGCGCGGTGCAGCGCCGAAACGCTCCATGTCATAACGCGGCATGTTCACGTGGATCATCTCGACCGCGCAGCAGGCGAGACCGAAGGTCATCCACCAGAGCGAGCCGGTGCGCGCCCACTGGAACAATTCCTCCGTGGAGGTGACAAGAAAGCCCTTGTCGCCGACCTCGCCGGTCAGCGCCTGGAAAAAATCAGGATCGGGCTGGGTTCCGGCCGGGGGTGCGCCGAGCACGCCGGGCCGCTCAAGCTCTACTCCCAATCGAGGGCTCCCTTCTTCCACGCATAGATAAGGCCGAGCACCAATTCGCCGATGAACACCATCATGGTGCCCCAGCCCAGCCAGCCGATCTCGGAGAGGCTGACCGACCACGGATAGAGGAAGGCCGCTTCAAGATCGAAGATGATGAACAGAATCGCCACGAGGTAGAAACGCACGTCGAACTGGCTGCGCGGATCCTCGAACGCGGGGAAGCCGCATTCATATTCGCTCAGCTTGTCCGGATCGGGCTTGTGGGTGCCGGTCAGCCGCCCCACCGCCATCGGCAGAAACACGAACAGGCAGGACAACCCCAGCGCGACCGCCAGGAACAGCAGGATCGGCAAATATTCCGACAGATCAGCCAATTTTCGTCCTCATGGCTCGGTGGCTCGTGTCGGCGGGCTTTAGGACTGCCGCACCTGCGAAGCAAGCCTTGGAGGGGTGAGAATGAATCGCAACAAGGCCCTTTGGCCGGTCCCGCGCCGTCATCCCGATTTGCGACGAGTCGTTTCATAGCGGAGCGTCTTTGGGTAATTCCCATGTTGCAAATGCCTCGCAACAGCGCTAGGTGGATTCGCATGTTGGTTTGCATCTGCAACGCGATTTGCGAAGACGAACTGCGCGAGATTGCGCGGCAGGGGATCAGCGATCCCGAGGCGGCCTTCGCCGCGCTCGGCAAGCGCCCCAATTGCCGCACCTGCCTGGACCATGCCGACGATGTGCTGTTCTCGGAACAGCGCCGTCAGGCCGGCACCCATGCCCCGGCGCCGCAGACAGCCGCCCCTGCTTTCGCTGGCGCCTGACCACTCCACACCCGACATCGGGGAGCCTCTGCCGTTCCCCTGCGCATGAGTCGCATCCGCACCTGATCCGGTGCGAATGAGAGCCATTCTCTATTGGATTTGCGAGACGTTCGCGCGTGAATCGCAAGACGGGACCGGCTATAGTCCGGCCGTGTTTCAGTCCGTTTGGAGTATGTGCCATGAAGGGTGACGACAAGGTCATCGAATATCTCAATCTTGCGCTCAAGAATGAGTTGACGGCTATCAACCAGTATTTTCTGCATTACCGTCTTCTTCATCACTGGGGCGTCAAGCGGCTGGCCAAGTTCGAATATGGCGAGTCGATCGACGAGATGAAGCATGCGGACCGGCTTGCCGAGCGAGTCCTGTTTCTCGACGGCCTTCCCAATTTCCAGGCGCTTGGCCGTTTGCGCATTGGCCAGTCGGTGGAGGAGATCCTCAAGGCCGACCTGGAACTGGAGATGGAAGCCCTGCCCCTGCTGCGTGACGCCATCGCCTATTGCGAGTCCATCCGCGATTATGTGAGCCGCGACCTGTTCCAGCAGATCCTCGATAGCGAGGAAGAGCATGTCGATGCGCTGGAGACCCAGTTCGAGATGATCGAACGGATGGGGATGCAGAACTACATCCAGCTCAACAGCGAGGCGGCCGAGGACTGATGCGCCGCACGGGAGGCGCTTCCACACGGGAGCCGCCTCCCCGCATAAGGCGAGCGCCCGGTCGATGCCGGGCTTCGCCGCTGGATCGCGGAGCGCCGCTTCCTTAGATATTTCGCAGCGATCCGGCGAGCAGCTTGTGCAGTTTGCTGTGCATTACGTCATTGCCGGCGAGGACTTCCCGCCGCTCGACCGGCTCGGCGCCACCCCGAAAATCGGTGACGAAGCCGCCGGCCTCGCGGACCAGCAGGATGCCGGCCTGCACGTCCCATGGCTGGAGGCCGCTCTCCCAGAAGCCATCGTAGCGCCCGGAAGCGACCCACGCGAGATCGAGTGCGGCTGAGCCGAAGCGGCGGATGCCCGCCACCGAGGGGGCGATCGCACCGAAGATGCGGCTCCACTGCGCCATGTCGCCATGGCCGAGGAAGGGAATGCCGGTTGCGATCAGCGCCTCGCCCAGATCGCGCCGCGCGGAGACGCGCAGCCGCTGGTCGTGCCGCCAGGCGCCGCGCGACTTCTCGGCCCAATAGCTCTCGTCGGTGATCGGCTGGTAGACGAGCCCGGTCGTCACCTCGCCCCATCCCCGGCCGTCCCGCGCGGGCTCCTGCACGGCGATGGAGATGGCAAAATGCGGGATGCCGTGGAGAAAGTTGGTGGTGCCGTCGAGCGGGTCGATCACCCAGCGCGGCTTGGCGGGATCGCCCTCGATCTCGCCGCCTTCCTCCAGCAGGAAGCCCCAGTCCGGCCGTGCCTTGCGCAGTTCCGTCACCAGCGTCTGCTCGGCCTTCTTGTCCGCCACGGAGACGAAATCCGCCGGGCCCTTGCGGCTGACTTGCAAATGCTGAACCTCGCCGAAATCACGGCGAAGCTGCGGCGCCACCTTGCGGGCGGCGCGCTCGATCACGGTGAGCAGGCCTGAATGGGATACCATGAGTCTTTCTTCTCCTCTCCATGTGGAGAGTTATAAACGGTGATGTCTACTTTTTGGCGGGAGCCTCGCCGGGGCGGACGCCGCAAACGGCGGCCATGGCGGCGACGACCTGATTGGGATCGGTCCGGTCCGCCTTCTTTTCCGTGAGCAGCTTATCGGTTCCTGCACTTATCTTACTGAAAGAGTTAGAATAAATGCAGGCGAACAGGGCCGACTTCGCTACCTCCGGCACCTTGTCGGATTGCAGCGCGGCCATGAATACCCGCAGGTTGCTCGCCGCCCGCTCGACCTCTGCCTTGGTGGGCGCGGGCGCCTTTCCCGCCTGGGCGTTCGCGGCCGCCGGCGCCAGAAGCAGGCCGGCGAGCGCGAGCATCAGCGGGGGAAGCGCCCGGCGCATCAGTCGGCCCGCTTCACATAGGCGCGCTCATATACGTCGACGACGATGCGTGTGCCCGAGACGATATGCGGCGGCACCATGACGCGCACGCCGTTATCGAGAATGGCAGGCTTGTAGCTGGCCGAAGCGGTCTGCCCCTTCACCACCGCGTCTGCCTCGACCACCGTCGCCTCGACCTGCTCGGGAAGCTGCACGCTGATCGGCCGCTCCTCATACATTTCGAGCAGCACCATCATGCCGTCCTGGAGGAAGGCCGTCGCCTCGCCGACGAGGTCGGCCGGCAGGCTGATCTGGTCGTAGGTCTCGGTATCCATGAAGACGAGCATGTCGCCCTCGGCATAGAGATACTGGAAATCCTTAGTATCGAGCCGGATGCGCTCGACGGTCTCGGCCGAGCGGAAGCGCACATTGTTCTTGCGCCCGTCGATGAGGTTCTTGAGTTCGACCTGCATATAGGCCCCGCCCTTGCCGGGCTGGGTATGCTGGATCTTGACGGCGCGCCACAGGCCGCCTTCATACTCGATATTGTTGCCGGGACGGATGTCCACGCCGCTGATCTTCATAAGGGTCGCGCCTGTCTGTCTCGAAAATAATGGAAAGAGCCGGAAGGCGGCCTCTAGCGGGATTGGCCGGACTCGGCAAGCGCCCGCGCACGGCGCACATGACCGGACCGCCCGCGAATCCCGCTTGCACCCGCCCGGTGGAGCCGCGATGCTCGGCGCCCCGAAACCCATTCAGGAGAGACGCCGTGCCGCGCACCCCGCAGGAAGAAGCCAATGCCCAGCTCATCCGCGACCTGTTCGACAAGGTACTGATCCCGATGGACAAAACGCTGGTCGATGCCTTCATCGCGGAGGATTATCTCCAGCACAGCTCGCTCGCCGAGCCGGGGCGCGAGGCGCTGAAGGACTGGCTCGACTTCGTCCGCGCGGAGACGCCGCAGGCCACGCAGAGGGTCTATCGCATTCTGGCGGAGGACGACCATGTCGTGAGCCACCAGCATGTGATCCGCTGGCCGGGCGACACCGGCTTCGCGGTGATGGACATTTTCCGCATCGCGGACGGCAAGATCGTCGAGCATTGGGACGTGGTGCAGGCGCTTTCAGCCGAGCCGGTCAATCCCAACTCGATGTTCGAGAATGGGGTTTGAGGGGCGCTCCTCAGCTACTCTATCGGACGAGAATTCTCGCCCTTGTTCTTCTGCGCAAGCAGGAGTCCAGGGCCCAGCCGCAAGTCCCTATCGCCCTGGGCTCCTGCTTGCGCAGGAGCACGTCGCTTGCTTATGAAGTGGAGGGCTGACTAACTCCGGCGCGCCGGCGCCCGACGCCACAACCCAAACGCACTTCCTCAGCCGAGGATAGGACCGAACGCCGCTACGCCCGCACCCGCTCCCTCGGGATGCCCCCATACCGCCCCACTCACGGCGAGGAAATCGGCGCCTGCGTCCACCAGCATGCGGCCGTTCTGGGCGGTGATTCCGCCGATGGCGACGCAGGGCAGTTCGAACAGGGCGGACCACCAGCTCAGGATGGACGGCTCGGCATGGTGGAGCACCGCCTTGGTCGCGGTGGGGAAGAAAGCGCCGAACGCGACATAGTCCGCGTCCGCCTCGCCCGCCTCCATGGCGAGATGACGGCTGGCGTGGCAGGTCACGCCGATCTGCGCCGTGGCGCCGAGGATCTTGCGCGCCTCGCGCGGGTCGCCATCCCCCTGCCCGAGATGCACGCCGTCCGCGCCGAGGCGCTTGGCGAGCGCGATGCTGTCGTTGATGATGAATGCCACCTCACGCGCCGCGCACAACCGCTGCACAGGCTCGGCGAGGCGCGCAATCTCATGCTCGTCCAGTCCCTTGAGACGGAGCTGGAACGCCGCGACCGGGCCGCCATCCAGCGCGGCTGCCAGCGTGTCGGCGAAATCCGGCCCGATAGCCGGCGGCGAGATCAAATAGAGCTGGCAAGGCGGGCGCGATCCGTCCCGCTCGAACCGGCGGGCGAAATCGGGATCGAGGGCAAGCGCGTCTTCGTCGGTCATGGGCCGGCCATAATCGAGTCGGCGCGGAGACGGAAGCGTCGCGAGTCTCTCTTTGTGATCGGGGGCGCGGCATGGGCGCTTCTCGGACACACATGACTGAGGGCGGACGAGCGGTGTCGTAGGGGGCCACTGCGGCCTGCACTCCAGCGGCGCCCCTTACCCCTCCGCCAGCGCCGCTTCGATCGCCGAAACCAACACCGCATCGTCCGGCGCGACGCGCGGGGAGAAGCGGGCGACGACCGCGCCATTCCGTCCGACCAGGAATTTCTCGAAATTCCAGGCGATCTCGGTCTCAGGCGTCGGCGACTGGGCGATCAGTGCCGTGTAGAGCGGGTGGATGCCCTCACCCTTGACGACGATCTTCTCGAACATCGGGAAATCCACGCCGAAATTGGTGGTGCAGAAGCTCTCAATCTCGGCGTTGTTGCCCGGTTCCTGCCCGGCGAACTCGTTGGCGGGGAAGCCGAGGACGACCAGTCCCCGATCGCGATAGGCACGGTAAAGCTCCTCCAGCCCTTCATATTGCGGCGTCAGGCCGCATTTGGACGCGACGTTGACGATCAGCAGCACTTTGCCGGCATAGTCGGCCAGCGAGGCATCGGCGCCCCGGATCGTCTTGAGGGGAATGTCGGCGAGCGCGGTCATGGCGAGTCTCCTGGATACGGCGGAGGGGATGCTGGCGTCCCTTTTACCGCGTGGGCGGCCGGGTTGGAACCGGGGGCGTGATGGAAGCAGACCTCCCGTGCGCCGCGCCGCCGTCTTGCTGAACGCGTTTCAGCATCCACGCCGCCCAAAGAACTCAAGGGAACGGAACGGACGGGCCCGAACACACTTAGGGCGAGGACAAAGGAACGTCAGGTTCCTATGCCCTCGCCAAGCTTATCCTGGGAGTGGAAGAATGAGGGAAAGCCGCTGCCGCCCCTCCCCTGGCTTTGTCGCCCCTCTCCCCGCGCAAGCTCGGGGAAGGAGCTGAGGCGCGTTCAGGCCGCGACCTTGTTCGTGGAGGCCGTGTAGATCTCGTCGATCGCGCCGGCGAGCGCGGCGTTGAAGGCCGCGTCATCCATCTGGTGGCGCAGGTCCTCCAGCAACGCGCGGCTGAAGCTGGCGATCATGCCGCGGTTGCGGGCCAGCTCGCGGCAGGCTTCCGGGCGCGAGTAGCCGCCCGAGAGCGCCACCACGCGCAGCACGCGCGGATGGTCGACCAGCGGATCGAACAGCCCAGCCTGCGCGGGGATGCTGAGCTTGAGCATGACCTTGTCGTCGCCCGGCATCGCGTCGAGCGCCTTGTGCAGCTCCTCCAGCAGGATCTGGTCGGACCGGGCGCGGTCGGCGCTCTTGATGTTCACCTCCGGCTCCAGGATCGGCATCAGCCCGGCGGCGAGCACCTGCCGGCCGACCTCGACCTGCTGCGCAACGATGGCGGCGATGCCGGCGCGGTTGGCCTGCTGCACCACCGAGCGCTCCTTGGTGCCGTACATGCCCAAGCCCTTCGCGCGCTGGAGCAGCACATCGAGACCCGGCATGGGCTTCATGAGCTGGACGCCGTCCGCCTCATCCTCCAGCCCCTTGTCGATCTTGATGAAGGGGACGACGCCACGCTCGGCCAGCACCGCCGGCACCGGACGACCGGCGATCTCGCCATCCATCGTCCGCTCGAACAGGATGGCGCCCAGCACCTTGTCCCCGGTGAAGGCGGACGATGTGATGATCCGCGACCGCATCTGGTGGATGAGGGCGAACATCTCCTCATCGTTGGCGTAGGCATTCTCCTCGATGCCGTAGCCCTTGAGGGCCTTGGGCGTCGACCCGCCGCTCTGGTCGAGCGCGGCGATGAAACCGTGGCCCGAGGCCATCCGTGCGGTCATGTCAGCGGTCTGCATGGCGTTCCTTTCCCTGTCGGCAACAATGTTGCGCGGCGAACAAAGGCCCGGAAGCGGGCCGGATAAGGGGCCTCATCAGCGGTCCCGGATCAAAAAGCAAGGGAGCTAACCAAAGCTGCGCGCGGCAATTCATGCCGAAAATGGCACGCCTCGAAGCGGCGATGACTTTGTCCATTCTCTCGTGGCGACGTGCTGTTGGCGCGGCCGGCAGAATTGGGGCGGGCTGGCTCCGAACAGGCAAGCGAACAGACCCGCCCTACCCTCGCCGAAGCGCGCGATTCAGGGGGCCATCAGCGCCGCGACGCCGGGGAGGCGCTTGCCCTCCATCCATTCGAGGAAGGCGCCGCCGGCCGTGGAAACGAAAGAGAAATCCGCCGCCACGCCGGCATGGTTGAGCGCCGCGACGGTATCGCCCCCGCCCGCCACCGAGACCAGCGACCCCTCGGCGGTGAGCGCCGCCGCCGTGCGGGCCAGCGCCACCGTCGCGGTGTCGAAGGGCGGCAGCTCGAACGCGCCGAGCGGGCCGTTCCAGACCAAAGTGCGGCAGGTCTTGAGCACGTCGCCCAGCGCCTCCACCGCCGCCGGGCCGACATCGAGGATCATCTCGTCGTCGGCGACCTCGTTGACATTGCACAAGCGATAGGAGGGCGGGTTGGCCGCGAATTCCTTCGCCACCGCCACGTCATAAGGCAGATGGATGGTGCAGCCGGCGCCCTCCGCCTTGTCGAAAATCTCCTCGGCGGTGGGGATGAGGTCGCGCTCGCACAGCGACTTGCCGACCGGAACCCCGCGCGCGGCGAGGAAGGTGTTGGCCATGCCGCCGCCGATGATGAGATGATCCACCTTGGCGAGAAGATGCTCCAGCACGGCGAGCTTGGTCGAGACTTTGGCGCCGCCGACCACCGCCGCCACGGGCTTTTGCGGCATGCCGAGCGCGGCCTCCAGCGCATCCAGCTCGCGCTCCATCGAGCGGCCGGCGAAGGCGGGCAGCCGGTGCGCCACCCCCTCGGTGGAGGCATGGGCGCGGTGCGCGGCGGAGAATGCATCATTGACGTAAAGGTCCGCCAACGCAGCCATAGCATCGGCCAGCGCGGGGTCGTTCTTCTCCTCGCCGGGGTGGAATCGGGTGTTCTCCAGCAGGGCGATGTCGCCCGGCCGCATCACGGCGATGCCGGCAGCGGCCGCCTCGCCCTGGCAATCGGGGATGAACTGCACGTCGCGCTTGAGCAGCAGGCTGAGCGCGCGCGTCACCAGCGAGAGCGAGAGATCGGGCGACTTGCGCCCCTTCGGCCGACCGAAATGGGCGAGGATGAGCACCTTGGCGCCCTTGTCCGCCAGCTCCAGGATGGTCGGCAGCGCCGCTCGCAGCCGCGTGTCGTCGGTAATCGCCCCCTCCTGCATGGGCACGTTCAGATCCTCGCGGACCAGCACGGCCTTGCCGGCGATATCGCCCATATCGTCGAGCGTCTTGAAGGGTTTAGCCACCGCTGTTCATCCTTTTGCGTCCGGGTGCGGGCGTGGAGCGGGCCGGCCGCCGCCGCGAGGACGGAACGGCCGGCCGGGTCAGGGTCAGATGAGGCCCGCGATCACCTTGCTGGTGTCGATCATGCGGTTGGAGAAGCCCCACTCATTGTCATACCAGGAGAGCACGCGCACCAGCTTGCCCTCCAGCACCGCCGTCTCCAGGCTGTCGACCGACGAGGAATGGGGGTTGCCCATGAAGTCGATCGAGACGAGCGGATCGGTGACATATTCGATCACGCCCTTGAAGGCACCCTCGGCCGCCGCCTTGAGCACGCCGTTCACTTCCTCGACGGTGGTGTCCCGCTTGGGGGTGAAGGTGAAGTCGATGATCGACACGTCCGGCGTCGGCACGCGGATCGACGAGCCGTCCAGCTTGCCCTTCAGCTCCGGCAGCACCAGCGTCACCGCGCGCGCGGCACCGGTGGTGGTGGGGATCATCGACATGGCGGCGGCGCGCGCCCGGCGCATGTCGCTGTGGATCTGGTCGAGAATGCGCTGGTCGTTGGTGTAGCTGTGCACCGTGGTCATCAGGCCACGCTCGATGCCGATGGTGTCGTTGAGCACCTTGACCAGCGGCGCGAGGCAGTTGGTCGTGCAGCTCGCGTTGGAGACGATCAGGTCGTCCCTGGTCAGCACGTCGTGGTTGACGCCGAACACGACCGTCTTCTCGACATTCTTGGCCGGCGCGGAGATCAGCACGCGCTTGGCGCCCGCCTCCAGATGCTTGGCGGCCTTGTCCTTCTCCGCGAAGAAGCCGGTGCACTCCAGCGCGAGGTCGATGCCCAGCTTGCCGTGCGGCAGGTTGGCCGGATCGCGCTCGGCCGTCACATGCACGCGCTTGCCGTCGATGATGAGATCGTTGCCGTCGACCGACACGTCGCCGGGGAAAGTGCCGTGCACGCTGTCGCGCTTGAACAGCAGCGCATTGGATTTGGCGTCGCCCAGGTCGTTGATGGCGACCAGCTCCAGGTCATGATCCGTGCGTTGCAGCAGCGCGCGCGCGACGAGCCGCCCGATCCGTCCGAACCCGTTGATTGCCACCTTGGTTGCCATGGTCGAAAACTCCTTCCTGAGTCAGTTGAGGGCCGCAACGACCCGCGATGCGATTGCCTCCGCGTCCAAACCGAAATGCGTGTAGAGCGCCGGTGCCGGCGCCGAGAGGCCGAAGCTGTCGATGCCGACATTGATACCGTCCGCCCCGGTGAGCGCCTCCCACCCGAAGGTGGTGCCGGCCTCGATGGAGACCTTGAGCGCATCGGCGGGCAGCACGGCGGCGCGATAGGCCGCGTCCTGCGCGCGAAAACGCGTCAGGCTGGGCATGGAGACGACATTGGCCGCGATGCCCTTGCCGGCAAGCAGCTCGGCGGTCTTGACCGCGATCTCCACTTCCGATCCGGTGGCGATCAGCACCACGCGCGCCGGCTTGCCGCTGTCCACTAGCGTATAGCCACCGCGCGCCGAGCGATTCTCCGCCGCGTCGGTGCGCAGTTGCGGCAGGTTCTGCCGGCTGAGCGCGAGCACGGAGGGCGTGTGCTCATTCTCCAGCGCGAGTTGCCAGCATTCGGCGGTCTCGATGGTGTCGCAGGGGCGGAAAACTTCCACATTCGGGATCATCCGCAGCGCCATGACATGCTCGATGGGCTGATGCGTCGGCCCGTCCTCGCCCAGCCCGATGCTGTCGTGCGTCATCACATAGACGACGCGCAGCTTCTGGATGGCGGACATGCGGATCGCATTGCGGCAATAGTCCGAGAACACCAGAAAGGTGCCGCCATAGGGAATGACGCCGCCGTGCAGCGCCATGCCGTTCATCGCGGCGGCCATGCCGAACTCGCGGATGCCGTAATAGACGTAACGGCCGGCATAATCCGCGCGGCTGAACGCGACCTTCTGGTCCTTCGACTTGGTGTTGTTCGAGCCGGTGAGATCGGCCGAGCCGCCGACCGTCTCCGGCAGTTGCGGATTGATCGCGTCCAGCGCCATTTCGCTGGCCTTGCGGGTCGCCACCTTCTGCGGGTTGGCGAGCAAGCCGTCGAGATAGGGCTTGAGCGAGAAGCTAGCGGGTAGCTTGCCGCTCATCCGCCGCTCGAATTCCGCCTTGTCGGAATGGCTTGCGAGGCGCTGCTGCCAATCGACATGAGCCTTCTTGCTGCCCTCGCCAATCGCCAGCCACGCCGCACGGACATCGTCCGGCAATTCGAACGGCGGCAGGTCCCAACCGAGCGCGATACGCGTGGCGGCCACCTCGTCCGCGCCAAGCGCCGCACCATGCACCTTGTTGGTGCCGGCCATGGTGGGCGCGCCCTGCCCGATCCTGGTGGCGCAGGCGATGAGCGACGGGCGCGGATCGGCAATCGCCTCGTCCAGCGCGCGGCGGATATCGGCGAAATCATGGCCGTCGCAGCTCACCACATGCCAGCCGGTGGCGGCGTAACGCGCCTTTACATCCTCGCTGGAGGAGAGATTGACCGCGCCGTCGATGGTGATCTTGTTGTCGTCCCACAGCAGCTTGAGCTTGCCCAGGCCAAGATGGCCGGCGAGGCCGATGGCTTCGTGGTTGATGCCTTCCATCAGGCAGCCGTCGCCCGCGATCACCCAGGTGCGGTGATCGACCAGCGCGTCGCCGAAGGTGGCATTGAGGTGCCGCTCGGCCATCGCCATGCCGACCGCCATCGCGAGCCCCTGCCCCAGCGGGCCGGTGGTCGCCTCGACGCCGGGCAGCTCGAAATTCTCCGGATGGCCGGCACAGGGCGAGCCGAGCTGGCGGAAATTGGCGATGTCCGCCATGGTCGGCTCGGCATAGCCAGTGAGGTGCAACAGCGCGTAGAGCAGCATCGAGCCGTGGCCGGCGGAGAGGACGAAGCGATCGCGGTCCGCCCATTTCGGCGCGGCGGGGTCGAACTTCAGATAATCCTTGAACAGCACGGTGGCGACATCGGCCATGCCCATCGGCATACCGGGATGGCCGCTGTTGGCGGCCTGCACCGCATCCATCGCCAGCACGCGGATGGTATCGGCGAGACGCTTCTCGGAAACTGACATGGGCGAGCGCCCCTTTCCTCAAACATTCGGCCCTGGGGCGCATGAAAAATCAAAGCGATCGGTGGCCGGAGCCGGCCGCCGAACGGGTTGACGGACGCAGCGAAGGATGAGCCGAGTCGTCGCGGGGTCTCCATGGTCGATTCGGGGGCCAAGCGTCAACCTGCGGGCCCCGGAAGATCGGCCGATGCGCCTTGCCGGTCCCGCCTAAGCGCATGACGCAACCGGCTTTTGCAATCAGGCGGGAGCATGTTAAGGGATCGCACATGGCAAGCGACGCGATGATGCAGGCAATCGGGCGGCTGGAGCGTGCGTTGGCGCGCGCCGAAACGCTGGCGAAGCGGGTAGCCGAGGAGCAGGCCCGCGCCATCGAGGCGCAACTGGCCGGCGATGCTGCCGGCGAGACGGCGGCGGGTGCCGTCGATATCGACCCCTTCTCGCGCGACAAGGCGATCGCCGCGCTCAAATCGCTCGATGCGCTGATCGGCGATCTCCAGAAGGCACGGAGCGAGGCCTGACATGGCGGAAGTCAAGATCATGGTCGGCGGGCGCCAATATTCGGTGCACTGCCGCGACGGGGACGAACCCCGGCTGCACCAGCTTGCCGGCATGATGTCCGAGCGGGTCAATCAGGTGAAGGGCGGCGCCAACGGGCTGACCGAGGTGCGGCAACTGCTGTTCGCCGGCCTGCTGCTGGCCGATGCGCTCTCCGAGAAGGGCTCTGCGGCGCCGGCCGCGGCAGCTCAACCGGCCGCCCCGCAGCCGCCCGCCGACGACCCCGAGCTGCTCGCCGCGCTGACCCGCCTCGCCGAACGCGCCGAAGCGCTGGGCGATAGTCTTGCAGCGCAGCTCCCAAGCACATAGATAGGCTGGGACGGGAACTGCCCGGTGCGCGCTTTAGCGAACATCCCTGAGGCGATAAACACATCCACGGGGGCTGTCCCTGGCCGGGCTCTGGCCCGTGCTACATGGTCCCCACCTGACGTTGAGGCGTCAGAGGATATTCCAGCAAACGGCCATGGCGGTCCCGTCACCCCGCTTATGCAACACCTCCAGCCATGAGCGAACGGCCATGACCCAACCCCTGAGCGACCGCGATCACCTCCGCGCCCTGCTGCGCGGGCGGCGCAAGGCGTTCGTCGCCGGCCTGCCGGCGTCCGTGCGCACGCTGGCCTTCCGGGTGTTGCCCTCGCCGGTGATGGCGCTGCTTCCCCCGGACGCGCGGGTGGCGCTCTACCGCCCGGTGGGCAGCGAGGCACCGACCGACGCCATCGCCCACAGCCTTGCCGATCTCGGCTTCTCGCTCTGCCTGCCGCGCCTTGGCGGCAAGCCGGACAACCCGCATTTCATGGATTTCGCGGCGTGGGTGCCGGACGAGGACCTGCTCGTGCCCGGCCCAAGCCGAATCCTCCAGCCCGAGTTCGATGCCGAGGCGGTGACGCCTGACGTCGCCTTCGTCCCGCTGGTCGGCTTCGATGCCGCGCTCAACCGGCTTGGTCAGGGCGCCGGCCATTACGACCGCGCGCTGGAGACGCTGCCGGATACGCTCAAGATCGGCCTCGCCTGGTCGGCACAGCAGGTCGACCATATCCCGGCCGAATCCTGGGACGTGCCGCTCGACCTGATCGTCACCGAGCAGCGCGTCTTCGAGCGCGGGGGCGCGTGATGGAGCACCGCCCCTCCTGGCGCAAACCGGCGGGCATGTTCGCCATCCTCGCGATCATTGCCGTCTGGGCGGTGATCGTCGCCAGCTTCGCACCCGTCATCGCCGGATGGCCGCGCGTGGTGCAGATGATCGTCTATATCGTCGCCGGCATCGTCTGGATCTTCCCGACGCGTCCACTGCTGCAATGGATGGAGACCGGCCGCTGGCGGCCCTGAACGGCCGATGCGGTTGGGCTCCTGCGCAGGCAGGAGCCGAGAGCCAGCCGCAGTTCCCTATCGCCCTGGGCTCCAGCCTGCACAGGAGCGCTCCGCTTGCAAGAGCAGGCGCTCCCGGTTCAGTCCAGCATGCGAAAAAGCGGAAAACGCCAACGTCCGGATATCCGGGAAATGGCGCGAGTGACGGGGCTCGAACCCGCGACCTCCGGCGTGACAGGCCGGCGCTCTAACCAACTGAGCTACACCCGCTTACGGTGTGAGGCCGGGCAGGTATAAGAGGGCGCCGCCCCTGTCAACACTCCTCGCTCAACTCTCGTCATAATCGTCGGGCGGGTCATGCAGGGTGCTGGTCAGCGTGCCCGCTTCGAACAGGAAGCCGGCGATATCCGGCTTGCCGGCCGCTGCGAGCACGGTCTGGATGATGATGAGCAGCGGCACCGAGAGCAGCGCTCCCGTCGTGCCCCACACCCAGGTCCAGAAGCTCAGGGAGACGAGAATCAGCAGCGGGTTCATCTTCAGCCGCTCGCCGAGCACCAGCGGCGTGACGATATTCGCCTCGATGAGGTGCAGCACGATCATGATGACCGCGGGCAGCAGCGCCGGGCCGACCGAGGTGAAGCTCATCAGGCCGCCCAGGCCGAGCAGGATCGCCGCCACGATCGGCCCGAAATAGGGGATGAAGTTGAGCAAGGCGACGAAGCCGCCCCACATGAACGGCGTCGGCATGCCGATCAGCCCCAGCAGCAGCGCCACGGTGAGGCCCAGTACCATGTTGATGACGGTGATGGTCATCACGTAGCGCGAGGTGGCATCCACCACATTCTGGATCACCCGCGCGATGGTGAGAGCGCCGGTGAAGCTGCCGCGCCCCCGAATCGTCCGCCGCCGCAGCCGCGTCCAGCCGCTCAGGAAGAAGAAGATCACCAGCAGGCCGAAAATGACGTTGATGACCACACTCGGCGCGGAGGCGGTCAACATCTGGAGCAGCGAGCCGGGCTTGGCGAAATCGCCAATCTCCGAACCGATGGTCTGCGTCTCCGTTACCATGCGCAGCAGCCCGTCGATGAAGCCTTGCGCCTGGGTGTAGAGGTGGATGATCGGCGCCAGTGTCGCCTTGATGCGGTTGATCCGGTCGGGAAGCTGGGCGATCCAGTCGGTCGCCGGCACCACGATCAGCACCAGCGCCGTGTTGGCGACGAACAGGAAGGAGGCGAGCGCGATCAGCGCCGCGATGGGCGACGGGATGCGCCGCCGCTCCAGCCATTCCAGAAACGGCACGAGGCAGATGGCAATGACCAGCGCGGTGGTCAGCGGCAGGAAGAACTCCGCCCCGGCGCGCAGCGCGAAAGGCAGCGCCAGCAGCAGACCCAGGCCGCTGAACAGCGCGATGGAGGCGACCAGCCGGTTGCGCTCCCACGAGCCGCGCCGGGCGGCGGGCTGGCGTGCGGCGGGGCCGGTTCGCTCGCCGGCCTGCCGGCGGGCTAGGTCGTGCTCGTCGAGACCTCTCAGTGGCATGGCACCGCCACCCTCACACGGCAACCGGCGCGGAAATATGCGCCTGCGGGTGATAGTCCTCGACCACGAAATCCTCGATGCGATGCTCGAAGATGTTCGGCGGCCGCCGCACGATCCGCAGCTTCGGCGCGCCAGCGGGGGTGCGCGCGAGTTGTTCCTCCACCAGCGCGGCATGGTTGAGATAGAGATGTACGTCACCCCCGTTCCAGACGATCTCGCCGGGCGCGAGATCGCACTGCAACGCCAGCATCCGTGTGAGCAGCGCCAGTCCGAAGATGTTGAACGGAAAGCCGAGACCAAGATCGCAACTGCGCTGGAACAGCAGCCCGTTGAGCCGCCCGTCCGCAACCTGAAACTGATAGGTCATGTGGCAGGGCGGCAGCGCCATCCTGTCCAGCATGTCCACGTTCCAGCCGGTGAACAGCAGCCGCCGCGAGCCGGGATTGGTGCGAATCGCCTCGACCAGCGCGGCGATCTGGTTGTGCCCCTGCCCGCGCGGCGCCCTGCGATAGAGCCCCTCCCCAGCCTCCGGCGCGGGTTCGTAGCGCGGCCAGTCGACCCATTGCCGGCCATAGACGGGCCCGAGATCGCCCCAGGCCAAAGCGAACGCCTCATCCTCAACGATGCGCTGCTCGAACGCCTCCATGGAGATGGCCTCGCCCGTCTCGCGCCGGTAGCGGTCGAGCGGCCAGTCGGTCCAGATGTGCACGCCCTGCGCGACGAGCGGACGAATGTTGGTCTCACCCGAAAGAAACCACAGCATCTCGCGCGCGGCGACCTTCCAATAGATGCGCTTGGTGGTGAGCAATGGCACCGCGTCATCCGCCAGCGAGAAGCGCATGCTCGCCCCCAATAGCGAGCGGGTGCCGACGCCGGTACGGTCGACCCGCTCGCTGCCGTGCGCCCAGACGTGGCGGACGAGGTCGAGATATTGCTGTTCGTAATGCGGCGCACCCTCGCTCGGAGTCGCGGAAAAGGCTTGCGGCATCGGGGCTTGGCGGGGAGCAGCTATGGACATGGCGGCGAGTCTTACCGTGCGCCGACTCCGATCACCAGCGGCAAGAAAGGGGAGTCCTGCATCCGTCGCTTGCCGCAATTTCCTCCATAACGGAGGTAAATCGGCCGTTAACCGCGCGATTGTGGGAGCAAGCGGCTGCACGCCTGTGAAGCGTCGAGTGAAACGGAGCATATTCGCCTGCTTAGCGCCTGATATTTGGTCCAAAATCCCAAACATGGCCGTGTCGACCGCCCTGCCAGCGATTTCCACCATGATGGCCGATTCCCTCACGGACGGCGACCATGACGAGGCCCGTGACGTCGAGCATGGCGCACTCGACCTGTATGATGCGCGAGGCCGGTTCCTCACCCGAATCGACCTGACCGGCGGACGGCATGTGCTGACGCTCGATCTGCGGCGCCTGCTCCCTCATCTGCTCGCCTACCCCTGCGCCGCGGTCATCCTGCGTCACCGCCACCCCTCCGGCATCGCCGCGCCGAGCCGGGCGGATATCGCCACGACCCGCGCATTGACCACGCTGCTGCATCTGCTCGGCATCCGCCTGCACGATCATCTGATCGAAGGCGGGCGGGACCAGTTCAGCTTCCGCGCGGAGGGGCTCATCTGACCGATAACGAAATTCGCAATGCACCGCTTGCCAGCACCGGACACCCTCACTATAGGGCGGCACCTGTCTTGCCGGCGCAGCAATGCACCGGCCCGGTCGGGGAATAGCTCAGCCTGGTAGAGCACTGTCTTCGGGAGGCAGGGGCCGGAGGTTCGAATCCTCTTTCCCCGACCATATTTTCTCAGCAACTGCCTGTGAATTCGCACTATCTTTGGCGCGAATGCGGTTGGTCGCTCTTCATTCCTTCAGCGGCCATACTTCGATGACGCCATGCGTCACCGCGCAGGGCGACCTGGCGGCGAGCGCGATGGCTTCCTCAAGATCGCGGGCTTCCATCAGCGAGAAGCCGGCGATCGGCAAAGCTGCCGACAGGAACGGCCCGCTGCTCGTTTGGACTCCATGGTTCTCGGGGTTCCGCACCTGAACCGGAGCCCCGGCGATGCCCATCACGACGCCCCGCTCGCGCAGATGGGCATCGTGCGCGTGCGCCGCCTTGCGGATCGGCTCGGGCGTGCGGTCGTATCCGGCCTGGTCGCCATAGCCGATGGTTATGAACTTGGGCATGATCCGATCTCCTTGGGGTGAGGATCGCATGTCCCGGCTATTGGCTTGAGAACAGTTGGTTGGGCTGGTGGTTCCAGAACGACGGTAGACGATAGCAGCAGGAGGAGGCGAGGAACGGCCGATCAGGCGTCGGCCCTGCTTTCGCAGGAGCACATCGCTTCCACGCTTCATGCCTTGTTAGCGCAGCTCCCGCCGCGTCGCCCTGCGTGTCACCAGCATCGGGCCGTAAATCGCGACAAACAGGAGAAAGGCAGCACTCCAGAGCAGGGCGGAGATCGTCAGCAGCATGACCATATCGGCACTGGCGAAGGACGCGGCAACCCGCAGGCCCGCCGCCGCATTGATGGTGAGACATGCCGCCAGCGTGGCAGCTCCGCCACGCCGGTCGCGGCCGGTGTGGCTGAGTGTGGTGCGCATCATCATCACTAGCGTCATGACGCCAATGCCACCGGCCGTCAGCGCATGCACCGCGCCGCTCTGCGGGATATATGCCGGAAAGCAGATCGCCCCGCCCAGCAGAACAAAGCCGAGCGCCAGCCAGAAATAGCCGAGGTGGAGCCCCCAGACGAGCGGCTCGCGCCCCGTCTCCCAGCCGCGCCAGCGGGCCAGACGCAGCCATGTTCCAATGCCGCCAACGATGAGGAGCACACCCGTCACCGGCGCGTAGGGGGCGATCTGCCACAGCAGCAGCGCGCCCGCCGTGAGGATCGCGACCGCCTTGTCGAGCCGGTCGTAGGGTGCGGGCTCGCGCGCCGCTCCGCACTGGGCGAGCCAGTTGCGCGTGAAGCTCGGCACCAGCCGCCCGCCCATGACCATGATGAGCAGCGCGATCAGGCCGAGCGCCAGCCGTTCCGACGCCGACCCCAGCTCCGACTGGAAAGCGCGCAAGTGGAATGCGATATTGGCGAGGGCGAGCAAGGCGACGACGATGCACGGCACCAGATTGCGGCCGTTGCGTGCGGCGATCTGCTCACGCCAGAGCGCGGCGGCGAAGAGCGGCAGGAAGGCCGCGTCGATAACCACCGCCACACTGTTATCGAGCCCCGGCCACAGCATCGCGAGGCGCCCGGCGAGCCAGAGCCCCGTCAGGACCATGACCGGCGCGCCCGCCACCGGGTAATGCCCCGTCCAGTTGGCACCGGCAATAATCATGTAACCGGCGATGACGCCGCTCGTGTAGCCGAACAGCATCTCATGGACGTGCCAGTCGCGCGTCGCCGCCCCCGTCATGTCGCCCAAGCCCAGCATCGCGCCGATCCAGAGCGGGACGGCGAGCGCCGCAAAGCCGCCCGCGAGCAGGAAGAAAGGCCGGAAACCGAAGCTGAACAGCGCCAGTCCGCGATAGCCGCGCACGATCTGGGCGGTGGTCCGCTGCGTCTCGCGTGCCCGGCTACGCGTCATGTCATCCTCTGCCCTGTGGTCCGCAAAAGGAACGGCTCTTATGCACGGGAGCGTAAGCCGGAGGGTTGCGCTGCGCCAATCCGCCCGGCTCAGGTCCGCGCAGCGACACGCGCGAGCGGATCGGCCGCCGCCAGTGCCTCCGCGCGCACCGGCGGGGGCGGCATGATCGCGGTGCCGTTGATGAAGCGCTTGGTGGCCTTCGCGTCCGGCCCGGCAAGCTGGACGGCGCGATCCCCCCCCGCCGTCACCACCGATCCCCACGGGCCGAGATCGAGGCAGGTCCCGTAGCGCTCCTGCGCATAAGGGAGGAGCCCGGCACCGACCAGATCGGCGGCGGCATTGTGCCCCGCGAACCGACCCAGCACCAGCGCGTGCTGGCAGGACATCAGCGTATGGTTGCCCGCGTCATCCGTCGCCGCGCAGGCGGTGTCGCCCGCCGCAAACACATCGGGCGCGCCGGGCACGCGCAAATGGCGGTCGACATGCAGGCGGCCGAGGGCATCGCGCTCGCCCGGGAGGCAGCGGGTCAGGTCGCTGGCGCGCATCCCGCCGGTCCACAGCACCGAGAGGCTCTCGATCCGGTCGCCGGCCGTGGTGCGCACGCCGCCGGCGTCGATCTGCGTCACCGACGTTTCGAGACGGCACTCGATGCCTTGCGAGGCGAGCGCCTCGGCGATGACCGGCCGGGGGTTGTCGCCGAGTTCCGGCCCGATGACGGCGCTCTGTTCGAGAAGCACGACGCGGACCGGGGCATCCTCGCCAAGGATCGCGCGCAGGCGGGCAGGCAATTCCATCGCCATCTCGATGCCGGTGAAGCCGCCGCCGATAACCACGACCGTATTGCGCGCCGCGCTGGGCGGCCGGGCTGCAAGGTCATGCAGATGCGCCTCGAAGGTGGCGGCCTCGTCGCGCTGGTCGATGCTGAAGGCGTGCTCCCCAAGGCCGGGGAGATCGGGCCGTGCAAGGCGGCTGCCGGAAGCGAGGATCAGGCGCTCATAGGCGAGCGTGGTGCGGCGCCCGGCCTCATCGACGAAGGCGACCTCCCTGCCGGCGGGATCGACCGCCTCTACCGTCCCGGCGACGAAGCGGACGCCGACCGCCGCGAACAACGGCCCGAGCGGCGCCGTCATCGTCGCCACGTCGGGCTCGTAGAAGCGCGGGCGAAGATCAAGCGACGCACGCGGCGCCACTACGATGATCTCGATATCGCTCCCCTCGCCCCTATGCTCCGCCAGCAGCCGTGCGGCGGACAAGGCGCTCCACACACCCGCAAACCCCGCGCCGACGACCACGATCCTCCGCATGCGACCACACTCCTTGCTGCACGGCGGGGTGGTGGGCACCGCGTGATGGGTTCATCATAAGCCTGCGTCGCACGGAGAGTCGATGCGCGTTCCGTGCCGGATGCGGGCGCTATTTCACGATGTCGCTGATATCATTGTCTCGCCACGGCTCGGGCAGGCTGGATTGCGGGCAATAGCGCGCGGCGCTGGCGCTGCCGTCATCCTGCCGTGCGGTGAAGCTGCGGTCGTTGGGGACCTCGTAGCGCACGGTGCTGGTCCACGGCTCGGGCGAGTCGCCACCAAAGCCGCCGAGTTCGGAACATTGCTCCGTCACCCGGTAGCTGGTGGCGCCGGTCTTCTCGACCGTCTTGAAATCGCAGGAATAGCGCGAACCGTTATAGCCGTCGCGCCGCACCAGCATGAGCGTGGCGTTGGAGGCGTTGCCGCAGGCGGTGTCGCTGGCGACATAGAAGCCCGTGCGCAGCGGCAGGCCGCTTGCCGCCGGCTGGGGCTGCGCGGGTTGCGCTTCTGCCGCATTGGCCGGCTCTGTCCCATTGACAGCGGCCGCCTCGTTGCCGGCCGCCGCCGCATTGGCGATGGCGGCGCTCTCATTGGCGGCGTTCGCCGGCTCGGCAGCATTGTCCGTCGCCTTCGGGCCGCAGCCCGCCAACAGGCCGATCGCGGCCAGATAAGTCCAGGTTCGCATCAAGCCCGCCCTCTCCCCGGTTGCTGACGCGGCGGAGACTGCCGTGCATTCGGCATCGCGTAAATCCGCATATGGGGGGGGAAAGCATGGACTTGGCCCCCTGCGCCCCCTAAATGCGCGGCATGAGCCTTCCCTTCGCCAAGATGCACGGCCTCGGCAACGATTTCGTCGTGATCGACACGCGCGCCCATCCGCTCGCCATGACCGGACCGCTGGCGCGCGCCATCGCCGACCGGCGGACGGGCGTGGGCTGCGATCAGCTCATCCTGATCGGCGAGTCCGAGCGGGCGGACGTTGCCATGCGCATCTTCAATCAGGACGGCAGCGAGGTGGAGGCGTGCGGCAATGCGACGCGCTGCGTGCCGCTGTTCGTGGGCCGCGACGTGCTGATCGAGACCAGGGCCGGCCTGCTGCGCGCCGGCCGCGATGGCGATCTCGTCGGCGTCGACATGGGCGAGCCGCGCTTCGGCTGGGAGCAGATACCCCTCGCCTACGCGATGGACACGCTCGCCATGCCCGCAAGCTGGGAGGATCTGCCCGCCCCCGCCGCCGTCAATGTCGGCAACCCACATGTCGTGTTTTTCCTCAACAACCTCGAGGCCGTCGACATGGCGCGGCTCGGCCCGCTGATCGAGCATGATCCGCTGTTCCCCGAGCGTGTGAACGTCAGTTTCGCACAGGTCGAAAGCCCGGATCATATCCGCCTCACCGTGTGGGAGCGCGGCGCCGGCTTCACCCGCGCCTGCGGCACCGGCGCCTGCGCCACTGCCGTTGCCGCGATCCGCCGCAAGCTGGCGACCGGCCCGGTGCGGGTGAGCCTGCCGGGCGGCGACCTTGTCATCGACTGGGCACCGGGCGGCACCATCACCATGACCGGCCCGGCGACCCATGTGTTCGACGGCACGCTCGATCTGGACGCGCTGGCGCCGGCGGGCGGATGAGCGGGCCGGAAATCATCACGCTCGGCTGCCGGCTCAACATCGCCGAGAGCGAGGCGATCCGCCAGCAGCTGGGCGACCGGGACGATCTCATCATCGTCAACAGTTGCGCCGTGACCGGCGAGGCAGTGCGCCAGACCCGGCAGGCGATCCGCCGCGCCCATCGCGAGCGCCCGGAAGCGCGGATCATCGTCACCGGCTGCGCGGCGCAGACCGACCCCGCCATGTTCGCCGCCATGCCGGAGGTGGCGCGGGTGATCGGCAATGGCGAAAAGGCCAGCTTCGCCGCGCATCTCGCGCCGGAGGCCGGGCCAGACAAGAGCCACGTCGCCGACATCATGACGGTGGGAGAGCAGGCGCCGCAGCTCCTCTCCGCCTTCGCCGAGCGGGTGCGCGCCTTCATCGTCGTGCAGAATGGCTGCGACCATCGCTGCACCTTCTGCATCATCCCTTATGGGCGCGGGCCGAGCCGCTCGGTGCCGGCCGGGGCGGTGGTCGATCAGGTCGCGCGGCTGGTGGACGAGGGCGTTCAGGAGATCGTGCTGACCGGCGTGGACGTGACCAGCTACGGCGCGGACCTGCCCGGCAGCCCGACGCTGGGCCGCCTCGTCGAGCGTATCCTCAAGGGCGTGCCCGCCCTGCCCCGCCTGCGCCTCTCCTCGCTCGACGGCATCGAGATCGACGAGCGGCTGTTCGCCCTCATCACCGGCGAGCCGCGGCTGATGCCGCACATCCACCTCTCGCTCCAGGCGGGCGACGACCTGATCCTCAAGCGCATGAAGCGCCGCCACAGCCGCGCGCAGGCGATCGCGCTGGCCGAGCGGCTGCATGCATGCCGGCCGGAGATCGCCATCGGCGCGGACATCATCGCCGGCTTCCCGACCGAGGATGAGGCCATGTTCGAAAACAGCCTCGCGCTGGTGCGTGAGTGCCGCATCGTCCACGGCCACATCTTCCCATATTCGCCGCGCGAGGGGACGCCCGCCGCGCGCATGCCGCAGGTGGAGCGCGCGATCATCCGCGAGCGCGCCGCCCGGCTGCGCACCGCCTGCGCGGAGGAGCGCGACCGCTGGCTGCGCGGCCTTATCGGCAGCGAGCAGCGCGTGCTCATCGAGACCAGCGGCCTCGCCGGCCATGGCGAGAGTTTCGCGCCCATCCGCTTCGCCACGCCGCAAATGCCCGGCACCATCGTCACCGCCCGCATCACGGGGCTTGAGGATGGCGCGCTCATCGCGCATGGACGCGATCATGGCTGACACATCCTGGCGCGACCGCCTGTTCGGCGGCTTCCGGCGCACCTCCGACAAGCTTGGCGAGAATATCGCCGGCATCTTCTCCAAGGCCGCGCTCGACGAGCAGACGCTGGACGAGCTGGAAGAGGCGCTCATCACCACCGATCTCGGCCCGGCCATGGCCGCGCGCATCCGCGATCGGCTGGCCGAGGGTAAGTTCAACAAGGAGCTGACCGAGGAGTATCTGCGCGAGATTCTCGCCGAGGAGATCGAGAAGGTGCTGACCCCGGTGGCCAAACCCATCGAGATCGCGGCGTTCCCGCGCCCGCAGGTCATTCTCGTCATCGGTGTCAACGGATCGGGCAAGACGACGACAATCGCCAAGCTCGCCCATCTGTTCCAGGAGCAGGATTACGGCGTGATGCTGGCGGCGGGCGACACCTTCCGCGCCGCCGCCATCGGCCAGCTCAAGGTGTGGGCGGACCGGCTCGGCGTGCCCATCGTCTCCGGTCCGGAAGGCGGCGACGCGGCCGGCGTGGTGTTCGACGCAGTCAAGCAGGCGACGGCGACCGGCATCGACGTGCTGATCGTCGACACCGCCGGGCGCCTCCAGAACAAGCGCGAGCTGATGGACGAGCTGGCCAAGATCAGCCGCGTGCTCGGCCGCCTCAACCCCGCCGCGCCGCATGACGTGGTGCTGGTGCTGGACGCCACGACCGGCCAGAACGCCCTCTCGCAGATCGAGATTTTCAAGGATGTCGCCAACGTCACCGGGCTCGTCATGACCAAGCTGGACGGCACTGCGCGCGGTGGCGTGCTGGTGGCGGCGGCGGAGAAATTCGGCCTGCCCATCCACGCCATCGGCGTTGGCGAGACAATCGACGACCTGCGCCCCTTCGACCCGGCCGAACTGGCCCATGCCATTGCGGGAGCCGCTTATGCACGCTGACGGAACCCGCGCCGAAGGCGTCGACGCCACCATCGACGGCGCGCCGGTCGCGCCCGGCCCCAAGGGCGAGAGCTGGCTGCCGATGGCGCTCGATTTCGGGCCGCTGCTGGTGTTCTTCCTTATCACCAAGTTCGTCGGCATGTTCGCTGGCACCGGGGCGTTCATGGCGGCCATCGCGGTGGCGGTGGTCATCAGCAAATGGCGGCTGGGCCGCGTCTCGCCGATGCTCTGGCTCTCCGCCATCCTCGTGCTGTTCTTCGGCGCGCTGACGCTCTATTTCCACGATCCGCAGTTCATCCAGGCCAAGCCGACGATCATCTACGCCTTTTTCGCGGCGATGCTGCTGGGCGGCTGGCTGCGCGGCAAGCCGCTGCTGCGCTATCTGCTGCAATCGGCCTATAACGGCCTCACCGAGACCGGCTGGCTCAAGCTCTCGCGCAACTGGGGCCTGTTCTTCCTCGCGCTGGCCGGCGCCAACGAGGTGATGCGCGCGACGATGAGCTTCGACACATGGCTGGCGGTGAAGGTGTGGGGCGTCACCGCCGTCTCGATGATCTTCGCCATGGCCAACCTGCCGATGCTGATGAAGCATGGGCTGGATCTGGGTGAGAAGAAGGGCTGAGGGACAGGGTTGATAGCCGACTCGGGGAAGAGCATTCCCTGGTAGCGGAATGGCTTAAGCGGCCTTCTCCCTTCCGGCCGTTCCCAAACTGTTCCTCGTCACCGCGGGCTTGAGCCGGGGGTCCCGCTGTCTCCTCCGCGGGCGGAGTATGAGCAACGGACTGCCCGCGATGTTTAATCGGAAGGACGTAACGATCCTGTTGGAGGAGCAGTCCGACCCGAGAAGCGAGACCCCGGCTCAGGCCCGGAGTGATGGGGTGATGGGTAAGCGCTTGTCACCCGCATCGGTCATCAGGTTGAACGTCATCAACCCTCAAAGAAAAGGCCCCCGCCAACCGGCAGGAGCCTGATCCTCTCAACCTAGATCCGCTCAGCGCGCGGCATCGCTGCGGTTGCGATGTTGTCCACCGGGGCGGCCTTGACCGTTGCCGAAGCGACGCGGACCGCCACCCTGCGCCGGCCGCTGAGCGCGCTGCGGGCGATCCCCCTCCGGACGCCGGGCGCGTTCCGGGCGATCTCCCTCGGGGCGGCGGGCGCGGTCGGGCCGGTCGCCGGCCGGGCGCCGCTCGCCATCATGCCGCGCCCCCTCCGGCCGGCGCTGCCCATCGGGGCGGCCACCGTCGGGCCAGCGCGCATGGGCCGGGCGATCCCCGCCGGCATGAGCGGGACGATCCCCGCCGAACCGGCGTGCGCCCTCGCCGCCCGCCCGCTCGGTGCGCTGGCCGCGCTCGGCGAACTTCACCGGCTGATGCTCGGCGCGCGGCTTGCCGGGGCGGCGATCGCCCTCCACGCGCTCCGGCGTGCCTTCCGGCCGATAGCTGGAGCGTGGCGCCCGCTCATCGCGTCCACCCATCTCCTCGCGCGGCCGGCCACCGCCATTGCGGCGCGGCCCCCGTGCGTCACGCGTACGCTCGCGAGGCTCGCCGCCACGGCCGCGTCCGCCGGCAGCCCGACCTTCGTCGCCACCGCTCAGCAGCTTCCTCGCCGGAAGCGGCAGGCGCGATGCCTCCTTGGCGAAATCCTCCGGCAGCGGCAGCGGGGTGAGCTTGACACCGGTCAGCTTCTCGATGTCGCGCAGATAGGGCTTCTCGTCCGGTGCCACGAAGCTGAACGCAAGGCCCGTCGCCCCGGCGCGCGCCGTGCGGCCAATGCGGTGGACATATTGCTCCGGCACGTTGGGCAGCTCGAAATTGAACACATGGCTCACCCCCGGCACGTCGATGCCCCGCGCGGCGATATCGGTCGCCACCAGCACCGGCGTCGAGCCCTTGCGGAAGCCGGTGAGCGCGGCGGTCCGCTGGCCCTGGCTCTTGTTGCCGTGAATGGCCGCGGCCTCAATCCCGGCGGTGGTCAGATGGCGCACCACCCGGTCCGCGCCATGCTTGGTGCGGGCAAAGACCAGCGCGCGCTCGATCGAGCCATCGGCCAGTCCCTCGCGCAGCCGCAGGGTGAGCAGCGCCTGCTTCTCCGCCTGGTTGGCGAAGGTGGCGAACTGCTCGACCCGCTCGGCCGTCGTCGCCTGCGGCGTCACCGCCACACGCACGGGGTTGCGGATGAACTGCTGGCCGAGCTGCTCGATGGACTTGGGCATGGTGGCCGAGAAGAACAGGCTCTGCCGCTCCTTGGGGAGCATCGCCGCGATCCGCTTGAGCGCGGCGAGGAAGCCGAGGTCCATCATCTGATCGGCCTCGTCGAGCACGAATATCTCGACATTGCGCAGCGTCAGCGCGCGCTGGTCGATGAGGTCGAGCAGGCGGCCCGGCGTGGCCACCAGAATGTCAACGCCCGGCACCAGCGCACGGGCCTGCTTGCCGACCGGCACGCCGCCGAACACGCACTGCACGCCCAGCGCCAGATATTTGGCGTAACCGCGCATATTCTCGGCGATCTGCGCCGCCAGCTCGCGCGTTGGCGAAAGCACCAGCATGCGGCAGGAGGCCGCACGGCGCGGCTGCGGATCGGCGGTCAGCCGGTGGATCGAAGGCAGCGAGAAGGCCGCCGTCTTGCCCGTGCCGGTCTGGGCGATGCCGAGCAGGTCGCGCCCTTCGAGCAGCGCGGGAATCGACTGCTGCTGAATCGGCGTCGGGTCGGCATAGCCCTTGGCGGCCAATGCACGGAGAATGGGCTCGGCAAGACCGAGCTGGGCAAAATAGGACATGGAAAACTTTCAAGAATAAGCGGCGCGCGCGAACGGACGCAGCGCGGCGCAGGGGCTCCAACACGATGCGACCCTGCGTGAAAAAGGAAGCTTCAGGCGATCAGCGATTGTCCGTCCCGGCAGGCTCCGCGTGGAACGCGAACCTCACGCTGCTCGGGATTGCGGCACCTGATGGGTTCGCCGCCAATCGACTGGGGCGCCTCTACTGTGCGGTGCAGCAAAAGGCAAGCTCATTCGGAAACCGGCTCTCCCCGGTGCCATGCATAGGCGCGCGTCACCTGCGAGACGATGAGGCGATAGTGCGCATACCAGCGCGCCCGGCCAAGCGCGCGCACCGCCGCATGCTCCGCCACGGCCCGCCACGCCCGCGCGCTCGCCTCGTCCGCCCAATAGCTCACCGTGATGCCGAAGCCGTCCGCGCCGCGCGCGCTGTCCGCGCCCAGATAGCCCGGCTGCCGCGCGACCAGCGCCATCATGGCCCCGGCAGCCGCGTCATAGCCCGGCTGATCCGCGTCCGTGCGCATCGAGACGAAGATCACCGCCACGGCGCCTTGCGGGGGGAGAGGGTGCGTCACATCCGTCATGCTGGTCCCTTTCGGTGAAACGCCCTTGCCAGCCGCGCGTTAATTTGTCACGCCGCCGCCATGGGAGAGTATCAGGCATGACCGCCGCGAACCGCGTTTCATCCCCCCATATCCTGTTCCTCAAACAGTTTCTGGACCGGCCGGGCATGGTGGGCTCGGTCATCCCTACCTCGCAAACCACGATTCGGGCGCTGCTCGATCCCATCGACTGGCGCGAGGTGCGGTGTGTGGTGGAGTATGGCCCGGGCACCGGCGTATTCACGCGCGAGATATTGCGCCGGATCGGACCGGACGCGCGGCTGATCGCCATCGACACCAGCGAGCGGTTCATCCGCTATCTGCGCGCGAGCATCGCCGATCCCCGGCTGGAGTGCGTCCACGGCTCGGCCGCGGATATCGAGGCGATCCTCGCCGCGCGCGGCATCGCGCAGGCGGATCATGTCATCTCCGGCCTGCCCTTCTCCACCCTGCCCCGGCCCGTCGCGCATGCGATCATGGATGCGACGCACCGTGCGATCCGACCGGGCGGCGCCTTCCTCATCTATCAATATTCGCGCTTCGTCCTGCCCTTCCTCGCGGCACGGTTCGCGCGGGTGGAGCGCGCGCGGGCGTGGCGCTGCGTGCCGCCGGCCTGCCTGTTCTGGGCGTGGAAGCAGGCGGATGCGCCGCTTAAGGCCGCTTCTTGCGACGCAGATTTAGCCGCCGAGTGACGGTGTAATCGAGCACGCCGACCAGCAGATAGTTGAACCACCAGACCAGCCGCCGCAGCGGGCGGGACATGAGCCGGTAGATGCGCGGCGTGATCCGCCGACTGTGCGCCGCCATATCGTCGATAAGCGCGCGCGCCTCGGCCGCGAAGGCGGCGTCCTCCACGCGCAGCATCAGTTCCAGATTGATGAACAGGCTGCGCATGTCGAAATTGGCCGAGCCGGCATAGACGATGTCGTCGATGACGATCAGCTTCATGTGCAGCTTCTGCGGGCGATATTCGAAGATCGCCACGCCTGCCCGCAGCATGCGCTTGTAGAGATAGCGCGCCGCGCCGATGGTGGCGCGATTGTCGGACTTCATCGCGGTGATGAGCCGCGCGCCGCCGCGCCGGGCGAACTGGTTGATCCGTGAGATCATCGCATGGCTCGGCGAGAAATAGGCCGCGACGAGATCCAGCCGCTGCCCCGCGCGCAGGTCCGCGTTGACGTTGCGCACCCAGCTACTGGCGTAGCGCGTCGGCCCGCCGACCAGCCAGGCAGCCTTGCCGTCGCCGGGGTTCCATTTGCGCACGAGGCGGGTGAGCTGGCGATAGCGCTGGCGGCTGTCGAACGTCCAGGCCGCCAGCGCGTCGAACCAGTGCTGGAGCGTCCCGGCGAGCGGCCCCTTGACCAGCAGCCCCAGATCGGACCATGCGCGCCGGTCGTCGGCCCGGCCGAAATAGGCGCGCTCGCAGTTGAACCCGCCGATCAGCACCCGCTTGCTGTCCACGATCACCATCTTCTGGTGGTTGCGGATGAGATAGCGCGTCGTGCGGTGCGCGCCGAAATAGGCGAAGCGGACGCCCGCCTCGACCATCCGCTCGAAAAACGCCACCGGGGTCATCGCAGAGCCGAAGGCATCGACGATCACCGTAACCGCGACATGGCGATTGCACGCGTCGATCAGCGCTTCTGCCACGCGCTCGCCGCACTCGTCGGCGGCGAAGATATAATAATAGATGTCGATCTGGCGCAGCGCGTTCTCGATCAGTTCGACGAGCAGCGCGAGCCGCTCCTCTCCGCCCGGCACGAGCAGCAACTCATTCCCGTCAACGAGATGGCGCGTTTGCCCGGTCACGCTTTACGGCTCCATCCCCGCTCCCTGCGACCCCCTTCATGGGGCAAGGCCGGCCGCTTGCCAAGGCGCGCTTTTCATTGACTTGCGCGCCCTTCGCCGCTAGAGGCTGGCGCTTCCCGAAATCCCTATTTGCTGTTCAGGAGCAAGCATGGCGCGCGTTACCGTCGAAGATTGCATCGACAAGGTCTCCAATCGCTTCGACCTCGTCCTGCTCGCCGCCCAGCGCGCCCGCGCCATTTCCGGCGGCGCAGAGCTGACGCTCGACCGCGATCGTGACAAGAACCCGGTGGTCGCCCTGCGCGAGATCGCCGAAGAGACGGTCAAGCCCGACGACCTCAAGAACGACGTGATCGGCTCGATGCAGAAGATGCAGATCGACGATGACGATACGCCGGACGAGATCGGCTCGATCGCCCGCTCGGCCGAGGCGCTGCGACTCACCGCCGCCACGCCGCCGCGCGCGCACAATCTCGGCGCCGATTACGAAGGCTGAGGCTGCGACCTGAGGAATGGAGCGGGCCGGCGTCTTTCGGGCGCCGCTCTGCTTTGGGCTTCACGTCGTGCTAAATGGATGTCAACGGGTGTTGCTGTCGCTGATGCCCCGCCGCCGTTTAATCGACCCCCGAGACTTCCGCTTATGAGCCGCCGTGCTCCTGCGAAGGCAGGAGCCCAGCACCCAGCCCCGCAGTGCCCTACCGCGCTGGGCTCCTGCCTTCGCAGGAGCACGGCGGTCGGTTCATGAACCCGAAGCAAGCCCGCATCGAAGCCCCGATTTCAGGAGCGGCGGCGATATCCGGCGTTTTTCCGCAGTGCGGGGTGCGCCTCTCTCGCAGCGGGCATCTCGCGCAGCCGGTCCTGCCGCAGCACGCCGGACTTGAGGAAAGGCTCGACGATCTGCCGGATATGCCCGGCGCGCCCCGAGCCGATGGCGAGATTGTAGAAGCTGTTCGCCACCACATCGGCAATCTGGACGCCCGGCGAGCGGCGGCTGTCGATCATCGTGGCTGATCCGCAGGCGCTCAGCAGCCGCGCCACATCGCGCCGCACGTTTTCCAGCACCAGCGCATCGTAGCGCCCCGCGTCGATAACGAAGCGCGCGCAATCGCCGTCCTCGCTCTCCACCTCGGGCAGCCATTCCTCGACGATCTGGGTAAGCAGCGCCACATAGACGTCGAAATCCTGCGGGTGCGGCCCCGGCCCGTGCAAGTCGCCCACGGCCACGCAGATGCGCGCCCGGCCACCGAACCGCTCCAACAGCTCGAAGAATAACGCCCGCTCGACGGGCGCGGTGCGGCTCCCCTTCAATTCGCCGCGCAAGCCCGTAACTGTCCGGAAGCGCTGGAGAAGTTGCTCGGCCGCCGCCTTGTCGATCTCCACCCCGGCCATCACCATGGCGCCCGCGGGCAGGCTGCCGCTCTCATCGACATAGATGCTTATGGCATGCTCTCCCGCTACCGGCACGATGGCAGACATCCAAAACTTCCCGATTTCCTATCCATCGCGGCGGAGCGGCGCCATCGAAAAGCCCCGATCGCCGGACCGGGGCTTTCTCAAAACAGGCGGTCGGTTCGGTCGCGGATCAGGCGGCGCCCTGCGCGGCGGGATCGCTCACCGATCCCCGGCGGCGGCCCGCCTTGGGGATGGACGTACCCGTCACCGGCACCGGTGCCGGGCGGATCACCGCGCCGTCGCGGACCAGTTCGCCCTTCTCCATCAGCGTCTTGATCTCCTCGCCGGAGAGCGTCTCATATTCGAGCAGAGCGTTGGCAAGCAGGTGGAGCTGGTCGATATGGTCGGTCAGCACCTGCTTGGCGCGGTCATAGCCGGTCTCGACGATCTTGCGGATTTCCTTGTCGATCTTCTGCGCCGTCTCGTTGGACATGTGGACACGCTGGCTCTGCGAGTAGCCGAGGAAGGTCTCACCCTGCGGCTCGTCATATTGCAGCGGGCCCATCTCGTCCGACATGCCCCATTGCGTGACCATGTCGCGGGCGAGGCGGGTGGCATATTGGATGTCGCCGGACGCGCCGGAGGAGACCTTGTCGTAGCCGAAGATCACTTCCTCGGCGACGCGGCCGCCCATCGACACGGCAAGGTTCGCATACATCTTGTCGCGGTGGTAGCTATAGCTGTCCCGCTCCGGCAGGCGCATGACCATACCCAGCGCGCGGCCGCGCGGGATGATCGTCGCCTTGTGGATCGGGTCGGACGCCGGCTCGTGGACCGCGACGATGGCATGGCCCGCCTCATGATAGGCGGTCATCTTCTTCTCGTCCTCGGTCATCACCATGGACTTGCGCTCGGCGCCCATCATGACCTTGTCCTTGGCCGCCTCGAACTCGGCGCTGGCGACCAGACGCTTGCCGCGCCGCGCCGCCATCAGCGCCGCCTCGTTGACGAGGTTGGCGAGGTCCGCGCCGGAGAAGCCCGGCGTGCCGCGCGCGATGGTGCGCGCGTCCACGTCCGGCGCCAGCGGCACCTTCTTCATGTGGACCTCAAGGATCTTCACGCGGCCCTCGATGTCCGGGCGCGGCACGACGACCTGCCGGTCGAAGCGGCCGGGGCGCAGCAGCGCCGGGTCGAGCACATCCGGCCGGTTAGTGGCGGCGATGATGATGATGCCTTCGTTGGCCTCAAAGCCGTCCATCTCGACCAGAAGCTGGTTCAGCGTCTGCTCGCGCTCGTCATTGCCGTTGCCGAGGCCAGCGCCGCGATGGCGCCCAACCGCGTCGATCTCGTCGATGAACACGATGCATGGCGCGTTCTTCTTGGCCTGCTCGAACATGTCGCGCACACGGGACGCGCCGACGCCGACGAACATCTCGACGAAATCCGAGCCGGAAATGGTGAAGAACGGCACGCCCGCCTCACCCGCGATGGCGCGTGCCAGCAGCGTCTTGCCGGTGCCCGGCGAGCCGACCAGCAGCGCACCCTTGGGGATCTTGCCGCCCAATCGCGCAAACTTGGTCGGGTCCTTGAGGAACTCGACGATCTCCTGCAATTCCTCGCGCGCCTCGTCGATGCCGGCCACGTCGTCGAAGGTGACGCGGCCCTGCTTTTCCGTCAGCAGCTTGGCCTTGGACTTGCCGAAGCCCATGGCGCCGCCCGCGCCGCCGCCCTTCTGCATCTGGCGCAGCACGAAGAAGGCGATGCCGAGGATGAGGACGAACGGCAGCGACTGGTAGAGCAGGATCATCCAGAAGTTGGGCTGCTCCTCCGGCTGGCCGCTATATTTGACATTATGCTCGTTGAGCAGCGCCGGCAGCGTCGGGTCCGGCACCGCATAGGCGGTGAAGCGCTGGTCGTTCTTGAGCAGGCCGCTGATCCGGTCCGGCGCGATGGCGACTTCCTTCACCTGATCGGCCGCCACCTTGTCGCGGAAATCGGAATAGGCAATCGCCGTGCCCTTCTGCCCGACACCCTTGTTGTCGAACACGGTCACGAACATGAGCAGCGCCAGGAACACGCCCGCCAGGATGAGCGCGCTCTTGATCCAGGGGTTGCCCTGCGGTTCCTTGTTGTCGTTCATTTTCACTCGCTTTCGCGCTTCAAAATAGGGCGTCGTGCCGGGAACACAATGGTCAGCGCAACTTTCGCGGCGGCGCGCGCCGCACCGTCCACGCCGCTCCGCCCGTCACCGTGCAATCGGCCAGTGCGACCATCTTACCCGCCAAAAGTTGAACAAGCGCTTGATCGAGCGACGGGCCGCGCGGTTTTTCAGCCTCGGGGTTCACCGCCGCGATCATCCGCACGAGCAGCCGGCGCAGTATCTCGGGCGGCAGATCGGCGGTCCCAAGCCGCGCCGTGCCCGAATCGACCGTGAGCGAGTCGGCAGCGATCCGGTCGGTCATCCACGCGAGCGCCCTGTCGGCCTCCGCCAGCGCCGCAACCGAGCGGGCCAACCCCGCCGGATCGACCAGATCGCTCCCCGCCAGCGCCTGCCGCAGCCGCGCACGGTCGAACCGCTCGTCGACATTGCTGGGATCGTCGATGAAGGGGACACCCTGAGCGGCACAATAAGCCCGCAGCGTGGCGCGGCGCTCGCCCAGCAGCGGCCGCAGCAGCGCCCCCCGCCGCGCCCGCACGGAGGCGAGGCCGCCCACCCCGGCGCCGCGATTGAGCCGCAGCAGGATCGTCTCGATCTGGTCGTCCGCCTGATGGGCGGTCATCAGCCAGGCCAGCCCACGCTCGCCGCGCCACCCGTCCAGCAGCCGATAGCGCGCCGCCCGCGCCGCCGCCTGAAGATTGCCGGAAAGGCCGCCCTCGATTGTCAGGATGCGGTGCGGCACGCCATGCTTGGCGCACCAGCGCGCCACCATCTCCGCCTCGGCGCGAGCATCGGCGCGCAGGCCGTGATCGACCGTCGCGGCCTCCACCTGCCCCGGCCACGCCGCGTTCGCCGCCGCCAGCAGCGCCATGCTGTCCGGTCCGCCGGACACCGCGATGGCGATCCGTTCATCGGGCGCGACAGCGCGGCCGATCAGCCGTTCCGTCTCCGCGCGCAGCCGCTCGTTCAGCGCGTCAGGCACCGCACTTGGCGCGCACCCGGCCTTTGGTCATCATCTCGCGAACATTGGCCGCCATGCCGGTGGCGAACTTCTCGGCCAACTCGTCATAAGCGAGGCAGGCATCCTTGAGGCGGTTGAGCCGGATCAGCGCCTCCCCCACCCATGCGAGGCTCTCCGCCGCGCGGTCGCCGGTCGGGCGCAGGCGATAATTCTCGTAGAGCAGCTTGGCGGCCGTGGCGGTCTTGCCATCGTCCAGATAGGCGCGGCCGAGCAGGTTCTGCGCGCGGCTGGCGACCGCATCCTTGCCATATTTATCGACTGTCGCCTGGAGTTGCGCCTGCGCCTCGGGGTAGAATTTGGCGTCCCACAAGCGATAGCCGTAGGTGTAGCTGTCCAGCGCTGCATTGCCGGTATTCGGCCGCTCGATCGCTGCGACCTGCTCGTTACGGGCGACGATCGACTGCCCCCCCGTCCCCGTGAGCGTGCCCTGTGCCGGCCGCGGCGGTGCCGTGGGCGCACCGGCCGTGGAGAGCAGCGGCGCCGCGCCGCCCTCGCCGCCACCCGGGGCGCCGGCTGCCGGCAGCGCGGGCGCCGCCGTTAGCTTGGCATAGGCTTCCTCCAGCTTGCGCAGGCGATGGTCGTTCTCCTCCGCCTGCCCGGTGATCTGGGCAAGCTGTGCCTCGATGGCGCTCACCCGCGCGGTGAGGTCGGCAATCGGCAGGCTGGCAGGCGATCCCGCCACGACTGGCGGCGCCGTGGTCGGCGTCACCTCGGGCGCGACCACCGCCCCGCCCGCGCCGGGGAATACCTTGCGCTGCACCGCGCGCATCTCCTGCTCCAGCCGGTCGACCCGCCCTTCGACCGTCTTGGGCTGGGCCAGCGCGGCGGCGCTCCACAGCAAGGGCACAGCAGCGCCGAGCAAGGCAGCAGCGCGCAGGCGAAAGGGGCGGGAATACGAGATGGCAGTCATGGTGAACCGTTCCTGTGTATGCATAGAGCATCCATAACCGATCGCGCTCGCGGGTAAAGCACCCTGCATGGCGACCGGCCGAGCCGAGCCGCGATGGAGATCAGGTGCCGGCAGCGGCTGGCGCGGCGGCATTGCCGGCCGGGGCGGGCGTATCGTCGCCTTCCGCCGGCGCCGCTTTGCGGGCGAGCAGCGCGGTGGCGCTCACCGGCACGTCGGAAATGGTACGCTCGGCCGTTCCCAGCGGCGGAATGGCCTGCCCGCCGACCGTCACCGACAGCGCATCCGGCCGGCCGGTGAGGATCATCGGATCGCGCGCGGTCTCCGGCACGGTGACGCTCTTGCCCTGCGCCAGCGTGCCCTCGAACAACCGCTTGCCGTCCGGCTCGTAGATGCGCAGCCACACTTCGTTGACGGCGGTCATCACTACGGGGCCGCTCGGCGCCTGTACCGCCGGTGCGCTCTGGCGGGCACGCGCGACGGGATCCGCGATCCGCGTCTCGGTGCGCTGCTCGGCCTGGAGCTGCTCGTCGGTCGGCGGGGTATTGAGCTGCATCCGCCAGATCGCGTAACCGCCCGCGAGCAACAGCACCAATATGGCGGCCGCCCACGCCAGCATGCGCGGCGGCACGCTGCTCGGGTCCACCGGCTCCTCGATCTCGTAAGGCCCCTGACCGACGCCGCCCTGCTCGTCGATCTCGGCGCGGACCTTGGCGACCAGCGGCGCCTCATCCAGCCCCACCACGCGGGCAAAGGCACGCGAGAACCCGGCGGCATAGGTCGTGCCCGGCAGCGCCTGATAATCGCCCGCCTCCAGCGCAGCGAGGTGGCGCATCGGCACGCGCGTGCGCGCCGCGACATCCTCCAGCGTCAGACCGGCAGCCTCGCGCGCATGGCGCATCCGCTCGGGTGCACTGGCGTTCCGGAGGGCGACCTCGTCCTGATTTTCCGCCGCTTTGGGCTGCTTGGCCATCGTTTGTCCGCTATTCGTCCGTTGTTCGGTCCGCATCGGGCGGAGCTATGTTTCATGGCATCGCGCACGGTGTCAACGCGGTTAATGCCCACTCCGGGTCAATAGCCCGCCGCAGTCAGTTGATCTCGACATTGTGGGCGCTCGCCCATTGGGTCAATGGCTCGCGCAAATTCTGCGTGCCGCTCTGCACCAGATCGCCGCAATAAGCGCGCAGCGCCGCCAGATCGAGCGAGCGGATCATCGCCTTGACCGGCCCGACCGAAGCGGGCGTGATCGACAGGCGACTGATGCCGATGCCGAGCAGCGCCATCGCCTCCAGCGTGCGCCCACCCATCTCACCGCACACGCCGAGCGTCACATCATGGCCCTCGCACGCCTTCACCACGCGCGAGATGAACCGCAGGATGGCCACGCCCATCCAGTCGTAGCGCAGCGCCAGCTTGGGGTTGGCGCGGTCCGCGGCGAACAGGAACTGGGTGAGATCGTTGGTGCCGATGGAGAGGAAATCCAGCTCGGGCAGCACGAAATCCAGCGTCTCGGCCAGCGCCGGCACCTCCAGCATCGCACCGTAGCGGATCGCGCGCGGCAGCTTGCGGCCGTGCTGCGCCAGCCAGTCATGCTGGCGCTGGAACAGCATCTTGGCTTCCATCAGCTCCCACGGCTCGGAAATCATCGGGAACATGACATGGAGCGTGCGCCCGGCGGCCGCCTCCATCAGCGCGCGCGCCTGCACCTTGAGCAGCCCGTCCCGCTCCAGCGCCAGCCGCAGGGCGCGCCAGCCCATCGCCGGGTTCTCCTCCTGGTCGCTGTCGCTCTTGCGCAGATAAGGGAGCGCCTTGTCGCCGCCGATATCGACGGTGCGGAAGATCACCGGCCGGTCGCCCGCCGCATCCAGCACATCGCGGTAGAGGCGCTGCTGGCGCTCGCGCTGCGGCAGCGTGGCTGAGACGAGGAATTGGAACTCGGTGCGGAACAGGCCGATACCGTCCGCCCCGGTCACGTCCAACGCGGCGACATCGTCACGCAGGCCGGCATTGACCATCAGCTCGATGCGCTGCTGGTCGCGAGTGATCGGCGCCTTGTCGCGCAGCGCGGCATAAGCGGCGCGGCGCTTCTGCGTGATCGCGAGGCCGCTCTCGAACGCCTCGTCCATCGGCACGGACGGGCGGATGTAGAGCCGGTTCTGGTTGACGTCGAGCAGCAGCAGGTCGCCCTCGTTGATGAGGTGGCGGGTGTTCTTGACCCGCCCGAGCACCGGCACGCCCATCGCCCGCGCGACGATGGTGACGTGCGCGGTGAGCGATCCTTCCTCCAGCACCAGACCCTTCAAGCGCCGCCGGTCATATTCGAGCAGTTCCGCCGGCCCCAGGTTACGAGCGATGAGGATGGTGTCCTGCCGCAAGCCAAGCTGCGCCGCCGTGCCGAGCTGGCCGGAAACGATGCGCAGCAGCCGGTTGGAGAGGTCCTCCAGATCGTGCATGCGGTCCTGCAACAGCGGGTCGTCGATCTGCCGCATCCGCATGCGGGTGCGTTGCTGCACGCGCTCGATGGCCGCCTCGGCGGTCAGGCCCGCGTCGATCGCCTCGTTGATGCGGCGCGACCAGCCCTCGTCGTAGGCGAACATCTTGTAGGTTTCGAGCACCTCCTTGTGCTCGCCGTCCACGCCGAACTCGGCCTGTCCGGCCATACGGTCGATCTGCTCGCGCATCCGCGTGAAGGCCGAATAGACGCGCTGCCGCTCGACCTCGATATCCTCGGCCACGGTATGCTCAATGATGATGCGCGGCTGGTGGAACACGGCGTGGCCGCGCCCCATGCCCATCACGAGCTGCAGGCCGGAGATAATCGTCGCGCCGGTCTCCAGCGGCCGGGTATCGCCGGGGTTCTCGTCGACGAGTCCGGCATGGCTGATAAGCTCGGCCAGCACCATGGCGACCGTCTGCAACGCCTCGACCTCGACTTCCTCATAGCCGCGCGGATCGTGATGCTGCACGCACAGCACGCCGATGGCGCGCTCACGCCGCACGATCGGCACGCCGGCAAAGCTGCGGAACAGGTCCTCGCCCGTCTCCGGACGGTGGGCGAAGTCGCGGTGGCTGGAGGCTTCCTCCAGGTTCAGCGCCTCGACATTGGCGGCAATGGTACCGACGAGTCCCTCGCCCAGCGCCAGCCGCGTGACATGTACCGCCTCCTGCTTGAGCCCGCGTGTGGCGAACAGCTCCAGCATCCCCTCGCGCAGCAGATAGACCGAGCAGACCTCGCTGGAGAGTTCGCTCGCGATAATCTCGCAAATCTGGTTGAGCTTGACCTGCGCGGGCGTGCGCGCCGCCATCACTTCATGCAGGCGCTGCAATATCTTGCGGGCCGCCACAACGGCGGTGCTGGAGGATCGCTCGGGTCGGCGGGTCGCATTCATATGACTACGCTAACAGAACAAGCCCGCCCTGCTAACAGAAAGTGTGAGGCCGACGCGATTGATCGCCGCAAGCCATGGTACGTACGGTGAATGAAGCAATTCGCCGAACCCGCCGCGGGTCGATTCTGAGGAGCGGCGAGCCGGATAGGGCCCCGGAGTGCAGCGGACAGCAGGCTCGTGAGCACAGCCAGCGCGGAAATCCACCCTTTGCCGCCCGCCAGACCTGAATGGCGACGCGCCCTAGCGCCGCCGCTCCAGCGCCGCGCGGGTTTCCGCCACCAGCGTGGCGACGATCTCGGCGACCGGCTCCTCGCGCGTCACCATGCCGACCGACTGCCCGGCCATCAGCGAGCCGCCCTCGATATCGCCGTCGATTACCGCGCGGCGCAGCGCGCCAGCCCAATAATGCTCGATCTGGAGCTGCGCCTCGCCCATGTCCAGCTTGCCCTCGTCGAGCAACTGGGCGACCTCGCGCTGCTTGGCGGTGAATGCCTCGGTCCCGGCATTTTTGAGCGCGCGCACGGGAATGACCGGCAGGCGGGGGTCGATCTGCACGCTCGCCACCGCCTCGCGGGCGGAGGCGCGGAAGAAGGCTTTCTTGAAATTGGGGTGGGCGATGCTCTCGCTGGCGCAGGCGAAACGGGTGCCGAGCTGCACGCCCGCCGCGCCCATCTCCAGATAGGCGGCGATCGCCTCGCCATGGCCGATACCACCGGCGATGAAGATCGGCAGTTCGCTCGCCATGCTGGGGAGAATCTCCTGCGCCAGCACGCCGGTCGCGACGGGGCCGATATGGCCGCCCGCCTCCATGCCCTCGATCACCAGCGCGTCGACGCCGGAGCGGTGGAGCTTCTTCGCCAGCGCCAGCGCGGGCGCGAAGCAGATCACCCTGGCCCCGCTCGCCTTGATCGCCTCGATGCTGCCCTTGGGCGGCAGGCCGCCCGCGAGCACGACATGGCCGACGCCATGCTTCGCGCAGACCGCGATCAGCTCCATGAGCATCGGGTGCATGGTGATGAGGTTGACGCCGAACGGCTTGTCGGTAAGCGCTTTCGTCCCGGCGATCTCCGCATCCAGCAGTTCCGGGGTCATCGCCCCGCAGGCAATGAGGCCGAAGGCGCCGGCATTGCTGACCGCCGCCACCAGATGCCGCTCGGACACCCAGCTCATCGCCCCGCATATGATCGCGGTCTCGCACCCCAGAAACGCCGCGCCCCGCGCCATCAGCGCCGCAAGGCGGTCCGTCGCCAGATCGGTCTCGCTCATGCCTGCTCCATCCGAAAGATCAACAATCGCTCGCCGATAGAGCCTCTCGCGGCGCTTGGCGACAGGAGAAATGCGCAGGCGCCGCTCTCGCTGGATCAGGCGGCCGGCTGCTCGCCATCCAGCCCGTAAGCGGTGTGGAGCACGCGCACGGCCAGCTCGGTCTCGTCCTCGTCGATCAGCACCGAGACCTTGATCTCGCTGGTCGAGATCGCCTCGATATTGATGCCGCGGTCGGCCAGCGTCTTGAACATCAGCGCCGCGACGCCGGCGTGGCTCCGCATGCCCACGCCTACGACGCTGATCTTGGCGACCTCCGGATCGGTGATGATGCGGTTGAAGCCGATCGTCGCCTTGAGCCCCTCGATGATGTCGACGGCGCGGGCGAGGTCGGCGCGCGGCACGGTGAACGTCACGTCCGTCTCCGCCTTGTCCTTGCTGTCGTTCTGGATAATCATGTCGACATTGATGCTGGCCTCGGCGAGCGGGCCGAAGATGCTGGCCACCGCGCCCGGCTTGTCCGGCACGCGGGTGACGATGATCTTGGCGTCGTTCTTGTCGTGCGCGATGCCGGTGATGAGCTGCCGTTCCATCTTCTTGTCCTCAATCTCTTCTTCGCTGACGATCATCGTGCCCGGCTCGGGGTCGTCGCCCGGTTCCTCGAACGATGAGAGCACCTGCACGCGCACGCCCTCCTTCATCGCAAGCGCGACGGAGCGGGTTTGCAGCACCTTGGAGCCGACGCTCGCCAGCTCCAGCATTTCCTCATAGGTAATCCGGTCGAGCTTGCGTGCCCGGCTGACGATGCGCGGATCGGTGGTATAGACGCCGTCCACATCGGTGTAGATATCGCAGCGGTCGGCCTTGATCGCAGCGGCGACCGCCACGGCGGAGGTATCCGACCCGCCCCGGCCCAGCGTCGAAACGCGGCCGTCCTCCATCTGCCCCTGAAAGCCCGGAATGACCGCGACCTGCCCGCCGCCCATCGCGGTGAGCAGCGCCTCGGTGTCGATCTCGTGGATCCGCGCCTTGCTGTGGTTGCCCATGGTGCGCACCGGCAGTTGCCAGCCCAGCCAGCTCCGCGCATCCACGCCCATCGCCTTGAGCGTCATCGCCAGCAGCCCGCTCGTCACCTGCTCGCCCGAGGCGACGACCACGTCATATTCGGCGGTGTCGTAAAGCGGGCTCGCCTCCTTGCAGAAGCCGACGAGCCTGTCCGTCTCGCCAGCCATGGCGGAGACGACCACCGCAACCTCGTTGCCCCGGCCGACCTCGTGCCGAACGCGCGCCGCGACCTTGCGGATGCGCTCCATGCCGGCCATCGACGTGCCGCCAAATTTCATCACAATTCGCGCCATGGACTTGCCGCGCACCTTTCATCAGCTATCAAGGGGACTGGAACACCGGACGTCGAGGAGGTCGCCAGACTTCGAGCCGGCGTCCTCTTAATCAGCGGGACCAACAATGGCAAGCAAGCCGCAAACCGGGACGATCGACCCCAGGGAAGCCGCGCATTTCGGCGCGCAGGCCGCCGATTGGTGGGACCCCCACGGCAGCAGCGCGATGCTCCACAAGCTGGGGCCGGTGCGCATGCGTTATATCCGCGCGGCGATCGACCGGCACTGGGGCGGCGACCCTGCCGCGCTGCGCCCGCTGGCCGGCAGGCGCGCGCTGGATATCGGCTGCGGCGCGGGACTGGTCGCCGAGCCGCTGGCCCGCATGGGCGCCACGCTCACCGCCATCGACGCCGCGCCGGAGAATATCGCCGCCGCGCGCGCCCACGCCGCGCGCATGGGCCTCACCATCGACTATCGCGCCTGCGGAGTGGAGGCGCTCGACGAGCCGCCCTTCGACCTCATCACCACGCTCGAAGTCATCGAGCATGTCACCGATCCCGCGCTGTTCCTCGCCGCCGTCGCGCGGCTGCTCAAGCCGGACGGGCTGCTCATCCTCTCGACACCCAACCGCACGCCGCTCTCCCGGCTGACCATCGTCACGCTGGCCGAGGGACTCGGTCGCATCCCCAGGGGCACGCACGACTGGCACAAGTTCCTGACCCCCGATGAGGTGACGGGCTTGCTGGAGGCGCAGGACCTCGCCGTCCACGACATCGCCGGGATCGGCGCCGATCCGCGCTACGGCTTCACGCTGGGAGAGAATGTGTCGATGAACTACATCCTCTCCGCCGCCCGCGCCGGCACGGAACCCGGCCCGCAGGCGGGGCGTTGATTGGCAAATACCTTCCCCCCTCCCGCGCAATGTCCCATTTCCCGAGGATGAGCTGATGCCAGCGGCCGCCACGCCCACCGCCCCCGCTTTCGTGCCGATCGACGTCATATCCGCCTGGCTGGATGCCCACTGGCTGCAAATTGCCGTCGCGGTCGGCGCGGGCATCGCCATCTATCTGCTGCTCAATTTCCTGCGCGGCATCGGCAGGAAGATCGCCCGGCACCAGCTCAGCCCCGGTCTGCTCAGCATCGCGGGGCGTGCCGTCAGCCGCACCTCGCACGTCTTCATGATGATCGTGGCGGCCCGGCTTGTCGCCGGCTACGCCACCCCGCCGGCGGCGCTGATGACCACGATCAGCTTCCTGTTCACCGTCATCACCGCCTTTCAGGTCGCCGTCTGGCTGCGTGAGATCATCGTCGGCCTGATCGAGCTGCGCGCGGGCTATGAAGGCTCCGAGACGCTGGCGAACGCCATGGCGATCATCCGCGTGCTCGTCTCGGTCGCCTTGTTCGCCATTGCCATCGTCGTCGTGCTGGACAATCTCGGCGTCAACGTCACCGGGCTGGTCGCGGGTCTCGGCATCGGCGGCATCGCCATCGGCCTCGCCGCGCAGGGCATCTTCTCGGACCTGTTCGCCGCGCTCTCCATCCTGTTCGACAAGCCGTTCCGTGTCGGCGAGATCATCACTTACGATCAGACGACGGCGCGGGTGGAGCGCATCGGCCTCAAGAGCACCCGGCTGCGCGCCGTCTCTGGCGAGCGCAAGGTCATCTCCAACGCCAATCTGCTGCAAAAGGAGATCACCAGCCTCCAGACGCTGCCGCAGCGGCGCCTCACCTTCACGCTCGGCATCATCTACCAGACCCCGCCCGACCTCATCGGGCGGATCCCGGCGATCCTGCGCGAGATCGTGGAGGGCGAAGGGCAGCTTTTCGTGCAGGCCGGCATGGTCGCCTTCGGCGCCAGTTCCATCGACTTCGAGCTGAGCGTGGACGTGCCCAACCCGGACAAGGCGGATTATTTCATGACCCGGCACCGGCTGGGGCTGGCGATCCTCGCCCGGTTCAACGCGGAGGGGATCGAATTCGCCTATCCCACGCAGACCACGTTCACCGCCGCGCCGGACGGCCGGATAATCATGCCCTATCCGGATAAGGAAGGCTGACCGCCCCGCCGGGCCTCAGGCCACGTCTTGATAATAGCCAGCCCAGACGTGGGACTGCTTGCGGTTGACGCGCAGCAGCGCGGTGATCGCCACCAGCGTGGCCAGCGCCGCCAGCGCCAGAAAGACCGGCCAGTCGGTGATCGGCGATTCGAACAGGCTCATCGCCGCGCTCAGCACCATGCAGGGAACCACGGCGATGCTCGCCAGCGCCGCCGTGCGCCGCGCCTTTTTCTTGCGCGGTGCCTTGCGCCAGAAATAGAGGCTGGCGAGCACGCCGAGATTAGCCGGAATCATGTGGAACCAGGCGAACGGCATCTGCCAGAAAAGATAACCCGTCACAGCAAAGGTCGCGAGCGCCAGTAGCAATGCCAGAATTCGTGCAAATCGCACGCATACCTCCTGAATTCACGACCCAAACGGTCAAAGGCCGCCCCCTGGCAATAGCCGCCCCCGAGTGACCGATCGGGACAAACTAAGTCAATCCAATAAACTCTTAATAACCGCGCCCGCTCCCCACAGCGTACTCCACCGTAGCGAGCCGTCCGCCACAATCAACGGTTCGTCGCGATCCTGGGCGAGCAGCAGCGCACCGTCCAGATCCACCCAGTCCGCCTGTTGCGCCAGCAGGAAGGCCGGCGCGATACCGAGCGAACTGGCCAGCATGCAGCCGACCATGATGCGCAGCCCGCGCCCCCGCGCTTCCCGCGCCATCACCAGCGCTTCGGTGAAGCCGCCCGCCTTGTCCAGCTTGATGTTGATCGCCTGATAGCCGCCAAGCCGGTCGAGATCGGCGAGGCTCTGACAGCTTTCGTCCGCGCAGACCAACACCGGCAGCGCCGCATCGGCCAACGCGCCATCGCGCCCGGCCGGCAACGGCTGCTCGATCAGCGAGACGCCCAGCGCGGCCAGCGCCCCGGCGCGCGCTGCCAGATCGGCCACGGCCCAGCTCTCATTGGCGTCGACGATCAACGCCGCGTCCGGTGCCCCGGCGCGTACGGCGGCAATCCGCGCCTCGTCGCCCTCGCCGGTCAGCTTGCACTTGAGCAAGGTGAAGCCTCGCCCGCGCGCCCGCGCGGCGGCGGCGGCCATCGCCTCGGGCGCGTCGAGGCTGATCGTGTAGGCGGTGCGCAGCGGCTGCGGCGCGTCCAGCCCGGCCAGGTCCCACACCGGCCGGCCGGTCCGCCGCGATTCGAGATCCCACAGCGCGCAATCGAGCGCGTTGCGCGCCGCGCCCGGCGGCATGAGCGCGCGCAGCCGCTCGCGGTCGAACGCCTCGGGATTGCTCGCAATCCGGGTGATCGCCTCGGCGCACCCCTGCGCGGTCTCGCCATGATAATAGATCGGCGTGCCCTCGCCGCGCCCGACATGGGCGCCGTCCGTCACCGTGCAGACGACCACGTCCACATGCGTCTTGGCGCCCCGGCTGATGGTGAAGGCCCCCGCGACGGGGAAGCGCTCCACCATAACGGATCGCAAGGTGAACGGCGCGTCCAGCATCGGTGCCCGCTCAGCCGCGCGGCAGAGCGTCGTGCCGGGTGATCCACTCCGCGACGACGGGAGCGATCCGGTTGCGCCACTTGGAGCCATTGAAGATGCCGTAATGGCCGACGTTCTTCGCAAGCAGATAATGCTTCAGCGCATCCGGCAGGTCGGGCGTGATCTCCAGCGCCGCGCGGGTCTGGCCGATGCCGGAGATGTCGTCCTTCTCGCCTTCCACCGCCAGCAGCGCAATGTCGCCGATCGCCCGCGTATCGACGAGCACGCCATGATGACGCAGCTCCCCCTTGGGCAGGCTGTGCTTCTTGAACACCTCGTTGACCGTCTGGAGGTAGAACTCCGCCGTCATGTCGCAGACCGAGCGATATTCGTCGTAGAATTTCTTGCTCGCCTCGGCGCTTTCCTCGTCGCCCTGCACCAGATGACGGAACATCTGCCAGTGGCTCATCAGATGGTTGCCGAGGTTCATCGACATGAAGCCGGCAAGCTGCATGAAGCCGGGATAGACCTTCCGTCCCGCGCCGGCATAGTTGAACGGCACGCTCACCACCACATTCTGGCTGAACCAGCTCAGCGGCCGCTCCTGCGCCATCTGGTTGACCGCCGTGGGCGCCTGCCTCGTGTCGATCGGCCCGCCCATCATGGTCAGCGTGCGCGGTCGGCAAGGATGCCCCCCGGCCGACATGACGCTCGCCGCCGCAAGGCACGGTACGGAGGGCTGGCAGACCGCGAGCATGTGCGCGCCCGGCCCGATATGCTCCAGCCACGCGATCAGATAATCGACATAATCGTCGAGATCGAAGCCGCCGCCATTCAGCGGCACGTCGCGCGCGTCCCGCCAGTCGGTGATATAAACATCGTGCCCCGGCAGCAGCCGGGCGACGGTGCCGCGCAGCAGCGTGGCGAAATGGCCGGACATCGGCGCGACGATCAGCAGCTTGGGGTCGCGCTCTTCCCGGCCCTCGCGCACGAAATGCTTGAGCTGGCCGAAGGTCTTGCGTGCCTCGATCGTCTCGTTGACGGCAACGGTTTCCCCGTCGATCTGCGTCGTCCCCAATCCAAAGACCGGCTTGCCGCGCGGCGCGGCGGCGTGCGCGAACACGTCAAGCGCGGAGGCCAGCATCGGCCCGCCGCCGAAATAGGCGAAGGGATTGGCCGGATTTTGCAGCAATTCCATACTCGCGGTGGCCATGGCGCTGGCGCTCGCCAGAAAGCTCCGCTGAATTTCATAAGCACTATAGAGCATGCGGCTCCCTGACTGATGCGCGACCTCGACGAGCCGAAAAGACTCTGTTCTATGGGGACGACATACCCCGCAATTGGCAAGGCGTCGTTAAAAAATCGAACGGACGGCCAACGGGCCTCCATTTCCCATGCGCTGCCTCCCTCAAATTGCAGCCCTGCAATTCTTGTTCGCCGCTGCCGCTCTTGTTCGCCGCTGCCGCAATCCCGGCCTGTCGATGCAAAAGCCCTCCCATTGGCCGCGCCGATGGTTTAGGGCGCGCGCATGGCTTCCCCTTACCGCACGACCGACGGGCCGGACGCGCCCAAACCCGCCAGCCTCGGCAATCTTCGGATGATCTGGGCGGCCGCGATGCGCTACCCCGGCCATCTGGCCGGCGCCGGTCTCGCGCTGCTCGCCGCCTCGGCCGCCACGCTCGCCATTCCCAGCGGCTTCAAGCTGGTGATCGACAGGGGTTTCGCCTCGGCCGGCGGCGGCGATATCGCCCGCTGGTTCCAGTATCTGCTGCTCATCGTCGTCATCCTCGCCCTCTCCACGGCGCTGCGTTATTATTTTGTCTCATGGCTCGGCGAGCGGGTGGTGGCGGACATGCGCGTCGCCGCGCAGGCCAATCTCCTGCGGCAGGAGCCGGCCTTCTTCGAGCAGAACCGCCCGTCCGAAATCGCCTCGCGCATGACCGCCGATACCGCGATCATCGAGCAGGTGGTGGGCTCCACCGTCTCCATCGCCATGCGCAACCTGCTCACCGGGCTGGGCGGCGTGGTTTATCTCTTCACCCTCGCCCCGCGCCTCACCGCGCTCCTGCTGTTCGGCATCCCACTGGTGCTCGGGCCGGTGATCTTCGTCGGCCGCCGGGTGCGCCATCTCTCGCGCGCCAGTCAGGACCGGCTGGCGGTGGTCGGCAGCATCACTACCGAGGTGCTCGGCGCCATGAAGGTGGTGCAGGCGTTCGTGCAGGAGGCCCGCGAGGCGACCCGCTTCCGCGAGGCGGTGGAGGACAGCTTCCGCACCGCGCGCCGCCGCATCCTGGTGCGCGCCGGGATGACCGCCACCGTCATCTTCGTCATCTTCGGCTCGATCACGCTCATCATGTGGCAAGGCGCGCTGGACGTCGCCTCCGGTCGCATGTCGGGCGGCGCCATCGCCGCGTTCGTCATCACCGGCGCGCTCGTTGCCGGCGCGTTCGGCGCGTTGACCGAGGTTTATGGCGATCTGTTGCGCGGCGCCGGCGCCGCCACGCGCCTCAGCGAACTCACCAGCGCCGTGCCCTCGATCCGCCCGCCGGCCAATCCGGTCGCGATCCCCGTGACGCACGAGGCGAGGTTGAGCTTCGAGCATGTCGGCTTCCGCTACCCGACCCGGCCCGACACCAGTGCGCTGAGCGACTTCTCGCTCGATGTCGCGCCCGGCGAGACGGTCGCCATCGTCGGCCCCTCGGGTGCCGGCAAATCCACCCTGCTCCAGCTCGCCGAGCGCTTCTACGATCCCAGCGAGGGGCGGATCACCCTCAATGGCGTCGACCTGCGTGAAGCCGATCCGGCGGCGATCCGCGCGATGATCGCGCTGGTGCCGCAGGAGACGGTGATCTTCGCCGCCAGCGCGCGCGACAATCTGCGCTACGGCCGCTGGGATGCCAGCGATGAGTCCCTCCGCGCCGCCGCCCGCGCGGCCAATGCCGAGGCGTTTCTGGACGCGCTGCCGCAGGGCTGGGACACGGATCTCGGCGAAGGCGGCGCGCGTCTCTCCGGCGGCCAGCGCCAGCGCCTCGCCATCGCGCGCGCGCTGCTCAAGAATGCGCCGCTGCTGCTGCTGGACGAGGCCACCTCCGCGCTCGATGCCGAGTCCGAGCGGCTGGTGCAGGATGCGCTCACCCGGCTGATGAAGGACCGCACGACCATCGTCATCGCCCACCGCCTCGCCACCGTCCGCGCCGCCGATCGCATCGTCGTGATGGACGAGGGGCGGATCGTCGAGATCGGCACCCATACGGAGCTGACTGCCAAGGGGGGCCTCTATGCTCGCCTCGCATCGCTGCAATTTGCCGAGGCAGGCTGAGTCGGCGCGGGCAGGCTGATGCTACGGGGGCGACTGATTTGCCGCTCCGGGCGCCAGGCGCTGGCTGCATTTATCCCTGCCGGCCTGCAAAAGGTGGCACCGCGCTTGCGGTGCTCATGAGCCAAAAGTTCCCTGCGCTCCGGATCACGCGAACCCACCGTTTTACCCTTCGGCCGTCTGCGCCTCCGCCCCTCATCATCTGAGTGCAGACAGCGCCTGATATCCTGAAAGCGGGCGGACGCGGCGCCGGCTCATTTGCCCCCACATGTCAACGCCCTGTAGGCAGCTCGTGCGCCGTCCGGATCGGGCCGATCTGCGGCCCGGAGCGTTGGCATTCCGAAGGCGGTTTGCGCCTCACCCAAGGCGGGCTGGATCCGCAACTCCGGGCGCCAGGTCGGATCGACATTTGGGAGATGACAAGCCGAAGGGGGAGCCTCATGACTCGGCGAGCAGCGAGCGACAGTCTGTAAGTACCGGAATCGCGAAAGAGCGCTATTTGCAGGCCGCCAGACTGAATTCCGATCCGACCTAACGCTCCAGGACGATTCGCACGCTACCGAGGCGGCGAACCGCAACGAGACCGCCGAGAGTTCTTACGTGCACCCTCGCGGCCCGCAAATGATGCCCGCCGCCACGCCTTTGGCCCGCTCCAGCACACCCCCGCCGCGCACACAGCGCGCCGCCCCCTACAGGAAGCAGGGCATGCAGCGAACTGCCCTTCGGCTCGATGCGCTGATGCTCCTCAACACAGGGAGTTCAACCTTCTCTGCGCAAGTCGCAGGAGCGGATGATATGATCGAAAATGGCGGGATGGAGCGGGTTTTCGAAGGCACACCCCGCCTCATGCTCCGCAACCCAGACCACATTGGCCCGGCGGCCTTCAAAGCCGGGGAACATCACCCAGATTTCCATGCCGATCTGCAATTTGACGAAGCTGAGCAGGCGGAAGCCTTCCAGCGACATGTCCGTAATCCGGCTTCTGAACCAGCTCTCGCCCCTGCGTCGCACGCGCACGCCGATAAGCACCATCTGCCGATCGTGCGGACGGGGAAGATGACGGCCTTTTTTCTCCGGTAGCGCGCCCATGCTGCTCTTGCTCAACAGACCATTGCCCACCTTAGAACGGCTGCATTACCGCCAACTTAATAGATGATTGCACGATGCGGGAAAACGGCGCCCTCACTTCCCGGCTTCCGTGCGCCGAGGAGGGGGATCCTCTTTCCGGAACAGCTCCCGGCGAGGCGCTCTCTGGTCCGATTGCCGGAAGGCAAGGCCCGTTGTTTACCCTCTCCCCAGAGGTCGTCGTCGAATGGGATATCGGGAGTTCGCCCGACAGCGTCTCGGCGGGTCGTCCCGCTGGCGGATATAGCGCCCCTCCACGGGCCGACCTCCCGGTCGTGGATCGTACCGGGGAACGAGTGCATCCCGGCCCCTTCGATCAGCGAGTGGATGTGCCGCGCCCGGACATCAACGGCCGCACCATCTTCGAAAAACGGAATCTTCGAGAAATTGAAGCGCGCCAGATAAAAGCCGATTAACGGAAACGACGCATTATGCGGATCAATGCCGCATATGGGCGTTTCGCCGCGCCCCGCCCACAACAGACCCCAGCCATGGGAGCGCCGAACGCGGAAGAAACGCCATTTAGGGGCTGACATGAATGGATTGCCTCCCCTGCATGGGCACACAAACCCCCGCCACAGTCCTCCTTGTGCACCCTGAACGGGCAAGGACCGCAAGGGACGATTGGCGAGGCACGGCGCCAAGGAAGCGCGAGGCGCCACCCATCGAGTGGATGAGGCTCTGACTACCAAAAGAAAAGGGAGCCGAAGCCCCCTTTTCCAATCCCGTCTGCCGGCCGCCCGTTTGGGCGCTGCGCCCGCAGTGCTTAGAACACGCCGCCGTAGCGCTCGTTGCCGACGAAGCCGAGCTTCGTCACCTTCGCCCGCTTGATGATCGCCAACACTTCATCGACCACCAGATAACGGGTCGACTGGTCCGGCTCGAACTGCAACTCGGGCTCCGGGGTCATCTGGACGGTCTGGTCGAGATACTGGCGCAGCACCAGCTTGTCGATCGGCGAGCCGTTCCAGTAGATGGTCCCCGCCGCGTCGATCGTCAGCCGGTTCTTGACCGGATCGAGAGCATTCTCGGGCACGGTCGCGTTCTGCGGCAGGTCGATCTTCACCGCGTGGGTCTGGATCGGGATGGTGATGATGAACATGATGAGGAGCACGAGCATGACGTCGATCAGCGGCGTCACGTTCATTTCCATCATCGGCTCGCCGTCATCGCGGCCGCCACTCATTGCCATGGCACTGGTCTCCTAAAAACGCTGCGTCACAGCCGGCGGACGGAAATCGAGCCGGGCTCTGGCTCGGAAATGAACCCGACCTTGGGGTAGCCGGCGCGCTGCATGGTGAAGATGGTGCCGCCAATGCAACGATAGGGCGTGTTGATGTCCGCGCGGATATGCGCCTCGGGCAGATCGTCGGGATTCATGTTCTCGACGCCGCCAGCCTTCTCGATGTCTTTCTTGAGCTTCGCCACCGCCCGGTCCAGCAGCCCGCCTGCGTTCACCTTGGTCAGGTTCCAGTAGACTTCGCACTGGCCGTTTTCCGCGCGAACGGTCAGCGACACGTTCTCCGGCTTGGTGGTCGTCGGCTCGAACGCGATCTTCGGCAGGTTGACCTCAATCGTCTGGACCACAACCGGAACCGCGATCAGAAAGACGATGAGGAGCACCAGCATCACGTCCGTGAGCGGGACGACGTTGATGTCCGACATCGGAACGTCGTCACCGGGTCCTACACTTACTGCCATCGATCAAATCCTAATTCTTGGCGGATGCCAATATAATGTCTTCCACCGGCGGGCGGTATGTCTCCACACCAGCCCGCCGCAGGTCCGATCAGGCCTTGGCAGCAGCCGGCTTGGGCGCGGCAGCCGCCGGCGTCGCGGCCGGAGTGGTCGGGCGGATCACGCCGTCCGACACGATATTGCCGAGCACATTGGCGCTGAAGTCGTTCAGGTGCTCACCGATGAACTTGTTGCGACGCTGCAGCCAGTTGTAGGCAAGCACCGCCGGCACGGCCACGGCCAGACCCAGAGCGGTCATGATGAGCGCCTCACCGACCGGACCGGCCACCGCGTCGATCGACGCCTGACCCGACGCGCCGATCTTGATGAGCGCGCGGTAGATGCCGATAACAGTACCGAACAGGCCGATGAACGGCGAGACGGCGCCCACGGTTGCCAGGAACGCCAGGCCGCCGTTGAGCTTCGAGTTGATCGCCGCTTCCGAGCGGGCCAGCGCGGACGCCACCCAATCGTGCGCCTCGATGCTGTCATGCAGCTTGTTCTGCTGCTCGGCCGCCGCAATACCGTCGTCGGCGAGCTGCTTGTAGGCGCTGTTCTTCTCCAGCTTGGCGGCGCCCTCCTTGAGGGTAGCGCTGCGCCAGAAGGTGGCGCGGACCTTCTTGCCCTGGTTGATCACCTTCTGCTGCTCGATCATCTTCGAGAAGAGGATGAAGAAGGAGAAGACCGACATGCCGACCAGGATGATGAACACCGACCAGGCGATGACGCCGCCCTGCTCGAGGGCTTCCATGAGGCCGTAGGGATTGGCATTCGCAGCCGGCGCGGCGGCAGCGGAAAGTTGAATGAACATCGATTAATTCCTCTCAAAACCAGTCAGGTGAAGGGGCCGTCCCTCGCCCCGGTTCGGGACGGCCGAATTACAGATCAACCACATCGGATCACTTGGGCAGACGCCATATGACGCGACGGCGGTCGGTTGAGCGGATCGGATTGCCGGCCTGGTCGAGAGCCGCCGAATAGCGGCCGCGACGGGTAATCAGGCTGCACGCTGCCTCATCCAGATCGGAATTGCCGCTCGACGACGTCACGTGGCAATTTTCGACCCGACCTTGCGTATTGATCTCCCAAGCGATCGAAACGGTTCCCTCCGCCTCGTCACGCAGGGCGCGCGAAGGATAATCGTCATTGGTGATCCAACTATTCGGGTTGCCCCTCGCACCCGCGGCCTTGCTGACAACCGGCGGCGGCGGCGGAGCCGGCGGCGCGGGCGGGGCAGCGGGAGGCGGCGACGGTGGCGGCGGCGGCGCGAGAATCGGTGCGGTCGACGGCAGCGAGATCACCGGCGGCGGCGCACTGGGCGGCGGCGGCGGTGGCGGCGGCATGTCCGGCGGCGGCGGCGGCGGTGGCGGTGGCTCCTCCTCGGGGGGCGGCGGCTCGTCCGCGACGTCGATGACGTTCAGCTGCTCCGCAGCCTTCTTGACATATTTAATGCCAAGCCCCGTCACGAACGCATAGCCTAGGACCGCGTGAATGAGCGCCACGATAATGATAGAAACCGTCCGACTGGACGATTGCGAGTGGTCAGCATAGGCCATTCAGCAATAACACTCCTTAGCTCAGTGCAGCACTGTGCTCCAAAAAAGGCGACTCGGCGCGATGCCACACAACACCCCGCCTGCCGCGCGATATCGGTCGCTCGGGCTTTGTTTTCCGCTTTGTCCTATCGCGGCAATTCGCATGAGGCAAACGCTTTGTTAGCAACTCGTTTCATGCCTACATTCGCCACGCTCGCAGCCGCCAATCGACCCTCGGAGGATCCCACCCATGACAGATAAATGCAACAATCCGAAGGCACCGCGCCCGGCTCGCCGGCTGGCGTGCAGCATCCTTCTTGCGCTGGCGACTGGCGGATTCCCGGCCTTGGCGGCGCCTTCCCCCGCCCCGGCCGAACAGGCGGCTCCGGCGACTATAAGCTACGCAAGGGTTGCGGACTTAGTCACCTCGGTATCCGCCGTAGCGACCGTGCGGGTCCGATCCGCCACCCCCCTGAAGCGCGAACGGACGCCGGATCTCGCCCCCGGCCGCGCCAGATTTTACATAGAAGCCGACACGATCGGGCTGATTCGCGGCGACAGCGTGATGGCGACGCGGGTTTCGTTCCTGCTCGACGGGCCGGATAGCAAGGCGGCAGGCAAGAGCCTGCGCAAACGCAGCTTCCTCATTTTCGGCAAGATCGGGCCGCAGGTCGGCCAGTTCCAGCTCGCCTCCAGCACCGCGCTGGTCGCATGGTCGCCGGCCAACGAGGCACTGGTCCGCAAGGCGATCCGCGAGATGCTCGCCCATGATGCACCGCCCGCCATCACCGGCATCAGCTCGGCCTTCCATGTCCCCGGCGCCATCCTCGGCGAGGGCGAGACGCAGGTCTTCCTGGAGACGGCGGACGGCACCCCGATCTCGCTCTCCATCATCAGACGGCCGGACGAGCAGCCGCAGTTCAGCGCATCGCTGGGCGAGATCGTCGACGACTCCGCCTCCTTCCCGGCGCCCGACACGCCGCTCTGGTATCGACTCGCGTGCAGCCTGCCGGACGCGCTGCCGCCGCGCGCGCTGAGCGGACTGGAACCGGCCGACGCAACCAGCGCCGCACGGGATTATAACGCCTTCCATCAGGCGCTTGCCCCCTGCAACCGCACGCCCCAGCCGGTTTTCTGAGGGGAGCCGGTTCGGGCGGAGCGGCGAGTCCGCTCAGCTCCGCCGCTGCCCTTCCGCCGCATGATGAGCGCGGCATTAGCCATGCGTTCACGCTTGCGCCCTAAAGGCCGCCGCGCCCATGCGCGCGCGAACGCTTCCCACAGACGGGCGAAAGGCTCTATGAGCGGCCCGCCGCGCCCGGCGCGTCCCTCGAACAAGGATATGACATGACCGACACCGCCCCGCTCCGCCTCGCCATCGCCGGCCTCGGCACGGTGGGCGCCGGCGTCATCAAGCTGCTCGAGGTGAACCGCGAGCTGGTGGCGCGGCGGGCGGGCCGCCCGATCGAGGTGGTGGCCATCTCCGCGCGGGACCGCAGCAAGGATCGCGGAGTCGACCTCTCGCCCTACGAGTGGGTGGACGATATGGCCTCGCTCGCCGCGCGCGAGGATATCGACGCCGTGGTGGAGCTGATCGGCGGATCGGACGGCCCCGCCCTCACCCTCGCCCGCCAGTGCCTGGCCCGCGGCAAGACGCTGGTCACGGCCAACAAGGCGATGCTCGCCCATCACGGGCTGGAGCTGGCCCGCGAGGCGGAGCGGGCCGGCGGCGCGCTCAAATATGAGGCGGCGGTGGCCGGCGGCGTGCCGGTCATCAAGGGCCTGCGCGATGGCGCGGCGGCCAACCGCATCACCCGCGTCTACGGCATCCTCAACGGCACCTGCAATTACATCCTATCCACCATGGAGAAGGAAGGCCGTGCGTTCTCGGACGTGCTGGAGGAGGCGCAGGCCAAGGGCTTCGCCGAGGCGGACCCGACCTTCGATATCGACGGGATCGACGCCGCCCACAAGCTCGCCATCCTCGCCAGCCTCGCCTTCGGCGTGGAGATAGACTTCCCCTCGGTCGACATCACCGGCATCCGCCATGTGCTGGCGGCGGACATTCGCGAGGCGGCGGCGCTGGGCTGCCGCATCCGCCTGGTCGGCATGGCCGAATATGCGGGCGATGCTGACGGCGACGGAGGGAGCGAGATCGGCCTGTTCCAGCGCGTCCACCCCATGCTGGTGCCGATGGATCACCCGCTGGCCCATGTCGACGGCGCGCTCAACGCCGTGGTGGCGGAGGGCAATTTCGTCGGCCGGCTGTTCTTCCAGGGCGCCGGCGCGGGCGAAGGGCCGACCGCCTCCGCCGTGGTCGCCGACGTGATCGACGTGGCGCGTGACGAGACCGGCCCCGCCTTCGCCATGCCCGCGCAGTGGCTCCAGCGCTGCCGCAAGGCGGATGCCGGCGCGCGTACCGGGCGCGTCTATCTGCGCTTCCTCGTCAAGGACCGCCCCGGCGTGCTGGCCGAGATCACCGCCGCCACCCGCGATGCCGGCGTCTCGATCGAGAGCGTCATCCAGCGCGCCGAAACGGCGGACGGCGGCGTGATGGTCGCCATCGTCACCCACCCCGGCGCCCTCGCCTGCATCGACGACACGCTCCGCCGTCTCGGCGGGTCGGACAGTCTCATCGGCGAACCGGTGGTGATGCACATTCTGGATTAAGCGCCCGGCGCGGCTATCATCGGCGGCAAACCCGCCGGAAACGGCGCCTTATCGACTTTGCAACAAAGCTCCCTTATCGGGGGGCGGATCAACATAAAGAGGATGTGCCATCATGGCCAAGGCAACCCAAATCCAAGCCAGTTCCGTGCTCGATCGCGTGCTCGTGCTCGAAATGGTGCGCGTGACGGAGGCGGCGGCGATCGCCGCGTCGAAACTGGTCGGGCGCGGCGACGAGAAGGCGGCCGACGCCGCCGCCGTCCAGGCGATGCGGGAAGCCTTCAACGACCTCTATATCGACGGCACCGTGGTGATCGGCGAGGGCGAGCGCGACGAAGCGCCGATGCTCTATATCGGCGAGAAGGTCGGCGGCGCGCCCGGCAAGGCCCCCAAGATCGACATCGCGCTCGATCCGCTGGAGGGCACCACCATCACCGCCAAGGCCGGCCCCAACGCGCTGGCCGTGCTCGCCGCCGCCGAGGGCGGATGCCTGCTCAACGCGCCGGACGTCTATATGGAGAAGCTGGCGGTCGGCCCCGGCTACCCCGCCGGCATCATCGACCTCGCCAGGAGCCCGCGCGAGAATGTCGAAGCCGTCGCCAAGGCCAAGGGCGTCGCGCCGGGCGACATCATCGTCTGCGTGCTCGACCGGCCGCGTCACGAGAAGCTGATTGCCGAGCTGCGCAGTATCGGCTGCGGTATCGTGCTGATCCCGGACGGCGACGTGGCCGGCGTCATCGCCACTACCAACCCGGATACGACCATCGACCTCTATATGGGCTCGGGCGGCGCGCCTGAGGGCGTGCTGGCCTGCGCGGCGCTGCGCTGCGTCGGCGGCCAGTTCAAGGGCCGGCTACTGTTCCGCAACGACGACGAGCGCGCCCGCGCCCGCAAATGGGGCATCGAGGATCTCGACCGCATCTACGATCTCGACGATCTCGCCAAGGGCGACTGCATCTTCGCCGCGACCGGCGTGACCGACGGCTCGCTGCTCGCCGGCGTCAAGCACCGCCGCGACGGCCGCCTGACCACGGAAAGCGTGGTGATGCGCGCCTCCTCCGGCACCATCCGCTGGGTCAAGGGCGAGCACCGCATCAAGTAGCGGCGGACGAGCGGCGCCTGCACGCCGAAGCCAAAGGCCGCACGCGCCGGGGTCAACCCTCCCCATCCCCAAAACCACCAGTGCTCCTGTGCAGGCAGGAGCTCAGGGCCCAACCGCGCCCGCTTGCCCACTCAAGGCTTCTTTCACGAGGGCCCCTTGGCCTACCGAACTCCGTTCGCCCCAAGGTCGTCGAAGGGCCTCTGCGCAAGCGGGAGCACATCCCTTTCCCGCACCGGCAAAATCAGCCTGTCCTACAGCCCCCGACCCATGGCAGGATCACGCCCGCTCATCGCCCTGCCCGGCGGTCCCTGAGCCGGCTCTTTCCCATCCTGAATCAAGCGAACGCCGCCGTCCGCGCGAATTTCGTTCCGCATCTTCGGTTCGCCGCGCTCGCCCTCTCCGTTCATGCCGGGCGAAGTCGAGGCACCGGAAGGGCCGTCCCAGGGCGAAAAAATATTCGTCCACCCCGCGACTTTCGTGACTTTCAGGCATCCAGATACCCGAATTCGTCAATTCTTCAGCCGATAGCCGGTGCGGAACATCCAGAAGATGATGGTAAGGCACACCACCAGCATCGCCGTGATTGCCCCCATGGAAACCGTAATGGACACGTCCCCCTTGCCGAAGAAGGTCCAGCGGAAGCCGCTGATGAGGTAGACGATGGGGTTGAACAGCGTCACCGTGCGCCAGGCCGGCGGCAGCATGTCGATGGAGTAGAAGGCGCCACCCAGGAAGGTCATCGGCATGACGACCAGCATCGGGATGACCTGCAACTGCTCGAAGCTCTTGGCCCAGATGCCGAGGATGAAACCGAACAGGCAGAAGCTCACCGCGATCAGCGCCATGAAGCCGATCATCGCGACCGGGTGAGCAATCGGCACCGCGACGAACAGATGCGCGGTCGCAAGGATGACGAGGCCGATAATCATCGACTTGGTCGCCGCCGCGCCGACATAGCCGATCACCGTCTCCAGCGGCGAGACCGGGGCGGAGAGCAGCTCGTAGATCGTCCCGCTCCACTTGGGCATGTAGATGCCGAAGCTGGCGTTGAAGATGCTCTCCGTAAACATCGAGAGCATGATGAGCCCCGGCACGATGAAGGCGCCGTAGGGCACGCCGTCCACCTCCGTCATCCGCGATCCGATCGCGCTGCCGAACACGATGAAGTAGAGCGAGGTCGTGATCGCCGGCACGAACAGGCCGGTCAGCAGCGTCCGCGCGAAGCGGTGCAGTTCGAACAGGTAGATGGCCTTGATGCCATGGACATTGCTGCCGCTCATGCCGCCTGCCCCTTCGGCGCATGGACAAGGCTCACGAAGATCTCCTCCAGCGAGCTTTCCTGCGTGTTCAGGTCCTTGTAGCCGATGCCGAGCGCGCCAAGCTTGCCGAGCAGCGGGGAGATACCGGTCTCCTCCGAGCGCGTGTCGAACACATATTCGAGACCGTGACCCTCGTCGATCAGCGCCGGCGCCCACGGCGCGAGGTCGGGCGGCACGGCATCGAGCGGCTCGGCGAGCGCGATGCGCAGCGTCTTGCGGCCGAGCTTCTTCATCAGCGCCGTCTTCTCCTCCACGAGGATCAACTCGCCATGGTTGATGACCCCCACCCGGTCGGCCATCTCCTCGGCCTCCTCGATATAATGGGTGGTGAGGATGATGGTGACGCCGCTCGCGCGCAGCCCCCGCACCACCTCCCACATGTCGCGGCGCAGTTCCACGTCCACGCCGGCGGTCGGCTCGTCGAGGAACAGCAGGCGCGGCTCGTGGCTGAGCGCCTTGGCGATCATCACGCGGCGTTTCATGCCGCCGGACAATTCCTGGATGCGCGCCGTCCGCTTGTCCCACAGGCTGAGGTCGCGCAGAATCTTTTCAATCAGCGCGTCGTCGCGCGGCCTGCCGAACAGCCCCCGGCTGAACCGCACCGTGTCGATCACCCGTTCGAACGAGTCGGTGTGCAATTCCTGCGGTACCAGGCCGGTCATCGCCCGCGCGGCGCGGTAGCCGGTCACGATGTCGTGCCCCGCCACGCGCACGCTGCCGGCGCTGGCGTTCACGATGCCGCAGACGATCGAGATCAGCGTCGTCTTGCCCGCGCCGTTCGGCCCGAGCAGTGCGAAAATCTCGCCCTCCTCCACGTCAAGGTCGATGCTGCCGAGCGCCTTGTGGCCGCTGGCATATTGCTTGGAGAGCGCACGCACGGAGAGGATGGCAGCCATGCGCAGGAGCTATCCATTTACGCAACGATTGCAAGTGGCTGCGCGATGGACCCGGCATCCCCGCTCCATCATCCGCAAAAGCCCTGTCCTTCCCGCCGCGCGATGGTCTAGGACGCTCGGCATGACCTTCGCGCTCCATGTCGAACAATCCCTTACCGGTCGCCCCTGGCGCTGGCGCGGCGCCGAACCGGCGGGCGCGGCGGGGGATCTGGTCGACGATCTGCTGCGCGCGCGCGGCTGCCCGCACGAAGCGCTGGAGCGCGAGCGCACGCCGACCATCCGCGCCTTCATGCCCGATCCCTCGCAGTTCCGCGACATGGACCGCGCGGCCGAGCGGCTCGCCGATGCTATCATCGCCCGCGAGTCGGTCACGATTTTCGGCGATTACGATGTGGACGGCGCCACCAGCGCCGCCCTGCTCATCCGCCTGCTGCGCGACCTCGGGCTGGAGGCCGGCGTCTATATTCCCGACCGGCTGATGGAGGGATACGGTCCCTCCGGCGAGGCCCTGGTCGTGCTGGCCCGGCAAGGCGCCAGCCTCGTCGTTACAGTCGACTGCGGCGCGCAGGCCTTCGCCGCGCTGGAAGCCGCCCGCGCCATCAGCCTGGACGTGATCGTGGTCGATCATCACAAATGCGCGGCCGCCCTCCCCCCCGCCCTCGCGCTGGTCAATCCCAACCGGCTGGACGAGAGCGACGATGGCGCCGCGCACGGCCATCTCGCGGCGGTCGGCGTTGCCTTCCTGCTTGGCGCGGCGCTACTGCGGGTGCTGCGGGCACGGGGCTGGTTCGCGACCCGTGCCGAACCCCGCCTGATCGACCTGCTCGATCTGGTGGCGCTCGGCACGGTGGCGGACGTCGCGGCGATCCGGGGCCTTAACCGCGCCTTCGTTGCGCAGGGCCTCAAGGCGATGGCACGGCGCGGCAATATCGGTCTCAACGCGCTGCTCGCCGCGAGCCGGCTGGAACGCGCCCCGCAATGCTCCGATCTCGGCTTCGCGCTCGGCCCACGCATCAACGCCGGCGGGCGCGTCGGCCGCTCCGACCTCGGCGTGCGCCTCCTCACCACACAGGACCCCGACGAGGCTGCCCAACTCGCCGCCGAACTGGACCGCCTCAACGCCGAGCGCCGTGCCATCGAGGCGGCAGTGCAGGAGGAGGCCGAGCACCTGCTCGCCGAGCAATCCGGCCGCGCCGTCACCGTGATCGCGCAGACGGGCTGGCATCCCGGCGTCATCGGCATCGTCGCCGGGCGCCTCAAGGAAAAGACCGGCGCTCCCGTCATCGTCATCGCGCTGGATGAGGACGGGATCGGCAAGGGTTCGGGCCGCTCGATCACCGGCGTCGATCTGGGTGCGGCCGTGCTTGCCGCCAAGGATCACGGGCTGCTCGTCGCCGGCGGCGGCCACGCCATGGCGGCCGGCCTCACCATCGCGCGCGACCGCCTCACCGCCTTTGGCGATTTCCTCGATGAGCGCCTGCGCGATGATGTCCGCCGCGCCAGCACCACCCGCGCGCTGCTGCTCGATCTGCTGGTCGCCCCCGCCGGCCTCACGCCCGATCTGGTCGGGCGGATGGACGCCGCCGGCCCCTTCGGCAATGGCTGGCCTGCCCCCCGCCTCGCGCTCGGCCCGGTACGGGTGGTGCGGGCCGATGTGGTCGGCACGGATCACGTCCGCGCGATCGTCAGCGGCGAGGACGGCCGCTCGCTCAAGGCCATGGCCTTCCGCCACGCGCAGACCGACCTCGGCCAAACCCTGCTCGCGGCGGACCGCACCCACCGCTTCTGGCTCGCCGGCCGCGCAAAGATCGACGACTGGGGCACCCAGCCCGCCGCCGAACTCCACATCGAGGATATCGCCCCCGCATGAGGGGGAATCGCGCATGCCATGCGATCCAACCCTTGACCCCGCCCCGGCGCCCCCCTAAAGGCCGCCGAACAACGCGACGGCGCACCATCCGCCAACGCCTGTGGCCCCTTCGTCTAGCGGTCAGGACGCGGCCCTCTCACGGCTGAAACACGGGTTCGATTCCCGTAGGGGTCACCAGCAAATCAACGGCTCGTGGCTATCTCAAGTCAAATTAGCGACCTGGTTTATATTTGGTTGTGAAAAATCAGCCTCAATTTGCTGCGCACCGATCTTAAAAATGCAGGAAATCCGGCCTTTCTGACGACGTAAAATCCTCTAGGCAGGTTTCCGTGCGAATATTCCGAAGCCCGCGATGATGGCATAGCACGAGGCGGGCAGAGCCAGCGCCACAGCCAGATTGCCGCTTACATCGGCGACCATGCCGGTGGCCAGCGGCACCACGGCACCGCCGAAGATTGCAACGTTGATGATACCGGACCCGTCTGCCGCCCGCGCGCCCAGCTTCTCGCACGCCAACGTGAAGATCGTGGGGAACATAATCGAATTCATCAGCCCGATCGCCAGCAGAGCATAGCCTGAAACCGACCCCGTCGTGTTGGTGGAGATCAGGATCAGCGCGATTGCGCCAGCCGCGACGAACGCCAGAACCTTGCCGGGGCTGATGAGGCGCAGGACGGCCGAGCCGATGAAGCGGCCCACCATCGCTCCACCCCAATACCATGAGATCAGCCGTCCGGCCGCCTGCTCCTCCAGCCCCATCACGCCGGGCTGCATCAGATAGCTGACGATCAGCGAACCGATCGACACTTCCGCTCCGACATAGAGGAAGATGCACAAGGCGCCGTAGCCGAAGCGCGGGCGCTTCAGGAGATCGAACCCGCCCAGCCCGACGCTGGCCTCGTGGCTCTCCCCCTTCAGCCGATTGCGGAATAGCCAGACGGCCGCAGCCACCAATGCCAGCGCTATGGCGAGGCCGGTATAGGCATTGACGATCGCGCCGGTTTCCTGCGTGCGATACGCATCCAGCACCGGCCCCGACAGATCCGCCGCCGTTACCGTGGCTAGGCTGCCAAGAATGATGATCGCGCCGAAATAGGGGAAGAGTGTGGTCCCCAGCGAGTTGAAAGCCTGCGCGAAGGTCAGCCGGCTATGGGCCGTGCGCTGCGGGCCAAGCAGCGATATCAGCGGATTGGCCACCACCTGCACGATCACCACGCCGCTCGCCAGCACGAACAGAGCCAACAGGAACAGGCCGTAGATCGCGTTTTTCGAGGCGGGGATGAACAGCAGACAGCCCACCATCATGGTCAGCAACCCCGCGACCGCGCCGCGCATATAGCCGATCTTCTTCACTAGCTTCGCGCCGGGAATGCCGATCACCAGATAGGCGGTGAAAAAGCAGAACTGCACCAGCATCGCCTGGGTGTAGTTGAGCGTGAACAGTTCCTTCAGTTTGGGAATGATGACGTCGTTGAGCGACGTGATGCCCCCGAAGATAAAGAACAGGGCAAAGACGAAGCCCTGTAGGCCGGGTGCATCGACATGGCTTTCTTCCCCCTCATACCCGTCAAGGGAAGGGTTTGCCGCAATATCCGGTGTCAGCGCCATCGTCTTGTCCCCGCTCGTTCTGCCTTCATCATCATGTCAGAGTCCGGCCTCACGTGGATAGAGCGGATCGACAGAATCGTCCTGCGCACCCAGATCCTGCGCCGCTACCTTCTATCGGCGTGTCGTTGGCCCCCTAAAATAGATCAAATTCGATATGTCGGCTCTCAGGCAGTCGAAACCGGAAGCAGGTCTAGCATCATAATTTTACCATATGTGCGCCCAATATAGGGAGGACCATGCCCGGTGCTTCAACGCTATCTATCCGGCGCTGGCGGAGGACTATGGCATCCCACCTTATTCCTTTTCCTGGAAGGGATAATCGCGATCCGCGCCCGATACAGGCCGATCCGATTTATCCCAATTCCCGCCGGAATCGATGTTGTTTCCGGCAAAAGAAGCCCGCTTGTTGCGGCAACGCTGGAACCCAAGCCCTGAACTCACTAATCCAGGTTAGCCGCTCGTATATTGTGACAATTGATACGTGAGCTTGTCACACGTGTTCAGATCAAGAAGTGGAGCGACAATCCCAACCTCGAGATGATGGCTGCGTGTGCTGCGCATTGATCCGGCGGTGAACTTGCGGGGGGAGAGTGACAGCAAGATGATCGAGAGACGGTTGCCCACCCGCTGCTTCACCGATCAGGAGCAGTGTCGGATCGTCCAGCCCGATGGTTCGCACCAGAAAGGAAAGAGTATCCAGCCGGCCCCGCAGCAAGCGCTCATGGGGGAGCGATACGTTGACAGCAACCAGCACCGGTGTCGCAGGGTCACAGCCCGCGGCGATCAGGTCGCGCATGATGGCCGGCGCCGCTGCGCGTCCCATATAGATAGCGATCGTTCCCCTGGCCCTCGCCAACTCTCCCCAATCATACCCTGTCGCCTCATCCGCGCGGGCATGGGCGGTCAGAAATGTGAGTTGCCGCGCGACACCGCGCAAGGTGAGTGAGACAAGGCCGCTTGCCGCCGCCGCGCTCGCTGCGGTGATGCCGGGGCAGATCCGCACAGGCACACCATGCGCCGCACAGGCGGCCAGTTCCTCCGCCGAGCGCCCGAAGATGGATGGATCGCCCCCCTTGAGGCGAAGCACGCGGCGCCCGGCCAGCGCCGCCCGCACGATCAACCGGTCGATCGCGCCCTGATCCTTGCTATGGCGGCCGGCGCGCTTGCCGACGCTCACCCGCTCCGCATGCAGCGCCAATGCCAAAACGTCCGCAGCGATCAGCGCATCATGAAACACGATGTCTGCCTTGGCCAGCAGCCGCTCCGCCTTGCGGGTGAGCAGATCCGGATCGCCCGGCCCCGCGCCGACCAGCCAGACGGTGCCTGGCGCGAATTCTTCAACCATGGGCGGCCTCCTTGCGCTGCTGTGCGATGATCCGGGCAATGGCGGGGCGGCAGGATCCGCAGTTGGTGCCAGCCCCCAGGGCCGCGCCGATCGCCGCGACATCGGCCAGTGCCTGATCGCGGATTGCGGCGATGATGGTGCGCGCGCCCACATCGACACAGGCGCAGACGATCGCGCCGCGATCTTTCTGCACGCCCGGCGCCCGGCCGGCGAGCACCTGCACACCATGCGTCTCGCCAAGCTGGGACACCAGCCAGTCGCGCGCGGGCAGCACCCCGGTTGCGGTTATGAAGAGCGCCGCAATCAGCCGGCCGTCCCGCAGCACCGCGACGCGCCGCGTCCCCCGTGCCGGATCGCTGGCCTCGATCCGTTCGCCGCGCGGAAGCGCCGCATCCAGTCCCCGCGCGTCGCCCAACCCGGCCAGTTCGATCAACACGCCGCCCGGCACCGCGATCTTTGTGGCCCACAGGCAGTCCGGCACCTCGGTCTCGCCATGCACGATCAGGAAACCCTGCCAGTCGAGCGCCACCGCTTCGATCCGTGCGGGCGTCTGCTTGAAAGCAGGCTGGCCGCTATGCGGATCGACCAGCGGGCGCGGCAGCAGACCGGTGCGCCCGCCGGTCGCCTGCCGGTCCGTCCAATGGATCGGCGTGAACAATTCGCCCCGGCGCTGGCCGGATTGATACGCCACCCGAAACAGGCTCTCCCCCTGTGGCGTCACGATCCGGGCGATGGCGCGATCGGCCAGGCCGATGGCGGCGGCATCGTCCGGGTGGATCTCCACCAGCGGCTCCTCACGGTGGCGCGCTAGCCGGGGGCTGAGGCCGGTGCGGGTCATGCTGTGCCACTGGTCGCGATAGCGGCCGGTGTTGAGCAGCATGGGCGAAGCGGCGAGCGCCACCTCGGCCGCGCGCTGCGTGACCGTCACCAACCGCGCCTTGCCGTCCACGGTCGGGAAATGCCCATCCGCGAAGGGCGCCCCTCCCCATTGGAACGGCGCCATCGCATCATAATCGGCATTGCCGATCGCGGCCTTGTCGCGCAGGTCGAGCAACCGCGCGCCCTCATTCCGATAGGCGGTCAACCGCGCATATTCACGCCAGACGTCCGCCGGCCGATCATAGCTGAAAGCCGTGCGCCAGCCCATGCGGCACGCGACTTCCTTGACGATCCACCAGTCCGGCCGCGCTTCGCCGGGCAATGGCAACACCGGGCGTTGGCGGCTGATCCGCCGCTCGCTGTTGGTGACGGTGCCATCCTTCTCGCCCCAGCCGGCGGCAGGCAGGCGCACATGAGCATATTGGCTGGTATCCGTTTGCGCGATCACATCCGACACCACGACAAACGGGCAGGCACCCAGCGCTTCGCGCACCCGGCCGGCATCGGGCAGCGAGACCGCCGGGTTGGTCGCCATGATCCACAACGCCTTGATCCGCCCCTCCCCCACGGCGCGAAACAGATCCACCGCCTTCAGCCCCGGCCGCGTCGCCATGCGGTCAGCGCCCCAGAAGCGACCTATCTCGGCAATGTCCGCCTCTCCAAATTCGCGATGGACAGCGAGCGTCGACGCCAATCCGCCAACTTCGCGCCCACCCATGGCGTTGGGTTGGCCGGTAATCGAGAAGGGCGCCGCACCGGGCTTGCCGATCCGGCCGGTGGCGAGATGGACGTTGATGATCGCGTTCACCTGGTCCGTGCCGCGCATCGACTGGTTGATGCCCTGGCTGAACAAAGTCACCGTGCGCGGTGTGGCGGCGAACAGCTCGTAGAAGCGCTGAAGGTCGGTCGGCGGCACATCGCAGGTCCGCGCGACGCTCCACAGATCATGGTCCGCCTCCAACGCCTGCCAGAAGCCCTCCGGGGTCGCGACATGGGCCTGCAAATAGGCATGGTCGATCAAACCTTCGCGCCGGCAATGAGCGAGCAACCCGTTCATCAGCGCCACGTCCGTTCCGGGGCGCAATGGCAGATGTAGATCGGCGTCCTCGCATGTTTCCGTGCGGCGCGGATCAATGACCACCAGTTTGACGGCACGCTCCGCGCGCGCCGCCATGATCCGCTGATACAGGATGGGGTGGCACCACGCCGTGTTCGACCCCACCAGCACGATCAGGTCCGCCGCCTCGAGATCGGTATAGCTCGCCGGCACCACGTCCTCGCCGAACGCCCGTAAATGACCCGAAACCGCACTGGACATGCAAAGCCGCGAATTGGTGTCGATATTGGCCGAGCCGATGAACCCCTTCATCAGCTTGTTGGCGACGTAATAATCCTCGGTCAGCAATTGCCCGGAGACATAGAAAGCCACGCTGTCCGGCCCATGTCGCGCGATCGTCTCGCTGAATCGTTGCGCAACCAGGTTCAGCGACTTGTCCCAGCTTGCCCGGCGCTTGCCGATCATCGGATGGAGCAGCCGCCCGTCGAGCCGCACCGTCTCGCCCAGATGCGTGCCCTTGGAACAGAGCCGCCCGGCATTGGCGGGATGGTCGGGATCGCCCTTGATCTGCACCGCGCGATCTCCCGTCGCCGTGGCGAGGATACCGCAGCCGACGCCGCAATAAGCGCAGGTGGTACGGACAGCGCTCAACGGCGCCTCCGCTCGCCGTTCCTTTTCATGCGGCCGCCTTGAGCGCGCCGGCCCGGCAGATGAGAACGCGCCCGCCATCCACCTTCACGGGGATTGTCGGCGTGCATCCCCTGTCCGCGCCCTGCGCCTCGCCAGTGGCGAGCGCGATTGTCCAGTTGTGGAGGGGGCAGGCGACGTGATGGCCATGGACGATGCCCTGCGAAAGCGGCCCGCCTTTGTGCGGACATCGGTTGGCCAGCGCAAAGACTCGGTTGTCGCCGGTTCGGAAAACCACGATCTCCTCGCCGCCCGCCACCGGCACCGTGCGGCTGCCGCGCATCGGAATCTCGTTCAGCCAGCCGATATCGAGCCACTCGCCAATCATGCCATGTCCTCCGCTGCGATGGGTTGAAATTGCGCCATATGCGCGTGCTGCTCGCGCCCGATGCCAGCGGCGCGTGCCGCCCAGGGATCGTCCTGACTGAAGCTTTGGGAATGCAGGAAGCGCGCTGCCAACGCACCACGGCCGGCTTCGTCATCGACGATACGGGCGCGGACATAATCGGCGCCGACACGCTCGATCCACGGCGCCGTCCGCTCCAGATAGCGCGCCTCCTCTCGGTAGAGCTGGATGAAGGCGGCGCAATGCTCCAGCGCTTCGCGCTCGGTCGCCACCTTGCACAGCAGATCGGTAGCGCGGACGTGAATGCCGCCATTGCCGCCAATGTGCAGCTCATAGCCCGAGTCCACGCAGACCACGCCAAAATCCTTGATCGTCGCCTCGGCGCAGTTGCGCGGGCAGCCGGAGACGGCGATCTTGAACTTGTGGGGCATCCACGAGCCCCAGCTCATCTTCTCCAGCTTCACGCCCAGACCGGTCGAATCCTGCGTGCCGAAGCGGCACCATTCCGCGCCCACACAGGTCTTCACCGTACGCAGAGCCTTGCCGTAAGCATGGCCGGAAACCATGCCGGCGGCATTGAGGTCGGCCCAGACGGCGGGCAAATCCTCCTTGCGGATGCCGAAGATGTCGAGCCGCTGGCCACCCGTCACCTTGACCATCGGCGCGTTGTATTTCTCGACCACATCGGCAATCGCGCGCAGCTCGCGCGGGTTGGTGAGGCCACCCCACATGCGCGGAACGACGGAATAGGTGCCATCCTTCTGGATGTTGGCGTGCAGCCGTTCGTTGACGAAGCGGCTTTGCTGATCGTCTTCATAACGGCCGGGCCAGGCGCACAGCAGATAATAGTTGAGCGCGGGGCGGCAGCTCGCGCAGCCATCCGGCGTCGCCCAATGCAGCTTCTGCATGACCTCGGGGATCGACCGGCATTGCTGGACCACGATTTCGCGGCGCACATCGTCATGGCCGAAGCTGGTGCAGCCGCAGAGCGGCTTGACCGCGCGTTCGCCGGAATAATCGGTGCCTAGCGTGAGCGCGAGCAGCGTCTCGACCAATCCAGTGCAGGAGCCGCAGCTTGCCGATGCCTTGCAGGTCGCCCGCACGGCATCGAGCGTCGTGTTGCCGGCCGCGATGCAGGCCACCACCTTGCCCTTGGAAACGCCGTTGCAGCCACAAATCTCGGCATCGTCCGAGAGTGCTGCAACGGCCGCCTTAGGGTCCGCCGTGCCGCCTCCCGTGGCGAAAGCCTGACCGAAGATGAGCGCATCGCGAATGTCCGCAATGGGTTCACCTTTCTTCAGAAGGTCGAAATACCAGTTGCCGTCGGCCGTATCGCCATAGAGCACCGCGCCGACGATGCGGTCCTCCTTCACCACCACGCGCTTGTAGATGCCACGCGAGGCATCGCGCAGGATGATGTCCTCGCACATGCCATCGCCCGAGAAATCGCCGGCGGAGAAGACGTCCAGCCCGGCCACCTTGAGCTTGGTCGAGGTGACGGAGCCGCGATAGGGGTTGATGGTGCCGACAAGACCATCCGCAAGGCTGCGACACATGTCCCACAGTGGCGCGACGAGGCCATAAACCTGACCATCATGTTCCACGCATTCGCCCACGGCGAGGATGGCGGGATCGGACGTCACCATATGGTCGTCGACCTGGATGCCCCGACCGACCGCCAGCCCGCAGTCGCGTGCAAGACCGACCGCGGGACGGATGCCCACCGCCATCACCACCAGGCTGGCCGGGATTTCGCGCCCGTCCTTGAGGCGCACGCCCTCCACCTTGCCCTCACCGAAAACCTCCGCCGTATCGGCGTTGGTGAGAATGGTCTGGCCACGGGCCTCCAGTGCGGTCTTGAGCAGCCACCCGGCCGCCTCGTCGAGCTGCCGTTCCATGAGGGTGCCGGGCAGATGAAGCACCGTCACCTTCATGCCGCGCAGGGAGAGACCATGCGCCGCTTCCAGCCCGAGCAGCCCGCCGCCGATCACCACCGCGGCACCGCCGCCTTCCGCCTTGCCGGCCTCTGCGGCCGCGAGCATGGCATCGACATCGTTCATGTCGCGGAAGCTGATGACGCCCGGCAGGTCCTTGCCCGGCACGGGGATGATAAAGGGGTCGGACCCGGTGGCGATGAGCAGCCGATCATAACCGGTGCTCCGCCCCGACGCGCAGGTGACGACCTTGGTCACACGGTCGATGGCGCGGACGGGATCGCCGGTGATGAGATCAATCCCGTTGACCGCATACCAGTGCAGGCCATTGATGACGATCTCATCGAAGCTCTTCTCGCCCGCCAGAACGGGGGAGAGCATGATGCGGTTATAGTTCACATGCGGCTCGGCGCCGATGATGGTGATGCGGTAGCGCCTCGCATCGCGCGCCAGCAACTCCTCGATGGCACGGCATCCGGCCATGCCGTTGCCCACGACCACAAGATGCTCGCGCGGATCGCTCTCCTGACCCGGCGATACTTCAAGCGGGACCGTATCCGCCTCTCCGTTGCGATATTCGTGGACGTCCATGCTTCCAGCTCCAAAACGAAAAAGCCGCCATCCGGGCTCCGCTTTGGAAACGGAGCCTGGATGGCGGCATTGCCATCATGTTTGCGCCTTGAAGGACCATCGGCGGCCCATCGCGGCTAGGAAAATCGGAGAGCGACCTTGCTCTTCGCGGTGCAACATGCCGGTGATCGAGCCGTCGCGCAAGCCATTTTTGCACCGCACAAAATGAAAGCTATCCGGGGGTGCGGGCGACACCCAAGGCGCCACCCTCACCTGCCCTCACGTCAAATACGGGCGGCTGTGATCCAGTTGGCGCGCCACTTCGCCTTCACCAACGTCAATCCCATCAGCGCCAGCAAGGCTAGCGCCGCGAAGATCAGGAAACCCGCGGCAAAGCTGCCGGTGAGTTCCCGGGCAAAGCCGAGCGATGAGGCGAGATAGAAGCCGCCGACGCCGCCCGCCATGCCGACAAGACCGGTCATGATACCGATCTCCTGCCGAAAACGCTGCGGTACGAGCTGGAACACCGCGCCATTGCCAGTGCCCAATGCCAGCATGGCAACGATGAACAAGCCGAGCGCGCTCCCCAGCGTTGGCGCGGCGCCTACGCCGGCGAGAGCGAGGGCCGCCACGGCAAGGATCATGGTCAGTGCGTTGACGCCGCCGATCCGATCGGCCAGCGCGCCCCCCATCGGCCGCACCAGCGACCCGGCGAACACACAGGCCGCGGTGCAATAACCCGCCGTCACCGAGGTCAGCACGAACCGGTCGGTGAAATACAGACTGAGCGACGAGGCAAGGCCGGAAAAACCGCCAAACGTCACCGCATAGAAGGTCATCAGCCACCAGGCGTCAGCGGTTCTCAATGGGCGAAAATATTCGGTCAGTGTTCGTGGCGGAGGTTGGTCGGGCGCATCCTTTACCAGAAGGAGATAGACGACGAACACCACCGTCAGAGGAATGCAGGCAAGGCCGAGCACTGCGTTCCAGCCAAAGAGCCGCGCGAGGGTCGGCGCAAACAGCGAGGCCAGCACCGTGCCGGAATTGCCCATCCCGGCCAGGCCCATCGCCTTGCCCTGATGCTCGGCGGGATACCAGCGGCTGGCCAATGGCAGCGCGATGGCAAAACTCGCACCGGCAAAGCCGAGGATGACGCCCAGCGCAAGCAGGCCACCGAAGCTGTCGATCCCCATCGACCAGGCCGCGAGCAAGCCGACGATGACGATGACCTGGCTGATCGCGCCCGACCGCTTGGGGCCGATCCGGTCAACCAGCAGGCCGTTCACGACGCGAAGCAGCGCGCCCATGAGCGTCGGCGTCGCGACCATCAGCCCCTGCTGGGCAGGCGTGAGCGACAGCGCTCGCGCGATATCCGGCGCGAGCGGACCGAGGATGACCCAGACCATGAATGCCAGATCGAAATAGAGAAAGGCGGCGATGAGCGTCGGCCTGTGCCCGGCGCGCCAGAAGCTGCTGTAGCTGGAGGCTGCGCCCGGTGCGCCAGCCTTCCTGTCCCGTATGACTGAAGCCATGTCACGTCCCCCAGATGGGCGGTGAAATGAAAAAAGCCGCACGCCGGAGATCCACGCGGGGCGCGAAATCCGGTCAGCGGCTCTGCTGCGAAATGTGGAAGGGCAGCTCCGGCTCCATCGGTGGAGCATTCTGCCCAAGGGTCACGCCTCGTTGCGTGACGGCAAACTTATCTCGCGATTCGTTTTATGTTGCAAGGCACAAAATCAGGCCTGCCCCCGCGCCCATCCCAGATCGGCCAGATAGGCCTCGATCCGGTCCGGGTCGAAGGCGCGCCCGTCGAAGAAGCCATCCGGCCCCAGCGTGATTGCGCCGCGCGGCACGCCGATCGCCAGCGGCCCCGCCACTGCTCCCTCCACTTTCATGCTGGCGCCGGGCATGGGCGCATCGCTGCCGGCAAGTGCGCGACGATAGATGTCGGGGCGGAAAACCGCAGCGGCACGCGCCTGCCGCTCGGCGCTGGGTTCGACCATATGCCACCGCACCAGTTGCGAGTAGATCCACAGCGCCTGGCTCTGCCAGGGGAATGATGTCGCTTCACGCGCGAACAGCAGGAAATTAGGGAGATCCAGCGGCGGCTCACCCTGCCGCGCAACGATGCGACCGGCCAGCGCACGCTCGATGAGGTCCGCCGGCTGATCGAGATAGTCAGGCCGGGCGAGCAGTTGTGCAAGATCGCCCCGATTTGCGGGATCATCGCACCAGACCGCTGCCTTGGCCAGTGCCTGGAGCAAACGGTCGACCGTCTCCGGATTACGCTCCATCCAGTCCGTGCGGAACGCCAGCACTTTTTCGACACCGCGCTGCCAGAGCCGCTCCCCGGCGGCCACGGCCTCCGCCAGCCCCGCCTCGATCGCACCGCTGCCCCACGGCTCGCCAGCGGTGAAGCCGTCAATCTCACCAGCCCGCATCGCCTCAACCATCAGCGAGGGGGGCAACACGCGCAGCACCACGTCCCGGTCCGGATCAATCCCCGCGCTCCCCAGGAAATAACGCAGGATCAGCGCGTGGCTGGAGAAGCGGTGGACCACGCCGATCACCGGTTTGCGATGATGGAGGCCGATTGCATTGGCAAAATCATGCGCGGTCGCCAGCGGATCGGTGAGGCGCACCGCCGTGTTCGGCTCCAGCGCGGCGGCGAAATCCGGCGCCATCACCAGCAGATTGCCGTTGACGTTGAGCTTGTAGGGCGCGGATAAGGCGCAGGATTGCTGGCTGAGACCGAGCGTCACCGCGACCGCCAGCGGCGCCAGCATATGGCCGGCCTGCACCTGCCCATAGACGAGCCGGTCGCGCAGCGTCGCCCAGCTCGTGTCGCGCAGCAGCTCCAGCGCAATGCCCTGCGCCTCGGCAAATCCCTTTTCGCGCGCGGCGATCAAGACCGCGGCGTCCGTCAGCCCCAGAAAGGCGATGCGAATGGGCGTCACGATACTCCTCCCATCAAGTCGCTCGCCGTGATCAGCGCAGCCGCGACCTCGACGATCTTCTTGCCCTGGTTCATGGCTGTGGTGCGCATCAGCGTATAGGCGTCCGGCTCGGAAAGGCCCCTTGTGCGCATCAGGATCGCCTTTGCCCGGTCTATCGTCTTGCGGTCTGCAAGCTGGGTCAGCGCGTCGTCCCGCTCGGCCTGCATCCTGGCGAAGGCGTTGAAACGCCGAATGGCGAGATCGAGGATCGGCTTGACCCGCTCCTTGCGCAGCCCGTCGACCACATAGGCCGAGACGCCGGCGTCGATCGCCGCCCCGATCATGCTCTCATCGGACTGGTCGACGAACATGGCGATCGGCTTGGCAAGCGCCCGGCTGACGATCAGCATCTCTTCCAGCGTATCGCGGCTGGGGTTCCCCAGGTCCATGAGCACCACATCGGGCGCCATACGTTCGAGCCGCGCTACGAACGCTCCGCGCGGAGGCACGACATGAATGTCGTTATAGCCGGCATCCCGCAGTCCTTCCTCAAGAACGACCGCGCGCGCGCCACTGTCGTCGATGATGACGATTCGCACCCAAAATCCCTTCGCACTTGCAGCATGCATGACATGGTGTTGGAGGGTGCGTCAATTTGGACTGTGCACGACATGTCCGAGAGCAGTCGAAGCATTCATCGCGATGCGGGATGAAAGGCAGGCTACCCGCGTTGCGCCGGGCAGGAAGCTGTTCCGCGACGAGAGCTTCGGCTCACGCATTTTTCATCCGCCTTCTTGACCTTCCCATGATGGGAAGCCCTATCTCTACCGGGATGATTTCCCTAGCATGAGAAAGAAGGGCATGATCGCCGTGACCGAACCTGAACAAGCCAGCGCCGCAACGATCAGCCTGCCGATCGAGGGCATGTCCTGCGCCTCCTGCGTCGGCCGCGTCGAAAAGGCGCTTGCCGACGTTGCGGGTGTGGGCTCGGTCAGCGTCAACCTCGCGGCGGAGCGCGCGGATATTCGCCCCAGCGGCCCCGTCGACATTCAGGCACTGGTGCGGGCTGTCGACGCGGCGGGCTATCACGTCCCCTCCATCGCCACGGAGTTCAGCATCGAGGGCATGACCTGCGCGTCCTGCGTAGCCCGTGTCGAGAATGCGCTGAAAGCCGTTCCCGGCGTCACGGACGCGGTGGTGAACCTGGCGACGGAGCGCGCGAGTGTACGCGGCAAGGCCGATACGGCGGCGCTTATAGCCGCGGTGGCCTCGGTCGGTTATGCCGCGCGGCCCATCGGCCATGGCAGCGCCGACAGCGACGAGGACGCGCAGCGCAAAAGCGCGGAGCAGGCAGGTCTCAAGCGCGACCTGACTATCGCCGCCCTGCTGACGCTGCCGGTCTTCGTTCTGGAAATGGGCTCCCACCTCATCCCGGCCATGCACCAGTTCGTGATGCGGACCATTGGCATGACGGCAAGCTGGTATCTCCAGTTCGCGCTGACGACGCTGGTGCTCGCCATCCCCGGCCGCCGATTCTATGCGCGGGGTATTCCGGCGCTCCTTCGCCTCGCGCCGGACATGAACGCGCTGGTCGCGGTGGGAACGCTGGCGGCTTATGCCTATTCGCTGGCCGCCACCTTCATGCCGTCTCTGCTGCCGGCCGGCACGGTGAATGTCTATTATGAGGCGGCAGCGGTGATCGTCACGCTGATCCTGCTCGGCCGCTTTCTGGAAGCGCGCGCCAAGGGCCGCACGTCTGATGCGATCAAGCGTCTGGTCGGCATGCAGGCCAGAACCGCCTGCGTCCGGCGCGACGAGGGGTTTCAGGATATCCCCATCGCCGAGGTCGTGACCGGCGACACGATCGAGGTGCGTCCCGGAGAGCGCATCCCCGTCGACGGCGAAGTCACCGGCGGCGAGAGCTACGTCGACGAATCCATGATTACCGGCGAACCCATCCCCGTCGCGAAAGCGGCAGGCAGCATGGTGGTCGGCGGCACCGTCAACCAGAAGGGCGCCCTCCTCTTCCGCGCGACGGCCGTGGGGGAAGCGACGATGCTGGCGCAGATCATCCGCATGGTCGAGGAGGCGCAAGGATCCAAGCTGCCGATCCAGGCGCTCGTCGACAAGGTGACGATGTGGTTTGTGCCGGCGGTGATGGCGGCGGCGGCACTGACCTTCCTCGTCTGGCTCGCCTTCGGGCCGTCTCCGACGCTCACCTTCGCACTCGTCAATGCGGTGGCGGTGCTCATCATCGCCTGCCCCTGCGCGATGGGTCTCGCCACACCGACCTCGATCATGGTGGGTACCGGGCGCGGCGCGGAACTCGGCATCCTGTTCCGCAAGGGCGAGGCCCTGCAACTGCTCAAGGACGCCAGCGTGGTTGCAGTGGACAAGACCGGCACGCTGACCGAAGGCCGGCCCGCGCTGACCGATCTTGAGATCGCCGATGGGTTCGAGCGCAAGCAGGTGCTGGGCCGGATCGCCGCAGTGGAGGCGAAGTCCGAGCATCCCATCGCCCGCGCTATCGTTGAGGCGGCGCAGGCGGAAGGCACCGCCCTCCCCGAGATCGACGCCTTCGAATCCGTCACCGGATTCGGCGTTAAGGCGCAGGTTGCCGGGGAGTCGGTGCAGGTCGGCGCGGATCGTTACATGCGCGACCTGGGGCTGGACATCAGCGCCTTCGCGGCGACCGCCGAGCGGCTGGGCGATGAGGGCAAGTCCCCGCTCTATGCCGCCATCGGCGGGCGACTGGCGGCGATCGTCGCGGTCGCCGATCCGATCAAGCCGACCACGCCGGGCGCGATTGCCGCGCTGCACCGCCTTGGCCTCAAGGTCGCGATGGTCAGCGGCGACAACCGGCGCACGGCCGAAGCCATCGCGCACACGCTCGGCATCGACCAAGTGGCGGCGGAGATCCTGCCGGACGGCAAGGTCGCCATCGTCCGCGAACTCAAGGCGGAGCATGGCCGGCTCGCCTTCGTTGGCGACGGCATCAACGACGCGCCGGCACTGGCGGAGGCGGACATCGGCATCGCTGTCGGCAACGGCACGGATATCGCGATGGAAGCGGCTGACGTCGTGCTGATGTCGGGGAGCCTGAAGGGCGTGCCGACCGCCATCGCCCTGTCGCGCGCCACCATCGGCAACATCCGGCAGAACCTGTTCTGGGCATTCGCCTACAACGCAGCGCTGATCCCGGTCGCGGCGGGCGCACTCTACCCCGCATTCGGCATCCTGCTCTCGCCGATCTTCGCCGCCGGCGCGATGGCTCTGTCCAGCGTGTTCGTCGTCGGCAACGCTTTGCGGCTACGCAGGTTTCAACCATGAGGCCCCGAGAGGACATGCGAGAGACAATGCCATGAACATCGGACAAGCGGCGAAAGCCTCGGGCGTCTCGGCAAAGATGATCCGCTATTATGAACAGACGGGTCTCATTCCCGCCGCCGCGCGCAAGGATTCGGGCTATCGGGACTATTCGGACTCCGATGTGCATATGCTGCGCTTCATCCGCCGGGCGCGCGACCTGGGCTTTGCGGTCGCAGAGATCAACGAGCTTCTCAGCCTCTGGCGCGACCGGTCACGCCAGAGCGCGGACGTGAAGCGGATCGCCGCGGCCCATATTGACGAGCTTCGCGAGAAGATCGCCCGGTTGAACCAGATGGCCGACACGCTCCAGACCCTGATCGACTGCTGCGCCGGCGATCATCGCCCGGATTGCCCGATCCTGGCCGATCTGGAGAAGATCGGCGATGACCGCCAGCAGACCAAAGCGGCGCTCTCCGCTTTCGGGGATTAACAGCGCTCGATTTCAGCGCTCCAGCAGCCGGATCGCAGCAGCCTCCAGATCGTCAAGGCCACCAGCCGCCGGAAGACTGATCCACCCGCCGTCCGGCGTCGCGATAGCCTCGCTCTGCCAACGCGCCACCGCAGCCGTGGCATCGGAAGCATCCGGCCCGCGGGCCGCGATGCGACGGATGCGTTCGCTCTCGGGAAGGAACAGCCATACGCCCTTAAAGGGCACGCCGGTCGCCCGCGCCTTTTGCTCAATCGAGGCCCGCTCCGCAGCCGAGCCAAACACGGCATCGGCCACCACTGCCTGCCCCGCCGCGAGCGCCGCACCGGCAAGCCGGTCAAGCTCCGCATAAACCGCCCGGCTGGCCTGTGCGGTATAGGCATCCGGGTCCAACGCCGTCTCGATGGCTACGTTCGCAAGGCGCTTTCGCAACACGTCGCTGCGCAGGATCCGCGCGCCCGGTGGGCAACCGAGCAAGCCGCCGATCACCCGCGCCAGCGTGGACTTGCCCGTACCGGAAAGGCCGCCGATCGCGACGAGCCGCGCCGGCACCGGCACCGGCTCGATCAGCGCCCCGGCAAGCGCAAGATACCGGCCTGCCCGTGCCTCGGCATCCATGTCGCACGTGAGCCGTGCCTGCGTCGCGAGCACATGGGCGCGAATAGTCGCGCGCATGCTCATGAACAGTGGCAGCAGCGCGATCCCATCCTCGTCGGCGGCACTACGGTCGATATAGCGGTTGAACACGATGTTCGCCTCCCGCCGCATGCCGCGCGCCCACAGGTCCATTAGCAGGAAGGCGAGATCGTAGAGCAGGTCGATGGTGGCAAGATCGGCATCGAACTCAAGGCAGTCGAACGGCGTGGGCACCCCATCAATCAGCGCGATGTTGCCCAGATGGAGGTCGCCATGGACCCGGCGCACCCGCCTCGCCTCGGCGCGCGCATTGAGCAGGGCGGCGTGCCGGGCCAGCAGCGCCTGTTGGCGTTGCCACAAATCCTCGGCAACGGCCGGCGCGATAATAGACGGAGAGGCCGCCATACTGGCCGCATTGCCCTCGATCACGCGGCGCACCCTCTCCGCCCCACCCTCCCGTGGGCCGATGTCCGCACTTGCGTGAAAATCCACGATGGCATCGACTAGCCGGCGCAGCAGCAGCTCGTCCAGCCCACCCTCCTGCGCGCGCCGGTCGAGCAGGGCATCGTCGGCGAAGCGGCGCATTTCGAGAACCCAGTCGACCGCCTCACCATCTCCATCCAACGCCAGCCGGCCGCCCTCGCGGGTGATCGCATGCACCGCAATGTACAGGTCGGGCGCGGTCCGGCGATTGAGGCGCAGTTCCTCGCACAGCACGTCGCGGCGCGCCTGCGCGGTCGAGAAGTTCAGATAGCCGAGATCGACCGGGCGCTTGATCTTCCATGCCCGGTCCCCGGCGAGAAAGACCATCGCCGCATGGGTCTCGATCCGCGTTACCGGCCCTCGCACGCCAAGCGGCTCGCCGCTTTCCAGCCAGGCGGGCACATCGGCATCGCCGTTCATCATGATTGCGGCACCAGCACGGCCGCTCCCTTGAGCGCCCCGGAGCGCAGCCGGTCAAGCGCGTCATTGGCGTCCTCAAGCGGGAAGGTTTCGATCACGGTCCGCACATTGGCGTCGGCGGCCACCTCCAGAAACGAGGTGCCATCCTCGCGGGTCAGATTGGCGACGGAAAGGATCTGCCGCTCCCCCCAGAGATCGGCATAAGGGAAGCCCGGAATGTCGCTCATATGGATGCCCGCGCATACCACACGGCCACCCTTGCACACGGCCTTGAGTGCCAACGGCACCAGCGCCCCAACCGGCGCGAAGATCAGCGCCGCATCGAGCAGCGCGGGCGGACTCTCCGTCGAGCCACCGGCCCAGACGCACCCCAGCGAACGCGCGAACGCCTGACCATCCTCATCGCCCTCGCGGGTAAAGGCATAGACCTCCCGGCCCTGCCACACCGCAACCTGCGCAAGGATATGCGCCGCCGCACCAAAACCGTAGAGGCCGATCCGTCGCCCCTCGCCCGCCAGCCGCAGCGCCCGCCAGCCGATGAGGCCGGCGCAGAGCAGCGGCGCCGCCTCCGCGTCCGAAAAGCGATCAGGCAAGGCAAAGCAATATTGCGCGTCCGCCGCCACATGGGTTGCATAGCCGCCATCGCGTGTCGCACCGGTGAACTGCGGATGATCGCACAGATTTTCTTGCCCCGCCCGGCAATAAGGGCAGGTCCCACACGTATGGCCCAGCCACGGAATTCCCACGCGCTGCCCCACCGCAAAGCCGGTAACGGCGGCCCCGGCCTCCATCACATGCCCGACGATCTCATGCCCCGGCACGATCGGGTAGCGTGCGGGGATCTCGCCATCGAGCACATGCAGATCGGTGCGGCACACGCCGCATGCCGCCACCCTCACGAGCAGGTCGTGCGGGCTGGGACGCGGAACCGGCCGCTCCACTCGCCGCAGCGGGCGGCCGGGCGCGTCGATCTGCATGGCGATCATAGGCACCATCGGTCTCCTACCCCCCTTCCGCCGGGACGACGATAGGCACCGGACCTCCACCGCTCCTTCCGTAAATCTACGCATTGGTCCCGCAGCACACCCCTCCGATGCTGCGCCAGCGCCCAGTTTCACTCGGAGAGATAGCATGAAGGCATTGGTCTATCACGGGCCGGGGCAAAAAAGCCTCGAAGACTGCCCCAAACCCGTCATCGTCGATCCCGGCGACGCCATCGTCCGGGTCACGCACACCACGATTTGCGGGACGGACCTGCATATCCTCAAGGGCGACGTGCCTACCTGCACACCGGGTCGAATTCTTGGCCACGAGGGCGTGGGCGTAGTGGAAGCGACCGGAGCCGCCGTCTCGGCGTTCCAACCTGGCGACGCGGTGCTGATCTCCTGCATCAGTGCGTGCGGCCGCTGCGACTATTGCCGCCGGGGCATGTATTCGCACTGCACGACCGGCGGCTGGATCCTCGGCAACACCATCGACGGCACGCAGGCGGAGTATGTGCGGATCCCCCATGCGGACACCAGCCTCCACCCCATCCCGTCCGGCGCCGATGAGGAAGCGCTGGTCATGCTCAGCGACATTCTGCCCACCGGCTTCGAGTGCGGTGTGCTCAACGGCAAGGTGGAACCGGGCAGCACCGTCGCCATCGTCGGCGCGGGGCCGATCGGCCTGGCTGCCCTGCTCACCGCGCAATTCTACTCACCCGCACGGATCGTCATGATCGACCTCGACGCCAACCGGCTGGCAACGGCGCGCCAGTTCGGCGCCACGGACATCGTCGACAGCAGCACCGATGATCCCATCGCCGCCGTCATGGCGCTAACGGACGGCCGGGGGGTCGATACCGCCATCGAAGCGGTCGGCGTGCCGGCAACATTCGAGCTTTGCCAGGACCTCGTCGCGCCCGGCGGCATCATCGCCAATATCGGCGTTCACGGCCACAAGGCGGATCTCCACCTCGAACGCCTCTGGTCCCACAACATCGCCATCACCACCCGGCTGGTCGATACCGTCACCACGCCGATGCTGCTGCGCACGGTCATCGCGGGGAAGCTGGAGCCCGCCCGTCTCATCACCCACCATTTCACGCTCGACGACATATTGGATGCCTATGACGTGTTCGGCCGCGCGGCCGAGACGGAGGCGCTCAAGGTCATCATCACGCCCTGATCCGCACCCACGCGGCAACCCTTACGCAGACTCCCCAATGTTTCCGCGCCCGCCATTTCTGCACAAACGGCGGGCAATAGCGGAGACCATCATGCAGACTCGGACCGGATCAACGCACCACTCCCCGCCGCTCGCTCCATTGCGGCGCGAGGGTGCGCACGACCTGCGCGCCCTGTTCAGCGCCATTCCCTCGGCTACCATCGTCCCGGCCCTGCATCTTGCCGACATCGGTTCACGCCTGGCCGATCTCGTCCCGCTGCTCCATGTGCTCGCCGGCCCGCGCATCGCGCTCGATGCGGCGATCGCGATGCCCAACGCACTGGTGCGGATCGCCCGCGAGGAGTTCGATGCCGCCATATTGGCGCTTGTCGCCAGCGCCGTCGCCGCCGACGCCCGCAATATCGTCGTGCGCAACCGCATGGTGGGCGCACATGCCTGGGTATTGGCGAGCGATGATGGCCGGGGCATCGGCCCATCCGATCTGGCGCAAGCCCGCGACGGACTGGATATCGACGGCGCGCGGGGCGGCGGCCTGTTCCACGCCCACCATTTCGCGCGCATGGCGCATGGCCGCCTGCTCATTCGCAACGGGCACGGCAGCGGCATGGCGATCGCCATCGTCCTGCCAGCGGTGCTGAGCGTCGCCGGCGCGAGTTCCGGCGTTCCGCAACGCCGCGCCTTTTTCAAGCCCCAGGAGACGATCCATGCAAAAGACCGACAGCGAACTGCAGCATGACGTGATGGCGGAACTCGAATGGGAGCCGAAGGTGGACCATGCCGATATCGGCGTCGCCGTGAACGATGGCGTGGTCACGCTCTCCGGTTTCGTCAAAAGCTACCCCGAGAAGCTGGCGGCGGAGAAGGCCACCCGGCGCGTTGCCGGCGTCAAGGCCATCGCCGAGGAGATCCGGGTGCGTTTCGCCTCCGACCCCAAGACCGCCGACCATGAGATCGCCAAGCGTATCGTCGACATGTTCGCCTGGAACGTGCTGATCCCGCACGAGCGGATCAACGTGAAGGTCGAGCAGGGATGGGTGACGCTCGCCGGCACGGTCGACTGGTTCTACCAGAGCAACGAGGCACGCAAGGCCGCCGGCCGCATTACCGGCGTCCTCGGCGTGACCAACCTCATCAGCGTGAAGCAACTGCCGCTCGCGTCCGACGTCAAGGACCGCATCATGGCGGCGTTCCAGCGCCAGGCGGATATCGACTCCCGCGCTGTCACCGTCGCCACGGACGGCAGCACCATCATGCTCGGGGGCACGGTGCGCGCCTGGAACGAGCGCAGCATCGCCGAGCGCACCGCCTGGGCGGCGCCGGGCGTCACCAATGTGGAGGACAATATCATCGTCGCTTCCTGAGCGTGGGACAGGACAGCGCGGCACGGCCGTCCGGGTAGCCGGGCGGCCGTTTCCGCATCCGTATCATCCCGCATATCGGGGCCCATGGCTTCCCCATAGGGTCGCGCCGAACGATGGAGGTGGCCATGAAAAATGTTCTGCTGCTGGTGCATGACGATGCGGGTCAGGAAGCGCGCCTCCAGGCCGCTCTCGATCTCACACGGGCGATCGAGGGGCATCTGCGCTGCGTCGGCGTGACGGCGCTCCCCGCGCTCGTGGTCGACGAATATACCGGTGGCGGGGGCGCCCTGCTGCTCGACGACGAGCGCGAGCAGGAGCGCAGGAACAAGGCTCGGCTGGAGAGCCGACTGGCCCATGAGGACGTCTCATGGGACTGGATCGACGTCACGGCCCGCCTCCATACCGGCGTACTCGGCGCGGCCGATCTTGCCGATATTATCGTGCTGAACAGCGGCCTTGAGGGCTTCCCCACCATGCGCAATGTCGCCAGCCAGATCGTGATGCGCAGCCGCAGACCCGTGCTGGCAGTCCCCGACACGCTGGAGCACCTCACGCTGCGCCGCGTGCTGGTCGCATGGGACGGGCAAGCCTCCTGCGCCAATACCCTGCGCGCTTGCGTTTCGCTGCTCGCGCTGGCGGACGAGGTGGAAATCTTCATGATCCGCGACGGCAGCGACCGCACCGAGCCGCGCGAGGCCGCCGAATATCTCTCGCGCCACGACATTCACGCCAATGTCCGTGTGGTCGAGGATGACGGCCGCACCCCCGATGCGCGCATTCAGGAGGAATGCGCCAGTTGGCGGCCTGATTACATATTGATGGGTGCCTATGGCCGGGGCCGGCTCACCGAAACGTTCGGCGGCGTCACCAGGCGCATGCTCGGAAAAGCCGAGTGGCCGCTGATCCTTGGGCATTAAGGGCATGGAGAAGCATGTGCTGCACAAATGGCACGTGCTCAAATACCCTTCTCGCCCAGACTGAACAGCCGTTCGAGCCAGCGCTCGCGCGTCTCCGCCTTGCCCTCCACATTGCCGATCAGCAGGTGCTTCACCGGCCGGACACCCACGAATTTGAGGATGTTCCGCTCAAAGCTCCTGACGCTGTGGGCACCAAAATAGGCACGGTAGAAAAACGCCGGCATCCCCATGGTCACGACCAGCCGCGCAGTCCGCCCCTTGAGCAGCTTTTTCGGGAAGCCCCTTTCCCCGGGCGCAAAGCCGAAGCCGGGGCGCAGCGCCTGTTCCAGGAAACCCTTGAGCAGCGCCGGCATGTCGCCCAGCCATAGCGGATAGAGGATCAGCAGATGCTCCGCCCACAGTATCATCTCCTGCGCCTGTCGGATATCGGCCGGCACCTCGCCGCCTTCCCAGTCGGCGCGCACCGCGATCAGCGGAAAGGCAAGGGTCGCCACGTCGATGCGCCGCACCTCGTGGCCGGCTGCGATTGCGCCGTCCTCATAGCGCTCGGCCAGCGCATGGATAAACCGCGCCGGGTCCGCATCCGGATGGCCGTCGATGATGACGAGGCGTCGTTTCTCCATCAGACCGGCTCCTTCGCGCCGAAGCTTTTGCGCACGATGCGCACGCCGGGATCATCGGGATCGGCAATGGCGACGAAGCCCATCTCGCGTTCCATGCGGATCGCCGCCTCATGCTCGGCGCTCTCGACCGCCTCGACGGTCTCGATCCCCTCCGCCTCGGCATAACGCAGCACATGGTCGAACAGCGCCCAGCTCACGCCCTCGCCCCTCACGTCCGGGCGGGTCGCCAGCGCCACTTCCGCGCGGACGAGGTCCGCGTCAGCCGCCAGCATCGCCGTGGCGATCACCGCCCCACCCGGCGCATCCAGCGCCAGGAAGGTGACGGTCCGCCGGTAATCGACGCGCACCATCGTCACCAGCAGATCGTGGCCAACCTCGGTCAGCCCGGTGAGGAAGCGGAAACGCAAGTCCTCCGGAGAGAGCCGCGCGAAGAAGGTGGCAAGCAGCGGCTCGTCGTCCGCCCGCACCGGCCGCACATGAAAGCGCAGGCCGGTCCGCGTCGTCAGATCGGCTACCCACTGCATCGGTGCGGGGCGGATCGCCAGTCGCGAGACGGTCTGCTGCTCCGGCGTGATCCGCACGCGGGCATCGAGCGCGATCACGCCCTGCGCATCGGTGAGCAGCGGGTTGATATCCAGCTCGACGATATCCGGCAGGTCGACTGTCATCGCCGAGAGCGCATCGAGCACAGCCGCCACCGCGTCGATCCGCGCCGGCGGCACGTTCCGGTAGCCGGCGAGCAATTTGGAGATCCGTGTCGCGCGGACCAGCTCCTCCGCCTGCGCATGGTCGACAGGCGGGAGCGCGATCGCCTTGTCGCCGATCACCTCCACGGCGGTTCCCCCGCTTCCCACCATCAACACCGGGCCGAAGGTGGCGTCGGTGGCGATGCCGGCGATCAGCTCATGCGCCTGCGGTCGGTTGACCATCTCCTGCACGGTAAAGCCGGTCAGGCGGGCCTCGGGAAGCGACTGCCGGATGCGGCTCTCCATCGTACGGGCGGCCACCAAAGCAGCCTCGCGGTCGCGCAGGTTGAGCGCGACCCCGCCGGCATCGGACTTATGGCTGATATCCGGGGATAGGATCTTCACCGCATAGGGCGGCTTCAGCGCACCGCAAACCTCGCCGACAGCGTCCACGGTGGGCGCGAACCGCGTTGCCACCACCGGAATGCCATAGCAGGCGAGCAGATCCTTGCCCTCGATCTCCGATAGCACGGTTCGTCCCTCCGCGCGGGCATTGGCAATGATCGCGCGTGCAGCCCCAACATCTGCCGTCAACGCGCGCGTCGCCGCCGGGCCTTCGGTCAAGGAGAGCCGCGCCCGTCGTGCCGCGAGCAGATAGCCGAAGCCGCGCACCGCCTCGGTCGGCGTGGTATAGACCGGGATCGCCGCACCGAGCATCGTCTCGCGCACCGCCGCCGCGTTGGCGTCACCCAGCCAGCAGGCGATCACCGGCTTGTCGATATGCGCCGCGCGCGCCGCCGCCACTTCGCCGGTAATTGCCATGGCGATTTGGTCGGCCTCATGTTGCCCGGTCGGGCAGTTCATCACGAGCAGCGCATCCACCGCCGGATCGTGCAGCACGGCGCGCACCCCGGCCCGATAGCGCTCGGGTCCCGCATCGCCGATCACATCGACCGGATTGGCCCGCGACCAGCCTGCCGGCAGAGCCGCATCGAGCGCCGCAATCGTCTCCTCACCCAGCGCCGCTAGCCGCGCCCCTGCGGCTGGCAGCGCGTCAATGGCGAGAATGCCCGCGCCGCCGCCGTTGGTGACGATGCCGAGCCGGTCGCCGCCCGCGTCCCGGCTCGTGCACAGGATCGCGGCGGCGTCGAACAGCTCGGGCAGCGTATCTACCAGCACGATCCCTGAGCGGCCGAACGCGGCGCGATAGACATCGTAGCTGCCCGCCAGCGCGCCGGTGTGCGAGAGCGTCGCCCGTGCCGCCGCCGGGCTCTTGCCGGCCTTGATCGCGATGACCGGCTTGCGGTGCGCCGCCGCGCGCGCAGCCGAGAGAAACTCGGCGGCGTCCGTCACCCCCTCGATATAGAGCAGGATCGCGTCGGTCGCCGGGTCGTCTGCAAACAGGTCGACCAGATCGCCAAGATCGACATCGGCCATATCGCCAGCCGAAACCACGCCCGAGAAACCGATATTACGGGTCTGCGCCCAGTCGAGCACCGCCGTGACCAGCGCTCCGCTTTGCGAGATGAGCGCGAGCCGCCCCGGCCGTGCCGGCGTGCGCGCAAAGGTGGCATCCAGCCCGATATGCGGCGCCATGATGCCAAGGCAATTCGGCCCAACGATACGCAGATGATACGGTCGCGCCGCGTCCAGCATCGCGGCTTTAAGGCCCGTGGCGTCGGTCAATCCCGCCGAGAGCACCACCGCGCAGCGCGTGCCCAGTTCCCCCAGCGCCGTGACGATACCCGGAACGCTCGCCGCCGGCGTCACGATGATCGCGAGGTCCGGCGCCTCGGGCAGCGCATCTACGGAAGCGACCCAGATGGCGCGCGGCCGCTCCACCCGGCGCGGGTTCACCGCATAGATCCGCCCGGAAAATCCACCGGCAATCGCATTGCCGAGCACGATGGCGCCCAGGCTGCCGGCGCGGTCCGATCCGCCAATGACCGCGATATGGCGGGGATTGAGGAGCGCAGTCAGATTACGGATCGTCATGTCGGTCTCGCTTTTCGCAAGGAGCGCGCAAGAGGGCGCGCATGAGAGGGATGACGAAACCGGGCGATACCGGACCATTCGTAGAATCCCCTATGTCGGGAATACGCATGCTCCGTTAGCGATCCTCTCCGCGCGTCGGCCGACCGTCGATTTTGATTTCACGCCCGTGCGAGCTAAGGTGGCAGCATCCGGGCGCTGCTGTGAGTCTTCAATCGGATCGGGATCCGCCCGATCGCGCGAACAGAGGCCCTTTCATGCTGACATGGAGCCGGTCGCCTTTCCTGCGGTTTGCCGTCGCCGTGCTGGTCGTGCTGCTCACGGAGGGGCTGCGCTTCGTCCTCGCGCCGTGGCTCGGCGACCGCTCGCCCTTTTTGCCATTCACGCTGGCCATTCTGGGCGTCGTGCTGTGGTGCGGGTTCGGGCCGGCGATTCTGGCCAGCATTCTCTCGCTGGGTTTCGCGCTGGCGTTCCCCGATCCCCGCCATTTCAGCGTGGGCGATGGGCTGGAGGGCATCCTGTTCCTGTTCACGGCCACCGGGATCATCCTGTTCGGCGAGGCGATCAACCGCTCGCGCCGCAAACTCATCGAGAGCGAGCGGCTCACCCGCCTGCGCACCCATGACGCCGAGGAACTGGCCGAGGAACTCAACCTGCTGATCGACGGCGCGCCGGGCTACGCCATCTACATGCTGGACCTGGCCGGTAACGTGACCATCTGGAACCAGGGCGCCGAGCGGCTGCTGGGCTGGCGCGAGGCCGAAGTGATGGGCCGCCAAGTCTCCCTCTTCTATCCGCCCGATGCAGTGGCGGCCGGCAAGCCGGAGCGCGATCTGGTCCGGGCGGCCGAGGAAAGCCGGTTCATCGAGGAAGACTGGCGGCTGCGCAAGGACGGTTCGGAATTCCTCGCCTCCATCGCGATCACCGCATTATTTACCGAGGAGGGCCGGCTGCGCGGTTTCGCCAAGATCGTCTCGGACATCACCGAGCAGCGCGCCGCCGAGGACATGATAAAATGGCGCGAGAGCCATTTGCGCTCCATCCTCTCCACCGTCCCGGACGGCATGGTGGTGATCGACGAGACCGGCATCGTCCTCTCCTTCAGCACCGCTGCCGAGGCCCTGTTCGGCTATACGGAGAAGGAGGTGATCGGCCGCAACGTCAGCATGCTGATGGGCTCGCCCGACCGCGAGCGGCATGACGGCTATATCCGCCGTTATCTGGAGACCGGCGAGAAGCGCATCATCGGCAAGGGCCGCGTCGTCTTCGCGCTGCGCAAGAACGGCACGTCCTTCCCCATGGAACTCTCCATCGGTGAGGCGACCGACGGCATGCAGCGTATCTTCACCGGCTTCATCCGCGATCTGACCGAGCGCCGGCAGACCGAGGAGAAGCTGCAAACCCTCCAGTCCGAGCTGATCCACGTCTCGCGGGTCAGCGCCATGGGGACGATGGCCTCCACCCTCGCGCATGAACTCAACCAGCCGATCACCGCGATCGCCAATTATGTCGAGACGATCCGCGACCAGCTTGCCGATCCCCATCCCGATCCCGCCGCCTTCCCGATGATGCGTGAGGCGCTGGACGAAACCGCGAAGGAAGCTCTGCGCGCCGGTCACATCGTCCGCCGGCTGCGCGATTTCGTCGCGCGCGGCGAGGTCGAGAAGACGATCGAGCCGCTCCCGGACCTCATCAACGAGGCATCCGCTCTGGGCCTGATGGGCGCGCGCGAGAAAGGCATCGAGCCGGTGTTCGATCTGGCGCCATCCACGTTGCGCGTGCTGGTCGACAAGGTCCAGATCCAGCAGGTGCTCATCAACCTTATCCGCAACGCTTGCGAAGCGATTGGCAACGGCCCCGAGCGGCGGCTGACCATCGCCACCCGGCCCGATCAGCCCGGTTTCGTACGCGTCACCGTGTCAGACACCGGCGCCGGCATCGCGCCGGGCATCGTGGGCCAGCTCTTCTCCGCCTTCGTCAGCACCAAGGCCAAGGGCATGGGGCTGGGCCTCTCGATCTGCCGCACCATCGTCGAGGCCAATGGCGGCCGCATCTGGATGGAACCCCGCGCGGGTGGCGGCACCCACTTTCATTTCACACTCGTAAGGGCGGAAATAGAGGACGATCATGGAGGGTAGGAAGCTTATTCACATCGTCGATGATGAGGACGCGATCAGGCGATCCGCCAGCTACATGCTCAAGACATGCGGCTATGCGGTGGAGAGCTGGTCGTCCGGCGAAGCTTTTCTCAAGGGCGTGCGCCCTGCGGACCGCGGCTGCGTCTTACTCGACGTGCGCATGCCGGCGCTGGACGGCATGGAGGTGCAGCGCGCCCTCTCGGAGCGCGGCGTGACCATGCCCGTGGTCATCATGACCGGCCATGGCGATATCTCCATCGCCGTCCGCGCGATGAAGGCCGGCGCCGTCGATTTCCTGGAAAAGCCGTTCGAGAAAAGCGTGCTGCTTCGCGCCGTCGAGACCGCCTTCGAGCATATGACCGCGGCGGACACCGCCGCCGCGCGCGCGGCGGAGGCGGAGGTGATCCTCGGCGCCCTCACCCCGCGCGAACGCGACGTACTGGAGGGGCTGGCGCAGGGCCTGCCCAACAAGACCATCGCCTACGACCTGGGGATTTCCCCCCGCACGGTCGAAGTCCACCGCGCCAATCTGATGGCCAAGCTCGACGTGCGCAGCCTCTCGGACGCGCTGCGCATCGCCTTCGCCGCCGGCATGGGCGCCTGACCCTAGGAGCAATACTTAACGACCGGCCGTCGCGACCGCGCCATGCTCGCGGCATGGCAGATGCCCCCGAGCGGACTCAGGAGAAAGGCGCCCCGCCAGCCCGGCGAAGCCGCAACCACAAGGGCGTCCCTTCGCTCGCCCTCCTTTCCCCGCGCGAACGGCAGGTGCTGGCGGGCATCGTGCGCGGCCTCACCAACAAGGAAATCGGCATCGAACTGGGTATCAGCCACCGCACGGTGGAAATCCACCGCGCCCACCTCATGCGCAAGCTCAACGTCACATCGCTGGCGGCGCTGCTCGCCATCGCCCTCACCCGGAGCGACCAGCGCGCCGGACGGCCTGCATAAGCTCCTACGCCTTGTCGACGTAGATCAGCCGCCCGGGCCCCAGCCGGTCCAGCACCGTCTCGCGATCCGCCGCCGCAACGGCAAGACACCCCTCGCTGCGGCCGATCTTGCCGAAGCGCGTGACCATGGCGGGCGACACATAATCGGCGGCATGGATGACGAGCGCGCGCGCCTCCGCGTTGCTGTTGCTCTCGTCCAGCCCGATCAGCCGGCGCGAGCGGCCGTGCTGCCCTTCGTAGAGCGCCCCGGTCAGATAGGCGCCGGCCGAGGAGGCTTTCGAGCCGGGCTGGTTAGAGAAGCTGCGCAGCCAGCCGCTATGCGCCGGGTCGGATCCCCGCCCATGGGCGACCAGCACCCGCTCGGCCCGGCCGGTCGCCAGCTCAATGATGTGGAAGCGCGGCTGATGGGACGGCGCGCCGAAATCGACCAGCCCGATGACATCGTCCCGCGCAATGCGGCTCCCATGGATAGCGAGCGCGTGCCGGGCGCGCTCCAGCAGCGCCTCGATGCTGCTCGGGCCCTGAATCGGCTTGGCAAAGGCGGATAGCGGGCGAGCAAGCGCGGCAGCGGCAGCCACGGCGCAGAACTGACGGCGGGAAATCACGAACTTCGGCACTCCTCCTGAGCGAGTTTTCCTGACTAGGCTACGGCACCTCCAGGCCCTAGTCCGTATAAACCCTTATAGGCGGCTTGTCCGCATCCCCGCAGGGAACCAGCATGAAACGGCTCCTCGTCGCCCTCCTCGCCCTCGCGCTGACGTCCGCCGCTCCTGCGCCCGAGGCACGGTGGACCCAGCCGCAGGTCGAACGCCTGATCCAGTGGATCACCACCGCTTCAGACGAGGGCCTCGCGCCCGCCGCATCGGACCTCCCCGCGCTGCGCACCGCCGTGGCAAGCGGCGATGGCGAGCGGATCAGCCGCGCCGCCACCGCTTCCGCCGCCCGATTGCTCACCGCCTTGCGCGAAGGATGCTGCAACGCCGCGCTCAAGAAGGCATGGTATATCGAGCAGCCCCAGCCATGGCCGGATGCCGGCATCGCCGTCGCCCAGGCGGTCGGGCAGGACCGGCTCGACGCGCTGTTCGCCGCCGCGCGCCCCACGCACCCCTTCTACCGCGCACTCCGCGCCGCCTATGCCAACGAAACCAACGCCGCGCGCCGCACGACGCTGGCCGCCAATCTCGACCGCTGGCGCTGGATGCCGCGCGATCCCGGTCCGCGCTACCTGCTGGTCAATACCGCTGCCTATGAGGCGACGCTGTGGCAGGGCGAGCGCATCGTCGGCCGCTGGTCGGTCATCGTCGGCAAGACCGGATCGCCCACGCCGGTGTTCAAGGCGCAGGTGACGGGCGTCACTTTCAATCCCTGGTGGGAGATCCCGGCCAGCATCGCCAGGGAGAGCGTGGCGGCGATGGTCGCGCGGGACCCGGCCGGCGCGGCGCGGCGCGGCTATATCCGCGAGGGCAACCGCTACCGGCAGCGGCCGGGGCCGAACAACGCGCTCGGCCAGATGAAGCTGGTCATGCCCAACCGCTTCAGTGTCTATCTGCACGACACGCCGACGCGCTCGCTGTTCCAGCAGAGCGAGCGGGCCTACAGCCATGGCTGCATCCGCGTCGGCGACGCACTCGGCCTCGCGACCACCCTGCTCTCCGCCGGAAGCGGCTGGACCAGAGCCGATACGGACGCGATCGTCGCATCGAAGCAGACGCGCACCATCTCCCTGCAAACGCCGATCCCCGTCTATATCGCCTATTTCACCGCCGAACCGGGCGACACCGGCGGTATCCGCTATTTCAAGGACATCTACCGCCGCGATTCCGGCGCCTCCGCACCGGTTGCCGATGGAACCTGTTTGTAATGAACGAAGATCCTTCGCCATCAGGCAAGACTTGGGCTGGTAGGACGCAATGCCACGGTTTGCTTGACGAAGAGCGGCCCTTCGACAAGCTCAGGACGAACGGGGGCTATGCTCATTCAACGCGCAGAATGCACCTCTCTCGCCGCCGACAGAAACTTCGTCGCCTCGAACAGCACCAACAGCACCGGGCAGGTCAGCGCGGCAATCCCCAACTGCACCCCGTCCAACGGCGCGAACCGCAGCACCTGCTGCACCGGCGGCACCATGAGGATGATCGCCACTCCGGCAGCGATGAACAGCAGCACATAGCGGAAGGTGACGTTATGCCGCAGCAGCGCATGGCTGATCGCCGGGCTGAACGAGCGGTTCGCCAGCACCAGCGCCAGCACGGCCGCAACCAGCGAGAAGAAAACGAGCGCCCGCAACTCGGGAGCCGACAATCCGCGATCCACCCCGACAAGGTAGATGCCCGCCAGCACGGCAAAGGCCAGCCCACCCTGCACGACGCCGCGCACCACCATCTCCATTGAGAACAGCCGCGCGTTCGGGTCGCGCGGCGGGCGCTGCATCAGCCGGCTCTCCTCACGCTCGGCCTCAAAGACCAGCGCGCACACCGGGTCGATAATCATCTCCAGCAGCGCGATCTGGATCGGCCCCAGCAGCATCGGCCGGTCGAGCAGCAGCGGCAGGATCGCGAGCCCGGCGACCGGCACATGCACGCCGAAGATGAAGCCCAGCGCCTTGCGGATATTGTCATAGACCCGCCGCCCCAGCCGGATCGCGCTGACGATCGCGCCGAAATCGTCCTCCACCAGCACGATCGAGGCCGCCTCGCGCGCCACATCCGTGCCGCGCTTACCCATCGCCACGCCGATATGGGCGGCCTTGAGCGCCGGCGCGTCGTTGACGCCGTCGCCGGTCATGGCGACCACCTCGCCCGCCGCCTTCAGCGCGGAGACGATCCGCAGCTTCTGTTCGGGCATGATCCGCGCAAAGACCGACACCGTGCCGATCAGCCGGGCCAACTCCGCGTCGGACAATGCGGCAAGTTCATCGCCGGTCATCGACTCGCCCCCGTCGATGCCGGCCTGCGCCGCGATGGCCTGCGCGGTGACGGCATAGTCGCCGGTAATCATCACCACGCGGATGCCGGCCGCGCGGCACTGCGCGACCGCTTCCGGCACGCCGGGGCGCAGCGGATCGCTGAGGCCCACCAGCCCAAGCAAGGTGAACACATGGGCGAGATGGTCCATCGCCATGCCGTCCACCCCGGTTTCCGCGCGTGCGACACCGAGCACGCGCATCCCGCGCCCGGCCATGGCGCGCGTCGCCGCCTCCAGCGCGCGGCGCTCCTCGCCTTCCAGCCGGCAGAGCCGCGCAATCGCTTCGGGCGCGCCCTTGGCCGCGACCAGCAGCGGCTGTTCCCCGTCGTCCGCCTGCCAGACGTTGGAGACCGCCAGCAGGTCCGGGCGCAGGCCGACGCTATGCACGAGCGCCCGCTCCCCTCCTCGCGCATCTGCTCCGGCCAGGCGGGCAGCATCGTAAAACGCGACTTCCATCGGATCGACCGGCACCGGCGCGCAGGCAAGCGCACCGGCCTCCAGCAAGGCACGGAAGTCCGCGTCGGCAGCCCCATCGGCCATCGCCACCACGTCGCTGGAGGGTCGCCAAAGCTCGGTGACGGTCATGCGGTTCTGTGTCAGCGTGCCGGTCTTATCGGAGCAGAGCACGGTCGCCGCGCCCATCGTCTCGATCGCGGCGGTCCGGCGGGTCAGCACGCCCGCCCGCGCGATACGCCATGCCCCCATCGCCAGAAAGATGGTGAGCACCACCGGAAATTCCTCCGGCAGCAGCGACATGCCGATGGCGATACCGGCCAGCACCGCATCCAGCCAATCGCCCCGCCGCAGCCCGTAGAGCGCCACCACAAGCAGCGCCACCGCGACCCCGCCGATAGCGCAGATCCGCACGATCCGCGTCGTCTCGCGCTGCAAGCGGGGCGCCTCCGTCTCCAGCGTTGCCAGCGAGTGGCCGATCTGCCCAAGCCGGCTGCGCACGCCCGTCGCAACTACCCGCGCCAGCCCGCGACCATGCGTCACGATGGCGCCGGAGAATACATGCGGCCTGTCGTCGCCGCCCGGCTCTGCCCGCGCCGCGTCATCCTCCTGCGCCGCCCGCTTGCGCACCGGCACCGCCTCGCCGGTCAGGAGGGATTCATCCGCTTGCAGGTCCCGCGCCTCCAGCACCAGCGCGTCGGCGGCGATGCGGTCGCCCTCGTCGAGCACAAGCAGGTCGCCCTCCACCACCTCGCGTCCCGGCACGCGGACGGGCTCGCCGTCGCGCAGCACCAGCGCGCGCGGTGCCGAAAGGTCGCGCAGCGCGTCCAGCACCGTTTCGGTCCGCGTCTCCTGCACGATGGTGACGGCGAGGGAAAAGCCGGCAAAGACCAGCAGCACCAGTCCTTCCGTGATATCGCCCAGCAGCAGATAGGCGCCGCCCGCCGCCAGCAGCATCGCCAGCATCGGCTCGCGCAGCACATCGCGCGCGATCCGCAGCGGCGTACGCCGCTCCACTCTCGGCAGTTCATTGGGACCGTCTTGCGCCAGCCGCCGCCGGGCCTCCTCGGTGGTGAGGCCGCTAGCGTCAGCCCGCTCCGGCTCCGGCGCCTCCACCTCCGCCGCCACGCTTGCGCCCGTCATGCACCGCCCTCTGTTCGCGCCCCGCGCCGAGCCGCCATAGGAAGCGGCGCGCGCGGCCGGAATGCGGAATAATACGCATGGCCGCATCCGCCCCTAGGTAAATCTCCCAATTTCCCGCTGCCGCCCTTCGCGCTAGCCTGAATTCCAGAATAACGGGCTGGGGAGGAGAACCGACGATGATGCAGAGATCGACACCGATGCGCGGCCAATATGTCCGAAGGCGGCTTGCGCCGGTCCTCCGCTCGCCGCTTCCGCTGATCCTGGAATGGATGAGCTGAACCGGCCGCAGCGCACCAGCCCTGTTCCCGGCTGTGACGGGAACCGCCCGAGGGAACGCTGGATACGCCATCGGCGGATCGCATCCGCCGACAAGGTCGCCATGCCGTTCTCCAGATCCACTTTCGAAAGACATTGCGAACAGACCATGGATATCCCTCTCGGGGCTGTCGAGCCCCTTCGACCGACGATTCTGCTCGTCGAGGATGATCCGGGCGTCAGGCGCTCCCTGCAATTGCTGCTCCGCGCCCAGGGCTATGAGGTGAAGGCTTATGTAGAAGGCCGTCCCCTGCTGGACGACGAACAGATACTGGACGCCGCCTGTCTCATCACCGACTATCGGCTGGGCGACATGGACGGTCTCGATGTCCTCACCATGCTGCGTGCGCGCGGGTGGAACGGCCCCGCCGTGCTCATCACCGCTTATTCCTCGCCCCATCTGGCGCATATGGCGCAGGCGGCCGGCTTCGCCCTGCTGATGGAAAAGCCCCTGCGGCCGCCCGTGCTGGTCAGCACCATGACGCAACTCGTGCCGGTCGGCTGAGGGAGCCGCCAGACGCATGCTGCCCCCGCCCGCCTAGTATAATTGCGGATTCAAACCCCGTCCCGTCGGGGACTACCATGCGTCCAGCGATGCGGAAGGCGCGCCTCCCCCTAAAATGCGGCCGGCCGCATCGCACCCAAAGCAGAGGAGCATGCAATGGCCGAGAAGGATCTCGTCACCACAACGCCATCGACCCGTTCGGGGCGGCTCGCCGAGCCGATCAGTTGGCTGCGCAAGGAGGTCGACCGGGTCTTCGACGATCTCGTTCGCCAGCCGGACCGGCTGTTCAACTTCGGCAGCCTTCGCTCCGCGGGCTTCCCGCTGGTCGAGATCAAGGACAAGGATGACGAATATAAGATCAGCGCCGATGTGCCGGGCTTCCAGCCGGATCAGATTTCCGTCTCCGTGGCGGATGGCGTGCTGGTCATTAGTGGCGAGGCGGACGACACCACCAAGACGGAGGAGGACGGCCTCGTCATCGAGGAGCGTCATCGCGGTTCGTTCGAGCGGCGCATTCCCCTGCCCGGCGCCGTGGCCGGGGGCGGGGTGAAGGCCAGACTCAAGCGCGGCGTGCTCAAGGTTTCCGTACCCAAGGCGAAAGCCCCCTCCGCCCAGACCGTCCCGATCGAGGTCGAGGACTAGGACGGATCCCCGGTCCGCCGTCACCCCCTGGGCGGACCCCATCCTGCCGGCGCGAGGAAAACCATCGCGCCGGCTTTCTTTCGGTCAGGCGTGATGGCTGCTGACGGCGCTCACCACCTCGGCCGTCAGGTCGCGATGGCCGCACTCGCTGATGTCGCCGAGCGAGATCATCCCGACCATCCGCTTCTGCTCGTTGATGACCGGCAGCCGGCGAATCTGCCGGGCCTCCATGACGCGCACCGCATCCTCTATCGGCTCGTCGGCGCGGCAATAGACGATCGGCCGGCTCATCACGTCGCGGGCGGTCAGTGCCGCCGGGTCCTTCCCGTTGGCCAGCGCGCGCACCGCCAGATCGCGGTCTGTCACCATCCCCACCAGCCGGTCGTCCTCGCCCACCGGCACGGCGCCGATGTCCTTGTCCTTCATGATCCTCGCCACCTCGGAGAGCCGCGCGTCCGGCGAGACCCATTCGACGCCGCTGTGCATGATGTCCGCAACTTTGGTGTTCATCGGAAGCTCCTTCGCAAGACACTGAACCCGGGCGCGGGAACGCCGCGCCGCGCGGCAAATCTGCGCGCATTCCCGCCCCGACCGGAATCGGTGAATCTACGCAGGGGGCGCGTGCGCTTTCCCGCGAGAGCGCCGGCCCGCCGCAATGGGCTGGACACGCCACCCCGCCCGGCTCCTTAAGGAGAAGTCCGGATACCGCCGGCCCGGCGGAGCGCGCATCCATCGACGGAGCGAACGGCCGGAAAGGGCCAGCAGGAAGCGCGTCGCCCCCGTTTCGCGCGCTGCCTCTGGAAGGACCATTGGCATGATCCATGACCCCATCGAACGCGATATATCCCCCGCGCTGGTCGATGCGCTGCGCCATCATGCCGAGCCGCTGCCCTCCCCCGCGCTTGCCGACGAGTTCGGCGCCTGCTTCGATCGGTTCGGCGACGCCCGGCTGGTGCTGCTGGGCGAGGCGACCCACGGCACGTCCGAATTCTATCGCGCCCGCGCCGCCATCACCCGCCACCTCGTCAAGCATCACGGCTTCGGCCTCGTTGCGGTCGAGGCGGATTGGCCCGACGCCGCCCGCATCGACGATTATGTCCGCCATCAGGCACCGCGCCCGCGCCAGGGCGACGTGTTCGCGCGCTTCCCCACTTGGATGTGGCGCAACGTGGAGGTCCTGGAATTCGCCGACTGGCTGCGCGGCCACAATGCCGGCCTGCCGGAGGAACGGCGCGTCTCCTTTCACGGACTGGATGTCTACAGCCTCAACGAGTCGATCCACGCGGTGCTCGCCTATCTCGCCAGGGTGGACCCGCAGGAGGCTGCGAGCGCCCGCGCCCGCTACGGTTGCCTGACGCCGTGGCAGGACCAGCCGGCGCATTACGGCCGCGCCGTCGTCCACGGCGGCCGCCCGAGTTGTGAGGACAATGTCGTCGCGCAGCTTCGCGAGCTGCTGGCCAGACAGCTCGTCTATATCGAGCAGGATGGCGAACGCTGGTTCGACGCGGTGCAGAATGCCCGCATCGTCCAGGCCGCCGAGCGTTACTACCGGGCGATGTATCATAGCTCGACAGAGAGCTGGAACCTGCGCGACCGCCACATGTTCGGCACGCTCCAGGCTCTGCTGGCGCATCGCGGCGACAATGCCAAGGCGGTGGTGTGGGCGCACAATAGCCATATCGGCAACGCCGCCGCGACCGCCATGGGTTGGCAGGGCGAGTTCAACATCGGCGAGCTTTGCCGCACCGCCTATGGCGACGGGGCCGTCCTCATCGGCTTCGGCACCGACACGGGAACGGTTGCGGCGGCCGACGATTGGGGCGGTGTCATGCGCATCAAGACCGTCCGGCCCGCCCGCAGCGACAGCTACGAGCACGCCTTCCGCCGCACCGGCCTCGTCCGCACCCTGACCGACTGGCGCCACCGCAGTGACCGGGGCGCGCTGGAGGCGCTGCTGCGCAAGCCGCTGCTCGAACGCGCGATCGGTGTCGTCTATCGGCCGGAGACCGAGTTGCTCAGCCATTATTTCGAAGCGGTGCTGGCCGAGCAGTTCGATGCCTGGGTCTGGTTCGAACAGACCAGCGCGGTCACGCCGCTGGGCGCCGAGCGTCCGCACGGCGCGCCCGAGACATGGCCGTTCGGCCTATGACGGTCGCCGCGCCTCCCGAGACGGCATCCGCGCCCGTCACGATCCAGCCGGATGGGCTCAAGGGCCTGCTCGGCCTGCCGGACGCGCCCAGCGGGCTGGTCATCTTCGCGCACGGCAGCGGCAGCGGACGGCTCAGCCCCCGCAACAATCACGTGGCCAACGGCCTGCGCGGCGCCGGTCTCGCGACGCTGCTGATCGACCTCCTCACTCCGCTGGAGGAGCAGGACCGCACCAATGTGTTCGACATTCCGCTGCTCGCCACCCGTCTCGCCGGCGCGGCGGCCTGGGCGCGGCGTGAGCCAGCACTGGCCCACCTGCCGATCGGCTATTTCGGCGCGAGCACCGGCGCCGGCGCGGCGCTGCTCGCGGCATCGGCGGAGGGCGCGGACGTGCGCGCCATCGTCTCGCGCGGTGGCCGGCCGGACCTCGCCGGCGCCCATGCGCTGGCCCATGTGCGGGCGCCGACGCTGCTGATCGTGGGCGGCCGCGACAAGCCGGTCATCGAGCTGAACCGCGTCGCCATGCGCCACATGCACGCCGCCGAGACCGAGCTGACCATCGTGCCCGGCGCCAACCATCTGTTCGAGGAACCCGGTACGCTGGACCGGGTCATCGCCCACGCCATTCGCTGGTTCCTGCTCTACCTCCCGGAGACGCCATGACGCTGTCCGACCGTCCCTCGTTCAAGGATCGGCAGGATGCCGGCCGGCGGCTTGCACAGGCGCTCCTTCCCCGCGCACCGGACAATCCGCTCGTGCTCGGCCTGCCGCGCGGCGGCGTGCCCGTCGCTCACGAGGTAGCGCGCGCGCTGGGTGCCGATCTCGACGTGCTGTTCGTGCGCAAGCTGGGCGCGCCCGGCTATGAGGAGCTTGGCATCGGCGCGGTAATTGACGGCGCGCATCCGCAAATCGTCCTCAACGACGAGATCGTCCGCCAGGTCGCGCCCAGCGCCGACTATATCCAGAGCGAGACGTGGCGGCAGCTTCGCGAGATCGAGCGGCGCCGGCACCTCTATCTGGGCGAGCGCAAGCCGCTCAGCGTCGCGCACCGCAATGTCATCCTCGTCGATGACGGCATCGCCACCGGCGGCACCGTCCGCGCCGCACTCAAGGGGCTGCGCAAGGCGCATGCCGGCAAAATCGTGCTCGCCGTCCCGGTCGCGCCCGCCGACACGCTGCACACGCTGGAGGGGGAATGCGACGAGATCGTCTGCCTGGTTTCGCCCGACCCCTTCTATGCGGTCGGCGTTCACTATGCCGACTTCGACCAGACCAGCGACGAGGAAGTCACCCATCTCCTCGCCACCCCGCCCCGCAACCCGGCCGTGACGGGAGGCCCCGTCAGTCATAGCCCCTGAACCAGGCGCCTCCTCGCGGCAATGGAACCCACGTCCTACGCGGTCTTCCACAAAAGCAGGAGTCCATCACCCCTCATGCGCGCCGATCGTCTTGGCAATGTCATCGCTGCTGCGATTGGCAACATCCTTGTCGATCTCCGCGATCAGCCGCCGCCGGATCGCATTGCCATATTGCTTGCGCAATTCGCCCAGCATGCGCGGCGGCGCAATGACGACGATGCCGCCCTCCTGCGCATCGGCCGCATCCTCCAGCGCCGCGAGCGCGCGTTCCGCGAACTCGTCCTCAGCCTGCTGGTGCCAGTCGGTTTCGCTAACCGCGCTGCGCCGGCCATCCACGCTGGAGAAGGCCCGTCCCGGCGCATCCGTGCCTTGCGCCCGCGACGGCGGATTCTCGGCCTCCCCATGCGCCAGCGTGGCGAGCACCGGATATTTGGCATCCCCATCATTGCGTAGGATCAGCATCTTCGCCCCATCGACGGCGAGGACCAGCGTGCCGTTATCAATTCGCATGAATCGTTCTCCAAAACCTTCCATGTCCCGCCCCTATCGCGGCCATCCCGCCGCCCGGTATCAGGAAAGCTACTTACCGGGCCGCCTCGGCCGCACGCTCCGTCTGCCGCCGCGCCGCACCGAGCCGGGCAACGACAGTCCGCACGCCACCGCCCTCCGGGAACGGAATCTCCGGCTCGTCCCACGCCGCCCCGTCGACAGTCACCGTCAATACGCCGGTGCTCAGTCCCTCGGGATTCTCGATGCGCACATGCAGGCTCCCGCCCGCACGAACCAGCGTCGCCTCCACCTCCCGCCAGCCTGTCGGCAGGCACGGCGCGAGGCGCAACCTGCCCCCGGTCAGCCGCAGGCCGAGCATCTCCTCGACCGCAAGCCGCCATGTCCATGCCGCCGCGCCGGTATACCAGCTCCATCCGCCACGCCCCTCATGCGGCGACGCGCCCGCGACATCGGCCACCACGACATAGGGCTCGGTGAGATAGCGCGCCGCATCTTCTCGCGTCGCCGTGCGGTTGACCGGGTTGATGCGGTCGAACAGCCGCTTCGCCCCATCGCCGTCGCCGAGCCGGGCGAGCGCAATGGCGAACCACGCGGCGGCATGGGTATATTGCCCGCCATTCTCGCGGATGCCGGGCGGATAAGCCTTGATATAGCCGGGATCGCGCGGCGTCCGGTCGAACGGCGGGTCGAGCAGCCGGATGAGATGATCGTCCTCCCGCACCAGATAATGCTGTGCCGAGGCGATCGCCTGCCACGTCCGTTCCGGGTCCCCCGCACCGGAAATCACCGCCCAGGACTGGGCGATCGAATCGATCCGGCATTCGGTCTCGGCGGCGGTGCCCCACGGCCGGCCATCGTCGTCGAAGGCACGCATATACCAGGCGCCGTCCCATCCCTCGCGTTCGACCGCCGCAGCCAGCGCCGTCGCCCGCCCTTTCCAGCGGTCGATGAGGTCATGGCGGCCAGCCAGAGCGCACAGCCGCGCAAACCCGTCGATCGTCGCGATCAGGAACCACGCCAGCCAGACGCTCTCGCCCCGCCCTCGCTCGCCGACCCGGTCCATGCCGTCGTTCCAGTCGCCAGCGCCGATCAGCGGGAGCCCGTGCGCGCCCAGCCGATGCCCTCGGTCGAGCGCCCGCTCGCAATGCCCGAACAGCGGCTGGGTATAGTCGGTCGTGTCGAAACGCGCGTAACGGTCGGTCTCGCCGTCCGCCAGCGGGGGCGCACGCAGGAACGGCACCTCCTCGGCGAGGATGGCCGCGTCGCCCGTCGCCTCGACATAGCAGGCCACGGCATAAGGCAGCCACAGCAGATCGTCCGAGCAGCGGGTGCGCACACCCCGGCCGGACGGCGGATGCCACCAGTGCAGCACATCGCCTTCCTCGAACTGATGCGCGGCCGCCGCCAGGATATGCCGCCGCGCCGCATCGGGATCGGCATGGAGCAGCGCCAGCACATCCTGAAGCTGGTCGCGGAAACCGAAAGCCCCACCGGCCTGATAAAAGCCGGCGCGGGCCCGCAGTCGCGCGCTGGTCGCTTGATAAGGCAGCCAGCGATTGACCATCAGGTCGAAGGCGGGATCGGGCGTTTTCACGGTGACGGCGCCAAGCTGCCGGCTCCATCCCTCACGGCAGGCGATCAGAGCCCGCTCGACCTCCGCCGGGTCCTGCCAGCGCTGCGCGAGCCAGCACGCCTCCGCCCGGTCTTGTCCCTGGCCAAGCGCGAACACCACCTCCGCCGAGCCCTCAGCAGGAATCTCGATATGCACCTGCAAGGCCGCGCAGCAATCGGCATCCCCGGAAATCTGGCGATTGCCCAGGTCCCAGTTGAACAGCGAATCCGGCTGCCCGGCATTCTCCGTGGCGCCGTGAAAGTCCCGGCGCGATGTGGTGAGGCTATGCGGCGCGAGGCTGCTCGCCAGAAAGGCCGTCCGCCCGCGAAACTCCTCCGTCCATGGATTTTCGGCAAGGATCGCGTGGACGGCAGGATCGTAACTGGCCGCCCGCAGCGGCGCCGGCTCATCGCGGACGGCCCCCAGCAGCCATTCGGCATAATAAGTCGCGGTAATCCGCCGGGCTTGCGGGAGCCGGTTGCGCAGCCGCAGCCGCACCAGCTTGACCGGCTCGTCCACCGGCACGAACGCCAGCAGTTCCTGTTCCAGCCCCTCGCTCGCCCGCTCCCAGCACGTATAGCCGGCGTCATGGGTAATGCGGCAGGCCGACTCTCGGCCGAGTGGCAGCGGCGTCGGCGTCCACAGCCGGGCATTCTCCTCGTCGCGCAGATAGAGCCGCTCGCCTTGCGGATCGCGTACCGGGTCGTTGGACCATGGCGTCAGCCGGTTCTCGCCGCTGTTCACCGCCCAGGTGAAGCCCAGCCCGGCCTCGGTGACGATGGTGCCGAACCCGTCATTGGCGAGCACATTGGACCAGGGTGCCGGCGTGCTCTCGCCCGCATCGAGATGGACGACATAAGCACCCTCGGACGCAAAGCCGCCCCAGCCGTTGTCGAAGGCCAGATCGGGCAGGCGCACAAGGTCGGCCAGCGGACGTGGCGCCGCGTGCGCCGCGACGGGCGCAAAGCGCGGGCCGTGGATTGCCGGCGTATCGGCGCGGGCGATCTGCTCCTCGATTGGCCCGCCGCGCTCATCCAGCACCAGTCGTGCCGCCCGGTCGAGCAAGGCGGCGCGTTCCGTGTCGGCAGGCGCGATGCCGACCAGATGGACGCCGCCATCCATCCCGAGCTGATCTTGCGTGCCCGTCTCGCGCAGCACGTCGAGCACCCGCTCGCGCACCGGCTCGATATAGCCCGCCGTGCCCTCGTGGGTCACGACGAGGTCAACCGCCACGTCGCGCCGCCGCCAGCACTGCTGCGCAGCCAACAGGAAGCGCAGTACCGCCGTCTCCTCCCCGTCGCCGGACCGGAGCAGAAGGATGGGGCGGTCGCCCGATATGCTGAGCGCCCAGAGGTCGCCCCGTCCAGCCGGGAGGGCAAGGGGAGGCGGCGCGCCGACACGGGGTTGCAGCAGACGCGAGAGCAGCGCCTGCACCCGCGGCGGATCGCCCGGCGAGAGCGCCAGCCGGTGCATCTCGCGCGCCACCGCCGTCGCCGCGTCGTTCACCGCCCAGTCGAGCGCCGAGAGGGTCGCATAGCGCTCGGCGACATCCAGCGCGGAATCGCGCGAGCCTGCGACGATGGTGAGGAAGGCGATCTCCCGCCGGCCATGCGGCGGCAGGACCAGCTCCGCGCGCAGGGCGAAAATCGGGTCGAGCGTCCACCCCAGCGTGCCGGCCAGCGCATCCGCGTGCATCGCGGCCGGGTCCGAGACGCTGCCATGGCGGCCGAGAAAAGCGCGCCGGTTCGCCGTCACGCCGAGCAGCCGCACCCCCTCGTCCTCCGCGATCATCCGATGGAGCAGAACCGGCGAACGCTCCGCCGCACCGCGTGGCCGGCGTGTGAACAGCAGACCGGCGCCCCCAGGAATGGTCTCGGCGCCGACGAACAGCTTGCTGAACGCCGGATGCCGCGCCGCATCGAGCGGTGGCGCGAGCACCACGTCGGCATAGCTGGTAATATCGAGCGAGCGCGGCTGGTCCGTCTCATTGACCAGCGCGATGCGCCGGATCTCCAGGTCATCCCCCTGCGCGACGCAGATCGTCGTGGTCGCAGAGATACCGTGCGCCCGGCGGTGAAACTCGGCCTGATGCGCATGGAAAACGGTCTGCCCTTCCTCCCCGTCCACCGGCGCGGGATCGCCTGTCGCGGCCCAGAAACGGCCCTCGCTCCGGTCGCGCAGGAAGATGCTATAACCGGCGCCATGCGCGGCGGGGTCCAGCCGGGTGAGCGCATGGGTCTGCCAATTGAGGCCGCTCGCGCCATCGGTGCGGATCCGCGTGGCGAGGCGGCCGTTGCCGATGACGTGCCAGCCGGGCGCCGCCGCCGGGCGCACCGGCGCCCAGCCGTGCAGCGCGGGAACGGCGCCATCGGCCGGCAGAACCGGCGCTTCGGCCACCTCGACGCGCGAGATTTCGGGCGGCAGTTCCCAGGGAATACGCTCGTTGAGCAGCAGGTCGATAGTCTGGACGCGCGGATCGGCATGGAACCAGCGCACCAGCATATCGTCGCACAGCGCATTGCCAAAGGCGGCCATGCTCATCCCATGATGGTGGGCCATATAGGAGCGCACGAGCGCAAAGGGCTCGTCGAGCGGCACCCGCTCCGGCGTGAAATCGGCCGCCTCGTAAAAACCGTAGCGCCCCAGCAGCCCGAGATCGTCGAGGCGGCGCAGGTTTCTCGCTGCCAGCGCCGGCCGTGTGGCCAGTGCCAGCGCGGTGGCATAGGGGGCCACCACCAGATCGCGCCCCAGTCCACGCCGCAGACCAAGGTCCGGCACGCCAAAGGCATGATAGCGATAGACCCGGTCCGGCCCCATCGACGCGAAGGATGATTCGGAGATACCCCAGGGCGTTTCGTGCAGCGCCCCGAACCCGTGCTGGATATCCACGGCGGTGCGGTCGCTCCGCCCGAGCAGCGTCTCCGCATCGCTGCGCAGGAACAGGTTCGGCATCAGATATTCAAACATCGAGCCGTTCCATGAGACCAGCGCGAGCCCCGCCGCCTTCTTGGTGATCGGCCGGCCAAGGTGGAACCAGTGGCTCGGCGCAACGTCACCCTTAGCGATGGCGAAGAAGCTCGCCAGCCGCGCCTCGCTCGCCAACAGGTCGTAATGGTGCGAATCAATGCGATCGGCACTGACATTATAACCGATATGGAACAGGCGGCTGTTCCGATCGAACAGCAGCGCGAAGTCCATGCCGAGCGCGAACACGCCGGCGCGCTGCCCCACCGCCGCGCACCGCTTCCCGAGGTCCCCGATCGCGTCCACCCCATCCTCGATTGCCGTGCGGACTTGCGCGGCCCATGTCCGCGCGCGTTCGGATGGCGCGTGCGCAGCGAACTCGTCCAGCCGGACCCTCGCCGCATCGCTCACAGGCGACAGCGCCTTCACCTCAGCCGCGATATCCGCGCACTCTCCGGGCGGTGCGGCAAGAAGCGGCATCCATGGCGCAAACAATCCCATGTCCCGCCGCATACCCAGCAGATGATGCTCGACCCGCTCAAACCACGCCTGGATCGCGCGTAACTGGCCGGTGTCGGCCTCATTGACCGCCGAGACCAGCGCGGCGATCCGCTCGCGCAGCAGCGGCAGGTCGCGGTCGATCAACTGCGCAAGAGGCGCGCTCCAGTCCGCTTCGTCGCTCGCCGCCTTGGTCGCAACCCCGCGCATGATGGCGATGCAGGCCGCCGCATCGCCCGGTTCGCTTGCGCTCACCGCCTCCGCCAGCAGGTCGAGCAGATCGCGAAGGCCCGCCCACCGAGCCTTGTCGAGCGGAGGCATGGCGGCCGCCTCACGCAGCGCCTGCTGGACGACGATGAGGCTCACCGCCAGATTGCCGCTGTCCACGGTCGAGACGTAGCGCGGCTCCAGCGATGCCAGCGTGCGGGTCTCATACCAGTTGAGGATATGGCCGCGATAACGCTCCAGCCGGTCCATCGCGTCGAGCGCATTGCGCAGCCGCATCTCCGCCTCGTTGAGCCCGATATGCCCCAGCCGCCAGGCGGTGAGCACCGAGAGCAGCATCATCCCGATATTGGTAGGCGAGGTGCGGTGCGCGGTCTTTTCGTCGGGCGGCTCCTGATAATTGTCGGGCGGCAACCAGTTGTCCTCCGGCCGCACGAACGTCTCAAAGAACAGCCATGTGCGCCGCGCGATCAACCGCAGGTAGCGCCGGTCCGCCTCGGTCATCTCCTCGATGGGCGACTGCAACGGCCGGCCGATCCAGATCGCGATTTCCGGTGCAAGTAACCAGAGCAACAGCAACGGCGCGGCGACCGGCAGAACGGTCGGCGCAACAAAGGCTAGGGCACCCGCGATTGCGATGGCGAGCAGTGGTGATGCCGCCATGTCGCGCCACGCCGCCAGACGCGGATTGCGCGTGGCAAGCCGGGTCGCCATTTGCGCGGCGGAAGTCCATTCCAGCAAATTCTGGCCCGAACGCAGCCGCCACAAGGTAACGCCGATAGCGTGAAGCGCGATGGCGGAATCGCTGACGAGAAAGGCCAATGCGAGCGCCCAGCGCCCGACATGGTCGGAGAGCTTGCGCAGCGTCCCCTGCATCACGCCGCGCCGCCGCCCGCGCGCCAATCCCGTAACCAGATCGGTAAAGAGATAGGCGGCCGGCGCCGCCAGTGCGAGCAGCGTCCACACCAGCGGGCTGCCGTCCAGCACGAACCAGCCGCCGAGCAGCAAAGCGACGATGCTCGGTGGGATCAGGCTGCGGCGCAGATTGTCGAAAATCTTGAGCCGGTCGAACCAGCTCAACCGGTTGCGTAACCATCGCCCGCCGCGCCCCGGAACGAACGGGAACAGCCAGAACAGGATCTGCCAGTCGCCGCGCATCCAGCGGTGCCAGCGCCAGACATAATCGAGATAGCTCGACGGGAAGCCCTCATAGACGATGATGTCGCTGACCAGCGCCACGCGCCCGTGCAGTCCTTCGAACAGATCGTGGCTGAGCAGGTTGTTCTCGGGGATCCGCCCTTCCAGACTGCGCTCGAACGGCGCGACCTCGTAAATCCCCTTGCCGACGAACACGCCGGTTCCCAGCAGGTCCTGATACACATCGGACACGGCGCGCGAATAAATGTCGATGGTCGTATCGCCACCGTAGAACCGCGTGAACAGCGAGCGACCCGTTGCCTCCGGTGTAATCTCCACACGGGGCTGGAGGATCGTATAGCCCCGCACGACCTTGCCCGTGCGCGGATCGAACCGGGCGCGGTTGAGTGGGTGTGCCAGCGCGCCGACGAGACGGCCGACGACGCCCGGCGGCAGCCGCGTATCCGCATCGGCCGTCACCACGAAACGCGTGCGGCGCAGGGCCTCCGGGTCCCCGGCGGTCAGGCTGAAAGGCTCTTGCTCGCTACGCAGGATGAAGCCGTTGAACTGCTCCAGCTTGCCGCGCTTGCGCTCCCACCCCATCCAGCATGCCTGCGCCGCATTGTAGAGGCGCGGCCGGTGCATCAAATGAAACGGCGCCGCATTTTTCCCTTCACCCTCGCCATGCCGGGCGTTGAGCATTTCGATGCCGGCCACCAACGCCTGCTCGATCGCCTTGTCCTCCGGCATCACCTGTTCCAGCGCATCGGCATGATCGCTAAGCAGCACGAATTGCAGCATGGGATCGGGATTCGCCAGCCGATGACCTTCCAGCCGCCGCAGGGCGGGGGCAACATCGCCGGCGTGGGCGACGATCACCGGCATGACCACCACAGTCGCGCAATCCGCCGCGATACCCTTCTCGAAGTCGAGCTTGGGCAGGACACGCGGCGGAACGATCAGCGTCACCAGCCAGTTGATGACGGTGATGCTCAGCATCGCCGCCGGCAGTGCAGTCAGCGCGATCCCCAGTAACCACGAGAGCGGCGACGCATCCACCGCAGCCAGATACAGCGCCGGCAACGCGAAGGAGACCAGCCCAGCCAGCACCAACGCCAGCGCATAGAGCGTTCCCGGATGGCGCAGCAGCCGCCGGCTCAGCGCTTCGAGCGCCAGGATGCGCGAGTCGATCGCATCCTCGAACACTGGCCGCCCGGCATCGACCAGCCAGTAGCCGACATGGCCGGAGGGCACATCGCCCTCGCTGCGGCATTGCGCGAGCGCCTTTTGCGCCACGTCCCATTCGGGCAGCCGGGCGAAGCGGGCGATCCGCTCGACAGCGTGGCGGTAGTGATCGCGCGTCTCGAAATCCATCAGCGGATAGATACCGGCGGGATCGCGGCTGAGGATCGCCTCCACCCGGCTGGTCCGATCGAAGAAGTCGCTCCACTGGATGGTGGAAATCACCGGCAGGTTGGCGATGGCGCGGGCGACGCACTCGATATCGGTGGCCGAAGCGCTTGGCGCATCGGGCGGAAACGGCAGTTCGACATCGGGGAAAAGTCGCGTGAAGCCGGCGACCAGCAGCTCCAGGCAGGCCAACCGCAGCATCGTCGGGAAGGCCCACAGCTCCGCTATACTGAGCGGCATCCGCTCCTGATACTGGTCGATGAACTGGACGGCGCCGGCCAGCGACACCTGCAAATGCGATGCCTGAAGCAGAGCATGCGCGAGGATGTAGATGCGCGGCGGGGCGCCGTCCGTGCCGCCCAGCGCTGGCAGCTTGCGGCAGAAACGCGCCGGCAGGTCTTCATGGATCTGGAGGATGGCGCGCTGAACGTGAAAGTCGTTGTCGAGCAGCCACTCGGCGGCCGAGCTGGCATGCGGCGGCGCCTGACTCGCCGCGATCCGCGCCCGGCCGAGCCACGCCTTGAGCGCCGGCAGGGCCGACCATGAAGGCGGCGGCTGCGAGCGTCCCCGCAACCCGGCAAGCTGGTGCCGCGCCGCGATCTCGTGCGCGGCGCCGGCAATGGGGTCCTCCCGGTCGCCGTCCGCCATGTCAGCCAAGGCAGGCGACGGGGAACCGGAGGGCGTGGTCCTCGGTCATGCCCGCAGCCGGCGCCCTCGCCTCGGATTGCAGGATCAGCATGGGCACGGTGCAATGCGCCATCAGGAAGGAGGCCACGCTGCCGTAACGCATCTGGTGGTGATGGTTGGCGCCCTGCCCGCGTGCGGAGAGCACGACGAGATCGGCCGCCTCGCTCTGGATGAGCTGCGCCAGCGCCGAGCGCACATCGTCGCCCCGTGTCGAGCAGACCCGCGCACGCAGGCCCATCGCCTCCAGATTGGTGCGGATGCGCGCCAGATAGCCGCGCGCGGTCGCCTCGTTCCGCTCCACGACATGCTGCCTCAGCAGCAGGTCCTCCGGTTCCAGCGGCCGGATCTCGGTCAGCTCCGGGTTGGGCACGACATGGGCGAGCAGCAGCTCCGCATCGGCCGCCTTCGCCAGCCGCGCCGCCATGGGCAGCACGCTCTCCGCCCAGCACGAGCCATCCAGCGGCACCACGATCCGCCGGTAGCTGGCCGGCGCCAGCCGCGCGCAGCTCGGCACCAGCAGGATCGGCGCCGTCACCCGCGAAAGCACATTGTGGACCGTGCCGCTGATATAATGCGGCATGCCGTTCCAGCCGCTTGTGCCCAGCACCACCAGGCAGCCCTCCTGCTCGCTTGCGACACGGCTGATCTCATCGGCCGGGCGCCCCTCGGCCAGCGCCAGGCTGGCGCGGGGGGAGGCGGCGCTTTGTGCCTCGGCCAGCCGGCGCAGCGCGCGACGCGCTTCATGGCGGCGCAGGTCCCATTCGATCGGGTCCGGCTTGGCCTCGCTCGCAGCACGCGTCTCCAGCACCTGAAGCAGCGTCAGCGGCGCCTCCAGCGCCTCAGCCAAGGCAAAGGCATGCGGCATGATCGAGGCCGCCTCATCGGCACGGTCGATGCAGGCGACGATGGCGGAGCCGCTCGGCGATCCACGCTCGGAACCATATTGGAGCTGCTCGGCCAACGACATGTCGCGATCTCCTCTTTGTGGGGCAGTCGGACATGTTCGAACCGCGGGCGGGAGAGCCATGAAGCCGGGGAAAACCCGAACTCCCGCGAAGTCCCTGCGCAATGTCCGTGCCAAGGCAGACCAAGGTGATCCAAAATCGGACAGGGCAAAATTAGGGTTTCTACGGATCCCGACCTGGGTGAGGACGTGGCGCCAGGTGCCTTTGGTGCCCCCCCCGCTCGAACCCACCCGTGACGCCCGTTGCGGAAGGCAACGTCGGGTAGCAGCGCCATCGCCTTCTAACGCGTCAAAGGCTTTCGACCGCGCCGTCACGGCCCGCCGACACTTTATCTACGAGCCATTCCCCACGCTCCGGTTCGCGCATGCCCGCCACCGCCGAAGGGCAAGCCACCGCAATAGCGCCACATGGGCGATCCTATCGCTGACGAACAGCGCGGTTCGGTGATCGACATGGCATGGAACGCACCATTGCAGTCATCCCGACGAGGTCAGTTCGGAGAAAATCAGGAGGGGCAAGTCGAGCGGTTCGTATAGGAAACCCAACATGGACATAGCGGCTGTGATCTGCCCTCTATGATGGGTGGCGTGATTGAATATATGAAGAAGGGCCGTCGACATCGGCAGCGCCCGCGGCTGGCCAGTCGTCATCGTATATCGAAGATCACCGCCAAGCGCACTTTCGCCAAGTTCGTCAACATAATCGGACCATCGCGCTGTTGCCGCAATCAGTCGGGACGCCAGGTTATCCCGATCGTTCTCCAACTCGGCATCAAGCGGTAGGCTAGTCGAGCGCCCGCCAGAAAATCGCGGATACCAAATTTCGCTATCCGTCAGCAGGAGATGATTCAGGGTGCCATGGATCGAACGGAAAAACAGGCCACATGGTCGTCTATAAAGTTGCTCCGGCACCGGCTCGATCGAAGCCAAAAGGCGCTCGGTCGCCACTTATGATATCGAGCCATCTGCGCAACCTGATCTTTAGCCGAGAGAGCCACGATACCTCCCATCAACGTCCGCCACGACCTGTCATCGAAGGAAAAGCGCCCCATCCTCTCGCGGCCACACGGGCCGCAAGGGTCAGCCTCAACCCTCCGCCGCCGCCAAGCCGTTGCCAGCCGCAGGCTCACCGCCGCCAGCTTCCGCCGCCTCAGCGCCAGCCGGCTCCGGCAGCCTTGCGAGCGTCTCGATTGCCCCCACGTCCTCGATCTCGCGCGAGCTGGTCTCGACGCTCAGTTCCTTGAACCGCCGCCCCGTCACCAGCACGCGGTTCTCGAAGCTGGAAACGAACTTGTTGTAGTGCGACACCGAGCCGTTGAGGCTCCGCCCAAGCGCGGAGAGATGCCCGGCCGCCACCGCCAGCCGCTCGTACATCTCCTTGCCGAGCGCGCCGACCTGCTGCGCTTCCTCAGCCAGCCGCTCCTGCCGCCAGACGCTCGCCACGGTGCGGGCGATGGCGACCAGATTGGTCGGTGTCGCCAGCAGCACCCGGCGCTCGAACGCCCATTCCCACAGGCCATCGTCCTGCTCCAGCGCGGCGGAGAGGAAATGCTCGCCGGGGATATACATGACGACATAGTCCGCCGCCTTGCCGAAGCGCGCCCAATAATCCTTGGCGCCGAGCTGCTGGGCGTGCAGCCGCAGCGAGCCGGCATGGGCGCGCAGATGCGCGGTGCGGGCGGCCTCATCCACTTCCTCGCTGGCATCGAGATAGGCGTTGAGCGAGCATTTCGCGTCGATAATCAACTCGCGTCCGCCCGGCAGGCGCACGATCACATCGGGCCGCAGCCGCCCATCCTCGGTATCGACCGACACCTCCTGGCGGAAATCGACATGCTGGGCGAGGCCAGCCTGCTCCAGCACATTCTGCAAGGATTGCTCGCCCCAGCGTCCGCGCGCCTTGGGGCTGGAGCGCAACGCATTGACCAGCCGCGCGGTCTCGTCGCGCACCTGCCCTTGCCCGGCGCGGACCATCTCCACCGCCTCGCGCAGGCCGGCATAGCTATCGACACGCTCCTTCTCGACCCGGCCGAGCCCTTCCTCATAGCGCTTGAGCGTCGCCTCGACCGGCTGGAGCAGCGCCTTGAGACTTGCCTCGCTCTTTTCATGCGCCTGATTGAAGCGATGGTCGGCCCGCTCAATCAACGCACGCTGCGCTTCATTGAGCAGCTTGCCCGCCGTCTCGCTGAATTGCGCGGAAAGCTGCTCGCGCGCCTCTTGCAAGCCCTTGAGTTGCGCAGCGAACGCTTCGCTGCGCGCGGCGTGATCGGCACGCATGGCGGCCAGATCGCGCTCGGCCGCATCCAGTGCGCGGTCGGTCTGCTCCAGTTTCTCGCGCAGCGCTTCCGCCTGTCCCGCCCGCTCGGTCGCCACCGCGAGATCGCGCAGGGCGGCGGTGCGCATTTCCTCCAGCGTCGCGAGCCGCTCCGCCAGCGCCCGCCGCTCGGCCTCGACCGGCGCGGCCATGCGTGCCCGCACGATCCAGCCGATGGCGAGGCCCACGATCAGCGCAACGAGAATGGAAACGAGACTATCCAGCGGCACCGGGCGACCCTTATGTGGAACGAAAAGGGAACTTACGCGCTCGCCACGGTCTGCGCAAGCGCCCTCCGCTCACAGCCCCCTAAGCTCGCACCGCCTGCCCCAGCGGCAGCGGATCGCCCATGATCCGCTGCGAGATCACCGTCGCCATCTGCGCAGTCGCCGGGTCGTCCATCGCCTTGCGCATGATGTCGCGCTGCTCGGCGCGCCGGGCAGGATCGGGCTCGCTGAGTTGCTTCTTGAAATGCTGCGCATTGGGCGAGGTGATCTCCAGGAAGATGCGCCGCCGCTCCTCGGCATAATGATCCAGCACGCGCTCATCGGCCCGGCCATGAATGACCGCACCGAGCAACTGGTGGAGCGCATTGGCGTCCATCACGCCGGTCGTCAGCCCCAGCCCGCCGCAGGGATTGCAGGCATGGGCGGCATCGCCGGCAAGCAGCACGCGGTCGACGCGGAAGCGCGGCGCACAACGCTCATGGCAGCGATAGGGCGCGGCCTGCACCACGCGATACGGCTCGGTTTCCGGGATGAACGCACGATAATGCTCCGGGATGCGCGCCTCCATCGTCGCCTCGTCGAGCCGGCCGTCCTCGCCATAGGTCAGCCGCCAGAGATTGCCCTTGCCGAGCCGGGCGACCACCGCCCAATTGACCGGATCGACTACCATGTTGGTATCGAAATAGCCGAGCTTGCGGAAATCCACCTCGACATTGGTGGCGACGAAGCGCTCCGGCCAGGTGAAGCCCTCGAACGGCAGGCCGAGCAGATGCCGCACCGTGCTGCGCGCGCCATCTGTGCCGACCACCCAGCGTGCTCTGATCTGGCGCGGCCCGCCGGGCGTCTCCACGTCCAGCAATACATGCGCACTGTCCTGCGCCAGCCCCGTCACGCGGTGCCGCCACTGCACCCGTGCATGCGGCAGGCGCTGGAGATGATCGGAGACGACGCCGGCCAGCTCATGCTGCCCGAAATGCAGGTTGAAGGGATATTTTTGCCCCGGCAGCACACCCTTTTGATAGTCGAACGCGATCACCTCGCCCACTTCCGGGTAGCGCATCGCCAGCCGCTCGCAGCGATAACCGATGGCGAGGCAATCCTCGATCACACCGAGCCGGTCGAGCAACTCCAGTGTGGTAGGGAAATAAATGGCCGCGCGGGGCGAGTTGACGATCCCTTCCGCCGCATCGAGCAACGTCACGTCGATGCCCTGCCGCGCCAGCCCCAGCGCGACGAGAAAGCCCACCGGCCCCGCACCGACGATGACGACGTCCCGTTGCTCCGCCATTGGCAATCTCTCCATACCGGCTCGGCCGTTGCCGAATCCGGTCCGTTGGCGAGCCTGACCGGCACCGGCCGTCTTGTCAATTTGTTCCCTTTATGTTCTTATTACACCATGCCTGCCATCAAGGGACGCGGCGCCCCCGCCAATAGCGAATCGACCCGCTTCGCCCTGCCCGCCCGGCAGGCCGATGGCGAATGGCTGGACTGGCTCAACGCCGCGCCGGACGAAACCCCACCGCCGTTGCACACCACCATCACACAGGAGCGCGCCCGCACGATCATCACCCGCAATCGCTCTCCGGACGTAGGTTTCGACCAGTCGATCAACGCCTATCGTGGCTGCGAGCATGGCTGCATCTACTGCTTCGCGCGACCGAGCCATGCGCGGCTGGATCTCTCGCCGGGTCTCGATTTCGAGAGCAAGCTGTTCGTCAAGCCAGATGCGGCGGCGTTGCTGCGCAAGGAGCTGGCGCATCCGCGCTATGTCGTCAGCCCGATCGCGATGGGGACCAATACCGATCCCTATCAGCCGATCGAGACGCAGTGGCGGATCACCCGCGCCTGCATCGAGGTGCTGGCCGCATGCCGCCATCCGCTGATGATTACCACCAAGTCCGACCGGGTGACGCGCGACCTCGATCTGCTAGCCCCGATGGCGGCGGAGGGGCTGGTCGCGGTCGGCATCTCGTTGACCTCGCTCGACCCGGCGCTCGCCCGCACGCTGGAGCCCCGCGCGCCGCACCCGAGGAAGCGCCTCGCCGCAATGCGCGCGCTGGCCGAGGCGGGCGTGCCGACCCATGCCTGCCTCGCGCCGATGATCCCCGCGATCAACGATCACGAGATGGAGGCGCTGGTCGCGGCGGCCGCCGAGGCGGGCGTGCGCTCGGTCTCCTACATCCCCGTGCGCCTGCCGTTTGAGGTGGCGCCGCTGTTCCGCGCCTGGCTGGCCGAGCATTTCCCCGATCGCGCCGCCAAGGTGATGAGTCATATCCAGGCCCTGCGCGGCGGGCGGGACAATGACCCCGCTTTCGGCAGCCGGATGCGCGGACAGGGGCCATTCGCCGCGCTGCTCCACAGCCGCTTCGCCAAGGCCCGGCGGCGCCATGGCCTTACCCAGGGCCGCATCACCTTGCGGCGGGATCTATTCGTTCCGCCCAGCGATCAGGGGCGGTTATTCTAACGGCTGTTTCGGACTGGATTGAGCCGGCGACTTTTCGAAAGTGAGGTTTCAGAATGCAGCAGGAGCGCGGAATCTCCCTGTCTCGTGATAAGCGAGGAGAGTTCACGCTCCCAAAACGGCCATCAGAAGCTGGCCCGGACAGGAGGAAGCCGTGCTCCCCTGAAGGCAAGAATCCAGGACCCAACCACCGTGCGCTCCTCGGATCGGCGTTTCCATCCAGCCAACTGCCCTCTAGGCGCTGTCTGCATTCAGAAGATGACGAGCCCAAGTTGTAGACGTCCGCAGGGCAAGATGATTGGTTTGCGTGACCCGGAGCGCAGGGGACTTTCGATCCATGAGCCCCGCAAGGGCGGCGGCGCCATTTGCAGGCCCTCAGGGATGAAAACAGACAGCGCCTAGCGCGAGGACACCAGCGCCAGCCTCGGCCCGGCGCCCGTCAACGCCACCGAGCGGATGCCGGCGATGGTCTCGATCCGTTCAGCCAGCTCGCTATCGAGCTGGAAGTCGTTCCCCACACGCACCCGCGCCTCGCCGGCGGCGGTCATCGCATGGATCTCCACCGCCGAGCGTCCCCCCCGGCGCTGCGTCAGCATGGCGGCGAGCGGGGCGATCGCCTCGGGCGTCTCGACCGTCAGCACCATCCGCAGCCGCGCGGCACTGGCCACGCGCGCAAAGGGCGTTACGCCGCGCACCGTCACGCGCGGCGTCTCCTCGCCCGGCTGGCGGTCCAGTTCGACCGAGAGCAAAGCGCATTCGCCCTCCTCGTGCAGCCGTGCAAGCAGCTTGCAGCCTTCCTCGTCGAAGCAACTCGCCTGAAACTGGCCGCTGCTGTCCGAGAAGGTGGCCGAAACGAACCGCCCGCCCCGGCGCGTGTCGCGCCAGCGCACTTCCTCGATCAGCCCGGCCATGGCCGCGCCGGTGCGCTCGCCCGCACCGAGCCCGTCCGCCGCGCCGCACAGTTCGGCATAGGTCCGCACGCCCCGCTCGCGTGCCACTTCGCGGTAGCGGTCGACCGGATGCGCCGAGAAGTAAAAGCCGAACGCCTCCTTCTCCTGCGCCATGCGCTCGCTCTGTACCCAGTCGGCATTGCTCGGCAGCGGCACATCGGCGTGGGCCGCATCATCTCCGCCGAACAGCCCGCCCTGCCCGCTCTCTCGCATGTCGGCCGCCTTCGCCGCCACGGTCAGGATGGTCTCGGCGGCGGCATGCACCACACCGCGATCCAGCCCAAGGCCGTCAAACGCGCCGGCCGCCGAGAGGCTCTCCAACTGCCGCCGGTTGAGCAGGCGCGGCTCGATCCTGCCGGCAAAATCGTCGAGATCGCGGAACGGACCGTTTTGCTCCCGTTCCTCCACCAGCGTTTCCATCGCCTTCTCGCCCACACCCTTGAGGCCGCCGAGCGCATAGCGCACTGCGTAGCGGGTGGGGTCGGCCGGGTCCGGCTCCACGGTGAAGTCGGCCGCGCTCACATTGATATCCGGCGCCAGGCAGGTCAGCCCCATGCGCCGCATATCGTCCACGAACACGCACAGCTTGTCGGTCTGGTGGATGTCGAACGCCATGGAGGCGGCGTAGAATTCCGCCGGATAGTGCGCCTTGAGCCACGCCGTCTGGTAGGCGAGCAGCGCGTAGGCGGCCGCGTGGCTCTTGTTGAAGCCGTAGCCGGCGAACTTGTCGATCAGGTCGAACAGCTCGTTGGCCTTCTTCTCGCCGATCTTGTTGCCCTTGCACCCTTCCACGAAGGTGGCGCGCTGCGCGTCCATCTCGGCCTTGATCTTCTTGCCCATGGCGCGGCGCAGCAGGTCCGCACCGCCGAGCGAGTAGCCGGCGAGGATCTGCGCCGCCTGCATCACCTGCTCCTGATAGACGAAGATGCCGTAGGTCTCGTTCAGCACCGGCTCCAGCAACGGGTGCGGATAGTCGATCTCCTCCTCGCCGTTCTTGCGGCGGCCGAACAGCGGGATGTTGTCCATCGGCCCCGGCCGGTAGAGCGAGACGAGCGCGATGATGTCGCCGAAGTTGGTCGGCTTCACGGCGGCCAGCGTCTTGCGCATGCCTTCCGATTCAAGCTGGAACACGCCCACCGTGTCGCCCCGCTTGAGTAGATCGTAAACCGCCTGATCGTCCCAGCTCAGCGCGTTAAGGTCCACCTCCGCCCCGCGCCCGGCGATCAGTTGCACCGCGCGCTGCAACACGGAGAGCGTCTTGAGGCCGAGGAAATCGAACTTCACCAGCCCCGCCGTCTCGACATATTTCATGTCGAACTGCGTCACCGGCATGTCGGACTTGGGGTCGCGGTAGAGCGGCACCAGCTTGCTCAGCGGCCGGTCGCCGATCACCACGCCGGCGGCGTGGGTGGAGCTGTTGCGCGGCAGCCCCTCCAGCATCATCGCCTGATCGACCAGCCGCCTGATCTGCGAGTCCGCCTTATATTCCGCCACGAATTCGGCCGAGCCGTTCATGGTCCGCTGGAGCGTCCACGGGTCGGTCGGATGGTTCGGCACCAGCTTGGCGAGCCGGTCCACCTGATTATACCCCATCTGGAGCACGCGGCCGGTATCCTTGAGCGCCGCGCGCGCCTTCAGCGTGCCGAAGGTGATGATCTGCGCGACATGGTCGTAGCCATATTTCTTCTGCACGTAGCGGATCACCTCGCCGCGCCGCGTTTCGCAGAAGTCGATGTCGAAGTCCGGCATCGAGACGCGCTCGGGATTGAGGAAGCGCTCGAACAGCAGGCCCAGCTTGAGCGGATCGAGATCGGTGATGGTGAGCGCCCAGGCGACCACCGAGCCGGCGCCCGATCCGCGCCCCGGCCCCACCGGAATATCCTGCGCCTTCGCCCATTTGATGAAGTCGGCCACGATCAGGAAGTAGCCGGGGAAACCCATCTGGTTGATGATCCCCAACTCGTAATTCAGCCGGTCGACATAATGCTGGCGCTCGTCCGGATCGGTCACGCCGATCTTGGCCAGCCGTGCGTCCAACCCCGCCTCGGCATCCACCCGCAACTGCCGCTCCTCGCCCTCCCGGTCGCCGGCAAGGCTGGGGAGGATCGGCTTGCGCTTGGGCGCCCGCACCGCGCAGCGCCGCGCGACGACCAGCGTGTTGGCGATCGCTTCGGGCAGGTCCGCAAACAGGTCGACCATCGCATCGGCCGGCTTCATCCAGCTCTGCTGCGAGCTTTTCGGCCGATCATCGCTTTCGACATAGCTGCTGTTGGCGATGCAGAGCAGAACGTCATGCGCGCCGTGGAAATCCGCATCCGCGTAGCAGGCCGGGTTGGTAGCGACGATCGGCAGGCCGCGCGCATAAGCGAGGTCGAGCAGCGCGCCCTCCGCCTGCTCCATCACCGGATCGCCCGCGCGCGACAGCTCGATATAGAGCCGGTCGCCGAACAGCGCCTGCAACCGGCCGAGATAGGTGCCGGCCGCCTCCGGCTGGTCCTCGGCCAGCAATCGCGCCAGCGCGCCTTCCCCGGACGCGGTCAGACAGATCAGCCCCTCGGCATGAGCGGCGAGCGTCTCCATGGCGACATGCGCCTCCGCCTCGACCGGCCGCTCGACATGCGCCTGGCTGACCAGCGCGCAGAGATTGTCGTAGCCGGTCTCATCCTGCGCGAGCAGCACCAGCCAGTCGAGCACCAGCGGCACCGTCTCCGGCCGGTCCGGCCGCGCCACGGCCAGCGTCACGCCGATGATCGGCTGCACCCCCGCCTTGGCCGCCGCGTCGGAGAAGGACATGGCCGCATAAAGCCCGTTGCGGTCCGTCAGCGCGGCAGCCGGGAAGCCCAGGTCCTTCGCCCGCGCCGCAAGCTGCTTGGGCGAGATGGCGCCCTCCAGCAGCGTGTAGGCCGAGAGGTTGCGGAGCGGAACATAGGGCGCATGAGCCATGGCGCTCCTTATGTGGCGCGGGGCCGGCGCAACACAAGCCATTCCCGGCCGCGCGGCGCACTTGTCCACAGGCTTTTGCCGTCGCGACCCTAAATCCTTGCCCCTACGCCTGAATCATGATCCAATCAGGCCGCCAACTCACTGTGGGGGAGTGTGCCATGTCAGTCGAAACACCCGAAAATCCCGTAGGCTCCATCGCCGCCCGCGCCAAGGCCATCATCCTCAAGCCAAAGGAGGAATGGCCGGTCATCGAGCGCGAGACCGCATCGAGCGGGGAGATCTTCACTCGCTACGCCCTGCCGCTGGCTGCCATCGGCCCGGTCGCGACCTTTCTGGGCGGCCAGATCTTCGGTTACGGCGCGTTCGGCGTCAGCTTCAAGCCGTCACTCATTGGCGGCTTGTCGCAGGCGGTCATAAGCTACGTCCTGTCGCTGGTCGGCCTGTTCGTCATCTGCTTCGTCGCCGACAAGCTGGCGCCCAATTTTGGCGGTCAGGCCAGTTCGCGCAACGCCTTCAAACTGGTCGTCTACTCGATGACCGCGGGCTGGCTGGCGAGCATCTTCGGCCTCATCCCGTCGCTCTCCATCCTCGCCGTCGTCGGCCTCTACTCCTTCTACCTGTTCTACACCGGCGCCGGCCCGCTGATGAAGATACCGGCGGACAAGACGCTGACCTACACCATCGTCACCGTCATCTGCGTGATCGTGCTCTACATCGTCATCGGCATGCTCACCGCCGGCCTCTCGCGTATGATCGGCATAGGCGGCCCGAACTACGGTGCCGTGACGCAGAGCACCGAAGGCGGCACCGTCTCCATCCCCGGCGTCGGCACGATCGACACCAGCAAGATCGAGCAGGCAGCCAAGGACATGGAAAGCGCGGCCGCAGCGGGCGACGGCAAGGCGGTCGAGCCGGCGGCGTTGCAGGCGCTTCTCCCGGCCAGCATCGGCAGCTACCGGCGCACCGCCGTCGAGAGCATGCGCGCCGGCCCCGGCAGCCAGGCCGAGGGCACCTATGAGGCGGGCGACAAAAGCTTCACCCTCAAGATCACCGATGCCGCCGTGATGGGCGCCATGGCCGGGCTGGGCGCGGCCTTCGGCGTCGAATCGAATAAGGAGGATGCCGACAGCTACGAGCGCACCTCCACCAAGGACGGCAATCTCGTCGTCGAGAAGTGGGACCGCGCCGCGCAGAACGGCAGCTTCATGACGATGATCGCCAAGCGCTTCATGATCGAGGCGGACGGCGATGCCGCCAGCATCGACGAGCTGAAGGCGGCCGTCGCCACCATCGACGCGGGCAAGCTCGCGGCGCTCACCCGGAGCTGAACGAGGGGCGGCGCTGCGTGGGTGAAGGCTGGGACGGCAAGCCTGTCCTCCCACGCGACCCCAAGCCGCGCGTGGGATAGCCGATCCGCGTCTCGAAACCGGGAGAGAGCGCCCACCCAAGGAGGATCGTGAACGGAGGGATCAGTCTCTCCGTCCACCTGAGCTTGTCGCAGGCCCCTTCTTCACACTTCGCAAGCTCAAGAGAAGCCATCCCGCAGCAACTCAGGACAATATTTCGACCAACTCACGGCGAACGGGTCTATCTGGTCACGGTCCCCTCAAGCATGAGAAATAATGAGCTCCGGCGCAGGCAGGAGCCAAGGCGGCAAGCCACCATCGCTGACCCCTGCACACCCGCCTGCGCGGGAGCACGCGCATCCCGTTATGGAAGTAGCCGCCAAACCGGACCTTCTGCCCTCACCACTCCAGCTCGGTCCCATCATAGGCATAGAACCGCCCGGTCCGCCCGAGATCGAGATCGTCCAGCACCTTGCGGATACCCGCCGCGCTGGTTTCCACCGCAAGGTCGGCGCCGGGGCCGCCCATGTCGGTGCGCACCCAGCCGGGATGCAGCGCGGCAACAGCGATGCCCTCCTCCTTGAGATCGCCCGCAAGGCACTGGAACACCTTGTTCACCGCCGCCTTGGAAGCGCGATAGGCGACGAAATTGGGCTGGGTCGACCGGAACGATCCCATCTGGCTGGAGACGACCGCAACCCGTGCCTGCCCCGCCGCCCGCAAATTGGGGAGCAGCGCCTGCACCACGCGCAGCGGCCCCAGCACATTGGTATCGAGCACCGCGAGAAAGCCGGGGAAGTCCATCTCGGTCGCGCTCTGCTTCTCCGGTCCGATCACGCCGGCATTGGCGATGACGAGGTCGATCGGCCGCCCTGCCAGCGCCTTCGCCAGCGCCGCGGCCGAGGCATCGTCCGTCACGTCGAGCGGCCGCGTTTCGCCAATCTCCTCGCCGGCCTTGTCCGTTCCGCGCATACAGCGGATGACGTCATGGCCCTCCGCCGCATATTGCCGCGCCAGTTCGAGCCCGATCCCGCGATTGGCGCCGGCGATGAGGATGGTGGCCATGTCGTGCTCCTGTTGCTGCCTGCGCCCATGGAGGGAGCGCCTCGTGTGGCTATGAGTTTATGCGGCAGACCGCGAGTCATGTCATCCCGGTCGTTGCAGGGGGCCGCTCACTTATCAAACGCGGCGGAGAGGCCGGCGCGGCATGGTCAATCAGGCCTGTGCCGTTTGGAAGGACCCGCCGTGCTTCCGCGAAGGCAGGAGCCCTGGACGAGAGGGCACTGCGGCTGGGCCCTGGACTCCTGCCTTCTCAGGAGAACGGTAGGGTTGAGGAGGACGGGGCAGTCGCCAATTCCCCCTTTTTATCGGGATGGATATATGCCGCGCCGGCCTCTGCGCTGCGCTCGACAGGAACGGAAGAATGCGCCCAACCGGACAACGCCCTTGGGCGCCCAAACCTACCCTCAATCCAGCACGCCGTCATGCAGCCGCACGATGCGGTCCATCCGCGCCGCCAGCCGCTCATTGTGCGTGGCGATCAGCGCCGCCGAGCCCTGCTCGCGCACGAGCCGGATGAACTCGTCCAGCACGATGTCGGCGGTGCGCTCATCCAGATTGCCGGTCGGCTCGTCGGCCAGCACCAGCGCCGGCCGGTTAGCGAGGGCCCGTGCCACCGCGACGCGCTGCTGCTCGCCGCCGGAAAGCCGGCTCGGCTTGTGATCGAGCCGCTCGGCCAGTCCCAGACTGGTGAGCAGGCTCGCCGCGCGCGCCCGCGCCTCGTCCGGCGTCTTGCCGAGGATGAGTTGCGGCAGGATCACATTCTCGATTGCGCTGAAATCCGGCAGCAGATGGTGGAACTGATAGACGAAGCCCAGCTTCTCGCGCCGTAGCCGTGTCCGCCCGTCGCTTCCCTCGCCGGCCACCTCCAAGCCGCACAGGCGGATCGAGCCGCCATAGCCCCCTTCGAGCAGGCCCACGGCTTGCAGCATGGTCGACTTGCCGCTGCCCGAGGCGCCCAACAACGCCACGATCTCGCCCGATGCCACGGTCAGGTCCACCCCGCGCAGCACGTCGATCTTTGCGCTGCCCTGCGTGAAGGTGCGTGAGAGCGCGGAGACGGCGAGCACCTCACTCATAGCGCAGCACCTGCACCGGGTCGGTATTGGCGGCCTTGTAGGCGGGGTAGAGCGTGGCGAGGAAGCTGAAGCCCACCGCCATCAGGCAGATACTGCCAATCTCCAGCGGATCGGGCTTGGAGGGGAGCGTAGTGAGGAATCGGATCGACGGGTCCCAGATTTGCTGGCCGGTCAGCATCTGCACGCCATCCAATATTCCCTGCCGGAAATAGAGGATGATGAAGCCCAGCCCCAGCCCCGCCAGCATGCCCAGCGAGCCGATCGCCACGCCTACGGTCACGAAGATGCGCAGCAGGCTGCTCCGCGTCGCCCCCATGGTGCGCAGGATGGCAATATCGCGCGTTTTGGCCCGCACCAGCATGATGAGCGAGGAGAGAATGTTGAACACCGCCACCAGAATGATGAGCGAGAGGATGACGAAGGAGACCACCCGGTCTACCTGCAACGCCTCGAACAGGCTGGAGTTCATCTGCCGCCAGTCGATCACGATCGCCCGGCCCTCCACCGCCTTGGCCAGTGGCGCCATAAACTCGCCGATCCGGTCCGGGTCGCTCGTCTGCACCTCCACCATGCCCACCTTGTCGCCGAGCAGCAGCAGCGTCTGCGCGTCCTGCATCGGCATGATGATGAACGCCTTGTCATAATCGTAGATACCGATCTCGAAGATGGCGCCGATCTCATAGGGGATCTGGCGCGGCATCGTGCCGAACGGCGTGGAGCGGCCGGAAGGATTGATGACGGTGATCGTCTGCCCCAGCGTCGCGCCGAGATTCTCCGCTAGCCGCGAGCCGATCGCCACCTTGCCGCTGCCGGCGCGGATTGCGTCCAGCGAGCCGGCGACCACCTTGGCCTTGAGCGAAGGATTGTCGCGGATATCGTGCTCGGTCATCCCACGGATCAGCGCCGCCTCCGCGCGACCCTGATAGATGGCGAGCAGCGGCTGCTCGATGAGCGGGGTCACACTGGTCACGCCGGGCGTCTTGCGCGCCTGCGCCGCGATGTCCTGCCAGTTGTCGAGCCGGCCGCCATAGCCCTGCACCACGGCATGGCCATTGAGCCCGACGATCTTGTCGAACAGCTCCGCGCGGAAGCCGTTCATCACGCTCATCACCACGATCAGCGCGGCCACGCCCAGCATCACCGCGATCAGGCTGATCGAGGCGACCATGAAGATGAACCCCTCCCCCTTGCCGGGCAGCAGGTAGCGCCGGGCGATCATCTTTTCGTAGCGGGAGAGGATCATGAGGCTGCGGAGGTCTCGCTGGGGGTCCGCGCCTGCTTATGGCGCGCGTGGAGCGGTGGCAAGGGGCGTCCGTCCGCACGAGCGGAAACCAGCCCTGAAACCGGCCATGCCGTAAGGTTAACCGCGCTGGAGGCATCTGTTGCGGAATTGGCACAGATGGCGAGGCAATTGATTGACGGATCAACTTGCCCCGTGACAGCGCCCGGCGGCTCGCCTAGCTTCCGGGCCGAAACACAGGCTTTTCATAGCAGGCCGTGGTTCAGGGAGATCGCATTCCCGCCTTTACGCTTGAGGGGGCCGTAAGGTGAGTGGAGCGCGATCCCAAAGGGGGAGACGATTATTCGTCCACGGGCGCCCGGATCGGCAACGATCTGGGCGCTTAGTCCTTTTGGACAACAAGCCGCCCAAAGCCTGACCCCACGGCAGCGCCTCCACTTTCCCAATCCCTTCCCAAACCAAACCCCGTTCGCCCCGAGCCTGTCGAAGGCTCGTCCCTTTTTCCTCAAGGCTTCCCAAAAAAAAACGCCCCCTTCGACAAGCTCAGGCCGAACGGGATTCTCCCGCGAAGGCAGGCTTGCGCCACACCTTCAAGGACGCGAGCGTCCGCCCGACCTCCCCCTTTCAATGCGCTCTCCCTTCCGTTCGTGTCGAGCGTAGTCGAGACACGCCAAGCGCCATTTCCTATCTCTCGACAGCAACAGTCGCGGGTGCATGGGGCAAGTACACCCTCTCCTCCCATCCGTCCGCGCCCCCCTTGAAAGCCCACATCCCGCCCATATCTGGGAGGCATCCGGTCGCCGCTTTTGGGGCCGGATGATGCACCGGGCGCCGCTTTCGGGTCCGGCATCGCACTTCAAACACGCTCCAGCAGGAGGATTTGACCATGCGTGGCTTTGACTTGACCCCTTACCGCCGCACCACCGTCGGCTTCGACCGTCTGTTCGACCTCATCGAGAACAGCGCGCGCCTTCAACAGGTGGATAACTATCCGCCCTACAACATTGAACGGCTTGAGGAAGATCGCTACCGCGTGACGCTCGCCGTCGCCGGGTTCAAGCCGGATGAGATCGACATCACGGCGCAGCAGAATCTGCTTCAGATCACCGGCCGCAAGGCCGAGAGCACAGACGGCGAACGCGGCAGCTATCTGCACCTCGGCATCGCCAATCGCGGGTTCGAGCGCCGCTTCGAGCTGGCCGACTTCGTCCGCGTCGAGCGCGCCGACCTCGCCGATGGCCTGCTCATCGTCGATCTGGTCCGCGAGGTCCCCGATGCGATGAAACCGCGCAAGATCGCTATCAACGGCAAGGGCGCGGTCGTCGAGCATCCCGCCGTCGAGCAGCAGGCGGACAAGAACGCCGCCTGAGCAGACTCACAGTTCCCAAGCGGAGGGCGTCCGGGCAACCGGGCGCCCTTTTTCGTTCAGGGCGTGGCCGCGACGCGATAATGGTAGCCATATGGCTCGCGCGAAATCCCCATGCTCCGATAAAGCCGAAGCGCCGCTTCATTATGCGCCATTACCTGCAACGCGGCATAGCCCGCACCTTGCCGCCACGCCCCGGAGATGAGGGCCGAGAGGCAGCCGTCCCTCCCAAACGGAGAGGCTAGCCGTTGCGCGGCCTGCATGACAATGCCGCTCTGGTATCGAACCGCCAGCCAAATCCCGGCGGGCGCCTCCGGTCAAACCAACCGGCTCTGCTTCACCGCCGCCTCGATGAAGCTGCGGAACAACGGATGCGGGTCGAACGGTTTGGATTTCAGCTCGGGATGGAACTGCACGCCGATGAACCACGGATGGTCCGGCCGCTCGACGATCTCGGGCAGCGCGCCATCCGGCGACATGCCGGAGAAGATCAGCCCACCCGTTTCCAACGGTTCCCGATAACGCGCATTCACCTCGTAGCGGTGGCGGTGGCGCTCGCTGATATCCTCGGTGCCGTAGATGCCCGCCACCATACTGTTCCCGGTGAGCTTTGCCGGGTAGGCCCCCAGCCGCATGGTGCCGCCCAGGTCGGTGCCGGCATGGCGCCGCTGCAAGCCTTCCTTGCTCATCCACTCGGTGATGAGGCCGACCACCGGCTCGTCGGTCGGGCCGAACTCGGTGGTGGAGGCGTGAGCGATCCCCGCCGTGTTGCGCGCGCCCTCGATGCACGCCATCTGCATGCCGAGGCAGATGCCGAAAAACGGCACGTTGCGCTCGCGGGCGAAACGCACGCTGGCGATCTTGCCTTCCGATCCGCGCACGCCGAAACCGCCGGGCACGAGGATGCCGTGCATCGGCTCAAGCTGCGCGGCGATGTCGCTCTCCGTCGCCTCGAACAGCTCGGCGTCCAGCCACTGGATCTTCACCTTGACGCGGTTGGCGAGACCGCCGTGCATCAGCGCCTCGTGCAGCGACTTATAGGCATCCGGCAGGCCGACATATTTGCCGACCACGCCGATCGTCACCTCGCCCTCCGGGTGATCGTAGCGCTCCATGATGTCCTGCCAGCGGGCAAGGTCCGGCTCGCGGGCGCCCTCGATCCCGAAGGCTTCCAGCACCGCCCGGTCCAGCCCTTCCCGGTGATATTGCACCGGCACCGCATAGATGCTGCGCGCATCCAGCGCCGGGATGACGGCTTCCTTGCGGACGTTGCAGAACAGGGCGATCTTGGCCTGCTCGCTATCCGGCAGCGGCTGCTCGCACCGGCAGAGCAGGATATCCGGCTGAATACCGAGCGAGGTCAGTTCGCGCACGCTGTGCTGCGTCGGCTTGGTCTTCAGCTCGCCGGCCGCCGCGATGTAAGGCACCAGCGTCACATGCACGAAGATCGACTGGAGCGGTCCCAGCTCGTTGTGGAGTTGGCGGATCGCCTCCATGAACGGCAGGCTCTCGATATCGCCCACCGTGCCGCCGATCTCGCAGAGCACGAAATCCACGTCATCGGTCTCGGCCAGCGCGAACGCCTTGATCTCGTCGGTGACGTGCGGGATCACCTGCACCGTCGCACCGAGATAGTCGCCGCGCCGCTCCTTCTGGATGATCGTCTGGTAGATGCGCCCTTGCGTGACGTTGTCCGCCTGTCGGCTGGCAACGCCGGTGAAGCGCTCATAGTGGCCGAGATCGAGGTCGGTCTCCGCCCCGTCATCCGTCACATAAACTTCGCCATGCTGATAGGGCGACATCGTGCCGGGATCGACGTTCAGATACGGGTCGAACTTGCGAGTGCGGACCTTGTAGCCACGCGCCTGCAAGAGCGCCCCGAGGGACGCGGCCATAAGACCCTTGCCAAGCGAAGAGACCACGCCGCCGGTGATGAAAATGAACCGCGCCATGGGAGAGAAGGCTTAAGCTGAACCCGTGCAGGAGGGCAAGCGGACGAATCCGCTTTCCGTGAAAAAATATTGCGCGGCGCCTTATTGGGCGAGCGGAACGGCTTGATTTTGCGTGGCGGGCGCCTGTGCATCACCGGAAGCGGCGGCGGCCGCGCCCGAGAGCGCATCCCCCTCCGCAGGCGGCGCCGGAGCCGCCGGTTCGCTGGTCGTCGTCTTGCCGACCAGCGAGGTATCCACGCTGGCCGCGCGGTGCTGCGTGGCGGCGAGAACCGCCAGAATGATGCTCATGCCAACGAAGGCCGAAGCAAGGATCGTCGTCAGCCGCGTCATGAAATCCGCCGCGCCCCGCGCCGACATCAGCCCCGACGGCCCACCGCCACCGCCCATGCCGAGCCCGCCCCCTTCCGAGCGCTGCATCAGGATGACCGTGACCAGCACGAAGGCGATGATGCCCTGAACGACAAGAAGGAAGGTGAACAGCATGGGTGGCAGATATGTCCGAAATATGTTTGGAGCAAGCGCCCTTAGCGCCGAACGCGTAGCGCTTCAACCATAGCCGGCGTGGGACCGGGCGATAACGCTTCGCCAGACGAGAGCATTTTCCCCCACGCCGCAGTCACTCTTATCCGTGCTCCTGCGCAGGCAGGAGCCCAGGACGGCTACGAACACCGGCGCCCACCCAAGCCCGCAACCTCACCCGTGGAAATAATCGTACACCGTCTGCGCCACGGCCGATGAGATGCCCGGCGCGCGCTGGAGATCGTCCAGGCTGGCGTTGCGCACCGCCCCCGCCGTCCCGAAATGCATCAGCAGCGCCCGTTTGCGCGCGGGGCCGATGCCGGGAACTTCGTCCAGCGAGCTGACCGTGATCGCCTTGCTGCGCTTCTGCCGGTGTGCGCCGATGGCGAAGCGGTGCGCCTCGTCGCGCAGCCGCTGGAGGTAGAACAGCACCGGATGGTTGACCGGCAGGGTGATCTCGCGCCCGTCGAGCAGGTGGAACACCTCACGCCCCTCACGGCCATGGTGCGGGCCCTTGGCCACACCGACCATCGGCACATCCTCCACGCCCATTTCCTCCAGCACCGCGCGGGCGGCGTTGAGCTGTCCCCGCCCGCCGTCGACCAGCACGAGATCGGGCCACTCTCCCGAGTCGCGCGCCGGGTCCTCCTCCTGCGCGCGGGCGAAGCGCCGCTCGAACACCTCGCGCATCATACCGAAGTCGTCGCCCGGCACCGTCTCCGCGCGCTTGATGTTGAACTTGCGATACGCGTTCTTGCGGAAGCCCTCCGGCCCGGCGACGATCATCGCGCCGAGCGCATTGGTGCCCTGGATATGGCTGTTGTCGTAAACCTCGATGCGGTCCGGCGGTCCTTCCAGCGCGAACAGGTCGGCAATCTCGGCGAGAATCTTGCCCTGCGCGCTGCTCTCCGCCTGCCGCCGTTCCAGCGCCTCCACCGCATTGCGCTGCGCCTGCCGGATCAGCTTCATCCGCTCGCCCCGTTGCGGCGTCTCAATCCGCACCTTGCGGCCGATCCGCTGGGTGAACGCCTCGGTCAGCACCAGCAGGTCGGCCGGTTCGCGGTCGGTAAGGATCAGCTTGGCGGGCGGCACATCCTCGTAGAATTGCGCCATGAACTGGGCGAGCACCTCGTCCTCCCCCACCTCGGCGGTGTGGACGGGGAAGAAGCTGCGGTGCCCCCAATTCTGCCCGCCCCGGATGAAGAAGGCCTGGATGCACATGCCACCGTTCCTGCTCGCCATCGCGAAGATGTCGGCATCGCCCAGCCCCTCGGCATTGATCGCCTGGCTACCCTGGATGAAGGTGAGCGCCTTGAGCCGGTCGCGATAGACAGCCGCCATCTCGTAATCGAGCGCCGCGGCCGCCGCGTTCATCGCATCGCCGAGCTTGGCCTGCACCTTGGTCGATTTGCCGCCGAGGAAATCGCGCGCATCCGCCATCAGCTCGGCATAGTCCGCCTCGCTGATCCGGCCCACGCACGGCGCCGAGCAGCGCTTGATCTGGTAGAGCAGGCAGGGGCGCGAGCGATTGTTGAAGAAACTGTCGGTGCAGCTCCGCAGCAGGAACAGCTTTTGCAGCGCATTCAGCGTCCGCCGCACCTGCCCCGCGCCGGCGAACGGCCCGTAATATTGCCCCTTGATCTTGCGCGCGCCGCGATGGAGCTGGATGCGGCCGAAGGCATGGTCCTCACGCAGCAGGATGAACGGGAAGCTCTTGTCGTCGCGCAGCAGCACATTGTAGGGTGGCCGGAACCGCTTGATGAGCTGCGCCTCCAGCAGCAGCGCCTCGGCCTCGCTCTGGGTGGTGACGATGGTCATCGAGCGGGTCTGCGAGACCATGCGCTGCAACCGCCTGGGCAGCCGCTCGACCTGCACGTAATTATTCACCCGGTTGCGCAGCGCCCGCGCCTTGCCGACATAGAGCACGTCGCCCCGCGCATCGAGCATGCGATAGACGCCGGGCCGCGCCCGCAGCGTGCGCAGCGTCTCGCGGATCGCCGCGACCCCCGCCTCGATGTCTGGCGCGTCGCTGCCCCGCACGGTATAAGTGGCGCGCTCCTCGTTGAAGCGATCCGGCGATGAGGGGCTGTCGACCATGATCGCGATTTAGGCACCCCGCGCGGCTTGGGCAACTCGGCAACGGCCCCTATCACCGGACGCGGACAAGACGGGAGAGAGACCATGAAACCTGCCCTGCTCGGCGCCTGCGCCGCCTTTGCCCTCGGGACGATGGCCCTCGCGCCCGCGCCGCTGGCCGCCCAGGCGCACGATCATGCCCATGCCGCCGCCGCCGCGCCCGCCGTTTCCGGCGCCATCGCCGCCGCGCTGGCCGACTCCAGGCGCCCCAAGGTCGATGTCGACCGCGACGCCGCCCGCCATCCCGGCCAGTTGCTCGCCTTCGCCGGAATCAAGCCCGGCATGAAGGTGGCGGACGTGATGATGGGCGGCGGCTATTTCACCCGCATCCTCGCCGGCGCGGTCGGTCCGCAAGGCAAGATCTACGGCTATCAGGCGGCCGAGTTCATCGGCTTCCGCCCCGCTTATGGCGATGAGCAGAAGGCGGTCGTCGCCGACTACCCGGCCGTCACCCCGCTCAATATGCCGCTGGCGGAGATCGCCTTCCCCGAGAAGCTGGACGCGATCATTACCGTGCAGAATTACCACGATCTGCACCTCGGCAACTTCCCGCCCGATCTGGCGAGCACGGTCGGCAAGCGCCTCTACGACGCGCTCAAGCCCGGCGGTACGCTGCTCGTCGTCGATCACGTCGCCAATACGGACCCCGGCTTCACCGTCCCCGCCAAGCTTCACCGCATCGACCCTGCCGCCGCCCGCGCCGAGATCGAGAAGGCCGGCTTCACCTTTGCCGGCGAATCGAAGCTGCTCGCCGACCCCGCCGATCCGCACGACAAAAACGTGTTCGACCCCGCCATTCGCGGCAAGACCGACCAGTTCGTCTATCTGTTCAAAAAGCCGGGCTGAGGCCCACCGAAGCCAGAGCGGGATTGCGACCAAAGAGACCGAGCGGAGAGGGAAGCAACCACCAGTGCTCTTGCGCAGGCAGGAGCCTAGGACCCAGCCGGAGTTCCCTGTCGCCCTGGGCTCCTGCCTGCGCAGGAGCACGGTGTCCCTCGGGATAAGACGACACCCACCGCCCGCACCTGAATTCCACGAAAAAGGCCGGGAGGGGATCGCCCACCCGGCCTTTTCACATCACCATCAATGCGCCTTTAGTGCGCGATCTTGGCGATCACATCGTCAACCAGCGTCTTGTCCGCCTTGGCGTCGTGCGTCTGCGTGAGCAGCACGGCGGCGGCGGACGTGGCGGCCGCAGCCGCCCGCGCCCGCACGTCGGCGATCGCGGCGCGCTCGGCCGCGCCAATCTTGTCCTCGGCCATCTTCCGCCGGCGGGCAACCAGATCGGCCGCTTCGGCCTCGACTGCGCCGATCAGCTCAGCGGCTTCGGTCTTGGCTTGCGCGAGGATCGCCTTGGCCTCCTCCGCGCTTTGCGCCTGCTTCGCCTTCACCTCGGCGAGCAGCGTTTCGGCTTCCGCGCGCAGGGCCTTGGCCCGGTCAAGCTCCTTCACCGTCTCGGCGATGCGCTTGTCCAGCCCAGAGGCGATCAGCCTGGGTGCCTTGAGGACGAAGATCGCCACCAGGATGAAGATCGTCAGGCCGGCATAGACCCAGAATTCCGGGCCGGCCGGCGAGAAGGCGCTTTCGTGATGCTCCGCCCCGCCATGGGCCTCGGTCAGAGCGACGACTGTCTCATCGTTTGCCATGGTTCGATCCTACCCCGCCAGCGCCGCTTTGGCGGCCTTGGCGGCATCGGTGGCGGCGGGCCGCGCACCGGTGAAACGCTCGACGATGGAGGCAGCGGCATCCGCCGCGATCGCCTCGACTTCCGCGACGGCTGCATCGCGCGCGGTCTCCAGTGCACGCTGCGCTTCGGAGAGGCGGGCGCCGATATCGCCGTCGGCCGCGGCCAGCCGGGCTTCGAGACTCCGCTGCGCCTCGGCGCGTGCGCCGGCAAGCGTCGCGCGGGCCTCATCCCGTGCCGAGCCGAGCCCGGCGAGATAGGCCTGCGTGACCTCGTCGGCCTCGCCCTTCGCCGTTTCGGCCGCCCCGATATCGCCGATCACCCGGTCCTCGCGGTCCTGCATGACCTTGCCGAGCTTCGGCAGGGTCGCCCGGACCACGACGAAGTAGAGCACGGCGAAGATGAAGCCGAGCCAGGCAAGTTGCGGCAGAAAATAAGCGAAATTAAATTGAGGCATGGCCGATCCCGATCATGGTCCGGCGGAGGGAGGCTAAGCCGCCTCCGCCGGGGCCCGTCTGTCGATTAGGAGAAGGCGAGCGCCAGCGCGACGACCGCCGCGATCAGGCCCAGAGCCTCGGTCACGGCGAAGCCGAAGATCAGCCGGCCGCCCATCTTGGCGTCCGCCTCGGGGTTGCGCACGGCGCCGTTCAGATACTGGCCGAACACCGAGCCCACGCCGATGGCGGCAAGGCCAGCGCCCACCGCCGCGAGACCGGCGCCAATCACCCGTGCAGATTCTGCGTCCATGTTAAAAATCCCTTCTGTCTCTGTTCAATTGGAGGTTCAGTGAAGATTGATCGCGTCGTTGAGATACAGCGACGCAAGCAGCGCGAAAACATAGGCCTGGACGACCGCGATCAGCAGCTCCAGCGCGGAGAGCGCTACGTTCACGCCCAGCGGCACAATGCCGAAGACGTAGGGCAGCGCCTGGAACGAGCCGAGCGAGACCACGAAGGTGCCGAACACCTTGAGCAGCACGTGCCCGGCGGTCATGTTGGCGAACAGTCGGATGGCGAGGGTGAACGGCCGGCTGAGGAAGCTCAGAAATTCGATCACGAACACGAAGGCGCCGAGCGCGATATTCGAGCCGTGCGGCCAGAACAGGCTGAAGAAATGCAGCCCATGGCGCCAGAAGCCGACAATGCACACGGTGATGAACACGATGCAGGCGAGCCCCAGCGTCACCGCGACGTGGCTGGTCGGCGTGAAGGCACCCACCCATGGGATCAGGCCGAGCAGGTTGCACACCAGCACGAACATGAAGATCGCGAAGATCAGCGGCGCGAACCGGCGCCCTTCCGGCCCGACATTGTCGTCGAGCATCTTCCTCACGAAATCATAGACATATTCGACGGCGGCCTGCCAGCGGTTCGGCACGAGCTGCGGCCTCGACGCGCCGATGAACAGGAACACCGAAATCACGCCCAGCGCGATCGCCATCCACAAGGCGCTGTTGGTGAACGAGAGGTCGTAACCGCCAACCTCGATCGGGTGGAGGGTCTCGATCTCGAACTGTTCCATCGGGCCGGCCATGGTCGGTCGTCAATCCTTCTCGTCGTTATCCGGGTCGGCGTCGAACTGGCCGGACGCCTTGAGCGCGCTGCGCACGCCCGCGGCAAAACCGAGGATGAGCATGATAATCAGCCCCCACGGCGCTGTCCCGGCGAAGCGGTCGATCATCCAGCCGATGAACGCGCTCACCAGCACGGCGCCGACAAACTCGATCCCGATCGCCCAGCCCCTGCCTTCGGCCCGCCCCTCGGCGTCGCTTATTCCGCGCTGATGCGCCGCCTTGGCGTCCGCAATGCGCTTGTCAAGCTCGTCCTTGGGGCTTTCTTCCGTCAAGTCCCGCAAATCCCGTAAAATTACGCCCCGATGAGACAGGGCCATGCGTGCCCGCCCAAGACGGTCGGAGCGCGGTCCCTGTAGAAAGGCCCGCAAGGGGAGTCAACCGCCGCACCGCCCCGATGGGGAAGGAGATGGCTCTCAGCGGAACGCCGCCCGCCGCGCCGCCCAGCCACGGGGCCTATGCACCGTCCGGTCCCGCGCGCATGGGCAGTCTTTCCGTCCCGCGCCGCGCATCACCCGGTGCCGGGAGCGCGAGCTGGCGCGTAATTCCCATGGGGGCAGCCCTCGCCGCCCCGGCTCTTTTGGCGGGCTCCTACTTCCCCGCCGCCGCGCAATAATCCGGCAGGGCGATCGGGCCGGCACCCTTGGTCTGCCAGTCGCCGGCGCCGATGCGGTAGATCTGCCCCTGCGAGACGCGGCCCGCCAGCGTCTGGCAGCCGGTGACAGCGGCCATGTCCTGCACGGTGACACCGCGCTTGGCGGCAAGGTCCGTATAAGCCGCGCGGCGCTTGATGTTGAGCGCGTCCACGGCCGCGCGGACATCGCTGCCCACCGATCCCTTGATGCCGAGATAACCGTCGGCCTGCTCGCCCACCGTACCGGCGGCCTTGGCGGCGCTGATGACGGCGTCCTGCGCGAAGGCCGGCGCCGTGCCCAGCGTGCTCAGCCCCAAAAGGGCGGCGACGAGGGCGGTTCTGCTGAAGCTGCGTGTCATTCTGGGAAAAGCTCCGGGTTGTTCTGGATGAGGTCCTTGGCGTCCTGCTGGAGCCGCACCACCACTTCCTGCTGAATCTTCACATTGAGGTTGATCTCGATCGGCTTCTCGGGCGCGCGTACCTGGATGCAGCCGCCGGCCATGCCGGCAAGCAACAGCCCGGAACCCACGCGCGCCGTTCGTCCGATCCATATCCCATACCTCATAACCGATCCCCTTTTTAGTTCTTCTCGCTGTCCGGCGGCTGAACAGCAAGCCCGTCGTCGCTCTCCGGCGTGGATGGATTCCCGATCTGCTCGCCCAGGCTGTTGCGGATGGCGACGGTCGGGTCGGCCAACCCGGCGGCGGTGCTGAGCAGCCCGCGGAACGGCGCCTCGATCCGCACGTTGAACAGGAACGGCAGCCCCAGGAACGGCCGCGCGAGGAAGGATTTGCGCGCCTCCTCGGTGCCCTGGTTGATGCCGTTGATGCTGAGCCGCGTCACGAATTCGCCGTCCAGCGCCCCGTCCAGCATGATGACGAGGCAGCGGTAGCGCAGATTCTTGAGCGCGTCGAAGGCCAGCTTGCTGAAGGCGTTCAGCTCCGCATTGGACACGTCGCCGACATAGGAGAGATTGCCGGATTGCCGCGTCTGATCGCACGGCACGCTGAGGCCCGCCGTGCTGCTCAGCACCAGCGGTGGATCGCCCTGCTGGCGCGCAACAAGCAGGCCGCCGTCGATCCGTCCGCCGGTCGCGTCGAAGATCATCGGCAGCAGCCCGTCGAACGTGCCGGTCGCGGAGACGTTGTCCAGTTCCAGCGTGTTGATGAAGGCGCCCGCGTCCAGCCCCACCACGCGGAAGGTCAGGTGGCGCGGCTGGCGCGCATCGAGCGCCAGCGTGGTCGGCAGCAGGTCCAGGTCGCCGCCCGAGAAGGGCCAGTGCCCGCCCTCGATCACCGCCTGCTCGTTGGAAAGTAGCGCATAGCGGATCACGCCGTCATGCACCTCGACGCCGGGATTGACCGTGGCCAGTGTCACCACCTGCCCCGGCTCCGTGCGCGGGCCGAGCAGGTCGGTGAAGTGGATTGTCGTGGACAGACCTTCCACGGGCCCGAAGGCGGCGGCAAGGTTCATACCTTCGGTCGCAAAGACGCCGTCGCTCGTCACCTGATCGCCGGTCCAGCGAATGCGCCCCTCGCCCGCCACCGTGCCCTGCACATTAGCGACGACGCCGAGCGCCAATGGTGTGAGGTCGTCCGGCTGGATCGCGTTGCCGAAGGTCAGCCGGTCGACCTTGAGCAACGCCTGTCCCACGCCGCTGCCCAGCTCATGCCAGATCGTCACCGCCGCCACCGTCGCTCGGCGTGTGGGATGGACGAGCGTGCCGGTCGCGTCGATCCGCCCATCGGCGAAGGTCAGGTGCACATCCTGCCCAGCCAGCGGGTTGAACCGCGCGTCCGCCGCCGCATCGCTCACCCGCAGCGCGCCATCGAGAACCAGCCGCCCGTCCGCGAAGGTCCAGCGCCCGGCGATGTCGCTCAAGTCGAGCGGCACCGTGCCGATCCGTCCGGCGCCGCCCTCCACCGTGCCGGCCATCGCGCCTGCATCGGTGCGGCCGCCCTCCAGCCGCAACGCGGCGAAGCGCACCGGCGCCTGCGCATCGCCGACCCGCACGGAGGGCTCGCGCACCTCGAATCGTCCGTCCGCCAACCCGTAGCGCGCCGATGTAGCCGAGAGCGCCAGCGGGCTCTCCCCGATCCGCCCCGCCAGCGCCAGCGCGCCCACCTGCAACCGCCCGTCCGCGATGCCGCACAGCCGCACGTTCGCGGGTTGCAACGTCACGCTGGAGAGGCGCAGCGATTGCCAGCGCACCGGCGCGCAATCCTGCGCCAGCCGCACGCCGCCACCGGGCAGCAGCCGGGCATCGACCGGCACGGTGAGGCCGGTCAGCGCGCCATCGGGCAGCGGGCCATCCAATGTCACAAGAGCCTGCACCGTGCCCCGCCCATCACCGGCGAGCGAGAAGCGCACGGGCGCCAGCGCCAGCCGCGCCGAGCCCGCGCGATACGCCGCCAGCGTCGCGATGCCGTCGATCCGCCCCTGCCCATCGCTCGCCACGCTGATCCGCCCCTCGGGCAGACCGCCGCCGCCGATGGTCATCGTCCCCGCCGCCTGCACGCCGCCGCCGGGCCATTGCAGCCGCGCCGCACTGCCGCTCTGCGTGGCAATCCGGGCGCCGCTCACCGAGGATAGCTCCACCTTGTCCAGGCTCGCATTGCCGCGCGACCCGAGCATGTTGAGCTTGCCGCCCAGCACCAGCCGGTTGTCCTTGCCGATCCGCTCCACCGCGTCGACCAGCTTGCGCGCCAGCGGCTCGACCGGCGTGCCGACCGCCGACCGCATCAGCCCGGTCAGGTCCACCCCGTCGTCGGGCCTGATGTCGTCGATGGTGGCGTCGCCCTGCCACGCCAGCGCGCGGTCCCGCCCGGTCGGGCGCAGCGCGAAATTGCCGCCGATCTTGGCCGTGCCGGTCGCCACGCCATCGGCCGAGGCTTGCAGCGTGGAGAGCGCCGCGCTGCCCCGCAGATCTTCGCTGCTCCCTTTGAAGGTGACGAGGCCGCTCACCGGCCCGAGGCTGCGCTGCTTCTGCCGCGCGCCATCGGCACTGAGGCTCACCGCCCCGCTCACCTGCTTGAGCGCCAGATCGCTCCGCAGGTTCACGTTGAGCCTCGGCATGGCGACCTGCACGCCAGATTCCCCGCAGGCAAGCGCGCGGGAGAGCACCGGCCCGTCGAGAATAATCTGCCCGCCCTGGGTCGTCATATCCAGTGGCGCGATCAGCCGCTCCAGCGTGCAGTCCGCCATGGTGAGCGCGGGCGCAGAGAGGCCGAGCGTGCCGGCGAAGCCCGATCGCATCGGGCCGCTGCCGTCCATCGCCACCACCAGCGGGCCATAATCGGTGGCGATCTCCGCGCGGGCATCGTCGACCTGCACCGTCCAGTCGGGCAGTTCCGGCTCACCCGTGCCGCCTTCGAGCAGCCGGTTGACCTGCCCCAGATCGAGCGCGCCGTCATGCAGCCGCCCGTGCAGCCGCACCCCGCTCGCCTGCACCCGCGCGATGCGGGCGCCGGTCAGCCCCCAACCGATATCGAGCTCGACGAAGCGCACGGTGAGGTCCGGCCGGCGCGGATTGCCGATGACGAGATTCTCCAGCCGCTGCGTGCGCGGGCCGATGCGCGCGATCCGGTAACTGCCCTGCACGCCGCGCGCCGCCAGTTCGCGGGCGATAAACGTATCGGCGATCGGCTTGCGCGCCAGCCACAGCCCGCCGCCGGCCACCACCACCGCACCCACCGCGCCGAGACCCACCGCGCGGGCGCGCCGCAGCCGCCGCGCGCGCCGCTCGGCCCACGCGTCGATGGCATCGTCCTCGCTCTGTCCGGCGTCCTCTGCCAACTGGGTCAGCCGTCCTTTTCCGCCCGTCATTGTGCTTGCCGCGATCCGCCGCCGCGCCTAGCTCTAACGCTCATGAGCGAAGCGCGATCCCAGGGCAAGGCCGGAGAGGAGCAGATCGGCCCGGCCCCGGACGCCAGCGGCCACCGCGCCCGGCTGCGCCAGCGCCTCGCGCATGGCGGGCCGGATGCGCTGCTCGATCATGAGCTGGTCGAATATCTGCTCGCCCTCGCCATCCCCCGGCGCGACACCAAGCCGCTCGCCAAGCAGCTCATCGCCCGCTTCGGCGGCTTCGGCGGCCTGCTGAGCGCCGATTGGGCGGCGCTCTCGCAGGTCAAGGGCCTCGGCGAGACCAGCATCGCCGCGCTCAAGATTGCGCAGGCCGCCGCGCTGCGCCTGCTCAAAAGCGAAGTGAGCGAGCGCCCGGTGCTGGCAAGCTGGCAGGCGCTGCTCGATTATCTGCGCGCCGACATGGCTTTCCTCCCCGTCGAGCGGGTGCGGGTGCTGCACCTCAACGCCCGCAACATGCTCATCCGCGACGATCATATGGGCGATGGCTCGATCGACCAGGCCGCCATCTATGTGCGTGAGGTCGTCAAGCGAACCGTCGAGCTGGGGTCGAGCAGCCTCGTCCTGGTGCATAACCATCCCAGTGGCTCGCCCGAGCCGAGCCGGCAGGATGTCACCGTCACCCGCCAGATCATCGAGGCCACCCGTCCGCTCGGCGTCACCGTCCACGATCATCTCATCATCGGCAGTGAGGGTCATAGCTCGATGCGCAGCATGGGCCTGCTGTAGAATAGGCGCCGCATCTCCCCCCGACTTGACGCCGATCAAGGCGCCGCGCGCACGACTCTTCGATTATCCTCCTGCCGGCGCCACATGGCCGCCTCCTCGCAGTCCGGGCCGGCGGGAGTGACCGAATGACGACGACCGAAACCATCCGCGCCGTGCTGATCGGCGCCCTGCTGGCAGGCGGCGCGGGCGCCGCCCTCGCCCACCATTCCTTCTCGCAGGAGTTCGACCAGAACAAGCCGCTCACCCTGCAAGGCACGGTAGTGAAATTCGAGTGGGTCAATCCGCATAGCTGGATCCACGTCAGCACCGTCGATCCCCGCACCAAAAAGCAGGTCGTCTGGCGGGTCGAAGGCGGCGCGCCCAGCGCGCTGCTGCGGCGCGGCTGGAACCGCAATTCGCTGCCGGCGGGCACCAAAATCTCGATCCAGGGTTTCGCCTCGCGCGATGGCGACACCCGTGCCAGCGCGTCCGAAATCACCTTCCCGGACGGCCGCCAGCTTTCGCTCGGCAACCCGGCGACGGAAGCCGCCGCAGCCGCCGCCCGCCGCGCCAAGGGCGATTAAAGGCGGAAAGCCTTGGGCGCCGCCCCCGGAAAGGAGACGGCGCCCGTCCGGCTTATCCCGCGGGTGCCCCCGCCAGCTCCGCCTGTGAGACGCGCTGGTCATGATCCGCGTCCGCCTGGCTGAAGGCTTGCGTGGCCTTCCTGCTCAGTTCGTCGGCCGATACCGGCTTGCCGTCCTTGTCGGTCTGATGGTTGGCCTGATACCAGCTTGAAAATTCAGCCGCATCCAACGAGCCGGACTGGTCGGCGTCGTAGGTCGCAAAGTCGCCGCCTGCTCCGGCTGCCGGTCCCGGCTGGCCCGCCTCCGGACTGGATTGAGCCCCGGCCGCGCCCGCCAGCAGCATCGCGGCGGAGAGGCCGATAGCCAATTTCGGGATGGTCGACATGATCGTCTCCTATGTCGGTTCCATGCCCCCGAGCCATCCATTATCGGCATAAAATACTTGTTTTCAATGCATTATTGGGGAGCATCCTCACCCTGCCGATGGCGGCACGCGCCCCGGCGCAGTTGCGTGCTCCAAATCGGCCCACCGCCAGAACGCTCGCCCTCAAGACAAGGCAAAACCCGGACCGTCATGCGACGATCCGGGCTTTCCCGGGCCTTCTGCGGCGGCAGTATCAGCCGCTGAAGAACTGCGTCGCCTCGGCACGGGTGATCCGCTGGTCGGCATCCTTGTCGGCAGTCAGCAGCGCGTTGCGCGCATAGCTTTTCACCTCCTGCTCATCGGCGGGCTGGCCGGCGGCCGCCATCTCGGCGGACTTGAGCTTGGTGATCCAGTTCTCGAACTCGGTGGAGGTGAGCGCCCCATCGCCGTCGCCGTCCATGGTCGGGAACTGCGCGTCCACAAAAGCCGCGACCTGCGTGCCGTTGGCGGCTGGCTGAGCCGGGGCATCCGGCGCGGCTGACGAGGTTTCCGGACCCGCGGCAGGCGCCGCCGTCTCGCCTGCCTCGGCGGTCGGCCCCGCCTGCGCGCCGGGCTGGGTATCGGCCGGATCGCGCGGATTGCCGGCGGGTGGCACATTATCGGAGGGCGGGCCGACCCGTGCACCCGCCTGCCCCGCATCGCTCGCTGCGCCATCCTGCGGCGGGATCGCAGGGTCGCTCGGCGGCACCGGCGTGGTGCCGGGCTGCGCCGGCGGCGGCGCGGAGGGTGCAGGCGCCGGGTTGGTGGTCGGCGCCGGGCCCGCCGGGGTGGCGGCGCTGCCCGGTCCCACCGGCGCGGCACTCTCCTGAGCGAAGGCGCCCGGCGCCACGATCAGGGCGGCCGCGATTGCCGTCGCCGGGGCCACCATCGTCTTGATGAACATGACAAGCTCCTTCCATATCCGTTCACCGGAGCAATGGCGGAGCCCGCGCCCCGGTTTCCGGGTCCGGGACGAGTCGAGCCTCTGCCCGCGATGAACGCCGCCCGGTCCGCTCATCCCGCAGGCCCCGCCCGCTCCCGTGCCCCAATTGCCGGATCGGCCGCGCCCTGCTAGGGGCACCGCTCTCCCATCCCTCCAGCCGGAAAGTCTGTCCCATGGTGCCCCGCTACGCCCGCCCGCAAATGACCGCGATCTGGGAGCCGGAGGCGCGCTTCCGCATCTGGTTCGAGATTGAGGCGCACGCGACCGATGCGCTCGCCGAGCTGGGCGTGGTGCCCAAAAGCGCCGCCAAAGCGCTGTGGGACTGGTGGGCGACCAATCCCGCCATCGACGTGCCCGCCATCGACGCGATCGAGGCCGTCACCAAACACGACGTCATCGCCTTCCTCACCTGGGTCGCACAGCAGGTCGGCGACGAGGCCCGCTTCATGCATCAGGGTATGACCAGCTCGGACGTGCTCGATACCTGCCTCAACGTGCAGCTCACCCGCGCCGCCGATCTGCTGCTGGCCGATCTCGACGCGCTGCTGGAGGCGATCAAGCGCCGCGCCCTGGAGCATAAGCTCACCCCCACCATCGGCCGCAGCCACGGCATCCATGCCGAGCCCGTCACCTTCGGCCTCAAGCTGGCCGAGGCCTATGCCGAGTTCTCGCGCTGCAAGGTCCGCTTGCTCGCTGCGCGCGCGGACATCGCCACCTGCGCGATTTCCGGCGCGGTCGGCACCTTCGCCAATATCGACCCGGCGGTGGAGGCCCATGTCGCCAGCAAGCTGGGCCTCACGGTGGAGCCGGTCAGCACGCAGGTCATCCCGCGCGACCGCCACGCCATGTTCTTCGCCACGCTGGGCGTCATCGCCAGCTCGATCGAGCGGCTCGCCATCGAGATCCGCCACCTCCAGCGCACCGAGGTGCTGGAGGCGGAGGAATATTTCTCGCCCGGCCAAAAGGGTTCGTCGGCCATGCCGCACAAGCGCAACCCGGTGCTCACCGAGAATCTGACCGGCCTCGCCCGCATGGTCCGCTCCGCCGTGGTGCCCGCGCTGGAGAATGTCGCGCTGTGGCACGAGCGGGATATTTCCCACAGCTCGGTCGAGCGCTTCATCGGGCCGGACGCCACCATCACGCTCGATTTCGCGCTCGGGCGCCTGACCGGCGTGGTCGACAAGCTACTCGTCTATCCCGAGCGGATGCTCAGGAACATGAACCGCATGGGCGGCCTCATCCACTCGCAGCGCGTGCTGCTCGCGCTCACCCAGGCCGGCGTCAGCCGCGAGGACAGCTATGCGATGGTCCAGCGCAACGCCATGAAGGTGTGGGAATCGGATGGCGCGCTCTCGCTGCTCGATCTGCTCAAGGCCGATCCGGGCGTCACCGCCCACCTCGGCACCGCCCAGCTCGAAGCGCTGTTCGACCTCGATTATCACCTGAAGCACGTCGACACGATTTTCGCGCGAGTGTTCGGCGCCGCCTGACCGGCGCCCTGCCCTCCCGGAACCGGCCACCCGCGGCGGGGTCTATCCCCCGCCGCCGCCCCGCCTGCGATCTTTTCTAGGCAAGGCGGCGCTGCTTGCTTATGCTCGCGGCAAGGGAACAGAACAGCGGAGAATGCCATGCAATTCCTGCGAACCGCCTTCTGGGTCGTGCTGGTTATCATCATCATGATCTTCACCGTCACCAACTGGACGCCCGTCTCGATCAATCTGTGGAGCGGCAAGCAGCTCGTCACCAAGCTGCCGGTGCTGGTCATCGTCGCCTTCCTGGCCGGCTCGCTGCCGTTCTGGGCGCTGCACAAGGCCACGCGCTGGCGCCTGCGCCGCAAGCTGGATAATGCCGAGCGGGCGCTTGCCGCCGCCGTCCCGGCCGCCTATCCGGCCAGCGAACCGGCGGCACCGGCCCTCACGCCCGCGCCGCCACCACCGCCGGCCGCCGAGCCGCCGCCTATCCGCCCCGCGCCCAATCCCGGAGAGTTATGAGCAGCATCATCTACGTCGCGATCGACACGCCGCATCTGGAGCGGGCACAGGCCATCGCCCGGCAGGTCGGCGGCCATGTCGGCGGGCTCAAGCTCGGGCTGGAATTCTTCTGCGCCAACGGCCATCACGGCGTGCACGAGATGCGTAAGCTCGGCCTGCCGATCTTCCTCGACCTGAAGCTGCACGATATCCCCAACACCGTGGCGAGCGCGGTGCAGGCGCTGCATCCGCTGGAGCCGGCCATCCTCACCGTCCACGCCTCGGGCGGCCGCGCCATGATGGAGGACGCCAAGGCGGCGGCCGGCGCGCAGACCAAGGTGGTCGCCGTCACCGCCCTCACCAGTCTCGATCAGGACGATCTCGCCGCCATCGGCGTCAGCGGCTCGCCGCGCGCCCATGTCGAGCGGCTGGCCACCCTCGCCCGCGACTCCGGGCTGGACGGCATCGTCTGCTCCGGCGCGGAGGTCGGCCACGTCCGCGCGCTGTGGCCGCAGGGCTTCTTCGTCGTCCCCGGTGTGCGCCCGGCCGGCAGCGCCATGGCGGACCAGAAACGCGCAGTCACGCCGCGAGAAGCGGCCGATGCCGGCGCCTCCATCCTCGTCATCGGCCGCCCGATCACCAGGGCGGACGAACCGGCCACCGCGGCACGGGACATCGCCGCGACCCTGTAGACGCATGGCCGAATCCGGCCCCGGCGCCCCCAAACTCCTCTAACCCCGACGCACCCAACTCCACGCCGTCACCCCGGACTTGATCCGGGGCCCCGCTGCCTCATCCGGGGGGGATGCGCGGGAAGGCGCTCGTGGTTGCGGTCATTCCCCAGCCAACGGATCGGCCTTTGCGATCAGGAAGGAAGCGGGACCCCGGATCAAGTCCGGGGTGACGATAGGTTGAGGACGCCACTGGGCGCCCCCTGCCTCCCCGATTGGCCGAATGGGGGCAGAGCGTAGCCGCAGGAAAAGGCCTTCAGTGTTCTTGCGAAAGCAGGGGCACTGCATCGTTCAAGCCGCCTCGCAAGCACTCCAGATAACAACGCGGAGCGATCCGTCGCCCGCACCCGGCCCCAAAAGCACCGGAGGCGCCAGCCCAGGCCAGCACCTCCGGCTCCCCCTTATGCATCAATATTTGTACCGCGCACCGATGCGGAAATAGCGGCCGATCGTGTCGAAATAGGTGGGGTTGGTGTAGAACTGCGTCTCCGGCGCGGGCGGCGGATCGCGGTCGAACAGATTGTTCACCGCCGCGAAGATCTCCGCGCCCCGGCCCGGGGTGCTGGAGAAGCGGAAGGTCGCGAACAGGTTCACGTAAAAGCGGCTCGCCACCCGGTTGTCGCTGATCGAGTTGGGCAGATTGGCCGCATAATCGGGGTCGTCCGGGCCGATGCGCTGCGCGTCATACAGGCCGCCCGCGATATAGCGCCCCTGCACCGTGGTGGAGAAGCGCTGCGAATCGTAAGTCAGCGTGCCGTTGGCCGTCCAGCGCGGCGCGGCGAGGCCGGCGGAGTTGCCCGTCTGCCCGGCACGGTCGACCACGTCGCCGAAGCTCACCGTCTTGAGCCGGTCGACATAGGTCGCCAGTCCGCGCAGCGTGATCGACTGCGTGCCGCCCAGCGGGATGCGGTAGGCCGCCTCGAAGTCCAGCCCGCTCGTCTCGATCTCGTCGAGATTGAGCGAAACGTTGCGGATCACCGCGATGGTATCGTCGGGGCCGAAGTCGATGGCCGCGCACGCCGCGCTCACCCCGGCATAGCAGCGGTCGACGATGAACTGCGCGCCGCCGGGCACCGTGCCGATATAGTCCTTCACCTTGATGCGATACCAATCGACCGAGAAGCGGAACCCGTCGAGGAAGCCGCGCGGGCTCAGCACCATGCCCAGCGTGGTCGTATCCGCTTTCTCCGGGCGCAGGCTCGGGTAGCCGCCGCTATATGTGACCGGCGGCGTCGACTGGCTCGTATTGAAGCGGTTGATGACCGTCGCGAACGCGCTGGCCGAGGCCAGGAACAGGTCGGCGAAGTTGGGCGCACGGATATCCCGGGATTGCGTGGCGCGGAAGCGCAGCATCTCCACCGGATCCCAGACGAGGCTGGCCTTCCACGCCGTCGCGTTGAAACTGCTCTTGCTGTCGGTCCGCAAATAGCTGCCGAAGCCCGAGATATTATAGTGCGTGTAGCGCACCGCGCCGTTGAGGATCAGCGAGCGGGCAAAGGCCACATCCTTCGCCAGCGGCAGCTCGGCCTCCAGATAGCCCTCCGTCACCTTGGTCGTGCCGCGATAGTCGGAGCCGAAATTCTGGAAATAGGCATATTCGTTGGAGAGCGGATCATGCTCCACGTTGATGCCGTCCAGCCGATACTCGCCGCCCAGCGCGACCGAGAGCGGTCCCGCCCACAGATCGGCAAGGTCGCCCCGGACGTTAGCCGCCACCACATGCTGCCGCAGGTTGATCCTCTCCATCAGCGTGCCGAAGATATAATCCTTGCCCGCCTGCGAGACATTTCCCGCGCCGAACAGGTTGATCGGCACGCAGCCCGCCGCCTTGGCGCGCGTCGCCGGGTTCGGGTCAAGCGTCGCGCGGCAGACGATTTCGTCGGTGACGGGATCGCGCACCGCGTCGGTTGCGTAGCCGAAGCGCGGGGTCGAGCCGGCGACGATCAGGTTGTTGTCCACCGTCTGCAAGCGCTCGGTGTTGCCATATTGGTAATAAGCGTCCCACTGCCAGCCGCCGCCCAGCTCGCCGGAGAAGCCGCCGGTGAAGCGGAAGGTGTCCGCCTTGGAGATGCTGAGGCCGCGCCCCACGTCATCCAGCACCCGGCCCATGTTGAAGGCGGCCGCCGCCGGCTTGGTCGGGCTGGTCGGCGTCTCCGGCACGAAGGTCCGCAGCGCGTCGGGAATATACGGATTGTCCGCATAGATCGGGATGGATGCGCCGAAATAGGCGGTCTGGAGCAATGTGCCCTTCACATGGCCCATCGAGCCCTCGGCAAAGGCCTTGATCGAATCGGTCAGCGGCAGGTCGAGATGAGCAAAGATCGAATAGCGTTCGACCGGCACGGTGATGTTGGCGTCCGTATAGGTCGGGTAGAGATCGCCGCCGATCTGGCTGAGCGCGAACGCGAACGTGCCGGGATGGTAGGCCTGCGGCGTGCCGTCCGGTCCGAAGGTGAGCCCGCCCGTGCCGAACATGTTGCGCAGCGCGGCGGTCGCGGCGGTGTTGTTGTTGGCGCCGGAGACGACGCCCGCGGAATTGAAGAACCAGCCGCCATTGGTGTCCGAGCGGATATAGTTGGGCAGGCCGTTGGTCGCGTAGAAGGGGTTGGAGGCTACCGTGCCGACGCCGCACCAGTCGCGGGTGAAGCAGTTGCCGATGCCCTTCTGGTTGTCATACTCGCCGCCGATGATGAAGCGGCCGCCGCTATCGCCCAGCTTGGAACCGAACGCGGCGGCAAAGTGATAGTCGTCGCCGTCGCCTTCATCGGAGACGCCATAGTCCATCTGGACCTTCAGGCCTTCCAACTGCTTGTCGAGCACGATGTTGACCACGCCGGCCAGCGCGTCCGAGCCGTAGGCGGCCGAGGCGCCGCCTGTGACCACGTCGGTCCGCGCGACGAGAATCGTCGGGATGAGGTTCAGGTCGACCGATCCCTCGCGCGTCGTCGGGGCGAAGCGGCGTCCGTCGACGAGGATCAGGTTGCGGGTCACGCCGATGCCGCGCAGGTTGACGATCTGCGCGCCGACGTTGAAGCTGCCGAAGCCCTGCGTGGTCGGCGTGGTACTCGGGCGGAACGCGGGCAGTTCCGCGATGCCGGCGCCGACATTGACCACCGCGCGCTGCTCGAACTGCTCGCCGCCGATCACCGTCACCGGCGAGGGTGCGTCGAAGGTCGAGCGCGCCAGCCGCGAGCCGGTGATGATGATCTCCTGCGTGCTCGCGCCCTCCTCCTGCGGCGTTTCCCCGGATTGGGCGCCGGATTGGGCGAGCGCCGCGCCGTTGCAGGCCATGGCCGCCACGGCAAGGGCCGCGCCCGAGCGGAGGGCCGCGCGCAGGTTGGAGCGAATCGCTGCCGGCTTTCCACGACGCGCGGCATGAAGATTGATGATCGGCATCCTGTTCTCCCCGTCTGGCGAGATCGGCCGACCAATCCGGCGACCTTCGCCAAGCTGTCACGGCCGGGCAACGGGGAGCGAGGCGGACAGCAGGGCACATCTCCGGAAAATGAGGCTGCACCTCACCCGGAGCCGATCAGCAGTCCGAACGGCTTTTGAGACCTCTCCTCCCGCGTCTCCGCGCGGCTTTGACAAAGTCAAGATACTTGAGGAATCAACGGAGACAAGCGAATTAAAGCCGCTCACATTCAAATCGTTGATGATATGACGCAAAACTGCATCACCCATGGCCGGGTCCGCCGATCGGCCGGGGTCATGGCTCAGCGCCGCCGGCGTTGCGTCGGCGCATGGAAATCGGGCGGCTTGTCGGCAATCCAGCGCAGGAAGCGCGCCAGCGCCGGAGCGACCCGCAGCGCCGTCGCATCCTCTCCGATCCGCGCCAGTTCCCCATTGCTGAACGCGGCGTGCAACGCACTGTGGCAGATCGGATGCACCGCCACCGCCGCCCGTCCGCCTTTCGCCCTGGGCACGGGATGGTGCCGCTCGACCCGCCCGCCGAGCGCTCGCCCGCACAGCCAGCAAAAGCCGGAATCGTTCGCTAAAAGTGTCTTATCGCGCAAGCTTCTCCGCCCGCACTCGCCACGTCGCCGAGAGCACCGGCATTCGCGCCAGCGCCGCCACCCCTGCCGGGTCGGCGCGATGGCCGCTGCCGATCAGCAGATCGAACACCCGGCTCACCGGCCAGTCGGGGTGCGGCTGCGCCACCCGCGTCATCGCGTCCCCGGCGCGAATCTCGCCCTCGCGGATCACGCGGAGATAAGCCCCCGTCCGTCCGCTCTCCATAGCCAGCGCCAGCGCGTCCTTCCGTCCGAAGCGGTGGTTGAGCTTGAAGCAGGGCTGCCGCCCCTGGCTGATCTCCAGCAACGCGGTGCCGAGCGTGAAGCGGTCCCCCAGACATAGGGTCGTCTCGATCGCCCCGCGCGTCGCCAGATTCTCGCCAAACGCTCCCACGGCGCCGAGCAGCGGATGATCGTCCAGCGCCTCCCGCCACCAGGGATAATGATCCCGCGGAAACAGATGCACCGCCTTGTCGTGCCCGCCATGATGCACGAGGTCGGCCTGCGCATCGCCTTCCAGCCCCAGCCAGCCGACCCGCACCGGTCCGGCGGTCGGCACCTTGCCGATGGCGCTCAGCACATCGGGCGCGATGAGGGCGATCGGCCCGGTGAGAATGGCATCGACGGAAAGCGAGAGGTCCATGGCACGCCCATGCCACGCCCCGCCTCACCTGACCAGCACACGCCTCCGCCCCGCCACGCGCAATCGCAGCAAACGCGCGTTCCGCCTCGCCGCACATTCCGTCCGTCTGGTCCCTTTGCCCGGACGCCATGCCTCGCTATAGGGGCGCGATGCCCGTCCATAGTCTCCGCATCGCGTTGTTCAGCGGCAATTACAATTACGTCCAGGACGGCGCCAACCAGGCTCTCAACTGCCTGATGGGCTCGGTGCTGGCAGCGGGCGCCGCCGTTCGAATCTATTCGCCGACCACCGACACGCCCGCCTTTCCGCCGACCGGCGATCTCGTCTCGGTCCCGAGTTGGCGTATGCCGGGCGGGCGCGGCGAGTATCGGCTGGCCAAGGGATTGCCTGCCGCCGTGCGCGCCGACCTCGCCGCGTTCCGGCCCAATATCGTCCATGTTTCCGCACCGGATTTGCTCGGCCACCGCGCGCTGAGCTGGGGGCGCAAGCACGGCATTCCTTGCCTCGCCTCGCTCCACACCCGGTTCGAGACCTATCCGCGCTACTACGGGATCGGCTTCACGGAACCGCTGATCGTCAAGCTGCAAAAGCGATTCTACAACCGGGCCGACCATGTGATGGTGCCGAGCCCCGGCATGGCGCGGCTGCTCATGCAATGGGGCGTGGAAACGCCGATCGGCATCTGGTCGCGCGGCATCGACCATGCGCGGTTCAACCCGCAGCGGCGCGACAACGCATGGCGGCGCTCGCTCGGCATCCCCGATGACGCCGTCGCGGTGGGTTTTCTCGGCCGGCTGGTGCTGGAGAAGGGCCTCGGCATCTTCGCCGAGGTCATTGCCGAGCTGAAGCGGCGCGGCGTACCGCACCGGGTGCTCGTCATCGGCGAGGGGCCAGCGCGGGGCTGGTTCGCCGAGCGTGTGCCGGAGGCGGTGTTCACCGGCTTCCAGGGTGGCGACGATCTCGGCCGCGCGGTCGCCGGCATGGACATTTTCTTCATGCCCTCTGTCACCGAGACATTCGGCAACGTGACGACCGAGGCGATGGCAGCCGGCGTGCCGGTCGTCGCCGCGGACGCAACCGGCGCGGTCGATCTGGTCGAGAACGGCGTCACCGGCTTCCTCGTGCCGCCACAGGATGTGCCGGCCTATGCCGACGCCATCCAGCGGCTGGTCGAGAACCCCACGCTACGTACCTCGGCCGGTGCGGCCAGCCATGCCCGCGTGCAGGGCTACCGGTGGGATCGGGTCAATGCCACGATGATCGAGGCCTATCAGGACCTGCTGGCGCGGCATGATGCCGCCGCGCTCAGGTCCAGTCGAAGCTGAGCGGCGCCTCACGGAAGGCGAATCGGTCGAGATGCCGCGCAACCACGCCCTTGAGCGCATCGAGGTGCTCCGGACTGCTGGCGTCGATCTTGACATCCAGCGTCTCGGGCTGAGCCGTCATCGTCAGCACCCCGTCCGCCGGCCAATCCGCACCCCGCGAATCGCGCGGAAAGACGATGCGGCTGTGCTCGGCGGTGAATTCCACCGCAAGGCTATGGCTCCAATGCTTGGAGAGTTGCTGGAGATAGCGGCTGCCCGACCTGGTCGGCACCCGCGCAAGCGCGCTGTTCATGCTATTGCCCTTCTTGAAACGAAGCGCTCCCGGCGCAGGCCCGCACCGAAAGCGCCCCTCTGGTCGCTATAACTCTAGAGACGCTCGATCTTTTGCACGGCTTCGTCAAGGATCGCGGCGATGGCGTGCGGCAGCTCGCTATCCTCGCTGTCGCCGCGCAGCCGGTTTTGTAACGCCGCCTTGAGGTTGCCCATCGCACGGCGCACCGGCCCATGGTCGGCGCGGGCCCGCATCTCACCCAATCCCTTGAGCCGATCGAGCAGCGCCGCGACTTCCTCGGCCCGCTCGGCAAGATGCGCCTCGCCAGCCGGCGTGATCGCCACGACCTTGCGTGCACCCTCGCTCTGCTGCTCGGCGATCAGATCCATGTCCGCAAGCAGCGTCAGCGTGGGATAAATAACGCCGGGGCTGGGCACATAGGCGCCCCCGCTCATCTCCTCGATCGCGCGAATCAGGTCGTAGCCATGGCTCGGCGCCGGCTCGATCAGCTTGAGCAGGATCAGGCGCAGCTCGTCGCCGGAGAAAAAGCGCCGTGCCCGCCCGCGACCTGGTCCGCGCTCGTCGCGCACCTCCCATTCGATGGAAAACGGCCCCCAATGCCGGCCGCCGCGCATGGCGCCCAGGCCGCATCCGCCGTGGGAATGAGGGCCTGAATGTCGATGATGTCGAAACATATTTGTCCTTTCCGAATCGATTTCGATGTTTCTAAGATATATCTTGATCTGTCTTATGGCAAGGGTGGATGAAATGGGCCGGGAGGTGCTTATATGGAGCGCATGTCCGATCTGTTCGGCGGCCTCGCAGCCGCGCCGCGCCCCGAAGAACCCTCCGCCGACGCGCCCCTCGCGGACCGGCTGCGGCCCCGCACGCTGGACGATGTCGTCGGGCAAGCGCATCTGACCGGCCCGGATGGCGCGATCGGCCGCATGGTCGCGGCGGGTCGCCTCTCCTCGATGATCCTGTGGGGGCCACCGGGCACCGGCAAGACCACCCTCGCGCGGCTGCTCGCAGACGCCGTCGGCATGCGGTTCGCGCCCATCTCCGCCGTCTTTTCCGGCGTGGCGGACCTCAAGGCCGCCTTTGCCGCCGCCAGGGATGCCGCCCGCGCCGGCCAGCGTACCCTTCTGTTTGTGGACGAGATCCACCGCTTCAACCGCGCCCAGCAAGACGGCTTCCTTCCCTTCGTCGAGGACGGCACGGTGACGCTGATCGGCGCCACCACGGAGAACCCCAGCTTCGCGCTCAACGCCGCGCTGCTCAGCCGCGCGCAAGTGCTCATCCTGCGGCGGCTGGACGAGGCGGCGCTGGCCGAACTGCTCACCCGCGCCGAAGCCCTGACCGGCCAGCCCCTCCCCCTCACCGCCGACGCGCGCGAGGCTCTGATCGCCTCGGCGGACGGCGACGGCCGCTTCCTGCTCAATCAGGTCGAGACGTTGCAAGGCATCACCATCGAGGCACCGCTCGACCCCGCCGGGCTCGCCGCTTTGCTCCACCGCCGCATGCCGGTCTACGACAAGGATCGCGAGGGGCATTACAATCTCATCTCCGCGCTGCACAAATCGCTGCGCGGGTCGGACCCACAGGCTGCGCTCTATTATCTCGCCCGCATGCTGGTCGCCGGCGAGGAGCCGCTCTACGTGCTGCGCCGCCTCGTGCGCTTCGCCAGCGAGGATATCGGCCTCGCCGACCCGCAGGCGCTGGTCCAGTGCCTCGCCGCCAGGGAGGCATACGATTTCCTCGGCTCCCCTGAGGGTGAGGTAGCCATCGTCCAGGCCTGCCTCTATTGCGCCACCGCGCCCAAATCCAACGCCGCCTACAAGGCGCAGAAGGCCGCATGGAGCGCGGCCAAGGAGACCGGATCGCTGATGCCGCCGGCCAATATCCTCAACGCGCCGACCAGGCTCATGAAAGAGATCGGCTACGGCAAGGGCTACGCCTACGATCACGATACGGAGGGCGGCTTTTCCGGTGCCAATTACTGGCCGGAGGAAATGGCGCCGCAGACCTTCTACACCCCCGCCGACCGCGGCTTCGAGAAACGCATCGCCGAGCGCCTCGCATGGTGGGAGGAGCGGCGGCGGGAGATCAACGGATGAGCCTGGGCTGGGACGACGCTGTCGCCTATGCGCTGGCACTGCCCGATACCGTGCTCGCCAGCCACTATGGCGCGCCGGCGGTGAAGGTCGCGCGCAATGGCCGGGCCTTCCTCTCGCGCGGCCATGAGGCACACGAGTCCTTCTGCATCCAGATCGACCGCGAGACCATTGACATGCTCATGGCGACCGACCCGGCCACCTTCTATCAGACGCCGCATTACGCCGGCTGGGACGCCGTGCTGGTCCGCTATGCGACAGACGACCCGGAGCGGGTGCGCGGGCTCATCGCGCAGGCGCACGACCGGGCGGCGGCGAAAAAGCCAGTCCGACCGCGCAAAGGGTGAGCCGCTTCTCGCATTTCGCCGCGATCGACTGGTCTGGCGCGATTGGTCCGCGCCAGCCCGGTATCGCCATCGCTCTCTGCGTGCATGGCCGCACAGCGCCCGCGCTCATCCGCCCCGGCCACATCTGGTCGCGGCAGGAGGTGCTCGACTGGCTGCTGCACGAGATGCCGCAGGGCACGCTGGTCGGGCTGGACCTCGGCCTGTCCTTCCCCTTCCTCGACCGGAATGCCTTCTTCCCACATTGGGTAGAAAGCCCTTCGGACGGCCGCGCACTCTGGGCGCTGGTCGAGCGAATTTGCGCGGACGATCCCCACCTTTCGGCCGGCAGCTTCGTCGATCATACCGATGCCGCCCGCCACTTTCGCCGCCATGGCGGGCGCGAGGGCGATCTGTTCGGCGGCGGGCGCGGGCGGCTGCGTCTCACCGAGCATGCCCAGCAGGCGCAGGGGCTCAACCCATGCAGCAACCTCAACCTGGTGGGCGCGGCGCAGGTCGGCAAATCGAGCCTCACCGGCATGCGGCTGCTCCACCGCGCGCAGCATCATTTGCCGGTCTGGCCGTTCGACCCCGATCCGGGTAGCGGCAGCCTGATCGTGGAGATCTACACCAGCCTCGCCGCGCTGGCGGCCGGCAAGCGCAAGGGCCAGACCAAGATCGCCGCCGATGAGCTGGACATGCGGCTCGCGGCGGTCGGCAGCGGTCCGCATGTGCCCCTGACCAGCCGCTACAGCGACCATGCGACCGATGCGCTGCTCACCGCCGCATGGCTGCGGCAGGCGCACGGGCGACCGGCTTTATGGGCACCCGCCGGCCTCACCCAAACGGTCGCACGCACCGAGGGATGGACGTTCGGCATCGCCTGAACGGACTGGAAGCCCCCCACCCCGCCGCAACAAAAAATTTCGCGCAGCCAATGATGTGTTTATTGATCCTTCTCAATCAATCTTGCAGAGATAGCGCCGTCCAGACGGTCGGCCCTTCGCCGCCCCGTCCGGATCGCGGCTTTTGATGTTTGTCAGCTTGCTCCGCGTCACCAACCGCTAAAGCGCACGAACCCCAAGCGACAACGCCGGATTCGTGCTCCTTTGAAGGAGAAACGAGATGGCTCTCGGGAAGACCTCACCCCATCGTACTGCCCGCCCGCGCCGGGATTATGTTCCGCCCCTGCCCCACAGCTCGTGGCGGCTTTCCACCGGCGAGGTGGTCACGGGCGCGGCGCGCTTGACCAGCGCCAGCGATTTCTGGAATCGGCTGGGTCTCTAGAGGACAGGCAACTCATCCATGAAACGCGCGCTCATCATCCGCCATGTGCCCCGCGAGGGGGTCGCGGGCTATCGCCAGCCCATCGAGGCGGCCGGCTACACGATCGACCGGGTCGACGTGGCCGATCCCGCCTTCGCCACGCTCGACCTGCGCGAGCCGGACCTGCTGGTGATGATGGGCGGTCCGATGGGCGTCTATGAGCAGGATCATTATCCGTGGATCCGCTGCCAGCTCCACCGGCTGGCGCTCCGGCTGGAAGCCGACCGGCCGACGCTCGGCGTCTGCTTCGGCGCCCAGATGATCGCCGCCGCGCTGGGCGCGCGCGTCTATCCGGGGCCGGCCAAGGAGGTGGGCTTCCACCCGGTGCAGGTCCACGCCAACGGCCGCGAGGGGCCGCTCAGCCACCTTGTCGACGTGCCGATCCTGCATTGGCATGGCGACACGTTCACCCTGCCGGAAGGCACCGAGCTGCTCGCATCGAGCCACCTCTACGCGAACCAGGCCTTCCGGCGGGGACCAAATCTGCTCGCACTCCAGTTCCACGCGGAAATGGGCGAGGACGAACGCTATCACCAGTGGATCGACCGCTGGCCGGAGGCAGTGAAGGAGAGCGGCAAACCCGCCGAGTGCCTGCGCGCCGAGCAGGATGAGCATGGGCCACGCGCGGTCGCCGCCGGCCGGGCGATGCTCGGCGAATGGCTGGAAACGGTGCACTGACGGGCAAGACCAGCAGCATCGCGGGCCTCCGTTCGCGCCGGCCGGTTCAGACGAGCTGCTTCCCGAACGTCTCGCGCAGCACCGCCTTCTGCACCTTGCCCATGGTGTTGCGCGGCAGCGCATCGGCGAAGAACACCGCCTTGGGCTGCTTGAACCGGGCAAGGCGCGGCGCGATGGCCGCCACGATGTCCGCCTCGGCCAACGCGCTGCCCGGCGTGCGCACCACCACGGCCGTCACCGCCTCGCCGAAATCCGCGTCCGGCAGGCCGATCACCGCGCTCTCCTCCACCCCGTCGAGCGCGTCGATCTCCGTCTCCACCTCCTTGGGATAGACGTTGAGCCCGCCGGTGATGATGAGGTCCTTGCCCCGGCCGACGATCTCCAGATAGCCGTCCGCGCTCAACTGGCCGAGGTCGCCGGTGATGAAATAGCCGTCCGCGCGGAACTCCGCCGCCGTCTTTTCCGGCATCCGCCAATAGCCCTTGAATACGTTTGGCCCCTTCACTTCGACCATGCCGATGGTGCCGGGCGGAACCGGCTCGCCCGTGGTCTCGTCCACCACCCGCACCGAGACGCCGGGCAGGCCGGGGCCGACCGTGCCGGGCCGCCGCTCGCCCTCATAGGGGTTGGAGCAGTTCATGTTGGTCTCGGTCATGCCGTAGCGCTCAAGGATGCGGTGGCCGGTCGCCGCCTCCCAGGCGCGGTGCGTCTCCGCCAGCAGCGGCGCCGAGCCGGAGACGAACAGCCGCACGCCCGCCGTATTCGCGCAATCAAGCCGCGAATCGGCGAGCAGCCGCGTGTAAAAGGTCGGCACGCCCATCAGCGCCGTCGCCGTCTCCAGCCCCCGGAAGATGGCGTCGAGATTGAATTTCGGCAGCAGCCGGATGGTTCCGCCGGCGAGCATCAGCGTGTTGGTCGCCACGAACAGCCCGTGCGTGTGATAGATAGGCAGCGCATGCAGCAACTCGTCCTCGGCCGTGAAGCGCCATGTCCGCATCAGCGTCTCGGCATTGGAGCGCAGATTGGCGTGGGTGAGCATCGCCCCCTTCGAGCGTCCTGTGGTGCCAGAGGTATAGAGGATCGCCGCAAGATCGTCCGCCCCGCGCGGCACCGTGGCGAAATCGGACGGCAGCGCATCCAGCCCATCGAGCAAAGTCCCGCTCGCGCCGTCCGCGCCTAGCGTCACCAACGTCGCGCCGGCCTCCCGCGCCACCGCGCTCATCGTACCGATGGCAGCCGGATCGACGACGAACAGCGTCGGCTCGGCATCCCCAAGAAAATAGCCGACCTCGGCCGGCGTGTAGGCGGTATTGAGTGGCAGATAGACCGCGCCGGCACGCAGGCTCGCCAGATAGAGCACCAGCGTCTCGACGCTCTTTTCCGTCTGCACCGCGATCCGGTCCCCCGGCGCCACGCCCAGCGCGACCAGCCGGTGGGCCATGCGCGCGCTCGCCGCCCACAGGTCGCCATAGCGCATCGCCGCTCCCCAGCCGCTGATGAAGGCTGTCCGGCCCGCATCCTTGCCGGCACTCAACACGGAAAACAGATTATCGCTCACGCTCGCCATTCCCTCCTGAAAACATTCGCCCGAGCAGGCGTGCCGGCGCCGGGCTGGCCGCCAGCCGGCGCACCTGCTCGCTCGCCATCACCGTGCCGTTGCGCGCGAAGGCATTGAGATTGCCGTCGATCCGCGCGGGATCATACAGATAGTTGACCATCATGCCATGCGACTGACCCAACCCCTTTTCGGAGAGATCGCCCAGCCAATCGAGCTGCTCGATCCGGGCGCCATTGCCGAGGTGGAAGCGCGCAACCGGGTCCATTCTCCGGCCGGTGGCGGTGATGAGATAGGTCGCGGCGGCACGCATCAGCGGCGTCTGCACCCACTGCCCCAGCACAGCATCCTGATGCCAGCCGGGCCGTTCGAGCGCCGCAAGCAGCGCTGCATCCACCGTGCCAGCCGCCCCCTGCTCGCGCAGCCACGCCGCAAAGCCGGGCATGGGCGAAAGCGTGACCGCACGGCGCAGCGACGGCAATTCCCGGCGCAGCAAATCCATCACCTGCTTGATGAGTGGCCCGCCGAAGGGAATGCCCCGCAGCGCCCTCTGGCAGTTGGAGATCGAGTAAAACACCGCCGTGTCTGCCTGCTCCGGGTCCATCGCCGCGCGCTCGGGCGCGAGCAGATCGGTGATGCGCGCGGGGATGCCCGCCGTCAGCGCCACCTCCACGAAAATGAGCGGTTCATGGCCCATGCGCGGATGGAAGAAGCCGTAGCAGCGCCGATCGGCTGGCTCCAGCCGCGCCCGCAGCGCTTCCCATGACTCGATGGGATGCACCGCCTCGTAATGCATCAGCTTGGCGAGAACCGCGCCGGGCGCCGACCAGTCCAGCCGGCGCAGCTCCAGGAAGCCGCCGTTGAACCAGGCGGAAAAGAGATGCGCGAAATCGCTGTCCAGCGCGGAGAAACCCGGCATGGCCCGGTCTCCCGCGAGCAGCGCCCCGCGCATGGCGAGCAGCATCGCCGTGCCGTCCGGTGCTTCGTTAAGGCGGCGCAATATCTGCTGGCGGCGCGGCTCGGAGGCAGCATGAAGCTCCGCAAGCCGCTCGGGTGCCGGATCGTCCCGGTAGCGCTCGATCGCCCGCGTCAGACGCTCGGTATCGGCATTGTAGCGCTCGGCAAGTAGTGCCAGGAAGGCCCGCTTCCCGGCGTCATCGGCGGCAGCGAACCGGCGCAATATCTCGGTCGCGCAGGCGAGCGACATACCCGGCGAGGCCCGCACGAACAGGCGATTGCACAGCGCCTCGGTGGTCTCGCCGGACAAGGCATCAGCCGACCCATTCAATGCCCGCAAACGCCGGGCGATGCCGGACGAGAGCCGCCGCCGCACCGCCCCCCCACGCAAATCGGCCATGATGGACCGCAGCCAGGTCGCTTCCACCGGCGGCGGAGCACGACCGGCCGGTCCATCCTCCCGATCCGTCCCGTTCGAGAGTGCCGCCTCCATGCCGCTCATCCTCCAAATGGTAGGGCGGCCCGTCAGGCCCCGATATCCGCCGCCTGCCGCGCTGCGATATAAGCGGCGGCGGCGATGGCCGCGCAGGCTCCGTCCCCGGCCGCGCTGGCCAGCAAAGCCGTGGCGCCGCTGCGCAGGTCGCCCGCGACGAACAACCCCGGACGGCTCGTCTGGAAGCGGGAGTCGGCGATGATCCGCCCCTCCGCATCCGTCTCGACAAGGTCCGCAACGAGGCTGCTATTGGGTGTCAGCCCCACATAGACGAACAGGCCGGCAGCCGGCTCGCGCACCTCGCCATCAACCGTGGCGATCAGCACGCTTGCAACCGCGTCCTCGCCCGCCACCGCGCGGATTTCCGCGCCGCCGCGAATGCTCACATTGGGGAGCGCCGCCACACGGTCACGGATCCACCGCCGGGCGGTCGGCTCCGGCCCCTTGTGGACGATCATCACATGCCCCGCCTGCCCGGCCAGTATCTCCGCCTCGTCGAATGCCGAGTCCCCGCCGCCGGCAACGATCACCGGCTTGTCCTTGACGAAATAGCCGTCGCACGAGGCGCAATGCGAGACGCCGCGTCCCTCCAGCAAACTCTCCCCGGGCACGTCGAGCGCCTTCCGGCTCGATCCCATCGCGAGCAGCACGGCTTGGGCATGGACCGTCTCCTCCGTGCCGATCACCCGATAGCCCGCGCCATCCGGTTCGATCGCCTCCACCGCATCGAGGAGGACCTCGGCGCCGGCGGCCTCGGCCTGCTCAAGCAGCAGCGGCCCGAGATCGTAACCGCCGATCCCGGCGGGAAAGCCCGGGAAATTGCGGATCGTTCCCACCGTGGCGACCTGCCCGCCCGGCATCATCCGCTCGATGAGCAGCACGCGCAAACCATGCGCCGCCGCCGTGGCCGCCGCCGAAAGGCCGGCCGCCCCGGCCCCGATGATGGCGAGATCGACATGTCGGTCCGTCATCGTCAGCGCCACTCGTCGACAGAGATGGACTTGCGCAGCCCCGCGCCCATGATCTGCCAATAGCCGTTGGTCTCGCCGCCGACCACGACGACATTGATCGTCTCTCGCCGGAACATCGGGATGAGGGCATCCGGCGCAGCCTTGAGGTCGGTCGCCAGCGGCTCCACGCCGAGCGTCGCATTAGGGTAGATATAGTTCTGGACGAGCTGGTGATCCCAATATTGCGCGGCGGGCATCGTGCCGACCTCATGGATGAAGTCGAGCAGCTTTTCCTTGCTGTCGAACCCGCCCCGCTCGACGAACTGGCGCGCGGCGATCGGGTCCAGCAGCAGGGTCGGCGGCCCCACGACATCGGTGCCGCGCACCATATGGGCGACATGCTCCCGCCAGAAGCGCTCGCGCAGGCCGAGGTTGAACGTCACCGAGCGGCAGCCGTAGAAGATGCTGACCACGCTCTCCTCCGGCTTGAACCCCTGCTGGACATGCAGCGGCTCCCACGGGCTGCGCTCCTCGTTCTCTGCGAAGGTCGTGCTAGCATAGGAAAAGCCGTTGCCCAGCGACCCCATGAACGTCTCGCCGGGCACCGATCCGCCCTGGAGGTTCTGGCAGAGCAGCCCATAAGCCCGCCCGATGGTGGCATTGGCATGATTATAAGGCCCCATCGCGCCAACGCCGGCGTTCATGCCGATTTCGTGTCGGATCGGTCCATTGACCACCACCATCGCCGCGCCGGAGCTGGAGGTGCTCCCCCGCGCCGTCACGCCGGAGGCGGCCAGCGCCAGGATCACCGGGAAATAGTCCGGCCGCGCCCCGGCCATCACTGCGTTCACCGCCACTTTTTCGACCGTGAATTCCCACAGGCCGCGATTGGGCGTCGGCTGCAACCGGCCGACCACCTCATCGGGCTTGCGGCTGGTGCCGGCGAGCATCGCGGCCACCCGCTCCTCGGTCGGCAGGACGATCGGCAGCTTGTCGGTCCAGTCGTTGCGCAGGAACAGTTCGTGCAATTCATCTTCGCTCGCCGGCGGCAGCAGGCGCGGGGTGTTGCGCGGCAACGGCGCCGATGAGACCGGACCTGGCAGCCCCCTGGTCAGCGCGTCGATGATTTCCGCCATCACCGCCGTGCCGCTCACCGGATCGTTGCCGTCGACATAGGCGCGCAACTCCTCCGCGCTGCGCCCCATGACGGGCTGCGGCACGAAAACCGTGGGCGCATCCGGCAGCCCGGCGATGCGCGTGACCGAGCGCACGACCTTGTCGAACTTGTCGGTATGCACCGCCACCGTCGGCACGCCATATTTGGTTTCGAGCGTGACCGCGTGGGTGGACACGGCCGGCGCACAGGTACTGCAATGACCCACGCCGATGATCGCGGCATCGCCATTCTGGCGGATCCGCTCCCATAGTTCCGGGTCGTCCCGGCCATAATAGCCGCTCAGGGAAACCAGCTCCGTTGTGACGCCGGGCATCTTCTCGGCGAACCAGGCCGCAATCTGCTTGAGCAGCTCGATCGAATCGTCGAACCGGCTGTCGACGAGATAGATGGTCTTGCCGTCCAGACTCTCAAGGCGCGGCGCGAGGGTCTTGGCGCTCACCTTCGGCGGGAACCCGACAGGGTTGAGAACAAGCATGTCGCCTGTACCGGCAGCCGCTCGAACGGGAGCTTCAATTGTCATCCACAAGACCTCGTTTATCGCGGTTTATCGCACTCGAACAGGTGACAGAATCACCCAGACCGCGTTATTGGTTTCTCCTAGATAGTTTTTATACAAACGATTTAGCTGTTGCAAGGCCGATCGCACCTCCTATCGTGCCATCATGTGAAATCGTCCGGCGGCGACAATGCACGATGGAAACGGGGGAATGGCAGTCGGGGGTGCAGCGGCGCAGAACCGAGCTTTGCAACCGAAGATTCGCTCCCTAGAACGATGCAGGAAAGGATCGAGAATGAGCGCCGATACTGACGCCGCCGATGTCATGAAGGTGGCGGTAGCGACAACCGCCAACCGCGCTTCCACGCGCAAGCTCGATCCGGGGCTGATGGCCGACCGGCTGTCTTTCCGCGTTCGTGGCCTTCTCTCACTGCTGGGCGACCGCGTGCTCGAAGCGTTCGCGCCGTTCGGCCTGCGCTCCGGTTCGTTCACGGCCATGGCGCTCATCGCCGCCAATCCGGGCTGCTCGCAGATCGAGCTGGCGCGCGAAGGCGGGCTCGACAAAAGCTCGCTGGTCGCCATCCTCAACGATCTCGAAAAGCTGGGCTACGCCGTCCGTGCCCGCTCGCCGCGCGACAAGCGCCGCAGCAACCTCTACCTCACCGCCGAGGGCGAGAAGGTGATGCGCGCCATGTATGAAGCGGCGATGGGCACGGAAACCTCGCTGCGGGAGGGCTTCACCCCTGACGAGATGCAGCTTCTCTTCGCGTTGCTGGAGCGCGCCTATTTCATCCTCGCCAACGAGGAGCGCGCCAGGGACTGATCGAAGCAGCCCGCCGGGCGAGCGGCTGAACAGCGCGGACCCACGGCACCGTTTCGATCCCTACAGAGGCCGACCGCCAGGCGACATTGAGATCAAAAAAAACGCCGGCCATTCCGACCGGCGTTTTCACAATTCACGAAGGCTTCGGCCTCCATCGCCACACTCTGCCGCGGGCTCCTTCCGCCCCCGACCGAACCGGAACCGGCCCCCACTGCCAAGCCAAGGCGCGGGCCAATCCCCTCAGTGGCGGACCCGCACGCCGAGCTGGAGCGTCCGGCCCAGCGTATCGAACAGGCTCGGATTGGTCCCGGTATTGCCCGGCGCGATCGGCGGCGAGACGTTCAGCAGATTGCTGATTGCGCCATAAAGCTGGATCTGCGTGGGCGCATCCCGGGTCAGATCCACGCTGAAGCCCAGGTTGGTGTAGAGCCGCCCGCCGATCCGATTGCTCGCAATGCTGGTCGCCAGCGTCGGATCATAGCCGGGATCCTCGGGACCGACGAGCACGGCATCGAACTTGCCGCGCGGGATATAGCGGTTCTCCAGCGTAGCCGTGAAGGCGCCGAGCTTCAGGGCGGCGGTGGCGTTCAGCGTCCATTTCGGCACGCCGACCGCGCCGAGATATTGCTGCCCGGTCTGCCCTGCACGATCGACCGCGCCGCCGGAATCGACCTCGGTCAGGTCCGCCACATAGTTACCGAGCAGGTTCAGGTCGAGCCGGGCGTCCGGCCCGAGATCGAAGCGGTAGTCCAGCTCCACGTCGATGCCGCGCGTATAGAGCCGGTTGAGATTGAGCCGCACCGAATGCACTTCCGAGATCAGGTCATCCGAGTCCCGCACGATGAGCGAGCACAGGTCGGCCACGCCCTGGAAGCAGCGGTCTATGATGCCCTGCGCGGTCAGTGTGGCGATGGAGCCGGCAAGGTTGATGTCATAATAATCGACCGAGAGGCGCAGCGGCGCCAGCGCGCCCGATCCACCGGGCGAGAGCACGACACCGGCCGTCCAGGTGGTCGCCACCTCCGGCTTGAGGTTGGGATTGCCGCCGGTGAACAGCCGCGCGATCACGCCGATATTGGTGTTGCGGTCGACCACCGAGCCGGGCGTCACGCGACCGGGATCGAGCAGTTCCTGGGCGCTGGGCGCGCGGATATCCCGCGAGCGCGTGCCGCGGAAACGCACGCCCGCCACCGGCTCATAGACGATGCCCGCCTTCCAGGTCGTCACCGGGCCGCTGGTACTGTAATCGGTGTGGCGCACCGCGCCGTTGATTTCGAGCGTGTTGGCAAAGGCCGCGCCCCGCGCCAGCGGCAGCGAGGCTTCACCGTAGATTTCCTTGGTGTTGATGCTGCCGGAATATTGTGCGCCGTTGCCATATTGCCAGCCGAACACCTGCCCGGTGGCATCCGCATCCGCGCGCGTTATGTCCTCGCGATATTCGACGCCGGCGGCCACCGCCAGCGGCCCCGCCCACAATTCGGCCAGCGTGCCGGTCACGTTGGCGGCTACAACATGTTCGCGCAGATGCTGTTCCTGCCATGGCGTGCCGAACGCATAGTCATAGGCCGCCTGGCTGAACTGGCCGATGCCGAACAGGTTGAGCGGTTGGCAGCCGTCATTGGGGTTGGTCAGCGTCGAGCGGCAGATGGGCCCGTTCGGCCCGTCCACCACGTCGATGGCGCGGTTGAAGTTGGGGATGTTTTTGACATCGTTGACGGCCACCCGATAGTCCATCTGGCCGTACTGGTAATAGGCGTCCCAGGTCCAGCTTCCCGCGATCTTCCCCTTGAGGCCGCCCGCGATGCGGAAGCTCTTGGATTTGGCGTCCGCATTGGTCGGCGAAATATCGTCGCCGCCCAGCACGAAATCGCCGAACCGCCCGTAGCTGATCGAGCTGATATTCTGCTCGGCCATCATGGCGCGCAGGTCGGCGGGCAGGAACGGGTTCTCGATGCTCGCGGTCAGCGCGCGCTCATACAGAGCGGCGCCCCGGTTATGCACCACGGATTGCCCATAAGAGGCGGTGACGAAAGCCGAGAGATCGTCCGTCAGATCATATTCGAGATTGGAGAGGAGGCTGAACCGCTGCACCGGGATGCGCAGATACGGCACGGCGAGGCGGAAATTGGTGCCGTATTGGCCACCACCGATCATGAACTGCACGTCGGGCGTCGCGCCATAATTGTAAGGCGTCGCGGAGAGCGACCCGTCCGGGTTGAACTGGCGGCCGCGCAGGCTCCCCGGACTGTTGATGATGCCGGCCGCCGTCATGGTGGAGGGGCGCACCTGCGTCGCGATGAAATTCGCGGCCTGCCCGTTGGTCTTGTAGCCGGGATTCTGGAAGATCTGCGGCTCGACCTCGCACCAGTGGCGCGAGAAGCAGTTGCGCGCCGCGCGATCGTCGGCAAACTCGCCGCCGATGACGAACCGGCCGCGATTGTCCGAGAAATGGGTGCCGATTGCCGCGGAGGCGAGGAAGGAGCGCGCATCGCCCTCCTGCGTAATGCCGCCCTGCAAGGTCGCGCGATACCCCTCGAAATCGGTGTCGAGCAGGATGTTGACCACGCCCGAAACCGCATCCGAGCCATAAGCGGCCGAGGCGCCGCCCGTCACCACTTCCGTCCGCTTCACCAGCAGCGCGGGAATGAGGTTGCTGTCGACCGCACCGAGGATCGAGCTGGGCACGAAGCGCCGGCCGTCCACCAGCACCAGCGTGCGGTTGGCGCCAAGGCCGCGCAGGTCCAGATAACGCGCGCCGAGATTGCCGCCCGATCCGGTGCTGGCCAGCGCCGTGGTTGGCGCGGTGAGATTGCGGAACGAGGGCAGCTTGACCAGCGCATCGCCGAGGTTGGTGGCGGCAAGCGCGGTGATCCGCTCGCTGCCGATCACCGTGACCGGCGTCGGCGTCGTATAGCCTTTGCCGGCAAGGCGCGAGCCGGTGACGACGATGGCGTCGTTGGCCGGGCTCGTCTCCGCCTTGGGCGCTGCGCTCCTGTCCGGCGCCGCGCTGGTTGGCTCGGCCGCCGGTGCATCCTGCGCCAGAAGCGCCTGGGGAGCCAGGGCTGCGGTCAGGATCGACCCCGCCATGAGCCAGCGCCGCAAGCGCGCCGCGCTCGCATGTCCACGATTATAGTGTGCCAACGTCTCTCTCCTGCATCTTGTCTCATCTCGTCAGGCCGAGCGGCACCCGGCCGCTTCGGCGCGACCTTCCGCAACACAGCCAGTCTTGGGTTTTTGGGTTTCGGGTCCGGCTCAGCCCGACGGTTTGGGAATGCCGGCAGCGCCGGACGCGGCCTGCCCGGCTTCCGCCTCGGCGGCGCGACGGGCCGCCACCCCATAAGGCTTCATGGCGAGCCATGCGCACAGGATGCCGATGGGGCCGACAATGGCGACGAACAGCGACATGGCGTAGCGCAGCATCTCGTCATTGCCGAAAACATAGTCGGTCAGCAGCGCGATGGCGGTGGGGCCGAAACCGCCGCCGATCACGCTGATCGCGAACAGATAGACGGCGTTGATCTGCCCGCGCATCTCATTGGGAGTGATGATCTGGATCGCCGAATTCTGCCCCGGCGCGGCCATGCCACCGGCAATCGCCGCAAGCAGGCCGACCCCGAAGCACAGCCACCATGTCGGCATGAGCGGCATCAGGATCGCGAGCGGAACCGACATGATATGCGCATAGAAGCAGACGCGCACCATGGCGTCGTCATGCCTGCGGCGGATGAGATATTCGGCGAGCATCGCGCCTGCACCCAGGCCGATCGGCGTCGCGACCAGCATCATGGTGCCGACCAGCGTTCCCGAGATCGAGAGGCTTAGATCGTAGGTGCGCGTGAACAATGTAGGCCGCCACACCGCCATGCCGAACGTCTCGATGGAGGCGATCGCAATGCTGAGCAGCAGCGGCACGTAGATGCGCCAGTTGGAGGTAACGAACCGCACCACCTCGCCGATCGGCGCCTGCCCCTTGCGCGTCCGGCCGCGCCGCGCCGGCTCCTTGACGGTGAGGGCCATCACCAATGCGAGCAGCAGGCCGGGCGCCGAGGCGACCAGAAAGACCAGATGCCAATCCTTGATGACGAAGCCGCCGCCCAGGTCGATCGGGTCGACATGGGCGAACACGGCCAGCAGGAAACCGCCGAGGATCAGCGCGCCGCCCATGCCGGCGTTGATGCCGAGCTGGTAGATGGCGAATGCGCGCGGGAAGCGGTCGCGCGGCACGAGGTCGGAGATCATCGACATCGAGCACGGGCCCTTGACGGACTCGCCCGCTCCCACCAGCCCGCGCGCCGCGAAAAGCTGCCAGAATTGCTGGGCCAGCCCGCACAGCGCCGTCGCGATGCTCCATACGGTCAAAGCGCAGGTGAGGATGATCTTGCGGTTATGCGCGTCCGATACGCGCGCCATCGGCAGGCCGCAGAGCATGTAGAAGAAAGAGAAGGCAAAGCCGACCAGCAGGCTGACCGACGTATCCGTGAGCGCCAGATCATGCTTGATGGGCTCGACCAGCAGGTTGATGATGCCGCGGTCGATGTTCGATACGAACGAGACCAGCGCGATCACGACAACCGCATACCATGCGCCGCGCACACCCGCCGACCGTCCAACGTCCGTCGCCTTCGGCGGCAATGTCACGTTCACGCCCCTCTCCCCGCCTTGCCCGGCGAACGAATCGTCTTTCTGTAGATAGATTATTTTAAAACTATCTCATTGCAACCTATTTCTCGGAGAACGATCTCATACGCTAAAAGCGATCATCTTCAGGATCGCGGCGGCGCCTCGCCTTCCGCGATCAGGCGCTGGCGAAAGGCCGCCAGCCGCTCCAGCGCCTCGTCCAGCACCGCAAGCGGCTTGGTGAAGCACAGGCGCACGAAGCGCGTTTCCGGCGCCTGCGCATAGAAGGCCGAGAAGGGGATGGTCGCCACCCCCGCCTCCCGCACGGCGCGCTCGCAAAACCCGGTGTCCGCCAGCCCGATGCCCGAGGCCGCAAGGTCGATATGCTGGAACCAGGTCGCCGCGCTCGGCAGCACCGCAAAGCCGGCCTGCTCCAGCCCCCGCGCCAGATGCGCCCGCCCCTCGGCATGCACCCGCCGATGCGCCTCATGCCATTCAGCCGGCAGCGCCAGCCCGCCCGCCACCGCCCATTGCAGTGCGGGCGGCGTGGTAAAAGTGAGGAACTGATGCGCGCGGGCGATCACCCCGGCGAGCGGCGGCGCGGCGCAGACCCAGCCGACCTTCCAGCCGGTCAGCGAGAAGATCTTGCCCGCCGAGCCGATCTTGACGCTCCGCTCGCGCAGCCCCGGTATCGCCAGCGGCGAGACATGGCGGCTGCCGTCGAACACCATCGCCTCCCATACCTCGTCGCAGACCAGCAGCAGGTCATGCGCCGTGCACAGCTCGGCCAGCTCCGCCAACTCCGCCTCGGAAATCATGCTGCCGGTGGGATTGTGCGGCGTGTTGAGCAGCAGCATCCGCGTGCGCGGCGTGATCGCGGCGCGCACCGCATCGAGCGGCAACCGCCAGTCCGGCGGCGCGAGGCTCACGAAGCGCGCCACCGCCCCGGCCCGCTCAACCAGCGGCGCATAGGCATCGTAGAGCGGCTGGACGAGGATCACCTCGTCGCCCGGATCGAGCAACGCGAGGATGCAAGCGGCCAGCGCCTCGGTCGCGCCGGAGGTGACGACAATCTCGTCATCGGCCAGCGCCAGCCCCTGATGCGCCGCATAATAGCCGGCGACGGCAGCGCGCAATTCCGGCAACCCGCGCATCGGCGGATATTGGTTGGAGCGCTCGCGCAGCGCCCGCGCCGCGCTCTCGATCAGCTCCGGCGGCCCCTGCGCATCGGGGAAGCCCTGCCCGAGGTTGATCGCCCCCGTCTCCCGCGCAAGGCCGGACATATGCTCGAAGATGGTCGTGCCCAGCCGCGCGATGGATCGGTTCATGCCGCCCTGCCTCTCTCACCGACAGCGATGGACCGGGCGCGGGCCCGTTGCAAGAGACGGCACGCCGGCCCCGCCGTTGCGTTCGCCCCCGCCCTCGCCTAGAGCGGCCCGCGGCGGCGCATGGGGCGCTCGCCCTGTTGCCGATCGAACGGGCCGCCATGAGCCGAGTCGCCATCAAGATCTGCGGCGTCAGCACGCCTGGCGCGATCGAGGCCGCGCTGGCCGGCGGGGCAAGCCATGTCGGCTTCATGCACTTCCCCAAAAGCCCGCGCCACCTCGGCCTCGCCCGCATGGCCGATCTCGCGCCGTGCATACAGGGCGCCCTGCGCAGCGTCGCGGTGCTGGTCGACCCGGACGATGCGCTGATCGACGCGGTGATCTCCGCCGCCGCGCCGCATATCCTCCAGCTCCACGGCCGCGAGGAGCCGGCCCGCGTCGCTGCCATCGCCGCACGCACCGGGCTGGAGGTGTGGAAGGTCGTCTCTATCAAGACCGCCGCCGATCTCGCCACTGGCGTCCGCTATGCCGGCGCCGCGCATCGCCTGCTCTACGACGCCAAGACGCCGGACGATGCTCCCCGCCCCGGCGGCATGGGCCAGCGCTTCGACTGGAGCCTGCTCGCAGGCCATCGCGCACCCCTGCCCTGGGCGCTTTCCGGCGGGCTGGACCCCACCAACGTCGCCGAGGCGATCCGCGCGACCAACGCCCCGCTGGTGGACGTTTCCTCGGGCGTGGAGAGCGCGCCGGGCATCAAGGATGTGGACAAGATCGCGGCCTTCTGCAAAGCGGTTTCGCGATGCTGATGCCGGCTCCTTATACTGCGCGCGTCGCCGGACGATGGCGCTGATCGCTTCCAGACAATCGAGAAGCGAACGGCTCCCCATATCCAGAGACGAGAAACGACCATGACTGCTACACCCACCCTGCCCAACTCCCTGCGCACGCTCCCGGACGAGCGCGGCCATTTCGGCCAATTCGGCGGCCGCTATGTCGCCGAGACGCTGATGCCGCTGATCCTCGATCTTGAGCGGGAATATCGCGCCGCCAAGGCGGACCCGGCCTTCCAGGCGGAATTCGACGGGCTGATGACCCATTATGTCGGCCGCCCCTCACCGCTATATTATGCCGAGCGGATGACCGCGCATTATCGCGAGGGCGCAAAGTCCGGCTACGGCGCCAAAATCTATTTCAAGCGCGAGGAACTGAACCACACCGGCGCGCACAAGATCAACAACTGCATCGGCCAGATCCTGCTCGCCATCCGCATGGGCAAGACGCGGATCATCGCCGAGACCGGCGCCGGCCAGCACGGTGTCGCCACCGCCACCGTCTGCGCGCGCTTCGGCCTGCCCTGCACTATCTTCATGGGTGCCAAGGATGTCGAGCGGCAGCAGCCCAACGTGTTCCGCATGAAGCTGCTCGGCGCGGAGGTCCGCCCGGTGACGAGCGGCGCGCAGACGCTCAAGGACGCGATGAACGAGGCGCTGCGCGACTGGGTCGCGACGGTGGAGAACACCTTCTACATCATCGGCACCGCCGCCGGCCCGCACCCCTATCCCGAGCTGGTGCGCGACTTCCAGTCGATCATCGGCAAGGAAGCGCGCGAGCAGATCCTCGCCGCCGAGGGCCGCCTGCCGGACCTGCTGATCGCGGCGGTCGGCGGCGGCTCCAACGCCATCGGCCTGTTCCACCCCTTTCTCGACGATGCGGGCGTGGCGATGGTCGGCGTCGAAGCGGCCGGACGCGGCATCGAGAGCGGCGAGCATGCCGCCAGCCTCACCGGCGGCCGGCCGGGCATCCTCCACGGCAACAAGACCTATTTGTTGCAGGACGAGGATGGCCAGATCACCGAGGCCCATTCGATCAGCGCCGGCCTCGATTATCCCGGCATCGGCCCCGAGCATAGCTGGCTGCACGAGAGCGGCCGCGTGGATTATCTGCCGGTGACGGACCGCGAGGCGCTGGACGCCTTCCAGCTCACCTGCCGCACCGAGGGCATCATCCCGGCGCTGGAAAGTTCCCACGCGCTCGCAGCGCTGGAGACCAAGGCACAGGCGATGCGCGAGGACCAGATCATCGTCGTCAACGTCTCCGGCCGGGGCGACAAGGACATCTACACCGTCGCTGACGCGCTGGGGGCGCAGCTATGAGCCGCCTCGCCACGGCCTTCGCCCGCGCGCGCACCGAAAACCGCGCCGCGCTCGTCACCTTCGTGACCGGCGGCGACCCGACGCCGGCCGACACCGCCACCGTGCTCGACGCGCTGGTCGCGGGCGGCGCCGACGTGATCGAGCTGGGCATGCCCTTCACCGATCCGATGGCGGACGGCCCGGCCATTCAGGCCGCCAACCTGCGCGCCATGGCCGCCGGCATCAGCACCGCCGCCATCTTCGCGATCGCCACTGCCTTCCGCGCGCGTCATCCCGACACGCCGCTGGTGCTGATGGGCTATGCCAACCCGATGACCATTCGCGGCGCGGACTGGTTCGCCACGCAGTGCAAGGCGGCCGGCGTCGATGGCGTCATCTGCGTCGACATTCCGCCCGAGGAGGATGACGAGCTTGGCCCCGCCCTGCGCGCGGCCCGCGTCTCGCCGATCCGCCTCGCCACGCCCACCACGGACGCCGCGCGGCTCCCGGCGGTGCTCGCTGGCGCGTCCGGCTTCCTTTATTATGTCTCGGTCGCCGGCATCACCGGGCTGCAACAGGCCGCGCAAGGCAGCATCGAGACCGCTGTTGCCCGGCTCAAGGCCGCCACCGACCTGCCGGTCGCGGTCGGCTTCGGCGTGCGCAGCCCCGAGCAGGCCGCCGCCATCGGCGCGGTGGCGGACGGCGTGGTCGTCGGCTCGGCCATCGTCGATCTGGTCGCCCGCCACGGCGCGGCGGCCGGCGGCCCGGTACGCGATTTCGTCGCCACGCTGCGCGCCGCGCTCAACCGCAAGGAAACCGTCGCATGAGCTGGCTCAACCGCGTCCGCAACGCCCTGCCTTTCATCGCCCGCAAGAGCGAGACCCCCGACAATCTCTGGAAGAAATGCCCCTCCTGCGGGCAGATGATCTTCCAGAAGGAGTGGGAGGAAAATCTCAGCGTCTGCCCGCGTTGCGATCATCATGGCCGGATCGGCGCCAAGGCGCGCTTCGAGCAGATTTTCGATCAGGACACGCTCAAGCTGCTGCCCGCGCCGACAGTGAAGGAAGATCCCCTCAAGTTCCGCGATTCCAAGCGCTATACCGATCGTCTCAAGACCGCGCGCGCCAACACTGGCGAGGCCGATGCGCTCATCAACGGCCATGGCAAGATCGAGGGTCATCCGGCCGTGGTCGGCGTGCAGGATTTCGCCTTCATGGGCGGTTCCATGGGCACGGCGGTCGGTGCCGCGTTCGTGGCGGGCGTCAAGGAGGCGATCAAGCGCCGCTGCCCCTACATCATCTTCACCGCCGCCGGTGGCGCCCGCATGCAGGAGGGCATTCTCTCGCTCATGCAGATGCCGCGCGCGACCGTCGCCATCCAGCAACTCCGCGCGGCCGGCCAGCCCTACATCGTCGTGCTGACCGATCCGACGACCGGCGGCGTCACCGCCAGCTACGCGATGCTGGGCGACATCCAGATCGCCGAGCCCAACGCGCTGATCGCCTTCGCCGGTGCGCGTGTCATCGAGAACACGATCCGCGAGAAGCTGCCGGAGGGGTTCCAGCGCGCCGAATATCTGCTGGAGCACGGCATGCTGGACATGGTGGTGCATCGCAAGGACCTGCGCGGCACGCTCGCGCAGGCGATCGGCTATCTGACCGCCAGTCGCGCCGCCTGAGTCCGTCCCACGTCAGACCGGACACAGCCATTGCCGCAAGCGCCCACCCTCCCGCCGCCTGCTCCGGGCATGCCGGGCGCCGGGCGCCGGCACGGGCTGTTCCGCTCCGGCCAGTGGCCCGGCCGGCCGCGCCCCGCGCCCACAGGCGCCTGACAGCCGCAGACAGAAAAGCCCCTCCTTCTCCAAGAGACCCCGCATGGCCGACCACGCCGTTTCCGAAAATCCCGCCGTCCAGACGCAGATCGACCGCCTCATGGCGCTCTCGCCGGGGCGCGACGTGCTCGGGCTGGAGCGGATCACCGAGCTGCTCGCCCGCCTCGGCAATCCCCACCATGCCATGCCGCCGGTGTTCCATGTCGCCGGGACCAACGGCAAGGGCTCGACCTGCGCCTATCTGCGCGCCGCGCTGGAAGCGGACGGTCGCGCCATCCACGTGTTCACCTCGCCGCATCTTTCCCGCTTCAACGAGCGCATCCGCCTCGCCGGCACGCTGATCGACGACGCCACGCTGGCGCAGGCGCTGAGCGATGTTCTGGATATCAGCGCCGATCTTCACGCCAGCTTCTTCGAGGTGACGACCGCCGCCGCCTTCTCGCTGTTCGCGCGGGTGCCGGCGGATGCCTGCGTGATCGAGGTCGGCATGGGCGGCCGGCTGGACGCGACCAACATGTTCACCGCGCCTGCCGCCTGCGGCATCGCCTCGCTCGCCATCGACCATGAGAGCTTCCTGCTCGCGCCAGAGCATGACACGCCCGAGGACCCGCTCTGCCGCATCGCCTTCGAGAAGGCCGGCATCGCCAGGCAGGGCCGCCCGCTGGTGACGCAGCGCTACAGCGTGCCGATGCTCAAGACCATCGCGCGGGTCGCCGAGCGCGTGGGCGCCATCCACCTCCCGCGCGGCGAGGCGTGGGACATCGCACCCTATGAGGGCGAGCTGCATTATCGCGACGGTGCGGGCAAGCTGGCGCTGCCACTCTCCCGCCTCGCCGGCCAGCATCAGGTCAGCAATCTCGGCCTCGCCATCGCCATGCTACGCCACCAGAGCGTACTGCCGGTGAGCGACGCCGCCCTGCGCGCCGCCCCGCTCTGGGCGCAATGGCCGGCGCGGATGCAGCGGCTGGAAGCCGGCCCGCTCACCAATCTGGTGCCGGGCCGCACCGTCATTCTCGATGGCGGCCACAATCCCGATGCCGGCAAGGCGCTGGCACAGGCGCTCACCGAGAGCGGACTGGTGCCGGGCGGCGTCGATCTCGTCACCGGCATGCTCGCCAACAAGGATATCGAGGGCTTCCTCACCCCGCTACGCCCGCTGATCCGCTCGATCCGCTCGCTGCCGGTGCCGGGCCACGACCATCACGGGCCGGAGGTATTTGCGGCGCTCGCCCAGCGTTGGGACCTGCCGCACGCCGCCTTCTCGACCGTGCAGGAAGCGCTCACGGACGTAGCCGCCACATCCACCGGCCGCGTCGACCGCGCCGTGCTCATCGCCGGCACGCTCTACCTCGCCGGCCGCGTGCTGATGGAAAACGGCCAGCCGCCCGTTTGATCCCGCGAAACACTCCCGCACCAAACCCCTACGTGCTCCTGCGCAGGCAGGAGCCCAGGGCGCAAAGGCACAGCGGCTGGGCTCTGGATTCCTGCTTTCGCAAGAGCACGAGCGAGAATCTGTCCGGCAGTCCCTACCCGTCGTCGGTCGTACTCGGCTGCCGCACCGTCTCCACGACGAACCCCTTGCGCCACATGATCCACAGCAGCAGCATCCCCGGCACGGCCACCACCACCGTGAACGCCCAGAACCAGAACCAGCCCAGCCCCTCGGCCAGATAGCCCGATGGCGTGGAGAGCCACGTCCGCCCCACCGCCGCGAAGGAGGAGAGCAGCGCGAATTGCGTCGCCGTGTATGCGAGACTGGACAGACCGGAGAGATAGGTCACGAACACGGTGAGGCCGATGCCGCTGGTGAAATTCTCCGTCCCCACCGCCAGCGCCAGCATCGGCGTGGAATGCCCCGCCACCGCCAGCAACGAGAACAGGAAGTTGGAGAGCATCATCATCAGTCCGGAGACGAACAGCGCCCGCCCCATGCCGAGCCACGCGATGAACGGCGCGCCCAGCGCGGAGCCGACGATCAGCGCCGCAAAGCCGACGAACTTGTTGACCGCTACATATTCGGTATCGCTGAAGCCCAGTTCCACGATCATCGGCGCCAGCATCGTCTGCCCCATGGCGTCGCCGATCTTGTAGATCAGCACGAAGCCGAGGATCAGGAAGGCCCCGTGCCGGCCGAGAAACTCGCGGAACGGGTTGACGATCGTCTCGGCCAGCCACGCCCCGAGCGACGTGCCCGCCTGCCGCACCTGCCGCTCGATATAGCGCCCCGGCCCGGCGAACAGCGCACCAACGGCTGCCGGCAGCACGCAAAAGGCGGTGATACCGTAAGCCGCTGCCCAGCCCAACCCGGCGCCCTCGCTGGAGGCGAGAAAGATCGTCCCCGCGCCCGCCAGCAGATTGCCGGTGCGGTAGCCGAACTGGTTCATCGCCGTGCCGTGGGGCAGTTCCTCCTCGCTCAATATTTCGATGCGATAGGCGTCGATCACGATGTCCTGCGTGGCCGACAGGAACGCGACGACAATGGCCCACAAGGCGAAAACGCCGATATGATTGGCCGGATCACTCGCGCCCAGTCGCCACAGCGCCGCGAACAGCAGCGCCTGGATGAAGAACAGCCACGCCCGGCGTTGCCCGAACAGGCGCGTCAGCACCGGCAGCGGCAGCTTGTCGACCAGCGGCGCCCACAGGAATTTGAGCGTGTAGGGCGTGGTAAGGCCGATCGCGAAGCCGATGGTCGATTTGTCGATCCCCACGCGCGAGAGCCAGAAGGTCATCGTCGCCAGCAGCAAGGTCAGCGGGAAGCCGCTCGAAATACCGAGCAGGAAGGCCACGAACGGCATCGGCCGCAAATAGGGCCGGAAACTCGGGATGACGAAGGCGACGCCCAGCACCGCAAGGACGATCAAGGCGAATATCAGTGCTTGCGGCATGCGTGCTCCCGGCGTCTCAACCGGCGCAAACCTAACGCGCGCCACGCATTTCGCTAGGGCAGATCGACATTCAGTTCCGGGCGAGCCGGAGCGAAGCGTGCGGTAGGCGAAGAAAGCGCCCCGTTGTAAGCCCCCATGGACCGCATGGCGATGCTTCCAAGCTCATCAAAGAGCGCGGTCAGCCCATCGCAAAAAGCGTGAGCCCGGCCGGCAGGCGCCGCACCGGCAGCCCGGCCAGCCGCCGCTCGCATACCGCGATGGCGCGGACGAGAACATGCGGCTGGAACGGCTTGGCGAGCACGCCGAGCGCGATGCCCATATCCTTCGCCTCGTCCGGGCAGCTTGCGGTGGCGAACAGCACGGCGATGCCCCGCTCGCTGGCATGCCGCGCCAATTCGATGCCGGACCGCGCGCCACGCAAGCGAATGTCCGCAATCACAAGGTCGATCGCGCCGTCCTTCTCGATCACCGCATCGGCATCGCGGAAGCGGTCGACCGTCGCGACGACCTGATAGCCTGCCTGCTTGAGCGCGCGTTCGGTGTCGAACGCCAGCAACGGCTCATCCTCCACGATGAGAATGCGGCGGATTTGCTGCTTTCCCTTCGAGAAAAACATTGCCGGCCCGCCTCTCTTGCGCCACTAGCCTCGGACATTGATCCGCTCGCAGGCGGAAGCGCAGGTGCGCTACGCTGCACCGCGGCGATTCGCCAGTGCAACTGCGATACAGTCCAGAGAAAAAAGGGACGAATCCCCTTGGCGTTCACCAAAGGCCCGCGCGGCCCCCGTCATCCGTCCCGATCCACTGCGGGAACCGTCTCCGCCGGCCACCGGCCGCGCCGTGACACGCCGACAACCAAGACGGGTAAACCGCGCCAGGAACCTGCCGGCAAACCGACAGAAAAGCCGGAAGAAAAGCGCCCGAACGCCGCCCGGCGGGATGGCGCTCGCCTCGCCAGAGCGCCACGACCCCGCCATGAGGCCTCCGCAGCGGCAACCGGCAAGCCCCGCGCGAGGCCAGCGGGCAAGCCGGCCGCCAGACCGCAGCAGACACGCGCCGACACCTCCCCGCGCGAAGGCGACCGCATCGCCAAGTTGCTCGCCCGCGCCGGCGTCGCCTCCCGGCGCGACGTGGAGCGGATGATCGCGGACGGACGCATCGCCCTTAACGGCGAGACCGTGACCACCCCCGCCACAATCCTCACCTCGCTGCGCGGCGTCACCGTGGACGGCAAGGCGGTCAAGGAGCCGGAGGCCACCCGCCTCTTCCTGTTCCACAAACCCGCCGGCCTGCTCACCACCGCGAAAGATCCCCGCGGCCGCCCCACCATTTACGACCGCCTGCCCGCCGATCTGCCGCGCGTCATGCCGGTCGGCCGGCTCGATCTTAATACCGAGGGCCTGCTGCTCCTCACCACGGACGGCGGCTTCAAGCGCCAGCTTGAGCTACCCGCCAGCGGCGTCGAGCGCACCTATCGCGCCCGCGCTTTCGGCACGGTCAGTCAGGCGCAGCTTGAGGAGCTGATCGACGGCGTCGAGATCGAAGGCATGCGCTACGGCCGCATCGACGCCAATCTGGAGCGCCGCACCGGCCGCAACCAGTGGATCGAGATGACGCTGACCGAAGGCAAGAACCGCGAGGTGCGCCGCGTGCTGGAGCATCTCGGCCTTGAGGTCAGCCGCCTCATCCGCACCCGCTACGGCCCCTTCACGCTGGGCGACTCGAAAGCGGGCGATATCATGGAGGTGAAGCAGGCCGAGATCGCCCGCTTCCGCAAGACGCTGCCATGAGGATCATCGCCGGCCAATGGCGCGGGCGGCCGCTGGTCGCGCCTGCGGGCGACGCCACCCGCCCCACGGCGGACCGCACCCGCGAGACATTGTTCTCCATGCTCACCAGCCGCCTCGGTTCGTTCGAGGGGCTGCGCGTGGGCGACTTCTTCGCCGGCTCGGGCGCGCTTGGGCTGGAGGCCCTGTCGCGTGGGGCAGCCGCCTGCCTGTTCGTCGAGCGCGATCGGGCGGCGGTGGCGGCGATCCGCGCCAACGCCGAGAAGCTCGGCCTTCCCCGGCCCGATATCCGCCAGAGCGACGTGCTCGCGCTCGGCTCCGCGCCGGAGCCGCTGGATGTCATTTTCATGGATCCGCCCTACGCCACCGGCGCCGGCGCGGTCGCGCTGGACAAGCTCGCCCGCCTCGGCTGGACCGGCCCCGGCACCTGGATCAGCATCGAGACCGGGCGTGGCGAGACCGTCGCCGTCAAGGGCTTCGAGATCGACGCCGAGCGTACGGTCGGCAAGGCCGTGCTGCATTTGCTGCGCCCGGCGGCGGCCTGAGCCGGGCGGCGCACCAACGCCGCCCATGCCCTCAATGGGATCACTCAGCCGCGACGCTGACGACCGACTCCGCATAGTCCCGCGAGCCAAGATTGCCGTTGGGGAAGATATCGCGCTCGGCGATCCACTCCTGCGACTCTTCGAACGCATCGCGGGTGTATGGCTCGAACACGATCCGCTCGCCCGGTCCCCAGCGGCCGGTATCCATCATGTCGTGGAAGCGGACCGGGAACTCCTTCTTGTAATGGTGCGTGTAAAGCTCCGGCCGCAGGTCGATATCGTGCTGGGCACGGCGTAGCGCGGCGAAATATTTGCGCACGTCCGCCATATCCGGCTCCCCCTTGACCATCGAGGCCATCATGAAAGTGGTGTCGATGATCTTGCGGAAGCCGAGTTGCTCCAGGAAATAATAAGGCCCGCTGAACAGCGAGGCAGCCGGGATCTTGCGGTCGATCAGCAGCTCCAGCCGGCTGAACAGCATCCCGTCCGAGAAGGAGAGGTTGATCTTCTCGCGGTCGATGTAGCGCTCCAGCGCCTGGATGGTCGAATAATGGCTGCCCGACTGGTAGCCGACCGAGATCGGCACGCCGGCCAGATCGGCGGGATGCTGGATCGGCGACTCGGGCGGCACGAACACCGCCGAGGGGGAGACCGAGTAGGCATCGGCAAACAGACGGCCATGGCCGGAGGAAGCCGCGACGTTCACCGTCCAGTGGCAGGCGCAGCTCACGTCGCCCTCGCGCCCTTTCTCGAAGGTTTGATAAGCGCCGACCTTCTCGCCCAACTGGTGGGAACTGGCGCTTTTCGAATCGAGCGTCTCGCGAAACTCATAGGCGAGCCCCTCGTCGCGGAAATAGCCCTTCTCCTCGGCAACCCACTCGTGCAGCCGGAAATGCGGTTGAATGATGAATGTCGACATTCCGCTCCCTAACTCCGTCGCTCTGACGGCCTTCTGATGGTTCATCGCTGGCGGAAAACCTCTGCACAGGGCGCCACCATGGGCTCTCCGGCAAGTCGACGTCGCTTGACCTTCGTCCACTGCGGAGAGGGGACATCGGCGCGGCCTGTCTGGATGGGCTTGGCACGGAACTTAACTGGATTCGGCCGAGCCCGTCAACGTTGCAACATGCAACCGAGTGCGCAAATCGCACGCACGGCCGAATGGCCCGCGCAGTCATGCCGCGCGGGCCGATCCTCGATCGGCGGGATTACGGCGGCGGGATTGCTGGCGGCGGGACTACTGGCCGCCCGGATTCTCGCAGGCGTCCTTCACCGTCCTGGTGCACTTGGGATAATCCGCCGGCGGCTGCGGCGCCTGCTGCACCACCGGAGAGGGCGGCCCCATCACCACCTGCGCGCCGGCAGGCGGCGGCGGCCCGGCATCGGGAGGCGGCGCTGCGGGCGGCACCGCCGCATCCGGCGCGCCGCTCTGCGGGCCGAGCGATCCGTCACTGGGCGGCGGCACATCGCCCGGCGGGGCGGGCTCCGTCACCGGCGCATCGGAGGGCGGCGCCGGCACGTCCTGCGCCTGGGCTGCGAAGGCCAGCGCGGGGAGGCTGAGGCCGATCATCCATGTCGTGAATTTCATGGAAAGCATCCTTTCATGCAGACATGTAACGGGAGAGGAACGGCTTGATTTCACGCCCGTTCCCCCACTGGTCCCGGCAGACCCACTCCCCGTCCCGTCCGGCCAGCCGCCAGGCTCGCCGCGCCCGAAACGCAGCCAAAATGCTTGTGCAGCGGCGCTCCGTTCCCTAACTGTTCGCCCGTGACCGACACCGCCCTTCCTCCTGCCGATCCCCCCTATCTGCGCGGGCTCAACGCGCCCCAGCGCGAGGCCGTGCTAACCACGGAAGGCCCCGTGCTGGTCCTCGCCGGCGCCGGCACCGGCAAGACGGCAGCGCTGACCGCGCGTCTCGCGCATCTGGTCGCCACCCGCCGCGCCTACCCGTCCGAGATCCTCGCCGTCACCTTCACCAACAAGGCCGCGCGCGAGATGCGCGAGCGGGTCGGCCGGATGATCGGCGCGGCGGTGGAGGGCATGCCCTGGCTCGGCACCTTCCACAGCATCGGCGCACGCATGCTGCGCCGCCATGCCGAGCTGGTCGGGCTGCAAAGCAACTTCACCATTCTCGATACCGACGACCAGCTCCGCCTGATGAAGCAGATCATCCAGGCCGCCGGGCTGGACGAGAAACGCTGGACGGCGCGCACGCTCGCCGCGCTCATCGACAAGTGGAAGAACAAGGGCCTCACCCCGGCCGAGGTCGACGCGGGCGAGAGCGAAGCCTTCGCCAACGGCAAGGGCGCGGAGATCTACGCCGCCTATCAGGCCCGCCTGATCGCACTCAACGCCTGCGATTTCGGCGACCTGCTGCTCCACATGCTGACCCTGTTCAAGACCGACCGGGCCGTGCTGGAGCATTATCAGCAGCGCTTCCGCTACATCATGGTGGACGAATATCAGGATACCAACACCAGCCAGTATCTCTGGCTGCGGCTGCTCGCCCAGCAGCGCAAGAATATCTGCTGCGTGGGCGATGACGACCAGTCCATCTATTCATGGCGTGGCGCGGAGGTCGCCAATATCCTCCGCTTCGAGCGGGATTTCCCCGGCGCGACGATCATCCGGCTGGAGCAGAATTACCGCTCGACGCCGCATATCCTCGCCGCCGCCTCCGGCGTCATCGCGCAGAATGGCGGGCGGCTCGGCAAGACGCTGTGGACGCAGGAGGACGAGGGCGAGAAGGTCCGCGTCATCGGCGTGTGGGACGGGCCGGAAGAAGCCCGCCGCGTCGGCGAGGAGATCGAGGCGCTGGAGCGCGCCGGCACTCGCGCGGACGCCATCGCCATCCTCGTGCGCGCATCCTTCCAGACCCGCGAGTTCGAGGACCGCTTCATCCAGATCGGCCTGCCTTATCGCATCGTCGGCGGCTTCCGTTTCTACGAGCGCGCCGAGATTCGCGACGCGCTCGCCTATCTGCGCCTCGTCAACCAGCCGGCGGACGATCTCGCTTTCGAGCGGATCGTCAACGTCCCCAAGCGGGGGCTGGGCGACAAGGCGGTCGAGACGCTCCACCGTGTCGCGCGTGCGCAGGGCGTTCCGCTCAGCATCGCCGCCACCCATCTTATCGAGACGGACGAGCTGACGCCCCGCGCCCGCCGCGCGCTCGGCGGCTTCATCGGCGACCTCGCCCGCTGGCGCGATCTCGCCAGCACCATGGGTCATGCCGATCTCGCCCGGCAGATTCTCGACGAGAGCGGCTACACCGCCGTCCTCCAGACCGAGCGCACGGCCGAGGCGAGCGGACGGCTGGAGAATCTCCAGGAGCTGACCCGCGCCATGGAAGAGTATGAGACGCTCGGCGCCTTCCTGGAGCATGTCAGCCTGGTCATGGACAATGACGCCGCGCAGGACGATGCCAAGGTCACGATCATGACCATCCACGCCGCCAAGGGGCTGGAGTTCGACACGGTGTTCCTCGCCGGCTGGGAGGACGGGCTGTTCCCCTCCCAGCGCGCGTTGGACGAGGGCGGCCTCGCCAGCCTGGAGGAGGAGCGCCGCCTTGCCTATGTCGCCATCACCCGCGCGCGGCGGCGCTGTTTCATCCTCCACGCGGCCAACCGGCGGGTCTATGGCCAGTGGACCAGTTCCATCCCCTCGCGCTTCATCGGCGAACTGCCGGCCGATACGATCGAGGAGGAATCCACCCTCAGCGGCGGCGCCAGCCTGTGGCGCGCCAACTGGTCCGAGCGGGACGATCCCTTCGCCAATGTCGCGCGCGGCACCGGGCGCGGCCCCGGCTGGCAGCGCGCGCAGGGCCAGTTCGTCCGCGAACCGGTGCGGATCGTCGAGGCGCGGCAGAGTGCGGTCAGCATCGGCAATAAAGGCCGCGGCGACATCAGCATCGGTGCGCGAATCTTCCACCAGAAGTTCGGCTACGGCCTCGTCCGTGCGATCGAGGGCAACAAGCTGGAAATCGACTTCGAGCAAGCCGGCGCCAAGCATGTGCTGGACAGTTTCGTCAGCCTCGCCTGATGAAGCGGATATCATTGAAAAGAGACGAGATCGTCATGAACCTTCTCTAATCAATCCTGGGAGTCTTTATATTTTGACTTGGTCAAATATAAATATTGCCCATTTTTTGCTGGTTATTAACTTCAACCGTCCTAATTTCTCCGTGCGACCCGGGAGGCGCTGGTCAGCGCCAGTGCTTACCCTTTCTGACCCGGCGGCCGTGGGTGGCCGCCGGGTCATTTTTTCCGATGGCCGCCGCGTCATTACGACCATTGCCGATAGTCGGCTCACCCCGTAGGAGCGTCGCATGGCCAGCGCCCCTTCCAGCCCCGATCAGCCGAGCGAGCCGCGCCCGCTCACCCATCCGCTGCAAATTCCGGCGTTTCGCGCCTTCCTCGTGCTCCGCCTGTGCACCATCCTCGGCCAGACCGGCATGTCGATCATCATCGCCTGGCAGGCCTACAATATCGCGCGCCTCACCATGGCGCCGGCGCATGCAGCCGCGCAGCTCGGCCTGATCGGCCTCATCCAGTTCGTCGTGCTGTTCCTGGCGACGCCGTTCGCCGGCCTTGCGTCGGACAATTATAAGCGCACCCGCATCGGCATGGTCACGCTCACCATGCTGCTCGGCTGCGCGGCGGTGCTCGCCCTCTCCAGCTATGAGGGCTGGATCAGCCTGCCGCTCATCTTCTCCATCGCCGCCGTGCTCGGCCTCGCCCGCGCCTTCCAGGGGCCGGCGCTGAGTTCGCTCGCGCCCAACATCGTACCGATGGAGATGCTGCCGCGCGCCATCGCATTCAGCAGCATGTTCTGGCAGGCCGGCGGCATCGTCGGTCCGGCGCTGGCCGGTTATGCCTATGCGCTGGAGTCCTATTATGCCTATATTATCAGCGCGGTGCTGTTCCTCGTCTCGGTCGTGGCGCTGGTCATGGTGGGGGACGTGCCGCAGGCGCCGCCCCAGAAGGGCCGCCACCCGATCCGGCAGGTTATCGACGGGCTGAGCTATGTGCGGACCAATCGTCTCGTTTTCGGCGCGATCACGCTCGATCTGTTCGCCGTGCTGCTCGCCGGCACCACCGCCCTGCTCCCGGTTTATGCCCGCGACATATTGCACATCGGCTCGGCCGGCCTCGGCCACCTCGCCGCCGCGCCGGGCGTGGGCGCCGGCATCACCGCGCTCATCTTCTCCTTTCGCCCGCTGCGTCACAATGTCGGGCTCAAGATGCTGCTCTCGGTCGGCGTGTTCGGGCTGGCCACGATCGCCTTCGGCCTCACCGCATTCATGCCGGCGGGTATCGCCATGCCGGTCGCGCTCATTGCCATGGCGACCTGGGGCAGCGCGGACATGTTCTCGGTGTTCGTGCGCCAGTCGCTCATCCAGATCCACACGCCGGACGAGATGCGCGGCCGCGTCTCCAGCGTCTCGATGATGACCATCTCCGCCTCGAACGAGCTTGGCGAAGCGGAATCGGGCTTCCTCGCCGCGCTCATCGGCCCGGTGGCGGCGGTGGTCCTGGGCGGGGCCGGCGCGATCCTCATCACCCTCTACTGGTCGCGGCTGTTCCCGGAGCTGCGCCGGGCGCGCACCTTCGATCCACCCGAGGATCTCCAGATTTCCAGCTATCCCTCCGCCCGCGCGAAGGAAAATCCCGCCTGACATCATCCAGCTTGCAATCTCTATCATTTCAATTTTAATTGAAACTATCAGCAAATGGAGGCCAGCCATGATCGTTTCTTCCATCCTCGAAACCATCGGCCGAACGCCGCATATCAGGATCAACCGGCTGTTCGGTGACGCCGCCCAGGTCTGGATCAAGTCGGAGCGCGCCAATCCCGGCGGCTCGATCAAGGACCGCATCGCGCTCGCCATGGTCGAGGCGGCCGAGAAGGACGGCAGCCTCAAGCCGGGCGGCACCATCGTCGAGCCGACCTCCGGCAACACTGGCGTCGGGCTGGCCATGGTCGCGGCGGTCAAGGGCTACAAGTTGATCCTCGTCATGCCGGAGAGCATGAGCGTCGAGCGCCGCCGCCTGATGCTCGCCTACGGCGCGACGTTCGATCTCACTCCGCGCGAGAAGGGCATGAAGGGCTCGATCGAGCGCGCCTTGCAGATCGTCGCCGAGACGCCGGGCGCATGGATGCCCCAGCAGTTCGAGAACCCCGCCAATATCGAGGTGCATGCCGAGGCGACCGCCGCCGAAATCCTTGCCGATTTCGCCGACGCGCCGCTCGACGCGCTTATCACCGGCGTCGGTACCGGCGGCCACATCACCGGCTGCGCGCAGGTGCTCAAGGCCGCCTGGCCCAATCTCAAGGTCTATGCGGTCGAGCCGACCCTCTCGCCGGTTATCGGCGGCGGCGCGCCCGGCCCGCACCCGATTCAGGGCATCGGCGCCGGTTTCATCCCGACCAATCTCCACACAGCCCTGCTCGATGGGACCATCGCCGTGGAAGCGGACGACGCCAAGAACTACGCGCGCCGGTCCGCGAGCGAGGAAGGCATATTGGTCGGCATCTCGTCGGGCGCGACTCTGGCCGCCATCGCCCAGAAGCTGCCCGAGCTGCCCGCCGGCAGCCGGGTGCTCGGCTTCAACTACGATACCGGCGAGCGCTATTTATCGGTGCCGGACTTCCTGCCGGAAGCCTGATCCGCCTCGTCGGACGCGCGTATCGGGAGCGCGCAGGCGGGCCTTTTCCGCCGGTTTGCGCGTTTCCCCCCGCCGCTGGAAAGTATGAAAGCGGCGTTAACATTTGCGCCGCCGCCTTTCCCGAAATGGGACTGCCGCCCGCAGACGCCGCCCGGCCCGCCGCGCACGCCTTGCCATCGCCCGCCTTGAGGCACACATAGCGCCTTCCGCTCTCCGGGAAAGACGACATGGCGCAAGGCAATCTGGTGGCAAGGCCGGCATGGGGCAGAAATGCGCCCGCGCTCGGCCTCGTGCTCGTCGCCGCGCTGGTGCTCGCCCTCGTGGCCCTCGGCCTCAGCCAGCAGCGCAAGGGGCTCCCGACCGGCCCTGACGGCGCAGCGGCCACCGCCGGCGTCAGGCCCGCAACCCCGATGCCCACCGTCGAGCCGCTGGTGCTGGACGCCTCCAAGCCGGACGAGGCGCGCCGCCTCAACGCACAAATCCCCTTCTCCACCGCGCCCAATCCGGCGGCACGGCCGTTCCACTACAGCGGCGGCGAGGTGGCCCTTGCCCGCGCCACCGATTGTCTCGCCGCCGCGATGATCTACGAGGCCGGCGACGATGCCGTGGGCGAGCGCGCGGTCGGTCAGGTCGTGCTCAACCGCCTGCGCCACCCCGCCTTCCCCAAGACCGTCTGCGGCGTCGTCTTTCAGGGGCAGGAGCGCGCGACCGGCTGCCAGTTCACCTTCACCTGCGATGGCGCCATGGCCCGCCGCCCGAGCGCGGCCGCATGGGAGCGCGCGCGCGGCCTCGCCGCAGGGATGCTCGCCGGCGACATCTACAAGCCGGTCGGCACCAGCACCCACTACCATACCGATTGGGTGATGCCCTACTGGAGCAAGACGCTGGACAAGGTGGCGGCGGTCGACACCCACCTGTTCTTCCGCTGGATGGGCTGGTGGGGCACGCCGGCCGCCTTCGCCCGCTCGGTGGCGATCACCGCCGAACCCGCCATCGTCAAGCTCGCCGCACTCTCCCCGGTTCACCGCGACGATGCGGTCGAGTTCGCGCTGGACGGCGCGGCCGGCCCGCTCGGCGGTGATGCGTTTCCGCCGCTCGCGATCGGCCCGGAGCAGGTCGGCAAGCGTATCGGCCCCGGCAAGCTCACCGCCGTCGAGACCGGCGGCAACGGCTTCGTCATGACGCTCGACAAGGGCGGCGATCCGGCCCGCTATGCGGAGGCCGCCGCACGCATCTGCGCCGGCCGCGCGCAATGCCGCCTGCTCGCCTGGACCAACCCGCGTGAGACGCCGCAAGCCTTCCCGGTGGCGGAGAGCAGCCTCGGCTCCATGTCCTTCTCCTACATCCGCATGAAGGAGAGCGGGTTGGAGCGCATGCTGTTCAACTGCGACGAGTTCCCCTCCGCGCCCCGCATCCAGTGCATGGCGCGCCGTCTCCCGGCTGCGCAGACCCCGCGCCTCCTCGCCGACGAGCGCGCCGACAAGAGCGGCAGCGCCCTCCCCGCGCCGGGCAAGCTCGCCGCCGATAGCCAGCCCGGCCGCCTCGAACCGGCGCTGCCAACGATCGAAACGATCAAGCTCCGCGTACCCCGCACGAGCGCCACTACAACCCTCACGCCCTGATCGACAGGCCAAGGCCCAAGGGCGCCCAATCACACAAATATGTGCTCCTGCGAGGCAGGAGCCCAGGGCCCGACCGCAGGTCCCTATCGCCCGAGAACGGCTTGTGAACGGACAGAAGCACAACCCTTCCGTTCGCCCCGAGTATGTCGAAGGGCCTTCCCGCACGCAGGCAGTCGAAGGGCCGCCGCATTTCCTTGGACCCGCTATACGCTAAGCTCAGCGTTAGCCACAATCCGCCGTGAGCCCCTGCCTGCGCAGGAGCACAAGGACCTCTCGCCCGGAGAGCAGCGCGGCCCCGCGAGCGCCCCAACCCTACGCCGTCAGGAACGCCTCCGGCGGCAGCGCCATCAGCGCCTCGGCCCCGCCCTCGATCTTGCGGCGCAGCGCGCCGGCATCCGGCATGATCCGCTCGGCGAAGAAGCGCGCCGTCACCAGCTTGGCCTGCAAATAAGCCGCGTCGCCCGTTCCCGCCGCGATCTGCGCCTGCGCCGCGCGCGCCATCCGCAGCCACATCAGCCCCACCGCGACGATGCCCATGATGTGCATATAAGCATAAGAGGCCGCGCCCGCGTTGTTGGGGTTGGTCATGGCGTTCTGCATCAACCACATGGTCGCGGCCTGAAGCTGCTGGTTGGCCTTCTCCAGCGCCTCGGCGATCGGCGCGGTGGCCGGATCGGCCTTGCCCGCCGCCACATCCTCGGCGACGATCTTGAAGAAAGCCTGGACGCTGCGCCCGCCATTGGCCGGCAGCTTGCGGCCGACCAGATCCATCGCCTGCACGCCGTTGGCGCCCTCGTAGATCATGGCGATGCGCGCATCGCGGACCGTCTGCTCCACACCCCATTCGCGAATATAGCCATGGCCGCCAAACACCTGCTGGGCCAGCACCGTCACGTCAAAGCCCTTGTCCGTGCCGTAGCCCTTGATGACCGGCGTGAGCAACGAGATCAGGTCGTCGGCTGCCTGCCGCGCCTCCTCGGTTGGCGCCAGCCTGGCGAGGTCGACCTGAAGCGCGCCCCACAGGCACAGCGCCCGCAGCCCCTCGGTGAGCGCCTTGCACTCCATCAGCATCCGCCGCACGTCCGGGTGGACGAACAGCGTGTCGGCCGGCTTGTCCGGCTCGGCCGGGCCGGTCAGTGCGCGCCCCTGCCGCCGGTCCAGCGCGTAGCGTGCCGCCTGCTGGTAGGCGAGTTCCGCCTGCGCCAGCCCTTGCAGGCCCACGCCCAGCCGCGCCTGGTTCATCATGATGAACATCGCGGCGAGGCCCTTATTCTCCTCGCCGACCATCCAGCCCGTCGCCCCGTCATAGTTCATGACGCAGGTGGCGTTGCCGTGGATGCCCATCTTGTGTTCGATCGAGCCGCAGGAAACCGCGTTCTTCGCGCCCAGCGCGCCATCGTCGCCCACCATGATCTTGGGCACGAGGAACAGCGAGATGCCCTTGCTGCCCGCCGGCGCGCCCGGCGTCTTGGCCAGCACGAGGTGGATGATGTTCTCGGCCATGTCATGCTCGCCGCCCGAGATGAAGATCTTGGTGCCGGTGATCGTGTAGCTGCCGTCCGCCTGCGGCTCGGCGCGGGTCTTGATGAGGCCGAGGTCGGTGCCGGCGTGCGGCTCGGTCAGGTTCATCGTGCCGCACCAGGTGCCCGCGACCATGTTGGGCACATATTTCTTCTGAAGTTCCTCGCTGCCCTTGGCGAGAATGGCGGAGACCGCCGCGCCGGTGAGGCCGTGATACATGTTGAAGGCATGGTTGGCGGAGGTGAAATATTCCTCCACCGCGATCGCCAGCACCATCGGCAGCGCCTGCCCGCCAAACTCTTCCGGCGCGTGCAGCGTCGTCCAGCCGCCCGCGACGAACTGGTCGAACGCCTCCTGGAAGCCCGGCGGCACGCTCACCGTGCCATCGTCATTGCGCTTGCAGCCGATCTCGTCGCCCACCGGATTGAGCGGATTGAGCACCTCGCCGGCGAACTTGCCGCCCTCCTCCAGCACCGCCGCGACGATATCGCTCGATGCGGCCGCGAAGCCGGGCGTGTTGGCCAGCCGGTCGAGCCCGACAATCTCGTTGAGGACGAACATCGTATCGGCAACCGGCGCGGTATAGCTGGGCATAAGCCTCTCCTGCAAAGGGGCGGTGGTGGAACGGCGCGCAGCAGCCCTCAGGCCGGCTGGCGCTGGTTTTCTTCGACGAGGGTGATGAAACTGGTCAGCTCGGCCACGGCTTCCTCGATGTCGCGGCGCTGGCTTTCGAGCAGCGCGATGCGCTCGCGGCACTTGGCGATCGTCACCTCGCGCTGGCTGCGGCGCCCGTCGCCGACATCGTAGAGGTCGATCATCTCGCGGATTTCGGCCAGGCTGAACCCCACCCGCTTGCCGCGCAGGATCCAGGCGAGCCGTGCCCGGTCGCGATGGCCGTAGATGCGCACCAGACCCTGCCGGCGCGGCGCGATGAGCTGTTCATCCTCGTAGAAGCGCAGCGCGCGCGGCGTTACGCCGAATTCCTCGCACAGGTCGGAGATGGAGAATTCCTCGCGCCCATCGTGCTCGGGCTGCGGAATGCCGGCGATCATGGTCCCCTTGTGCATGACCCGGAACCTAACGCCACGTAACGTTTACGTCAACGGCACAGAGCCTTGCCGTCCTCGCCGGTCATCCGCGCCGCCGCCGCTCCATCGCGGTCGACACGCGGGAAGGACACGCCGGCGAACGATCCCCGGCTGGAACACAGGACCGCGCAATTCAGGTCGAGGCTGCCCGGCAGCACGATCTTGTCGCCCTCGTAGCGCGCGACGATCAGGCAGTCCCGGCCCGCGCCGTCGAAGCGCAGCAGCAACTTGTCCGCCGAGCGCCTGGCACTGCCCCGCCCCCGGCAATATTCGTCCTGCCCGATCCGCGTCTCGGCGCCGAAGCGGTAGCGGCCGGCGGAAGCGCTCCCATCGGGGACAAGGCACAGCCGGTCCGATCCGCCCTCGTAGCGGCGGCCGTAGCGCCCGGCCGGGTCGGTCTGCGCGCGATCGGGCAAGGCGCCGGTTTCCAGCGCCAGCGCATCCAGCTCGCGCGCGGTCGGGCTGTCGGGCGGGTCGGACTCATCCCCCGCCGCGCCTCCACAACCCGCCAGCCCGGAGAAGGTCGCCAGCGCGAGCACCGCCACCGCCCCACGCCACAAGCGCGGACGGATCACCGCGCCGCGGCCTCGCCGGGCTCGATCCGTTCCAGCCCGTCGGGCGTGACACGCCGATAGAAGCAGCTCCGCGCGCCGGTGTGGCAGGCCGGGCCGGCCGGCTCCACCCGCAGCCAGATCGCGTCCTGATCGCAATCGACACGCATCTCCACCACGCGCAGTTCGTTGCCGGATTCCTCGCCCTTGCGCCACAGCTTGCCCCGACTGCGCGACCAGAAATGGGCCAGTCCGGTTTCGCGTGTCGCCGCCAGCGCCTGCGCATTCATATGCGCGAGCATCAGCAGTTCGCCCGTTCTGGAATCGCTCGCCACGGCGGTAATCAACCCGTCACGGTCATATTTGGGGTCGAGCATCAGGCCCGTTTCGCGTTGGTCGCTCATGCCCCGCCTATAGGCGGACACGCCCGGCCTGTCAGCCCGGATCGGCCCCGCTCATCATGCATGTCGGAAATGGGGCGACCGACGGGGTTCGAACCCGTGACCTCTGGTACCACAAACCAGCGCTCTAACCAGCTGAGCTACGATCGCCACAGCGCGCCGCAGCGCGTCGAGACGGGGCCCATAATGCCCCGGAGGGCAAGGCGTCAAGCTCGGAGCGCATGATCGCGACCCCGATCGGCCGGCCGCAGCGGAAACGGAGACACAGGGGAGCCGCCGCGTCTCGCTCCGGCCCTCGGAACGCGTGGCATTCGGCCCATACGCCGCCGATCTACCCATCGGTGAGGCGGATCGCCCCGCCGCAACAGCCGCAAGCGAGCTACAGCCGCCCCGACCAGCCCGTTTTTCATCACCTTGTCCGATGGTATCGGTGCCGCAACCCATGGCAGACACCAAAACAGGCCGGAAGCCATGCTCCGCAATTATCCTGCTCGGATGAGCTAACCTTCAGGCGCTTCCCCCAATCAGCGCGGTCCGCACCTCTACCGCGACCGCGACGCAGCCCGACGCACCGCTGCCGTTCCAGCCGCCCCTGCTTGGTGTTTGGCGCCAACCGCCGACTCTATGTAAGAAAGCGCCGCATGTAAGAAAGCGCCGCGAACCGGCCGGATCACGATAGCCGCGGCCGATCCGATCCCTGTCGCGAACGAACAGCGCTCCCACGGCCGGTCATGCCGGGCCACGCGGAACGCGGAGAGGCCGGTCGGGCGGAGCGGAACTCCAGTCCTATGCGGCGAAGCACGGTGCCGTCTTTGCAACGCTGGCAGCGAAAGCGAAGGAAAGCACGCAACGCAGGCTCGCATGGGAGAAGATCGAACCGATCCGCCTGCTGGGCCCGATAGACATATGCCGTCGCGCCATATGTCCCGGAAGATGCCGACGCCCCGGCACGCAGCCGGGGCGCGGACAATTGACCGTCTTAGTTGACGGCGTCCTTGAGGCCCTTGCCGGCCTTGAACTTGGGCTGGCTGGACGCCTTGATCGCCATGGTCTCGCCCGTGCGCGGGTTACGGCCGGTGGAGGCCTTGCGCTTGGAGACCGAGAAGGTGCCGAAGCCGACGAGACGCACCTCGTCGCCCTTCTTCAGGGCTGCGGTGATGGCGTCGAAGACCCCTTCAACAGCCTTGCCCGCATCGGCCTTGGTAAGACCGCTCTGGTCCGCGACGGAACTGATGAGATCTTGCTTGTTCATGCCTTTGGAACCCCCTTCATGCCTATACTTGTGGGTGGGTGGATAGGAATCGTGCGACGAAGGCGCGCATAAAGGCGTGGTTCGGCGCATGAGTCAAAGAATTTTGCAGTTAACAAAGCGCCACGATGGGGTTTTCGTGCGATTTTCGCGACGTGGCGCCATGTCCGCCGTGCATTTCCCCCGCTGGCGTCATGGCGCCTCCCCCAACGCCGACCGGGCGCCCAGCGGCAAGGCGCCTCGACCGGCCCCGGTCGCGGGGAACGGACGGACCGAAGATCCGCCCCCCATCGAAACCGATCCTGCGTCGGCCCGCGAGCCCGGCGCAACGAAACGCCGGGCCAGCAGATCAATGCCGCAGATGCTGGTCCTGCACCGAGCCGATCAGCGGCTGGGCGGCAAGGTCGTCCTCCTCGGACCAGTCGATCGGCGTCAGCGGCGAGACCAGCGCCCGCGCCAGCACCTGATCGACATGCTTGACCGGGATAATCTCCAGTCCCTCGCGGATATTGGCCGGAATCTCGACGAGATCCTTCTCATTCTCCTGCGGGATGAGCACGGTCTTGATGCCGCCGCGCAGCGCGGCGAGCAGCTTCTCCTTGAGGCCGCCGATCGGCAGCACCCGGCCGCGCAGCGTCACCTCGCCGGTCATCGCCACATCCTTGTGGACGGCGATGCCGGTCAACGTGCTGACGATGGACGTCACCATGCCGATGCCCGCCGATGGGCCGTCCTTGGGCACCGCGCCTTCGGGCAGGTGGATATGGATATCCTTGCGCTGGAAGATGCTGGGCTTGATGCCATAGGCCGGCGCCCGCGCCCGCACATAAGAGAAGCCCGCCTGCACGGATTCGTTCATCACATCGCCGAGCTTGCCGGTCGTCTTGACCTGCCCCTTGCCCGGCACCGTCACCGATTCGATGGTGAGCAGCTCGCCGCCCACTTCCGTCCAGGCCAGGCCGGTCACGGCGCCGATCTGGTTCTCCTCCTCGCTCTCGCCGTGGCGGAACTTGCGCACGCCGGAGAACTGGTCGAGATTATCGGGGGCAATAACGATGCGCTCGTCCTTGCCCTCCAATATGCGGCGCAGCGCCTTGCGGGCGACCTTGCCGATCTCCCGCTCCAGCGTCCGCACGCCGGCCTCGCGCGTATAATAGCGGATGAGGTCGCGGATCGCCTCGGGCGTGAATTCGAACTCCTCGGCCTTGAGGCCATGCGCCTCGATCTGCTTGGGCAGCAGATGCTGGAGCGCGATCTCGACCTTCTCGTCCTCGGTGTAGCCCTCCAGACGGATCACCTCCATCCGGTCGAGCAGCGCCTGCGGCAGGTTGAGGCTGTTCGCGGTGGTCACGAACATCACGTCCGAGAGATCGACGTCGATTTCCAGATAATGGTCCTGGAACTTGCTGTTCTGCTCGGGGTCGAGCACCTCCAGCAGCGCCGAGGCGGGGTCGCCCCGGAAATCCTGGCCCAGCTTGTCGATCTCGTCGAGCAGGATGAGCGGGTTCATCGCGCCGGCCTTCTTGAGATTGGCCGCGATCTTGCCCGGCATCGAGCCGATATAGGTGCGCCGGTGGCCCCGAATCTCGGCCTCGTCGCGCACGCCGCCCAGGGACTGGCGCACGAACTCGCGCCCCGTGGCTCTGGCGATACTGCGGCCGAGCGAGGTCTTGCCCACGCCGGGCGGGCCGACGAGGCAGAGGATCGGGCCCTTCAGCTTGTCGCTGCGCGCCTGCACCGCGAGATATTCGATGATCCGGTCCTTGACCTTGTCGAGCGCGAAATGGTCCGCGTCGAGCACCGTCTGCGCCTCGACCAGATCCTTCTTGAGCTTGCTTTTCTTGCCCCACGGCAGGCCAAGCAGCGCATCGAGATAGTTGCGCACCACCGTCGCCTCGGCGGACATGGGCTGCATGGCGCGCAGCTTCTTCAGCTCCGCATTGGCCTTGCCGCGCGCTTCCTTGCTGAGCTTCAGGCGCTTGATCTTCTCGGCCAGCTCGGTCAGCTCGTCGGCTTCCTCGCCGTCGCTGCCGCCCAGCTCGCGCTGGATCGCCTTCAACTGCTCGTTGAGATAATATTCGCGCTGGGTCTTCTCCATCTGCCGCTTCACGCGGCCGCGGATCTTCTTCTCCACCTGGAGCACGCCCAGCTCGCCCTCCATGAAGGCGAACACCATCTCCAGCCGCTTGAGCGGATCGGCCTCGACCAGCAACGCCTGCTTGTCGGCCACCTTCACGGCAAGATTGGAGGCCACGAAGTCGGAGAGGCGCCCCGCCTCGGTGATCTCGCGCAGTTGCACGGCGGTTTCGGCCGGCAGCTTCTTGTTGAGCTTGGTATAATTCTCGAACTGGTCGGCGACCGAGCGCATCATCGCCTCCACCTCGGCGCCCGCCGTCTCGGCATCCTCCTGCTGGTGCACGGTGGCGACCATATGGTCCTCAGCCGTCGTCAATGAGACGAGCGAGGCACGCTCGCGGCCTTCCACCAGCACGCGCACATTGCCATCGGGCAGCTTGAGCATCTGCACGATGCTGGCGATCACGCCCACATCATAGAGCGCGTCGCGGTCGGGATCGTCCTCGGCGGGGTCGAGCTGGGCCACGAGGAAGATGTCCTTGTCGCCCGCCATCGCCTTTTCCAGCGCCGACACGCTCTTGTCGCGCCCGACGAACAGCGGCACGATCGTCTGCGGAAAGACGACAATGTCCCGCAGCGGCAACAGGGGCAGTTCAAGATCCATGGTCACTCCAGAAATTCGGTTGCCGGCCCCGTTCGAGCCGGCTTTCGCACCCGCGTCATATCGGGGGTCGGGCACGGTGTTTCAACGGCGGCCCGCTTCCCTAGCATGGACATCGTCAACGAAACATGCGGAAGATGATGCCGGCCACGCAGCCCCCTCAATCCCCGCGCGCCTCAGAACGGCAGCTTGAAGCCCGGCGGCAGCGGCAGGCCGCTCGTCACCTTGCTCATCTGGGCGTTGGCCGCCTCGTCCGCCTTGGTGCGGGCATCGTTGAACGCGGCGACGATCAGGTCCTCCAGCATGCCCTTGTCCGCGGGGACGATCAGGCTGTCGTCGATGGCGAGGCCGAGGATGCGCCCCTTGGCGCTGGCCCGCACCGTCACCAGCCCGCCGCCGGCCACGCCCTGCACCTCGATATTATCCAGCTCGGCCTGTGCCTTCTGCATTTCCTCCTGCACGCGGCTGGCCATGCCGAGAATGTCGTTCAGATCCTTCATTGTGGCTTCCCTTCAATCCTGTGCCCGCGCGGGGTCGATCAATTCGGCGCCCGGAAAGGCGGCCAGCGCCGCCGCAACCACCGGGGTTTCGCGCAGCGCGTCCATCCGGGCCTGATCCGCCGCCTGCTGCTGGTCGTAGAGGCTCGGCGCGCTCGGTCCCTCGGAAAGCGTGACCGACCATTGCCGCTCCGTCACACCGTCCACGACCTTGCCAAGCTCCCGCAGATCAATAGGGCGGAACGGCTTGAATTCAAGCACCGGAGGCGCATACCGCACCAGCCCCACGTCATTTTCCAGCGCAAACGCCAGACTCGGCGCCCGGCCCCGCACCAGCTCGACCAGAGCGGGAAAATCGGCGGGCCAGCCCGGCCCGGCGGCATCCGCATCCGGTGTGCCTGCCACGGCCTCACCCGGCGCAGCGGCACCAGCGGACTGCGGGACCATCGCCGCTTCCGGCGAGCCAGCCCCTACCGATGCGGCGGCGTCCACCCCTCGCGGCGCTATTGCCTCCCCGTCTGCCACATGGCTGGAGGCAGTCCCGGCCCCACCGTTCGCGGATGGCCCGGCACCACTTGCGCCGGCAGCACCCACCGGCGAACCGCCCGCGGGTGTTCCCGTCCCCTCTCCGCCACCGCCCTCGCGGATCATCCGCGCCAGTTCCAGCGGATCGGGCATGGTGGCCGCATGAACCAGCCGCAGCAGCGCCATCTCGCACGCCGCCTGCGGGCGTGCGGCCGCCAGCACCTCGGCATGGCCCTTGAGCAACAACTGCCAGAGCCGGTGCAGCACCGGGAAGGAAAGGTCCTCCGCCCAGCCGCCCACCGCCATGCGCTCCGCCTCGGCCAGATTGGCGAGGTTCGCGCCGCGTCCGGCCTTGGCGGTCGTCACCGCATGAATCAGCTCCAGCAGCGCGTTGACCGTCGCGACCGGCTCCACGCCCAGCGCTTCCTGATCCGCCAGCGCCGCCAGCAGCCCCGGCGCGTCGCCGTCGAGGATATGGCCGAACAGCCGCCGCGTCGCCCCCCGGTCGGAGAGGCCGAGCATCGCGCGCACCTGCCCGGTCGCCACCCGCACCGCGCCGTCGGCGGTCTCGCCATGGGCGATCGCCTGGTCGAGAATCGATAGGCCGTCGCGCGCCGATCCTTCCGCCGCCACCGCGATCAGCGTCAGCGCGTCCTCCTCGGCGACCACGCCTTCCTTGGCGCAAATCTCCGCGAAATGCTGCCGCAGCATGTCCACCGGGATGCGCCGCAGGTCGAAGCGCTGGCAGCGCGAGAGCACCGTAATCGGCACCTTGTTCACCTCGGTGGTGGCGAACAGGAACTTCACATGCTCGGGCGGCTCCTCAAGAGTCTTGAGCAACGCATTGAAAGCATTGCGGGATAGCATATGAACTTCGTCGATGATGTAGATCTTGTAGCGCGCTGAGACGGTTGCATAGCGCACCGCCTCGATGATCTCGCGCACGTCGTCCACGCCGGTATGGCTGGCCGCGTCCATCTCGACCACGTCGATATGCCGCCCCTCGGCGATCGCCTTGCACGGCTCGCAGACGCCGCACGGGTCGATGGTCGGCCCGCCCTGCCCGTCCGGCCCCACGCAGTTCAGCGCCTTGGCGATCAGCCGCGCGGTCGATGTCTTGCCCACCCCGCGCACGCCGGTCATCAGGAAGGCGTGCGCCAGCCGGTCGCGCCGAATCGCGTTGGCCAGCGTGCGCACCATCGCCTCCTGACCGATCAGTTCGGCGAAGGTCTGCGGACGATAGGCGCGCGCCAGCACGCGGTAGCCCGCCGTCTTGGGCGGCGCCGGCGGTTCGCCGAGGTCGAAACCGGGGTCGTCGGGGGAATCACTCATCGCGCGGACTGTAGCGATTGAAAGCAGGGATGTTTAGCGCTCACGCGCCACCGTGCGCACTGGCCGCGCAAACAGCGGAATAGCAATGCCGATCAGGATGAGCACCATCCCTGCGATATGGTAGAGGTGGAACGGTTCGCCAAGGAGTAGCGAGGCGAGCAGCGCCCCGAACAGCGGCTGGAGGTTGATGACCTGCCCCGCATCCCCCGCGCCGATCTGCTCTACCGACCAGTTAAACAGGAAATAGGCGATGATCGAAGGGAAGATCGTTACATAGGCGATGCCGGCATAGACGCCCGGCGAGAGCAGGATCGTGCGGCTCTGCAACTCCACGGCCGCGAACGGCGCCATCGCCAGCGCGCCGATGAGGATGGTGAGCGCGAGGAAGCTCAGCGCGTGGATCGCCGGACGGATGCGCAGCAGCACGGTATAGAGCGCCCAGAGCAGGATGGCGCACAGCACCAGCAGGTCGCCCTTGTTGAAGCTCATCTGCCCCACTGCCGCCGGATCGGCGCGGAAGATGATGACCGCAACACCGGCCGCCGCGATGATGCAGCCGGCGATCTGCGCGAGGCGCGGCCGGGTGCGGAACAGCATGAGGTCGAACAGCAGCACCAGCGCGGGGATCGCCGCCTGCACCAGCAGGCTGTTGGCCGCCGTGGTATATTGCAGGCCGGAATAGAGGAAGCCGTTGAACGAGCCGACGCCGATCATCCCGAGCAGCAGGATCACCAGCCAGTGCCGGCGGATCTCCGCGCGGTCGGCCACGATATGCCGCCAGGCCACCGGCAGCGCGATCAGCGAGGCGCCGCCCCAGCGCAGAAAGGCCAGCGTGAATGGCGGCACCTCCGCATGGATGGCGCGCGCGACGATGGAATTGCCCGACCAGAGCAGCATCACCAGCCCGAGCAGGAGATAGACGGTGCGGCGCGATGCAGTCTGCAAGCGATTGGGCCCTTCCCTGTGCCGGCTCCCGCCTATGGCCCGCCCGCCCGCGCAGCGCAACCGGGTGAGGGAGCGCCCACACCGCAAATGTCCACGCTCCCAAACGCTCGCATGTTGCCTAATCCCTATCCTACCCAAATCCCTGTCCTACGCGGCCCGGTCCATGGCACGCCACAGGGTCCGCCGGAGAGTGATTCGCCGCCATGACCGCCGTTTATTTTCGGGTTCACCCCGCGACTTTCGTGACTTTCGCAAGAAAATTACGCGAAGGAGACAGAAAAACACCATCTGTTACCCGGCTTGCAATCGCCCGAAAACCGCCCTCTAACCGGCGTTCAGACCCATGTTCCGGGAGGGGCATCCACTCATGACCACCGCCGAGGCGACCCCGTCGCTCACCATCGCCGATCATGCCGACCGGGCCTTTCTCGGTCATCCCAAGGGGCTGGGCTATCTCGCCTTCACCGAGGCGTGGGAGCGCTTCTCCTATTACGGCATGCAGACGCTGCTCGTGCTCTACATGGTCAAATATCTGCTGCTCCCCGGCCATATCGAGGGCGTCGCGATGCTCGACGCCTTCCGCCAGCTTCCCTTCTATCGCGGGCTGGAGGGCCAGCCGCTCGCCTCCGCCATCTTCGGCACCTACGCCGCCTGCGTCTATCTCACCCCCATTCTCGGCGGCCTGCTCGCCGACCGGCTGCTCGGCAAGCGCCGCACGGTGCTGCTGGGCGCGATCACCATGGCGCTCGGCCATTTCCTGATGGCGTTCGAGGCGAGCTTCCTGTTCGCGCTGCTCTGCATGGTGCTCGGCTCGGGCATGTTCAAAGGCAATATCGCCAGCCAGGTCGGCTCGCTCTACAAGCCGGACGATCTGCGCCGCGCGGACGCCTTCCAGATCTTCTATCTCGGCATCAACGCGGGCGTGATCGCCTCCCCGCTCATCGTCGGCACGCTCGGCGAGAAGGTCGGCTGGCACTGGGGCTTTGGCGCGGCGGGCGTCGGCATGCTGATCGGCCTCGCCATCTACATCGCGGGGCAGAAATATCTCCCGGCCGAGCATTTCGAGCCGCGCGGCAAGGCAGATGCGGCGCCCCCGCGCGCTGCTTTCTCCCGGCAGGATTGGCTGGCGCTCGCCGCCGTGCTGCTGCTCATTCCGGTGATGGCGGTGGCGATCGTGCCCAACAACCAGATCTTCAACGTCTATCTCATCTGGGGCGACCAGCGGTTCGATCTCGTCTTCTTCGGCACCCGCCTGCCCACCTCGTTCCTCGTCACGCTGGACGCCATCGTCTCGGTGAGTTTCCTCGCCATCGTCGCCCTGTTCTGGCGCTGGTACGGCAAGCGCAGACCCGAGCCGGACGAGCTGACCAAGATGATTATCGGCTCGCTCTTTTCCATCGGCGGCCAGCTCTGCCTGTTCATGGCCGCCTCCACGGCCGGGCCGGACGGCAAGATCGGCCTGTTCTGGCCGGTCATGTTCCACATCACCAACTCGATCGGCTTCGCGCACCTGTTGCCGGTCAGCCTCGCCCTGTTCGCGCGGCTGGCGCCCAAGGCCCTCAATGCGACGGTGATCGGCCTCTATTATCTCGCCTTCTTCGCCGGTAACGCGCTGGTCGGCAAGATCGGCGGCCTCTACGAGACGATGGCAACGCCGAGTTTCTGGCTGATGCACGCCGGCTTCGCCGCCGCGTCCGGCGTGGTGTTCGTGCTGTTCAAGCTGCTGCTGGCGCCCCGCCTCATGGGCGCAGGAGAGCCGCTACCGGCAATGTCATGATGGAGGAGGAGGGTGGAAGCCGGAACGACCCGCAGCGAATTCGTTGTGGCTGCTTCCGTCAGGACCTGACCAGGTTGGCGAAGACTGCGTCCGCCCGACTTCCAGGGCGGCATATGGCGGCGATCCGCACCGAATGCAAGCAGCGGCGCGAGCGGCCCTCAAACGCCCTGCATATTGCGCACTTCGGCCGGAATACGCACCGTCAGTGTCTCCATCTCCGCCGTGAGCGTGATCTGGCAGGCGAGGCGGCTGGTGCGCGTCGTCGCGGCGGCAAGGTCGAGCATATCCTCCTCGTCCTCGCTGGCGCGCGGCAGCACTCCGAAGTCCTCCGCCGCAATGATGACGTGGCAGGTCGAGCAGGCCATCTGCCCCTCGCACGTCCCTTCCAGCGGCTGGCCCGCCGCCTGCGCGATATCGAGCAGATTGTCGCCCGGCGCCGCCCGCACCTCCAGCACCCGTTCCCCGTCGGCACCGATGAACCGCACCAGCGTCATGCCGCCACCCGCTGCGTCGCCGCCGCCTCGTTGATGAGCGCGGCCGCCTGCTCCAGTTCCTCAACGGTCGTGTATCGCCCGAAACCGAGGCGCAGTGCCCCGCGCGCTTCCTCGTCCTTGAGGCCGATGGCTTTCAGCACATGGCTCGGCCGCCCGGTGCCGCTGGCGCAGGCCGAGCCGAGCGACAGGGCCACAGTGCGCAGGGTCGAGATCAGCCGCGCCGCATCGAGGCCGGTGCGCCGGATGTTGAGGTTGCCATGATAGCGCTGCTCGGTACTGCCGTTCACCCGCCACTCCGCGAACAGATCGCGCGCGCGCGCCCACAGCGTCTCGACATGGGCGATATCCGCCTCGCGCCGTTCCGCTGCGAGCTGCGCCGCCACGCCGAAGCCGGCGCACAGCATCGGCGAGAGCGTACCCGGCCGCAGCCCGTCCTCCTGCCCGCCGCCATGCATCAGCGGTGGAATATCCAGGCCGTCGCGCAGCCACAGCGCACCCACGCCCTTGGGGCCGTGGATCTTGTGCGCGGTGATCGCGATCATGTCCGCCTCCGGCACCGGCAACCGGCCGAAGCCCTGCACCGCGTCGCAGATCACCGGCACGCCACAACGGCGCGCAATGGCGCCCAGTTGCGCAACCGGCTGGATGACGCCGATCTCGTTGTTCACCTGCATGACGGCGAGCAGCGCGGCGCGCTCGTCGATCGCCGCCTCCGCCACGTCGAGATCGACCAGCCCGTCGCGCCCGACCGGCAGGATCACCGGCTCGAATCCCTCATGGCGCAGCGAGAGCACCGTGTCGCGCACGGCGGCATGCTCGGTCGCCAGCGTGACGACGCGCCGCCGGCTCGCCGGGGCCGTGCGCGCCGCGCCGAGAATGGCGATATTGAGCGCCTCGGTCGCGCCGCTGGTGAAGACCAGCCTGCCGTCGCTACGCCCCAGCGCGGCCATGATCCGGTCGCGCGCCAGTTCCACATCGGCGGCGGCGATCCGGCCGATGCGGTGCGCGCTGTTGGGGTTGCCGTAATGGTCCATCACCGCCGTCATGGCCGCGGCCACCTCCGGCGCCAGCGCCGTTGTCGCCTGATAATCCAGATATATCATCGTTATCGCGTTCCCGTGGCCATGGCCTGCCATTGCGCGAGAAAGGCGTCAATGTCCGTGGCCCTCGTATCGTGCCCCATACTGACACGGATGACCTGACTGGCGGCTGACTCGTCCCAGCCCATCGCCGCCAGCACGTGGCTGGTGCGCAGACTGCCGGAGGAGCAGGCGCTCCCGGCCGAGACCGCGATGCCGGCCATGTCGAGCCGGATGAGCTGCGCCTGCGCGGAGACGCCGGGCATCCGGTAGCTGCCGATGGTGCAGAGGCGCGGCACGCCGCCCGCCACTACCTCGCCGCCAGCCTTGACGATGGCGCTATCCAGCGCCGCCCGCCAATCCGCCACGTCCGCCAGCCAGCCACGCGGCGCTTCAAGCGCGGCGGCGAACCCGCGCGCCAGCGGCATCGCCTCCGTCCCGGCACGATAGCCCTGCTCCTGCCCGCCGCTCGGCCGCAACAGCCCCAGGTCGCGCACCAGCAGCGCGCCGATGCCGATCGGTCCGCCCAGCTTGTGGGCGCTGAGCGCAATCATGTCGGCACTCCGGGGCAGCGGCAGCTTGCCCGCGCTCTGGCTGCAATCGGCGAGCAGATGCGCGTCCGCCGCATGCACCAACTCGGCTATGGCATCGAGCGGCTGGATAACCCCGGTCTCGCTGTTGACCTGCTGCACGGCGACCAATGCGCCGGGCGCAACACCATCGGGTAACAGCACATGCCCACCGGCATCCACCGCCAGCCGCTGCGCCGCCGGCACATGCCGCAGCACCGCGTCATGCTCGGTCGCGCCGGCCAGCACGCCGCTGCCGGTCGAGCGGCCGATGGCGATGGCCAGCGCCTCGCTCGCGCCGGAAGTGAGGATGACCTGCCCGTCCCAATCCAGCGCGGCGGCGATACGCGCGCGCGCATCCTCGAGCAGCGCCCGCGCCTCACGGCCAGCGGCGTGCGGGGAGGACGGGTTGGCCCAGGCGGCGAACCCTTCCAGCATCGCCGCGCGCGCGTGCTCCAGCAACGGCGTGGTCGCGGCATGGTCCAGATAGATGCGGCTTTTCATCCTGTCGCCTCCGCATCGGACAATTCGTGCCTATCCGCAAGGGGACCATGACTCCGCGCGCACAGCGCTCCCAAGAACATTGCGAAATCACGCTGCCTTTCTATATAAGCGCCCACTCCATCAGCGGCAGCCGCAATGTTGGCCGCGTCACCCAATCAGATTCCAGGTGCCATGCCCGACGTCATCTTTCCTGGCCCCGAGGGCCGTCTCGAAGGCCGTTTCAGCCCCCCGCCCCGTCCGCGCGCACCCGTCGCGCTGATCCTGCACCCACATCCGCAGGGCGGCGGCACGATGAACGACCGCATCACCCAGGCGCTCTACAAGACATTCGTGCGCCGGGGTTTCGCCACGCTGCGCTTCAATTTCCGGGGTGTCGGCCGCAGCCAGGGTACGTTCGACAACGGCATCGGCGAACTGTCGGATGCCGCTGCCGCGCTTGACTGGGTGCAGAGCTTCCATCAGGAGGCGCAGACGACCTGGATCGCCGGCTTCTCCTTCGGCGCATGGATCGCCATGCAGCTCCTCATGCGCCGGCCGGAGGTGCGCGGCTTCATCTCGGTCTCGCCGCCCGCCAACATGTATGATTTCTCATTCCTCGCCCCTTGCCCCGCCTCCGGCATCATCGTGCAGGGCATCAATGACGAGGTGGTTTCGGCGCCTTCCGTGCAGAAGCTGGTCGATAAGTTGCGTACCCAGAAGGGCATCACCATCCACCATGACGAGATCCGCAACGCCAATCACTTCTTCGAGCATGAACTCGACCAGCTGATGATGAGTGTCGACAACTATCTCGACATGCGCCTCGCTCCGGATTCGCCGATCCGTTAGGACGGATATCGGGATCGCAGCGCGACCATCACACCGGATGCGCCCACGATCAGCATGCCCAGCACGCTGACTGCGTCGGGCGCATGGTGGAACACCATCCAGCCGAGCGCCGCCGCCCACAACAATTGCAGATAGGTCATGGGCGCGAGGATGGACGCGGGCGCGTAGCGGAAGGCGGCCGTGAAAAGATAATGCCCCATCCCGCCCAGCGCGCCCAACGCAGTCAGCAGGCTCGCTTCCAGCAGCGTCGGCACGCGGACCGCCCAAAACCAGGGGAGCGCCGCGCTGAACAGCATGGCGCCGATGGCGGCGCTATAGAACAGGAGCCCCAGCGTCCGCTCGGACGCCGCCAGCGTGCGGGAGAGGAGCTGATAGCTGGTGCTAAGCGCTGCGGCGGCCAGCGCCATCAACACGCCGGCGAGGTCCAGACCGCTGCCCGGGCGGACGACAAGCATCACGCCGCCAAAACCGAGCAACACCGCGCCCCAACCCCACAGGCCGATCTGCTCATGCAGCATCCGGCCGGCTGCCAGCACCACCAGTACCGGCGAGAGGAACATGATCGCAGTCGTCTCCGCTACCGGCATACGCTGAAGCGAAAAGCCGATCAGTAGTGAGGAGGCGGCGAGACAGCCGCCCCGCACCCAGACCAGAGCAGTCCGCTGCGTCCACACCATCTCGCGCCCGTGCGTCGGCGCGATGAACAGTAACATCAGCACGACGTTCCCGATGTAGCGCGCGGCGACGACCAGCGGCACTTCGAAATGCGCGGTCAGATATTTGGTCGTCGTGTCCATGCATGCGAACAGCAGCAAAGCCAGATTGCAGAGCAGCGCCGCACGGACGGGATTACCAGAGATCATGCTGCGGAGGGTCGGCGCTAGCCGCCCAGCCCTTCCACGACCTCGGCAAGGTGCAGCCAGCGCTCCTCCGCCGCGTCCTTCTCCACCCGCGCTTTCTCGATCGCAGCGGTGAGGGCTGCGAAGCGCGCCGGGTTCTCCATATAAAGCGCAGGGTCGGCGAGCGCCGCCTCGTCGCGTGCGATGGCTGTCTCGATCTGCGCGATCCGCTCCGGCAGCAGATCATAGTCGCGCTGGTCCTTGTAGCTTAGCTTGGCCGCCTTGGGCGGCGGCGGGGCCGGCGTCTCAACCTTGGGTGCGAAAGCCTTTTTCGGCGCATTGGTCGGCCGGCGCTTGGCCTCCCAATCGGCATAGCCCCCGGCGATGACATCAACCCGTCCCGAACCGTCCAGTCCCAGCGTCACCGTCACTGTGCGGTCGAGAAAGTCGCGGTCGTGACTGACGATGAGGACGGTGCCCTCATAATCGGCGATCACCTCCTGAAGCAGGTCGAGCGTCTCCAGGTCGAGGTCGTTGGTCGGTTCGTCGAGCACCAGCAGATTGGATTCGCGAGCAAACTCGCGCGCCAGCAGCAACCGTGAGCGCTCCCCGCCCGAGAGCGTGCCGATCCGCGCCTCGGCCAGGCTCGGATCGAACAGGAACTCCTTGAGGTAGCCATGGACGTGCTTCTTGACACCACGCACCTCAATCCAGTCGCCACCCTCGGCCAGCACGTCACGCACGCGCTTCTCCGGCGCCATCAGGCTACGCTGCTGGTCGATGATGATGCCATCCAGCGTTTTAGCCCGCGTGACGGTCCCGCTGTCCGGCACGATCTCGCCGGTAAGCAGCTTGAGCAGCGTCGTCTTGCCCGCGCCGTTGCCACCAACGATGCCGATGCGGTCTCCGCGCTGGATGCGCAACGAGAAATCCTTGATGATCGCGCGCTCGCCAAAGCTTTTGGTGACATGCTCGGCGACGATGACGCTCTTGGTCTTGCTGTCGTCGCTTGCCACCGCCAGCTTGGCCGCGCCCTGCGGCCCGATCATCGCAGCGCGCTGGGCACGCATCTCGTGCAGCTTGGCCAGACGGCCCTGATTACGCTTGCGCCGTGCCGTCACGCCGCGTTCCAGCCAATGCGCCTCGATCTTGAGCTTGGCATCCAGCTTGTCGGCGGCCCGCGCCTCCTCGGCATAGACCTTTTCCATCCACGCCTCGAACCCGCCGAAGCCGACTTCGTTGCGGCGCATGTTGCCGCGATCCAGCCAGAGCGTGGAGCGGGTCAGCCGGGTGAGGAAGGTCCGGTCGTGGCTGATGACCACGAAGGCGCCATTGTAGCGTCCAAGCCAGTCCTCCAGCCAGGTGATCGCGGCGATATCGAGATGGTTGGTCGGCTCGTCGAGCAGCAGGATATCCGGTTCGCTCGCCAGCGCGCGGCAGATCGCCGCACGGCGCCGCTCGCCCCCGCTCGCCGTTGCCGCATCGCGCGCCAGGTCGATACCGAGCTGATCGGCGATCGCCTCCACCTCATGCACAGCCGGCGCCCCTGCCCCGCTCGTCGCAAAATCGCGCAGGGTGGCGAATCCGCTTACGTCCGGGTCCTGCTCCAGCATCACCACATTGGTGCCCGGCACGATCGAGCGCTTGCCCTCGTCCGGCTCGACGCGGCCCGCGATCAGCTTGAGCAAGGTTGTCTTACCAGCGCCATTGCGGCCGATCAGAGCCAGCCGATCGCGGGCTCCGATATGCAGGTCGAGCCCGCGGAACAGCCAGCCAGCCCCCTGGATGAGACCGAGATTTTCATAGGAAAGGAGTGGCGCCGCCATAAGGCCGCGCTAAAACAGATGCCGACGACGGGAGCAAGGCTTGAACGTGACAATCGTGTCAGCACCCGTTCAGCCAGCTTCCCGCAAGAGGCCGCTATGACCCAATCTGGAAGGATCTTCATATGGCTCGTTTGCCCCTCCTGCTCGCCGCTTCGGCAGCGCTGATGGCGCCCGCCTTGGCGACTGCCCAGCAACCGCAAGGCCACGGCCCGATGATCCCCGCCACCGGCCCGCTGCTCTCGCTAAACGTCTCCGAAGCCATCGAGAGCGCGCCGGACATGGCAACCATCAATACCGGCGTGCAGACCCGCGCGCCGACGGCGAAGGGCGCCATGGCACAGAACGCCGCGCAAATGGACAGACTGGTCGCCGCGCTGGTCAAGAGCGGGATCGAGCGTAAGGACATCCAGACCAGCGGCATCAACCTCAACCCGCAATATGATTATTCCAACCGCACCGAGGGGCAAGGGCCTCGCTTTCTCGGCTACGAGGCGAGCAATCAGCTCAGCGTGAAGGTGCGCAAACTCGACAACGCCGGCGAACTGGTGGACGCAATGGTCACGGCTGGCGCGACCAACATCAACGGCCCCGCTTTTGGCATCGCGGAGCCGAACAAGCTGCTCGACCAAGCCCGCACCAAGGCGCTTAAGACGGCGCAGGAGCGCGCCACCCTCTACGCGCAGGCGACCGGGTACCGCACCGCCCGCCTCGTCGCGGTCTCCGAGGGCGGCGGCTTCCAGCCTCCCATGCCAGTATTCAACATGCGCGCGATGGCCGCCGAAGCCGCACCGCAGACCAAGATCGAGCCGGGCCAGATCTCGACCTCGATTTCATTGAATGTCCAATATATGCTCGAGCGATGATCGCGGGGGCATGGCACATTCAGCACTTGTTCAATGGATGGTGGGCATAGGGCCCGCATGACCTTGCGTTCTTCCCTTCTCGCCCTGAGCGGCCTGCTCATGCTTGTGGGCACGATCCAGGCGGCCGACGCCCAGCGCTTCTCGCGCGGTGAGGAGCAGAAGTCCGCCCGCCGGCAGATGCTGGACGGGGACGTCATGCCCTTTTCGATCATCAAACGCCGGGTCGAATCGGAGATGAAAGGCGCCACTTATGTTGGCGTCGCCCCCTCCCCGCGTGAAGGTGTCTATCGCATGCAGTTCCTGCGCAGCGACGGCAAGGTGCTCTGGGTTGATGTGGACGGCAAGACCGGCAATATCATCGGCCGGACGCGCTAATACCGCGCCTGTAAGCCCACAACGGAAAGGAAAATCATGCGCCTGCTGATCGTCGAGGATGAGCCGACCCTGGGCAAGCAGCTCAAGTCCACACTCGAAGGCGCGGGCTATGCCGTCGATCTCGCCACGGATGGCGAGGATGGGCATTTCCTGGGCTCGACCGAAAGCTACGACGCCATCGTGCTCGACCTCGGCCTGCCCGAGATCGATGGACTGACCGTGCTCGACCGCTGGCGCAAGGAAGGGTTGACCATGCCTGTTCTCGTGCTCACCGCGCGCGATAGCTGGTCGGACAAGGTCGCGGGGCTCGATGCGGGCGCAGACGATTATCTTGCCAAGCCCTTCCAGAGCGAGGAACTGATCGCCCGCCTGCGCGCGCTGATCCGCCGTTCCTCTGGCAACGCGTCGAGCGAACTGATCGCTGGCGATGTGCGGCTGGATACGCGCTCGGGCAAGGTCACGCTCAATGGCGAGCCGGTTAAGCTCACCGCGCAGGAATATAAGCTTCTCTCCTACCTCATGCATCACAAGGGCAAGGTGGTCAGCCGTACTGAGCTGATCGAGCATATTTACGATCAGGATTTCGACCGCGATTCCAATACCATCGAAGTGTTCGTGACGCGTATCCGCAAGAAACTGGGCGCGGACGTGATTTCGACCATCAGGGGGCTGGGCTACAGCCTGGATGATAGCGCTGGCTGATCCGGCGGCGGAGAGCGTGGCACCGCCGGCGCCGCCGTCCAGCCGCAGCACGGGATCGCTGAGCCGGCGCATCATCGGCATTTCCGCGCTGTGGATCGGCGTGCTGCTGCTCGGCGGGGGCCTGGCGCTGGACCAAGTGCTGACCAGCGCCGTCACCCGCAACTTCGACGACGGCCTTGCTTATGTCCTCACCGCCATGATCTCATCGGCGGAAGTCGGACCGGAAGGCGAGGTACTGTTTAACCGTCCCCTCGCCGACCAGCGCTTTCTGGAGCCAGCCAGCGGCCTCTATTACCAAATCAGCGGCGACGGCCATGAGGACTGGCGCTCGCGCTCCCTGTGGGACCGCGCAATCCAGATCACGCCGGAGATGCGCGCACGGCCCGGCCAAGGCATCGACACCAGCCAGTTCGCCGACGAGCCTCTCCGCATCATGGCACGTACTGTCATCCTGCCCGGCAGCGACACGCGCTGGATCTTCATTGTCGCACAAGCCCGCGAGGGATTGGATGCGCAGATCCACAGCCTGCGCACGACGCTGATCTACAGCTTTCTAGCACTCGGTATCGGCCTCATCCTGCTCGCCGCACTTCAAGTGTTCTTTGGGCTGCGGCCGTTGCGCCGCATCCGGCTGGAGATCGCCCGCATGCGGGCCGGCGAGAAATCCCGCATCACTGAGCCGCTGCCCCGCGAGGTGCTGCCACTGGTCGAGGAATTGAATGCGCTGCTAGCGCATAATGAGCAGCAGGCCGAAGAAGCCCGACGCCACGCCGGCAATCTCGCCCATGCGCTCAAGACGCCGCTTACTGTCGTCATGAACGCCGCGACCGCCAGCGCACCCGATCTCGCTCCCACGGTAATCCGCGAGACCGCTACCATGCGCCGGCAAATCGACCATCACCTCGCCCGTGCCCGCGCACTCGGCCGGCGCGGCGCGGCGCAGAGCCGCACGCCGGTCTGGCCGAGCCTGGAGGCGGTGGAGCGCGCGGTGGAAAGGCTTTACCCAGAGACCCGCATCGACCGCGCCGGATCTCACAGCGCCGTGGTGCGTGTCGAGCGGCAGGATCTCGACGAGCTGCTCGGCAATCTTGTCGAAAACGCGGCCAAATATGGTGGCGGTAGCGTGTTCGTCACTGTGCAGGACGAAGGCCGCTGGATCGACATCCTCATCGAGGATGACGGTGCCGGTATCGCCGAAGTCGATCGCGAACGCATCTTCGATCGCGGCGTGCGGCTCGATTCCGGCAAACCCGGCACCGGTCTCGGCCTTGCCATCGTGCGCGACGTGGCGGAGATTTACGGCGGCTCGGTATCCCTCGGCGAAAGCGAGGATATGGGTGGCACTATGGTGCGCCTGCGCCTGCCGGCAGGGTGACAACATCGGCCGGCGAGCCCCGGACCACTGCCCGCGTTCAGGCCGCTCCATTTCGCGGAGCATGAGCGGAACCCGCCCTGCGTTTGCCGGGCGGATCGTCTCCACCAGTTCCTCAAGCGAGAAGCACGGCCTCTCGTTCATTCCTATGGGCGCATGACCTCGTCATCCGATGACGTCGCCAGCGCCGAGGAGCAAGCCCGTTACTTGCCGCGCTTCTTGCGGTGGCTTTCGAGATCGAGCACATCGGTCTCGGAACCCTCAGGCAACAGCCCGAGCCGGCGCGCGACCTCCTGATAGGCCTCGACCTCGCCGCCCAGATCGCGCCGGAAACGGTCCTTGTCGAGCTTCTCGTTGGTCGCCATGTCCCAGAGCCGGCAATTGTCGGGGCTGATCTCATCGGCGAGGATGATCCGCGCGAAATCGCCGTCCCAGATGCGGCCGAACTCCAGCTTGAAGTCGACGAGGCGGATACCGATGGCGGCGAACAAACCGCTCATGAAATCGTTCACGCGGATCGCCATGTCGGCGATGTCGTGCATCTCCTCCTGGTTCGCCCAGCCGAAGCACGCGATATGCTCCTCGCTGACCATCGGATCGCCGAGCGCGTCGTCCTTATACGTATATTCGATGAGTGTGCGCGGCAGTTGCGTGCCCTCCTCAATCCCCATGCGCTTGGACAGGCCGCCGGCAGCGACGTTGCGAACGATCACCTCCAGCGGCACGATCTCGACCTGGCGGATGAGTTGTTCGCGCATGTTCAGCCGCTTGATGAAGTGGGTCGGCACGCCGATATTACCGAGCAGCGTGAAGATATGCTCGGAAATCCGGTTATTGAGCACGCCCTTACCCGAAATCGTGCCCTTTTTCTGCGCGTTGAACGCAGTCGCATCATCCTTGAAATACTGGATGAGCGTGCCCGGCTCGGGTCCTTCGTAGAGGATCTTCGCCTTGCCTTCATAGATTTGGCGGCGACGGGACATAGTGCAGGGTGCCTACTCGTAAAGGAATAACGAAAAAATCAAGGCCCCGGCGACGCGAATCGGCAAGGATCAGCGGACGCCGGGGCTCTCCGCAGCCTGATAGCGGAAGCGGTGCCGGAGTGCAATTTTGGCGGGTCGCGTTGCGAGCCAAGCCTGCCTAATGGAGCGGCAGGGCTCGGGTGGCAACACCTTGCCAGCTGTGGAAAGGCGGACCTTCCAGCTATCTCTCCCGTAAAAAGGTCGCAATTTCGGACCTTTTAATTTCAAAAGGTTAGAAATGGCCGCAACCTTGACTCTATCGGGACGATATGCCCTCCTGTCTCGCGAAATATAGACGGAGAGGCTTGGATCATGGGTGATGTTTTCCCCAAGGTGAAGGTAGCAGCGGTGCATGCCGCATCGCCATTTCTGGATCGTGACGCGGGGGTCGAAAAGACCTGCGCGTTGATCGCCGAAGCGGCGGCTCAGGATGCCAAGCTGATCGTCTTTCCGGAAACTTTCATTCCTGGCTATCCTTTCTGGATCTGGACACACACGCCGGCCACTGGCGCGCCATTCTATTTCAGGTTGTTCGCCAACAGCGTCACTGTTCCAAGCGAAGCGACCGACCGGATTGGGGCAGCTGCCCGCAAGGCGGGTGCACATGTGGTGGTCGGCATTTCAGAAAAAGATGGCGGAACGCTATACAATACGCTGCTATTTTTCGATGATTCCGGCCAGATCATCAGCCGCCATCGCAAGTTGGTGCCCACATGCGTGGAGCGCACGGTGTGGGGCCGAGGCGACGGATCTGGCCTGCGGCCTGTCGAGACTCCATTCGGCAAGATCGGTGGCCTGATCTGCTGGGAGCATTCGATGGATCTGGCCCGTTACGCACTGGCCGCACAAGGCGAGCAGATCCATATTGCAGCATGGCCTGCTGGCTCAGCGCTGAGCCACGATCCCAGTTCCGGCGTGTTCGACAATTTGAGCGAAGCGGCGGCGCGGCATCACGCAGCCGCCAACCAATGTTTCGTCATCAACGTGCAGTCGCGCATTGATATGGAAACAGTCAAAGACCTCGGCTTCGAGGGCAAGCCGGAAATGATCCGCGAAGGGGGTGGCTGGAGCGCAATCATCGCCCCGACGGGCCAGATCATCGCCGGGCCTAACCGCGACGATGAAGCAATCCTTTATGCCGAACTCGATCTCGCGATGATCGCCCAGTTCAAATATGTGTCCGACAGTATCGGCCACTATTCGCGCCCGGATGTTTTGCAACTCGCGGTGAATTTTGAGCCACAAATCAACATGGTGCCATTTGGTCCGGGTCAGCAGGCATTTCCGAGCATCTCTGCCGACGAAGCTCAGGGGAGCGAGCCGCTATCTCTTGTTGATCGCCGCGAGATCGGGATCGCCTGAAAATAGCACCGCCAAGTCTATAGCCGCACGATCAAGAGCCGGATAACCCGCTGCGTCTATATACAATTGACCCATCCCGGCACTCTCGCTAGGGCCTCCGCCGATCCCAGTTGGAATCCCGACATGGATCATTGTTGGGGTAGAAAGCCGACAAGACGGATTAGCAACGCCAGATCAGTATGTTGCGGGTATAGCTCAATGGTAGAGCACTAGCCTTCCAAGCTTGTGATACGGGTTCGATCCCCGTTACCCGCTCCATTTTCTCCTGCCATACTCCCACGAGCAGGCAGACAACGCCCAACAAGTAATCCTTAAATTTTACGGCGCGGTTAACTCTGCGGGAACCGATATTGCCTTAGCATCTCCGAATGCTCTCGCCGCGCCCCCTCCATAGCGTGAAGGCGTGCCAGCCACTGGTTGCTGCCGTGGGCATCGGCATTGCTTTTTTCTTACTGGCGGCCGTGACGATTGAAGTTACGCAGAGCAGCCGCACGGTTGCGGCGCTTTGGCCAGCCAACGCTGTCCTGTTCTCAGCGCTGATCCTGAGAGCGAGGGGGCAGTGGCCGATCCTGATCGCGGCGGGATTGATCGGCAACAGCCTGGCCAACCTGCTGACGCGCGGACAGGTGCTGGACGCGCTGTTGCTTAGCCTGCCAAACATGTTGGAGGTCCTGGTCGCCGCAGTCGCATTACAAGCCGTGATGCGACAGCAGCGCGCTGACGCCGGACCGGCTTCAGTCTCACGTCATTTGCTATGGCTGGGCCTCATCGCACCGGGCTTCGGGAGTGGCGTCGGCGCCCTGATCGCGCAGCATCCGTTCGACGTGCCTTACAGTATCGCCTTCGGCCGCTGGTTCGCGGGCGACGCGTTGGGCTTACTCATTTTTTCGCCCTTTTTCACGGGCGTGCTTAGTGGCGAATATATGGCCTTCTTCCGCGGCATGGAGCGGCGCCGGCGCGCCGAAATGGCCGGGTTGTTCCTGTTCACGGCGTTTATTGCCACGCTCATGTTCGTCTGGGCGCGCAACCCACTGCTGTTCCTCACTTATGTGCCGCTGCTGCTCGTCACATTCCGCGCCGGCTGGCTGGGCATGAACATCGCGCTGATGATTATCGCGCTTATTGGCAGCGCCGCCACCATCGCCGGCATGGGCCCGATCGCCCGCGTGACACCCGACCCCGATACGCAGATCCTCTTCCTTCAGATCTTCCTCGCCGCGATGCTGCTCATCCAGATACCGATCGCGACGGCACTTGCGGCCCGACAGGACCTGATCGACCGGCTGAGCGAGAGCGAGCAATCGCTCCGCCTGCTCGCAGCGCGTTCGCCGATCCTGCTTCTGTCCTTCGATCTAGAGGGGATTTGCCAGCGAGTGGTCGGCACGACCCAGGCATTGCTGGACCGCAAGCCGGCCCAACTCGTCGGCCAGACGTTCGAAGGGATTTCCCCGGAGGGCCAATATGCGCTCGCCCGTGCGCACGATGCAGCGCTGGAAGATATTTCCCGCAGTCACGTCGCCGAGTTCCGCGCCGTCAAGATCGGCAATCGCTGGCTGGAGGCAACCTTCCGCGCCAATTTCGACGATAGTGATCGCTGTACCGGCACGATCGCGACCATCCACGACATTACCCAGCGCAAAAATCAGGAGCTTTCCCTTTCCCGCACAGCCACTACGGACAGCCTGACCGGGCTGCTCAACCGCGCTGGCTTCCTCCAACAGCTTGAGCACGCCCAGCTATCCGCAGCGCCCGGCGCACTCAGCATCGCAATGATCGACGTCGACCGCTTCAAGCTCATCAACGACAATGCCGGCCATCAGGTTGGCGATGCCGTGCTACGTGAGATCGCCACACGCATCAGCAGCCAGGTGCGTTCGAGCGACGCCGTCTGCCGGTTAGGGGGCGACGAGTTCACCATCCTACTCGCCACCTCGGACTGGGAGACGGTGCAGGATATCTGCCAACGGATCGTTCGCGCAATCAGTGCGAACCCGATCCGCCTCCCCTCGGGCAAGACAATCCGGGCGGCCGTGAGTTGCGGCGTCGCGCGTCTCCACGCCGATCTTACCGGGGAAGAATGCATGCACCAGGCCGATGTCGCTCTCTACGAGGCCAAGCGCGCGGGCCGCAACCGGGTGGTCGCCGCCTGAACATATCCCACGCGGCTCGAATACATTTTGATACAAAATCGCCACTCACCGACAAAGTTTAGCGACAGATCGCACTTACGGTGCGGTCAAGCGCTGCTCCCACGGCGCCAAGTCAACGGATCGGGAAGAGCAATGGCATCTGGTCTCCGCATTATTCTTGTCGGTGCAACCCTTCTCTCCTTCGGTACGGCCGCAGGGGCCGTAGCCCCAGCCTCCCCTACCGCAAAAGGCATAGACAGAGCTTCAGCCATGTCGCGCGCGGATTTACAGGCTACGCTCGAACGGCGCTTCGACGCAGCTGACAGCAATCATGATGGCACGCTCACACCTGATGAGCGCACCGCCCAGATGCAGGCTCGCCGTACGGCCGAGCGTGAGCGGCTATTCGCCCGGCTCGATGCCGATCGCAATGGGGCGATCAGCAAGGAGGAATTCAACGCAGCACAGCAGGGTCGCTTCCACCGGGGACGCAAGGGAGCCGAGATGCGCCGTCCCTCCGCCGCTGGCGCTGATAAGCCCATTACTCGCGCGGATTTCGTGAAGGGGGGCCTCGCCCGGTTCGACCGCCTCGACACCGATCATGACGGCAGAATTTCCGCCGTCGAACGTGATGCCGCCCGCAAGGCCCTGCGCGACCACCTTGCGCCGGCACATTCGCCTCAGCCCCTGCCCCCGGGGTCATGAGGTCTTTCGCGGCCGGCCGGGCGGGCCCCACACCCCGCCGGGTCGGCCGTGCTTTCTGGCTCTTGCCAACCCGCCGGCACTCCAGCACGATCCTGTTTGCAAGATGGCCACGATGGCCTACCCGGAGTGGAACGCTACTCGACCGTCCGTAGAGGAACGACATCCATGTCCGCCCGGCCCCATCTTCTCCTCGTCGACGATGAAGCGGCCATCCGCGAGCCGCTCGGGCAATATCTTCAGCGCGCGGGTTTTCGTGTATCGGAGGCAGCCAACGCGACGCATGCGCGCAAGTTGCTCGCCGGCGGTGCGATCGAACTGGTTGTTCTGGACGTGATGATGCCGGGGGAGGACGGACTCAGCCTGTGCCGCTCGATCCGTGAGAATGGCGACCTTCCCGTCATCTTGCTCACCGCGCGTACCGAGGAGACGGACCGCATCGTCGGCCTGGAAATGGGCGCCGACGACTATGTGCTCAAGCCCTTCTCACCGCGCGAACTGGTCGCCCGGATCAAGACGATCCTGCGCCGGGCCGGCGGTGCATCATCCTCCCCTCGCGACGTGCAGGCGGCGAGTGCACTTTACCGTTTCAATGGCTGGACCTTGCGTGCGGACGATTGGACGCTGACCGGCGCGGACGGTATCGGCATTCCACTTAGCACCGCGGATTTCCGTTTGCTCCACGCCTTTGTCACCCATCCTCGCCAGGTGCTCAGCCGCGATCAGCTTCTGGACCTGACCCAGGGACGGGAGGCCCATGCCTTCGATCGGTCGATCGACAATCAGATCAGCCGGCTACGCCGCAAGCTGGAGGATGACGCCCGTGCGCCGGGCCTCATCAAGACGGTATGGGGGGGTGGTTACATGTTCGCTGCGGACGTGGTGCGCGAATGACGTTGCGCATCAGCGCTCTCACCGCATGGCTGCGCCCTCGCACGCTGGCTGGACAGACCATCCTTGTCGTCGCTGCGTCTCTGTTCGCGCTACAGGTCATCGCTTTCTCTCTTTATTATATCGGCCTGCGCAATCAGTGGATTACAGTGGCCGCCGCACCCGGCGTCATCCGCATCCTGGAAGCGTTGGACCAGCACGAGCGACCACTCTCCTGGCAGCGCATCCGTGCCGCGCGAACGCTCCAGGTCACGACACAGGCGCCCACTCCAGTCGGCCGGAACGCACCGGAGGTTGCCGTGCGCGCGGCCGAGCTGTTCAGAAGCGCCGGCATCCGGCCACTGGAAGTGCGCGCCGCCATCGACGAACCTGCGCACAAACCGCCTCTTGCGCGGGTTTTGACTGGAAGCGGCTCAAGAGAAAGCCGCGCTCGCCGGATTGACGTGCAACTGAGCGTCAAGCTCCAGGCGGATCGCTGGGTGACGGCCTACACGCGCGCGGCGCCGGTCGCACAACCCATTCTCCAGCGGCTCATCGTGCAGACGCTGTTCCTTTTCGGCTTCGTGCTGATCCCGCTCGTCTGGTTCACGCGCCGCCTGGCCGCGCCCCTGCGTGCCCTCACCTCTGCGACGGCGCGCGTGGGCACGCCGGAAGGCGCACCGCCCGTGCCCGAGGTAGGGCCAGACGACGTGCGCCGCCTCGCCGCCTCGTTCAACGCCATGCAAGACCGGATCCGCTCCATGCTGGAAGAGAAGGACCATATGCTTGGCGCGATTGGCCATGACCTGCGCACGCCCCTCACCGCGCTTCGGGTGCGGGTCGAGACGGCAGCGGACGGCCCGGACCGCGAGCGCATGATCGCCACCATCGACGACATGCGCAAGATGCTGGACGACATTCTCTCGCTCGCTCGCGCCGGTCGCGACCGGGAGCCGCCACAGCGCGTCGACCTTGCCGCGCTTGCCGACGCGGCGCTCGATGATTTCGAGGATACCGGCGCGCCCGTTGAGCGCACGGAGATGCCACGCACCATCGTTGCCGTGCATCCGCGCGCGATTCGTCGGGCGCTCACCAATCTGGTCGAGAACGCCATCAAATATGGTGAGCGCGCCGAAGTATCGCTGCGCGTCGAGAAAGATCAGGCCATTTTGACCGTGGCTGATTCGGGGCCCGGCATTCCCGAGGATCGCATCGAGGAAATGCTCAACCCCTTCACGCGCATGGAGCAATCGCGCAGCCGGGATACCGGCGGCACGGGTCTCGGTCTCGCCATCGTGCGTGCCATCGCGTCGGCCGAAGGGGGGCGCTTGCACCTATCCAATCGCCCCGAAGGCGGGCTGCTCGCCGAACTCAGTCTGCCGCTCGCGCCCTGACCTGCCGCGTCAGTCTTCCTCGCTGCTCTTGCGGCGCATGGTCGCCGGGCTCATGCCGGGAGGCGTGACCCCCTTGCTGTTCGGAACGGCATTCCCGTTGATGATGGTCGCTTCCGCCGGCAGAGCGGTGCGGCCGAGGTCGAGCTTCTTCATCTCTTCACGCGCAAGGGCCACGCGGTCATCGCGCAGGAGCACGCGGCCATCCTGGCGCGGTCTGCCTTTCTCCGCCGTCTCGGGCGGCTCCGCAGACGACGCCTTGCTCCACGCGAGGATCACCGACATGCGGCGATTGCGGGGGTCGTAACGGTCATCTGGCACGAAAGGCTCGCGGTCCGCCACACCCTCAATCCGCATGAAGCGCGCACTGCCGATGCCGGTCTGTGCCAAAACAGTGCGCGTCGCCTCGGCGCGCGTGGAGGAGAGCAGCCAATTGTTCATGCTGCGTCCGGCGGCATAGGGCAGGCTGTCGGTATGGCCCCGCACGATGACATCGTTGGGCACGCCGGCAATCACCTTCGCCACCTGCACCAGCAGTTCCCGCGCCTCGGGAAACAGGCGGTCGGTCCCCATAGCGAACATGGCGAAGTCCGCCTCGTCGATCAGGTCGATACGCAGGCCCTCGCGGGTCTCGGTGAACTTCACCTGCTTGCGCAAACGCTGCAGCATCGGGTTGGCAGCCAGCCGCTCCTCCAGCACGCGCTTTAGCTGCTCGAACTGCTGGCGATCGCGGTTCTTGAACTGGTCGCCGCCGATATCGCGTACGCCGGTCGCATCACGCGGGATGGTGACGGCGAGATTGCCCTGCCCACCGGTCGTTGGATAATTCTCCTTGGCGGTGAAGCTATCACCGCCGAACAGTCCACTGGACCCTGCGCTGTCCATCTTCATCTGGACCAGCGTGGGTGTGAAATAATCCGCTAGCCCCTTACGCTGCTTCTCGGTCGTCGCGCCGAGCAGCCACATAAGCAGGAAAAAAGCCATCATCGCCGTCACGAAGTCGGCGTAGGCGACCTTCCATGCACCGCCATGATGACCGCCATGGCCATCGACAATCACCTTCTTGACGATGATCGGCCGGAGTTCGGGCTCGTTCGTGCGCTTTTTCGGGGGTTGTGCCATGTTGCTCTTCTTCCCCGGTCAGCGGCCGCGCATGCCATCGAACACCTCGGCGAAGGCCGGCTGGTTGGCGTGGTTGAGATTGGAGCGCGCGGCCTCGATAACCAGCGGCTGCGGATGGCCGTGAAGCGAGGCGATGATGATCTGCTTCACCACCTGGTAGATGGAGGCATCGGCCTCGATCACCTGCCGGCAGCGGTTGGCAAACGGCCCCACCACGCCATAGGCCAGCAGCACGCCAAGGAAAGTGCCGACCAGCGCCGAGCCGATCATCGCACCGAGAATTTCCGGCGGCTTATCGATGGACCCCATGGTCTTGACCACGCCGAGCACGGCCGCGACGATGCCGAGCGCCGGCAGTGCGTCCGCCAGTGTATTCAGATTGTCGGCCGGGCGGATGGCCTCGTGGTGGTGGGTCTTGAGGGCATTGTCCATCACGTCCTCTACCGCATGCGGATCGAGCGTTCCGGAGGAGACGACGACCAGACGCAGCGTATCGCAAATGAGGTGGATCAATGCTGTATCGCCGAGCAAGCGCGGATATTCCGCGAAGATGGCGGAAGATTTCGGGTCCTCGATATGCGGCTCAAGCGCCACCGGCCCCTCGACCCGCAGCGTCTTCATCAGCTTGCTGACCAGGAAGATGCAGTCGAGATAGTCCTGCTTTTTGTATTTCGGCCCTTTGAAAACCTTCATCAGCCCGCCGAGCAGGGCCTTCAGGTCCGCACCGCTGTTGCCGATGATGAGCGCGCCGACCGCCGCGCCGCCGATGATGAGCATCTCGTGAGGGAGCGCGTGCATGACCGCTCCGAGGTTGCCGCCGGTGAACACGAAGCCACCGAAAACCATCACCAGCAAAACGACGAGACCGATACCTGCGAACATTCTGTTCCCCGCGCCATTCTTATAAGCTGCAACCCGGCCCGGACGGACTGGTCGTCCCGACAAGTCCTAGAACGGCTCTGCTGAAACAGGGTTTAGTGCCAAGGTTATCGCCGTCTTAAGACCCCGCACCCGCCCTGCCCCGGACCGAAAACGGGCGTGCAACTCTCGCCGCACGCCCGTTCCAGTCGGTGCCCCCACCGGCCAGATTCTTAGAAAAGATCGAACAGGGACTGCTTGCTGATCCGCGCAAACGCGATCTGCGCCGCCTCCAGCGTCATCAGCTTGTTCTGCAATTTGGTCACGACTTCGGTGAGGTCGGTATCCTCCAGGGTCGAGCGACGCTCGGTCAGGGTCAGCGCGGTATCGTCAATCCGCTTGCCGATATTCTCGATCCGCTGCGTGCGGACGCCTTGCAGCGATTGCGCCACGATGACGTGATCGAGCGCCGTGCGCGCATCGTTGAGCGAATTGCCCCGCGCCGTCTCGTCGCCGGACTGGATGGCGGCGATGGCATCGGCCAGAATATCGTCCAACGAGCGCGTACCGATAATGTTTTCGGCAACGCTTTGCCGTGTCGGCGTCGCTTCGATCGCCAGACCCGCGCCAACCGGAATATTGACCGTATTGGTGTCGTCGAACACCGGTCGCCCTTGATAATCGGTCTGGTTGACCAGATCGCTGATCGTCGTGCGTATGCCTTCCAGTTCCTTGGCGACCGCTTCACGGCCCGGCGAGCCCGCGCCCGTCCCTGCCGCCGTGACCAGCAACTCGGTCACATGGGTCATGAGGTCGTTGATCTGTTCGAGATTGGTCGTCGCCTGCGCCGCACGCGAATCCGCGAACTTGAGATTGCTCTGCCAGGCCGTGTTGATCGACTGCTGGCGGCCGACCAGCGAGATCTGCACCCAATCCTGCGGGTTGTCCGAAGGCTGACTGAGCTTGTGCCCCGTCGAGATCTTGGCCTGCTCGGTAGCGATGTCGCGCGCCATCGCCTGCTGGCGCAGGATCTCGGCGTTCAGGGACTGGGTAGTGATAAAGACCATATCGGCTCACTCGCTGGTCGGTCAGAAGACCGAGAAGATGGTTTGCATGACTTCCTTGGCGACCTGGATGACCCGTGCCGACGCCTGATAAGCCTGTTGGAAACGCAGGAGATCTGCCGCCTCACGGTCCAGATTGACGCCGCTCACATCAGCACGCGCCTGCTGAGCCATGGTGTCCCGGCTTGCCGCGGCCGACTGCTCGGCCAGCGTAGCGCCGACCTGATTACCGTGCATCGCCACCAGCCCGACCCACTTGTCCTCGAAGGAACCGGAGCTGCGCAACGCATTGATCGCCAGCAAATTACCGTTGCTGACGCCGCTGGTTGAAACCCCGGCGATCTGGGCGGGATCGGTAATCAGCACGGACAATGCACTGGCGTCCGCACCCATGGCGAGCATGTCGGTGCCCGGCGCTCCCGCAGCAGTCTGCCCCGCTTTGTGCCAGTTGTTGATCGCCGTCACATATTCGGTGGCAAGCGCGTCGACTGAGTCGATGCGGTCTTTCGTGACCTGCGCACTCTTGGTCATGCCGCCCAGCGTACCGCTCGCCGGATCGGCGATCGCCGTCCCACCGACTGCGAAATGCAGCAGGCCATCCGCATCCTGACTGACGGCAAGCGGATTGGCGACGATGTTATCGACCAGCTTGACCGCTCCGTAACTGACGTTCGCCGCATCGTGATCGCCAAAATCGATCGTGACGTTGAGCCGCTTGGCGATTTCGCCCAGCGCCTGATCGCGCGAATCGAGCAACGCGATGTGCGCGGCGGTCTCGGGCGCAGAGCGCCGCAGACCTTCATTAGCGTCGGCTAGCTGCTGGAGGGCCTTGTTGAGCGCATCGGTCTCGGTCGTCGCTCCGGCGCCGATGCCGTTACGAACCGCCACCAGATCACCCCGGGTCTGCCCGAATGCCGTATTGATCTGCTCGAACGAGAACAGCACGTCCGCCCGCAGCGTCGTGTCGGAGGGGTTGGAAGCGAGACGCTCAACCGCGGCGAACATCGCCGTCATCCGCTGGCCCACACCCAACGTGCCGTCATTGAGCGCCGACTGGATATCGCTCATCCAGCGGGCACGCTGGTCGGCGCTGCCGAGAATATTGCTGGTCTCGCGCGCAGCAGAATCGAGATAGGGATCGGAAAAGCGCACGATCCTGTCGATATCGACACCGCCATAAGCAAGGCCGGAGCGATACCAGATCGTCGTGCCGGCGCCTGAGGGCGATTCCTTGAGGGCAAGCGTGCGGCGGCTGTAACCCGGCGTATCGGCGCTGGCGATGTTGTTGGCGATCACGCCCATCGCGGCCTGATAGGCGCGGGCACCCGAGGCACCGATGCCAAACAGATCGGAGATCGTCACTTGGTTTTCTCCAGTTGCTGGAGGACCAACTCGGCAATGCCGAGACCGCCCTTGTCGGCCAGACTATCGGCCATGCGCGCGTCTGAAAGCTCACGGAACTGATCGACGGCGCTGCTGCCGGTCAGTTCATCGCCCAAGCTGGCCTGCCGCATCGTGCCGATGAGCTGGCGCACGAAGATCGCCTCGAATGCCTTGGCGGCACGCGCCAGTTCGGCACGCTGATCCGCATCCTGCGGGGGTTGCGCGGCGATACCATTGCCCGGCCCGATGGCTGCCAGTTGCGTCATATGATCTCCAGTTCCGCCCGCATCGCACCGGCCTGCTTAAGCGCCTCCAGTATCTCGACGAGATCGGAAGGAGACGCGCCCACCGCGTTCACCGCCTTCACAATATCGGCCAGGGACGCCCCACCTTTAAAAAGAAACATCGGATTTCTTTCTTCCTGCGCCTCGATGGCGCTAGACGGCTCCACGGCTGTCTGGCCCTTGGAGAAGGGTGCCGGTTGCACGATACGCGGCGCTTCCTTGACCGTGACGGTCAGCTTGCCATGGCTGACAGCCGCTGGCGTAATGCGCACCATACCGTTGATGACAACCGTGCCGGTGCGCGCATTGACGATCACACGCGCAGGCGGATCGGCGGGTTTCACCTGGATATTCTCGATCAGACCCATCATCATGATGCGGCTCTCCGCTCCGGGCGGCGCATTGATGGCGATAGAGACGCCGTCGAGCGCTTTGGCGCGCTGATCGTTGAACGCGAGGTTGATCGCGTCGGCCACCCGCAGCGCCGTGGTGAGATCCGACTCGGCAAGGTTGAAGGTCAGCGCCGGACTGCTGTCGAAACCGGTAGCGACGGCACGCTCGACCGTGGCGCCACTCGGAATGCGGCCGGCGGACGGCACGTTAACCGAAAGCTGCGAGCCGTCTGCACCGGAGACGCCAAGGCCGCCGACCGCGAGATTGCCCTGTGACATGGCATAAATCTCACCGTCAGCACCGCGCAGCGGGGTCAGCACCAGCGTGCCACCGCGCAGCGACTTGGCCTTGCCGAGCGCCGAAACGGTCACATCGAGCCGCTGGCCCGGCTTGGCGAAGGCCGGCAGATCGGCTGTCACCAGCACGGCGGCGGCGTTCTTGAGCGCCGGATTGACGCCCGGCGGCAGCGTGAGACCGAAGCGTGAAATCACGCCTTTCATGCCCTGCGTGGCGTAATCGAGGCTATCATCACCCGTGCCGGCGAGGCCGACGACGATGCCGTAGCCAATGAGCTGGTTGCTGCGCAGCCCTTCGAACGCCCCAAGATCCTTGATCCGCTCCGCCTGCGCCGGCGAGGCGGCAAGTTGGAGGCCGAGCAGAACCGCAAGCGCGGCCATGCGCGCCCGGGCCAGCATCGAAAGCATAGGAGAGATCATGGAATCACGGGCTCCGTCAGAAGGGGCTGATCTGCGAGAAAAAGCGGGAGAGCCAGCCCTGCCGGCTTGCGCGCGCGATCTCGCCCTTGCCGGTGTAGGTGATGCGGGCATCGGCCACCCGCGTGGAGAGTACGCGGTTATCCGGGCCGACATCGGCCTGGCGGACGAGGCCCGAGATCTGCACATATTCGTCACCCCGATTGAGCGTGAGCTGCTTCTGCCCGCGCACCAGCATAGTGCCGTTGCCGAGCACCTTGGCGACCGTCACGGTGATTTCACCGGAGAGCGCGTTGGACTGGGCGGCGTCACCCTTGCCCTTGAAGCCCTGGCTACCACTCGCCCCAACATCGCTGGCGCTGAACAGCTTGCTGAATGGTCCGGTCGAAGGCGGGTTAAGACCGATGCTGCCAGTGCGGTCAGTGTTGGCACTGGTGCTCTTGCTAGCCTGCGTGCGCTCTACCAGCAGGATGGTGATGATATCGCCCACGCTGGCCGCCCGCGCGCCACTGGTCAGCGCGGAGAAGCCGGCGGTTGGCTGGAAGATCGAGCCATTCGGCTGATCCGGTCGGGTCTGTGCGGCATCGGCGTAAGTGACCTGATAGGCCGGATCGGCGAGCGGATCTGCCTTCTTGCCGAACAGACCGGCCGAAGCCGGCATAGCGACAAGGGCAGCGACCGCAACAGCGGCAAATGGGGTGAGCGTCCTCATGGTCAGATCTGCTGGTTGACGTATTGGAGCATCTCGTCGGTCGCCTTGATCATCTTCGAGGCAACCTCGTAGGCGCGCTGCGTCTCGATCATGTCGACCAGCTCCTCCACGGTGTTGACATTGGACTGTTCGAGCGATCCCTGCCGGATGGTACCGCGCCCTTCCAGGCCGGCGGCGCCGGTCTGCGGCGTGCCGGAGGCAGCGGTCTCAATCAGCAAATTGCCGCCAACCGCCTGCAAGCCAGCCGGATTGACGAAGCGCGCCGTCTCGATCTGGCCGAGTTGGGTCGGCTCGGTCTGCCCCGGCACCATGGCGGACACCGTGCCGTCATTACCGATGGTGATCGCGCCCACGCCCTCGGGAAGCTGGATCTGCGGGATAAGCGGCAGGCCATCGGCGGAGACAATCACGCCATCCGCACTCGTTTTGAAATTTCCCGCACGGGTATAGGCGATCGTGCCGTCCGGCCGCTGGAGCTGGAAGAAGCCACTCCCCTCGATGGCGAGGTCAAGCGTGTTGCCAGTGGTGTTGAGCGTACCCTGCGTGTCGATCCGCTCAGTGCCGGTCAGTTGCACACCGGTGCCGAGGTTGAGGCCGATGGCCAGCTTGTTCTCGCTGTCCGCCTGGCTGCCCGCGGCGATAATCTGCTGATAGCCCAGCGTCTCGAAATTCGCGCGGTCGCGCTTGAAACCGGTGGTGTTTACGTTCGCCAGATTGTTGGCGATGACGCGCATCTTGACGTCCTGGGCGTCAAGCCCGGTGCGGGCGACATGAAGGGCGGAGGTGGTCATGGGTCTGGTCCTCTTGTGTCTTGTGCTCAGCCGTCGAGCCGCATGAGGCTGGCGCCGCTGCTGTCGATATCCTTGGCGGTGTCGATCATCTTGATCTGCGTCTCCCAAGCTCGGCTCGCCTCGATCATCTGGACGAGCGCCGCGGTGGCGTTGACGTTCGAACCTTCGAGTGCCCCGGCGGTCACGCTGCCGAAGGGATCCTGCGGCAGCGCACCGCCATTCACCTCGCGGAACAGATTGTCCGTTCCCTTGGCAATGGTGGAGCCTTTGGCATTGGCCAGCTTGATCGTGTCGACGAGCTGGGGCTGGTCGATCTGGCCGCCCTGCGGCACGATCCAGATGCCGCCGTCCTTGGCGATGGTGATGCTGTCGGCCGGCGGCAACGTGATCGGCCCGCCGCCACCAAGCACGGGGAAGCCGTCGCCGGTGGTGAGGAGGCCGCTCTCGTTGAGCTTGAGATCGCCGCGCCGGGTATAGCCTTCCGACCCGTCATTGGCCTGCACCGCGATCAGCGCGTCGCCGTCCACCGCGATATCCAGCGGATTGCCGGTCTGGGTGACGGTGCCAACCTTCATGTCGGCGGCGATGACCTGATCGACAGCCTCGGCGCGGCTGTTGAAGGTCTGCCCTCCCACCCAGCGCGCCGACGCATTGACGATCTCGGCCCGAAAGCCGGCCGTGTTGGCATTCGCGAGGTTGTTCGCGATCGCCGTCTGCCGCGCCATCGCACCACGCATCGCGGTCCGGGCAATATCGACAAGCCGATCCATAAGTTATCAGTCCCCCTTACGGCCGACGATCAGGTGCGCATGTTGACGATGGTCTGCGTCATGGACGACGCGGTCTCGATCGCCTTGGCGTTGGCCTGGAAGTTGCGCTGCGCCGAGATCAGCGCCACCAGTTCCTCGGTGATGTCGACGTTCGAGCGCTCCAGCGTGCCCGAGCGAACCGCGCCGAACGCGCCGTTATTGCCGGCGCCGTAATCGGCCTCGCCGCTCCGGTTGGTGGCCGTCCAATGTGCATCGCCTTGCTGGCGCAACCCCTCCTGATTGGGAAAGCTGGCCATCGCGATCACGCCGAGATTCTTGACGCTACCGTCCGCGAAGGTGGCGGAGACGAGCCCCGTCTCCGAAATGGAGATGCTGGCGAGCGTGACCGTGGCATCATCCGGACTGACCTTGGGAACGACCAGATCCGTGAGGGCAGCGGGATCCGTGCTGGTCGGCGTGCCGTCGCCGTCCGGATCGGTCGGCATCACCTGAAGGCGCGACCCGGTCGTATCGACCACATAGCGGTCCTTGTCGACGCCGAACGCACCATTGCGGGTGTAGCTGACGATCGAATCGACGCCGACGCTCTTGACGGTGAAGAAGCCCTCGCCGGTAATCGCCAGATCGAGCGTCTTGTCGGTCGTTTCCAACGTGCCCTGGGTGAACTGCTGCACCGTGTTCTGCATGCGCACGCCCTGGCCGACCGCGGTCGGGCCGGACGAGGCGAAGATATCGCCGAAGCTGGCACGAGTCTTCTTGAACGCCATGGAGGAGACGTTGGCGACGTTATTCGAAACGACGCTCAGTTCCGACTGGGCGCCCTTGAGGCCGGAAAGTGAAACATAGAAGGACATGGGGATTACTCCTCAGTTGAATGCGTCTGGTCAGCCGAGCCGAAGGGCATCGGTTGGCGAATAGTTGCCGAGTGCGGTGATGAGCTTTGCGTCGGTGCCGCTGGCGGGCGATTGGACGGCAGCGATGCTGGCCCAGGTCGCGGTCTGCGTGGGCGTGGTGCCACGCACGCGAACCTGTAGCGCGTTGCCGCCGATGAAGTTGCCGGCATCGTCCAGCCCGTCCCAGAAGAACGGCACGCTACCCTTGGCCTGCGCGCCCATCTCAAGCGTCTTGACAGTCTTGCCGCTGGCATCGACCAGGTCGATCGCGACATTGCCGGCATCGGCGCCAAGTGTCAGTTCGCCGGCATAGGCGCCGGTGCGGTCGGGCGTAGCGATGTTGCTCTCGATCAGCATCGAACGGCCGATCCAGCTCGCCGCATCGGACATACGCGCGCCGGAGAGCGACTGCGCGATGCTGCCGAGCAGGCCGTTGCTTTCCGTCTGCGCCGACAGCGAGGAGAATTGCGCCATCTGCGCAACCATCTGGCTGTTGTCCATCGGCTCGAACGGGTCCTGATATTTCATCTGCGCGGTAAGCAGCGTTAGGAAGCCGTCCATCCCAATGGTGTCATTCCGCTTGGTCGACGTTTGCGCCAGATTCTGGTTGGCATAGGAAGTCGCCGCGTCGACCTTCCACGGGCTGGAAACTGTTGTCGTGGTCATTTGCCGAGCCTTATCGTTTCGAGCAGGAGGGATTTTGCGGTCTGCATGACCTGCACATTGTTCTGGTACATGCGGGCGCTCTCGATCATCTCGACCAGCTCCGCGCTGCTATCGACACCGGCTTCCCATACGTCGCCGTTGGCGTCCGCCAGCGGATGGCTGGGGTCGTGCCGTTTCGTCGCCTGCATGTCGGACGTGACGACACGATCGACCTTCACCGTCGCAACGCCGGGTTTGTCGACCATGGTCTGGAACACCGGGCGGATAGCGCGATAGGCCTGCCCCTCGCTGCCCGCGACCGTGCCGGCATTGGCGAGGTTGGAGGCGGTGGCGTTCAGCCGGACGAGTTGCGCCGACATAGCGCGGCCGGCGATGTCGAAGACGTTCATGGGCTTGTCCATGCTCATTCTCCCCGCAGCGCGCGCGTGATGGTGTTGAGCCGCCCTTCAAGGAAGGAGAGCGTCGTGCGATATTTGACGGCATTCTCGGCGAACAGCGTCTGCTCGGTCGACATTTCGACCGTGTTGCCGTCGCTGCTGGGCTGGAGCGGGATGCGATAGCCCATCGCGCTCTCCAGCGCGCTGGAAACGCTGCCCTGCTGGCGGGAGGCTTCGGCCAGCGCCTTGTCGAAATCGATATCGCGCGCCTTGTAGCCGGGTGTCGAGGCATTCGCGATGTTGGAGGCAATCAGCTCCAGCCGCTGCGAGCGCAGCGCCAGTGCCTTGCCATGGATGCCGAACAAACTGTCTTCGAGCGACATTTTTTCGTGCCTTCCCTAAAATCCATCCCGGCCGGGCCGTTCTGATCGGACGAGACGGTCCGGTTCAGGCAGCGCCCATGCCCGCATGGCATATCTGCAAACACCGTGCCAAATCACCTTGCCGGGCAGTATCGGCGGGGCAGACATCAGCATTTCCGCGCCTTTGCGGCGTGCGGACGGCAAGACCGGCAAGGTTTTGCCGGTCGGCGGCAGCTTATTGCCGGTCGGATCGGATCAACGGGGTTGGCGGCGGGCGATGAACGGCATTCTGGTCCAGATTTTCGCGCCTTTGCCGATCCTTGCCGTGCTGGCAGGCGCCTGCCTCATCGCCTGCGCCCAGACAGGATTGGCCAGCGCCCGCGCCGCTTTTGCCGCGCTACGCCCCCTCCTCACCGCACAGCCAGATCATGAGCGGGACAAGGCCCGCGCCTTGCTGTTCCGGATCGAGGCCGTTGCCGAGTTGCATGGCCTCATGCGCACGGACCGGCTGGCGGCAGACCATCCCTTCATCATGCAGGCGCTCATCACCTTCGCCAATGCCCGCGATGTGGCGCATTTCTCGGCCTGGGTGCACCAGGCCATCGCCGACCGGCGCGGCCGCCACGCCCGCGTCATCGCCTTCTGGAACGCCGTGGCGGATGCCGCACCCGCCATCGGCATGGCCGGCACCATCGTCGGCCTGATTGGCATGTTTGCGGGCATGCACGATCCCGCGACGATCGGTGCTTCCATGGCGCTTGCATTGATGACGACGCTGCACGGCATGATCCTCGGCAACATGATCGCCGGCCCGGTCGCCAACCGGCTCGCCAGCCTATCCGAGCGCGAGCTGGCGTGGCAGGAGGCACTGGCCGAGCGAATGATCGCCATCGGCGAGCGCGAAGGCGGAGCAATCCGCCGGCCCAGCGCCCGCGAGGCGGCATGATCCGCGCCAATCGTTCGCGCTGGGCGCTCAGCTTCGCCGATCTCTGCCTGCTGATGCTCGGCTTCTTCGTGCTGCTCCAGGCCGATCAGGCGACGCGCCGCAATGCGCTGAGCGGTATCGGCACCTATTTCGGCGCGATCGAGGCGCCCCGGCAGGCGGAACTGGACGCGCAGACCCTCTTCGAACCGGGAGAGGCGCTGCTCAGCGAAACGGGCCGGGTTGCACTGTTGCGCGCGGTACGCCCGTTCGCGGCATCCGGCGGAACGGTCCAGATCCAGTCCATTGGGCTCGACAAAGGGCAGTATCGCTTCGACGCGTGGGACCTTGCGGCGGCGCGGCTCGGCGCGGTCGCACGGGTGCTGGTGGCGGCCGGTATCCCGCAGGATCGGCTGCGCATCGCCGGCCTGGCGGAGCAAGCGGACGGCAAAGCGCCGGACCGGCAAACAATCCGCATCGTCGAACGGCCCGCCGCCGACGATTGAAGCGGTCTGGCACGCTCCTTGCTTTTCGTAGGGCATGACTTGCGCACGATGCACCGGAGCCCGATTGCCATGACCGAGATGCCCATCCGCCCCTCCCGAGCGATTCTCGCCGCGCTGGCGCTGCTCGCACTCGCCATTACGGCCGGTTTTGCCGCGCCCGCCGGGGCGCAGACGTTCGAGAATCTGGAGCGGCTGGACAGCCTCGTGGCGATGACCATGGGCGCCAATCGCGGCGAGCCGGGCGGGCCCATTGCCCCGATCGACCGCCGCCTGCGCCTTGCCGCCTGCCCCACGACTCCAACCGTCGACGGGCCGCAAATGAATGCGGCGATCGTCTCTTGCCCCGCCATCGGCTGGCGCATCCGCGTGCCGTTGGCCCCCGCCGGACAGACGCAGTCGGCCATTCAGGCGACGTCCGCACCGGTCATCAAGAAGGGCGATCCGGTCCAGCTCGTTGCGGGTGGGGATGCTTTCTCCGTCTCGCGTCCGATGATCGCCGATGAAGACGGCGCTATCGGCGCGATTATTCGCGTGCGGCAAGATACGCGCGCAACGCCGGTTATGGCCCGTGTCGAAAGCATGGGGATCGTGCGGGCGCCGGGTATTTAAGTTTTTCTGAACCGGTCCGTATATAGAGCGGTCGGACAGAAAGGATGATGCGATGATCAAGTCGGTAGGCCAAGCGCTCAGCGCCGCAGTCGAGGCAGCCAAGCTGCGCGAAAGCGGGCAGACGCGTGCGCCGGCGAAGGTCAGCAGCGAGACCGCGTCCGAAGCGGCGCAGTCGGTTTCCACCCCCGCGGCACGCATGGCGGCGCAGGGCGCTCCTCTCGACATGGAGCGCATTGCCCGCGTGAAGCAGGCCATCGCGTCCGGCAACTATCCGGTCGATCCCGAGAAGATCGCCGAAAAGATGCTCGACCTGGACCTGCCTGCCGCCAAGCACTGATCGGCGAAAATTCATGTCGCTTGCCCTGATTGACGCTTTTGCCGACGCGGCCACGGGGCTGCGCAGGGCCATGCAGGCCGCCGACCTCGCAGAGATCGAAACGGCGACGACTCAGTTTCAGGCCGCGCTTGCCGCCGTGCAGGGCGTGGGGGCATGGCGCAGCGATCCCGAGGCGAAGGCGCGGGTCAAGGCGCTGATCGAGGAGCTGGATGCCTCGCGCACGCTGGCTTGCCTGCTGGGCGACCTGGCGGGGCAGAAGCATATGGCGCTGGCGAAGGCCAATCCCGATGCGCCGCAGCCGCTTTACGGGCGGCCGCGCTGAGGATGTAGACACTTGTAGAGAACGAAAACGGGTTTTTCAGGGCGGCCAGACCGCCCTTTTTAATTGGCATGATTCTTGCTTTTTGAGACCCGAAGTAACAGGGGTCTCTACGCAGCAATGTCCGCTTTCTCAGGACTGACGACCAACGCCACCGCCGGCACGACCGGGCGGGTGCAGCAGGCCATCGCCACGGCGAGCCGGCGCACGGGGGTCGATTTCGGCTATCTGATGGGGCAGGCGCGCATCGAGAGCAGCATGAACCCCACGGCGCGCGCGGGCACATCGAGCGCGACCGGGCTCTACCAGTTCATCGACCAGAGCTGGCTCGCCATCGTCAACGACCATGGCGCCAAATACGGCATGGGATGGGCTTCCGACGCGATCCAGAAGAGCGGCAGCGGGCGCTATTATGTAGCCGACCCGGCGCTGCGCCAGCAGATCCTCGACCTGCGCAACCACCCCGAGACCGCCTCCGTCATGGCAGCCGAGCTGGCCTCCGACAACCGCGCCTATCTGGAGCAGCGCATCGGCCGCCCCGCACAGGCGGTGGACCTCTACCTCGCCCACTTCCTCGGCGCGGGCGGCGCGGCCAAATTCCTGAGCACCATGGCCTATGCCCCCGATACGGCGGGCGCCAGCCTGTTCCCGGACGCGGCACGGGCCAATCGCGGCATCTTCTACGACCGGCAGGGCAACCCCCGCAGCCTCGCCGCCATCCGCGACCAGTTCGCCGCCAAGCTGAACGGCGGCGGGGGCGGCGGCGGCGCGGACGGCTTCGACAGTGCCGGCACCGGCCTGCCCGCCAACGCCAACTATGTGCAGCCGGCGGACTATCTGCGCATCGCGCGCGCGCAAACTGCCGCTGGAGACCCGCTCGCCGACATGGACGCGCTCTCCGGCGAGGACGCGCTGGCCAGCCAGCAGGCGCTGGCCGACCGGCAGCCTTATTCCGACTTCGCCCCGCGCGCCGAAACCGCGCGGCTCGCCTACCTCATGCTCGCTACCTTCGGAAGGTAATCGCCCGCCATGACCCGTGCCGACGTGAACAAGACGATCTGGACAAGCGCCGCCAAGGGCGCGGTGCTGCCGCTGGCCATATTGCTGCTGGTGATGTTCATGATGGTGCCGGTGCCGGCGATGCTGCTGGACATCGGCTTCATCGCCAACATCATGATCTCCCTCGCGGTGCTGATGGTGGCGCTCAACGCCACCAAGCCGCTCGATTTCTCCAGCTTCCCCACCGTGCTGCTGTTCGCGACCCTGCTGCGCCTGTCGCTCAACGTTGCCTCGACCCGCGTGGTGCTGGTCAACGGCCACACCGGATCGGACGCGGCGGGCCATGTCATCGAAGCGTTCGGCAACTTCCTGATCGGCGGCGACTATGTCGTCGGCCTGTTCGTCTTCTCGATCCTGATGATTATCAACCTCGTCGTCATTACCAAGGGCGCGGGCCGCGTTTCCGAAGTGTCGGCGCGCTTCACTCTCGATGCGATGCCCGGCAAGCAGATGGCGATCGACGCCGACCTCAATGCCGGCCTGCTCACCGCCGAGGAAGCCAAGGCGCGCCGGCAGGAAGTCGCCACCGAGGCGGATTTCTACGGCTCGATGGATGGCGCCTCCAAATTCGTGAAGGGCGATGCGGTCGCCGGCATCCTGGTGCTGGTCATCAACATCGTCGGCGGCATCATCCTGGGCGTGGTCAGCCATGGGCTGGATCTCTCCCAAGCGGCGCAAACCTATGTGCTGCTCGCCATCGGCGACGCGCTGGTCGCGCAGATCCCGGCGCTGCTGCTCTCCATCGCGGCGGCCTCCATCGTCACTCGCGTCACCTCCAACCACGATCTTTCCGGCCAGATCTCCGAGCAATTCGGCGTCGGCCGGGCGTGGGTGCCGGTGGCGGGCATCCTCGCCTTCCTCTCCATCCTGCCCGGCATGCCGCACGGCATCATGATGCCGGCCGCCGCGCTCGCCGGCTTCATCGCCTGGCGCCTGCGCCGCAACGCCCGCAAGGCCGCGCAGGCACCGGTGGAAGAAGTGGTCGTCGAGAACCCCGCCCATATCGAATGGTCCGACGTGTCGGACGGCGCGGTGCTCGGGCTGGAAATCGGCTATGGCCTCATCAATCTGGTCGACGAGCGCAAGGAAGCGCCGCTCATCGGCCGCATCACCGGCATCCGCCGCCAGCTCTCGCGCGAATTGGGTTTTGTGGTGCCAATGATCCGCGTGAAGGACAATCTGGCGCTCGGCCCCAACCAGTATCGCATCACCATCGCCGGCGTGGTGGTGGGTGAGGACGAGATCTGGCCGGACGACCTGCTGGCGCTCGACAGCGGCGACCTGACGCAAATCGTGGAAGGCCGCGCCGCCAAGGACCCGACCTTCGGCCTCGATGCGGTGTGGATCAACCCCGTCCAGCGCAGCGAGGCGGTGGTCGCCGGCTATACGGTGGTCGACCCCTCGACGGTGGTGGCGACGCACCTCAACCACCTCATCATGCAGAACGGCGCCGAACTGTTCGGCATGGACGAGGCGAAGAAGCTGCTCGACACGCTCAAGGAGGTCGCGCCGCAGCTTGCCGAGGGCCTGACCCCGCAGCCGCTGACGCTGGCGCAAGTGACGGCGCTGTGCCGCAACCTGCTGGCCGAGGGCATTCCGCTCAAGGACTTCCGCCGCATCGCCGAGGCGATGGTGGACAGCGCCCGGCCGGACATGAACCTCGACATGCTGACCGAGGCGGTGCGCCAGCGCATCGGATCGCTCATCATCCAGACCATCGTGCCGGTGAAGATGCCGCTGCCGGTCATCACGCTCGACGGTGAGCTGGAGGGACTGCTTGCGCAGGCCATGCGCGTCGCCGGCGATGCGCAGCACCCGATCGAGCCGGCGCTGGGCCAGCGTCTGATCGAGCAGGTGAGCGAGGCCGCGCGGCCGCTGATGGCGCAGGCGCGCAACTTCGCCATCGTCACCTCACCCATCGCGCGGCGCGCCCTTGCCCGGCTGTTCCGCCCGCACCTGCCGGAAACGCCGGTGCTCTCCTTCCTCGAAATTCCGGACGGCAAGCCTGTGGAGGTCGTCGCCGTGGTCGGCAACGAGAGCCGCATCAACCGCGTCGAGCGGCTGGAGGCGGCATGAGCCATGGCAAAATGCTGCGCACAAAATTCGCCCCGCGCGGGCGCCGTCCCGACAAAGCTTGCTTAAGCAATTCTGGTTAAACCGCCATCATGCAAAGCGCCTCTCTCGCCGCTTCCGGTCTGACATATGGACGCAAGGCCGGCCCCTCGCCGGACCAGCTTGCGCAGCAATATATGCCGCTGGTCCGCAAGATCGCCTGGCATGTGCATGGCCGCGTCTCCAGCGCCATCGAGATCGAAGACCTGCTCCAGATCGGCATGGTCGCGCTGGTCGAGGCGGCCAACAGCTTCGAGGACCGGGGGCACGGCTTCGCCACCTATGCGCAGATGCGCGTGCGCGGCGCGATGATCGATCATCTGCGCCGGCATGCGACGCTCTGCCGCTCCGCACTGGCGCGGCGCAAGACCATCCAGAAGGCGCGCGATGCGCTGGAACAGCAGCTCGGTCGCGCGCCCGGCGAGGCGGAGATTGCCGCCCATCTCGGCATGGCCGCGACCGAGTGGCGCGATTTTTCCGACGGCACCGACATGGCGCAGATCCAGAGCATGGACGAGGTCTATTCCGACCAGTCGATGTGGTTCGCCGATGTCGCCGAGCGGGCCGACGAGACGCTGGAGCGGGAATCGCTCAAGCGCGCCGTCGCCGGCTGCATCGCCGACCTGCCGCAGCGCGAGGCGATGGTGCTCCAGCTCTACTTCGTCGAGGAGATGAACCTGGAGGAAATCGGCCTGACGCTAAATATTGGCGCGGCACGCGTCTGCCAGATCAAGAAAGCCGCGCTGGACAAGCTGCGCGCCCGGCTGGCGGAGTGGCAATAGCCGGCCGGGAATAGCCCGGAACCCGCGCGCGGCCCGCGTGTTTCCTCCGCATAGAAGCGTGGAGGACCCTATGGCCGAGGAACCCAGGACCGTGATCGTCGAGCGCCGCGGCGGCGGCATGACAGCGCTGATCGCGCTGCTGGCGGTGATCGTCATCGCGATCGGCGCCTACATGTATGTCGAGAGCAACAAGGACAAGAACGACGCCGTCTCCGACGCCGCGCAGAAAGTGGGCGATGCGGCCAAGGATACCGCCGATGCGGTGAAGGACGCGGTGAAATAGGGTTTTCGGGTGTGAGCGGCAGTTGGAGCAACATCTCTCCCTATCGTGTCGAGCGGAAAGCTTATTTCAGGTTGTGCTCCTGCAAAGGCAGGAGCCCAGCGCGGCAATGCACTGCGGCTGGGTCCTGGACTCCTGCCTGCGCAGGAGCACATCGCTTAGCTTATTTTTGCGAAGTCCAGCGTCTTCACTGGAGCGCAATGCTCTCTTCGCGGGAGCCAATGTCCTCGCACGCACGGACGGAACTAGCGGCGCTTCCCCGCTTGCGGTAGAGGGGCGCCATGTCCGCCACTTACACGCTCGACACGGCGACCAGCCGCGCCAATCCCACGCCGGCGCCGATGAAGCGCCTGACCGTGCCCGCCATCCGCGCGCGCAAGGTCGATGGCGTCACCGCCGAGCCGATCGTGGTGCTCACCGCTTACACCGCACGGCAGGCGCAGTTGCTCGATCCGCATTGCGACATGCTGCTGGTCGGAGATTCGCTGGGACAGGTAATCTACGGCCTGCCCTCCAGTGTGCCGGTGACGCTGGAGATGATGGAGGCGCATGGCGCGGCGGTCGTGCGCGGCAGCTACCACAGCGTGGTGATCGTCGATATGCCGTTCGGCAGCTATGAAGGCTCCCCCGCGCAGGCATTCGAGAGCGCATCGCGGCTGCTCAAAGCGACCGGCGCGGCGGCGGTCAAGCTGGAGGGTGGCGCGGCGATGGCCGAGACCATCGCCTTCCTCTGCCAGCGCGGCATCCCGGTGTGCGCGCATGTCGGCCTCACTCCGCAGGCGGTGAACGTGCTGGGTGGTTACGGACCGCGTGGACGCGACACCGCCGAGGCGAGCAAGATCCTCGACGACGCCCATGCCGTGGCCGATGCCGGCTGCTTCGCCATGGTGATCGAGGGTGTGATCGAGCCGGTCGCGGCGCGGATCACCGCGGCGGTGCCCTGCCCCACCATCGGCATCGGCGCATCGCCGCAATGCGACGGGCAAGTGCTGGTGACGGACGACCTGCTCGGCCTGTTCGAGCGCACGCCGCGCTTCGTCAAACGCTATGCCGATCTCGCCGCCACCATCGGCGAGGCGGCCGCCGCCTACGCCGCCGAGGTGCGCGCGCGCAGCTTCCCCGGCGCGGCGCAGCTCTACGAGCCCAAAAAGTGATTTGCTTGGGGTTCAGCCGCCGCTAAGGTCCGCGCCCGCATAGCTTCCCACCCATCCCCGCCGCTGGAGACCGGATTTGGCCCTGTCGCCTTATGAAACCGATGCCCTGCTTCGCGAAGTCGACGAAGCCGTCCGCCAGGACGACATGGCGTCCTTCTGGCTGAAATATGGCCGCATCGTCCTCGTCGCCGTCGTGCTGGCGCTCGCCGCCTTCGGGGGCTTTCTCTATTGGCAGCACCACCGCATCACCACGGCCGAGAAGAACAGCGAGCAGTTCGCCACGCTGCTCAAGGGCGCCGGGAGCGGGACGATCGACCAGCAGCTCTACGACAGCATCGTCAAGGACGGCGGCGTAGCCTACCGCACCGAGGCCGCGCTGGTGAAGGCCGCGCTCGCCGCCGGCAAGAACGAGACCAAGGCCGCCATCGCCGACTATGACGCCATCCTCAAGGACGCCGACGCGCTGCCGCCGATGAAGGAGGCCGCGCTGATCCGCAAGACGACGCTCGCCTTCGACACGATGAAGCCGGAGGAGGTCGTCTCGACGCTCCAGCCGTTGGCTACGCCAGACAGCCCCTGGTTTGGCAGCGCCGGCGAGCTGACCGCGCTCGCCTACCTCAAGATGGGCAAGCGCGCCGAGGCGGCGCGGCTATTCGCAAACATCGCCAAGGCTGGCCAGGTGCCGGAGTCGCTAAGGCTGCGCGCCGGGCAAATGGCGAGCGCGCTGGGTGCCGCTCCGACGACCCCGACCACGGGCGCCCCGCCTCCCGCCAAATGACGAGGATCTGAATGACGACCCGCATGCCTATTCGTGCCGCCTGGCTGATTCTGCCCGTCGCCATCGCCCTCACCGGCTGCGGCGGCATCGGCGGGAAGAAATCCGGCCCCAAGACGCCGGTGTTCGGCCAGCGCACATCCATCCTGAGCGGCACCGAGATCGTGGCGGCCGACGAGTCGGTCGCCGAGATGGCGGTGACGATCCCCGCCCCCATCGCCAATGCGGACTGGGCGCAATCGGGCGGCGACGCCTCCAAGACCATCGGCCATGTCGCGCTGGGCGCCGGCACGCAGCAGGTGTGGACCGCCTCCATCGCCGGCGGCAGCGCCCGCGCGCGGCTCGCCTCACCTCCCGTCGTCGCCGGCGGCAAGCTGTTCGTGATCGACACCGAAGCGGTGGTCCACGCATTCGACGCCAAAACCGGCGCGAAACTCTGGTCCTCCAGCGTCCGCTCGAAGGACGACCAGGGCAAGGTGCAGTTCGGCGGCGGCGTGAGCGTCGAAGGCGAGCGCGTCTACGCCACCACCGGCATTGGCGACGTGGCGGCGCTCGATACGAGCAACGGCACGATCGCATGGAAGGTGCGCCCCGGCGGCCCGCTGCGCGGATCGCCCACGCTCTCCAACGGCAACGTCTATGTGATGAGCCAGGACAACCAGCTTTTCACGCTCAACGAGACGGACGGAGCGGTGGTGTGGACCGATTCGGGCACGCTGGAGGCAACCGGCGTGTTCGGTGTCGCAGCACCGGCGGCGGGTCAGGGCACGGTGATCGCCGGCTACAGCTCGGGCGAACTCACGGCCTATCGCTATGAGAACGGCCGCGCCCTCTGGGGCGATGCACTCAGCAAGACCAGCATTTCCACTTCCGTCGCCACGCTGACCGACATCGACGCCGACCCGGTGATCGACCGTGGCCGCGTGTTCGCCATCGGTGAAGGCGGGCGCATGGCCTCCTATGAGCTGCTCAGCGGCCAGCGACTGTGGGAGCTGAACATCGGCGGCGTCGCCACGCCGCTGGTGGTGGGCGACTGGGTGTTCGTGGTGACGGACAAGGCACGGGTGTTCGCCATTACCCGCGCGACCGGCAAGGTGCGCTGGATCAGCGAGCTGCCCGCCTGGCGCAAGCCCAAGAAAAAGACCGGCCCGATCCGCTGGCACGGCCCGATCCTCGCCGGCAACAAGCTGATCCTCGTCTCGACCGAGGGTGCGATGGTCTATGTCGACCCGGTCACAGGCAAGGTGCAGAGCGAGCGCGACCTCCATCACGGCGTGTCGCGGCCGCCCATCGTCGCGGACAACATGCTCTACGTGTTGACCGACGAGGGCCGCCTGATCGCCTTCCGCTGATGCCCGGCGACACCCTTCCCCCGCCCGCGCGCCCCGCCGGGAGCGCGGCGGCGCTGCCTGTCGTCGCCATCGTCGGGCGGCCCAATGTCGGCAAATCGACCCTGTTCAACCGGCTGGTCGGCAAAAGGCTGGCGCTGGTCGACGACCAGCCGGGCGTGACGCGCGACCGGCGCGAGGCCGATGCCGATCTGCTCGGCCTCAAGTTCCGCATCGTCGACACCGCCGGGTTCGAGGAGGACGACCCGCAGACCCTGCCCGGCCGCATGCGCGCGCAGACCGAGGCTGCCGTGGCGGGCGCCGCCGTGGCGCTGTTCATGATCGACGCGCGCGTCGGCCTGACGCCGCTCGACGAGCATATCGCGCGCTGGCTACGCGCGGGCGACACGCCGGTGGTGCTGCTCGCCAACAAGGCCGAGGGCCGCGCCGCCGACGCAGGCGTGATGGAAGCCTATGCGCTCGGCTTCGGCGAACCGGTCGCCTTCTCCGCCGAGCATGGGCAGGGGCTGGCCGATCTGTTCCAGGCGATCCGCCCGCATATCGAGCGTGAGGACGAGGCGGAGGAGGAAGCGCCGCCCGAGGACGAAGAAGAGTTCGACGACAGCGCCCCGCTCAAGCTCGCCATCGTCGGCCGACCCAATGCCGGCAAGTCCACCCTCATCAACCGCATTCTTGGCGAGGACCGGCTGATTACCGGGCCGGAAGCCGGCATCACCCGCGACAGCATCGCCATCGACTGGGTGTGGCAGGCGCCGGATGGGCGGGCGCGGCCGGTGCGCCTCATCGACACCGCCGGCATGCGCAAGCGCGCCAAGGTGCAGGACAAGCTGGAGAAGCTCTCCGTCGCCGATGCCCTGCGCGCGGTGGATTTCGCCGAGGTGGTCGTGCTGCTGCTCGACGCCACGCTGGGGCTGGAGGCGCAGGATCTGCGCATCGCCGACAAGGTGCTGAGCGAAGGGCGCGCGCTCGTCATCGCGCTCAACAAATGGGATGTGTCCGAGAACGGGTCGGCGCTCTACCAGGGCGTGCGCAAGGCGCTCGACGAAGGGCTGGCGCAGGTACGCGGGGTGCCGCTGCTCACCGTCTCCGGCGCGACCGGCAAGGGCATCGACGATCTGCTCGGCGCGGCGTTCGAGACGCGCGCGCGCTGGTCCCGCCGGGTGCCGACAAGCCTGCTCAACCGCTGGTTCGACAGCGCGCTGGAGGCCAATCCCCCGCCCGCGCCCGGCGGCAAGCGGATCAAGCTGCGCTACATCACCCAGGCGCGCATCCGCCCGCCGACCTTCGTGGCATTCGGCACCCGACTGGACATGCTGCCGGAGAGCTACAGCCGCTATCTGGTGAACAGCATCCGCCGCGAACTGGATTTCACCGGCGTGCCGATCCGCCTCAACCTGCGCAGCGCACGCAATCCGTTCGACAAGGGCTGAGGCCGGTTGATGGCCGACCCGCGACGCCTCGATACGCGCGGCCTCAAATGCCCCTGGCCGGTGCTGCGCGCCGCCCGCGCCATGCGCGAGGCCAACGCCATCCTGCTGCTCGCCGATGACCCGGTCGCGCTGACCGACGTGCCGGCGCTGGCGCAGGCCAACGGCTGGGCCATCACGGTGCACGAGCAGGCGGGCTACGCCGAATATCATCTGCGCAAGAGTGAGGGCCGGTGCTAAAAGCGGCGCGTTAAGCTGGTTTTTACGCGCCTCTGCCATGGTGACGGCAGCAGGATCGCTCCATTTCCAGGTCTGACCACGCCATGTCCCATTATTATGCCATTCCGCTGGTGGACGAGGCCGAGCTGGCCCAGGCGCGCGCCGCGCTGGGCGCCGACCTCACCCGTATCCTCGGCTATTTCCGCGAGGATGGCGCCAAGTCCATCGTGCAGGTGGAGGAAGCGCTCGCCGCCGGAGACGCCGCCACGATGGTGCGCCCGGCCCACACGCTGAAGGGCGAATCCCGCCAGTTCGGTTGCCGGCGGCTGGGCGATATCGCCGAGGCGATCGAGATGACGGCGCGGCGCTGCGTGGAGCAGCACAGCGCGCCGGACGAAGTGGCCGCCGAAGTGGCGATGCTGCGCGGCTGCTTTACCGAATCCATCGCCCTGCTGGACGGCAACGCAGCGCCGGCGCCGACCTTCACCAACAGCCCGGTCCTGACGCGGCCGGTGCCGACTCGGCCCGCTGCGCCGGCGCCGGGTTTGCGGCCGCGCGTGTTCGGCCGCCGGACGAGCCACTGAGACGCGTCCCAGGATCCGTGGCACTTTGAAACTCCGCTGGAACGCGCTATCCTGCCAAGGTTGCGCGGGCGCAACCCTTGCCATTTGGGGAGGGGATAGGCAGTAGGCGGACGAATTTGCGTCTCGCGCGTGAGTCTTTGGAGAATGAGAATGGTCGATGACGCGCTGGGCGAACTGGATGAGATCATCGCCCGGCATGCGAACCGCGAGGGTCCGCTGCTGCCGATCCTGCACGATGTTCAGGCCGAACATGGCTTCATCAGCGAAGAGGCCAAGCGCCACATCGCCAAGGCGCTGAACCTCACCCGCGCGGACGTGCACGGCGTGGTCAGCTTCTACCATGATTTCAAGGCCGAGAAGGCCGACCGGCCAGTGCTCAAGCTGTGCCGGGCGGAAGCCTGCAAGGCGCGCGGCGTGGAAGCGCTGGTCGCCAATGCGGAGGCTATCGCCGCCGGGCGGGTGACGATCGAGACGGTCTATTGCCTCGGCCTGTGCAGCCAGGGGCCCAATGCCATGGTCGGCGCGTCCGTGCATGCGCGTCTCGACGGCCCCAGACTCAGCGCACTGATCGAGGGGCTGGCGTGACATGGTGACGGTTCGTATTTCCGACGACGCGCTGGCGATTGCCTGCGGGGCCGATCAGGTGGCGGCGGCATTCACGCTCGCCGGCCACACGGTGGAGCGCGTGTCGAGCTGGGGCATGCAGTGGCTGGAGCCGCTGGTCGAGATCGACGGCATGGGCTACGGCCCGGCGACGGCGGACGACGTGGCGGCCATCGTCGACGGCAGCTCGCCGCTCGCCATCGGGCGAATCGCCGATCACCCCTTCCTCGTCAAACAGCAGCGCCTTACCTTCGCGCGCGCCGGCAAGACCCGGCCGACCAGCCTGGAGGATTACGCGGCGACCGGCGGCTGGCAGGGGCTGGCGCGGGCGAAGGAGATCGGCGAGGCGGCGACCGTGGAGGAGGTTATCGCCTCCGGCCTGCGCGGGCGCGGCGGCGCGGGCTTCCCGACGGGCATCAAGTGGCGGACGGTGGCGGCGGCGCAGGCCGACCAGAAATATATCGTCTGCAACGCCGATGAAGGCGACAGCGCGACCTTCGCCGACCGTATGCTGATGGAAGGCGACCCCTATTGCCTGATCGAAGGCATGGCGATCGCCGGCTTCGCGGTGGGCGCGACCAAGGGCTATATCTACGTCCGTTCCGAATATCCGCACGCCATCGCCAAGCTGGAGGCAGCAATCAAGGCGAGCCGCCAACTCGTCGCGCCGTTCGTGCTGGAGGTGCGCGCGGGCGCGGGCGCCTATGTGTGCGGCGAGGAAACGTCGCTGCTCAACAGCCTGGAGGGCAAACGCGGCGAAGTGCGCGCCAAGCCGCCGATCCCGGCGCTGGTGGGCCTGTTCGGCCGGCCGACCATCGTCAACAATGTGCTCAGCCTCGCGGCGGTGCCCTATATTCTCTCGCATGGCGCCAAGGCTTATGCCGATTACGGCATGGGGCGCTCGCGTGGCACGATGCCGATCCAGCTCGCCGGCAATATCAGGCATGGCGGGCTTTACGAGACGGCGTTCGGCATCACGCTGGGCGAGCTGGTCAACGAGATCGGCGGCGGCACGCAGAGCGGCCTGCCGGTGAAGGGTGTGCAGGTGGGGGGGCCGCTGGGCGCCTATCTCCACCCCGACCAGTTCGACATTCCCTTCGACTATGAAGCCTATGCGGCGGTGGACGCGCTGATCGGCCATGGCGGCATCACCGTGTTCGACGAGACCGCCGACATGGCGGGCATGGCCCGCTTCGCCATGGAATTCTGCGCGGTGGAAAGCTGCGGCAAATGCACGCCCTGCCGGATCGGCTCGACGCGCGGCCGCGAGCTGATCGACCGCATCCTCGCCCGCGCGCCGCGTAACCGCGACGTGGTGGAAACGCTGCCGCAGATGCAGAACGCCAAGACCACGCCGCGCGCGCTGGAAGACGAGATCGCGCTGCTGGAGGACCTGTGCGAGACGATGAAGTTCGGCTCGCTGTGCGCGCTGGGCGGCTTCACCCCCTATCCGGTGATGAGCGCGCTCAAGCACTGGCCCGAGGATTTCGGCGCGACGCGCGTGGCCGAGGCCGCGGAGTGAGCTGCTGCGTCGGCCTGCTGGGCGCCGACCGCCGAACAGTGCTGGGCGCGGTGATCGCCGGCGGCCGGTCGACGCGCTTCGGCAGCGACAAGGCGCTGGCAGCCTTCCATGGCCGCCCGCTGATCGACCATGTGACCGACACGCTCACCGCCCAGACCGCGCAGGTGATCGTCTGCGGGCGCGAACATGGCGCCCTGCCGACCGTGGCCGATACCCCGGCGCCCCACCTGGGGCCGCTCGGCGGGGTCGCCGCCGCGCTGCTGGAGGCGCAGGCGCGCGGCTACAGCGCGGTGCTGACCGTGCCGTGCGACGCGGTCGACCTGCCCGACGATCTGGTCGGACGGCTGTTCCCCTACCCCGCCTATGTCGCCAGCATGCCGGTGATCGGCCTGTGGCCCGCCTGGGCGGCCGAGGATGCGCTGGCCATCCTCAACAGCGAGGGCAAGCATTCGATGAAGGCTTTTGCCGCGCGCATCGCCGCGCGCGCCGTGCAATTGCCGCGCGATCCTGTTAATATCAACACTGCCGCAGATCTGGAACGAGTTGAACGCCATGGGTTATGAACCGCAAGCCGATTTCGGCACGCCGCAGAGCAAGTCGGACAAGTCCGTCACGCTGACGATCGACGGCCACGCCGTCACGGTGCCCGAAGGCACCAGCGTGATGCGCGCCGCCGCCGAGGCCGGCGGCTCGATCCCCAAGCTGTGCGCCACGGACAATATGAAGGAGTTCGGCTCCTGCCGCCTCTGCCTCGTCGAGATCGAGGGGGCACGGGGTACGCCAGCAAGCTGCACCACGCCGGTAGCCGAGGGCATGGTCGTCCGCACCCAGACGCCGCGGCTGGAAAAGCTGCGCAAGGGCGTGATGGAGCTTTACATCTCCGACCACCCGCTCGACTGCCTGACCTGCTCGGCCAACAATGATTGCGAATTGCAGGACCAGGCCGCCGCCGTGGGCCTGCGCGACGTGCGCTATGGTTACACAGGCGAGAATCATCTCGGCCAGGCCATCGACGCCTCCAACCCCTATTTCGATTTCAATTCCAGCAAGTGCATCGTCTGCTCGCGCTGCGTGCGCGCCTGCGACGAGGTGCAGGGCACCTTCGCGCTGACCATCGACGGGCGCGGCTTCGACTCCCACGTCTCGGCCGGCACGACCATCGACAATTTCCTCTCCTCCGAATGCGTCTCGTGCGGCGCCTGCGTGCAGGCCTGCCCGACCGATGCGCTCCAGGAAAAGTCGATCAAGGAGATCGGCCTGCCCGAGCGCGCCATCGTTACCACCTGCGCCTATTGCGGCGTGGGTTGCGCCTTCCGCGCCGAAATGCGCGGCGATACGCTGGTGCGCATGGTGCCGTGGAAGGACGGCAAGGCCAATCATGGCCATAGCTGCGTCAAGGGCCGCTTCGCCTGGGGCTACGCCAACCACAAGGACCGGATCACCAAGCCGATGATCCGCAAGTCGATCGACGATCCGTGGCAGGAAGTGACGTGGGATGAGGCGATTGCCTACACCGCCTCCGAGCTGAAGCGCATTTCCGCCAAATATGGCGTGCGCGCGCTCGGCGCCACGACCAGTTCGCGCTGCACCAATGAGGAGACCTTCCTCATGCAAAAGCTGGTGCGCGCCGGCTTCCACAACAACAATGTCGATACCTGCGCGCGCGTCTGCCACTCGCCGACCGGCTACGGCCTCGGCCAGACATTCGGCGGTTCGGCCGGCACGCAGGACTTCGACAGCATCGAGGATTGCGACGTCATCCTCGTCATCGGCGCCAACCCGACAGACGCGCACCCGGTGTTCGGCAGCCGGATGAAGGCGCGGCTGCGCAAGGGCGCGAAACTGATCGTCGTCGATCCGCGCCGGATCGACCTGGTGCTCTCGCCGCACATCAAGGCGGATTATCACCTGCCGGTCCAGCCGGGCACCAACGTGGCGGTGCTGACCGCGATGGCGCACGTCATCGTCACCGAAGGGCTTGCCGACGAGGATTTCGTCCGCGAGCGTTGCGAGTGGGACGGCTATCAGGATTGGGCGCAGTTCGTCTCCGGCGAGCGGCACAGCCCGGAATTCCTGGAAGCCGTCACCCGCGTGCCGGCGGCAGACCTGCGCGCGGCCGCCCGCCTGTTCGCCACCGGCGGCAATGGCGGCATCTATTACGGCCTCGGCATCACCGAGCACAGCCAGGGCAGTTCGGCGGTGATGGCGCTGGCCAATCTCTCCATGGCGACGGGCAATATCGGCCGTTCCGGCGTGGGCGTGAACCCGCTGCGTGGCCAGAACAACGTGCAGGGCTCGTGCGACATGGGCAGCTTCCCGCACGAATTCTCCGACTATCGCCACGTCTCCGACGACAAGGTGCGCAAGCAGTTCGAGGATGATTGGGGCGTGACGCTCGACCCCGAACCCGGCCTGCGCATCAACAATATGATGGACGCCGCCATCGACGGCGAGTTCCGCGCCATCTACATTCAGGGCGAGGACATTCTCCAGTCCGACCCCAACGCCAAGCATGTCGAGGCCGGCCTCAAGAACATGGAATGTGTCATCATGCAGGACCTGTTCCTGAATGAGACGGCCAATTATGCCCATATCTTCCTGCCCGGCTCGACCTTCCTGGAGAAGAACGGCACCTTCACCAACGCCGAGCGGCGTGTGCAGCCGGTGCGGCGGGTGATGGAACCGGCCAATGGCGGCTATGAGGATTGGGAAGTCACCCAACTTGTCGCCCGTGCGCTGGGACTGGACTGGAACTACACCCATGCCAGCGAGATCCTCGCCGAGATTTCCCGCCTGACGCCGACCTTCGCCGGCATCTCCTGGGAACGGCTCGACAAGGAAGGCTCGCTGCAATGGCCGGTGAACGACGCCGCGCCCAACGGCTCGCCGATCATGCATGTCGGTCAGTTCTCGCGCGGCAAGGGCCGTTTCATGGTGACGGACTATGTGCCGAGCGACGAACGCTCCGGGCCGCGCTACCCGCTGCTGCTCACCACCGGCCGCATCCTCAGCCAGTATAATGTCGGCGCGCAGACCCGCCGCACCGCCAACATGGCCTGGCACGACGAGGACCTGCTGGAGATCCACCCGAGCGACGCGGAAAATCGCGGCATCAAGCATGGCGACTGGGTGCGGCTCGCCAGCCGCACCGGCGAGACCACGCTGCGCGCCGACGTGACCGACCGTGTGGCGCCGGGCGTGGTCTACACCACCTTCCACCACCCTGAGGCGCTCTCCAACGTCGTCACCACCGACTATTCCGACTGGGCAACCAACTGCCCCGAATATAAGGTAACGGCGGTGCAGGTGGCGCTCTCCAACGGGCGCACCCAGTGGCAGGAAGAGCAGATCGAGCGGCGGGAGCGCTCGCGCCGCATCATCACGGCCGAGGCGGCGGAGTAAGCGCAGATGGATACTGTCAGCGGCCTCATCCACATGGCCAACCAGATCGCCAAGAACATGGCTACCATGCGCTTTGACGACCATCCGACCGCGGTGGCCGCGCATATCAAACGCTACTGGACCGGAAGCATGATCGCCAAGATCCGCGCGGCGGACCGCTCGCCCCTCTCCCCGATCGCGCTGAAGGCCGTCGAGATACTCGATCAGGCGGCCGCCGAGCGGGCGGTGCAGGCGGGCTGACCGTCCGGATCCGGGATGCGCTGGCGGCGGGACCGGCGAAGGCCTCCGTTACCCGGCAGTGCTGTAACGGTGCCGTGGGTAGAAGCGCTCCACCCTGCTTCGTAGCCCCTCGTCCAAGGGCGATTGAACGACGATCATGAGCGACACTACCATCGCAACGCCAGAATTGACCGCGATCCGCCCGGACGGGAGCCGGCGGGCGGTGAACCGCCCGTTCGCGCCGGAGGTGCCGGTGGCGCTCGAATATAACGGCATTTCCTATGCGGTAATGATGGCGAGCCCATCCGACCTGGAGGATTTCGTCAGCGGCTTTGCGCTGACCGAGGGGCTGGCCGGGGCAATCGGCGACGTGGGCGGCATCGCCCTCGCCGAGACCGACAAGGGCTGGATCGCGCGCGCGACCATCGCCTCGCTCGCGCTGGAGCAGTTGCAGGAGCGGGTACGCACGCGCGTGGCGGAATCGAGCTGCGGGCTGTGCGGTATCGACAATCTGGACGCGATCGCCAAGCCCCTGCCCCACGTCGCCGCGCATGATCCCGTTGCACCTGCCGCGATCTTCATCGCGTTAGGTGCGCTGCGCGACCATCAGCCCGGCAATCGCGCCACGGGCGGGATGCACGCGGCCGCCTTCGTCGACCCGCACGGCGCGATCCTGTGCGTGCGCGAGGATGTCGGCCGGCACAATGCGCTCGACAAGCTGATCGGCGCACTGGCGCGGGCGGGCACGCCGATCGCGGACGGCTTCATCCTCTCGACCGCGCGGTGCAGCTACGAGATCGTGGAAAAAGCGGTGCGCGCGGGCGCGACGACGCTCGCCACCATCTCCGTGCCGACCAGTATGGCGGCGGCTCGCGCGCAAGCCGCGGGGCTGAGCCTGTTCGCGCTCGCACGGGACGACGAGGTGCTTCAGGTTACGCCCTGAGGGTGACGGTTTACGGTGGGGGAATCGACCTGCCCGCGATACGGCGCAGTCGATCATTTGTCCCCTTGGCCAGTGCCCGCTTCAGATCGAGCTATCCGTGCTCCTGTGAAAGCGGGAGTTCAAGGCGCAGGAGCGGTTCTTTCCCACCCTGGGCTTCTGCTCTCGCAGGAGCACTGAGGTCCCACCCGATCCTGGAGGCTCACAGACGCATGCGCCGAGCCTCACACGCCCTTCGTGCCGCGCATAGTCGCGACATAACGGCCAGACCTGACGCGTCCCGACGAAGCCCGACACACGGAAGACGTGGCCCGAGTATACTCTCGATTCCCTCAACGAACGGCGGCCGCAAGCAGCCTACGGGATGCTTGCGCTGCTCTGCCACAGAGGGCGCCTTCACAAAATCTCGATAGAGCGGAACATCGTTTACCGCGCACGGGGTGAAGCTCGTCCCTGAACGGTCGCCACAACCGGGCTGCCGAAAGGGGCTTCGATACGCGCGGGCGAACGATTTTGGGTTTTGCGGCGCTCCAACGCAGAAGGGGGCGGTCCGATTGCCCGGACCGCCCCTTCCTGTTTCCAGTGGTTTCGCGAAGCCGTTCAGGCCGCCTTGGCGTGCTCGGCGTCGGCGTCGCGCATCGGCAGCAGGAGCAGCAGGACCATGGCGACGATCGAGCCGAGCGCCATGATGGTCGACACCACGAACAGCTCGTCATTGCCCAGCAGCTTGAACAGGAAGCCCGCCAGGATCGGCGAACCGGCCGCGCCGAGGCGGCCGATGCCCAGCACGAAGCCGGTGCCGGTGGCGCGGGCATAAGCCGGGAAGCCCTGCGCGAAGGCGGCGTAATAGCCCACGATCGCCGCGTTGGTGAAGAAGCCGGTGGTGAAGGTCGCCAACTGCCAGCCCCACAGCGTCTCCTTGGCGATACCGAACGCACAGACCGCAACGGAGCTGAGGATCAGCATGACGACGGTGGGCGCCTTGATATCCCAACGCTTCATCAGGAAGCCGAACAGGCCGCCGCCTACCGCGCCGCCGACATTGGCGATGGTGAGCACGCTCGCCGCATCGGGCTGCGAATAGCCGAAGTCCGCGACGATCTTCACCGCCCATTTGAGGATATAGTAGAAGGTGATGGTGTGGCACATATAGCCGAAGGCGAGCAGCAGCGTGACCTTGCGCAGCGCGGGCTTGGCCAGAATATCCGATACCTTGGGCTTGGCCGCCTCTTCCTTCTTCGCCGGCAGAGCGTCGATCAACGGCAGATGGAGCGTCTTCAACGACTTGTTGATCTTGGCGATCACACCTTCCGGCCGGCGAGCCTCGTAATAAGCCGGCGTTTCCGGCACGAGCAGGATAATCAGCGGGATCATGACGGCCGTGACGGCAGACCCGAAATCGAAGACCGCACGCCAGTCGAACGCAACCAGCAGCCATTGCTGGGCGATGATGCCGCCGAACACCGCGCCGAGCGGATAGCCGATCACATAGAGCGCCATGGCAAGGCTACGCCCCTTGCGGCTCGACGTCTCGGCGGTCATTGCGTTGGTCGCGGCGAGCATGCCGCCGATGCCGAGACCGGTGAGCAGCCGCCAGACGATCAGTTCGTTGACCGAGCCGGCATGGCCGGCCATGAACATGCCGATTGCCATGACGACGAGGCAGATCAGCATGGCGGGTTTGCGGCCGATCCGGTCGGCGACGCCGCCGAGCAGCACCGAGCCGAAGCCCATGCCGACCAGCTCGGCGGAGAGGACGATGCCAAGCGCATCGCGCGGAATGCCCCATTCCTTGGAGATGCCGGGCGCGGCGAAGGCGCTCGACAGCACATCGAACCCATCCAGCGCGTTGAGCAGCACCATGAGGGTGATGACAATCCATTGTCGCACCGTCATGGGCGATTCGTCGATGATCTGGCGCGGATGAGTTGCAGCCATGAAGAAGTCCCCTCCCCGATATAAAAATGCGGCCGCGCAGCCGCCTGCGCGCCGAAGCTACTCGTGAATACGGCGCAATAGCTCAATGAGCAACGTCACTTCGCGCTTGGTGAAACGCGACTTCAGCCAACACTCATGCTCGGCGATGGCATGCTGCGCCTCGACCAGCGCATTCTGCCCGGTTTCGGTGAGCGTCAGCGTCTGTCGGCGGCGATCGAGCTTGGAGGCGCCGCGTACCAGATAACCGCGCGCTTCCAGGCGGTTGACGATTGCCATGGTGGTTGCGCGGTCCATTTGCAGGCGCCGCCCGATATCGGCCTGGGCGATATGCGGATGCTCGGCGATGAGCCACAGCACCGAGACCATCTTCTGGGTGAGGCCCAGCTCGGAAAAGGTCTCCGTGAAATGGCGATAGGCGGCGCCATGAGCGAGGCGGATATGAAAACCGACAATCTCGTCAATGCCGCCCAGCCCATGATCCTCCCTTGCGGGGGGCTGGCTGGTCGTGTTGGTCAGGCTATCACCACTTTCCGGTCGGGAGGGACGAGACTCTTGTTTCTCTGCCAAGGCTCTGGTCAACTCCCCTTGCTGCCGGATTGCCGGATATGCGGCGATATCGTAAGTATAGCATACAAATTTGCGCGAGAGGAACAACCCATGGTGCATTTTCCCAATTCGCCCGCGTTTACCGGCTTCAACACCCCCTCGCGAATCGAATGCGATATTCCCAACCTGGCGCATGAGGGCGTGATCCCGCCCGAATTGAACGGCGCCTTCTTCCGCGTGCAGCCGGATCCGCAGTTTCCGCCACGCCTGGGCGACGACATCTCGTTCAACGGCGACGGGATGATTACGCGCTTCCATATCCATGACGGGCAGGTGGATATCCGCCAGCGCTGGGCCCACACCAACAAATGGAAGCTGGAAAACGCCGCCGGCAAGGCGCTGTTCGGCGCCTATCGCAATCCGCTGACCGACGACCCCTCGGTGAAGGGCGAGATCCGCGGGACCGCCAACACCAACGCCTTCATCTACGCCGGCAAGCTGTGGGCGATGAAAGAGGACAGCCCGGCGCTGACCATGGACCCGGCGACCATGGAGACCTTCGGCTTCGAGAAGTTCGGCGGCAAGATGACCGGCCAGACCTTCACCGCCCACCCCAAGATCGACCCGGCGACCGGCAATATGGTCGCCATCGGCTATGCGGCAAGCGGCCTTTGCACCGACGACGTCACTTATTATGAGGTGAACCCGCAGGGCGAGCTGGTCCGCGAGGTGTGGTTCAAGGTGCCCTATTACTGCATGATGCACGATTTCGGCGTCACGCAGGACTATCTGGTGCTACACATCGTGCCCTCGATCGGGAGCTGGGAGCGGCTGGAGAAGGGCCTGCCGCATTTCGGTTTCGACACCACGCTGCCGGTCTATCTCGGCATCATCCCGCGCCGCGACGATACCAAGCAGGAGGATATCCGCTGGTTCAAGCGCGACAACTGCTTCGCCAGCCATGTGATGAACGCCTTCCAGGACGGCACCAAGGTCAGCATCGACGTGCCCGAGGCGGAGAACAACATGTTCCCCTTCTTCCCGGACGTGCACGGCGCGCCGTTCAACCCGCAGCAGGCGATGAGCAAGCTCACCCGCTGGACGGTGGACCTCGCCTCCAACAGCGAGGATTTCGACAGCGTCGTCCGCCTCACCGAGACGGCGGGCGAATTCCCGCGCATCGACGACCGCATGACCGGCCTCCCCTATCGCTACGGCTGGTTCCTGGAAATGGACCCCAAGCGTCCGGTCGAGCTGAAGGGCGGCAGCGCCGGCGGCTTCCTGATGAACTGCCTGTGCCTGATCGACCATGAGGCGAAGAAGGAGCAGCACTGGTGGTGCGGCCCGGTCTCCTCCTTGCAGGAGCCGGCCTTCATTCCGCGCAGCAAGGATGCGCCGGAAGGCGACGGCTGGATCGTGATGGTGTGCAACCGCCTCGCCGATCACAAGAGCGACCTGCTGATCTTCGACGCGCTCAGCATCGAGAAGGGGCCGGTGGCGACGGTGCACATCCCCTTCGCGCTACGCTTTGGCCTGCACGGCAATTGGGCGAACGCAGACCAGATCGGGCTGGCGGCGTGAGGCGCGGGAAGGCGGTGCTAAAAGAGGCTCGCCCATGATCCCCGAGGGTGCCATCCGGCCCGGCCTGGAGTTCGTCTATGAGGCCGAGGGGAACCTCGGCGCGCCGGTGCCGATCGGCGAGACGGCGGACGGCATGCGGCGGATCATCCCGATCTTCGAGGGCGGGCGCGTGGAAGGGCCGCTGATCCGGGGGAAGCTGCTCGGCAGCGCGGCCGACTTCCAACTCACCCGCCCGGACGGCGTAACCGTGGCCGACGCGCTCTATGCGCTGCAAACCGACGACGGCGTGGTCATCCAGATCCGCAACCGCGGCCTGCGCCACGGCCCGCCGGACGTGATGGCGCGGCTGGCGGCGGGCGAGGAGGTCGACCCGGCAGATTATTATTTCCGCACCGTGCCGGAGTTCATCGCGCCCAAGGGCAGATATGCGTGGATGAACGACAGCATCTTCGTGTGCTCCGGCGCGCGCTACAAGGCCGGGATCAAGCTGTGGGTGTGGCGGGTGACGTGAATCTTGCCTGGCGGCTTCCGGGAGACAGTGCGTCGTCGAGAGGTGGGGTAAGGCTGTCTGCCAGATAGCAAGCCGATTGCTGTCGTGGATCTTTCGTCACCCCGGGCTTGACCCGGGGACCCACTTTTCTCACCAACTGCGGCAACCCGGATTGGCGCGAGATATTTGGCTCGTGCAACGCGAGAAACGGGACCCCGGGTCAAGCCCGGGGTGACGGAGGTTACGAACGACTGCCAACCATTCCATCTTCGACCTGGAATAAAGCCCGTTGCGAAACGACACGCACGCCGCCATCCTGCCCGGATGACCAAGCTCAGCTTTCTGGACCTCGTCAATGTCGTCGAGGGGGAGACGCCCGCCGATGCGATCCGCCGGGTGGGGCCGCTTGCCGCCCACGCCGAGGCGCTGGGTTATCATCGCTACTGGATCGCCGAGCATCACGGCATGGCCGGCGTGGCGGCGGCGGCAACATCGCTCATCATCGCCGAGGCGGGGCGCGCGACCAGCCGGATGCGCGTGGGCGCCGGGGGCATCATGCTGCCCAACCATGCGCCGATGGTGATCGCCGAGCAGTTCGGCACGCTCGATGCGCTGTTTCCCGGCCGCGTCGACCTGGGACTGGGCCGGGCGCCGGGCGCCGACGGCAAGGTCGCCCGCGCGCTGCGCCGCGACTTCATGCGCGAGGCGGAGGAATTCCCGCGCAACGTGCTGGAACTGCGCGCGCATTTCACCGGCGAGCCGGACGTGGGCGTGCTCGCCGTGCCGGGGCGCGGCGCCGATGTGGAGATGTGGATCCTCGGCTCCAGCCTGTTCGGCGCGCAACTCGCCGCCGCCTTCGGCCTGCCCTACGCCTTCGCCTCCCACTTCGCGCCCGATCATCTCGACGAGGCGCTGATGATCTATCGGCGCGATTTCAAGCCATCCGCTGTCCTGCGCACGCCTTATGCGGCGGCCGCGCTGACGGCGGTGGCGGCGGACACTCATGAGGAGGCGGAGTTTATCGCCAGCTCGACCATGCAGAATTTCGTCGCGCTGCGCACCGGCAACCCCGGCAAACTGCCGCCCCCGGTGAAGGATTATGTACAGAGCCTCCCGCCGGCGATCAGCGCTATGCTGGGGCATGTCCTCCAGTGCAGCATTGTCGGCGACCAGCAGACCATGACGCGGGGCTTGCGCAATTTCATCCGCCGCACGCAGGCCGACGAAGTGATCGTCCATAGCGCCGCGTTCGATCCAGCCGCACGGATGCGCTCGGTGGAGCTGATCGCGCGGGCGTTCGAAGATGTGTGAGAGCGACTTGGATACTGTCTGCACGGGATGAAGTCCGTGCTCCTGCGCAGGCAGGGGCCCAATCGCACGAACGGTTCCTTTACGCCCTGGGCCCCTGCCTGCGCAGGAGCACGACATTCAGCCCCGCGCCGATGGCGAGCGCCGCTCGCTCGTGAAGCGGAAAGGGGGCCAGCATCCCGGCTGACCCCCGCTCCCAATACAAGGCTCTCCGCCAATCCTCAGGCGGCCGGCGCCAGTTCCTTCGCGTCCTCCAGGATCATCTGCGAGCCTTTCTCGCCGATCATGATCGAGGCGGCGTTGGTGTTGCCGGAGACGATCTTGGGCATGACCGAAGCGTCGATGACGCGCAGGCCCTCGATGCCGTGGACGCGCAGGCGGGCGTCGACCACCGCCTTGGGATCGCTGCCCATGCGGCAGGTGCCGACCGCGTGGTAGAGCGTGCCACCGGCGACCTGGGCGTAGTGGAACATCTGGTCGTCGGTCTCGCCGAAGGGGTCGGTGGGCGACTCCAGATATTTGGCGATGGCGGGCTGCTGCCAGATCTTACGGATGATCTTGAGCTGGGTGACAGCCATCTGCTGGTCGCTCTTGTCGGACAGATAGTTGGGCGTGATCTTCGGCGCATCCAAGCCATCGGGCGACTTCGCGTGGATATGGCCGCGGGAATCCGGGCGGAGCTGGCACGGGTTGGAGGCGAGGCCCGGCTCCTTCTCCAGCGCGAGCTGCTGCCTGGCGTTGAGCACCTCAAGATCCATCGAGGCAGCCATGGTGTGGATCTGCACGTCCGGCGTCTCCAGCCCCTCGCGCGAGCGCAGGAAGGTGCAGCCGTGCGCCACGGCATAGCTGAGCAGACCCTTGCGCGTCATGCCATATTTGATGATCTGGCCGACCAGCGGCAGGCCGCTCGCCATGCTGTTGACCGAGGGCGTGCCGGGCTTGAGCCGCGCCTGGCAGCCGATCATGTAGTGATCCTGCAGATTCTCGCCGACGCCGGCCAACTCGTGGACCAGCGGCACGCCGAGCGACTGGAGCAGCGCCCCCTGCCCCACGCCGGAAATCTCCAGCAGCTTGGGGCTCTCCACCGCGCCGGCGGCAAGGATGACTTCCTTACGCGCCTTGATACGCCGCACGCGATCATGCTGGCGGAACTCGATGCCCACGGCGCGCTTGCCCTCGAACAGGATGCGCGTGGTCATGGCGCGCAGCTCGACGGTGAGGTTCGGGCGGTCCATGACCGGGTGGAGGAAAGCGACCGCGGCCGAGCAGCGCCTGCCGTTGCGCGCGGTCATCTGGAACCAGCTCGACCCTTCCTGATCGCCGTCGTTCAAGTCGTCCTTGTAGGCGTAGCCCGCCTCGACGCAGGCGTCGATCAGCGCCTTGCTGACCGGGTGATGCTCAGGGAAATCGGAGACGGTGAGGCCGCCGCCCACGCCGTGCGTCGGGATCGCGCCGCGCTGCTGGTCCTCGCTCTTCTTGAAATAGGGCAGGATATCGTCCCAGCCCCAGCCCTCATTGCCCATCTGGCGCCAGCCGTCATAGTCGGCCGACTGGCCGCGCACGTAGAGCAGGCCATTGAGCGACGAAGAGCCGCCGAGCACCTTACCCTTGGGCCATTTGTGCGGGCGGCCGCCGGAGCCCTCATCCACCTCGGTCTCATAGAGCCAGTTGACCTTGGGGTCGTTCAGCGTCTTGCCGAAACCGATGGGGATATGAATCATCAGGTTGGAGCGGAACTGGCTCAGCTCGCGCGTCGGACGGTCGTCGCCGCCGGCCTCCAAAACCACAACCTGCGTGTTGCGATCCGCCGAGAGGCGGTTGGCGAGGACACAGCCCGCGCTGCCCGCGCCGACGATGACATAGTCTACGGTCGTTTCATCCGCCATGATCTGTTCTTTCCCTCCTGGCCGGGCGCGGACAGCGCGCCGCGCGGCATGACTCGTCTCTCCGATTACTGGAGGCATTTCGTGCAAAGTCAACAATGGTAGGCATATGGGAAAGCGATCCAATGCAATCGAATCACCTGCCCGTCTCATGTCACTGGCCGCGATTTCCGAGCGTCAGATGGATTCCGCCTGCCTTCCAATATCGCTCCAGCGATGCCGATAGACTCAGACCGGCTCGCCGGCCGCGCGGGCCCGCTCCAGCATCAGCGCCTCGTCCTTACTGATGCGCCGGGCGAGGATGAGCAGCAGGATGACGATGGGCACCGCCACGCAGCTTGCACTGAGGATGGCGATGCGCAGGTCTCCGCCGGTCGCGTCCGACACCATGCCCACCAGATAAGGGCCGGTGCCCAGACCGAAGATGGTCGAGATGATGAGGTAGGTGCTCGACGTCATGCCCCGCATGCGCGGTAGCACCAGCCCATACATCAACGCGTAGAGCGGCGGCATCCAGCAGGTCAGGATGAAGCTGTAGAGCACGAAGCGGATATAGAAATTGGTCGCGTCCGGCGCGAAATAGACCCAGATGCCGACGAGCGGCGAGACGCCCAGCGCGAACAGCGTGACCCATACGCGCCCCACTCCCGGTATCCGGCGCTCCAGCCAGTCCGAAAGCGGACCCGCCACCATCGGTCCGACGACGCCGATGGCGAGCGAGAGCAGGCCGAAGCGCACGCCGGTCTCCGCCGGGCTCTCGCCATAATGCTGCATAATGAAGGTGGGCGTAAAGCCCATCACACCATAATTGATGACCGTTTGCAGCGCGCCGACCATCATCGCGATCATCAGCGAGGGCGAGCCGACGATCAGCGCATAGGTCGGCTTGTCGCGCAGGGAGAGGCCCTGCAACAGGTTGAAGATGACGATGAGGCCAAAGCCCATCACGCCCCACTGGATGACGTGGGGATTGACCGCAACGAAGCCGAAATCCAGCGAGGGGCGCGGCGAGAAGGCCGAGGTGGCATGGACCAGGGCGGTCATCAGCGCGACCACCAGCACGATGCAGAGGATGGCGGCCCGCCATTGGCGCGGTCCGGCTTTCTGCGATGCCAGCGCAAGGAAATTGCTGCCCGGTGTCACCTGCCCGAGCAGCGCCGCGCTGGCGCGGAACGGCGCCGGATCGGGCTGGGTTTCGATGCCGTCCATGGCGCCGCGCTTCGGCTCACGCAGGGACCAGAGCAGGACCGCAAGCAGGAAGCCGGGCAGCGAGGCGACGATGAAGGCGAACTGCCAGCCGCTGAAGCCGAGCGGCGCGGCGCCGCCGGCGTAGCGCACATCCCACCATTCCGCCGCGACGCCGCCGAGCACGGAGGACATGCCAAGGCCCACCGCGATGGCGGCGGCAATCACCGCCATGACCAGACCGCGCCGGTGACGCGGGAAATAATCGAACAACAGCGAGGTGCCGGCCGGCTGCGTCGCCCCCTCGCCGATCCCGACGCCAAGGCGCGAGACGGCCAGCATGGCAAAGCCGTTGGCGAAAGCGGCAAGGCAGCTCGCCAGCGACCAGAAGGCGATGGAGATGCTGAGGATGCGGGTGCGCACCCAGCCGTCCGTCAGCCGCCCGAGCGGCAGCGAGAACAGCGCGTAGAACAACGCGAACACGGTGCCATAGAGCAACCCGAGTTCCGCGTCGCCGATCGACAGGTCCGCCTTGATGCGGGGAGCCAGGATCGCCAGGATATTGCGGTCCAGCAGCGACATGGCATTGCTGAGCGCTACCAGCGCCAGCGCATACCAGGCCGTGCCGCTGATGCGCGCCGGCGCCTCGCCCCCCGCCTCGTTCACAGCTTGAATGCCCGTTCGGCGTTGGTCTGCATCAGCTTCTTCTTCTGCTCGAACGGGATAGCGAGATTATCGTGCACGCGCACTTCGTCCGCCACGAACTCATAGGGATAGTCCATGGCGTACATGACGCGGTCCTCGCCCATCTGCTCGATGCAGAGCTTGATCGCCGGCTCGCTCGCCATGCCGCTGGTCGTCACCAGCACATTCTCGCGCATATAATCGACCACCGTCTTCTTGAGCGGCTTCAGGCGCTCGTAGCGGCCGGAGCGCACGCTGGCCTGATGCATGTAGTTGATGCGGAACAGCCAGTAAGGCAGCGCCTCGCCGCCATGACCCACCGCAATTTGCAGGCTCGGGTAGCGATCGAACACGCCGGTGGTGATGATGCGCAGCAGATGATAGCCGGTCTCCACGCCGAAGCCGAACAGCGCGCCGTCCAGCCCCGCCTCGACCATGCCGGCGATCATGTTGTCCGGCGGCGACTGCGGGTGAATGTAGAGAAGCTGATCGCCCTCCGCGCAGGCACGCAGGATGGGGTCGAACTGCGGCTCATCCAGATAATGGCCCTGGATATGGCTGTTGACCATCACGCCCTTGAAGCCCAGCTCGTCCCGTCCGCGCTTGATCTCCTGCACGGACCATGCAGCGTCCTGCGGCGCGATGGAGGTCATGCCGTAATAGCGGTCCGGGTAGCGCTCCACGGCAGCGGCGAGCACATCGTTGCCCCTGGTGACGATGGCCTTGGCTTCCTCCGCCTCAAACACCTGGCCGCCCGGCGAGGTCATCGAGAGGATCGCCTTGTCGACGCCGGTCTCGTCCATCGCCTGAATGCGCGGGGCATCGAGATCGAGCAGGCGGTCGCGGATGAACGTGGTGCGCTCGGAGGGCGAGGTGCCGTAGAAGCCCCAGAGCGAGGTCGTGGCCTTGTCCGCCCGCCCATCGCGCACGAGGCGCAAATAGGCGTCGAGCTGCTCGGGGATGGCGAATGCCTCCTCCGTCGCAATGCGCAGATAGCCGCGGTCTCCACCGGTCCTGAGCGCGTGTGTCATCCGTTGTTCTCCCTTGTTCTTGATGCTTGCTCATCTGACCGCCGCCCGCGCGCCAGATGGCGGGCGCAGGCGGTGTCCGGAATGGTCTGATCGTGCTTAGCCCTCATGCACCGCCTTGGTGACGAGGCAGGCGTGGACGCCCTCGCTGCCGTCCTCATGGCCGTGGCCGGACCATTTGACGCCGCCGAAGGGTGTATCCGCCCCGCCGATGGCGACGCTGTTGACGCCGATCATGCCGGTCTCCACCTCGCGCGCGACACGGCGCTGCATCTTGACGTCATTGGTCCAGCTATAGGCGGCAAGGCCATAGGGCAGCCGGTTGGCTTCCTCGATCATGTCCTCCGCGCTGCGATAGGGATTGATGAGCGCGACAGGGCCGAACGGCTCCTCGTTCATGATGTCGGCATCGAGCGGGATCTCGCTGAGCACGGACGGCGCATAGAAAAAGCCCTGATTGCCGAGCCGCTCGCCGCCCGCATGCAGCTTGGCGCCGGCCTTGACCGCGCCGCCGATCAGCCGCTCCATCGCATCCGGCCGGCGGGGATTGGCCATCGGCCCCATCTGCGTGCCGGCGTCGAGACCGTTGCCGACCTTCACGGCCTTGGCGCGCTCGGCAAAACCGTCACGGAAGCGCTCGAACACGTCCTCCTGTACGATGAAGCGGGTCGGCGAGACGCAGACCTGCCCGGCGTTGCGATATTTGTGGGGCACCATCGTATCGAGCACGCGGTCGACGTCGACATCGTCGAACACCAGCACCGGGCCGTGGCCGCCCAACTCCATGGTGGTGCGCTTCAGGTCCTCGGCGGCCAGCTTGGCGAGGTGCTTGCCGACGACGGTGGACCCGGTGAAGCTCAGCTTGCGGATGATCGGCGAGGCGAGCAGATAGCGCGAAACCTCATCGGGCACGCCGAATACGGCCTGCGCGACCTCCTTGGGCAAGCCTGCATCGAGCAGGCACTGGAGCACGCCGAGCGCAGAGGCCGGCGTCTCCTCGGCCGATTTCATGATGACCGAGCAGCCCGCCGCGATGGGCGCGCCCAACTTGCGGCCGGGGTTACCGAGCGGGAAGTTCCACGGCGAGAAGGCGGCGACCGGGCCGACCGGCTCGTAGGTAACGGTGGAGCGCGTGCCCACCGGGCGCACCAGCGTGCGGCCGTAGATGCGGAAAACCTCGCCGGCGTAGAAGTTGAACAGGCCGGCAACCATCATAACCTCGATGCGCGTCTCGGCGAGCGGCTTGCCCTGCTCCATCGTGGCGATACGGGCGAGATCCTCCTGCCGCTCCATCAGCAGCCGCGCTGCGCCGGAAAGCACGGCCGAGCGCTCCTGCGGCGTCGAATCGCGCCAGCGCAGAAAGCCCTGGCGCGCGGTGGCCAGTGCCCGGTCGAGATCGGCCGTATCGGCCAGCGGCAGCTCGCCCAGCGCCTCGCCCGTGGCGGGATTGACGATGGTCTGCGTGCGGCGCGCCCCGCCCCGAACGGCTTCGCCGTCGATAATCATGTGCAAGGCGGGGTAGCTGGTCATCTCTCGTCTCTCCAAAATCGACTCAAAGCACAGGGCGCGGCAACGCCCCTCACGGCGCTGCCTCCATTCCACATTCCATCGCGCCTGGGAATAGTTGGTGAGGGATCAACTTGTTCCCGCTGCCTGGCCAGCCGCAGCCGCAGCCGCAGCCGCTTCCGCAGCCTCCAGCCGCTCGATCTCCTCGCGATAGGGCTTGCAGGCCCGCCACATGAGGATGGTCGCGAGCGGCAGCAGCACACCGGCGGTGATGAAGATGGCCATCCACAGCTTCTGCGGATCGCCCACCACGCGCTGCGCGACAGAGCCGATGACGAAGCTGCCCATCGCCCCGAAGAAGGTGAACATGAACAGGTAGAGCGCCGTCACCTGCCCGCGCATCGACTGCGGCGCGACCCGCTGGATCGCCGCGTTCTGCGCCGGCGCGCCAGCCAGCCCGGACATGGTGGCCAGCGCGGCCGCGGCGGCCGCCAGCTCGCCCGATGGCATCAGCGGCATCGCCAAGGTGCAGACGGTGGTGAAGGTGAAACAGATCGCGGCGGTGCGCACGTTCGCATCCTTGTAGCGGCGCCCCAGCCGCTCGACCATCACACCGCCTATGACGAGGCCGATGAGCTGCGCGATCAGCAGCATCGGCGCCAGCACGTTGCCGATCGTCTCCTCGTCCCACCCATAGGTGCGAATCATGAACGGGGTGCGCCAGAAGGTGAGGCCCTGGCTCTCCGTGGCGCTGAGCGCGAGGCCGAAGAACAGCGGATAATAGACCGCGCCCTTGAAGCGGATCGCCTTGAACGCATCCCAGCCGACGAAGGTGAGGAAGGCGCGGCCGAAGCCCTGTTTCTCCGGCACGACGACCTTCTCGGCCGGCTCGACGCGGCGCACCGGCTCCTTGATGAACAGGAAAGCGATGGCGGTGAGGAGCGAGGGAATGCCGATCCAGATCAGGATCCATTGCCAGCCGTGGATGTGCAGGCCGAGCACCTGCGACTTGTCCCAATCGGAGGTCATCGCGATCATCTTGCCGCCGCCCCACACGCCGAGGGTCGTGCCGCCGATGAAGCCGAGTTGAAGCAGCGCGAAGGCACGCGGGATGCGGAACGGGCGGAACATATCCGTGATGAGCGAGTAAGAGGCTGGCCCATGGGTCGCCCCGCCCGCGCCCAGAAACATGCGGGTGCCGAAGAAATGCGCGAAATTCTGCGCGATGCCGCCGAGCGCCGTCGCCGTCCCGACGAGAATCGCATTGAACGCAAGGATGATCTTGCGCGGATAGACATCCACCAGCCGCGCCAGCGGCACGCCGACGAACACGTAGAAAATGACGCTCGCCGGGCCGCCCAGGATGCCGAGTTGCTCGTCCGTCAGGCCGAAGTCGATCTTGATCCGCTCGGCCAGCATGGAGAACACCGTCTGGTCGAAAAAGGTCAGGAACGTCGCGATGATGATGATGGTGAGGCCATAATAGGCCGCGGGAGCGGATGGCCAGACATGCGTGGCCTTCGCCGCGTCGTCCTGCACCGTTGACCCCGCCTGCCCCACCGAGGGTGTCATTGCCATATGGGAAAGTCCTCTCCGATTGTCTCAGAAAGCCCTGCCTCGCCTCCCCCGACGGCCCAGCCCTCTCACTTCCCTTCACATCCACGTTGACTCTGTCCGGCTTGTTCCGGCACTGACTTCCATGCTTTAGAGACTATCCGAAGGACGCGTGCAAGTCCTTCGAAGATCAGATCAAGCATGCACCGGGCCAGGGAGAAATACGCGGCATGACGATGGAAACGGGCCACGGGCAGGCACTGGCGAGCAGCTATGCGGAAGATCGCGCGGCGATCATGCAGCTCGAATCCGAATATCTCTTCGCGCTCGACTGGGGCGATGCCGAATCCTACGCCGCGCTGTTCGCGCCGGAGGGCAAGCTGGAATGGGCGGGCGGCACCGCGATCGGGCCCGAGGCGATCTACCGCGAGATCGGCATCTACAAGGAAGCCATCAAGGAATTTTACGGCGACGACGGCTCGGGCAAGCCGGTCGTGCTGCGCCACTTCATCACCAACCAGTCGATCCATGTCCACGGCGACCGCGCCAAGGGGCGCATCTACTGGTTTGAGATGGCCAATAACGGCCCCGACCACAGCCCGAAGATCGGCAGCTACGGCCATTATGAGGACGAGATGCGCAAGGTGGACGGCGCATGGAAATTCGTCAGCCGCAAGATCTTCAACGAGCAGCTTCCGGGCCGCCTCGCCGGGCCGGAGAATCCGCTGCGCTCGGCACGGGAGGCCGCGCCCGAGGCGACGTGATATAAGCGTGGCTCGCAGCGACGGGACTCGCCACGCAACTCCGAGCCGGAGGGGGCAGCAATGAGATATGGCACGCTCGCATGGCTGGCAGCCCTGCTGCTACCCCTGCCCCTACCCGCGCAGGCTCAGGATGGAACAGCGAACAAGGCCGCCATCGCGCGCCTGCTCGACCAGAGCTATCCGGCGCTCGACGCGCTCTACAAGGATATCCACGCCCATCCGGAACTGGGCTTTGCCGAGACACGCACCGCGGCCTTGCTCGCACGCCAAATGCGCGCCCTGGGGTTTGCCGTGACCGAGCGGGTCGGCGGCACCGGCATCGTGGCGGTGCTGCGCAACGGCGCGGGGCCGACCGTGATGGTGCGCACGGAACTGGATGCCTTGCCAATGCGCGAGCAGAGCGGCCTGCCCTATGCCTCGCAGGTGCAGACCGAATGGCAGGGGCGACCGACCTATCTCGCGCATAGCTGCGGCCATGATATTCACATGGCGGCATGGGTGGGCACCGCGCGGGCGCTGGCTGCGATGAAAACCGTCTGGCGCGGGACGCTGGTCTTTATCGGGCAGCCTGCCGAGGAAGGGCTCGGCGGCGCAGCGGCCATGCTCAAGGATGGGCTGTTCACGCGTTTTCCCAAGCCGGACTATGCCTTTGCCCTGCACACCGGACCCTTTGCCTATGGGGAAGTCCATTACCGGCCGGGGGTGCTAACCTCCAATTCGGACAGTATCGAGATCAGCTTCAAGGGCCGGGGCGGCCATGGCTCGATGCCGAATGCGACCATCGACCCGGTGCTGATCGCCGCGCGCTTCGTCGTCGACGTCCAGTCCGTCGTCAGTCGGGAGAAAGACCCGCAGGCGCCCGGCGTCGTGACGATCGGCGCTATTCAGGGCGGCACGGCGGGCAATATCATCCCCGATCAGGTCGTGGTGCGCGGGACGATCCGCAATTACGATGCCGATGTGCGGGCGAAAATGAAAGCCGGCGTCGAGCGCGTCGCACGCGCGGCCGCCGCCATGGCCGGGGCGCCCGAACCCGATATCCATATCGGCGACGGGGCCGATTCCGTTATCAACGACCCGGCGCTGACGGCACGGATCGGCCCTGTCTTTCAAACCGCCTTCGGAGACAAGGCTATACTCGATCCCGCACCCGGTCCGGCAAGCGAGGATTATTCGATGTTCGTCAATGCCGGTGTCAAAGCATCGCTGGATTTCCAGATCGGCGTTTACGATCCCGCCCGCGTCGCTGCCGCCGCTGCCGGAGGGGAGCCGCTGCCGGTCAACCATTCGCCCTTCTATGCTCCTGTGCCCGAACCGACGATCAGAACCGGGGTGGAAGCGATGACGCTTGCGGTACTGGAGGTCATGAAGCCAAGCTAAGAGTTTGAAACCGCACGTCTGCACAAGAACGAATATAGCGGGCGAGTTGGGCTCCCTGAAGTTCGCTCGCACGAGAGGGAAGCGGTGCTCTTGGGCGCCGTCTGCATTCAGAAGATGACGTGACAGAGTCGCAGACGACCGCAGGGCAAAATGGTGGGTTTGCGTAACCCGGAGCGCAGGGAACCTTCGGTTCATGAGCACCGGAAGCGCGCAGAGCCGCCATTTACAGGCTGTCAGGGATGAATGCAGACTGGGCCTAGGGCAGGAAAAGCCGCTCATGTACTCAGGATCCCTGCCCTCGCAGGAGCGCAGCATGGTTCGAACAGAAGTGGGTGCGCTCTATCCCTCTGCTTTCAGGGAAAGATCGACTCCAGACGCGGTGTAGAATGACACCTGCGCCCCGAAGGGCTATTGCGGTGACACGGAACGCGGGGCGCCCCTCCCTTCGCTCGGCAGGATTGGCAGGGAATTTCCCGTTTCGTTGGAAGGCCCCGCCTGCCTGCAAACAGAACGAGGCCAGACGGTAAGGCTCCACTAACCCCGGCTTCGGCCTGATTACGTCCGCCCAACGGGTTCGGTCCATCCGAACGCCGTTTCTTGCGCCAAACCCTCCCCGGATCGGCCGCAACAAAACCCACGCGAAGAAAAGGCCCACCGGCTTCGAGCGCCGGGGGCCTGGTCTCCATGCACCGGGTTGCGCCCGGCTATCATGTACGAAACGACGGCTTAGAGCCCCTGCTTCTTCTTGAAATCGACGATCCATTCGTTGGTTTTCACCAGACCGCCGAACGGGTAGAAGTGCAGATGCACCTGACCATGCTCCTCGCCGAGCTGCGCGGTGAGATCGCCGATCACCGGGTCCGGACCGGCGTTGCCGATGAGGCTGGTGATCGAGAGGCCATATTTCTTGACCACCTTGGCCGAGGTGCCGACGCCGCAGCGCGCGGCGAAGCGCAGCAGGGTCTTGATCGAGGCCGGTCCGGCAACGCCGATGCGCACCGGCGCGTCGATGCCTTCGGCACGGATCTGCTTGAGCCATGCGAGCACTGGATCGGCATCGAAGCCGAACTGGGTCATGATCGAATAGGCAATGCCCTGGCGCTTGAGCGACGCGACCTTGTCGTGCATCGCCTTGGCGAGCTTCTCGTTGGTGATATCCGGGTGGCCTTCCGGATAGCCGGAGATGCCGACATGCTCGATGCCGTAATCCTTGAGGATGCCGCTGTCGATCACCGCGAGCGCGTCCTCGAACGTGCCGAGCGGCTCGTTGGGATCGCCGGCGATCACGAAGACGTGCTTGAGGTCGATCTTGGTCTTCAGCAGATCGAGATATTCACGCAGATTGTCCGGGTCGAGCAAACGGCGCGCGGAGAGATGCGGCACCGGCTTGAAACCGAGTTGCTGGATGCGCTCGGCGGCGCGGGCGCGGTCCGCAAACTCGGCGCCGGGCAGGAACGTGACGGAAATCAGCGTACCCTGCGGGATCATGTGCGCCGCATTCTCCAGCGCTTCCACGTCCTTGGGCGTGATTTCGAGCGAATAGTCGGTCATCAGCCGGGCGAGCGCCGCCCGATCGAGAGTCGCGTGAGCCATCAGTTCCTCGCACCAAAACCGGAATGAGAGTGGTCCGGGCGGCCGCCCTGCACGGCAGCCGCCCGAGACCGAGCTTTTATCAGGCGTGCTTGCGCCAGCCGCCCTCATAGTTCTCGCGAGCGGTCACCGAATAGGGGACCGGGCTCACGACGACGCGGACGTTCTTCTGCTTGTGGCGCTCGACGGTGGTCTTGCGGGTACCGCCATTCTCCTCGCCCCAGACGACCGTCAGCTCGGTGCCGACGGGGATCTCGTGGTCGATCGTGGCGAGCGAAAGCGCGCGCTTCTCATTGTAGCTGTAGCCGGTGAACATCGACATGCCGACCGTGTTGCCAGCCGCGTCGACAACCTTGTCGGCGTTGGTGCTGGCATAGTTGGTGAGCGGCAGATCGAAGAACTTGTAGTGCGCATCCGCATCCGGATCGAACAGCGACGCGTAGATGTCCGCCATATCCTCGCCGTTCCAGGCCAGCGTCACCTTCTTGCGCTGGGTGGCCGGGTCGATCGCTTCCAGCGCCTCGCGGCCGTGGAAGTCGTGATCGAACTTGACGAACGGGCCGTAACCGATCTCGAACGGGTTCACATAATAGTCTTCGATATTGTCGGAGACGAAGGAACCACCGATGGCGCCGGTGGCCTCATAGCTGTTGGCCGGCAGCCACTCGCGATAGGCCTTGAGCTTCTCGCCGGTGTAGATGGCGGGCAGCGGCGACGGGATCCAGCCCGACTCCAGCGTGTTCGACGGATAGGCGCGCGAGCCGACCGGAACCAGGCCGAATTCCTTGCCTGCATCCAGAATGGCGGCACGGACCTCTTCCTGCGTCTCGTAGGGACCCCAGATCTCCAGACCCGGTGCGCCAGCCATGCCGTGGCGCAGCGTGCGGATCTTGTGGCCGGCGATGTTCATCTCGCCCATGTTGAAGAAGCGCAGCTTCTCCAGCGGAGCGCCGTTGAGCTTCTCGATCACGTTCCAGGCCTGCGGGCCCTGGATCTGGAAGCGCCAGGAAATGCGATGTACCGGCTTGCCCATCGGGCGGCTCGGCGAGCGGTCGTCATGGATGATCTCGACGTCATAGCCGCCGGTCGCGCCGTGGAACATCAGCCAGTTGGCAGCGGGCGCGCGGCCGACATAGACGAACTCTTCCGGGGCCAGATAGAACAGGATGCCGTCGCCGATGACATGGCCATAGGGGGTCGTCGGCACATACTGCTTGGCCTGGTTGATCTTGAAGTTGGCCATCGAGTTGATCGCGGTGTCCGAGAGGAGCTTCAGCGCATCCTTGCCGCGAATGTAGAGATCGACCATGTGGTGGGTCTGGTCGAACAGCACCGCGCTGTTGCGCCACGCCCATTGCTCGTCACGCCAGTTGGAGAACTCGGCCGCGACCACCGGATACACATAGGCACCGATCTGGGAGTTGCGCAGCATCTCCACGGTGTTGCCGTTCGCGGCAAGCACTTGTTCCAGATTTGCAGGGTTCGACATTCTCAATACCTCTCCTATCAACGCGAGATGCAAGCCAACATTCGACGAATCCGTCGAATCAAAAAACACGCTGGAGCATACGGAATTTTGTATGCTACACAAACGAAAATTTGAGATATGTGGCCGCACGGTCAAGCATCGAGTTCGAGAGGAGGAATACCCATCATGTCAGACACGAACAGCGCGCCGGAATATATCCTGAAGCTCTCCGCCAAGGATCAGCCGGGCGTGATCGCCGGGGTAGCCGGCGCACTGGCCGGGAAAGGCTGCAACATCAAGGAAATGGCGCAGTTCAGCGACCCCGAATCGGGCCGTATGTTCCAGCGCATCGTCTTCGTCGGCAATGTCGATGAAGCCCGCACCGCGCTCGACGCGGTGAAACAGCAATTCCACGCCGATTACTCGATTCGCGATGCGAGCGAACGGCGCAAGGTCGTGCTCATGGTGTCCAAGTTCGACCACTGCCTGGGCGACCTGCTCTACCGCAACCGCATCGGCGAGCTGAACATGGATGTGGTCGCCATCATCGGCAACCACCCCAAGGAAGCGCTCAACATCACGCTGATCGGCGACACGCCCTATCATTATCTGCCCGTCACCAAGGAGACCAAGCCGCAGCAGGAAGCGCAGATCAAGCAGATCGTCACCGAGACCGGCGCCGAGCTGGTCGTGCTGGCGCGCTATATGCAGATCCTGTCGGACGATCTCGCGGCGTTCCTGTCGCACCGCTGCATCAACATCCACCACAGCTTCCTGCCGGGCTTCAAGGGCGCCAAGCCCTATCACCAAGCGTTCGCGCGCGGCGTGAAGATGATCGGCGCGACCACCCACTACGTCACCGCCGACCTCGATGAAGGCCCGATCATCCATCAGGATGTCGAGACCGTGACCCACGCCGACCAGCCCGAGACGCTGGTCGCCAAGGGCCGCGACGTCGAGCGCCGCGTGCTCGCCGAGGGCGTGCGCCTGCACCTGCAGGAGCGCACCTTCGTGATCGGCAACAAAACGATCGTGTTCAAGTAAGGTGATTAGCGGCCGCTCCGTGCGGCAATAGCATGATGGGGCGCCGAGCAATCGGCGCCCCGTTTTTAGGTGGCGGGTTGGGAGAGCACGAGGGGGTCCCCCAGACGCCGCTCATGCTCCTGCACGAGTAGGAGCCCAAGACCTCAAAACGGCGGCTAGGCCTTGGGCTCCTACTTTCTCAGGAGCACGGTCTGTCAATGACTACAGTCTGTTACCGCATATATTTAGGACAATATGGGAGCAGTCCACCGTCTGTCCCAACCCCTGTCACCCAAACGGCCGGATCGGGTCCTTGCCATCCCAGTTCTGCGTCTGGCGCCAGAAGTTGGTGAAGCCTTCATCCATGCCGGGAGTCGCTGGGATCAGCTCGACGAAGCCGGGCGCGCCCACGCCACCCTCGAAATAAGCGACCTTGCCGCCGGTCGGCACAGGCGCGCGGTGGGCCAACACCTCGCCCTTGGCCAGACGACGCTCGACCTCCTCCTCGATATCGTCGCGGGCGATACCGAAATGGTGGAAACCGTAGCCCACCCGGTCGATCGTCTCCTTGTAGACCGAGGGATTGTCGTCCAGCGGCATCAGTAGCTCGATGTTGAGCGGCCCGGCGAAGCTCATCGCGATGGCGACATCACTGGTGCAAGGCTGGCCGCGAAACACATGCCCTTCCCCGCCAAAACTCGGCAGGAAGAACCACGGGCCGACACCGGCCTTCCTGATCCACCAGTCGATTGCCTCGTGAATATCCTTCACAACATAGGCCATTTGCACGATGGAACCGATCTCGCCGCCAAATCCCATGGTTTTCTTGCTCATGCCTCTATCCTCTCGGCAATGGTGATGAGCGCGGCGGTAAGAGCTTCCGGCGCGCAGAGAAAGGGGGAATGATCACTCTCCAGCGTGACGCTGGTCGCGCACGGCAAGCGCGCCTGCATCGCCTGCTGGAGCGCGAAGGGGATCGTGCGGTCGTGCCGGCAGGCGATATAGTGGCGCGGCACCTGCCCGGAACGCGCCTCGCTCAACCGCAGCGGTGTACCGAGCGGACGGACCGGCTCAGGCAGCAGCCGCGCAGCGACCATCGCCTGATCCGCCGGGCTGCATCGGTCACAGAAATACGCGGTCGCCACCTCGGGCGCCACAGCCACGGCGAGGCCGCTCGCAACCGGCTCCAGGCCAGCTTCGAACGCCGCGTCGCGCGGTTGACTGTCGCGCATGTCGTAGAGGCTGGCGCCATCGGGCACGAGCATGGCGGCGATATAGACGAGCGCGGTGAAGCGCTCCGGCGCCAATTCAGCCGCCTGACTCACCACAATGCCGCCCCGGCTGTGCCCGCACAGGATCACCGGCGCGGGCAGCGCCTCCGCCGCCTCCGCCACAAAGCGTGCCCAGCTCTCCAGCGAAACGGCGGCCAACGCCCGTGTATCGCCGCCCATACCGGGCAGATCGGGCGCGGTCATCGCGTGGCCAGCCGCCTCCAGCGGCGCACGCAAGCGGTCGAAACACCAGCCGCCATGCCAGGCGCCGTGGATCATCAGGAAACTGGCCACGCGGGGGCCGCCGTTCAGCCGACCTCGATGACGGTCTTGCCGAACAGCGCCGGCGAAGCGTTGTGGTCATAGGCCTTTTTGGCATCGGTGAAACCGAAGGTAGCGCCAATCACCGGCTTGATGCCGTTGGCGTCGACGGCGGTGGCAAGCTTCTCCGCCATGCGCCGCGAACCGACGAAGATGCCGCGCAGGATGCTGCCTGTCATCATCAGCGGCGCCGGATTGGGGCCGCCCACCGGCATCAGCACGCCGATGAGCGCCACCTCGGCATTGTGGCGCAGCGCCGCGAAGCTCTGTTGCAGCGTGCCCGCGCCACCAACCTCGACGACCTTGTCCACCCCGCCGAGCGTGGCGGCAATGTGCCCGCCCCACTCGCCGATCTCCTTGTAGTTGACGCCATGGTCGGCCCCAAGCGCCTTCGCCCGCTCCAGCTTGGCATTATCGGAGGAGGTAGCAACCACCTCGCAGCCTGCCGCCTTGGCCAGTTGCAGCGCGATCATCGAGACGCCGCCGGTGCCGAGCACCAGCACGCGGTTGCCGGGCTTGACCGGACGCGGTCCCTCGAACAGCGCGTTCCACGCCGTCACGCCGGCGCAGGGCAGGCACGCCGCCTCGGCATAGCTGAGCGAGGCGGCGATGGGCACCACACCCTGTTCGGGCAGCACGACCACCTCGGCCAGCATGCCCGGCGCCCCGGCCGCGCCGAGCGCCGCGCCGACATGCGGATTAGGCGGCCCGTCGACCCAGTTCTGGAAGAAGGTGCCTGCGACGCGATCGCTCACCTTGAAGCGGGTGACGCCGGCACCGACCGCGATCACCTCGCCCGCGCCGTCCGACAGCGGCACGATCGGCGCCGGGATCGGCCCACCCATATAGCGGCCCTTGACGATGGCCTGATCGCGATAGTTGAGCGAGCAGGCGCGGACGCGGATCGCCACTTCGCCCGGCCCCGGCGCAGGTTGCGCGGTCTCGATCAGGCTGAGGTCGTCCAGCGACGAGGCTCCCGCCGCCAATTGCCATGCGCGCATCTGTGCTTCTCCTGTCTGTCTGATCTTGTTCGATCCGTGGCCTAGCGCATTGCCGGGCGACGTCCGCCCCGCGCGGCACGGCTTTTCAACTCATGAAACCGCCCGCTGGGCCGCCAACTCGGCGCCGATCGCCTCGGCCGTGCGCCGCAGCGCGCCGAGGTGCCGCTGCACCACCGTCGCCGTCTCGCTGCGCCGTTGCAGCCAGGTGATGTTGAGCGAGGCCACCGGTACGTCCCCCATCTCGACCGGCACCGCCATCGAGCGGCGCCCGTCCTGCCGCACCGCCTGCCAGTTGCGGTCCGGCCACGGATGAAACGGCTCGCGCAGGGCGTAGCCCCGGTCGCGGATGGTGCCGAGAATATCGTCGAGCAGACGCTCGCCCGCCGCGTCCGCTTCCATCGGGCGCAGACGGCGCAGGATGACGGCACGCTCGTCCGCCTCGCTGGCGGCGAGATAGGCGCGGCCTGTCGCCGTGTGCAGATAGGAAAGCCGGCTGCCGACGGGGCCCAGCGTGATCGCGTCCAGCCGCAGCAGCGGGCTGTTGGTCTCGACGATCTCCATATGATCGGACCGGGGCACCGCCAGCGCGGAAGGCCAGGCGACCTGCTCGGACAGGCGCGCGAGATGCTCGGAAGCGACCTCCGCAATCTCCTCGCCCTCGATATCGGGGGACGGGAAACCGCGCCGCACACTCGGCAGAAAGGCACCGTCCGCCAGCCGCTGCCAGATATGGCCGTGCTTGCTCAGCGTCACCACCATGCGCAGCAGCGTCGCCTTGGGCAAGCCCAGCGCGAGGTGCAGTTCGTGCAGATTGGCGCCCTTGCGTCGGTCGATCTCCGACAGCACCTGAAGGCCGCGTTCCAGCGCCCGCACCGTCTTGACCTTGCGCTCGATCAAGCCCCCTCTCCTTTCACGTAGCGAAATAGCAAATGGGTCCGCGCAGGCAAGCTCCGTTTTGAAACGGGATTGGTTTTTTCGCGGTTTTCCGGGAGATTCGGTTGAATCATCCAACTAATTCGATGGGTTTAAGTAACAGCCGGCGGAGATCGGGCCGATGGCGCCGCTACGAAGAGAAGGCACGCCCAAACCATCGACTCGTGCCGACTCGACCGAACGGGTACAAAGAGCGAAAAGGAAGCACCGCAATCCCGGACGATAGGCCGAAGACATTCGCCGTGCTCCTGGGGAATCAGGAACTCCAGATCCAACCGCATTTACTTGTCGCCCTGGGCTCCTGCCTTCGCAGGAGCACAAGGCCTCTTCTCGCTCCGACGTCGCGCCCCTCACCGATCCCCCGACCAGGTGCGCAGGCCCGGCGCTGTGCGATCCTCGCTCGCCAGCGCCTCCTGCACCGCCGGGCGCGCCTTCACCCGCTCGCGCCAGTCGACGAGGCGCGGATAATTTTGCGCCACCCCCATCTCGGGGAACATGCGCTCCACCATCATGCCGCAATGGCTGAAGAAGTTGATGTCCGCCGTGCTGTAGCTGTCGCCCGCCAACCACACCGTCTCCCCCAACTGCGCCTCGATCTTCCTCAGCGCATAGACGATCTTGTCGGTGGCGTTGGCGAGGTCCGCCTCGGAGAAACCGGAGCGCGCCTGCGCCCATTTCTTGCGCTGGTCGGGCAGCGGGATGTGCGCCAGCAACGTCTCAAACTCGCCGCTCTCGATATTGCGCGCGATGACGCCGACCAGCCGGTGCCAGCCATGCATCGAGACGTGGTTCATCACATGCTCGTCGACGAACTTGTTCCAGTAGCGCACTCGCGCCTTGCCGACCGGATCGCGCGGCATCAGCGGAATCTCGGGAAAGACGTCCTCCAGATATTCGTTGATGACGGTGGTGTGGGTGATGATCGTGCCATTGTGATCGAGCACGGGCACCTGCCCTTCCGGGTTGATCGCCACGAACCAGTCGCTGTGCTGCTCGAACTTGTGCAGATCGACATAGATCGACTCGTAGGCGAGCCCCTTCTCCTTGAGCGGGATCATCGACTTCAAGGAATTGGCCAGCGGCTCGGCGTGGTAATATTTGAGGGTCATGCGTCGCTCCGTTGCACGGGAATAAGGGTCAAACCTCCAGCGTCTCCAGCACGCCGCCGTCGACCGCCCAGTTCTGCGCGGTGACATGGCTGGCGGCGGGCGAGAGGAGGAAGCAGGCGACCTCGGCGAGCTCGTCCGCGGACCCCATGCGGCGCTGGGGGACACGCTGGTTGATCCTGGCGGCCTGCTCGGGCGGGATGAGGTCGAACGCCGGGGTCTCGATGAAGCCGGGGATGACGCAGTTGCAGCGCACGCCATGCGGCGCCATCTCCACCGCGATGGCGCGCGAGAGGCCGAGCACACCGTGCTTGGAGGCGACATAGGCCGGGTTCATCGCCATGCCGCGCTTGCTCGCCATGGAGCCGGTGACGAGAATCGCCCCTTCCTTCGCGTCGACCATCGCGGGAAGAACGGCCTGCATCGCCCAGAAAACACTGGTGAGATTGACGGTCAACACCTGCTCGAACAGCGTGCCGGAATAGCCGAGTGCCGGTGCGAAATTGCCGGCCAGCCCGGCATTGGCGAACAGGCCGTAAGCCGGGCCAAAATGGGCAGCGGCATCGGCCAGCGCCTGTTCCAGCGCCGCACGGTCCGCCACATCAGCGGCGAAGGCGGCAGCGTTGGTGCCGATCTCTGTCGCCTCGACCTCCAGCGCCTCACGCCGGCGCGCGATCATCGAGACCTTGGCCCCCCGCGCGGCAAGCATCTGCGCGGTGGCGAGGCCGATGCCGCTGGAGGCTCCGGTCACGATCACATGGCGTCCGGCAAAATCCGTCATTCCGTCTCTCCTGATGAGGTTTGCACCGATCCGGCCGGCGCGATGAAGGTTGCCCAGACGGGCGCCATTGGATGGGTGTGCATCTCCGGCGTCCAGTGCCGCGCCATCAGCGCGCGGGCGGCGGGTTCATCCATGCCGGTCACGGCGCGATGGTAGCGGTAGAAGAAGGCCGAGACGCGAAAATTGGCGATGCAGTGGACGTGCACCGGCATATCATCCGCCTCGATGGCGGCGCGAAAGGCGGCGAAGTGGCTCTCGTCCGGCGCATCGAAAGGCACCGGGATATGGGTGTAGCGTATCCCCGCCGCCGCGCAGAGCGCCGCCTCGCCGGCCAACGCCTCCGGGTGCTCGACCAGCGCCAGATTGACGATATGGCGCACGCCGATGGCAGCGAGGCGCGCGGGATCGCCCGCTTGCAACCGGCCGGAGGTGGTGACGCGCGCGTCCAGCCGTTGCCAGGCACGGATATCGGCGGGATCGCTCACCCCAGCCCCAGCACCTTCACCGCATTGTCCTTGAGGATGAGCGGCAGAACCTCCTCCTTGAAGCCGGCCTCCTGCGCCGCCGCAATCCATTTTTCCGGCGTGATGAGCGGGAAATCGCTGCCGAACATCATCTTGTGGCGAAGCTGCGTGTTTGCGTAGGTGATGATCTGCTTAGGGAAATATTTGGGGCTCCAGCCGGACAGGTCGATGAATATATTGTCCTTGTGCAGCGCCATGGAGAGGCTCTCATCCGTCCACGGCCAGCTCGGGTGGGCGAGGATCATCTTCATATCCGGGAAATCCGCCGCGACATCGTCCATCAGCATCGGCTGGCCATATTTGAGCCGCACGCCCCCGCCCCCGCGCATGCCGGTGCCCATGCCGCTGTGGCCGGTGTGGAAGATCGCCGGGAGCTTATATTCGGCGATCACCTCGTAGATCGGGTATCCAGTGCGGTCCGCCGGGTGGATGCCCTGGATCAAATGGTGGAATTTGAATCCCTTGACGCCATAGTTTTCGATCAGGTCTCGGGCCTCGCGGGCGCCATATTTGCCCTTGTGCGGGTCGATCGACGCGAAGGGGATCACGATGTCGCTATGGTCCGCCGCCAGCTCGGCGATCTCGTAATTGGAGACGCGCTTGGCGCCGACCGCGCTCTCGCAATCGACGGTGAACAGGCAGAAGGCGATTTGCCGCTCACGATAGAAATCGATGATCTCGGGGATCTTCGGCCGCTCGCGTGGTGCCTTGAAATAGGCGCTGGCCGCATCGAAAAACTGCGCCATCACCGGGTCCTCTGGGTCGTGACACGAGACCTCGGCATGGACGTGAACGTCGATGGCCTTCACCTTGCTGATGTCGATGGGCATGGGCGCTTGGTTTTCCCGTCTTGACATGACGTGCTCCTGCGAATGCTGGAGCCCAGGGCAATCAGTCGCAGCGCTATCTGGCCCTACATTCCTGCCTGCGCAGGAACACTGCGACATTCATGGCGGCGAGTCTGCGCACGCACGCAACCTCGCCGCCTCCGAAAATCACAGCGCGATAATCACCGACTTCAGTTCGGTATAGGCTTCCACGCCCTGCCGGCCCTGCTCGCGGCCGAGGCCGCTTTCCTTATAGCCGCCAAACGGCAGCGCCGGGTCGATCATCGAGTGGCAATTACCCCAGACAGTGCCGGCCTTCAGCTTGGCGGCCAGCTTGTGCATCGCGGAGAGATTGTTAGTCCAGATACCAGCGGCGAGGCCGAAGGTCGTATCGTTCGCCTGCCGGGCGACCTCGTCGAGATCATCGAAGCGCTGGGCGACGACAACCGGACCGAAAATCTCCTCACGCACCACCCGCATGTCCGGCTTCACATCCACCAGCACGGTCGGGTTGACATAATAGCCGCCCTCGCTGGCCGGGGTGTCGCCGCCGAGCATCACGCTGGCGCCGGCTTTCTTGCCGTCCTCGATATAGCCCATCACGCGGTTGAACTGCTCGTCCGAGACCAGCGGCCCCATATGGCCATCAGGATCGAGGCTGGCGCGCGGCTGCCAGAAAGCGGCGGCTTCCGCAAAATTTTCCAGTACCTTATCGAACACGCTTTTGTGTGCGTAGAGGCGCGAGCCGGCGACGCAGACCTGCCCGGAGTTGAAGAAGATCGCCTGCGCGGTACCCGGCCCCGCCACCGCCGGATCGACGTCCGGCAGCACGATCACCGGCGACTTGCCGCCCAGCTCCAGCGTGACGCGCTTCAAGCTGTCGGTCGCGGTGCGGTTGATGATCTTGCCGACCTCGGTGGAGCCGGTGAAAGCCACCTTGTCGACATCCGGGTGACGCACCAGCCGGTCGCCAGCGGTGTGGCCATTGCCGGTGATGATGTTCACCACGCCGGCCGGGATGCCGGCCATCTGGATGAAATCGGCGAGGCGCAGCGCGGTGAGCGAGGTCTGCTCGGCGGGCTTGAGGATCACCGTGCAGCCGGCCGCCAGTGCCGGCGAAATCTTGAGCACCGCCATCAGCAGCGGGAAGTTCCACGGCACGATCTGCGCGGCGACGCCGATCGGCTCGCGGCGCACATAGGTGTGGAAGGCCCCGGCCGGCGCGGCGCTCGGTTCGATCATCTCGCCGCCAAGCTTACTCGCCCAACCGGCCATATAGTGCATCATGCCAATCGCGCCGGGCACGTCGATGGCGCCGGCCATGCCGCGCGGCTTGCCGTTGTCGATCGCCTCCAGCTCGGCCAGTTCGTCGGCATGTTCGCCGAGAATATCGGCCAGCTTGTGCATCATCCCCTCGCGCACCATCGGCGGCAGGTTGGACCAGCGACCGTCATCGAACGCACGACGCGCGGCCGCCACGGCCTTGTCGACATCGGCATTGGTGGCATCGACGAAACGGCTGACTTCCTTGCCCGAGCTGGGGTCGATGACGGCAAGCGTCTCGCCACCGGTCGACTCGACCCACTCGCCGTCGATGAACAGCGCCGGCTTGCGCGCGAGCGCCTTCTTGGCGGCTTCCGAATAGGGGAATTGCTCCAGCTTCACGTTGGTCATCTTGTTCATCATCCAGCTCCTCGGATCTGACAGCGGGCATCTGAGACAATCCCGCCGCGCTAGCGTTTGCGGCTCGGGGTGAGATTAGGACAAAGTCATGGTGGGAGTCGATGGGCCATTGGGTCGAAGTGTCGACAACATGTAGCCTTTCCTCTTCAACTGCGCCCCCATCAATGCACCATGCGCTCCTGATCGCCCCAATGAGGCGCGCGCATCGCTTTCTTGTCCATTTTCCCAGCCGCCGTGCGGGGGATCGCCTCGACGAACGCCACCGTCTTGGGCGCCTTGACGCTGCCGAGGCGTGCCTTCACGTGAGCGATGATCGCAGCCTCGTCCACATCGCCGCCGCGCACCACCACGGCGTGGACCTGCTCGCCCCAATGCTCGTGGGGGATACCGATGATCGCGGCTTCCGTCACCGCGTCCAGTTCCATGATCGCGCCCTCGACCTCGGCCGAATAGACGTTGAAACCGCCGGTTACGACCATGTCCTTCTTGCGGTCGACAATGTAGTAATAGCCATGCTCGTCGCGCCGCCCGACGTCGCCAGTATGGTGCCAGCCGTGCGCGACTGCTTCCGCCGTCGCCTCGGGCATCTCGAAATAGCCGCCGCCGACGATGCCCCCGCGCGCGACGATCTCGCCCACCTCGCCGGTGGGGAGGATATTGCCGTCATCGTCCATCAACTCGATGCGGACGGAATAGGACGCCTTGCCGCAGCTCGCCAGCCGCTCGGGATGGATGCCGCGCGCCGCCGCCGTTACCGTCTCGGGCGGGAGCCAGGTGGCGATCATATGGCACTCGGTCTGGCCGTAGCTCTGGCACATGCAGGGACCGAACACCTCCACCGCCTGCCTGAGCTTGTCCGGCGAGACGGGAGAGCCGGCGAGCAGGAAATAGCGCAGGCTGGAATAGTCGTAATCGCGCACGCGAGGGTGGGCGAGCATGGTGTAGAGCGCCGTGGGCGGCAGGAACATGTGGGTAACGCGATATTGCTCGATGGCACGCATCACCGCCTCGGCATCGAAGCCGGGCAGCACCGCAACGGTCGCGCCCATCGCGACGGCGGCCATGGCGACCGGGCCGGCAGCATGGGTGAGCGGCGCGGTGGCGAGGCAGACGGCGTCGTCGGCCGGCATGAGGTTGCCGATTGTCTCCATCAGCGTGCCCCAACTCCGGTTCATGATCCGCACGCCCTTGGCCGGGCCGGTGGTGCCACCCGTCGCAATGATCGCGGTCAGTTCCTCACCGTCGCCCACGGGGTCGCCGAGATCGGGCGCGTCGGGCGCGTCCTCGGCCAGCATATAGGCGTCGAGCGCGGGATAGTCGCCATCATCGGCATCAAGGCAGATCATGCGGCGGATACTGGGGACCTGCCGTTTGACTTCGCGCGCATCGGCGGCAAGGCTCGAATGATAGAACAGCCAGCCGGCGCGAACGTAGTTCAAATAGGCGATATTGGCATCGAGCGCGTTGCGGGTGTTGACCGGGATCCACGCCGCGCCCGCGCGCCAGAGGCTGAGCTGCGCGGTGAGGATGGCGCCGTGGTTGGGCGCCATGATCGCCACCGCCTCCTGATGCTGGAGGCCGTCCGCCAGCATCGCCCCGGCAAGGCGGTGGGTGAGCCGGTGCATCTGCCCGTAGGTGTAGCGGATATTGCCGGAGATGAGGATTGTGCGCTCGGGGAAAAGCTGCGCCATCTTGTCGAAATAGTCGATCGAACGCATGGCTCTCCCTCTTGGTCCCCAACCGATCGCACCGCGTTTTCAGGCAATCGGAATATTCATAAAACAACGGTTTGGCGCGTGTACCTCGCACAACACCTCAGATTTTTAGTCCGTCACCCCCAGCGGTTGATCTCCGGCCCCGGCGCGAAGCCGTGCGCGGGCTCGGGGGTGCGCGCCTGCGTCAGCGCGCGCTGGACCGAGGGCCGCGCCGCGACCCGTGCCAGCCATGCGGCGAGGTGCGGTTTGCCCTCGAAGGCAGCGGGCAGCAGTTCGCGCATCGGAGCGAGCCAGGCATAGCTTTCGAGATCGGCGAGGCTGAAATCACCCATGATCCAATCGCGGTCAACCAGCCGATCATCGACCTTCTTCGCCGCCTCATGCACGCGCGCTTCGCTGGCGGCGCGGTGCTCGTCGGAGAGCGTGCCGGCGCGGGTTTCCTCCCAGCGCTCGCGCAGATCCTGCGCTACAATCCGCCCGGTGATGATCGCAAAGGCATCATCATCCAGCGCGGCGAGGCGCGGAGTCGTCCAGGCGCGGTTGGCGAGCGCGGCGACACCGGGCGCCAGCCGCTCAATGATCCAGCGGCACCACGCCATCATCTCCCAGCGCACATACGGATCGGCCGGACGTAGGCCGGAGCCGGGCGCGGCATCGTCGAGGAAGCAGCCGATGAACACGCTGTCGCACAGTGCCTCGCCATCGACGACCAGCACCGGTCCCTCGCCTTCCACGCTGTAATTGGTTTCGACGTTGAGCGGGATCGCCCCGGCGTGGCGTTCACCCATCGCGAGGTCGATCGGGCGCAGGTCCGCCTCCAGCCCGGATTCGAACAAAGCGGCAAGCACGGTGAGCGACGGGCCGGTCGGCTCGCCATGGTAGAGGGTCATCACCATTTCTCGACCTCCTCGCCCTCGAAAATCTTGATGCGGCTGGCCATCGCGGTGCGGCCCATCGCCCAGGTGGTCTTGACTGCCGGGCGGGCATAGATGGTGCGCAGCCAGCGCATGATGCGCGGCGTCTTCTCGTCGTTGCAGTGCTCGCCCTGCGAGATCGGCAGGAAATAGGCCGAGTTGAACGCGTTGATATCCGCAAGGCTGTAGCTGTCGCACGCAAGCCATTCGCGCTGCACCAGCGTCTTCTCGACGAGATCGATACCGATGAGGATGCGGCGGGTGGATTCGGCCAGCTCCTCCTCGCTGAACAGGCCGTAGATCGCCTTGCGCCACGCGATGCGGCGCTCGGGCAGCGGGATGCGGTCGATCGCGGCCTTGAGTTCCTCCGGGTCGCGCTCGCGCACCTTGGGGCCGATGCCGACATTCCAGCCGAGCATCGAGAGGCTCGGGCCAAGCCACTGATCGAAATACTTCATCCACCAACGCACCCGCCAGCGGTCGCGCGCGTCGGCGGGCATCAGCGCCGGGCCAGGGAACGCCTCCTCGACATATTCCATGATCGCGGTGGATTCGTTCATCAGCCGCCCACCATGGACCATCGCCGGGATCGTCCCCATCGGGTTGATCGCCAGATAGTCCGGCTTGTGTTGATCGAAGGCGAGCAGGTCGATATAATGGCTGGCGAACGGCACGCCCTTCTCGACCAGCGTCAGCATGGGCTTACCGCTATTGGCGTTGGGCTCCCAATGGTAGAGGGTCAGGTCCTCGCTCATGATGCCGCTCCTGTGGTGGCCGGGGCCATGCTTTAGCTTCCTCTCGATCCCTCGTTGCCTTGACGGGATAGCGCCCGTGCTCCTGCGGAAGCAGGAGCCCAGGGCCCAGCGGCCGCTCCCTACCGCTCTAGGTTCCTGCTTTCGCAGGAACACAAGGTTGGCTCTAGGCCATGCATCCCACGCGGACATAGTCAATTTGACGCATGTTTCACGCCTCGCAAGGCTGTGCCTTCAAGCAAACGCTCTCAGGCCATCGTCCAGCGGATGAGATCGGCCTGCCGGTCATGCGCTTCGGCGGTGACGCGCAGGCCGCGCTGCTCCAGCCAGCCGCGCGCGGCGACATAATCGGTCCAGCCGGTGACGCCGGCGACCGGCCCCTCACGGCCGAGCGCACGGACAGCGCGCCAGTTCTCCACCTGCTCGCGGGCGAGGTCTATCCGCACCGCATCCGACCGCGCCTGCACGGAGGCGAGGCTCGCCGGCCGGCGACTGTCATAGATGACGACGCGCGGCGCCGGTATGGCCGCGCCCTGCCCCGCCATCCTGTGCAGGCCGAAGGTGCCCGCCGCGCCAAGCAGCGCCACGCCGCCCAATATCTCCCGCCGCGAGACGCTCATTTGCCCTTCCCCAGATAGGCAGCGATCCTGTCCAACTCCGCATCGGTCACGTCGACACGGGTCTGGCGGGGCATCGCGCCCTTGCCCATGCGCGCCACCGATTTCACATAATCGGCGGTAAGATCATCGCGGTTGGCGAGCAGCCCCATGCTCGGCGGGCGGCCAAGCGCCACTTGCTGCTTGGTGATGAGGTTCGTGCCCATGCCCCAATCGAGGTGGCAGGTGCCGCAACGATTGGAGAACAGATCCTCGCCGGTCATCGTGGTATGCAGCCGGTCGCCGGCGGCCATCTCGGCGCGCATCTGGTGCGGCGGAGGAGGCGGCGGCCCGGCGGGTGCGCCATCGGCCTGCGCCTTGTTGTCGGTCTCGACAACTTTGCAGCCGGTCAGCGCCAGCGCGATGGAAAGGGCGACGAGGCCCGTGCGCACCCCCCTCATGCCAGTGCCTTTCCGCGCTGATCGGCATAAGCGGTAGGCCAGATGCCCTGCTTGCCGGGGGAGAGGATGCCATTCGGGTCGAGCGCGTCCTTCACCTTCTCGGTCATTCGCCGCATGCTGTGATCGTTGAAATCGAACGTGTCGGCGATCGTGTCCATCCAGCCGATGTGGGTGCGATATTCGGCATAGCCGTTAGCCGCCGCATCTGCGATCAGCGCGTTGAACAGCTTCTTGATCGCCTCCACCTGACCGGGATTGTCGCGGTCATACATCAGCATGTTGACGTTATTGGCGAAACGCCCGCCGATGGTGAAGCTCGCGTAGAAATCCACATCGTGGTCCGAGATGATCTTGCGGCTGCGCTTCATCTGGTCGAGCACATGCCTGGAGGTGGCCGGCACCACCGGCGAGAAGCCGAGGTGCGCGCTCTTGCCGCCGACCCAGTCGCCCATTTGCAGCGGCACCGCGGAGGGCACGCCGAGGGTAGTGTCCATCACGTTGGTCGGGTCGCCCCGGCGCCACCAGACTTCCTCCATCGGTGTGGCGATATGCTTCTTGAAGGTGGCCTTGATGACCTCCGCCTTGGCCTTGTTGACGGCCTCGTCGCCATAGACGCGGATCTGCACCTTCCAGTAACCCAGCTTGTGCTCCTTGAGCAGCTCGGCGACGCGCCAGTCGGGTATGGCGCCGGGCTTGTCCCAGAAGTCCTTGCGCTGGCCGAGGATCACCATCTTGCCGAGCCAGCTCGGGATGAAGATCGATTGGTCGATGATTCCGGAGAGCTTCAGCGGGGTCAGCGTATCGACCACCCAGCCGATATCCTCCGCCTCGGGAATGTCGAGATTAAGTTCGAGCGAGCTGTCCGGTTCAGGCATCAGCCACATGCCCGCCTTGGTGACGATGCCAAGGTTGGACTGGCTGAACATCTGGTCCCAGCTCGGCCCGTAGTTGAATGGGAACATGTGCCAGGCGTGGTTCTTCTCCATCGCGCCCAGCCCGGTGCGGATGAGGTCGCCGGTGCCCAGCACCACTTCCATGCCGCAGATGTTCTTGGCGTGGACGCCGTAGGGCGTGTAGCCGATGCCGTGGTCCAGCGCGTTGCCGAGCACCGAGCCCCAGCCATTGCCGGGGACGGACATCATCAGCGGCAGCTTTTCACGCTGGATGCGCTCGTAAAGGTCGATAAAGCCGACGCCCGGCTCGATCACGCAGTAACCCAGTTCCGGATCCAGCTCGATGATCTTGTCCATGCGCCCGAGGTCCAGCACCATGGAGCCGGGCATGCGCGGCGCGGCGGTGCCGTAACCCAGGTTCTTGCCGCGCGCGACGGTCCACAGGGGCAGCTTGTGCTCGTTGGCGATGCGCACGACCGCCTGGATCTCCTCGACGGTCGACGGCGCAACCGCGCCGCTGGCGCCCCACAGCGTCTCCGGCCCCGGTGCGTAAATATCCGCATAAGCGTCGCGATCCTGGTCGGTCGTCATCACCCAGCCGGCGCCGACGACGCCCTGCAACGCCTTGACCGCGGCATCGAAGCCCTGCGGTGACAAACGGGGCGGCAATGTGAGCTGCATATCGGTTCCCTCTCCCCTCTCGCGGAAGGCGTTCCGGTTCGCCCCCTCGTCCATGGCTAGCGCAGGAGGCCCGCGCATTTCAAACGGAAAGGGCGGCTGTCCGATGACAGCCGCCCAATCTTGTTCAGGTCAGAAGCGCTTCTTGACCGTGACCGCCCATTCGCGCGGGCGGCCGACATTGTTGTAGACCGTCCCGGTGAACTGGTAGATCGCGTCGAACCGGCTCGGATAATAATATTCGTCGAACAGGTTCTGCACTTCCAACGCGACTTCGAGATCCTCTTTCACGTTGCGCCAGGTGAGGCGCGCGTTCGCGATGGTGTAGTTGTCGAAGTCATAGGGGGTGTTCAGCACCGCCCGGCCGCCGAAACGCCGGCCGGTATAGGCAACATCGAAGCGCGGCGTCAGGCTGCCCGCGTCGCCCAGCTCCGCCTTGTACTGGATGCCGCCGCTGAACTTCCACTTCGGCGCGCTCGTCGCACGGTCGATCTCCAGCACCGAGGTGCCGAGCGCCGGGGACAGGCTGCCCTTCTTCCACTCCGCTTCCAGATAGGAGGCCGAGCCGTCGATATTCAGGCCGTCGATCGGCTCCGCCTGAAGCTCGGCCTCGATGCCGCGGAAGGTCGCGTCACCCGCATTGGCCACCACGCCGCAAGGGCCGCCGCCATAGGCCGAGCAGTCGCGCAGCGCGAGCTGGACGTCCTTATACTTGTTGATGAAGCCGGCGACGTTGAGCCGCAGGGCGCGATCAAACAGGTCGGTCTTGAAGCCCAGCTCATAGGCGGTGAGCGTCTCCGGGCCGAACGAACCGTTCTGCGCCTGCGTCACGTTGAACGGACGCGCCGAGACGCCGCCGCCCTTGAAGCCGGTCGATACGGTGGCATAAGCCAGCACTTCCGGCGAGAAGCGATAGTCGGCCGAGACACGCCAGTCGACGCGGTCGCCCGCATAGCGTGAGGTGAACCCGTCCAGCGCGCCGAGGATCGGGTGCACCGCGCCGGCATAGGTGCGGCGGGTGAAGGTGTAATCCTTCTCCTCGTCCGTGTAGCGCAGGCCCGCGGTCAGCGTGAAGTCGGGCAGCGGCTTGACGATCGCCGTGCCGAACACCGCCTTGCTGCTCGCGTTGATCGGGTCATCGCCGTAGAATTGCAGCGGACCGGTGTAGCGGATGTCCTGGATGGTGTAGTAGATCGACTTCTGATCCGAGTAGAAGCCACCCAGCGTCACGTCGATCATATCGTTGAGCGACGCGTTGAGGCGCAGTTCCTGGCTGAAGAAGCGGTGCGTCAGCCGGTTGTAGCCGCCCGCGCCGATCGCCACGTCCGGCGTGTAGTCATCATCCGTGCCCCAGGTCGTCTTGTAGTGACGATAGGCGGTGATCGACTGGAGCTGGATGCTGTCGGTCAGGTCGATATTGACGTGGCCCGATACGCCCCAGCCATCGAACGTGGTGCGGTGCGGGAACTCACGCGCGGCGGCATCGCCGGCGGCCGGCAGGAACCAGCTCGCATAGGTGCAGCGCTCGCCGCAGATGAAGTTGGGGTTGCGCGCTGTGGTCACAACGTCCGCGCTGTTGGTGCGGTCTTCGTTGGTGTAGTCGGTGTTGATGATGACCTCGACCCCGGTGCCGGGATCGTAGCGCAACGTACCGCGCACGCCGACATAGCTGCGGCCGCCCAGCGTATCGACAACGCAGCTTCCCTCGGCGCGCTGCGGGGCGATGCCCTCCGGGTTGCCGGGGTGAGCGCAGCCATAATCGACCATGTCGACATAACCGTCCTGCCGCTTGTAGACGCCGGCGACGCGGCCGTAGAGCCCATCCGCCAGCGTGAAGTCGGCACTGCCGCGCACATCGACGCGGTCGCGCGAGCCATAGGTCGCCTCGACCGAGCCGCCATCCTCGCCATTGGGCTTGCGCGAGAACAGCTTGATAGCGCCGCCGATCGAGTTACGGCCGGTCAGCGTACCTTGCGGGCCGCGCAGCACCTCGACCCGCTCCAGGTCGAGCAGGTCGAAATTGCCGCCGGTCAGCGTTGCATAGTAAACATCGTCGATATACATGCCGACGCCCGGCTCATAGGCCGGATTGAAGTCGAACTGGCCGACGCCACGGATCGACGCACCCATGGAGGCGCCGTAAGCACTGCCCATCGGCGTCAGCGTGACGTTCGGCGCCTGGCCGGCGACCTGCGCAATGTCCGTCTGGCTGCGGGCGTTGAGCAGATCGGCGTTCATCGCGGTGATCGACAGCGGCGTGTCCTGCAAACGCTGCGAGCGGAACTGGGCGGTGACGACGATGTCGGCGGTCTCGCCTTCATCCGCAGCCTGCGGGGCGGCCGGGGTCGCCTCCTGCGCCATGGCCGGCTGAGCCAAACCGAGAGCGAGGGCGCTTGCAGACAAAAGCAACGCAGACCCCGCCTTGATATCGACTTTGTAACGCATAATACCTCTTTCACTCTGGGGTGAGGGCCGCCCCTATGGGCACGAATCAGCGATTTGTCTCGCCCTTAAGGCGTCCTCTGGTCGCAACGACCGGCGGGGGTGACATTTTAGACACAATCAACTTACCAGATAGAGTCAACAAGCTCCGCGCGGCGACGATCCCTGGAGGAGTCGTCTCCACGCTGCTCGTGCGCTGCGATCACGATCATGACGGAGTGGAGCGCGCGCCGCCTTGACCAGACGCAAAGCACATAGGCCCGGCCGTCCATCGAGCCCCGCGTTCCCACGCTGGCGCAGGCAGTCTCCTCCGCTGGGCGAGTCCCTTTCAGCTCAGGCGGAACACCTGCTCGGCGTTGGTCTGCATCAGCATCATCTTGTGCTCGGACGAGAGGGCCATGCGGTCATAAGCCGCCACCTCGTCCGAGGATTGCTGATAGGGATAGTCCATCGCGTAAAGCACCCGCTCCGGCCCCAGCACCTCCATGCAGAATTTGATCGCCGGCTCCCACCCCACGCCGCTGGTGGTGATCCAGATGTTGTTGCGGAAATAATGTGAGACCGGCTGCTTGAGCGTCACCGCCGGCTGGCCGCCGCGCAGACCGGGCACACCGTCCGCATTGTTCTGCATCCAGTCGAACCGGTAGAGATGCAGCGGCAGACACTCGCCGAGATGGCCGATGACGACGCGGAAGTTCGGATATTTGTCGAATGCGCCGGAGAAGATCAGCCCCATGGCATGCAGCCACACGTCATGCGGAAAGCCGCCGAGCGCACCGTAGAAACCGCGCTCCTGATAGATGCGCCCGGCCGCCGGTGCGGTGGGGTGGATGTAGAGCGCGGCATCGTGCGCGGCGAGCGCCTCGATGATCGGCTCATAAGCCGGCTCGTCGAGATAGTGCCCCTGAAAATGCGAGTTGAGCACGGCACCGTTGAGCTTGAGGGCGGTCATCGCCCGCTCAATCTCCTTGACCGAGCCCGCAACATCGCGCGGATCGAAGGCGGCCAGCGCGGAGAAGCGATCCGGATGATCGCGGCACGCCTGCGCGGCGATATCGTTGGCCGCGCGGGCATAGGCCGCCCCCTCGCCCGGCCGCACCACCTGCACGCCCGGCGCGGTGAGCAGCAGCAACTGCCGGTCGATGCCATATTCGTCCATATGCGCAAGGCGCAGATCGCCCAAATTCTGAAGCTGCTCCTGCAAACGCGGCTGGGCGGCGAACATACCGGCCATCGCCAGCGACGGATCGTCGGGGGCGGCGCCGCTCGCCAGATAATCGGTCTGCGCCTTGACCAGATCCGGAAAGGTCCACGCCTCCTCGGTGGCGATGCGCTTGTAGGGCGGATTGCGGTCGATCGCACCCTCGGGCGGCGTCAGGCCGACCCGCCGACGCACGCCGCGCTCCTCCGCATAGCCGCGCAATCCCTTCTCGCTGCCATCGGCAAGCTGCTCGCCCATAGCTCCTCTCCTTACGATTTCGTCGTCAGAACATCGGATGCGGATTGGCCGATTTCGCCGGCATCGGCTGGATCACGTCCCAATGCTCGACGATCTTGCAATCCTCGACGCGGAACATGTCCACCGCCGCCGCCCCGAGATCGCCCGGCTTCATCACCGAATGATAGTGGACCGCGACATGGGTCTCGTCCCCGAAGATGCGCTTGATGTCGATCTTGAGTTGTGGGTTTGCATCGAACACCGGCCCCAGATGCGCCAGCGCGGCGGCGCGCCCGTCCTCCGCCATGGGGTTGTGCTGGGTATAATCCTCGGCGACGTAGGTGAGAAACGCCTCCCGCCATTTCTTCTCGATGAAGAAAAGCTGGCTGAACCGCGTGACGATCTCGACCGCAGACAGATCGCAGCGCGCAGCCGGGGTGGCCTGTGGCTGCGCGACCGCCGGCGCGGCGAGGCCGGCCATCGCCAGCATCGCCGCGCCAAGCGCCGCACGGATCATCCCAAGCGGCCCTTCTTGGTCATCATCGGCGTGAAATTCTCGACCATGAAGGCTTGGCCCAGCACCGGATGGGCGAAGCTCATCGGCACCTCGTAGCGGTGCGGCCAGGTCTGGCGAATTTCCTGCTGTGGCAGCAGCCGGTCCGGGCCGTCCGGGTTCTCGGGGTAGCAGACCACGGCGGGCTGGAGGTGCGCGATGGTGTGCGCCCAGCCGCCCTCATAATCGCCCTGCCATTGCATCATATAGTCGAGGCGCTTGATCTTCCAGACGCCGTCTTCCTTGACATAGTCATTCTCGTAGATGCCGGACTCCCAGAATTGCTGCGGCACCTCGTTGGGCTTCTCGTGCAGCACCTCGTCATGCCAGCCACCGGCCAGCAGGCCCCGGAAGCGGCCCTTGGCGGTTTGCCCATCGGGCGCGACGGTAATGACGTCCTGAAGCTGGAAATGATCGAGCAGCAGACCCTTCACCGGGCCGCGCCGGCCACCTGTGAACAGGTTCTGGAACCATGTGCCGTAGAGGCGCATAACGCCCTCATATCCGACATATTCGCCGGAGAGGAACACCACCACGCCATCCTTGGCGAACAGGGCCGCGACCTCCTCGGGACGGTTATAGTCGATATAATAGCCATAGGCCCACTGGAGACGGCGGATGGCGTTGATATCCTCCAGCTCAGTGACCTTCTTTTCCAGCTGGACCAGCCGCGCTTCCACGTCAGACATACTCGACTCCCCTATCCTGCGTTGTAAGGTATCCAGAGCCAAGCAAGACCGGCGCAGAAGGAAAAAGTCAATGGATTGGAACGGTAAAGTCGCTTTCATCACCGGAGCCGGAACCGGCATCGGCTTTGGCGTGGCGCGGGCGTTCAGCAACGCCGGCATGCGGCTTGCCCTCTCCTATCGCGACGAGGGGCAGCGGGAGCGCTGTACCAAATGGTTTGTCGATAACGGCCGCGAACAACCGCTCTGGATCAAGTTGGACGTAACCGACCGCGATGGTTTCGCCAGCGCGGCGGAGGGTGTGATGGCCCACTTCGGCAAATGCCATGTGCTGGTGAATAATGCCGGCGTGAGCGTGTTCGGCCCGACCGACGAGGCAAGCTATGCCGACTATGACTGGATCATGGGCGTCAACTTCGGCGGAGTGGTGAATGGCATCACTTCCTTCCTGCCCAAGATCAAGGAGACCGGCGAAGGCGGCCATGTCGTCAACGTCGCCTCGATGGCGGCCTATCTCTCCGGCCCGCAGGCAGGCATCTACACCGCGAGCAAGTTCGCGGTGCGCGGGCTGACGGAATGCCTGCGTTACAATTGCGTGCCCCACGGGATCGGCGTGTCGCTGGTCTGCCCGGCGCTGGTGGCGACAGACGCGTGGACGAGCGCGCTCAAGCGCCCGGCGGCGTTCGCCGACAGTGGCTTCGCACCGGTGAACGAGGCGGAACTGGCGCAGTTCGGCAGCGCCTTTGCCAATGGCATGGATCCGTTGGAGGCGGGCGAGAAGATTTTCCGCGGCATGGATCGCAACGATGGGTTGATCTTCACGCACCCCGAGTTCGCCGAGGATTTCAAGGACATCTACGACACCTCGCTGGCAGCCCTGCCCGACGAGGAAGCGCCGCCCGAGCGGCTGGAGGTCGAGCGCCTGCGCCGTGCCGCCAACAAGGCCGCACTGGCCGGGGCGAAGATCACCATCAACGACCTGACCTGAGGAGGGACGGACCATGACGGCGCCGTTACAGGCAATTTTTCCCGCGCGGGACTATGATGCAATCGCCGCCTACCTTGCGGACATGGCGGCAAAAGGGCGTTTCACCGGCACGGCGGCGATCGAGGACGGGGGCGTCCAGTGCCGCGCGACCTTCACCGTGACCGCCGAGCTGGAGGAGACGCGCAGGTTCGCACAGTCGATCGCCGTGATCATGGCGTAGCTAGATCTTGTCCGTATGAGGCTGAATCAGTGCTCCTGCGAAGGCAGGAGCCCAGGGCCCAGCCGCACCTCCCTATCGCCCTGGGCTCGCAGCGCCTTGCCATGAAAGGACCGCCGGGCCGACATCTGCGCGAGCTTTTATCGGCACGGCAGCCACAAGCATCCGACCAGTCGGGACGATCCGGCTCATATCGGCATAATCGAGATACGATGGGCGACACCGATGTGTATCGGCTGCTCAACCCGAGCGGCCCCATCCATCCCGTCCCTGGCAGTCAAGCAGGCCGCGTCCCCGCTCCGGCGAGACGCCTCAATCGCCCTGAATGTCGACGGCAACGGGCGTATTCGGGCTCACCCAGCGATAGACGATACCGCCAAGCGCGCCGCCGATCAGCGGGGCCAGCCAGAACAGCCAGAGTTGATGGATCGCCCATCCGCCGACGAACAGCGCCGGCCCGGTGCTGCGCGCCGGGTTCACCGAGGTGTTGGTGACGGGAATGCTGATGAGGTGGATGAGCGTGAGGCAGAGGCCGATGGCGAGCGGCGCCATGCCCTTGGGCGCCGAGCCGTGCGTCGACCCCATGATGACGAACAGGAAGGCGAAGGTCATCACAATCTCGCTTACCAGCGCGGCGGTCAGGCTGTATCCACCGGGCGAATGGGCGCCATAGCCGTTGCTGGCGAAGCCGCCATCAAGGCTGAAGCCGGCCGCGCCGCTGGCGATCAGATAGAGGATCCCCGCGCCGACGATGCCGCCCGCGACCTGCGCGACGACATAGGCCGGCACGTCTCTGCCGGGGAACCGCCCGCCGGCCCACAAGCCGACCGTGACGGCCGGGTTGAGATGGCCGCCCGAGATGTGGCCGACAGCATAAACCATCGTCACCACGGTCAGGCCAAACGCCAGCGCGACCCCGACAAAACCGATGCCCAGCCCCGGAAAGGCCGCCGCGAGCACCGCCGCGCCGCAACCGCCCAGGACGAGCCATGCTGTTCCGATGAATTCAGCGACACACTTCCGAACCATGGCGTCTCTCCCCTTCGAGATGCTGGTTGAACGAAGCTGTTGACTGCCGCGGCATTTATCGCACTAGCGAAAGTCTGTCGAGCGGAAGCGCAAGGGATGCGCTTTCGCGCGGTGGAGGGTGATGCGGAAGCGCCATCCCCTGCCCCGCCACTCGGGTGAAGCAAGAAGAGATATGGGCAGGATGGAGCGCCCGCCCCACCCTGCCGGGACCGGAATCAGGCGGCGCCGGCGGCCTGATAGGCGGCCATGGGGACCCACCAGCCGTGGACCTGCGGGCGGATGCGGGTCGGCACCGGCACCTTGGCGACGGGGCCGGCGGGGAGATCGCCCGCGTTCCAGATCCAGACCGCATGCTCGAAGCTGTCCGGCCCGGTCTGATGGTCGACGATGGCGACCAGCCAGCCCTCATGCCCGGCGGCGCTTGCGGGGACGTGAACCGTCTCGCTCATGCCGTGCGCGGGTGGAAGGTTATAACCAACGATTTCGCCTGTTTCGAAATCCTTGCGGAGCAGCGCCGAGAACATCGCGCCGACGACGCCGCCCATCACCGGAGGGCCCATGGGCTGCGGGTTCATCGAGCAATACCAGCCGCGCTTGTAGGGCCGGCCCTGGTCGGCATCGGCGATGCGCGGCATGTCACCGGGAGGGCCGAGCGGCGTGATCTCGATGCCCTCGCCCGGCGCGGCCATGTCCATCGTCCAGCGCTGGAAGCCGCCGGTCAGATTCTGGGCGGGTATGTTGATACCCGAATCCGCCTGGATGAACGGGAAGGCAATGGTATCCGTGATGTGGTGATCCATATGGACCTTGCCGTCCGGCGTCTCGAAGGCATTCATCATGTGGAAGCTGGAGGCGCCCTTCGGCCCCTTGAACCAGCGCATCTCCGAAACGTCGCCGTAACGCGGCATGATGCCGACATGATATTCAAGGTCCTGATGGTGGACCCAGTGCGGCCCCTTGGCCTTGACGCGCTCCAGATCCGAACTGGTCGGCTGGAGCGGGAAGATCGCGTAATGCTCGGTCATGACGAAATCGTGGACAAGACTGCAAAACGGCGCCTCGAACCACTGCTCCCTGACCAGCTTGCCGTCCTTGTCCGTCCACCAATAGGCCATGGTGTTGGAGCACAGACCGTCCGCTTCATAGCCGTAGACGAACATTTCCTTCGTCTCCGGGTCGATGCGAACGTGCGCGGTCATCGTCTGCGACTTGAGCGCGCCGCCGAAATCATAGGAGCCGATCGTCTCCAGCGTGTGCGGATCGACGAGCTGACCCGGTCCGTCCTCCTTGGTCATGATGAGCTTGCCGGCATGGAACACCGGCGTGGTGTTGGAAACGGTGCCGATGACACCCTCGGCCGCCGGATCGTTGGTGTAGGGATTGCGGTAGCGGCCGAACAGGCGGCGGCCGGCGGCGTGCTCCGCCTTCCAGCGCGGGGTCTGGACGAATTTAATATCGTAATCGACCGTGCCATCCTCGTTGAACAGCAGGCGGCAGACCATGCCGTCATCGGAGAGCGCCGTATCCGGCTGGAAGAAGGGCGGGAACTGCGGGTCCGGCACGGCGCGGAAGAAGGCCCCTCGCACATCCGCCGGGATCGCGCCCTCGGACGCCCTGAGGCCCTTGATCGAAACTTCCTGGCCGACCGGCTTGTTGAGACCGGTATAGTCCGGGGTCGCGGGAAATGACATTGACACTCTCCAGATTATCGTCTGCCCCGTTTCTGGGCGGTCCGGACCCCGTTGCCTATGACTCAGATCAACTTTCTTCTGACCAATATAGACGCATCGGATTGGTCACGAGCAGCTTGCGCTGAAGCTCGGCGGTGGGCGCGATCCGCGGGATCATATCGACAATCAGCCCGTCGTCCGAGATCGCGTCCTGCATGGTGGGGTGCGGCCAGTCGGTGCCCCAGATGACTCTGTCCGGATAATCGGCAACCAGCGGCGCGACCGAGCGGGCGAAATCGTCCCATGGCGGGCCGGCGGGGTCGAGCCGGTCCGGGCAGGTCGCCTTGAACCAGATGTCCTCGCGGCTGTCGAGCAGACGGCGGAAGGCTTTCATGTCCGCACCGTCCGGTCCCTGCGTCACGTCCGGGCGGCCCATATGGTCGATGACCAGCGGCACGGGGATCGCGTCGATGAACGGACGCAGTTCCTCCAGAATATTCGCCTCGAAATAGAGGACGACATGCCAACCCTTGGGCAGGCGTTTGGCGACCTCGATGAATTGATCCTTGGGCGCATGCTCGACGAGGCGCTTGATGAAGTTGAAGCGGATGCCGCGCATCCCGCCTTCGTGCAGCGTGTGCAACTCCGCCTCGCCGATCGCCGGATCGACCACGGCTACGCCGCGCGCCTTGCCCTTCGCCATGGCGATGGCGTTCAGCGTGGCGGCATTATCCGTGCCGTGGCAGCTCGCCTGCACGATGACGTTGCGCGAGAAGCCGAGATGATCGCGCAGGGCGAGCAGCATGTCCGGCCCCGCATCGCGCGGCAGATATTTCGCCTTGGGGCTGAACGGGAACTGCGCCATCGGCCCGAAGACGTGGCAATGCGCGTCCACCGCGCCGGGGGGCGGCGTGAAACGCGGCTTCGACGGCGCGCTGTGCCAGGAGAGAATGCGATCTTCGTTGGCGGTGCTCACAGGACGAATACCTCCCCATCCATCAGTTTGCGCGCGGTGCGCAGCATGGCGGCGGTGACGACCGCGCCACTCTCATCGGTTTCCAATACGCAGGTGGTTTCGCCGGTCGGATGCTCGACCGAGAGAACCTTGCGGCGCCCATCGGGAACCACCGCCACCTCGGCGGCGGGCGAGCCGGGCACGAGGCAGGCGGTCGCCACGCTCACCGCGCCGAGCACGCCAATGGAGGCATGGGCGCGGTGCGGGATGAAGCTGCGCACGCAGACCGCTCCGCCATCTTTCGGCGGCGCGACCAGCATCATCTTGGGCACCGACTTTTCCTTGACGTCGCCCAGGTTCATGCGCTCGCCCACGGCCAGACGGATCGCCTCGATGCGGGCCTTCAGCTCGGTGTTGCCGTCCAGGCTCCCGCGGTCCTCATAGCCGGTGATGCCGACATCGGCCGCCTTCATGACCACGCAGGGCATGCCGTTGTCGATCAACGTGACCCTGACACCGTTCACCTCCTCGACCGCATTGCCGGTGGGGAGCAGCGCGCCACAGGACGAGCCGGCGGTATCGCGGAACTCCAGCGGGACCGGCGCGTGGGTGCCGGGCACACCGTCGATCTTCGCGTCGCCCACATAAGTGACCTTGCCGCCCGGCGTCTGCACCGTGGCGACCGCGATCTGGCCGGTGTTCTGCATGAAGATGACCACGCGCGTCTCGCCGTCCTGCGCGGCGACGAGGCCGCGCTCGATGGCGAACGGGCCGACACCGGCGAGGATATTGCCGCAGTTCTGCGCATCGGTGACGATCGCCTGATCGACGAACACCTGGAGGAACAGATAGTCGACATCGCAGCCCTCATGCTGCGACCTGCTGACCACGGCGACCTTGCTGGTCAGCGGATCGGCACCGCCCATCCCGTCGATCTGGCGCGGATCGGGCGAGCCCATCACGCCGAGCAGGAAGGCATCGCGCGCGGCGGTATCGGCCGGCAGATCCCCGGCAAGGAAATAGCCGCCCTTGGATGTGCCGCCGCGCATCCACATGCAGCGCGCGGCCTTAGACATATTTCAGGCCTTCCTTCTCCAGCCGCTCGCGCATCTTGTACATGTCCAGCCCGAGCACACCGCTGGCGAGCTTGGCGCGCTTGTCGCCCTCGTTCGCCTCGCGCGCGCGGGCCTTCTCCAGCACCTCGGCCGCGCGAGCGCGGGGGACGACGCAGACGCCATCGTCATCGGCCACGATCACGTCGCCCGGATTGACTGCTGCATTGGCGCAGACCACCGGGACATTGACGCTGCCGAGCGTGTTCTTGACCGTGCCCTGCGCGTGGATGGCCTTGGACCAGACGGGGAACTGCATCTCGGTGAGATCGCGCACGTCGCGCACGCCGGCGTCGATGATGAGGCCGCGGCAGCCGCGCGCCTGCGCAGAGGTAGCGAGCAAGTCGCCGAAATAGCCGTCCTCGCACGGGCTGGTCGGGGCGAGCAGGAGAATGTCGCCGGCCTTCAATTGCTCGATGGCGACATGGACCATCCAGTTGTCGCCGGGGGGGGCGCTGATCGTCACCGCGCTGCCGGCGATGCGCGCGCCACGATAGATCGGCCGCATATAGGAGGCGAGCAGGCCGGTGCGGCCCTGCGCCTCGTGCACGGTCGCCACGCCGCAGGCGGCGAGCCCGTCGATCACCGCCGGATCGGCGCGCTCGATGTTCTGGACGACGACATTGGCCATTGCAGCTCTCCCTTGTTTCCACAGCGCGAAGGGGATGCGGATGACACGGCAGCCCCCAAATTATCACCAATCATAGTGACTCGCCCGCGCTCATCCACCCCTGCTCGCGCGCGAGGCAAGCGCGATCTTTGCACCGACCATAAGCTGCTGCTAAGTCTGCGCGATGGAGTCTCCCCGCCAATCGCCCTGGTCGTTCAACCTGCGGCACCTCGGCGCCGTCGCCGCCGTGGTCAACCGGGGCAGCGTCTCGGCCGCCGCCGGCACCATCCACCTGACCCAGCCGGCGGTCACGCAGGCGATCGCCCGAGTCGAAGCGCTGCTGGCAGTGCAACTGTTCGAGCGGCGGACGGACGGGATGACGCCGCTGCCGCCCGCGCGGGCGCTGGCCGCGCGGGTCGAGCATGCCCTTGGGCTGATCGGCTCGCGTCGCGTCACCACCGCGCAGATGCGCGCCTTCCTCGCGGTGGCGGACAGCGGTAGCTACGCGGCAGCGGCGGCGCGCACGGGGCTCTCGCAACCGACGCTGCACCGGGCGCTAGGCGACCTCGCGCTGATCCTGCGGCGCCCGCTGGTCGAGCGACGCGGGCGCGGCATCGCCCTGACCGAGCCGGGCAAGCGCACCGCCCGCGCCTTCCGCCTCGCCCGCGCCGAGCTGGAGGCGGGGCTGACCGAGGCGCTGGGCGGCGCGGACAGCGGACCGGCGCGCATCACCATCGGCGCCATGCCGCTCTCCCGCGCGCGGGTGCTGCCGATGGCGCTCGCCCGCTTCAACGCCGCGCATCCCGAGGTGGAGATCATCATCGCCGAGGGCAGCTATGGCGAGTTGGCCGAGCCGCTGCGCGACGGCAGCATGGACTTCATGATCGGCGCGATGCGCGAGCCGGCACCGGCGCCGGACCTGGAACAGCGCGCCCTGTTCAGCGACCAGGCCATCGCCCTCGCCCGCGCCGGCCATCCGCTCGCCGCGGGGCTGCCGCGCGACCGCGAGCCGACGCTGCCATCGCTAGCCGATCTCGCCCGCTATCCGTGGATCGTCCCCTCCTCGGGGGCACCGCTGCGTGCCGGGTTCGAGGCGATGTTCAAGTCCGCCGGGCTCAACCCGCCGATCGTGCCGATCGAGTGCGGATCGGTGATGATTATCCGCGAGATCTTGATGCAGACCGATTTCCTCACCCTGCTCTCGCCCGATCAGGTGGCGGTGGAGCGCGAGGCGGGCTGGCTCGTCTCGCTCGGCCGGCCGCCGGGGCAACTCGCCCGCACCATCGGCATCACCACCCGCGCACAGTGGCGGCCCGGCCCGGCGCAGGCCGCCTTCATCGCCGAACTGAACAGGGCGGCGGCCGAACCATTCGCCTCACCTTATAGCATGGCGCGCGATCAAATTTGCGGTCCGCGCGCCGCCGGGGCAAAGGTTCAGGCATGAATGAGACGATTGCCCTGATTGGCTTTGGCGAGGCCGGACATACCTTTGCGGCAGCGGGCGGCTGGCGCGAGTCGGCGCGTGTTTTCGATATCAAGACGCAGGATGCGGCATCCGCCCCGGCGATGCGCGCGGCTTATGCCGAGCATGGCGTCACCGGCTGCGACACGCTGGCGCAGGCGCTGGCGGGCGCGGGGATCGTGCTGAGCCTCGTCACCGCCGACCAGACACCGGCTGCGGCACAGGCGGCGGCCGGCACCTTCCCGGCCGGGGCGCTGTTCTTCGATATGAACTCGGTCTCGCCCGGCGCCAAGCAGCGCAACGCGGCGGCGATCGAGGCGGCGGGCGGGCGCTATGTCGACGTGGCGGTGATGGCCCCGGTGCAGCCGGCGGCGCTCAATGTGCCGCTGCTGGTGAGCGGACCGCACGCCGAGGCGGGCGCGGAGGCGCTGCTCGCCATCGGCTTCACCAAGGTGACGATCTGCGGCGACCGGGTGGGCGCGGCCAGCGCGACCAAGATGGTCCGCTCGGTGATGATAAAGGGCATCGAGGCGCTGACCGCCGAGATGCTGCTCGCCGCGCAGACCGCCGGCGTGACCGATGCGGTGCTGAATTCGCTGGGCGGCGACTGGCGCCAGCGCGCGGACTATAATCTCGATCGGATGCTGGCCCACGGCCGGCGCCGCGCGGCCGAGATGGAGGAAGTGGTTGCGACGCTGGAGGAGCTGGGCATCGAGCCGCTGTTGACGCGCGGCACGGTGGTGCGCCAGCGCGCGATGGGCGAACTGCTCGCCGGCGACAGCGTGCCCGAGGATTTCGCGGCCAAGCTGGCGCTTTTGCACGAGCGCCACCCGGAGCTGAAGGACAAGGCGGCGGCCGAGCACGCCGCCTGAGGATTTGGATGAACGATGCCGGCGCCTGAAGCCGGCACGATGAGAGGTGACTCAATGACGCTGATTATCGACTGCCACGGCCACTATACGACGGCGCCCGAGCCGCACAACGAATGGCGCGAGGCCCAGAAAGCCGCGTTCAAGAATGGCGAGAAGGCGCCCGCCTATCCCGACATTCCCGACGACATGATCCGCGAGACGATCGAGAAGAACCAGCTCCGCCTCATCAAGGAGCGCGGCGCGGACATGACGATCTTCTCGCCCCGCGCCTCCGCCATGGCGCCCCATATCGGCGACCAGTCGGTCACGGTGCCGTGGGCGCGCGCCTGCAACGATCTGATCGCGCGCGTCGCCGGCCTGTTCCCGGAGACCTTCGCCGGCGTGTGCATGCTGCCGCAGTCGCAGGAAGCGGACATGACCAGCTCGATCGCCGAGCTGGAGCGCTGCGTCAACGAGCTGGGCTTCATCGGCTGCAACCTCAACCCGGACGCGAGCGGCGGCTTTTTCAAGCAGCCCCCGCTGACCGACCGCTACTGGTACCCCTTCTACGAGAAGATGGTGGAACTGGATGTGCCGGCGATGATCCACGTCTCCGGGAGCTGCAACCCCTCGCAGCACGCCACCGGCGCTTATTATCTCGCGGCCGACACCATCGCCTTCATGCAGCTCCTCCAGGGCAATCTCTTCGCCGATTTCCCGACGCTGCGCTTCATCATCCCGCACGGCGGCGGCGCGGTGCCCTATCACTGGGGCCGCTACCGGGGGCTGGCCGACATGCTCAAGCAGCCCAGCCTCGACGAGTTGCTGATGAACAACGTCTATTTCGATACCTGCGTCTATCATCAGCCGGGCATCGACCTGCTGACAGACGTGATCGAGACCAAGAACATCCTGTTCGGCAGCGAGATGGTGGGCGCGGTGCGGGGCATCGACCCGACCACCGGCTTCTATTTCGACGATACCAAGCGCTACGTGGACGCCCTCGACATCACCGACGAGCAGCGCCACGCGATTTATGAGGGCAATGCGCGTCGCGTCTTCCCGAGGCTCGACGCCAAACTGAAGGAGCGAGGCCTATGAGCGGCCCCAAGGACATTCACGAATATCTCGCCGCGTTCGACGATATTCCCGGCACGCGCGTGTTCACCGCCAAGCGGGCACGCAAGGGCTATTGGCTTAACCAGTTCGCGATGAGCCTGATGAAGGCCGAGAATCGCGAGGCGTTCAAGGCCGACGAGTCCGGCTATCTGGACAAGTGGAACCTGACGCCCGCGCAGAAGGCCGCTGTTCTGGCACGCGACTATAATGCGATGATCGACGAGGGCGGCAACGTCTACTTCCTCTCCAAGCTGTTCTCCACCGACGGCAAGAGCTTCCAATATGCCGCCGGCTCGATGACCGGCATGACGCAGGAAGAATATGCCCAAATGATGCTGAAGGGCGGCCGTTCGCCCGAAGGCGTGCGCTCCATCAAGGGAGGCTACTGACATGGCACGCATTACCGCTGGCATCACGTCCAGCCACATTCCCGCGCTCGGCGCCGCCATCCAGACCGGCAAGACCGGCGACGACTATTGGGGCCCGGTGTTCCGCGGCTACCAGTGGGTGAAGGACTGGATCGCCAAGCCCGAGAACATGCCCGACGTGGTGATCCTGGTCTATAACGACCACGCCTCGGCGTTCGACATGAACATCATCCCCACCTTCGCCATCGGCTGCGCCGAGCGCTTCAAGCCGGCCGACGAAGGCTGGGGCCCGCGCCCGGTGCCGGACGTGATCGGCGACCCGGACCTTGCCTGGCACATCGCCCAGAGCCTGATCCTCGACGAATTCGACATGACCATCATGAACCAGATGGACGTCGACCATGGCTGCACCGTGCCGCTCTCGATGATGTTCGGCGAGCCCAAGGAATGGCCGTGCAAGGTCATTCCGCTGCCGGTCAACGTCGTCACCTATCCGCCGCCCTCGGGCAACCGCTGCTGGATGCTCGGCGAGGCGATCAAGCGCGCCGTCGAGAGCTATGAGGAGGACCTCAAGGTGCATATCTGGGGCACCGGCGGCATGAGCCACCAGCTCCAGGGCCCGCGTGCCGGCCTCATCAACGAGCAGTTCGACACGGCGTTCATGAACGACATCACCGCCAACCCCGAGCGCCTGCGCAAGATGCCGCACATCGAGTATCTGCGCGAATCCGGCTCGGAAGGCATCGAGCTGGTGATGTGGCTCATCATGCGCGGCGCGCTGGGCGAAAAGGCAAAGGAGCTACACCGCTTCTATCATATCCCCGCCTCCAACACCGCGCTCGGCCAATTGGTGCTCGAACCGGCCTAGACCTGGAAGCCCTCTCCCTTCCGGGGAGAGGGTTGAGAGAGGGATTGGCCGATCGCCCCGCGCTTTTGGCCTTTCCTCTCTATCGCTGCCCCCTCTCCCTAGCCCCTCTCCTCCCTCAAAGGGGGAGAGGGAGTAGAAAGGACCAGATATGAGAATTGCCCTCGCAGGCGCCGGCGCATTCGGCGAAAAGCATCTCGACGGCCTCAAGAATATCGACGGCGTCGAGATCGTCTCCATCATCAGCCGCAAGGCCGAGCAGGCCGCGCAGGTTGCCGAGAAATACGGTGCGAAACATAGCGGCACGGAACTCGACGAAGCGCTGGCGCGCGACGATGTCGACGCCGTCATCCTCTGCACCCCCACCCAGATGCACGCCAAGCAGGCCATCGCCTGCATGAACGCCGGCAAGCATGTGGAAGTGGAGATCCCGCTCGCCGATAGCTGGGCGGAGGCCGAGGCGGTGGCAAAGAAGCAGCAGGAGACTGGCCTGGTCTGCATGGTCGGCCACACCCGGCGCTTCAACCCGAGCCACCAGTATATCCACAACAAGATCGTGGCGGGCGAGCTGGCCATCCAGCAGATGGACGTGCAGACCTATTTCTTCCGCCGCAAGAACATGAACGCCAAGGGCGAGCCGCGCTCGTGGACCGACCACCTGCTCTGGCACCACGCCGCGCACACGGTGGATCTGTTCGCCTATCAGGCGGGCAAGATCGTCCAGGCCAATGCCGTCGAGGGGCCGATCCACCCCGAGCTGGGCATCGCGATGGACATGTCCATCCAGCTCAAGAGCGAGACGGGCGCGATCTGCACACTCTCCCTCTCGTTCAACAATGACGGGCCGCTCGGTACCTTCTTCCGCTACATCTGCGACAACGGCACCTGGATCGCCCGCTATGACGATCTGCTGACCGGCAAGGAAGAGCCGGTGGACCTGACCGGCGTTACCGTCTCCAACAACGGCATCGAGTTGCAGGACCGCGAGTTTATCGCCGCGATCCGCGAGGGCCGCGAGCCGAACAGCTCGGTCCACAAGGTGCTCGATTGCTACCGCGTGCTCGGCGAGCTGGAGACGCAGCTCAAGGGCTGAGCGACGCCACTAATCAACGAAAAGGGCCTTGCCGGAATGCCGGCAAGGCCCTTTTCGTTAGCGCCCTCGGTCGGCAAGGAGACCGAAAGCCGCCGTTCCGAGATCGGCGGCCCGCCGGGTTCAGCGACCGGCCTTGCCTTCCCCGGCGCCTGCCGGATCGAGCTTGTTGCGCGCAAGAAAGGCCGAAAGCAGGTCGGCGACCGCATGGTTATTGAGATCCGCGAACGGGATATGCGTGTTCCCGTGGAGCCCGGCATCGGGAAGGTTCAGGATTTCCGCATGACCGCCGCGCGCATTGACCAGAGCAACAAACTGTTTGCACAGGTCGCGAAACTGGGTCCAGCTTTCGGACTTGTCGATATTGTCGCCCCAGACGAACTGGATCGGGATCCTGGTCAGCCGATCGAACTCCTCGTCCGAAACATAGACCGGGCCGAATACCCCTTCCTTCAGCTGCGGCCCCTGCCCCTTCGGAAAAACATAGCCGGGGTTCTCGTAAGCGACGATGCCCTTGACGTTGCCGCTTTTCATCGCGGTAAGAAGCGCGCGAAAGCCACCGGCCGAATTTGTCACCAGCACCGTCGGCCCGATCCGATCCACCGCCACCGCAGCGGCATCGGTTTCAAGCTGGGCATTGCGCACCACGTCGAACTCAGCATAGCGGGCGCGCATGGCCTGCTCCAAAGCCTTGGGATCATCCTTGGGGAACTGGACCCCGTCGAACCATTCGCCAGCACGCGCACCGAAGCGCCAGGCAATGAAATTGCCCTGATCGCGCCCGACCCAGGGCTTGTAGTCATATTCCTCGCAGCCCCAGTTGGCGCGGCCCACGCGGGGGCCGTCCCATAGATAGACCGGGAAACCGCGCCTCAGAAAAATGCTCTGATAGCCTTCTCCGCCGTCCCAGCGATTCTGCCATACCGCCGCGCTGGAACTGTGCCACATGAAGAGCGAGACCGAGCGCGGGTTTTGCGGGATCTGATATTCGACATAGCCGTGATCGCAAGACAGTGTCGCATCGCCCTTACGCAAAACCGTGCCGCCAGCCGCAAAAGCGCCTTGCCGCAAAAGAACGATCGGAGCGTCAGATACAGGCGCCTGTGAGCCAGCAGGTTCGCTCGCGGCGACGCTGCCGCTCAAACCCGGCAGCGAGGCTCCCGCCACAACCGCCCCGCATGCAAGGGCCGCAAGTAGACGCCTCCGCCACCCGACAACCAAGCTCGTGCCAATCATCCTATGATCTCCCGTTTGCCAGAGCGAACAACCGAAACCGGTGGGCCGCCCCCTGCCGCCGCAACGCCGAGGCTCCGGCAACCTAAGCTGCCGGAGCCTCGTATCGTCTTGCTTCACCCGGTCAGAAAAGTTTCTTCAACTGAAGATACCATTGCCGCGGCGCACCGGGCTGGCCCTGGACGTTCGACTGCCCGGAATCCTGCAAGATGAAGAAGTTCTCATAAACCAACTTGTCGAACAGATTGGTCACGCCGGCCGCGATGGAGAAACCTTCGTCGGACAAGTTATAGGTCAACCGCGCATTGACCAGCGAGTAACCGGGCTGGTTCCAGGCCGTAGTTCGGGTGCTCGGCGCCCGGCTGCCCTGGTAGCTCCAGTCCACGCGCGGGGTAATCGTGCCGCCCAGCGGAGCGCCCTCGATGGTGTATTGCACACCAGCATTGGCGGTCCAGAACGGCTCGGGCTGGCGTGGGTTGATCGCCCGGTTGTCGACGTCTCGCGAGCTGAACTTGTGATAGCCCAGCGCGCCGTTGAGCACCAGACCGTCGATCGGCTCCGCCGTCGCTTCTGCCTCGAAACCCCAGATCGTGGCCGGCGTATTCAGATAGTAGCTGCGCGTGATGCACGAATAGCCGGGAACGCCGTCAGTGACTTCCTGTGCCGTGCGCGCCCGGCAGGTGGTCGATCCTGCGGGGCCTTCAGGCAAGGGGGTCAGCACGTTGTTACCGGCCGTAGGCTGGCCATCGGGACCGAGGAGAAGCTCTTGGCCGGTCAGCGCCTGCGGACGCTTGTTGAAGTCAGTGTAGAAGCCGGCGAGATTGAGGCGTAGCCGCCTGTCAAGCAGATCGAGCTTGGCGCCGAGTTCGTAGGCGATGTCCTCGTTGCCATCGAACTGCGCGATCTGGCTGGGCTGCTGCGGCCGCGGATTGAAACCCGGCAGCGTATAGCCCGTCGCCGCCGATGCGTAGAGCAGGATGTCGGGGCTCACCTCATAGTTCACGCCGGCCTTCCAGCTCAGCACCTGGTCCGCCGGTGTAACTTCGAACTCGATATCGGTCGGGTTGGGCGTGGTTTCGACGAGGTTGGACAGCGAGACGACCTTCTTGTCATCCGAGTAGCGCAGCCCACCCGTAAAGCTCAGGCCATTATCGAAAGGCCGGATGGTCGCATTGGCGTAGATGGCCTTGCTGGTCGGATCGAAGCTGTTGTTGAGATAGCGGATCAGACCGGACCGGGGCTGATCGACGACCGCGTGCTGGAAACCGTCTGCATCGAAATAAAACGCACCGACGATCCAGTCGATCCAGTCATGCTTGCCCGAGAGGCGCACTTCGCCGGTGAAATATTTGTTAGTGACCACGTTGGTGGTCATCTCGGTCATCAGCGGGGTACCGTCTTTCTGGTAGATGTGCGTCTCGTCGAGGGTCCGATAACCGGCGATCGCGGTGAGGTCGATGTCGCTGGTGAGGCCCACGACCAGCTTGGCCGAGACACCCCAGTTTGTGAGATCGCCCTTTGCCGGAAGCGTATGCCCGCCATGCGTAGGCGAGCCGTTATAGTAGCTGTGTCCGGGAATGACCGTGCCGGCGCCGATCGGGTCATTGTAGGTCTCGTAGGTCGTATAAGGATTACCCGTGATAAAGCGGGAATCGTAGGCAGCTCCGTAATAGGCAAACGAAGCGGTTTCATTCGGGGTGTTGAGCGCCGGATTGAGCGACAGCGTGGTATCGGCCGGATTTTGCGACTCGTCCCGGATATATTCGCCGGTGATCGTGAGGCGAACATTGCTCGCCGGTTCCCAGGCCAGGCTGCCGCGGACGGCTCGCACATCCTCACCGCCCAGGCGCCCGATCACGCAGTTATCAGGACTGAAGCGAGGATTGCTCGTGGTCGCGAGGTCATAGGGCGGGATATTGGCGGCCAATGCCGGCGTCCCACGGCGGTTCATCTCGCATACGAAATCAAGCATGCGCTGATAGCCCTGGCGCTTCTTGTAGGCGCCTGACACCATGACCGCGAGGTTCTCGCCCAACGGCATGTTGAAGCCGGCGCGCACATCGGTGCGCTGGAAGGCGCCCGTCGTCAGCTCGATATAGCCCGACTGCTCATCAAAACGCGGCTGCTTCGACACGATATTCACCGCGCCCGCCAGCGAGTTACGGCCGAAAAGCGTGCCCTGCGGTCCACGCAACACTTCTATATGGTCGATATCGAGCAGATCGAAGTTCGAGCCGAGCAGCGTCGGATAATAGATATCGTCGACATAATAGGCCACCACCGGGTCGTTACCGATGTTGGTGTCGGCCGCGCCGATGCCGCGGATGGAGGCGGAAACACCCGGACCGAAAGCGCCGTGGGTGCGGCGGAACTCGGCATTGGGCACCACCGCCGTGAGATCGGCCACCGACTTGAGGCCGCGCTCCTCCAGCGCGCCTGCCGTCACCGCGGTAATGGCGATCGGCGTGTCCTGCATATTGGTTGACTGGCGTGTGGCCGTGACCACGATATCGGCAATACCACGCTCGTCCTCAGCGGCGTCCTGCGCCATCGCCGGCAAAGCTCCGAGCGCCGCAATCGCAACGAGGCTCGCCGAAAGCAGACATCGCGTGCGCCGCGATCCCGTCCGCCCGATGCTATCTTCATTCCCCATTTTCTATCTCCCATTCTTTCAGATCTGCGCGGGCACAAACCCGCCAAATTTTATACAAGATATTGATCTATCTATATTATTTTTATATTTATTTCGCCAACGCCTCCGGCATCGGATACTCATCCGCGTTGGCGACGAGCCCCTCCCGCTTCGAGAAATCCACGCGCGGCGGGGCGAATACGTCGATCAGCCGACCCGGATCGGCGCCGATGTTGCGGCTGGTGTGAATGACGTTGGGCGGGATGATCAGCACCGAGGGGCTGTCCATCTCGACCGCCTCGTCCGCGCGCCAGGCGGCCATGTCCTTCGTCCACGGATAGCGCAGGTGGTGAACATAGGTACCGCCAATCGCCAGCGAGCCCTGCTCGAAATCGGTGTGCGAATGCGGGCTGAGTGCGGACGTGTCGCGCGGGACATTGCGCGGCGTCATCACGTTCACCATCAGGTTGGTCGAGCGGAACACGCGCATGTTGGTGCCCTCGCGTACATGGTCGGCCAGGCGATAGGTTCGCAGCCTGAAGCCGTCGACCGGATCGGGCCAGGGCACCAGCGGCGCGACATCGTCCGGCCGTGGCGCAAAGTCACGCGCATTGCCGGCGCGGGCAGCGAGGTCTTCGGCACGGTGGGAAAAGATGCGTACGATTGCGCCCTCGCCCGCCAGCGTGACGCTGCTCGCGCCCGGCGGCACGATGGTGAGACTGTCGGGCTCGATGGCGATCGTCTCACCCCCGGCGGTCACATGCGCCCCGACCTTATGGGTGACGATCATATATTCGTCGGGATTGTCGGCGCGGGCCAGCACGGTGCCGGCCGGCGCCTCGCTGACCACGGTGACGAAATTCGCCGCGCGGGCGATCCACGTTTTGGCGCCGGGGTCGATATCCGTCAGCGGGGCTTCCCGATAATGCCAGCAGCCCGACGCAGGGCGTGTTGGAACAGTCATTGCACTTGCCTTTCAGCACTCGCCACGCGGGCGGCGTTGTCCGCGACGGCGCGCGCACCCTGACGCAGCATGGATTGATCGGAACCGACGACGAACCAGTCGACGCCTTCCCGAGCGAATTGTCCGGCCTCCTCGGCCGAGCCGACGAACATGCCGACACGCTTGCGCGCGGCCAGCCCGGCCTCGATGATCCGATGCGTTGCCGCAACGACACGAGGCGCCACGATGTCCGTCTCGCCCAGCGACAGCGAGAGATCGGCACGGCCGATGAACAGGCCGTCCACCCCTTCGAGCGCGGCGATGGCGCCGGCATTCTCCACGCCTTCGCCGCTTTCGATCTGGCAGAGCAGCAGCGCTTCGTCGCCCTTGGCCAGCGCGGCGGCACGGCCGATACTGCCGTAGGAAGCGAAACGCGGCGAACTGGAATAACCGCGATTGCCTACCCCGAAACGCGCCGCGTCAACGATCGCGCGCGCCTCCTCCAGCGTATCCACATGCGGAACGACAAGGCCGGCGGCACCCACGTCGAGCGCGTTGAGGATGGTCGACGCCCGATGATCGGGAATCCGCACCAGCACGGGGAGACCGGCAGCCCGGCCCGCCATCACCATCACGTCGATTTCGCCACGCCCGAACGGCGCGTGCTCGGCATCGACCACCGCAAAATCGAGTCCGCTCGTTCCGAGAACCTCGATGATCTGCGGCGAGCAGGTCTTGACGAATGTGCCGAGCTGGATCGTCACTGGTCGATCCCCAGCAGGCGCGCGGCATTGCCCCCGACAAGGCGACGAATGATCTCATCGTCATAGCCCAGGTCCATGCACAGGCGGATCACCGAACGGAAGCCCGTGACCGGCGTGGGATTCTCGATCTGGCCGAGATCCGAGCCGAGGATCGTCTGGTGCGTGCCGCCGGCCTCGATCATCGCGCGGAGGTCTTCGGGCGTCCATTTCTTGAACCGCGATTCATCAATGAACATACACAGCGAATGCTCAAGGAAGGCGCCGCCTTCGGCCAGCTCGGTGATATCGCGCAGGGTCGCGTCGATCGTATAGGTCGGATGCTGCACCACGCGGCGCTTCACACCGCGCTTCTCAGCTTCCTCGAACAGCGGCCAAATCTCGGAAATGTGCAGATGCCCGGCGGACAGCACCGCGTCGAATTCGGCGATCTGGTCGAGGATTTCCTTGACGACATCCTTGAGCTTGCCGTCCTCGTCCACCACGGTGAGCATCTTGGCCGGCTTCATCGCCATCCGCGTCTTGAGCAGGTCCTTGGCGCGATTGTGCCGGATGTGGTTCGCGGCCGAAAAGGTCGGCATCCACACGAAGCGCGCGCCCAACTTCAGCCCATGATCCACCGCGTAGGGGTTGAGGCCGCCGGAGGTGTCATTGAGCGGCACGCCCGACAGGAGCTTGATATCGAGATGGCCATAATGGGCGCTGAGCAGCTCGGTTATCGGCGTGACCGAATAGAAATGATCCTTGAACAACAGGGCGGACATGCCGGCACCAGACGCCTCTTCCATCGCCTCAATATGATCCAGCATGCGCGGCATCACGGACGGCCCGCTGTGGCAATGCATGTCAATCGCACCGCGCAGCAGCGCGTCGACCCGCTGCTCGATATCAGAATGCACGGTGTTACCCGCCGATGGAGTTTCCATACCAATCTCCTAAAACCGCCCCGCTTGTGGCAAACGGGACTCCCTTAGGTGAAGAAGCCAATCCGCGCTTTCCGCCTCTCGGACAGTTCCGCCTTGCGGAAAGATGCGCGTCTCGATTTGAAAAGGAGCCGGCAGGCGCGACATGGTCCCGCCGGAAAAACGGGCGGCGGACGCCCCTTCGGGCGGAGACATGATGCCAAACGGCAAGACGATCATTTCCTGTGCGGTTACGGGCAATCTCGTGCGCCCGGAGCAGCATCCGGGCCTGCCCGTGACGCCCGAGCAGATCGCCCGCGCGGCAATCGACGCCGGCAGGGCCGGAGCTGCGATCGCCCATATTCATGTGCGCGAGCCGGACAGCGGCAGGCCGTCGATGCGGCTCGACCTATTTCGCGAGGTGGTGGAGCGGATAAGGGATTCGGGCTCGGATATCCTCATCAATCTCACCACCGGTGAAGGCGGCCGCTTCGCCCCTTCGGACGACGACCCGCGCGTCGCCGGTCCGGGGACGACGCTGCTCCACCCGCTCCGGCGGACCGAGCATGTGGTCGCGCTGAAGCCGGATCTGTGTTCGCTCGATTTCAACACGATGAATTCAGGGCCGCATGTCGTCATCAATACGCCGGCCAACATCCGCAAGATGGCCGCCGCGATCATCGAGGCGGGGGTCAAGCCCGAGCTCGAAGTGTTCGATTCCGGCGACATCCACATGGCCGGGGACATGATCGCCGAGGGGCTGCTGCCCGGTCGGCCGTTTTTCCAGATCGTCACGGGAGTCCGCTATGGTTGCGCCGCGACGCCCGAGACGATCGCCTATATGAAATCCATCCTCCCCGCCGGCGCGGCATGGTCGGCCTTCGGCATCGGACGTGAGGAATTTCCGGTGCTTGCCATTGCGAAATGCCTTGGCGGGCATGTCCGCGTGGGCATGGAGGATAATATCTATATTCGCCGCGGCGAACTGGTGCGCGATAATGCGCAGCTTGTCGAAAAGGCGGTTGCGTTGCTCGACATGCTGGGTGCGGAGCCGGCCAGCCCCGCCGAAGCCCGCGCCATTCTGGGACTGTGATATGCTGAACAAGGATGACATCGCCGCCCTCGTGGACCGGCTTGACGGCGCCGCCCGATCCGGCACGGCGACGCGCGCGCCCACGGTGCTGTATCCGGACCTGGCCCTGGCCGATGCCTACGCAGTGCAGGAGAGCTGGGCCGAACGGCATCGCGCGACCGGGCGCAGGGCAATCGGCTACAAGCTCGGTCTCACCACACCCGCCGCGCAGCAGGGGCTCGGGATCGACCGCCCGATTTACGGCGTGCTGTTCGACGACATGCGCCTTGCCGATGGCGGGACACTCGCGCTGGAGGGCCTGATCGCTCCGCGTGCGGAGCCCGAACTCGCCTTCGTCATGAAGGCCCCGCTCGCAGGCGACTGCACGGCGCAGAAGGCGCTCGCGGCGATCGACTATGCGGCTCCCGCGATGGAGATCATCGATAACCGCGTCTTCGCTCGCGATCCTGAAACAGGCCATGGCCGGCGCGCGCTGGACATCATCGCGGACGCCGGCGGTACATGCGCCTTCGTCATGAGCGAGACGGGTTTCGATCCACGCTCGCTCGATCTCGCGAAGATCGAGACAGTTTTCGCCGCAGGCGACGCGAAGGAGACGGGCCTGTTCTCCAACGTTTTCGGCAGCCCCGAAAACGCGCTGGTCCACCTCGCCCGAGAACTCGCTGGCCGCGGCGGCTCGATCCAGCCCGGCGACATAGTGCTGACGGGCTCACCGCTGAAGCCGGCCGCCCTCGCCCCCGGCGACGTGGTCACAGCCGATTTCGGTTCGCTGGGGGCGATCAGCTTATCAATCATGTGACAATCCGCGCCGACAAGGCCGGCAGGAGGGGACGAGGGATGAGGGTCAACACACTGGCGACATGCGCGTTGGGATTGCTCGCCGGGATGGCGCTGGCGCTGCCGGTCCAACCGGCCGTGGCACGCGATGCCGCAGCCGGAGTGAGCCGTCCCTACCGAATCGGCATCATCACTTACGCCAATCTCGGCCTGGAGAGCACCGTCAAGCGCGAGCTGGCGCGGCTCGGCCTGCGTGAAGGCACCGATGTCGTTTACGAAGCGCGCGAGGGCCGGCGCGACATGAAGGCAACGGAGCGCGGGGCGAGCGAACTCGTCGCCTGGAAGCCGGATCTCATCATCTCGCTGATGACCAACGCGCATGTCGCCGTGCAGGAGGCCACGAAGGACACGCACACGCCGGTGGTCTTCTGGTCGGCCGATCCATATGAGACAGGGATTATCAAGAGCTACAGCAAACCCGGCACCAACTTCACCGGGTTCACCAACGAGCCCTATCTCCAGGACGTGGAGTTGCGGCTGCTCAAGATGGCGATCCCCGGCATCAAGTGCGTGGGCCACCTCTACAACCACACTTACGCGCCGGCGGCGGGAACGGTGCGCAACCTTGTTCACGCAGGCACGCGCATGGGGGTGACGGTCACGCTCAACGAAGTGCTCCGCGAGGAAGAGATCGAACCCCAGATCGCGGCCATCGCGGCGCAAGGCTGCGGGGGATTCGTGGTCGGTCCCCACGAACTGCTGAACCACAACGGCGCCAAGATCGGCCAGCTCGCGCTCAAATACCACCTCGCCGCGGTGAGCATCCAGACCTCGATTACGGCCGGGGGCGGACTGGCGGCTTTCTCTCCCCCCTTCGAGCGCGGCTGGAAAGCGATGGCGCAGGTGATCGTGCGCATCCTGAAGGATGGCGAGGACCCGGCCAACATTCCGGTCGAACGCAGCTTCCGCAACCCACTGCGCCTCAACCTGAAGGCGGCGCACGAACTGGGCCTGTCCCTCCCGCCCGAACTCATCGACGAGGCTGACGAGTTGATCCAGTAGCGCGGGTGCAGGGCCGCCTCGGCACATTCCGATGGGTGGAACATTCGCCTGCGCCTCTTGCACCCCACGCGCGGCGCCCACATGCAGGTTCGCATCAGAACGGAGAGGATTGCAATGACGTTGATCAGCCGCGCGAGCGCACCGGACGAGGAACGGTGGCGCCTGTATAACCGCATCGCGTGGCGCATCCTGCCGCTGATCCTCGCCGGCTACACCATTGCCACGATCGACCGGATGAACGTGGCCTTCGCCAAATTGCAGATGGGCGACGACCTGGGGCTGAGCGCCACCATGTACGGCTTTGGCGCCGGCGTGTTCTTCGTCGGCTATTGCCTGTTCGAGATCCCCAGCAACATGATGCTGCACAAGGTGGGCGCGCGCGTGTGGCTTGCGCGCATCATGATTATGTGGGGCCTGCTTTCGGCCGCCACGATGTTCGTGACGACGCCCTTCCAATTCTATATGATCCGCTTTTTGCTGGGCGTGTCGGAGGCTGGCTTTTATCCCGGCGCGCTGCTGTTCCTGACCTACTGGTTCCCGCGTTTCGCACGAGGGCAGGCCATCTCCATCCTGCTGCTCGGGACCAGCCTGGCGGCGATCCTTGGCGGCCCTCTGGCCGGTACGATCATGGAGTTTCTCGACATGGCGGGCGGCCTGCGCGGCTGGCAGTGGCTGTTTCTGGTCGAAGGTCTGCCCGCGACCTTCCTCGGCATCGTCGTGCTGATAGTGCTGCGCAACCGGCCCAGCGACGCCAAGTGGCTCAATCCACGCGAGAAAGAGCTCGTCAACGCCGACCTCGCAGCGGACGGCGACCAACAGAGCGGTGGACGCAAGCGCTTTGGCGACGCGTTCCGCAACATCAATATCTGGTGCCTCGTCCTGGCCAATTTCTGCAATCTCTGCACGCTCTATGCGATCCAGTTCTGGCTCCCGACGATCATTCAGGACGTCAGCCAGACCGGTATTTTCGCGACGGGCATGATCGCCGCGGGGCTGGCGGTCATCCCGATGGCGGTGCTCATCCTGAATGCCCGCCATTCGGACAAGACCGGCGAGCGGCGATGGCACGCCGTCGGCGGCTTCTGCGCATCCTGCATCGCCTTGTCGTTGGCGGGTGCATTCAATAACAGCGCCTTCATCGTGCTGGGTGCGCTGGTGATCGCGCAATGCGGGGTGCAGATCGCGGCCACGTCGATCTTTTCGCTGCCGGCGACCTTCGTGGCGGGCGCCGCAGCGGCCGCCGGCTTCGCGCTGATTACCACCATCGGCAATTTCGCCGGCTATGCCAGCCCGTTCGTTATCGGCATCCTGAATGACGCCACCGGCAATTTCAGCGCGGCTTTCTTCGGCCTCGCCGCCATCGCGCTGGCGGGTGCGGCGACGATCCTCTCGATCCCGGCCCTGCGCAAATCGCCCGCCGAGCCATGATCGCGCGGCGCCCATTCCTCGGCGCGCTCCTCTCCTCCGGCGCTGCGGTTGCCGCCTCAGGGCGGCTGGCGGCAGCGCCCCTTCCCCTGGACGACGAGGCACGGTTGGGGCGGCTGCTTGCCGGACTCGACCGGACCGAGAGCCTACGCGCGGTGAAGAGATTGCAGGCCAGCTTCGCCCAATATGTCCATCACGGACTGTGGGACGAGATAGGCGCACTCTTCGCGGCGGACGGCACGCTTGCATGGGATGGCGCCGTGATGATGGGCCCACCGGCGATAGCTGCCCATCTGCGCAAGGCGATTGGGGGCGGCATGGATGGGCTGCCGGCCGGCACGGTCCACGCGCAATTACTGATGACCCCAGTGGTCACGCTGTCGCCTTCAGGTGAGCAGGCGCGCGGACGCTGGCATGAGGTTCGTATGGCGAGCGGGCCACACGCCTGGGCCGCCAGCCTGCTGACCGCCGATTATGCGCGCCTCGACGGGCGCTGGCGTATCACGCGGCTGGTCAATCACCCGATCTTTGCCGGACCGTTCGACACCGGCTGGCGCAATCTGAGCGATGATCTGCCAGTCATCCCTTATGCCTACACGCCGGATAGCGCGGGCCGTCCCGAGACCGGAGCCGATGCCGCGCCCCAGCCGACCGACCGGTTGAGTGAGGTCGGGCCTCGTCTGGCAGCGCTCGCGGCCGAAGATGCGGCGCGCAATTTGCAGCATATCTACGGCTATTACATCGACCGCAAGATGTGGGACGACGTGGCCGACCTGTTCGCGCCCGAGGGCGTGCTGACGATTGATGGCGTGGGCCGCTTTCAGGGCCGCGCCGCGATATTGCAGGCGCTCGAACGCGACGGACCAGCGGGGCTGCGCCACGGTGAGTTGAACGACCATCCGCAGTTCAACCTCACCGTGGAGATAGCACCATCGGGCGTGGAAGCGCGCGTGCGCGGGCTTGATCTCGGCATGACCGGCCGCAACGGCGGGGATGCAGCGTGGACCTTCACGACCTTCGACAATCGCTTCCTGAAGCGCGGTGACACATGGGCAATCGCGGGCATGCGCCTCTACCCGGACGCACGCGCAGACTATTACAAGGGGTGGGACGGCGGACAATCGGCAACAAGTCGCCGTATTGCGGCATTTCCGGTCAATCCCGCTAGTGGCATGGCGGTTCGCTATCCTGCTAATCTCGCCCCCGTTAGCCATCCATTCAACGGCGAAGCCATAGACGCTCGCCCCGGCGGAAGCATCGCTGAAGCCGAAACCGCCCTCGCCCGCGCCGCGGCGTTCGATGCAATCGAAAACATATCGAGCGCGCTGGGCCAGTATCTCAATGATTCCAGATGGTATGAGTTGAGCCGCCTGTTCACAGTCGATGGCTGGCGTAAATCACCGTCCGCCGGCTATTATCAGGGGCGCGACCGCATCTGGCAAATGCAGATGACCCGCAACGGTCCGCTACGCCGCCCACGGGCATTCATCCCGCTGCATTTGCGCATCCAGCCGGTCATCCATGTCGCGCCGGACGGTCGCAGCGCGAAGCTGCGCACCCGGCTACTCCAGTTCAACAGCGCGAATGCCCGCGAAGGCTCCATGACGGCGGGCATGTATGAGGACCAACTGGCGATCGAGGACGGCATCTGGCGCTTCAGCTTCGACGACATCGACCATATCTGGCTGACCGAAAGTTACGCGAAAGGGTGGGCACGATTGCCGGAGGGGGCTGGACAGGCGCTCTCCCGCTCCCCCGCCGCCTTGCTGCAAACGATGCCGCCCGACCGCCCCATCGAGGGGCGGGCTTATCCGCCCTTCCCGGCCATAGATCGCCTGTGGTTCCATTACCGTAACCCGGTAAGCGGCCGGACACCGCCCAATTTGTTGCCCTGACCGAGCCTTTTCGCGGGACCGTCAGAGCGCGGCGATGTAACCGCCATCGAGCGCGATGGTCGACCCATTGACGAACGCCCCGGCGCGTGAAGCAAGGAACACGCTGAGCCCCTCGATATCTTCCTCGGTGCCCGGCCGGCCGGCGGGAATATAGGTGGCGACGCTCTTCTTCACCGCCTCGGACGTCGTGTCGGTCAGGCGGGAGTGGAAAGGACCGGGCGCGATCGCGTTGACGCGGATATGCTCGGGGCCGAAGCGCTTGGCAAGCGACCGGGTGAGATGATGCACCGCCGCCTTGGACGCGCCGTAGGGATGCGCTTCCCAATTGGGGATGTGCAACCCGCCGATCGAACCGAGATTGATGATCCGCGCCGGAGATTCCGCGCTCGCCGCAGCTTTGATCTGCGGAAGGAGTTGCTGGGTCAGGAAGAAGACCGCCCCCAGGTTCACCCTCATCACCATGTTCCACGCGTCGATCATCATCTCCTCGATCGAGCCGCGCGCGTTGGCGCCGGCATTGTTCACCAGAATATCAAGCGCCCCCTCGCGTTCGGCGAAAGTAGCCGCCAGTGCGGCTGGCCCGCCCTCATCCCCCAAATCGGCAGCAAGGCCGTAACATTCGCCCAGTTCGGAGAGTTGCGCGGCGAATTCGTCGCTGCGCGCCTGGTCCCGCGACGCAATATAGGTCTTCACGCCCCGCCGCACGAAACCGCGCGCGATCATCAGACCGATGCCGCTGGTCCCACCCGTCACGAGCGCGACCTTGCCGCTGATGTCGAATAATGGATCGGTCGCCATTCTCTGCCTCCCTGTGCCGGATTTCCAGCCGGCCCAGTGTTACATCAGACCCGCAACATCAAATCGAAGACCAAAACTTTTCGTTACGCGGAATATCAATTCGGTGGAATGGTGTATGGGGCGCTGGCAGGTCTAGCGTGGACCGCAGAAGCAGAAACGCAGGGAGGGAGCCATGTTTGACGAGGCGGAGAACCAGGAGCCCTTATCAGGCCGGGACGAGACGAGGCGACATTCGATCCGGTCGGTGGAGCGGGCGATCGAGTTGCTGCAATCGCTCAACCGCCGCCCCATTTCGACGCTGCATGACCTCCATCTGGAAACCGGCCTGCCGAAGCCCTCTATCGTGCGGCTGCTGCGCACGCTGGAAGCCAAGGGCATGGTCGCGCAAAGCTCAAGCTACGGCACCTATCAACTCCTTAGCCACGTGAAGACGCTGAGCTGCGGTTTTCATCACGAACCCCTCATCATCGAGGTTGCCGATGAGATCATGGTCGAATTCACCAAGCGCGAGGGCTGGCCGCTCGCCCTCGCCCTCTTCGATGTCGACGCCATGATCGTGCGGGCGAGCACGATCCCTTATACCTCGCTTTCCCTGCTTCATTCTTCCCTCAACATGCGGCTGCCGATGACCAGCCGGGCGATGGGCCGCTGCTATCTCGCCCACTGCTCGCCGAACGAACGCCGGATCATTTTCGAGATCATCAAGCAGAGCGGCAACGAAGAGGATCGCCGCTGGTCCGACTGGCACAAGCTCGCGGAGCTTCTGCGCACGGCACGCAAGCAGGGCTATGCCACGCGCGACCGGACGATTGAACCGCGCTCCTCGACCATGGCCATTCCGGTCATGGGGAACGGGCGGGTCATCGCCTCGCTCGGTCTCACCTGGATCAGCGTGGCGATGACCGAAGCGCGCGCCGCCCAGCTTTATTATCCGATGCTAGTCGACATCGCGCAGCAAATCTCGGAAGCACTGGCGGAACGCGTGAAGAAAACCGGCACCCAGCCAACTCCGTCGCCCTTCCACGACCTCAAGCATCGCTATCTGCAACAAACCCAGCCCTTTCATTGAGCGCGGCAGCACAGACCGACACGCAAACCACGCCGACCATCCGGTTAACGGCAAAAAAGCCTTGTCGAAGGAATTCGGCAAGGCTTTCTTGTTATGGCCCCCTACCGCCAGTTTTCAGCGGTAGGCGGCGGCGCATCGCGCCACGGAGAGGAAGAGGTGATGATCTTGTCAGAGCAGTTGCACCGGGCACTGCTGGATTATGCCGCGATCGAGGCGGCTGTCTCGACCGCGACCCCCGACCGGGGCGACGAGGCCAAGCGCGCACTGCTGCGGGACCGCCGGCTGCTCGCCGAACAACTCGGCCAGCTCGGCCCGCTCATCGAGCAGGACGAAACGCTGGCTACGGACCCGGAGACGCAGCGCGAGATGAGCCACCTCTTCGCTGCGATGCGCTATGCCCTGGCGCTGCATCAGGCCGACTGGCCGGTGGTGCGCATCGACGAGGATCCGGTCGCCTATCACAGTTCCGCGCAGCATGTGCAGGTCAAGTCGGCCGCCTTCTGGCGCTGGTGCCGCGATCGGCTCGGCCTGGACGATGCCCCTGCTGCCCCGGAATACCATCGCCCCGGTTGATGGCCAGCCGGCTGCCGCACCAATCAACCGACAACGCCACGACAAACCGCCGCCGGGCACGGGCTCCGGTCGCACCCTGGGGGGAAACGACATGCCGATCGGCGCCGAGCTGGCGAACGCGCTGCGCGCCTTTGCCACGATCGAAAACGATATCATCACCTTCGGTCAGACGATGGATGCCAGCAAGGCGTCCGCCTTCGTCGAGCGGCGCCGGGAGATGGCTCACGAATTCGCCGTGCTGCGCAATGCGCTGGAGCAGGAGCCGTGGCTGGTCGACCGACCGGAGCGGATGACCGAAGCGCTGCGGCTGCTCTCCGCCTTCCGCGCTTCCAACTCGATCAATCAGGCGGAATGGCCCACTATCCGGGTACGCGACGACCCGGCGGCTTTCCGCATCGCCGCCCAGACGGTCGCCGCGGCCGCGCGTGATTTCTGGCGCTGGGTCGACCGCGAGTTGGGGCATATGCGCTGAGCAGCGGCACGATGCCGGCGGGGCGATGGCTCCCGCCCGCGTGGGAGCGCGGGCCGCAAGACTGGCCCGCCCACCGCCATTCAACCCATGCCCGCCCCAAAGCGACACTATCCCGCGTTTGCTGCGTTCACCTATCCGAGCAGGCGGTGCTCGGCATCATGGACAATCATCCGCTCACCCTCCGGCTGTCCGCGACTACGGCTCTGCTCGGCCTGAAGGACAATCCATCCTGAAGTTCATTTGTATGAAGTTGAACCAGCGCTCTTGTGCAGGCAGGAGCGCACGGCGGAAGATAACTGCTCCTGCGCCCCGGACTCCCGCCTGCGCGGGAGCACTGCATGGCTCAAACCGGTCGAACCAACTCTAGTAGCTCCGGCCGACCAGCACGCGCTCGACCGCCGGCTCGCCGGTGAACACGCAGATGCCGCTGGCCGGCGCGGCATCGAGCGGTACGTTGCGCAGGGTGAGCTTGTGGCTCTTGAGCCACTCCACCACCGCGTCGAGCGCCGGGCCGGTGGGTTTGGCCCATTCGACCTCGACCCAGCCGGGCTTATCGCCCACGAAGGCAGCGGCAAGCGCGGACCTATCGGTCACATCGCGGCGGATATTTGCGGCGAGACGCGCTGTGGCCTGCTCGTGCAGCGTGGCCTGGACACCGCGCAGCATCTCCGCCACGCCGGCGACGAAGGCGTCGCGCGACATCACCTCGCTCGCCAGCTTGCCAGCCTCGTTATAGAGCCGGTCACGGCGCAGCACGGAGACATTGCCGCCCGCGACATCACGCCCGCCAACCTCGACAATGACGGGCGCGCCCTTCTTGACCCAGCCCCAGCGCTTGGGCGCGGCCTTGATCGGCTTGCGATCAAACAGCACGCGCAGCGGCTCGTGAAACGCATCCACGCCGCCCAGCGCCCTGGCCAGATCCGCGCAATAAGCGAGGACCGCCTCGTCTTCCGGCGTGTCGCGCAGCATGGGCACGATGACGACCTGATGCGGCGCGATCATCGGCGGGCAGCGCAGGCCGTCATCATCGCCATGGACCATGATGACGCCGCCGATCAGGCGGGTGGAGACGCCCCAACTGGTGGTGTGGGCGAACTGCTGGCCGCCCTCCTGATCTTGATACCGGATGCCGGCCGCTTCGGCGAAGCCGGTGCCGAGATAATGCGAGGTGCCGGCTTGCAGCGCCTTGCCGTCCTGCATCATCGCCTCGATCGAATAAGTGGCGACGGCGCCGGGGAAGCGCTCATTCTCCGGTTTCTCGCCGGCGACGACCGGCATGGCCAGTTCGGTCTCGGCGAAATCGCGATACATCTCCAGCGCACGCATCGTCTCGGCGCGCGCGTCCGCCTCGTCGGCGTGGGCGGTGTGCCCCTCCTGCCAGAGGAACTCGCTGGTGCGCAAGAACATGCGGGTGCGCATCTCCCAGCGCACGACATTGGCCCACTGGTTGGTAAGCAATGGCAGGTCGCGCCAGCTCTGCACCCAGCGCGCCATCGCCTGGCCGATCACCGTCTCCGAGGTGGGACGCACGACCAACGGTTCCTCCAGCTTCGAGTCCGGGTCCGGCACCAGCTTGCCGTCGATACCGCGCAGGCGGTGATGGGTAACGACCGCCATCTCCTTGGCGAAGCCGTCGACATGATCGGCCTCCTTCTCGAAGAAGGATAGGGGGATGAACAGCGGGAAGTAGCAATTCTCGACGCCCGCCGCCTTGATGCGCGCGTCCATCAGCTTCTGGATCCGCTCCCAGATGCCGTAGCCCCACGGCCGGATGACCATGCAGCCGCGCACGCCGCTCTCCTCGGCAAGATCGGCCTCGCTGACGACGGCCTGATACCAGGCGGCGAAATCCTGCGCGCGGGTGACGGGAAGGGCGTGCTTGATCGTGGGGGTGCTCATGAGCCTCTGAAGTCTATCGGTGCCGACGTGCGCTTGCCTTAGCGGCGGTTGGGCGTGGGGGGAAGCGCTGTTGCTGCCGGAGAAGGGCCTGCTGGTTTCGTGTATGGCGTGTGCGCTCTCTCTTGGCGGTGCTCCTGCGAAGGTAGGAGCACAACGCTTTGTTTGTTGGTATCGCGCATCCGCCGCGCACGGCGCCGATGCTATTTCGACTTCGCTCTACACGAACGGAGATGTTTGCGATCGAGGTCAGCTCTGGAGGCGCCCCTCCCGTTGCGCCCCTCAGCCGCCCAGCTTGTCGATCTTGGCGGTGAGCGCGGCGAGCTGGGCCTTCAGCTCGGCGACCTCGTCGGCAGCGGCTTCAGCCTTGTCTGCGGCGGCCGGCTTGGCCGGGGTAGCGGGCTTGAATGCGCTCGCGGCAGCGCTCAGCATCTCCATGTTGCGCTTGGCGATATCCGCGAAGGGACCGCCGGTGAAGGCGCCCTGCATCGCCTCCTGAAACTGCTGCTGGTTCTTGCGAAACGCTTCCATGCTGGCTTCGAGATATTGCGGCACCATCGACTGCATGGAGTCGCCATAGAGTGAGATGAGCTGGCGGAGGAAATTGACCGGCAGCATGTTCTCGCCGCGCTGCTCCTCCTCCATGATGATCTGAGTGAGCACGCTGTGGGTGATGTCCTCGCCCGACTTGGCGTCGACCACGACGAAATCGCGCCCCTCGCGCGTCATTTGCGAGAGCAGCTCCAGCGTGATGTAGCTCGACGTTTCGGTGTCATAGAGTCGCCGGTTGGCATATTTCTTGATTACGATGGTTCCCGACTCGCCACCCGACTTAGACCGCGCCATGTGCTCTGCTCCTCCCCCAACGTCTGTTGCACCCGTGGGCCGCAGCATAACATCGACTCTTTCCGCGTCGCAACATGGGCCACGGCCGTTGCCGCTGTTTCTTTCCATTTTGTGGTCCGAAACGGCACAAGACAGCGATTTTCGGCGACGCGCTTTCGCCGGATTGCGCTGCTACCAGCTTGCCTCCCGGCCCACCGACCCCGCTCCACCACGAGTCGCCGTACGCGCCGGACGAGCCGCTTTGCTCACGCGAAACGGCACCGCACAAGATACTGGGAAGCCGGGCGCCGAAGAGCGTGCACCGGTGGTCCTCATCCCCTCACTCATCAATCCGCCGCGCATCCTCGACCTGACTGAAGACCGATCTTTGCTGCGCTTTTTGCTGCGCAATAATCATGACGCCTATGTGGTCGATTGGGGCGCGCCGACCGGAGACGACGCGCGGAGCGACCTCGCCGATCATGTCGAGCGGCTCCTGCTGCCGCTGCTCGCCAGGTTCGAACGGCCGCCGATCCTGGTCGGCTATTGCCTGGGCGGCACGCTCGCCATCGGCGCGGCAGCGCGCCTCGCGGCGTTGGGACGGCCGGTGCAGGGCGTCGCGACAATCGCCGCGCCATGGGATTTTTCGCATTATGACGCAGCATTGCGGGAGCAGGTCGCGACGATATGGCAGCAGGCCGAGCCGGGCTGCACCGCACTGGGGCTGGTGCCGATGGAGGTGTTCCAGACCGGCTTCTGGGCGCTCGACCCGGCCCGCACCATCGCCAAATATGCGCGCTTCGGCGAGATGGAGGCCGACACGCCCGCCTATCACGGCTTCATCGCGGTGGAAGATTGGGCCAATGAGGGCGCGCCGCTGACGCTGGAAAGCGGCCGCGACCTTGCACAGCGCTGCTACGCGCGCAATATGACGGGCAGCGGCCAATGGTCGATTCTGGGAACGCGCGTGGACCCGGCAGCGCTCACCTGCCCTACGCTCGCCATCGCCTCGACCAGCGACAGGATCGTTCCGGCCGCCGTCGCTCCGCCTGCGCGAGAGCGGATGGATTTGGCGCTGGGGCATGTCGGCATGATGATCGGCAGCCGCGCCGAGGACGGGCTGTGGAGAGGGCTGAGCGATTGGCTTTTACGCACCGGCGGCTGATGCTAGACGCCGGAGAGACCGATCATTACGGCGCGCCGACCGCTTGACGGCCACCGCCTTCACCAAGGGGACATGTCTTCCTATGACCGATATCGTCATCACTTCCGCCCAGCGCACCGCCGTCGGCAGCTTTCTCGGTGCGTTCGCGACCACGCCCGCGCATGAACTGGGGCGTATCGCCATCCTCGCCGCGCTGGAGAAAGCGGGCGTGGCGCCGGACGAGGTTTCCGAAGTGATCCTGGGCCAGGTGTTGACCGCTGCGCAGGGCCAGAACCCGGCGCGGCAGGCTGCAGTCAATGCCGGCATCCCCAGCGACCGCACCGCCGTGACCATCAACCAGGTCTGCGGATCGGGCCTGCGTGCGGTGGCGCTGGCCGCGCAGGCGATCAAGACCGGCGACGCGACGATCATGGTGGCCGGCGGTCAGGAGAGCATGTCGCTCTCCCCGCACGCGCAACTGCTGCGGCCGGGCACCAAGATGGGCAACCTCACCCTGATCGATACGATGGTGAACGATGGCCTGACCGACGCGTTCAATAATTACCACATGGGCATCACTGCCGAGAATCTGGCCGAACGCTACCAGATCACCCGCGAGGAGCAGGACGTTTTCGCCGCCGCCAGTCAGAACAAGGCCGAGGCGGCGCGCGCGGCGGGCCGGTTCGCCGATGAGATCGCGCCGGTGACGGTCAAGGGTCGCAAGGGCGACACCGTCGTCGACGCGGACGAATATATCCGCGCCGGCGCCACCGTCGAGGCGATGGCCAGCTTGCGACCGGCGTTCAAGAAGGACGGCACGGTGACGGCGGGCAACGCCAGCGGCCTCAACGATGGCGCGGCGGCGCTGGTGCTGATGAGCGCCGATGAGGCGGCCAGGCGTGGCGCACCGGTGCTGGCGCGGGTCGCGAGCTGGGCGACCTGCGGCGTCGATCCGTCGATCATGGGCATCGGCCCCGTACCGGCGAGCCGCCGCGCGCTGGAGAAAGCGGGCTGGACGGTCGGCGATCTCGACCTCATCGAGGCCAACGAGGCTTTTGCCGCGCAGGCTCTCGCGGTCGGCAAGGATATGGGCTGGAACCCGGAGATCGTGAATGTGAACGGCGGCGCCATTGCCATCGGCCACCCCATCGGCGCTTCGGGCGCGCGCATCCTCACCACGCTGCTCCACGAAATGGGCCGGCGCGACGCGAAGAAGGGCCTCGCGACCTTGTGCATCGGCGGCGGCATGGGAATTGCAGTGTGCGTGGAGCGCTGAGCGGGAACGGTTAGCGGCCGAGACGGTGCGGTGAACGCGCTCAGGCGCGCGCGAGGTTTCTGACATGCACATCGTCTTGTGCTCCTGCAAAGGCAGGAGCACAAGACGGCAAGGCACATTGGTTGAGCCTTGGACTCCTACCTTCGCAGGAGCACTGCCAGCTTCACTCGAAATCCGGGCCCGACACGGCCTTGGTGGATGGGGCTCCTCCCCCCTAACCTCCAAATAACGGCGTTCTTCAGCGCCAGATGCGGGCGTAGCGGCGGCCGAGCGTGGTCAGCAATTCATATTGCGAGAGGCCGGCCTGCGCGGCAGCCTTGGGGAGATCGAACTCCAGATCGAGCCAATCGCCCTCGCCAACCTCCGGCGCGGTACTGACGTCGATAGCGAGCAGATCCATCGAGACGCGGCCGAGCACGGGTAAGTGCGCACCTTCGTGCAGGGCGGCGCCAGTGCCGGAGAAGCCACGCAAATAGCCGTCCGCATAGCCGACATTGAGGATGGCGATCTCGCGGCGGCGCTCGGCTACATAAGTGGCGCCGTAACCCACCGACTGGCCGGGGCGGATGAAGCGACGTTGCAGCACCTGCGCGCGCGGATGCACGACCTGCCGGATATGTCCTGCCCCGTCCCCACGGGGAATGCCGCCGTAGAGGGCCAGCCCCGGCCGGGTAAGACCGAAAGCGAACTTCTCGCCCAGCAGGATGCCCGCGCTGTTAGCGAGGCTGAGGGTTTTGGCCCCGACGCCGGCGGCTGCCTGCCGGAAGCGGCGCAATTGTTCGCTGTTGAGGGGATGATCCTCATCCGCACAGGCGAGATGGCTCATCAGGGTCTCGATCCGCAAGCCGGCGAGCAGGTCCGGCCGCACGTCGCGAGTGGAGAGGCCGAGGCGGTTCATGCCGGTATCGACCATCACGTCGCAGGAGCCGCCATCAGCCTCCCTCCAACGTGCGATCTGCTCGGGCGAATTGAGCACCGGCCGGGCGCCGCTGGCGAGCGCGAAGGCCATGTCCTCCGGCCGCACTCCGTGCAGGACCGATAAAGCGGCGCCGTGCAGATGCGGCAACAACTCGGCCGCCTCCGCCCAGGTCGCGACGAAGAAGTCGCGGCAGCCAGCGGCCAGCAGATGCCTGGCGACCTCGACGGCGCCCAGCCCATAGCCGTTGGCCTTGACCGCCGCCCCGCAGCGCGCGGTGCCGTTCCGCCCGGCAAGCCATTGCCAGTTGGCCTTGAGCGCGGCGCTATCGAGATGGAGCGCCAGCGGCGCGGACGGGAGCTTGACCATATCCCGGCGGCGTTAGTGCATTTTGCACCGCAGTGGAACAGCTTGCCAACGCCGCTGGTCGCAAGGCGCTTCAGTCCGGTTGGGGGACCGCCTGATCCTTCTCCCACGAGCGGCCCGCGCCCCACAGGATGGCCGCCAGCGCGATGGCGACGACCGCCAGCGTATACCAGAGACCTGCATAGGGGTCGCCCGTCTTCGCCACGATGTAGCTGGCGATGAACGGCAGGAAACCCCCGAAATAGCCGGTGCCGATATGATAGGGGATGGAAAGCGAGCTGTAGCGCACCGCGGGCGGGAACATCTCGCTCAGCAGCGCGGCGACCGGCCCGTAGGTCATGCCCGAGAGAAAACTGAGCGCCACCACGCCGAGGAATACGACAAGGAGGTTACGCATCGGGGGCGTCTGCGGCGTGAGATTGTAGCCGGCTGCGACGATGGCCTGCTCCAGCGCCTCGCCCTGCGGATCGGCCACCGCTGCACCTCCGATGGTAACGCGCAGCCCCTCGCCCGGCGCGATGGTATAAGGCAGCCCCTTGGCGGTGAGCTGATCCAGCACGCGGCCGCAGGGTGTGGCCTGCTTGCTGGAGAAGGGATCATAATGGCAGCCCGTGCCGCTCACCACGATAGGCGCGCGCTCGGCGGTCTGCGCAAGGCCGGGATTGGCCTGCGAGCCGATCAGCCAGAAGATCGGCATCATCAGCACCAAGGTAAGCGCATAACCGATGCCGATAATCCGCCGGCGTCCCCACTTGTCCGACAGATGGCCGAACAGGATGAACCAGACCGAGCCGACCAGCGCGGCCGCCGCGACGACGATCTGCGCGGTGGTCGACTCCACCTTCAGCGGCCCTTGCAGGAAGGAGAGCACGGAGAACATCGCCGTGTACCAGATGACGGTCAGCCCCGCCGCGACGCCGAACAACGCGACGAACAACCGTCGCTTGTTGCCGGGATAGGTGAAGCTCTCGATGAAGGGATTGCGCGCCATCTCGCCCCGCGCGCGCATCTTCTCGAACACCGGGCTCTCGCGCAGTTGCAGGCGCATCCACACCGAGACCGCGAGCAGGATGATGGAAAGGATGAAGGGGATGCGCCAGCCCCACGATTCCCATGCCTGCGCGGTCATGCCACTCTTGACGCCGAGCACAACGAACAATGAGAGCACGAAGCCGCCCGAAACTGATGCCTGAATGAAGCTGGTATAAAAGCCGGACCGGCCGTCCGGTGCATGCTCGGCGACGTAGACGGCCGCGCCGCCATATTCGCCGCCAAGCGCAAGTCCCTGGCAGATGCGCAGCAGGATGATGAGGAGCGGCGCGGCAAGGCCGATCGTCTCGGCGGAGGGGACCATGCCCACGCCCGCCGTGGCGATGCCCATCAACGTGATGGTGATGAGGAAGGTATATTTGCGCCCCAACCGATCGCCCAGATAGCCGAATATGATGGCACCCAGCGGCCGGAAGCCGAAACCGACCGCGAAACCGGCCCAGGCGAGCAGGGTTTGCAGCGTCTCGCTGCCGGCTGGAAAGAAGGTTCGGCCGATGATGCCGCTGGCCGCAAGCGTTCCATAGATGAAGAAATCATACCATTCGAACAGTGTACCGGCCGACGATGCGCCGATCACCAGCGGGATCGACTGTTTGTCCGCATCGCCATTCGTGACCGATACGCCATCTGCCGCCATTGCACCCCCTCCTTATGGACTTGCGGACGCTGTAGGGAATTGGGGGCACGTTGTGAACACCCCCCACGTGGGAGGCATGGAGCGGCCCGCCGGGAATCCTTGTGCAGGAGCACGATGTCGGCGGGGCGGCAGACCCGGCTAGCGACGGAGGTTCGGGATAGACATGGCATCCAGCCGCCTCGCGTGGGGCTCTGGCCTAGCTTGGCGTCATCCTCAGCCGCCAACCGGGTCGTTACAGCGGGGCAGATGCTGAAACGAGTTCAGCAAGACAGTACGGGAAAGGCGCGTCCCGGCGAGACGACAGGAGGCCGCAGCCCCCTGCCATGGCAACGCTCACTCCGCCGCTTCCTCCAGATGACTGTGCGGCGCGGCCTGCATGGCGGCGATGCCGAGCTTGGCGAGTAGCGCACTGTCCTTGTCGTCGCCCGCATTGGGCGTAGTGAGCAGCTTGTCGCCGGTGAAGATGCTGTTGGCGCCAGCCATGAAGCACAGCGCCTGACACGTCTCGCTCATGCTCTCGCGGCCAGCGGAGAGGCGTACCATCGAAGCGGGCATGACGATGCGCGCCACCGCGACCGTGCGGACGAACTCGATCTCGTCGATCTTCGCCATTGGCGTGTCGGCCAGCATATCGCCCAGCACCGTGCCCTTGACCGGCACCAACGCGTTGATCGGCACGCTCTCCGGGTGCACCGGCAGCGTCGCAAGCGCATGGAGAAAGCCGACCCGGTCGCTGCGCGTCTCGCCCATACCGACGATACCGCCACAGCACACGTTGATGCCAGCCGACCGCACCGCGTCCAGCGTATCGAGGCGGTCCTGGAAAGTACGGGTCGAGATGACCTCCGCATATTTCTCCGGCGCGGTGTCGATATTATGGTTGTAATAGTCGAGCCCAGCCTCGGCCAGCATCTGCGCCTGATGGGGTGTCAGCATGCCCAGCGTCATGCATGTCTCCAGCCCCATGGCGCGCACGCCCTTCACCATCTCGATGAGCGCGGGCATATCGCGATCCTTGGGGTTGCGCCACGCCGCCCCCATGCAGAAACGACCCGAACCATGATCCTTGGCCTGCGCGGCGGACTGGAGCACGGCCTGTACGTCCATCAGCTTGGTCGCCTTGAGACCGGTCTCGGCATGGACGGACTGGTTGCAATAGCCGCAATCCTCCGGGCAGCCGCCGGTCTTGATCGAGAGCAGCGTGGAAAGCTGCACCTCATTATGCGGATGGTGCGCCCGGTGGATGGTCTGCGCCTCGTAGACAAGGTCCAGGAACGGCAGATCGAACAGCGCGGCGATCTCCTCGCGGGTCCAGTCTGTGCGCGTTTCTGTAGTCACGGGATCATCCTTCATTGATACGGGGTCCGGCCATGGACCGCATGGGATGCGCTGTGCATCAGGATGCCGGTCATGAAAACCCCGTGTGGCGGGAAGCCGTCACTGTTCATCTGGTGAAAATATGGAGCAATCATGCGGCGTGCCTCGTCAGGCCATCCGCATAAGCGCGCAGTGGCGCGGCGTAGCCGACGACATGGCGGCGCTGCTGTTCGCCCTCCGGTAGCGCGGGCAGCGCATCGGCGAGGCGACGCACCAGATCGGGCGCAAGTGTGCCGAGCGGCGCCAGCGCGACACCGATGGTGAAGATCATCGCCCGCGTCTTGGGCAGGCGGCGCAGCGTCTGCCGTTCACAGCGCACGAACAAGGTCTCGCCGGCATTGGCGGCCGTGACATGGGCGAAGCGGGTTGCGGGATCGTCCTCCGGCAGATAGCGCCATGCACTATCCGCGACGATGAACCAGTTGGCCCGGCCGAAAATGTCGCCCGGCGGCAGGATGTTGAAGAAATGATCGACCCCGGCGGCAAGCTGCTCGGCATAGCCGTGGATCGGCGCATGGATAGCGGTGAGCCCCTGCCCCATTTTCTCGTCCAGACGCCAATCGGTGGGGAATGCCACGGCCGCCGCCGTTAGCTGGTAAGGCGCACCCTCCTCGTCCGACTGGAGGATGCAGATATCTTCCCAATGCGCCCGCGCAATCTGTGCCAGCCCGCCGTCGATGCCGAGGAACGCCGCCAACTCATGCACGGCATCCGCCGCGCCGGGTTGCTCGCGGACCGCCTCGGGATGCGCATCAAAGGCGGCCGCGCGCGCCACCCGGTCGAAATCCGGCCACAGCCAGTCCACCTCCGCGACACGCCGCAGCCCCATGCGCAACGCGCCACCGCCCCGGCCGGCGCGTAGCAGCTCGGGCACGGTGAAACCGAGCCTCATGCCGCTGCCTCGCGCCGATCGGAGTCCATGGCTCAGACCTGGTCCAGCGCCTGCGCCAGATCGGCGATGATGTCGTCGATATGCTCGATGCCCACCGAGACACGGACGACATCGGGGCCGACATCGGCGAGGCGCAGACCCTCCTCATCAAGCTGGCGATGGGTGGTCGACGCCGGATGGATGATGAGGCTGCGCGTATCGCCGAGATTGGCGAGATGGCTGAACATCTCGACGTTGGAGACGAGCTTGATGCCCGCCTCGTAGCCGCCCTTGAGACCGAAGGTGAACACCGCGCCGCCCTTGCCGCCGAGATAGCGCTGGGCGAGCGCGTGATATTCGTCGTCCGGCAAACCAGCATAGCGCACCCAGTCGATCTTGGGGTGTTTTTGGAGCCACTGCGCCAGCGCCAGCGCATTGCTGCAATGCCGCTCCATGCGCAGCGCCAACGTTTCCATGCCGGTGAGGGTGAGGAAGGCATTCATCGGCGCCATCGCCGGACCGAGATCGCGCAGGCCGAGTGCACGAGCAGCGAGGATGAAGGCGAGATTACCGAACGCCTCGGTAAAGACCTTGCCGTGATAGGACGGATTGGGTTCGCTGAGATAGGGGTAGTTACCCGACTTCGCCCAATCGAACGTGCCGGCATCCACGATCACGCCGCCGACGGAATTGCCGTGGCCGTTGAGGAACTTGGTGACGGAATGCACGACGATATCCGCGCCATACTCGATCGGCCGGCAGAGCACGGGGGTCGCGAGCGTATTGTCGACCATCAGCGGCACGCCAGCGGCATGGGCAACCTTGGCGATCGCCTCGATATCCTGCACGACCACGCCCGGATTAGCGAGGCTCTCGATGAACACGCAGCGCGTCTTCTCGGTGATCGCAGCCGCAACATTATCCGGGTTGCTGGTATCGACGAAGGTGGAACCCCAGCTCATCTTCTTGAAGCTGTGGCCGATCTGATTGAGCGAACCGCCATAGAGCTTGTTGGCCGCGACGATATGGCAATTGGCTTCCATCATGGTGTGAAAGGCGAGGAACTGGGCACTATGACCGGAGGCGACGGCCAGCGCGGCGGCGCCCCCTTCCAGCGCGGCGATCTTGCCTTCCAGCGCAGCCCAGGTGGGGTTCATGATGCGGGTGTAGATGTTGCCCGGTATCTCCAGGTTGAACAGGCCGGCGGCGTGATCGACATCGTCGAACGCATAAGAGGTCGTCTGGTAGATCGGCGTGATCCGCGCCTTGGTGGTCGGGTCCACCTCGGTTCCGGCCTGAACGGCGAGCGTGTCGATCTTCTGTGTCACCCATGATCTCCTAATCGTCTGTTGCGCCCCAGGCGCATCGGTGAATGGCTGGCTACTGGCCGAACAGGCACGCCCCGTCCCCGGAGCAGCATCAGGAACGGAAACGCCCGACCCGTGGATAACCCGCGGGCCGGCTTATAATCCTGCGGCGGAACGCCGCCGACAATGCCTTTGATGGCCGCACGGCCTCGCGGGCGCAAGAGCCTGATCGCTCTCATCACTGCCTTGCGACAGCCGGTTGCCGGGATTGGCTCCGCTGGTCACTGGCCCTTGAACGCAGGCGCGCGCTTCTGGACGAAAGCGGTGACCCCCTCACGGAAATCCGCCGTGCGACCGGCGCGGGTCTGGTTGCCCGCCTCGATCGCCATGGTGTCGGCCAGGGGCGCATCGAGTGCGGCGGCAACCTGCTTGCGGATAAGACCGATGGCGACGGTCGGCCCACACGCCAGCCGGCGGGCGATGGCCTGCGCGTCTGTGGCCAGCGCGTCGTCCGCCACCATGCGGGCGACGAGGCCGGCGGCTTTCGCTTCATCCGCGCTCATCGCCTCGCCGAGCAGCGCCATCTCCAGCGTGCGGGCACGGCCGGCACTGCGGGCGATCAGCCAGGTCGCGCCGGCATCCGGCACCAGCCCGATATTGACGAAGCCGAGCTGGAGATAGGCCGAGCGCGCCATCAGCACGATATCGCCGGCGAGCGCCAGCGCCACGCCCGCGCCTACAGCGGGGCCGTTGACCGCGCTCACCACCGGGATCTCCAACCCGGCCAGCCGCGTGAACAGCGGATGGTAGAATTGCTCCAGTGTCTCGCCGAGATTGGGGCTGACGCCGCCATCCCCGGCCAGATCTGCACCGGAGCAGAAGGCTCGCCCAGCACCAGTGAGCAGCACTGCCCGCGCGCCAGCCACGACGCCTTTGTCGAGCGCCTCGGTGAGTGCGGCGAGCAGCGCGGTGGAAAGCGCATTCAGTCGCTCGGGCCGATTGAGCGTGAGGGTGAGGACGCCGTCTTCCAGCGCGATGAGGAGGATGGGGGGCGTCACAGCAGCTCCACCGCCATGGCCGTGGCTTCGCCGCCGCCGATACAGAGCGAGGCGATACCGCGTGTGCTGCCGGTGCGCTGGAGGGCCGCGAGCAGCGTCGTAACGATCCGCGCGCCCGAAGCGCCGATAGGGTGGCCGAGCGCGGTCGCGCCGCCGTGGATATTCACCTTCTCGTGCGGAATGGCCAGATCGCGCATTGCCGCCATGGTGACGACGGCGAACGCCTCGTTGATCTCGAACAGGTCGACATCGGCAACGGTCCAGCCGGTTTTGGCCAGTAGCGCCTCGATCGCCCCGACTGGCGCAGTGGTGAATTGCGCCGGTTCACGAGCATGGGCCGTGTGGCCGACGATCCGCGCGACCGGCTTGAGCCCGCGCGCGTCCGCGAGCGAGGCGCGCGCCAGAACCAGCGCCGCCGCGCCGTCCGAAATGGAGCTGGCATTGGCGGCAGTGATTGTGCCGTCCCTGGCGAAAGCCGGACGCAGCGAAGGAATTCGGGAAGCGTCGCCCTTGCGCGGCTGATCATCCTGCGCGACCGTCTCGGTTCCCTTGCGGGTCGCGATCTCCACCGGCACGATCTCGCTGTCGAACCAGCCGTTCGCCTGCGCCGCCTGCGCACGGGTAAGCGATTCGATAGCGTAGGCATCCTGCGCCTCACGGGTGAATTGATAGGCTTGCGCCGTGGCCTCAGCGAACACGCCCATCGCCTTGCCCGGCTCATAGGCATCCTCCAGCCCATCGAGCATCATATGGTCATAGACGGTATCATGGCCGATGCGGGCGCCAGCGCGGTGTTTCTTCAGGAGATAGGGCGCATTGGACATACTCTCCATGCCGCCCGCGACGATGACCCCGGCCGATCCGGCCGCGATGGCGTCCGCCGCCATCATCGCTGCCATCATGCCGCTACCGCACATCTTGTTGATCGTCACGGCTTCCACGGCATCGGGCAAGTCTGCCCCACGCGCCGCCTGCCGCGCCGGCGCCTGCCCCAGCCCGGCCGGCAGCACGCAGCCCATGTAGCAGCGCTCGACCAGCGCGGGATCGACCCCGGCGCGCGCCACTGCCGCCGCAACCGCCGTCGCTCCCAGTTGCGTCGCGCTGGCGCCGGAGAGGCTGCCCTGGAAGCCGCCCATCGGCGTGCGGGCGTAAGAAAGGATGAGAGTGGGATCGGTGGCCATGGTTACTCCCAAATCCGGAAAGGGCAGCGCCCCATGCGCGCTTGGCCTCATGCCGGGCGAGGCCTTGCAGCGGGTAGAGCGCCCTCCCCTGCGAAGCCTCGAAAGGAAAGGATATGGCTGCGTTTCCGCTTTGTCACGCGGATGATTTGCGAACTTGCGGAGTTGCGCGGGGGGATTTTGCGGATTAGCGGGATCTCGATATGGCGCGCGGCACCAGACTCTTCGCCGGACAGAAGGTCCGCCAGCTTCGCACGGACGCGCGGATGGATCAGGCGGCGATGGCGCGGCTGCTTGGTATCTCCATCTCCTACCTCTCGCAGCTCGAAAATGACGACCGGCCGCTGACCGCCAAGGTGAAGGCCGCGCTCGCCAGCGCATTCCCGCTCGACTGGTCCGCCTTCGACGAACGGCAGGAGGAGCAACTGCTCGGCGCGTTCAACTGGGCGCTCGCCAATCCCGGCCTCGGCTCGCCGCCGCCCGATCCGGCGCGGGCCGAGCGGCTGCACTTGCATTATCCCGATTTCGCGGCTCGCTATGTCGAGCTGCACCATGCACTGCGGCAGACGCAGGACCGGCTCGCCATGCTGGAGGAAGCCATTGCGGGCGAGGCGGCGCCGGCTGCGCGGACATCGTGGGAAACCGTGCGCGACTGGTTCCACGAGGCGGGCAACTATATCCACGCACTGGACGTGGCGGCGGAGGAGTTGTACGGGCGGATCGGCCTTGATGGTGCGGACAACGCGGCCATTCTCACACGCGCACTGGCGGAGCGGCACGGGTGCGAGGCGCGATTCAGCGAGACGGATGCGACGACGCTGCGGGCCTTCGATAGCGAGCGGCAGCGCCTCACCGTCAACGCCGCGCTGCCGCCGCCGAGCCGCAGCTTCCAGCTTGCCAACCAGCTCATGCAGTTCGAACTGGGCGCGGCCATAGCGCGGATCGTGGCGGAGGCGCGGCTGGCCGATCCGATCGCCGACCAGTTGCTGCTGCTCGGCCTCGCCAACTATGCGGCCGGAGCGCTGCTGATGCCTTATGGGGCCTTCCGGCAGACGGCGCGCGATCTGCGGCATGACATCGACCCGCTGGCGCGCGCCTTCGGCGTCAGTTTCGAGCAGGCGTGCCATCGGCTCTCGACCTTGCAGCGGCCGGGGCAGCGCGGCATCCCCTTCTTCTTCTGCCGGGTGGACATGGCCGGCAACATTACCAAGCGGCATAGCGCGACGCGGATGCAGTTCGCCCGCTTCGGCGGCGCATGCCCGCTGTGGGTCGTCCACGAGGCGGTGGCGATCCCCGACCGGATCGTCGTCCAGCTTGCCGAAATGCCGGACGGGGTGCGCTACGTCTCCATGGCCAAGGGGCTGGTGAAGCCCTCCGGCCGCTATGCCCGCGCGCCGCGCCGTTATGCGGTGGCGCTGGGCTGCGAGAGCGAGCACGCCGCCAACTTCGTCTACGCCGATGGGCTGCGCCTGACCGACGAGGCGGCGGCAACGCCGATCGGCATGTCCTGCCGGCTCTGCCCGCGCGCAAGCTGCGACCAGAGGGCCTTTCCGCCGCTCGACCGGCCGATCCACATCGAGCGCGGGCGGCGGGGGGTTGTGCCTTACGGGATTGGGTGAGCGCCGCTCCCATTGAGCCGTGCGGTGCTCCCGCGCAGGCAGGAGTCCAAGGCCCAAGGCCCAGCCGCAGTTCCTCGCCGCCCTGGGTTCCTGCCTGCGCAGGAACACGGTGGTTCTTAATCGCGCGACGATGCACCCTCCCCCTACCGCATCAGCACCAGTTCCTCGGCCATGCTCGGGTGCAGCGCGACCGTGGCGTCGAAATCCGCTTTGGTGAGGCCGGCCTTCACGGCGATGGCGGCGGCTTGCAGAATTTCCGGCGCGTCGGGGCTTATCATGTGGATGCCGACGACCTTGCCGCTGTCGCCATCGCAGACCAGCTTGTAGAGGCTGCGCTCGTTGCGGCCGGCGAGGACGTTCTTCATCGGCCGGAAGTCCGACGTGTAGATCTTCACCGAGCCAAGCTTGTTACGCGCTTCCGCCTCGGTCATCCCCACGGCGCCGATGGGCGGATGGCTGAACACCGCCGCCGGAATATTGTCATAATCCACCGTGCGCGGATTGCCGCCGAACACCGTGTCCGCAAACGCCTGCCCCTCGCGGATCGCGACGGGCGTCAGCTGCACGCGGTTGGTGACATCGCCCACCGCATAGATGCTCTCGACATTGGTGCGGTTGTTGGCATCGACCTTGATCGCGCCCCTCTCAATCTCCACGCCGGCTTTCTCCAGTCCCAGCCCGTCGATCTTGGGCGCGCGGCCGGTGGCGAACAGGACCGCATCGGTCGCGATCGGATCGCCGCTGCCGACATGGACGAGCAGGGAGCCATCCGCTTGCTTCTCGATCTTCTCCAGCGGCGCGTTGAAGCGGAAATGGATGCCCTTGGCGGTGGAGATTTGCAGCAGCCGGTCGCGGATCTGCTCGTCATAGCCGCGCAGGATCTGGTCGCCGCGCAGCACCATGGTCACGTCGCACGCGAACTCGTGGAAGATGCCGGCGAACTCGTTGGCGATGTAGCCGCCGCCAAAAATGACCCAGCGCTTCGGCATCGTCTCCAGATGAAACACCTCGTTGGAGGTGATGCCATGCTCCACGCCGGGCGCATCCGGGAGAGCCGGCCAGGCGCCGGTCGCGACGAGGATGGTGCGCGCGGTGATGCGCCGGCCGCCGGCGAGGCGCACCTCATGCGGCCCCTCGATGGTGGCGCGCTCGTGGATGATCGTCACCTTGTTGTTGTCGAGCGTCTGCGTGTAGAGCCCTTCGAGCCGTGTCACCTCGGCGATGACGTTGTCGCGCAGGGTCGGCCAGTCGAAGCGGCAATCGGCCGGCACGTCCCAGCCGAAGCGGCGGGCGTCCTTCAAATCCTCGGCGAAATGGGCGCCGTAAACGAGCAGCTTCTTGGGTACGCAGCCGCGAATGACGCAGGTGCCGCCGACCTTATATTCTTCCGCCACCGCCACGCGCGCGCCATGGCTGGCCGAGACCCGCGCCGCGCGCACGCCACCGGAGCCCGCGCCGATCACGAACAGGTCGAACTCATAGTCGCTCATGGGAAGCCCTCACCGCCGGATGATGATGTGAGGCGCATATGGAAGCGCGGAGGCGGTGGGGCAAAGCAATTTTGCTTGTGAGGCTGATCGGGTGAGGTTTGGGACGAGGGCTGAATGTTTGGCAAACGATCGTGCGTGCAGACGTAATATTCTTTCGAAAGTCTCGAAGGTCGCGGGGTGGAACGGAAAAAATTCGCTGTCTGGAGGGCCTCGGCGGAATGATGACGCGAGCAGGGTGAGAGGTCGTCATGACGGCGATGGTAGCATGAAGCCGGACGTGTAGGACAGGGCGCTGAGGGGCTGCCAAGGGGCGGGCGACAACGTTCTGGAGTTTGATGCGGGGGTCCTGCTTCCCGGAATTTCTCCTGAATGGAAGCAGGGATTCTGCCCGCGCAGGAGCACGGTATGGTTCAACCTTAAGCATATGCGCTCTGGTCACACGGCCAGCGGGATTGGTCCGCAGACCGATTGCTACGGGGGGACAGGAAGCGGGACCCCGGATCAAGTCCGGGGTGACGCTGGTGGGCGGAGTCCGGCTCTTTTTAGCCTGAAGGGCGGCTCTTTTTAGCCTGTTAGCCTGAGGGGGCTGCTTTTGGCCCGACCTGCGCCCTGCCCTACCCCAGCGCCCGGTCGATCAGCGCCATGGTGGAGGGGTCGAAGCCCTGGGCGCCGTCCGCCTCGATGGAGCGGGCGATCTCCTTGCCCAGTTCGACGCCGAACTGGTCGAAGCTGTTGATGGCCATCAGCACGCCGTTGGCGAAGGTGCGATGCTCGTAGAAGGCGATGAGCGCGCCGAGGGCGTGGGGCGTCAGCGCGTCGAGCAGAATATTGGTGGATGGGCGGTTGCCGGGATAGGCCCGCGCAGGGTCGGCGGGGTTCTCGCGGCCCTGCATCAGCGCGGCGCCTTGCGCGAAGCAATTGACCAGCAGCGTCTGGTGATGGGCGGGATCAAGCGTGTCGCCAGCCTCGGTGACGGCGAGGAATTCGACGGGCACGAGATGGGTGCCCTGATGGAGAAGCTGGAACACCGCGTGCTGCGCGTCCGTGCCGACGCCGCCCCAGGTGATCGGCGCGGTGGGGCCGTCCACCGGCTTGCCGTCGCGCGTTACGGACTTGCCGTTGCTCTCCATCTCAAGCTGCTGGAGATAGGAAGGGAGCAGCCGCAGCCGCTCGTCATAGGCGAACACCGCGCGGGTCTGGCAGAGGCGGATGCGGGCATAATATTGATCGACGAAGGCCGCCCGCACCGGGGCATTCTCCATGAGCGGCGCGTGGCGGAAATGGCGATCCATCGCCGCCGCGCCCTCCAGCAGCGCCTCATAATCGGCCCAGCCGAGCGCCAGCGCGGCGGGGAAACCGATGGAGGACCAGAGCGAGTAACGGCCGCCGACACTCTCCGAAAAACCGAGGATGCGCGTCTCGTCCACGCCCCATTCGATCGCCTTGTCCGGCGCGGCGGTGAGCGCGATCACCTGCCCATAGGGATCGTCGACGCCGCCTTGCGTCATCCAGGCGATGGCGCTGGCAGCGTTGAGCATGGTCTCGGTGGTGGTGAAAGTCTTGGAGGCGACGACGAGCAAGGTCTGCCGCGGATCGAACCGCGCCATGGCCTGCTCCAGCGCGCAGCCGTCGACATTGGAGACGATGGCGACATCGTAGCGGTCCGCATGGCGGGCGAGCGCATCGACGATCAGGTCCGGCCCCAGCGCCGAACCGCCGATGCCGACATGGAGGATGTGGCGGATATCGCCCAGTGCGCCGGCCTCGATCGCGTCGATCAGCGTGCGCATGCGCAGCTTGTGCTCGCGCGCGGCCGCGACGCTCGCCGCCGCACCCTCGCCGCGCTCGGCGCCGTGCTCGACAGCGCGGCCCTCGGTGACGTTGATCGGCTCGCCGGCGAACATCGCGGCGCGCATCGCGGTCAGTTCGGTTGCCTCGGCCAGATCGGCAAAGGCGGCCAGCGCGTCGGCGGTGAGGTGTGTCTTGGAGAAATCGAAGCGCAGGCCGCTCTCCTCGATGACGTGATGCGCCAGCCGGTCCGGCTCATCGGCGAACAAGGCGCGCAGATCGGGCATGGGCAGCGCCGCGAGGCGGCTCCAGCAGGCGGCGGTTCGGGCGGTGTCGGCCATATGGGTCCGGTCTCTCCTTCAAGCACGGAAGCGCCGCCATATCCAATCGGTGGCGGTTTTGCACGTGCGAAGGGCGGGCGAATCCCGTGCGTGCGGCTTGACGGGGCCGGCCGCCCTTCGCAAAGACGAAACGCGCCATCCCCGGCAACCGATCCAGCCAGAAAGCCATCGCTTCATGTCCACCAAATCCGAAACGCTGGATTTCCTGGCGTTTCTCGTGAAGCTGGTGCTGGTGGTGGCGCTGATCCGCAGCCTGCTGGTCTCGCCGTTCAACATCCCGTCCGAATCCATGCAGCCGCGACTGCTGATCGGCGACTATCTGCTCGTCTCGAAATGGCCCTATGGCTATTCGCGCTACAGCTTCCCCTTCCACCCGCCGCTGTTCGAAGGGCGCATCCCGGCGGGGCTGCCCGAGCGCGGCGATGTCGTCGTCTTCGCCTCGCCGCATAATCCGAAGGAGGACTGGATCAAGCGGGTAATCGGCCTGCCGGGCGACACGGTGCAGATGCGCGGCGGGGTGATCTACCTGAATGGCCGCGCGGTGCCCAAGCAGCGGATCGACGATCTGGTGATCCCGGTCACGGCCAATATGCTGGCGGCGGCACGGGACGGGCGCGAGATTTCCCCCTGCTTCCGCCCCGATTTCGAGGTAGCGGGCAAGGATGACGCGCGCTTCTGCCGCTATCCGCGCTACCGCGAGACGCTGCCCAACGGGAAAAGCTACGACGTGCTGGACCTGATCGAAACTTCGGCCGACAATACGGGCGCTTATGTGGTGCCGAAGGATCATCTGTTCGTGATGGGCGACAATCGCGACCGCAGTGCGGACAGCCGCATCGCGCCCGAAAATGGCGGCGTGGGCGCGCTGCCCGTCGACCACCTGATCGGCCGGGCGATGGTGAGCTTCTTCTCGACCGACGGCAGCGCCCAATGGCTGATGCCGTGGACGTGGTTCACCGCCACCCGCGCCGAACGGATCGGCGAAGGCTTTTGAGCGCGGCCGATCTCGACCGCTGGCTGAGCGCGCTGATTGGCGGCAAGCCGGGCCAGCCCTCGCTCTACACGCAGGCGCTCACCCATGGCAGCGCCAGCACCGAGCATTATGAGCGGCTGGAATTCCTCGGCGACCGGGTGCTGGGGCTGGTGATGGCGGAGTGGCTCTACAGGCGCTTCCCGGACGAGAAGGAGGGTCAGCTCTCGCGCCGGTTCAACCAACTCGTCGCCGGCGGCACCTGCGCCGATATCGCCCGCCAGATCGGCGTGCGGACGCATCTGCGGCTCGGCAAGCAGGCACGCGACGACGGCGCGGTGGACAGCGACAACGTGCTGGGCGACGTGATGGAATCGCTGATCGGCGCGGTCTATCTCGACAAGGGCATGGAGGCAGCGCGCGCCCTCATCCTGCGGCTGTGGGAAGGCGAGGTCGAGGGACAGGGCAGCGCACCCAAGCACCCCAAGTCCGCCTTGCAGGAATGGGCGGCCGCCAACAATCGCCGCCCGCCCGATTATGCGCTGATCGACCGCAGCGGGCCGCAGCATGCGCTGCGCTTTACGGTATCGGTCGTCATCAAGGGCGTGGGCGAGGCGCGCGGCGAAGGGGCCTCCAAGCAGGAGGCCGAGACGGCGGCGGCGGTGGCGCTGCTGGCGCAGGTGGCGGGGTGATGGCGGCATTGCCATGCACGATGGCAGGCATGAGGACCGGCCCGCGCGCATAACAGTTTGTGCTCCTGCACAGGCAGGAGCCCAGGACGGCAGGAGCGGCGGAGGGGCCGCGTATCACTGCCCGATTGAGATACATCCAGACGGAGATGATTTTGGCTAACGACAAGGCGACGAGCGGGGCTACGAGCGAGACGGCGGGCGGGCAGCAGCGGTGCGGGGTGGTGGCCGTGGTCGGCGCGCCCAACGCCGGCAAGTCGACGCTGGTCAACGCGCTCGTCGGCCAGAAGGTGGCGATCACCAGCCCCAAGGCGCAGACGACGCGGACTCGCGTGATGGGCATCGCCATCGCGGATGAAACGCAGATCGTGCTGGTCGATACGCCCGGCGTGTTCCAGCCCAACCGCCGGCTCGACCGGGCGATGGTGCAGGCGGCATGGGGCGGCGCGCAGGACGCGGACCTGATCGCGCTGGTCGTCGACGGGCGCGCCGGGCTGGGGCCGAAGATGGACCCTATCCTCGACGGGCTCGCCCAGCGGCGCGAGACCAGATGGCTGATCGTCAACAAGGTGGACATCGCCGCCAAGGACAAGCTGCTGGTGCTGACCGAGCGGCTGCACGAGCGGGTCGATTTCGCCGAAACGTGGTTCGTCAGCGCGCAATCCGGCGAGGGGCTGGCCGACCTCAAGGCCGCGATGGCTGCCGCCATGCCGGAGGGGCCATGGCACTTCCCGGAGGATCAGGTCTCCGACGCGACCGACCGGCTGCTCGCCGCCGAGATCACCCGCGAGCAGCTCTACCACCAGCTCCACGAGGAGCTGCCTTACCAGAGCGCCGTAGAAACCGAGCAGTATAAGGAGCGGCCGGACGGATCGGTGGAGATCCACCAGCAGATCCTCGTCGCACGGCCGACGCAGCGCGGCATCATCCTCGGCAAGGGCGGCCAACGCCTCAAGGAGATCGGTTCCAAAGCGCGGGCGGAGCTGGCGGCGCTGCTCGGCGTCAAGGTCCACCTCTACCTCCACGTCAAGGTGAAGGAAGGCTGGGACGAGGACCGCCACGTTTATCGCGATATCGGGCTGGATTGGGTGGAGTGAGGGCTGGCGGATGGGCCACCATGGCCCCTCCATAACCGTAAGGTGGCCAGTGGTTGACCCCGATACTTATGAACGCCGTACTTTGCTGCCCTGGGCTCCTGCCTGCGCAAGAGCACGGTGTTCACCGGGACATATCGTTCGCGGGAGCATAGCGTTTGGAGGGCGCGCATCGTCTCATCTGATCGGATGAATTGCGGCTGGACAGGCAAGGGACCGCAGGGCCGCCCGCCCCCTCGCAGCCGATCGGCCCTTTATCACCATGGCGGGCACCGCCGCTTGACCATGGGGGGACGAACGGGCAGCAGACGGGAAACGCCATCGAGAGAGGACCCATCATGAGCGACCGCCGCATCGTCACCATCGCCCCGACCGGGGGCATGTCGATGAAGACCGCCAACCCCAACCTGCCGACACAGCCGCAGGAAATCGCCGACGACGTCATCAAATGTTCGAAGGCGGGCGCGGCGATCGTGGCGGTGCATGCGCGCCGGCCGGACGATCAGGCGACGTGCAACCCGGATATCTACAGCGACATCAACACGCGCATCCGCGCGGGGTGCGATATCATCATCAATAACTCCACCGGCGGCGGCAACTCGGGCGACATGCTGGTCGAGCGCGGCGATGGCCTCTGGGAATCCAACTTCGACGAGCGGCTGCGCGGCTGCGACGGCATCGGCGCGGAAATGTGCACCTTCGACGGCGTAACGGTGGTGGACACGGTGGGCGACAAGGAAGTGGTGGTCATCACCCCGCCCTCGCGCTGCGAGACGCTGGTCAAGCGCATGGCCGACAAGGGCATCAAGCCGGAATGGGAAGTGTTCAGCCCCGAGCATATCTTGCAGGACGTGACGCGGCTGATCCAGAAGGGCTACGACAAGCCGCCTTATTACATCAACATGGTGCTGGGCGGCGACAAGGGCTTCCAGGGCGCCATGCCCTACAGCCATGACGTGCTGGACTTCATGATAAAGTGCCTGCCGCCGGAGTCGATCTGGTGCGTCTCCGGCATCGGCCCGGCGCAGCTCCCCGCCTCCATACAGGCGCTGCTGCTCGGCGGCCATGTGCGCGTGGGGCTGGAAGATAATCACTATTTCAGCCGGGGCGTGAAGGCGACCAACCTGATGCTCATCGAACGGCTGGTGCGGCAGATGGCCGACATGGGCATCGAGCCGATGGGTGCCGGCGAGGCGCGGGAGATGCTGGGGCTGAAGGCGCTTTGAGATAGGGCGGCGGAGGAGGCAGGACGCAGTGGGAGCTTCCTGCTTCAGCGTTCATCGTGCTTGCGGGGTCCGGTCCGCTGCGCGAGATGGATGCTGAAACATAGCTTGTGCTCCTGCGAAGGCAGGAGCACAAGGGTCCAACCGCAGTTCCCTATCGCCCTGGGCTCCTGCCTTCGCAGGAGCACAAGAGCGCGTTTAGGGAAAGCTGCGTAGAGGTGCCCCCTCCACCATGCGGCGAGCCGGGTGTCCCCCGAGCAAGACCGGGAGGATGGAGGTCAGTCGTCGGTCAGGGCGGCGACGAGCGCCTTGACCTTCTTCTGGCGCCACTGCGGCAGTGGGGCGATCAGCCAGTAGCCGCGACCGGGGCGCTCGGCGCCGACCGGGGCGACACGGCCCGCGGCGATGTCCGCGCGGGCGAGCAGTTCGGGCACGCAGGCGCGGCCGAAGCCATTGGCCGCCGCGTCGATGGCGAGGCCGGCATCGGCAACGCGCATCACCGCCTGCCCATCCTCGACCGGGCAGCCCGGCCAGGCGATGGGGGCATCGGCGCCCTTGCCGTCCGCTGCCTGCACGGTCACGAAATGCGGCGCGCCGAGCGGCACGCCCTCATGCTCGCCGGGGCCATCGTCGAGACGGATGGCGAGGTCCAGATTGGCCTCGGTGAAATCGAGCATCTCGTCCGCCGCGACGAGCAGGAACTGGAGATCGTCCGTCCCCACCGCGTAGCGCGCCAGCCGGGCACTCAGCCATTTGGCGGTGAAATCGCGCGGGGCGGCGATGGTGAGATGCTGCGAGCTTTGCCCGGCCTGAATGGCGCGGACCGACTCCTCCAGATCGAGAAAGGCGCTGCGCAGCGCAGGCAGGCCGGCCTCTGCCTCCGCCGTGAGTTCCAGCCCGCGCGGGGTACGGCGAAAGAGCACGACGCCGAGCATATCCTCCAGCGCGCGGATCTGCTGGCCGACGGCGGCCGGCGTCACCGCCAGCTCGTCCGCCGCGCGGGTGAAGGAGAGATGGCGCGCGGCGGCATCGAACACGCGCAGGCCGTTGAGCGGGAGATGGGTGCGCTTCATCCCGACACCGCCGGCGCCAGCAGGGCGAAGCGCGGGATGCGCACCTCGATCATGCCACCGCTGCCCTCCAGCATCATATAGCTGCCTTCCATCGCGCCGGTCGGCGTCGAGAGCGGGCAGCCGGAGACATAATCATAAGCCTCGCCCGGCTGGATGACCGGCTGCTCGCCGACCACGCCCTGCCCTTCCCGCTGGAACAGCGCGCCGCGCCCGTCCGAGATGGTCCATTTGCGGGTGAGGAGTTGCACCGGCCGGTCGCGGCCATTCTCGATGCGGATATGGTAGGCCCAGAACCATTTGCCCATGTCCGGCTCGGACTGCTCGGCGAGAAACGAGACAGAAACGCGCACGGTTACATCGTGCGTGGTTTCCGCATAGGGGAAGAAGGCGTGCATCATGGCGTTTCTCACGGGCTGACCGGGGCCGACCCTAGGACCTGTCCGCCCGCTCGGCAACGGGGCTGATCCGGCCCACGCGCCGATCACAGGCCAACGGCGGTCAGCGCCCGGTCGAGATCCTCTATGAGATCGTCCGGATCTTCAAGGCCGACATTGATGCGCAGCATGCCCTCCTCGACGCCCGCCTCGGCGCGGCCCTGCGGCCCCATATTGTGGTGGGTGCTGGAGGCCGGGTGGCAGAGCAGCGTCTTGGCGTCGCCGATATTGTTGGAAATGTCGATCAGTTCCAGCGCGTTGAGCAGCGCCATGGCCTGCTTGCGATCCTCCAGGATGAAGGAGAAGATCGGTCCGGCGGCCTTCATCTGGCTCATCGCCAACTCGTGCTGCGGATGGCTGGGCAGGCCGGGATGCAGGATGCGCGGCACCCGGCTCTCGACGAACTTGCCGACCTTCATCGCATTCTCGGACTGGCGGAAGGCGCGCAGGTGCAGCGTCTCCAGCCCCTTCAGCACCACCCAGGCATTGAACGGCGCGCAATTGGGCCCGGTGTTACGCTGGAACGGCAGCAGCACGTCGTTGATCCACTTCTCCGTGCCGCAGACGGCGCCGGCGAGCACGCGGCCCTGCCCATCCATCAGCTTGGTCGCGGAGTAGGCGACCACATCGGCCCCGAAATCGAGGCAGCGCTGGAGCGCGGGGGTCGCGAAGGCGTTATCGACCACGCTGGTGATGCCGTGCGCGCGGGCGACGCCGCAGACGTGGCGCAGATCGACGATGTCCATCGTCGGGTTGGCGGGCGTCTCGAAGAAAAACACCTTGGTGTTGGGCCGGATCGCCTTCTCCCACGCATCATTGTCGCGCGCGTCGACGATGGTGGACTCGACGCCGAAGCGCGGCAGCAGATGATCGGTCAGCCAGCGGCATGAGCCGAATGCGGCGCGCCCGCCGACGATATGATCGCCCGCGCTGAGCTGGGAGAGCAGCGCCGCCGTCATCGCCGCCATGCCGCTCGCCTGGACGCGGCATGCCTCGGCGCCGTCCATCAGCGCGATGCGCTCCTCCAGCATCGCCACGGTGGGGTTCTGGAGGCGCGAGTAGGTCATGCCCTTCTGCTCGCCGGCAAAGCGGGCAGCGACCGTCTCGGCACTATCGTAGGTGTAGCCGGAGTTGAGGAACAGCGCCTCGCTGGTCTCGCCATGCTCGGAGCGCCAGGTGCCGCCGCGAACGGCCTGGGTGGCGGGGCGCCAGCGGGAGGTAATGGAGCGATCTTGGCCGGTAGCGTTTTTCATGGCGCCGCTTCTAGTCGCTCGCCTTGCGCGGTCAATGCGCGGGGGTGTGGGAGGGCCGGTGCGCGGGGCCGCGTGCGCCTCTCATGCCGCGTCAATCGGGGCGTTTTTCGGGGATGCGATTTTTTCGCGAGGGGGCGCGGCGGCGGGTGCCGGTGGTGGCGGAGCGACGCCCAAGAGGGGCGACTCGGCTATCCGATGATGATGATGCACCGACAAACCGTGCCGTGTTCCTGCGGGGGGTGTCGCTCTGCGTCATCCAACCGCAGATAATCCGCTTCCGATTGCATCCGGCCATGCCCAACCTTGTGCGCCTGCGCAGGCAGGAGCCCATGGTTGCTATTGGGGACCCTAGAGCGCCGCCAACACCGCGTCGCCCATCGCCTGCGTGCCGAGTGTGCCGCCGAGGTCGGCTGAGCGGGCACCGCCGGCGAGCGCCCTGGCGACCGCCGCCTCGATGCGGTCGGCGGCCTGCGGCTGGCCGAGCGAGAAGCGCAGCATCATCGCGGCGGAGAGGATCGTCGCGAGCGGATTGGCCTTGCCCTGCCCGGCGATATCCGGCGCGGAACCGTGGATCGGCTCGTAGAGACCCTTGCCATTGGCATCGAGCGAGGCGGAGGCGAGCATGCCGATCGACCCGACGCACATGCTCGCCTGATCGGAGAGGATATCGCCGAACAGATTGCCGGTGACGATCACGTCGAACTGGCCGGGATCGCGCACGAGCTGCATCGCGGCGTTGTCCACATACATATGGCTGAGCGCCACGTCAGGATAGTCGGCGGCGACCTCGCTCACCACGTCGCGCCAGAGCTGGCTGGTCTCCAGCACATTGGCCTTGTCCACCGAGCAGAGCTTGCCGCGCCGGGCCTGCGCCGCGCGGAAAGCGCTGTGCGCGATGCGGCGCACCTCGGCCTCGTTGTAGGCCATGACGTCATAGCCCTCGCGCAGGCCATCGGCCGTCTTGCGCATGCCTTTCTCGCCGAAATAAACGTCGCCGTTCAGCTCGCGGACGATGAGCAGGTCGATGGCGCGGGCGACCTCCGGGCGCAGCGTGGAGGCGTCGGCCAGCTCGGCGAACATCTTCGCGGGGCGGAGGTTGGAGAACAGGGTGAGCGCCTTGCGCAGGCCGAGAATGGCCTGTTCGGGACGCAGGGAGCGCTCCAGAGCGTCGCAATCGGGGTCGCCGACCGCGCCGAACAGGATGGCATCGGCCCGCTCGGCGAGGGCGAGCGTCTCGGGCGGCAGCGGATGGCCCTTCGCCTTGTAGGCCACGCCGCCAACCAGCGCCTCCTCGAAGCGCAGATCGGGAATCGCCAGTGCATCGAGCACGCGCCGTGCCTGCGCGACGATCTCCGGGCCAATTCCATCACCCGCCAGAACCGCGACAAGCATCGCCTTACCCCTTCTTCAAATCTCTGATGGCGCGGACGCATATGGCCCACCGCGCGCTCACGCAACCGCTCTTTTGAGCCGATCGACCAGCCGCTCGCGGGCGGGCAGGATGTCCACACGGCGTTCCGGCAGCAGGGATTGCCGCACGAAATGGCCGGTGAGCGCGAGGCCGGCGAAGATATCCGGCCAGCCCGCCTCGCCGCCTTGGGTGAGGAAAGCGGGCAGCGGGAGCAACTTATGCTCATGCCCTGCCGCGCCCGCCGCACTCACCGCGCGGCCGGTGCGCGGGCTCACATAGGTCAGCCCGTCGCGCGCGCCGGTGGCGGCGCATTCGGCAAGGTCGAGCCCGAAGCCCAGCTCGGCGAGCAACAGCAGCTCGTAGCGCACGAGCGCCACCGCCCAACCGCGCGCGGCGGGGGCCGCCTCCACCGCATCGAGCACGGCGGCGAGCGTGGCGTGGACGGCGGGATACGGCGCGCCCTCGGGCAAGGCGGCGGCGGCGAGCGCGCAGGCCCAGTCGATAGCAGCGGCAGGCAGCGGCTCGGCGAGCAATGGGCCACGGCTATGCTCCAGCTCGACCGACAGGCTGGCCAGTTGCTCTGCGGTGCGCGCCCGGAAACTCGCCCGCACGATGTTGCCGGGGATCAGCACCGGCCGCAGCCGGCTGGACCGCCCGCCCGGCACATAGCCGGCGAGCAGGCCCGCCTCCTGCGTCAACGCCCGCACGATCGCGCCATGCTCGCCATGCGAGCGGACGGCGCAGACGATCGCGGAGGCGACGAGGCTGGTCATGGAGCGCTTCTAGGGCGAACGAGTGGAAATGGCGAATGGGTGTTTGGGACGGGAAGCGACCCCGGATATAATCCTCCAGATCGTCTCAACGACCTGATGAAGAGGTGAACCGGGCGGAGATAATTTTTATACTGGGGGGAAGGATCATGAAGGCAGGGGGAACGATTTTTCCGTTTATATTCGTATTCGTAGCCAATTGGGCAGCGCCGGTCCTTGCAGGCCCGCCCCAGCCCATCGCTGTCGATCAATGGATAACCGGAGCGGACAATCTGCCGGAGGCGAGCCGACTCGGTCTCGATGGCACTGTGTCCGTGGAACTCGCCGTGGACTCTATGGGTAAGGTGACGGGCTGCCGCGTCGTGAAAAGCTCAGGCCATAATCTGTTGGATGAGCATAGCTGCCGCCTTCTCACTGCACGGGCGCAGTTTAAACCGGCGACAGACAAGGACGGACGGGCCATCAAAGGCACGTTTTCGCACGCCGTCACATGGCAGGTTGTCACCAACGCCAACTGGGCAGCGAATGGGCTGGTCAGAGCGGAGATGGTCATCGACCTCGCTGGTAGGCAAATGCCTCAATGCACTGCGGAGATCAGCGGCGAAATTTCGGACTATATGAAGCAAATGGCGTGTTTCGTTCTGGTCAATCAGGGTAGAAACATCCTGGCGACTCTCGAACAGGCACCGCCTTCCCCCCTTCGGGCTGCCTTGCTTCTCTCCGTTTCCCCGAAGGCGAGCGGCGACCTCATAAGGGCAAGCGTCAAGGGCGACGAGACGGAGATCAGCTACACCAGCGCCACCGTTGCCATCAGTCCATCTGGCATGCGCTCCGATTGCCAGATGCTCGAAACCAGAGGAGCGGCGGCGCTGCTCTTTCCAATCTGCGGACCGACGCCACCATTCAGATATGTGCCGATGAAAGACTCTGCGGGCGCCAATGTCGCGACCGAGCTGCGTCAGCAAGTCGCCTATTACGTGCAATATCCGGGCAGGTGAGGTCCGCCCGCTCAAGCCGTCCCCCTTACGGCTTGGGCAGCGGATCGGATGAGGGCCAGAAGCGCGGCGTCGCGATGGGCATGGTGCGGAAGAAGGCGAGGATCGAATGGATCTGGCCGCCCCACACCTTGAACGCCTCGAAGGTGACGAGCGAATTGCCCGGCTCGTAGCTGTTGGTATGGCCGAAGTTCATCCACAGCAGGACGACGCCCTTCTCCTCGTCGACAGCCGCCACCTTGGCGAGGATGCTGGGATGGACCATGATGCGCTGCGCGTAAGGATCGCAATCGCCGCGCCCGCAGCCGGGGCCCGCGGTGATGACGCCGTTCTCGACGCGATAGGTGCCGGGCGCGAACGGCGTGCCGCCATCGGTGAAGCTGCCGACCCGCAGCCCCTCGGTATAAGTGAGCGCCGTGCGGATCATGGCCTCGCGCGCCTGCCGCTTGCCGGCCGGCACCGTATCCTCCATGCCCCGGATCGGGCCGCCCAGTTCGGTCGGCTGCCAGCGCGAGGCCGGCGTGATCCGCTGGACCAGCGTCTCGATGCCGCCGATCTTCCCGTCCGTCACGTGGAGCAGCAACGAGAGGAGGATCTGGTTAACGCCCTCCTTGAGCACGACATGCGCGGCGGCGATCTGCCGGGTGGTGTCGAGATAGTCGTGGCGGAAATCGGTTTTCGCGGTGACGGATTTCCACACCCCCTCGCCCAGCTTGATCTCCTGCGTATCCTCCACCACGCGGACTTTACCCGCCAGCGGCAGCCGGGAGGAATCCTTGGCGACCATGGCATCGACATATTGGGTGATGAGGCCGCCCAGGCATGCGCGGTCGCACTGCTGCGCCGAAGCGGGGGTTGTGGCCAGCGCGGACAGGGCAAGAAAAGCGAAGGCCACTGTCAATCGGCCGAACAGACCCTTGCATTGATTGCCCATGCTCTCCCCCTTTTTTGCATGCGGCCTCAGAGGCAGCATCCGGGAAAATGATGGAGATTGGCCGCCAGCGTCAAGCACGCCAGCGGCACAGAAATTTGTCCTTTGCGGCCTTTCCGTCAGGCGGCATCCACGATCGGCGCGAACTTGGCCGCCGTGAGGCTGGCGCCACCGACCAGAGCGCCGTCGACATTGGCGGTGTGGAGGATATCGGCGGCGTTGTCGCCGGAGACGGAGCCGCCATAGAGGATGCGCATGACGTTGCCGGCGTCCTCGCCGAGCGCCTCGACCAGCGCGGTGCGCAGCGCGGCGTGCATGGCGGCGACCTGCGGCGGCGTGGCGACCTTGCCGGTGCCGATTGCCCAGACCGGCTCATAGGCGATGGTCAGCCAATCGGGGGACGCGCCCTCGGGCAGCGAGGCGCGGAGCTGCTCGACCACCCAGGCGTGCGCCGCCTCGTCGCCCTGCTCGCGCGTCTCCAGCGTCTCGCCGACGCAGAGGATGACCGCGAGGCTGTGGGCATGGGCGCGGGCGGCCTTGGCGGCGACATCGGTGTTGCTCTCCTGCTGGTAGGCGCGCCGCTCGCTGTGGCCGACCAGCGTGCCGCGCGCGCCGGCTTCCACCAGCATCGCGGCAGAGACGTTGCCGGTGAAGGCGCCCGCCTCCTCCTGATGGCAATCCTGCCCGCCGATCAGCACAGTGCCGGCGAGCGGCGCGGCGGGGGCGATCAGCGTCGCGGGCAGATAGAGCGCCACGTCGATATCGCTCCGCCCGGCGGCGAGCTGCGCGATGGCGCTCACTTCCCCAAGCTGGGCCGAGAGGCCGTTCATCTTCCAGTTGCCTGCGATGAGCTTGCGCCGTGCCGTCATGGTTCGCGGAGTCCCTTTTTCCAGTTGGTGGCCTGTCGCCGGATGAGAGCGCGATGGACGGGCGCCGCCGCTTTGTCCAGACCCCGCGCCCCGCCCCGCCGCGCCGCCGGCCTGCTCTGGGCCATTGCGGAGCGGGAGCACACCCCCTAAAGCGTCGGCCTGCGTTTTCGCCCGGCAAGCTTTGGTGGCAAGGACATGTATTTTTTCAGGCGCATGCTCGGTTCCAAGATCGGCGGCTATTTTGCCGTCGGTTTCCTTCTCCTGATCGGTGTCGCCTTCGTGCTCACCGATATGTCGGGAACGGGGAACCTGACCTTCCAGCTTCCCGGCACATCGAGCAACGCGATCGCAAAGGTCGGCGGGCGCGGGATCACCACCGACGCGCTGCAAAGCCGCGCGCAGACCATCTTCGAGCGGATGCGCGAGGAAAATCCCGAGCTGACCATCGACCAGTTCCTGAGCCAGGGCCTGCTGCGGCAGGTGGCGGACGACATGATCTCCACCCAGGCGCTGATCGTCTATGGCGAGAAGCACGGCATGCGCATCAGCAAGGCGCTGGTCGACGCGCAGATCGCCAGCAACAGCGCGTTCGTGGACGCCACCGGCAATTTCAGCGAGACGGTGTTCCGCCAGCTCCTCGCCCAGCGGCGGATCAGCGAGCAGGACTTCCGCGACGATATCACCGCCCAGATCATCCAGCAGCAGGTGCTGGCCCCGGTCGGCGCCGGCTCGCGCGCGCCGGACGGGATGGTGCCGCCCTATGCGGCGATGCTGATCGAGGAGCGCAAGGGCGAGCTGTTCGCCGTCCCCTCCGCCGCGTTCGCGCCCAGGGAGCAGCCGAGCGACGCGGAACTGCAAGCCTATTACACCGCCAATCCGGCGCAGTTCACCATCCCCGAGCGGCGCAAGCTGCGCTACGCGCTGGTCAACCTTGCCCGCTTCGAGAGCGCGGCGGCGCCGACCCAGGCGGAACTGGAGAAAGCCTATAAGGACAAGGCGAGCCAGTATAAGGCGCGGCAGGTGCGCGATGTGAGCCAGCTCATCCTCACCAGCGAGGCCGCCGCCAGGGACGCCGCCGCCAAGGCCAGGGGCGGACAGGCGCTCGCCGATGTGGCGCGCGGGCTCGGCCTCGCCGCGATGAAGCTGACCGATCAGGAGCAGGACAAGCTGGCGGGCCAGACTAGCGCGGACATCGCCAAGGCTGCCTTCGCCGCGCAGAAGGGCGCGGTGCTCGGCCCCTACCGGACCGCGCTCGGCTGGTCGGTGCTGCGCGTGGACGATGCGCGCGAGACCGCCGGCAAGACGCTGGAGCAGGCCAGCGCCGAACTGGCGCCGGAGGTGCGCGCGGCCAAGCAGAAGGTGCTGTTCAGCGAATATCTGAACGATATGGACGGCAAGCTGGGCGACGGCACGAGCTTCGCCGAGCTGGCCAAGGAGAAGCAACTCACGCTGGTCGAGACGCCGCTGCTCACCAAGGACGGCAAGGCGCCCGACAACCCGGCCTATCAGCCGGACCCGGCGGTGACGGAAATGCTCAAGCAAGCCTTCAACATGTCCGTGGACGACGATCCGCAAATCGTGCCGGTCAAGGAGGACGAGGAAGCCGCCATCGTCGCCGTGACCGACGTGGTGCCGGCCGGGCCTCCACCCTTCGCGCAGGTCAAGGCTGCCGTGCAGGTCGTCTGGGGCCTCTCCAAGGGCGCTGAGAAAGCGCGGCAGGCCGCCACGCAACTGGCTGCCGAACTGGGCAAGGGGACGGAGCCGGGCGCGGCGCTCGCCAAGCTCAATATCCCGGAGATCCAGCGCCAGCCGATCGAAGCGCGCCGCGCTGACATCAACCGCAACGGCGGCCAGATCCCGCCACCGCTCGAAGCGCTGTTCACGCTGAACAAGGGCGCCACGCGGATGCTGCCGCTGGAGAACAACCAGGGCTTCGTCGTCGTGCGGCTGGACAGCATCACGCCGCAGGACCCGCTCAAGGTGCCGCAACTCATCGCCTCGACCCAGGCCGGGCTCGCCAACGTGCTCGGCGGCGAATATGCCCGCCAGTTCATGACCGCGATCCAGAAGGACCTTGGCGTGACGCGGAACGACGCCGCCATGGCCGCCGTCGAGAAGGCGCTGCGCGAGGCCAATGGCGGCGGCGGCGGCGGACAATAAGCCTTGGACGGGGTGACGGACAGCATCGCCGCGGCACGCGCCGCGCTCGCGCAGGGGCGCTCGGCGCTCGTCTGGCAGCGGCTGATCGCGGACACCGAGACGCCGGTCTCGGCCGCGCTCAAGCTGATCGAGCCGCAACGGGGCGACTTCATCCTCGAATCGGTGGAGGGCGGCGCGACGCGCGGGCGCTACAGCCTGATCGGCCTCGCCCCCGATCTCGTGTTTCGCGCCACAGGGCGACAGGCCGAAATCAACCGCACGTGGCGGACCGACCGGGCGGCCTTCACCCCGCTCGATGCCGACCCGCTGGCGGCGCTGCGCGCGCTCGTCGCCGAGTGCCGCGCGGACGTAGACCCTGCCCTGCCCGGCGCGCTGGCCTGCCTCGTCGGCTATTTCGCCTATGAGACGATCGGCCTCGTCGAAAAGCTGCCGCGCCCGGCCGACAACGGCCTCGGCACGCCGGATATGCTGTTCGTCCGCCCGACCGTGGTGCTGGTGTTCGACCGGCTGGCCGACGCGCTCTACATCGTCGCGCCGGTGTGGGCGGGCGACGCGGGAGACGCCGACAAGGCGCTGGATGCCGCGCGCGACCGGATCGAGGAGACCGCCGCGAAGCTGGCGCGGCCGTTCGTGGCGCCGCCGGCCGCGACGCTCGATTTCCCCGAGATCGCGGCCAGCCCGGTGGTGCCGGCCACGCGCTATCGCGAGATGGTGCTCAAGGCGAAGGATTATATCCTCGCCGGCGATATCTTTCAGGTGGTGCTGGCGCAGCGCTTCACCACGCCGTTCACGCTGCCGCCGATCGACCTCTACCGGGCACTGCGGCGCATCAACCCCTCGCCTTTCCTCTACCATCTCGACCTGCCCGGCTTCGCGCTGACCGGCTCAAGCCCTGAGATCCTCGTGCGCGTGCGCGACGGCGAGGTGACGATCCGCCCGATCGCCGGCACCCGGCCGCGTGGCAAGACCGCAAGCGAGGACGCCGCCAACCGCGCCTCGCTGCTCGCCGACCCCAAGGAGCGCGCCGAGCATCTGATGCTGCTCGACCTCGGCCGCAACGACGTCGGCCGCGTGGCGAGCGCCGGCACGGTGAGCGTGACGGACAGCTACACGGTCGAGTTCTACAGCCATGTGATGCACATCGTCTCGAACGTGGTCGGCCGGCTGGACCCCAAGCACGACCCGCTTGATGCGCTGTTCGCGGGCTTCCCGGCCGGCACCGTTTCCGGCGCGCCCAAGGTGCGCGCCTGCGAGATCATCGCCGAACTGGAGAGCGAGACGCGCGGGCCCTACGCGGGCGGCGTCGGCTATTTCTCGCCCAACGGCGACATGGATAGCTGCATCGTGCTGCGCACCGCGCTAGTGAAGGACGGCGTGATGCACGTGCAGGCCGGCGCCGGCATCGTCGCGGACTCCGATCCGGACTATGAGCAGCGCGAGTGCGAGCACAAATCCGGCGCGCTATTTGCAGCCGCGCGCGAGGCAGTGAAGGTCGCGAAGGAGAGCGGGTTCGGGCAGTAGGGGCGGGTCCTCCGGCACGATATCGGCCGCCTCTTTTCGCAACGCTTACCAGCCCCACACGGGGTAGTGAGCGACGATCCACAACCATCGTCACCCCGGGCTTGACCCGGGGTCCCGCTTCTCTCATCCCCGGTCGATGGAGCGGGGGCAACGAGGCGGCTGGGGCTATATCATGGCCGACCGCTATCGTGGCACTCTGTCTGTCGGCGTTACGTCGCATCTTGCCGCGCACATCCATCAGCACCGATCCGGCACCGGCTCCGCCTTCTGTGCGCGCTATGGGCTGGTTTGTCTGGCCTGGGCCGAACGCGGCGAGGACATCGCCGACTGCATCGCGCACGAAAAGCGCCTCAAGCGCTGGCGCCGGCGGTGGAAATTCGATCTGATCGAGCGCGGCAACCCCGTTTGGCGGGATCTGTTCGACCGGCTGGTGTGACCGAGGAAGCGGGACACCGGGTCAATCCCGGGGTGACGGGGCGGGTTATGGCTGCAAAGCGAGCCGCCGACAGTCTTCCAGAGATCGCTCCACCCTCACCTGCCTTCCAACCGCACGGAGGCTCTGATAGGCACGCTTCAAGCGTCACCGGGGAACCGCATCGAGACCATGCACGCTCACAGCCACTCCGATCCCGCACACGGCCACGCCGGGCATGACCATGGCCACAGCCATGCGCCCGCCAGTTTCGGGCGCGCGTTCGTCATTGGCATCGTGCTCAACAGCGTCTTTGTGCTGGTCGAAGCCGGTTATGGGCTGGCGTCCGGCTCGATGGCGCTGGTGGCCGATGCGGGGCACAATCTCTCGGACGTGCTCGGGCTGCTGATCGCCTGGGGCGCGACGTTGTTGGCGACGAAGGAGCCGAGCGCGCGGTTCACTTACGGGTTCAAAAGTTCGTCCATTCTCGCCGCCTTGCTCAATGCCGCGCTGCTGCTGATCGCGGTGGGGGCGATCGCGCTGGAGACGGTGCAGCGCTTCTTCAACCCCGCGCCGGTGAGCAGCGGGACGATGATCTTCGTCGCCGCGATCGGCATCCTCATCAACGGCTTCACGGCGTGGCTGTTCATGCGCGGGCGCAAGAGCGACCTCAATATCCGCGGCGCCTATCTGCACATGGTGGCCGATGCACTGGTCTCGGTAGGCGTGGTGGTGGCCGGCGTGCTGATCGGCCTCACCGGCCTGCTCTGGATCGACCCGCTGACCAGCCTCATCATCATTATCGTCATCACCTTCGGCACCTGGGGACTGCTCAAGGATTCGGTGAAGATGAGCCTGCTCGCGGTGCCCGCCGGGCTGGACGGGGACGCGGTCGATGGCTGGTTGCGCGCGCAGCCGGGCGTGGCGGACGTGCATCATCTCCACATCTGGTCGCTCAGCACCACGCAGACGGCCCTCACCGCGCATCTGCGCATGCCGGGCGGCCATCCGGGCGACGCCTTCCTCCAGCGAATCGGCACGGAGCTGGCGGAGCGTTTCCATATCGACCATGCCACGGTGCAGATCGAGGTGGATGGCGAGGCAGCGTGCGCAGCGTGTGAGTGAGGGGGTGGATTGATCCCGCTGATGCGGAAGCCGGCTTTCGGCCTCCTTCCCACGTAGAATGAGCGTGCTCCTGCGCAGGCGGGAGCCCAGAGGGATAGGGAACTGCGGTTGAACCCTAGGCTCCTGCCTGCGCAGGAGCACATCAATATTCGCGAGCACACATCTGGGTGTCATCAGCCGTGGTCAGGCGCCGTCAGCCCTTGCGCGTGAAGGCGCCGCGCGCGCGATCCTTGACCACGTCGCCGGCGCGGAACACCGTGCCGTTCATGGTGATGTAGATGCCCGGCGGGGCGACTTGCGCGGTGGCGAAGGCCATGCCGAGGTTGAAGCTGGCGTCGCTCTCCGCAAAGCGCGCCGGGGCGAGCGCGCCGAGGAGCACGATGGTCTTGCCGGGCACATCCGCCAGCGCCTGCGCGGTGGCGGTCATGGTGTCGGTGCCGTGGGTGATGACAACACGCGATGCGCCCGCCCCCGCCACATGCGCGCGGATGAGGGCGCGGTCGGCGTCGGTCAGCTCCAGACTGTCCTTGCGTAGCAGGCTCTCGATCTCGAACGGCTGCGTCACCCGCGCGATGGCGAGCAGGCGGGCGATGATCGGCTCGCCTACCTGATATTCGCTGAGCGCGTCGAAATAGAGCTTGTCGATGGTGCCGCCGGTGGTGAGCACGAGGATGGGGTCGGTCATGTCTGTCATGCGGCCGCTATAACGCACCCACCCTGCGCTGTCGCAACTTGCGCGCCGCCGCGCCGCCGCCTAGATGCCGATCATGATCCTCGTCATCGACAATTACGACAGCTTCACCTGGAACCTCGTCCATTATCTGATGGAGCTGGGCGCGCAGGTGGAGGTGGTGCGCAACGACGCCATCTCGGCCGGGCAGGCGCTCTCCTCCGGCGCGGAGGCGTTCCTGCTCTCGCCCGGCCCCTGCACGCCCAACGAGGCGGGCATCAGCCTGGATCTGGTCGCGGCCTGCGCGCAGGCGGGCAAGCCGCTGCTCGGCGTGTGCCTGGGCCATCAGGCGATCGGCCAGTATTTCGGCGGCAAGGTGGTGCGCGGCGGGCTGATGCACGGCAAGACATCGCCGGTAACGCATGACGGGACCGGGCTGTTCGAAGGAATCCCCTCCCCGTTCACGGCCACGCGCTACCATTCGCTGATCGTCGAGGATGTTCCGGCGGACCTCATCGTCAACGCGACTAGCGAGGACGGATCGGTCATGGCCTTCCGCCACAAGAGCCTGCCGATCCACAGCGTGCAGTTCCACCCGGAGAGCATCGCCACCGAGCATGGCCATGCAATGCTGGCCAACTTCATGCGGCTGGCCGGGCTGGCCGTGACGGAGCGGGCCTGAACCGGGAGCCGCCAGAAGGGGGACGTGCATGACGACCGAGCGCAGGGAGCCCGAATGCTGGCTGACCGACATGGACGGCGTGCTGGTGCACGAGGATACGGCGCTGCCGGGCGCGGCCGCGTTCATCGCCCGGCTGGTGGAGAAGGACCGGGCCTTCCTCGTCCTCACCAACAACTCGATCTTCACCCCGCGCGATCTGGCCGCGCGGCTCGCCCGCTCCGGCCTGATCGTGCCCGAACGCGCGATCTGGACCTCGGCGCTGGCGACAGCGGATTTCCTCCACTCGCAGAAGCCGGGCGGATCGGCCTTCGTCATCGGCGAGGCGGGGCTGACCACCGCGCTCTACGAGGTCGGCTATACGCTGACCGACCATGACGCCGACTATGTCGTGCTGGGCGAGACGCGCACGCACAGCTTCGAGACGATCACCCGCGCGATCCGCCTGATCGGCAACGGCGCGCGGTTCATCGCCACCAACCCGGACGTGACATCGCCCTCGCCCGAAGGGCCGCTGCCCGCCACCGGATCGGTCGCCGCGATGATCGCGACCGCAACGGGGGCCAAGCCCTATTTCGTCGGCAAGCCCAACCCGATGATGTTCCGCAGCGCCATGAACCGTATCGAGGCGCGCTCGGAAAGCACGGTGATGATCGGCGACCGCATGGATACCGACATCGTCGCCGGGATCGAGGCCGGGCTGGAGACGATCCTCGTGCTTACCGGCTCGACGCGGGCCGATCAGGTGGCACGCTTCCCCTACCGGCCGAGCCGGGTGCTGGCCTCCATCGCGGATGTAGTGGAGCTGGTCTGAGGGGGCGTTCCCGCATCAGGGCGCGGACGGTTGCGGCACCAGCAATGTCTGCCCCGCAGCGAGCAGCCATATGCCGCCACGCCGAACCATCGTCATGGTCCCGAAGGTTTGCATGGGCGGTAACGCCTTTCCATCGGGCGTTTTCAAGCCGGAGAGCCGGCCACGCTCCCACACGATAGCGGTATCCGGGCCGAGGCGGCGGACCAGCCGCTCCTCCGTCTGCGGGAAAGCCGCCATGTCGCTTGCGAGCAGCGCCTGCCAGCCCTGACGCGCCGCCTTGCTACGCCAGTGGCTACCGGTGGCGTTGGTATAGACGAGGTCATCGGTAACGTGCGCGGCGAGGCAATCGGCGTCGCGCTTCGCCCAGCAATCGTCCATCGCTGTCATGACGGCTTCCGGCCCATCCGCGTCAGCCAGTGCCTGCGCGCCCACCGCAACGGGCAGCAGACAGAGACCCAAGGCAAGAATCGGGTATCTCACGGTTCATACCTCCAACATCGTCGCCACTTGAGCGACCGCGGAACCATAAGTGGGCCTGGCGGCCGTCGCCTCATTCATTTGATGGAGATGCCGCTTTTTATTTGGCGCGGACACGGCCAGCAAAGTCCTCGACTTTTGCCACGCACCGCCTTTATGGCGTGCTGCCATGCGCACCCTGCCCGATCCTCTTCTGCCGCTGACCGGCGATGACGCCGCAGACGCCTTCGCCGCGATCCTCGACGGCACGGTGGATGACGAGGCGATCGCTGCTTTCCTCATCGCCCTGTCCGAGCGTGGGGAGACGGCGGTGGAGATCGCCGCCGCCGCGCGGGAGATGCGCGCGCGGCTGATCCCCATCGCGGCGCCGGAGGGCGCCATCGACGTGTGCGGCACGGGCGGCGACGGGCACCATACGCTCAATGTCTCGACCGCCGTCAGCCTCGTCGTTGCGGCATGCGGCGTGCCGGTCGCCAAACACGGCAACCGCGCAGCCTCCTCCAAGGCGGGCGCGGCCGATACGCTGGAGGCGCTGGGGCTGGACCTCGACCGCGCGGCGGAGACGGCCGAACGCTGCCTGGCCGACCTCGGCATCTGCTTCCTGTTCGCGCAGAAGCACCATCCCTCGCTCGGCCGGCTCGGCCCGCTGCGCCGCAGGATCGGCCGGCGCACCATCTTCAACCTGATGGGGCCGCTCGCCAACCCGGCGGGCGTCAAGCGCCAGCTTATCGGCATCGCCCGGCCGGCCTATGTGCCGATCTACGCGCAGGCGCTCGCTGGCCTCGGCACCGAACGGGCGATGGTGATTTCCGGCGATGAGGGGCTGGACGAACTCTCCCTTGCCGGCGGCAACGACGTGGCGGAGGTGCATGCGGACGGCATCGTCGCCATGCGCCGCATCTCGGCCGCCGATGCGGGCCTGCCAAGCCATCCGCTCGACGCTATTCGCGGCGGCGACCCGGCGCATAACGCCGCCGCGCTGCGCGCGCTGTTGATCGGCGAGCCGGGCGCGTATCGCGACGCGGTGCTATTCAACGCGGCGGCGGCACTTGTCGTGGCGGACGCGGCGGCCGATCTGCACGAAGGCGCGGAGGAAGCCGCCGAGGCCATCGACAAGGGGCTTGCCAAGGCGCTGCTCGACTGCTGGATCGCCTATCAATGAACAAGCTCGACGAGATTTGCGCGACCAAGCGCGACGAGGTGGCCGCCCGCAAGGCCGCGACCAGCCTGGCCGACTTGCAGGGGCGCGCCGCCGCACAGACACCGCCACGGGGCTTCCGCCGCGCGCTCGACCGCGCCGCCGCCGAAGGCTACGGGCTGATCGCGGAGATCAAGAAGGCCAGCCCTTCCAAGGGCCTGATCCGCGCCGATTTCGATCCGCCCGCCCATGCGCGCGCCTATGAGGCTGGTGGGGCAGCCTGCCTCTCGGTGCTGACCGATGCGCCCTATTTTCAGGGCCATGAGGATTATCTGGCCGCCGCCCGCGCCGCCTGCACACTGCCGGTGCTGCGCAAGGATTTCATGGTCGATCCCTGGCAGGTGCTGGAGAGCCGGGCAATCGGCGCGGACGCCATCCTCATCATCGTTGCCGCCCTCTCGGACGCACAGATGGCGGAGATCGAGGAGGTCGCGCTTGGCCTCGGCATGGACGCGCTGGTCGAGGTGCATGATGCGGCAGAGCTAGAGCGCGCGCTGACGCTCAAGTCCCGCCTGATCGGCGTGAACAACCGTAATCTCAAGGACTTCTCTGTCGACTTTGCACGCACCTACGAGCTGGTCGGCAGCGCGCCGGAGGGCTGCACCTTCGTCGCCGAGAGCGGACTTGGCTCCAGGGCCGATCTCGACGCCATGGCCGAGCATGGCGTGCGCTGCTTCCTCGTGGGCGAATCGCTGATGCGGCAGGCCGATGTCGAAGCCGCCACGCGCGCGCTGATCGGGCGATGAGCAAGCTCTCCCATACCGACGAAGCCGGCGCGGCGCGCATGGTGGACGTTTCCGACAAGGCCGACACCGCCCGCACCGCCAGCGCCACCGGGCACATCACGATGAACGAAGCCGCGCGCACCGCCATCGCGCAGGGCAGCGCGGCCAAGGGCGATGTGTTCGCCGCCGCGCGCATCGCCGGGATCATGGCTGCCAAGCGGACGAGCGAGATCATCCCGCTCTGCCATCCGCTGCCGCTGACCGGCATCACGCTCGACCTCGCGCTGGACGCGGACGGCGCCACCGCCACCGCGACGGTGCGCACGAGCGGCAAGACCGGGGTGGAGATGGAAGCGCTCACTGCCGTCTCGGCCGCCTTGCTAACCCTCTACGACATGCTCAAGGCCGTCGATAAGCATATGATAATCGGCGCGATCCGCGTGACCGCCAAGGCGGGCGGCAAGTCCGGCGACTGGACCGCCTGAGCGATGGAGATCGTCCGGGCCGTCGCTGCCGATCTCGATGCGCTCGCCGCATTGTGCGGTGCGCTCTGGCCAGCCAGCACGATCGAGGGCTTGCGGCGCCGGATCCCTGAGGTGGCCGGTCCGCAGGCGCGCGACCTCGCGCTCATTGCCCGCGACGGCGGCACGGCGGTCGGGTTCGCCGAAATCGCCTTGCGCAACGACGATGTGAACGGATGCGACAGCTCGCCAGTCGCTTTTCCTGAAGGCATTTACGTCGCACCCGGCGACCGCCACCAAGGTGTCGTCCGCGCGCTGATCGACGCCGGGATCGACTGGGCAGGCAGGCACGGCGTCACCGAATTCGCATCGGATGCGCCGTTGGAAAACCATGCCAGCCACGCTTTCCATCGCGCGGTCGGGTTCGCGGAAACGGAGCGGATCGCTTACTTCCGCCCTGTGCGACAGGGGGTCGCATGAGCCTGCTGCCGGTCGATGAGGCGCAGGCGCGGCTGCTGGCGCTGGCGGACCCGTTGCCCGCGCAGGCCGTGCCGCTGGCGGACGCCGCCGGCCGCTATCTCGCCGAGCCGCTCGTCGCCCGGCGCGACCAGCCGTGGACCGATCTCTCCGCGATGGACGGCTATGCGATCCGCTTCGCCGACATGCCCGGCCCGTGGCGCCTCGCCGGCGAGGTGCCGGCAGGAGCCGGGCTGCCCAGCGGGACGCTCGCCCCCGGCACCACCATGCGCATCTTCACCGGCGCGCCGATGCCGCCCGGCGCGGACAGCGTGGTGCTTCAGGAGGATGTGAGCGCGCAGGATGGCCTCATCCGCCTCACCGGCGACGGGCCGGGTCATGCAGGCAAGCATGTGCGCCCGCGCGCCAGCGATTTCGCCGAGGGCGCCGTGCTGCTCCCTGCTGGCCTGCGGCTGGGTCCGCCGCGCATGGCTCTGGCAGCGCTGGCCGGGCATGCCGAAGTCCCCGCGCGCGTTCGCCCGCGCGTCGCCCTCCTCTCGACCGGCGATGAGCTGGTTGCGCCGGGCGCCCCCTGCCCGCCCGGCAAGCTGCCCGCCTCCAACGACATCATGCTGCGCGCGCTGCTGGAGGGCGCCGGAGCACAGATGATCGCGAGCCGGATCGTTCCGGACGTGCTGCCCCGGCTGGTGGAGGCCCTGCGCGCCTGCGCGGACGCAGACGTCATCGTCACCACCGGCGGCGCTTCCGTGGGCGACCATGACCTCGTCCGCCCCGCGCTGGAGGCGGCGGGCGGCACCATCGCCTTCTGGCGGATCGCCATGCGGCCGGGCAAGCCGCTGATCGTCGGGCGGCTGGGCAAGGCGACGGTGCTCGGCCTGCCGGGCAATCCGATCTCCTCCATGGTGACGGGCGCCCTGTTCCTGCTGCCGCTGGTCCGCCATCTGGCCGGCGCCGACGATCCGCTGCCGCACCCACAGCCCGCGCGGCTGGGTGCCGCTATGCCGGCGGTGGGCGGTCGCGCCAACTATATCCGGGCGACGCTCGCCGATGGCGTTGTCACTCCGCTCGCCTTCCAGGACAGCGCGGCGATGCAGGCGGCCGCCGCCGCCAACGCACTGCTCATCCGCCCCGCCGGCGCACCCGCCGCCCAGCCCGGCGAGATCGCCCCGGTGCTCGACTGGGCCACCCTCGGCCTCACCGGCGGAGGCTGAGCGGCCGTAACGGGCGGCGCGGAGGCCGGCGCCCTGCCCATGCAAAGCCCTGTCATCAGCCCGAAGCTGGCTCGCGGGCCAATCCGGCCACGCCCGGAAACGTCGCCCGGCATGAGCATGGGGCCCTCTGCGGGATGACGCTGCAAGCCCCCACCTCGCCCGATCTCCCCTTTCTCACGAAATCGACGCAAAGCATGCGACGCATCGTTGACAAGCCGCGCGCTGCCAGCTACCCGCGCCAGCCTACCCCGCAGGCAATCGCCTGCCCGTGCCCAGATGGCGGAATTGGTAGACGCACCAGCTTCAGGTGCTGGCGATCGCAAGGTCGTGGAGGTTCGAGTCCTCTTCTGGGCACCATTTCGGTCCAAAACCGCGAGTCCCTAGCACCGCCGCCTCTACGCCAGAGACGGCGGTGAGGGTCCGCAGCAACTCGGTGCGCGTGCCGAGGATTCGCACGTCCGTCTTACTATGGACCTCGACCCGCTGTGCGACCGCACGAACATGGTTCCGCGCATAAGTGCCGTCGTCGTGGCGGAGTTTCTTCTTCGCGGCCAACGCGAACGCATGAAGGCTCTCGACCGTGATCTCCGGGCTGATCCGCTCGATGTGCGCGACCGCCCGCTCGGCATTCCCTCTGGCCTGATCGCGGATGGTGGTCAGCTCCGTGATGCGTCCCTTGAGCGATGGATCGCCCATATCGACCAGTCCATTTTCGATCGCCTCGTAGAGCCGGGAGAGCTTGGTTTCGGCCTCCGTCGCCCGCCGCTCCATCTCGGCGACATGCTGGCGGCGCTCGGTTACCCATTCTTCCCGGCGCGCGATAAGCTGGTCCATCAGCACTTCGAGCCGCGCGGGATCGAGCAGCCGTGTCTCCAGATGCTCGATCACCGCCTTGTTCAACTGGTCCATCGGGAGCGACACGCCGGGGCATCCCGTTTTCCCCTTCGTGGCCTTGGTCGCGCAGGTGTAATAGCGGTATTCCTGACCGCTCCGGCTGGTGCCGGTGCGTAGCGTCATCGCCGCGCCGCAGCACGCGCAAAAGCAGATGCCGGTCAATAGCGTCGATCCGCCCACGGCGCGCGGCGGCATCATCTTCGGGCTGCGCGACTTCAACGATCGCTGCACGGCCTCGAACTCCGCCACCGTTACGATCGGCGGCACTTCCATGATGGCATGCTCCGTCTCGGGCTTTCGGCGTCCTTTCTTGGCATCATAGGTGTTGAACCGGTGTTGGCCGATATAGGTGGTCCGCGTGAGCACCTGATGCACCATGCCCTTGCCCCAACGCCCGCCATAGCGCGTGCGGATATTGTTCTCGTTGAGCCAGCACGCGATCGCCATCACCCCAACCGGCCCGCGCCCATCGGGGCCTTCCAGCGCCAGCCGGAAAATCCGGCGCACCGTCTCGGCATGGATCGGGTCGACCTCCAGCTTCTTCTTGATCTTCGTGCCCCGCTGCTCGGCCTCGACCACGCGATAGCCGATCGGCGGCCGAGCGCCGTTCCAGAAGCCTTGCCGCGCATTCTCGTTCATGGCGCGCAGGGTGTGCTTTGCCGTCTCCTTCGACTGATATTCGTCGAACAGCGTCATGATCTTGCGCATCATCTCGCTTGCCGGATCATCGCCGAGAACCTGTGTGATCGAGACCACGCGCACGCCGTTCTTCGCCAGCTTGCGGAGGTAGAACTCGAACTGGAACTGGTCACGGAAGAAGCGCGAGAAGCTATGGACAACCACCACGTCGAACGCGGGGGGCTTTTCCATCGCCGCGTCCATCATCTCCTGGAAAGCCGGGCGGCGATCATCGGTCCCTGTAACACCTGGCTCGACGAACTCGGCCGCGACCTCCCAGCCGTTCGAGAGGCAATAGCCCTCAAGCTGCCGGCGCTGATCGGGAATCGACAGATCATGGTCGGCCTGACGCGGGGTGGAAACGCGCAGATAGAGCGCGGCCCGCTGTGCCGGTTGCGCATTGGGGGTTTCCGAAGGTGCGAGAGCAGCGTTCTTCATCGTTCGACCAATCTCTGAATGATGTGCATCGGCAGTATGAGACGTTGGGAATCTGCCAGTCGCACGAAGCCATTGCCTTCGTAGAACGCGGCTGCGCGATCATTGATGGCGTCCACGATGAGCATCGACGATCCAGCCGTCGCCGCCGTCAGCCAGGCGCGCTCGACGGCATCGGCGATCAGCACCGCACCGAGGCGTTCGCCCTGCCGCGCTTGGGACACCGCGAGCTGGCCGATGAGCGTCGCGCCGACGAGCGGGTAGCGCGGGATATGCTTGCGCGCCGATGCCGGAATGTCGCCTTGCGCGATGTTCGCCTGGCTGAGCGTATAGTAGCCGAGAATGACGCCGGGATTTGCATGCGCGGCAAGAACAAACACACCGGCCGACCGGCGGCGGATGTCCTGACCCGCCTGCCTGCGCAGATACCTGTCGAGGCTGTCGATGCCGCAGGAAAATCCTTCCCGGTCATGGTGCGGCCCCAACGGCTCCACCCGCAAATCCCCATGTGCCGTCATGATCAGGACGCAACCCGGCGCCTGTGCTCCCGGAAAGCGCGGATGAGCCGCTCGCTCGGCTCGGGCGGATTGATGAGCGCATCGAAGAACGCCTCGCGGTCACGATCCGACAGCACGAGCGTCTCATGCTCGGCGATCGTCCGCCGCGCCGTGTCCGCCAGCGCGGTCACGCAAAAATCGCTGACCTTGCGCCGCGAGAGATGAGCGGCTCGCTCGATCAAATCCTTGGTTTCTTCGTCGATGCGGAAGCCGAGCCGCTCGACGCGATTCGCTCTGGCTGATTCCGCTACAGCTTGCTTTCGCGGCATGGGGTTGACTCCTGACCTATCCATTTCTGCTACAATGTGCGTCATTTGGACAAACATTTCAACTCCTTTCCCTATGGCCGTTTCAGGGGAGCGACCCGAACAAGGCGTCCAGTTCCTCGCGAAAAGCGCCTTCGATGACGCGCAGCTCGGCATCCCCGATGGGAACCTGCTCAGGCCAGTCGTCGGTAACGACGATCGGCGCGCTGGTAGCGCTCCTGCGAGACGATGCGCGCGTCGGCTGCGGCTGCATGTAATCGTGCAGGTCTTCCAGCCCTTCCGACCAGCCGCGGGGTGCGCGTCGGCGACGTTTGCGAGAGAGTCCCATGCACTCAAGCTGCCGCACGCCCCGCTGGAATCCAACAGAATCCCCCGTCGTGCCCACACGCGCCGAAGCGTAGCCACGGTGGCGGGATTCGGCGCACGGCGGCGCAGAGCGGAAACGGCGAACCGTAGCGTAGTAGCGACGGCGGCAGATAAGTGCTCACGGCGGGTTCGCGGATGCCCTGCGTTACCCGGTTCGCTATCATCCCGTCTATGGACTCGCGAACGGACATCGACACCGACAGGGTCGACGAGGCGGTGCTGGCCCTCTTGTGGCTCAATCTCAGCGCCACCGGCGCGGCATGGAAGGGATTCGAGTGGACCGCGATGGAACGGCTGCACGCGCGCGGGCTGATTTCCGATCCGGTCGGCAAGGCCCGCTCGATCGAGATGACCCCGGAAGGACGCCGGGAAGCCGAGCGCCTGTCTCGAGAGTTGTTCGCTCGCCGCTGAACTCAGGCGCGGTATGAAGGAGATGACCCCCCGCCATGCGCGGGATGCTTCTCTTTTCCCCCGGAATGCCGGGCGCACGAATTTCTCCCGTCCTGCCTGCCTGTCCGGCCCATACGGCCTCACCCGTGGCCTGATCTGATCGGTTCCACCTGCCGGCGCAACGGCGCCGGACGGCTTTTTTCCGCCGCCTTCGGCTTTGCAGCGCGAAGCAAAAAAGCCGCCCTCGGCCGTCCCGGGGCCGCAAGCCCACCCCGACGCGCAGGCGCGACGGGAACCCCGAGCAGCGGTGCGCCGCCGAACGTCCCCGATCCACCGATCGCCACGAGGCTGCGATGGGCGCGGCCCGGACAAGCGAACGGAGAATCATCATGAGCACCATCGGCACTTTCACGAGGAACAAGGACGGCGTCATCGAAGGCAAGGTCGTCACCCTCACACTCAACACCCGCGCGGTGTTCACGCCCGTAGAGAAGGACGCCCCCAAGGCGCCCGACTATCGGCTCACCTTCGCCAACGCGGATCACATCGACGTCGAGGTCGGCGCCGCCTGGATCAGGACCAGCCGCAACGAGCGCGACTATCTCTCGGTCAAGATCGACGATCCCTGCTTCCCGGTGCCGCTCTACGCGAGCCTGGTCGAGAGCAACGAGCGCCCCGGCGAATATGTCCTGCTCTGGTCTCGCTGACCGCCACTCGCGCCCCGCCATCTCTGGCGGGGCGCGCCTTTCGTTGTCGTCAGGACGGTCGCGGACAGCGTCGAATTTTGCGGCTCTATCTTGTGATTGTCATCGCATACGACTATTGTTGCGAGCAATTCTCAAAAAGAGGTGAGGGGCAGCACGAAAGGACCGACCATGACCCGCCAGTTCTCGCCGCCATCGCATGATGCGAGCATTATGCCCGCGATGCTGATCGAGGCAGCGCGTTGCTGGCGGGACGCGCGGGACAACCGGAAGCCGGTCCAGCCCAGCCTGTTCGCGATGCTCTCCCGCTATGGTCATGGGATGCTGGCGCCGGTGTTCGACAGCATCATGACGCTGGCCGAAGACGTGTCCGGCAGGCGCATTACCACCGGCAACGGCCCAACACTTTCCGAAGACGAGCATCGCCTGATCGATCTGTTCGATGGGACCGGCCTTCCATCGGGCGGCAGCGGGCTCACCGTTTCGCTCCGTTGCGCGGTGAAGTCGCTGCGGATCTTGTTGACGCGGCCGCTTGGCATAACGACCGCACGTCTGGCAGCCTGACGCCTTTTTCCTGAACGCAATTCGGTGCCGGCATAGCCGGTGTGTTGTCCAGCGCGGCCATTCGGCCGCGCGATCGTTGCTAAGGACGCTGTCCTCGCGCCGGTCAAGGGAAGTGGAACCGTCCGGGGCGGTATCCCCAATCTTCCGCGCTTCGCTTGTGCAGATCGGGTGATTCCCCTCCGCCCCGGTCGCCCTTGTCCCGTTGCTACCCCGGTCTCGCCGACGGGCAGAAGTTCAGGCGCGGCGTTCCGCTTCGCTGAACTTCAGACCCAAAGGATTTGAGACATGACCAGCAAGGCACAAGCTCCCCGCAATGTGTCTTCAACGGCGATTGCATTGATGTGATGCAAGCTTTCGATACCGGCACGGTGGATTTCATCCTGACCGATCCGCCCTATGTGACCCGCTACCGGGACCGCCAGGGCCGCAAGGTTGCGAACGACGATAACGGCCGGTGGCTCCGTCCGGCCTTCCGCGAGATGCACCGCGTTTTGAAGGATGGCGGCTTTGCGGTTTCCTTCTACGGCTGGAACAAGGTGGATTTGTTCATGGACGCATGGAAGGCAGCAGGCTTCCGCGTTGTCGGCCATCTTGTGTTCCGCAAGCGTTATGCGTCGTCGGCTCGTTTTCTCCGTTACGAACATGAGCAGGCATATTTGCTTGCAAAGGGCAATCCGACGCACCCCGCGCGACCTATCCCCGATGTGCTGGATTTTCCCTACAGCGGGAACCGCCTGCATCCCACGCAAAAGCCGGTTGAGGCACTGGCGCCCTTGATCGAGGCTTTCACGCAGCCCGGCGAACTTGTGCTGGACCCGTTCAGTGGCAGCGGCTCGACCCTGGCGGCGGCACAGCAGCTGGGGCGCGACTGGACCGGCATCGAGCTGGATAACGGCCATTATCACACCGCCAGCAAGCGGCTCGCATCGCGGCTTCATCGGGCGGCCGCATAGGCCGCACCTTTTCCATCATCCGCGCCCGTCCCCGCGACGGGCGCACCCCCACAAGGAATCATATCATGCGCTGGATTATCACTCTCGACTATATGGGCGGCTGTCTGGGACTTGGCGAAAATGGCGAGGGAATCCCCGCCCGTGCCGAAGTTTCACAAGGTCATGATCTGCCCATGGAGTTCCGGCTATACAATGCGGCTGGCTTCCTTTGTTTTGAAGGCCGGTGCGGCGACATTGACGCGGACTGGTGGCACGGGTTTGAGCCGCTGATGTTCACCTGGAACACCCATGCCCGCTGCCGCCGGATGAGCTACAGGCGCACAGGCAGCCAGAAGGGATGGCGCAGGTTCAAGCCATAGCCACTTGCGCCTGAATGACCCCTCCGCCGTTCCTGCCCGGATCGGCGGCGGCCGCGCGTCCCCAAGGTCCGCGCGGCCGGATTGCGCGCGCTCGCCGGGCACGGCCCGGCTCGCGGGATGACGGTAGAAAAAATCATTGCTTCGCTTTAGGAAGGACGCGGGTCGCTACGCGGCGGCCTGGGGTTGGTAGCCCCACGTTTAGCGGTTTGGCGCCGGCCGTGACGGCGCCGCCATCCTTGACCACATGGTCGGGGAGCCTGTGACGTATGCAACAGGCTCACCCGAGCTAAAGGTCATGGGGCCGACTAAACGCGGTTTACCACTCCCCGATCAGGGTCAGGAGAGATGTTTGCGGGGGCGCACCGCAAACAAACCGCCTCTCGCCCAGGAGCCGGCCATTGCGGAGGACGCGCGGAACCATGCCCGCCGCGCGTATAGAATCATCTCCGTTTCGGTCTGGATAGGTTAACGGGGCTGGAGGAACGGGGCGTCATGACCGGCAAGCATTTCGAGGATCGCGCGCCCGATGCGCCGCAGCTCACAGCCTATGACGAAGATCATCTGGCCGACTATATCGGGTTGCTCGATGCAGACGACGGGGGTACGCCCTGGCGTGAGGCTGCGGCGCTCATTTTCGGCATCGACCCCGCCGCTGAGCCCGAACGCGCCCGCGCGATGCACGCAAGCCATCTCGCCCGCGCGCGCTGGATGACCGAGATCGGCTACGCATATCTGCTCGGCCCGCGCGCGACGGAATAGGTTAACATTCAGACCGGAATGGATTTTCCCGGTCCTTGATTCCGGTGCGCCGCCGGCATGGCCCGGCGCGGCCTTCGCCCTGTCGCGACGAGGTGTGCCCCCCGATCCTCGCCGATCCAGAGTCCGCAACAAGCGGCTGGGGAGGATGCTTATGTCGACGTCGCCAGGCCGGCGCTCGCGGCGTTCCGGTCATGCACCGGGCATGCCGGGGCGCCCCGAGTTCGCCGCCGCGTTCCTGCAACGCAACCGCCAGTATCGCACCGACCAGGCGCGTCTGAACCGCGACGCCCCGGCGAACGAGCGAACGGCGCTCGCCCGCCGATGGGGGTTATCCTTTCGCCTATATGCCTGATGAGCTGTCGGGCACGGTGATCTGGCGGCCGGAACTGACCGCCGTCACCGTGATCCTCGACGCCGCGCCGGAAGGATATACCGGCGCAAAAGCCGTCGACCCGCTGGCGCTCGGCGCGCTGCTCGCCGACCGGGCCGGAATCGACGGCCGCCATGTCGTCGTCGCTGACGCGGCCGGCGAGCATCGGCTATGGCTGCGCGATCCGACACCCGGCCGGCCGCTCGCCGCGATCATCCCGCTCGACAAGGATTTCGTCACCCGCATCGCGAGCCTGTTGCGCTTCCATCGGCTCCTTTCAGGCAAGCGGACTGGCCCGTCGCCGCGCGGATGGCCGCTCACCGAAATTCGGGCGGCCAGGCTTGAACTGATGCTTCGCGCGCTCGATCTGCGGCTCGGCGGGGCAACGTATCGCGAAATCGCGATCGCGCTCGGCAGGGAAGAAGCCGCGCATCTCTCGGCGTCCGACTTCAAGAACTCGGACGCCCGATCCTTCGCCTATCGCCTCGTGCGCGACGCCACCGCCATGATGAAGGGCGACTATCGGAAGCTGCTGCGCATCCGCTGATCGTTCCGGCCGCGTGTTCGTAGCCCGGGGGGGGGTGGGCACATCGGCGCGGTTACAAATCTTCGTTCCCCACCCTGCCGTCAGCACTTCGCCATGATCGCCTCCTGCCACCCCGCTTCGCAGGAGACGCCCCTTGTCCAGACCGCCCGTCACGCTTCCGCCGCGCTATCTGCGGACTCCCGAGGCGGCGCGATTCCTCGGCCTCTCCGGGCGCACGCTTGAGAAGCATCGCTATTTCGGGAGCGGCCCGGCCTATCGGCGGATCGGCGGGCGGGTAGTCTATTCGGTGGACGATCTGCGCGCCTGGGCCGACCTCGGCACCAAATATTCCACATCCGACCCCGGTCAGGACGACCTCATGCCGCGGCGGGATGCCGCGATCACGCAGAGCCGTCGATGAAACCGCGCGACGCTTCCCGTTCCGCCAAACGCGCGCAACTCGCCCTGTTCCCGTCGCTCGGCTACGACATCGCGCCGCGCGACGCCCAGGACCTCATGGCCTGGCCGTTCTTCAGCCTCGCCAAGCGCAGACGGGTGACGCCGATCGACTTCCGTATGGGCGCGACCTGGATTTCGGTCGAAGCCGTTCCCGAGCACGGCATGGCGACCATCTGGGACGCCGACGTGCTGATATGGGCGGCGAGCCAGATCATCGCCGCGCGCGACGCTGGCCTGCCGACCTCGCGGCTGATGGCGACGACCCCGCACGAAATCCTCACCTTCACCGGGCGGGGCACCGGCAAGGACCATTACGACCGACTGAAGGCCGCGCTCGACCGGCTGCAATCCACCACGGTCGCCACCTCGATCCGCCAGCACCATCAGCGCCGCCGTCATCGTTTCTCCTGGATCAACGAATGGCAGGAGCGGCTCGACGGTGAGGGCCGGCCGCTCGGCATCGAACTGATCCTGCCCGACTGGTTCTATGCCGGCGTGGTCGATCGCACGTTCGTGCTCACCATCGACCGGGCCTATTTCGACCTGACGGGCGGGCTCGAACGCTGGCTCTACCGGATCGTGCGCAAGCATGGCGGCCAGCAGGCAGGCGGCTGGAGCTTCGACCTTCCTCACCTTCATCTCAAATCCGGCGCGCTCTCGCCGCTTAAGCAATTCGCGTTCGAGCTGCGCGGCATCGTCCGGCGCCAGTCCCTGCCGGGCTACGCGTTGGCGATCGAGCGTGCGTTCGGGCGCGAGCGGCTGACCTTCGCGCCGGTGCCCGCCGATCCGTTCGAGAAGGCGGCGCGGCGCATGGGGCTGGCTGTGGATAACCGGTCATGAGACTCGGCCTATTGAAAACCGCCGGACTCGGCCGATTAAAAACCGCTGACTCGGCCTATAAAAAACCGGACCCCCACGCAAGCATCTGGAATCGCTTGCGGAATCGGGCCCCTTCTAACTATGCTAACAGTAAAGAATACTTCGTATTCTTTCTAACGCGATTTCGCTTTGTGGATAATTCGCACAATGATGCGAAGTATACGGCAGTAAATCTGCCGTTACCGCTACGCTATACTGCTACGCCTTTTGCGGGCGGGGATCAATCCCGGCGCTGTGCTGCGCGGCGCGGGCCGGAACGCCGGCCATGATCGCTGCCCAGCACTTCGGCAGCATCTCGGGCGGCAAGGACAGCCAGGCCGTTCTCTGCCTGATGGTCGAGCGGATCGAGCGCAAGGGGCTCGCCGCGTTCGGCAATCGCGCGCCGCGCTTCCTCTCCGCCGACAACGGCCACGAAAACCCGATCACGCTCGATCACATCGCCTATCTCGACGACTGGCTGTGGCAGCGCCTCGGCCTGCGCATCGAGATCGTATCGGCGAATGATGTGCCCGGCCTCACCGATCAGGCGGCGTTCGCCCGCAAACGCGCCATGTTGCGCGAGGAATGGTCGAAGGAGAAGCGGCGGACACGCCACAGAGGCGCGTGTAACCAGCGCCGCGCCGCATGGCAGGCGGGCACGATCACCAGGGCCATGTGGATAGCCGGGTGCGATTGCCCCGTCCTGGTCTCGTCGCCTGTCCCCGAGCCTCTGATCGAGCGCGTGATCGCGCTGCTCCATCCCACCGGCATCCCGTTCCTCGACATGGCGATGCTGCACGGCCGGTTTCCCGGCACCAAGACGCGCTTCTGCACCGACGAGACCAAGCTGATCCCTATGATGCACCGCAAGCGCCCGCTGCTCGACGCGGGGCGGCCGGTCATCGACTGGATCGGCGAGCGGGCCGACGAGAGCCACGCGCGGGCGAAGAAACCGCCGATCCAGTCCGTGCGGCATCCGAGCGGCGCCCGGCAGGTGCTCTACAGGCCCATCTTCCGCTGGTCGGCGGCCGACGCCTTCGCGATCTCCGAGCGCCACGGCCTGCGCCACAATCCCCTCTATACGATGGGGATGAGCCGCGTCGGCTGCTCGACCTGCATCATGGTCAGGAAGCGCGAGCTGCGCGCCTGGGCCATGCGCTTCCCCGCCGAAGTGGACCGGGTGCGGGAGTGGGAGCGGCTGGTCAGCCTCGTTTCCCGCCGCAGCGCCGTTGCCGGAACGCCGGCATCCCTGCTGCCCGCGCCGACCGTTCCCGGCGATCCGGCCGATCATGGCCGGGCGACCATCGACAGGGCGATCGCGTGGTCGCGCACCAGCCGGGGCGGCCGCAACTACGACCTGTTCATCGCGCAGGAGCAGCGCGAGGCGGACGAGCACGGTCTGCTCTGCGACAGCGAATACGGGCTGTGCGAATGATGCGCGCGCTCGACCTGTTCAGCGCGGCGGCAGGCGGCTGGTCGCTCGGCCTGCACCGCGCCGGCTTCATCACCGTCGCCGCCTGCGAAATCGTCGAGTGGCGCCGCATCCTCTACGCGGAGAACAATCCCCATGTCAGACTTTACGAGGACGTGCGCGGCCTCACGGCAGCTCGACTTGTTTCCGACCTCGGATTCCTGCCTGACATTATCGTCGGCTCGCCGCCGTGCCAGGATATCTCCAGCGCCAACACCAAAGGCAGGGGAATCGAAGGCGAGCGGTCGGGTCTCTATCTCGAAGCCGTCCGGCTTGTCGGAGAGTGCCGCCCTCGCTGGTTCGCTTTTGAGAACAGCGCTAATCTGCGAACTCGCGGCGCTGACCGGCTGCTCCTTCTCCTGGAAACGCTCGGCTACGCCTGCGAACCGTGCGTGGTGGCTGCTGAAAATGTCGGCGCCAACCATGTCCGCAAGCGGTCATGGCTTATCGGCTACGATCCCGAACAACTTGCCTACGCCGCGCACCAGCGACGCGGCGCATGGCCCGGAGATGTGCAAGGTCCAGGGCGCGAAGCGGACGGGCATGAACCTGCCGACAATGATGCACCCGGCGGCATTGAACAGGCTGCCGACCCCGATGGCGACGGACGGGATGACGGACGGAGCCGGGGGCGGCGCGGGATCGACATATCCGCTGCGGATGATCCTGGCGACGCCCCGGAAATCGGATGCGGACAAGGGCGGCCGGGGCGACGTGCTCAGCCAGTTGCAGGGCCATGCGAGCCGCCATGCGGGGATGATGCCGACGCCAGTGAAGCCGAACGGCGGGCGCAGGTTGAGCGCGCAGGAGATCGAGACGGGACGCCGGGCGAACGGCGCGAAGGCGCAAATCGACACGCCGAACCTGCTGCGCCATGCGGCGGAAATCCTCCCGACGCCGACGAAGCGGGACAGCCGGATGGACGGCTGGAGTCCGGCCTACGACCGCAGGAAATCGCCGACGATGGACGCGGTGATGGACGGCGCCATGACGGATCGCGCGCCAGACAAATGGGCGGGCGCCCGCGCGCTGGCGGCGATGCTGCGGAACCATGGGCTGACTGGAACGGCGGCCTTGCCTATCACCTATGGCTGGATGATGGGCTTTCCGCCTGGGTGGCTGACACGCGCATTGCGCTCGGCGGTCCACGCGGGACGGCTGCGGCCAGCCTGATCGTCGAGGCGTTCGGCGACGCCGTTCTCCCGCAAATCCCCGAAGCCATCGCCCGCGCGATCCTGCGCACCGAAGCCGCGCTCGACCTCGTGCTCGGGCGCGCATCCCCTGACATGACCGGAGACGAACGATGAGCGATCCCACGCGTCCACAGCAGATCGACTTCAGCGGGTTTGAAGCCGCGCTGCGCCGGCAGGCGGCGGAGCAGGCGCAGGCGGCACGCACACCGACATTGCCATCGGCGTTGGCATCGCAATCGCGGCTGACCGAAGTCGAACTGACCTGGATCGAGAAGAAGCTGGAGCACTGGATACGCTTCGGTCGTATCGCCCAGGACCGCATCCTCACGCGCCGCACGCGCGTCGTCGGCTTCCGGCCCGGCGCGATCTTCGCCTTCGTCCGCTGGACCGCGAACGACTATGGCACAATCACCTCGCGCATCGACGTGGTGCGCGCGGTCTCGCCGGGCGAGCCTTACACCACGCTTCCTTTCGTCCGTCCGGGCGGTGACATCCTTCTGCACATCGAGAGCTGGCCGAAGGTTAGCCAGGTGCTCGCCGCGATCGACGCGGTGGAAGCGGTCGGCGTCGATCCCTGCGACGCGGCGGCCGATCACTGGCGGCACGTCCATAACCGCATCGCCGCGGGGCACCAGCCTCGGCCCTACACGATGGAGCGCCATCGCGCCTGGCTCCGCCGCAAGGAGATCGAGGGATGACGCGCCGCCGCTATGTCATGGCGACGGCCATTGCCGCCTCCGCCTTCGCCGCGGCGTTTGTCGCCGTCGCGATCAGCGATCCGTTCCCGCGCTTCATCTGGAACGCCAGCGCCAGCGCGCCGATCGGGCTCTACCGCATTCATTCCGACCGCGATCCGCCGCTCGGCGCGCTGGTCGCCGTCGCGCCGCCCAAGCACCTTTCCCGCTGGCTGTCGGCGCGCGGCTATCTGCCCGAAGGCGTGCCGCTCCTCAAGCATGTCGCGGCGAAAGCCGGGCAGCGTGTGTGCAGAACCGGCGACGTGGTGAGCCTCGATGCCCGGCCTGTCGCCACCGCCCGCGCGCGTGACGGCCAGGGCCGCCCGCTGCCGGTCTGGCAGGGCTGCCGAGCACTCAAGCCCGGCGAGATATTCCTGCTCAACCCCTCCGCCCCCGACAGCCTGGATGGCCGCTACTTCGGCCCGCTTCCGGCCTCGACTGTCATCGGCCGCGCAACGCCGCTGCATCTGCGCGCGCCGTCCACACCAGCTTCACCACCCAGAGCAAAGGAGATCGGCCGTGCCGACGAATATCTTTGAATCCACCGCCAACGGCTTTGCCGGACGCGCCCGGCATTTCGGCATCGACGAGCAAATCGTGCTGGTCGCGATCGATCCTGGAGACGCCGAGAACGCGCCCGACTACCGCGTCCACCTCGACGACGAGGACGGTCCCGAGGTCGGCGGCGCGTGGAAACGGGTCGGCGAACGCGCCGGCGACTACATCGCGCTGGAGATCGACAGCCCGCTTTTTTCGTCGCCGTTCCGCCCGGTGCTGTTCCGTGCCGATGACGATGGCCGGACATTCCGGCTGTCGTGGACGCGCCTGCGACCGCGCGATGATCACGCCGATCAGTCGCGGCGCTGACGCTTTCTCTTCCCCCGCAAACGAAAGGCAGACCCATGAACCAGATCACCATCGGCACGTTTCGCCGTGATAACGGCGCCTGGAAAGGCCGCATCCAGACGCTCGGCCTCGACGCGCCGCTCTATCTCGCCGAAGTCGATCCACGCGAGAACGAGGGCAAGTGCCCCGACATGCGCGTGCATCTCGGCGACAGCGCCGAGGGATTTCCGGTCGGCGAGGCGCGGCATCGCCCCGGTGGACCGGGCGGATTCCACATCGCGGTGCGCATCGACGGCCCGCTCTTTCCGCGACCGATCGACGCCATGCTGCTCACCGCCGGACATGGCGATGTTCATTACCTGGTCTGGAACCGTCCGCCCGAACCGGCCAGCGGAGGTTGAACGGATGCGCCGATTCATCCGTAATTCGGTCCTGGCGGCGGTCGCGGTCGTGCAGCTTTCCGGTGTCGCCGCCGCGCAGTCCCCTCCGCCCGAACGGGCGGCTACGCGCGACCCTTATGCCGGCCACGTCGCCGACGCGGCCCGGCGCTTCGGCATCCCGGAAGCGTGGATATGGACCGTCATGCGCGTCGAGAGCAACGGGGATTCCCGCGCGGTATCGTCGGCGGGTGCGATGGGTCTGATGCAGATCATGCCCGCGACCTGGGCGAGTCTGCGCGCACGCCACGGGCTGAGGAGCGATCCCTATAACGTGCGCGACAACATCATGGCGGGCGCGGCCTATCTGCGTGAGATGCACGACCGCTATGGCAACGTGACGGCGATGCTGGCGGCCTACAACGCGGGGCCGGGCCGCACCGACGAATATTTTTCGCGCGGCCGTCCGCTGCCCACCGAGACGCGCGCCTATCTGGCAAAGCTGGCGTCAATCACCAGCAGCGCGGGCGACAGCCAGCTTGCCGCTGCGCCTTCGTCCGATCCGTTCGCATGGCGCCGGGCCGCATTGTTCGCGGCGCGGGCCAACGACGATCCGGCCACACCGGAACCGGCGCCCGACGAACGTCCGGCCTCCGGTCCCGCCGCAGCCCAACCGCCTGCGAACAGCCTGTTCGTCGCGCTGTCGGGCCGGAGGCAGCCGTGAAGATCGCTTACGCCGATCCGCCCTATATCGGCTGCGCACATCTCTATCGTGGCCATCCTGACTACGCAGGCGAGGTCGACCATCGGGCGCTGATCGAGCGGCTCGAACGCGACTATGACGGCTGGATATTGCACGCCGCCGCGACGCCGGAATCGGTCGCCGTGCTCGCGCCGCTTGTGCGCGAAACCGGCGCGCGGTGGATGGCATGGGTCAAGGGCTTCGCCGCGTTCAAGCGCAACGTGCCGGTCGCTTATGCGTGGGAACCCGTCATCATAAAGCCTGCGCGCAAGCCGGTCGTGAGCAAGCGGCTGGTGCTGCGCGACTGGATCGAATGCCCGATCACACTGCGCCGCGGTCTCACCGGCGCCAAGCCCGAAGCGGTCTGCCACTGGTGTTTCGAGACGGTCGCCGCGCGTCCCGACGACATGCTCGACGACCTGTTCCCCGGCACCGGCGCCGTCGCCGAAGCGTGGCGAACCTGGCGCCTCAAGTTCGCATTGCCGGGAGATCCCGTTGCAGCGCCGCCGCGGCCAGGCCGCGCGCCGTCCGCAAGCCGGCGGTAGGCCGGCGCACCATGACCGCCCCCGTTTTCAGATTGCCCGGTTGGAAGGTGAAAGTGCCTGGAAGGGCAGGAAAAAGCCGAAGGAAGGGACGGCAAGATAGAAGCCGCACCCTGATTTCGCCAAAAGCCGCTGTTTTTCAGCGGTTTGGCGCGGGTACATCGGTCGGCGAGCGTGCCGCTCGGAAGAAAAAAGCAAGCAAACTCAAAGCGCCGAATGGCACCACAGGCCATTTTCGGCGGAAAGCGGCCCGGCCGTGAGCGAGGATGGCGATTTCCGCATCCGGCCGGGCAAGGTCGGCGACAGGGGCCGCCGCGGCGCCAGGGCGCGAGGGTTTGTCGCCCAGGTGCTGCGTGTCGCCGCGCGCAGCGGCGGCGGGCGGCGACCGGGCGGCTGGGGCGGGTCGCGCCCGCGCGGGCAATCGAACTTCGGCCGGGGCCGCACATCGTTCGCGCGCAGCCGACTGTTCGGATCGGGCCGGCGCGTGTTGGTCAAGATCGTGCCGGTCACCCGTTTCCACCGGAACGGGCGGCCGAGAGCGCCGCTGTCCGCGCACATCGCCTATCTCAAGCGCGAGGGCGTCACCCGCGACGGATCGCCCGCGCGGATGTTCGACGCCAATGGCGATGGCGCCGACGACCGCGCCTTCGCCGATCGGTGCAAGGACGACCGGCATCATTTCAGGATCATCGTCTCGCCAGAGGACGCGGCGGACCTCGCCGATCTGCGCGAATATACCCGCGATCTCGTTCGCCAGATGGAAGCCGATCTCGGGACGCGCCTCGAATGGATCGCGGTCGATCACTGGAACACCGACAATCCGCACGTCCATCTGCTGGTGCGCGGCGTCGATGACCAGGGGGCCGACCTCGTCATCAACCGGGAGTATATCAGCCACAACCTCCGCTCGCGCGCCGAAGAACTGGCCTATGCCGAACTCGGCCCGAAGCCTGAACATGAAATCCAGCGCGCGCTCGATCGCGAGGTGACGGCCGAACGCTGGACGAGGCTGGACGCCGAGATCACACGCTCGGCCGACGAGCTGGGCGTCGTCGACCTTCGCCCCGAGCAGCGCGGCCCCGATGATCCTCGCGTGCGCCGCTTGATGATCGGCCGATTGCAGCATCTGGAGACGATGGGGCTCGCCGCCCAAGCCGAGCCCGGCCAATGGGTCATGGCCGAGGGCGCGCAGGCGAAGCTGCGCGATCTGGGCACGCGCGGCGACATCATCCGCACGATCGGGAAGGCGCTGAACGATCGCGGCCTGCAGCGTCCGCTCGACAGCTATGAGATCGTCAGCGCGGCGCCGCAAAAACCCATCGTCGGCCGGTTGATCGACAAGGGGCTGCATGACGAGCTGCATGGCTCGGCCTATGCGGTGATCGACGGTATCGACGGGCGCACCCACCATGTCCGGCTTCCGGGCATCGAGGCGCTGGAGCACAGCCCGGACATCGGCGGCATCGTCGAGCTGCGCGCCATCGGCAGGCCGGGCGAGCAGAAGCCGACGCTGCTCCTCGCCACGCGCTCCGATCTCGACCTTGCCGCGCAGATGAAGGTGCCCGGCGCGACCTGGCTCGATCATCGCCTGATCGAGCGTGGCGCGGGCGTCATGGACGGCGGCTTCGGGGCGGAGGTGCGCCGGGCGATGGACGAGCGCACCGACCATCTCGTGCGCGAAGGGCTGGCGCGTCGCTACGGCGATCGCGTCGTGTTCCAGCGGGGTCTTCTCGACACGCTGCGCCGCCGTGAACTCGACGCGGCCGGCGCCGAGATCGCGGGCCGGACGGGGCTCGCCTACCGGCCCACCAGTCCCGGCGACAGGGTCTCCGGCATTTGCCGCCAGCGCCTCGCGCTCGCCTCGGGCCGCTTCGCCATGATCGACGACGGGTTGGGCTTCCGGCTCGTCCCCTGGTCGAACGACCTCGAACGCCACCTGGGCCGGCAGATCGCAGGCGTCGCCCGCGACGGCGGCGGCATCGGCTGGTCGCTGGGCCGCAAGCGCGGCCTCGGCATCTGAACAAGGAGATAACCCATGCCCGCTACCAAAATCCTCTGGGGCCAGATCATCGCCGTCTTCCTGATTGTGCTCACCGCGATCTGGAGCGCCACGCAATGGACGGCGGCGGCGCTGGCATATCAGCCTGAGCTTGGCGAACCCTGGTTCATGGCGCTCGGCTGGCCGGTCTATCCGCCTTACGCCTTTTTCTGGTGGTGGTTCAGCTTCGACGCCTATGCGCCCGGCATTTTCCAGGCCGGCGCCTATATCGCCGCGTCAGGTGGCTTCGTGGCGGTCGCGGTCGCCATCGCCATGTCGGTCTGGCGCGCGCGAGAGGCGAAGAACGCGGAAACCTACGGCTCGGCGCGCTGGGCGACCGAGGACGAGGTTCGCGCGGCCGGACTGCTCGGCGACGACGGTGTGGTGATCGGCAAGCTGGGCCGCGCCTATCTACGCCATGACGGTCCCGAGCATGTGCTGTGCTACGCGCCGACCCGCAGCGGCAAGGGCGTCGGCCTGGTGGTGCCCTCGCTCCTGACCTGGCCGGCGTCGGCGATCGTCCACGACATCAAAGGCGAGAACTGGACGCTGACCGCCGGCTTCCGCGCGCAGCATGGCCGCGTCCTGCTGTTCGACCCGACCAACGCGGCGTCGGACGCCTACAACCCGCTGCTGGAGGTGCGGCGCGGCCAGTGGGAGGTCCGCGACGTGCAGAACGTGGCCGACGTGCTGGTCGACCCGGAAGGCTCGCTGGAGAAACGCAACCACTGGGAAAAGACCAGCCATGCGCTGCTGGTCGGCGCGATCCTGCATGTGCTCTACGCCGAGCCCGACAAGACGCTTGCCGGCGTCGCGGCCTTCCTGTCCGATCCGGCGCGCACGATCGAACAGACGCTGGCCGCGATGATGGCGACACCGCATCTCGGCGAAGCCGGGGTGCATCCGGTGGTTGCATCGGCCGCGCGCGAGCTGCTCAACAAGAGCGACAACGAACGTTCGGGCGTGCTCAGCACCGCCATGTCGTTTCTCGGGCTTTACCGCGATCCCGTCGTCGCCCAGGTCACGCGCGCCTGCCACTGGCGCGTCATGGATCTGGTCGCGGGCGAGCAGCCGGCGACGCTCTACCTCGTCATTCCACCCAGCGACATCTCGCGGACCAAACCGCTCATCCGCCTGATGCTCAACCAGATCGGGCGACGGTTGACCGAGGAACTGAACCAGGGCAACCGGCATCGCCTGCTGTTGATGCTCGACGAGTTTCCCGCGCTCGGGAGATTGGATTTTTTCGAGTCCGCGCTGGCGTTCATGGCAGGCTATGGCCTGAAATCCTTCCTCATCGCCCAATCGCTGAACCAGATCGAGAAAGCCTACGGGCAGGACAATGCGATCCTCGACAACTGCCATGTCCGGGTGAGCTTCGCCACCAATAATGAGAAGACTGGGGACCGCGTGTCGAAGGCGCTCGGCACCAAGACCGAAATGAAGGCGATGAAGAATTATGCCGGGCACCGGCTCTCGCCCTGGCTCGGACATCTGATGGTCTCGCGCTCCGAAACCGCCCGGCAGCTACTGACGCAGGGCGAGGTCATGCAGCTGCCGCCCGACGAGGAAATCGTCATGGTGTCGGGTGTCCAGCCCATCCGCGCTAAGAAGGCGGCCTATTATGCCGATCCCCGTCTCGCCGCGCGGATCATGCCGCCGCCCGATCCGGCCGCATTGCCACCTCGCGAAGTCCGTTCCGACGACTGGACGGGGCTCGCCGCTTCGGCCGATCCCGCCGAGATCGCCGCGATCATCCGGCGCCAGGAGGATGCCGCCAACAGCGGGCTGCGCCGCGAGCCCGAACTTCCCGATCATGTCGCCATCGTGAAGGAGACGGCGCCCGCACCGCCCGCGCAGGAATTTTCCATCGTCGAGGACGAGCCCGAGGACGCCGCGCGCCAGGCCGCGGCGCGGCGCCGGATGCAGGGCATCGCTCGGCAGGCGTCGCTCGATCCCGACGACGGCATCGAATTGTAGGAGGTTCCCATGCGCGTCCGTCTCAACGTCTATTTCCCCCCCGAACTGGCCCGCCAGGTGAGCGAGCTGGCGATCCGCCGCCGCATCTCGCGTTCTGCGATCGTCGAAGCGGCGGTCACTTCCTGGATGTCGCCGGACGGCGCCGACCGGATGGAGGCAGCCTTCGCGCGGCGGCTCGACCGGCTCTCGCGCCAGGTCCAGCGGCTCGAACGCAACACCGGCCTCACCACCGAGGCGCTGGCGCTGTTCGTGCGCTTCTGGCTGGCGGTTACGCCCCCGCTGCCCGACGAGGATCAGGCGGCGGCCCAGGTCAAGGGGCGCAAGCGCTATGAGGGTTTTGTCGAGACGCTCGGCCGGCGCTATGCCAGCGGCAAGAGCCTGCTCGACGAAATACCGGAGGATATTGCAGGTCGTGACGGCGGCTCCGCCGACACATGACAGTGGAGCGAACCAATCGGGACCGGCCACGCGCGACTCGGCCAAGTATATTCGCGAAAATAGCGCGGGCGGAAAGCGGCGCCGAAAGTGTCCGACCGCAACGCGCACTTATCTACCGCCGTCACTACTACGCCCTGACATAGTTGTTGCCCCGCGCGATTTCCTATCTCTCTTGATGTGTCCCTGACGCCGGGCGGCGGTTCGCCCGGCCCAATTCAGGGGCCGTTCCTTGTCCGTCCAGCCGATCCGATCAGAAGCGAACACGCGCGGTGCGCGGATGCTGCGCACGGCGCTGGGGCCGTCGATCGCGGCCTGGCTCGACGATGCCGCCGTCATCGAGGTGATGCTGAACCCGGACGGCCGGCTGTGGGTCGACCGGCTGGGCGAAGGCATCAGCGACACCGGCATGACGCTCGGCGCGGCGGATGGCGAGCGCATCGTTCGCCTGGTCGCGCACCATGTCGGCGTCGAGGTCCATGCCCGGTCCCCGCGCGTCTCGGCCGAGCTGCCCGAAGGCGGCGAGCGGTTCGAGGGGCTGCTGCCGCCCGTTGTCGCCGCGCCCGCCTTCGCCATCCGCAAGCCCGCCGTCGCGGTGTTCACGCTGGGCGACTATGCCGCGGCCGGGATCATGTCGGCGGCTCACGCCGAGGCGCTGCGGCAGGGCGTGGAAACCCGCGCCAACATACTCGTGGCGGGCGGGACCGGCAGTGGCAAGACCACGCTGGTCAACGCTCTGCTCGCCGAGGTGGCGAAGACCACCGACCGGATCGTCCTGATCGAGGACACGCGCGAGCTGCAGTGCGCCGCGCCGAACCTTGTCGCCATGCGGACCAAGGATGGCGTCGTCTCGCTCTCCGATCTCGTCCGATCGTCGCTGCGCCTGCGACCCGACCGCATCCCGATTGGCGAAGTGCGCGGCGCCGAGGCGCTCGATCTCCTCAAAGCCTGGGGCACCGGCCACCCCGGCGGCATCGGCACCATCCACGCCGGTTCCGCGCTCGGCGCGCTGCGCCGCATGGAGCAGCTCATCCAGGAGGCCGTGGTCACGGTCCCCCGCGCGCTGCTGGCCGAGACCATCGACCTCATCGCCGTCCTCGTTCGCGACGGACACGGCCGCCGCCTCGCCGAGCTGGCCAGCGTCGACGGGCTCGACGCCGCGACCGGCGACTACCGCCTCACGCCGCTCACCACCCCCCAGACCGGAGACCTGCCATGACCGACGACACCAAGCCTCTCAGGACCATGAAGGGCCGCCTGCTCGGCGGCACCATGCTCGACCGCCTCGGCCATATCGGCATCACCGCCGCCGGCCTGCTCTACGCGATGCCCGCCCATGCGGGCGGATCGTCGATGCCGTGGGAGGCGCCGCTGCAGAGCATCCTCGAATCGATCGAAGGGCCGGTCGCCAAGATCATCGCGGTGATGATCATCATCGTGACGGGCCTGACCCTGGCCTTCGGCGATACGTCGGGCGGGGCGCGGCGAATGATCCAGATCGTGTTCGGTCTGTCGATCGCCTTCGCGGCCAGCTCCTTCTTCCTGAGTTTCTTCTCGTTCGGCGGCGGGGCGCTGATCGCATGACCGGCGCGGCCGATCATGGCGAACCCATCGCGGGCTACTTCGCCCCGGTCCATCAGGCGCTGACCGAGCCGATTCTGCTCGGCGGCGCCCCGCGTTCGCTCGCCATCGTCAACGGCACGCTGGCGGGCGCGATCGGGCTGGGGCTGCGGCTCTGGATCGCCGGCCTCGCCATCTGGGCGATCGGCCATGCGCTGTCGGTCTGGGCCGCGCGCCGCGATCCGCAGTTCGTGGACGTGGCCCGCCGCCACCTTCGCTATCCGACGTGGATGCGGCCATGATGTCCTTACGCGAATATCGCGGCAAGGCCGCGCATCTGGCCGACTTCCTGCCCTGGGCCGCATTGGTCGGCGAGGGCGTGGTTCTCAACAAGGACAGCTCGTTCCAGCGCACGGCGCGCTTTCGCGGCCCCGATCTCGACAGCGCCACACCCGCCGAGCTGGTCGCCACCACGGCGCGGCTCAACAATGCGCTGCGCCGGCTCGGCTCGGGCTGGGCGATCTTCGTTGAGGCGCAGCGCACGCCCGCGCTCGACTACCCGGAATCCGACTTTCCCGATCCCGTCTCGGCACTGGTCGACATGGAGCGCCGGGAACAGTTCCGCGAGGAAGGCGCGCATTTCGAGAGCGGCTATTATCTGACGCTGCTGTGGATGCCCCCGGCCGAAGACGCCGCCCGCGCCGAAACCTGGCTCTATGAAGGCCGTTCCGGCACGGGCGTCGATCCGTGGGAGTTGCTCAAGGGCTTCACCGACCGCAGCGATCGCGTTCTGGGTCTGGTCGAAGGCTTCGTGCCCGAGGTCCGCTGGCTCGATGACGCCGAGACCCTGACATACCTGCACAGCACGATTTCCACCCGTCGCCAGCGCGTGCGCGTGCCCGAGACGCCGATGCACCTCGACGCGCTGCTCGCTGACGAGCCGCTCACCGGCGGGCTCGAACCGAAGCTGGGCGATCATCATCTCCGCACGCTGACGGTCGTGGGATTCCCCAGCGTCACCTTTCCCGGCCTGCTGGACGAGCTGAACCGGCTCGCCTTCGAGTATCGCTGGTCCACCCGCGCGCTAATGCTCGACAAGACCGATGCGACGAAGCTGCTGACCCGCATTCGCCGGCAGTGGTTTGCCAAACGCAAGTCGGTTGCGGCCATCCTGAAAGAGGTGATGACCAACGAGGCGAGCACGCTGCTCGACAGCGACGCCTCGAACAAGGCCGCCGACGCCGACATCGCCTTGCAGGAGCTGGGCGCCGACTATGCCGGCATGGCCTACGTCACCGCGACGGTGACGGTCTGGGACCGCGATCCCGCCATTGCGGCGGAAAAGCTGCGGCTGGTCGAGAAGGTCATCCAGGGCCGCGACTTCACTGCCATCCCCGAGGGCATGAACGCGATCGAAGCATGGCTGGGGAGCCTTCCTGGCCATACCTACGCCAACGTCCGGCAACCGCCGATCTCCACCATCAATCTCGCCCACCTGATTCCCCTGTCAGCGGTATGGGCGGGGCCGGAACGGGACGAGCATTTCGGACAGCCCCCTTTGCTCTACGCGAGGACCGAAGGCTCGACCCCGTTCCGGTTTTCCCTCCATGTCGGCGATGTCGGCCATATGTCGATCGTCGGGCCGACCGGCTCGGGCAAGTCGGTGCTGCTCGCGCTGATGGCGATGCAGTTCCGCCGCTATGCGGGGGCGCAGGTCTTTGCCTTCGACTTCGGGGGCAGCATCCGCGCCGCCGCGCTCGGCATGGGCGGCGACTGGCAGGATTTGGGCGGGATGCTTGCCGACGAGGCCGGCGACGGCGTGCAGCTTCAGCCGCTCGCCCGCATCGACGATCCCGCCGAGCGCGCATGGGCCGCCGAATGGTTGGCCGCGATCCTCACGAGCGAGAATGTGATCGTCGATCCGCAGGCCAAGGACCATCTCTGGTCGGCGCTGACCTCGCTCGCCACCGCGCCGATCGCCGAGCGCACGCTGACCGGGCTCGCGGTCCTGCTTCAGAGCCAGCAGCTCAAGCAGGCATTGGCGCCCTGGTGCGTCGGCGGCGCCTGGGGCCGGCTGCTCGACGCCGAGACCGAACGGCTCGGCGAAGCGGCGATCCAGGTGTTCGAGACCGAGGGACTGATGGAAAGCGGCGCGGCGCCGGCCGTGCTCTCCTACCTGTTCCACCGCATCGCGGGGCGGCTCGACGGCAGCCCCACGCTCATCATCATCGACGAAGGCTGGCTCGCGCTGGGATCGCCGGCCTTCGCCAAACAGCTATCGGAATGGCTGGTCACGCTGCGCAAGAAGAACGCGAGCGTCATCTTCGCCACCCAGTCGCTCGCCCAGATCGAGGGCAGCCCGATCGCGCCCGCCATCGTCGAGAGCTGCCCGACGCGCATCTTCCTGCCCAACGAGCGCGCCGCCGAGCCGCAGATCGCGGCGATCTACGAGCGGTTCGGGCTCAATGCCCGCCAGATCGAAATCCTCAACCGGGCGACCCCGAAGCGGGATTATTACTGTCAGAGCCGGCGGGGAAACCGCCTGTTCGAGCTGGGGCTGGGCGAGGTGGCGCTGGCCTTCGCCGCCGCGTCGTCGAAAACCGACCAGATCGCCATCGCCGACATCATCGAAACCCACGGCCAACCCGCCTTCGCCGCCGAATGGCTGCGGCATCGCGGATGCGCCTGGGCCGTCGAGCTTCTTCCCGAACCCCAACCAGATCCGCTGGCCGGTCGCCGGGAAGATACCGGCCAGTTCCCCCTTGCCGTGAAGGACATGATCCCATGAAAGCCTCCCCCCTGCGCCGCGCCATGCTGGCTGGCGTCCTCGCCACGTCGAGCATGACCGGCATCACCGCCGCGACTCCGGCGCATGCACAGTTCGGCGGGATCGTCTATGACCCGACCAACTACGCGCAGAACGTGCTGACCGCCGCCCGGTCGCTCCAGCAGATCAACAATCAGATTCAGCAAATCCAGCAGCAGGCGACCAGCCTCATCAACGAGGCGCGCAATCTCGCTTCGCTGCCGCTCTCGACGGTCGACACGCTCCAGCAGCAGGTCCGGCAGACGCAGCAGCTGCTCGGACAGGTCCAGCGCATCGCCTACGATGTTCGGGACATCCAGCAGGCGTTCGAGGGCCGCTACAAGGGGACCGCGCTCACCGGCACCAACGCGCAGATGATCGCCAACGCCAACGCGCGCTGGGAGGATAGCGTCGGCGCGTTCCAGGACGCCTTGCAGGTGCAGGCCGGCGTGGTCGGCAACATCGAAGGCGCCCGCACCACGATGAACAGCCTGGTCTCGGCCAGCCAGTCGGCGACCGGCGCGCTCCAGGCCGCACAGGCGGGCAACCAGCTTCTCGCCCTGCAATCGCAGCAGCTCGCCGATCTCACCGCCGCCGTCGCCGCGCAAGGCCGGGCGCAATCGCTCGACGCCGCGCGGCAGGCCGCGATCGAGGCGGAGGGGCGCGAACGCTTCCGCCGTTTCTTCGGCCGCGACTGACAGGAGAAGCCGCATGTCGCGCAATGCAAAGATCGCGGCTGTCGCGGCGCTCGGCGGCATCATGCTGGCCGTGGCGCTCGCGGGCATGCGCGAACCCTATGAACCAGCACTCAAAACTGTCCTGCCCATCCCTGAACAGGGAGACCAGGAGAAGCGTCTGGCGCGCGAACTGGAACGCTGCGCCACGCTCACCATGCCCGACAGCGGCTGCGAAGCGGCATGGGTGGAGAAGCGACGCCGCTTCTTCGGCAAGGATGCCAACGCGCACGCGCCGGGCGAGCATCCTGCGCTTCCCCCCGTCTATGACAGCACGAACGATGACAGCGCAGGCAGCGACGGAAGCCGGGCGAAAGACGCGATCCGGCCGGAACTGCCCGGCAATTATGTCCCCGCTGATCCGGCCGGGAGCACGGCGCCGTGAGTGATACCGGAATCGTCGATACCTTCCTCGACACCTTCACCAGCTATATAGATTCCGGCTTCGGCCTGCTCGGCGGCGAGGTCGGCTTCCTGTCGTCCACCCTGATCGCGATCGACGTGACCATCGCCGGGCTGTTCTGGGCCTGGGGCGCCGACGAGGACGTGATCCAGCGGCTGGTGAAGAAGACGCTCTATATCGGCGCGTTCGCCTTCATCATCGGCAATTTCCAGACGCTGGCGACGATCCTGTTCGACAGCTTCGCGGGGCTGGGGCTCAAGGCGAGCAGCGATTCCTTAAGCCTCGCGGAGTTCATGAAGCCCGGCACGATCGCCGGCAAGGGACTCGACGCTGCTCAACCGCTGATCGACGCGATGGAGGCCTATAATAGCCTCTGGTCGGTGTTCGCCAATCTGGCGATCATCGCCGTGCTGCTGCTGGCCTATCTGATCGTCGTCCTCGCCTTCTTCATTATCGCCATCCAGGTCTTCATCACGCTGATCGAGTTCAAGCTGGTGACGCTGGCCGGATTTGTCCTGCTGCCGTTCGCTTTCTGGAACCGCACCGCGTTCATGGCCGAGAAGGTGCTCGGGCATATCGTCTCCAGCGGGATCAAGGTGCTGGTGCTCGCGGTCATCACCGGCATCGGCACCACACTGTTCAGCACGTTCACGGCGACGGTCGGTCCTGAACCCGATGCGCGGGAAGTGCTGGCGATCGCGCTCGGCGCGCTGTCGCTGCTCGGCCTTGCCATCTTCGGTCCCGGCATCGCCAACGGCATCGTCTCGGGCGGCCCGCAGCTCGGCGCGGGCGCCGCGGCTGGCACCGCGCTGGCGGCGGGCGGCGCGCTGGTCGGTGGCGCAGCCGCCGCGAAGCTGGGTGTGGGCGCTGCAGGGTCAGGGCTCGGCGCGGCCGGACGGATGACCGGGGCAGCCGCGCAGGCCGGCGCCCGGGCAAGCGGCGCGGCCATGGGCGCATACAGTGTCGGCTCGTTCGGCAAGACGGGCGGCAGCGCCGTGGAGGGCGGCATGGCCGCTGTCGGACAGAAGACGGCGGGCGCCGCCGCCCATGCCGCCATGTCGCCGCTGCGCAAGGCCAGCGCATCCATGAAGGATAATTTCCGCTCCGGCGTGCGTGCCGGGCTGGGCGCAGCCCCCACCGCAAGTGCCGGCACGGCTGGGGCAACACCCGCCGCCCCGGCTTCCACGCAGCCCGCATGGGCGGCAGCCATGAAGAACCGCCAGTCCACCAGCCACGGCGCGACCGTTCTCGCCCACACGATGAAGGCGGGCGACAGTCATGGCGGCGGTTCCGGACCCGACATCAAGGACAAGGACTAAACCGCTATGTTCCGCAGACCTTCCATTCGCTACGGACAGACACCAGAACCCGTCACGCCATATCAGCGTGCCGCCCAGGCGTGGGACGACCGCATCGGCTCCGCGCGGGTGCAGGCGCGTTCCTGGCGAATGGCTTTCTTCGGCGCGCTGGCCCTCTCGGGCGGACTTACCGCCGGCCTCGTCTGGCAATCGGCGCGTGGACATATCGTCCCCTGGGTGGTCGAGGTCGATCGGCTGGGTGAAGCACAGGCGGTCGCTCCGGCCGAAGCCGGTTATAGACCGACCGACCCGCAGATCGCGTTCCATCTCGCGCGCTTCATCGAACAGGTGCGCGCGATCCCCGCCGATCCGGTCATCATCCGCCAGAACTGGCTGCGCGCCTATGACTTCACCACCGACAAGGGCGGGCAGGCGCTGAGCGATTACGCGCGGTCGAACGATCCGTTCGCCAATGTCGGCAGGGTCCAGGTCGCGGTGGACGTGTCGAGCGTCATCCGCGCCTCGCCCGACAGCTTCCGCGTCGCCTGGACCGAGCGCCGCTATCAGGACGGCAGCCTGATAGAGACAACTCGCTGGTCGGCGATCCTCACCATTGTCGTGCAGCCGCCACGCACGCCCGACGCGCTGCGCAAGAACCCGCTCGGCCTGTTCGTCAACGCCATCAACTGGAGCAAGGAGCTGTCGCAATGACCCGGCTGTCCATCCACCACGTCGCCAGCGCGGTAATGCTGTTGTCCGCATCCGCACTCGGCGCCTGCTCCACCACATCGGCGAAGACGCCCGATGCCGGCAAGGTCGAGATCGCCGCGTCCCCGGCGCCAGAGCCGCCGCGCGCCGTCGAGGTGGTGACGGTCCCCGAGCCGCTGCCGCTGCCCGGCCAGTTGAAGCCGGTCACGGCAGGCGCGCGGCGTCCCGAGTCCACCGATCCGCGCCAGCGCATCGGCGCGGCCAACGCCGCCGCCCGCGTCCAGCCCACCCGCGACGGTTATGTGAACGCCATCCAGCAATATCCGTGGACCGAGGGTGCGCTCTATCAGGTCTATGCCGCGCCCGGCCAGGTGACGGACATCGCATTGCAGGAAGGCGAACAGCTTGTCGGGCCGGGGCCGGTCGCGGCGGGCGACACCGTGCGCTGGATCATCGGCGACACGGTGAGCGGCGCCGGTCCCACGGCGCGCGTGCATATCCTGGCAAAGCCCACCCGGCCCGACATCGGCACGAACCTCGTCATCAACACCGACCGGCGCACCTATCATCTCGAACTGCGAGCGACGCCATCGACCTACATGGCATCGGTAAGCTGGACCTATCCGCAGGATGCGCTGATCGCCTTGCGCGGGGCCAACGCTGCCGCCGCATCCGCCGCCCCTGTGGCGAGCGGGCTCGATCTCGCCGCGCTCAACTTCCGTTACCGGATCGAGGGCGGTCGTGTGCCATGGAAGCCCGTCCGCGCCTTCGACGATTCCGCCCAGGTGTTCATCGAGTTTCCTCACCAGATCGCGCAGGGCGAGATGCCGCCGTTGTTCGTGACCGGCGCGGCGGGGGATGCCGAACTGGTCAACTACCGCGTGCAGGGCCGCTACATGGTGGTGGACCGGCTGTTCGCCGCCGCCGAGCTGCGTCTGGGTGACAAGCGCAGCGAGCAGCGCGTCCGCATCGTGCGCGACGGGGCGGAACCGCGCCGCAGGGGGCGGTGATGGCCGATCCCGCCAACACGCCCGTCCAGCCTGCTGCCGCCGCGACGCAGGCATCCCCGCAACCCGCATCGGCGAATCCCGCCGCCTTCCAGCTTCGCGGGCCGGCGCCGCGCGTCATGCGCCTGTCGCGCAAGGCGCTGGCCACGCTCGGTGTCGTCGCCGGCTTAAGCATCGGCGGCTCGCTTTATTATGCGCTCGCGCCCGAAGGGGAGAAGGCGGCCAAGGAACTCTACAATACCGACAGCCGCGCCGCAGCGGAGACCATCACGTCGGGGCCGAAGGATTACGGCCAGGTTCCGAAACTCGGAAAGCCGCTCCCCGGCGATCTCGGCGGCCCGATCGTCTCGGCGCAGCAGCGAGGGCAAGACGTGCCCGCGCCGCCGATCGGCGCACAGCCCGATCCGCGCGTCCAGGCGACCGAAGCCGCGCGCCAGCGCATCGCCCAGGAACGCGACGCCGCCCGCACCAGCACGGTGTTTCTCGGCGGCGGCAGTGCCGGGGCCGGTGCGATGCCATCCTTGCCCGGACTGGCGATAGCAGCGCCGGACACCGCCGCTCCGCAATCCCCGGAGCAGCAAAACGGCTCAGCGACGCAGGGTGATCAGGCCGGAAAGCGGGCGTTCATGGCACAGGCCGCCAACCAGCGCACAGTCAGCGCCGAGCGGCTGACCGCGCCGGCTTCGCCCAACATCGTGCAGGCGGGCAGCATCATCCCCGCCGCGCTCATCACCGGCATCCGCTCCGACCTGCCCGGCCAGATCACCGCTCAGGTGACGGCTAACGTCTATGACAGCCCCACAGGGCGCATCCTGCTCATTCCGCAGGGCGCGCGACTGATCGGCGAATATGACAGCGAGGTCGCCGCGGGGCAGACCCGAGTGCTGCTCACCTGGGACCGGCTCATCATGCCGGACGGCCGCTCTATCGTTCTCGAGCGCCAGCCCGGCGCCGATGCGGCGGGTTATGCCGGCTTGCAGGACCGCGTGAATCAGCATTGGGGCAATCTGCTAACCTCTCTTATTCACGACGCTCGGTTTCGGGCCCGCTCTGGGCATTTGCTGCGGCTGGCTGTATTGCGCGGACGACCGGCATCGCTGGCGTTTGTTTCACCGCATTCGGATTGATGGGCTTTTCG